>Ga0208264_1000028_pt1 | contig 132131 bp, 119 predicted proteins | sample LakWasMet31_HOW6_2_FD_183873 | JGI IMG/M metagenome (GOLD analysis project Ga0208264, IMG submission 183873) | Freshwater sediment methanotrophic microbial communities from Lake Washington under simulated oxygen tension - Sediment Metagenome... | ecosystem: Environmental > Aquatic > Freshwater... | reverse complement strand
CAATGATGTGTTGCTGGGCAACGCCGCCAACAACTTCGGTGGTCCGGTCACGGTGACGGCCAACGATGCGACCTTGGCGGATGGCACCGGCGGTATCGTCTTGGGCAATGTCAATACCAATGGCGCTTTGGATATCACCTCTACTGGCGGCAACATCAGCCAAACCCCGGATACCAGTGTACAGTCTTTGGGTACCACGGCGCTGAATGCGGGCAGCAATGATGTGTTACTGGGTAATGCAGCGAACAACTTCGGTGGTCCGGTCACGGTGACGGCTAACGATGCGACCCTGGCGGATAGCACCGGCGGTATCGTGCTAGGCAATGTCAATACCAATGGCGCTTTGGATATCACCTCCACCGGCGGCAACATCAGCCAAACCCCGGATACCAGCGTGCAGTCTTTGGGTACCACGGCGCTGAATGCGGGCAGCAATGATGTGTTGCTGGGGAACGCCGCCAACAACTTCGGTGGTCCGGTCACAGTGACGGCCAACGATGCGGCCTTGGCGGATGGCACGGGCGGTATCGTGCTAGGCAATGTCAATACCAATGGCGCCTTGGATATCACCTCTACTGGCGGCAACATCAGCCAAACCCCGGATACCAGCGTACAGTCGTTGGGTACCACGGCGCTGAATGCGGGCAGCAATGATGTGTTGCTGGGTAATGCGGCTAATAATTTCGTTGGTCCAGTCACGTTGACGGCCAACGATGCGACGTTGGCGGATGGCACGGGCGGTATTGTATTAGGCAATGTCAACACCAACGGTGCCTTGGACATCACCTCCACCGGTGGCGACATCAGCCAAACCCCGGATACCAGCGTACAGTCTTTGGGTACCACGGCGCTCAATGCAGGCAGCAATGATGTGTTGCTGGGGAACGCCGCCAACAACTTCGGTGGTCCAGTTGCGGTGACGGCCAACGATGCGACCTTGGCGGATGGCACGGGCGGTATTGTGCTAGGCAATGTCAATACCAATGGCGCCTTGGACGTCACCTCCACCGGTGGCAACATCAGCCAAACCCCGGATACCAGCGTACAGTCTTTGGGTACCACGGCGCTGAATGCGGGCAGCAATGATGTGTTGCTGGGGAACGCCGCCAACAACTTCGTTGGTCCAGTCACGGTGACGGCCAACGATGCGAGCTTGGCGGATGGCACCGGCGGTATCGTACTTGGCAATGTCAACACCAATGGCGCCTTGGATATCACCTCTACTGGCGGCAACATCAGTCAAACCCCGGATACCAGCGTACAGTCCACCGGCACAACCAATCTGAACGCGGGCAACAATGATGTGTTGCTGGGGAACGCCGCCAACAACTTCGGCGGTCCAGTCACGGTGACGGCCAACGATGCGACCTTGGCGGATAGCACCGGCGGTATCGTCTTAGGCAATGTGAACACCAACGGTGCTTTGGATATCACCTCTACCGGCGGCAACATCAGCCAAACCCCGGATACCAGCGTACAGTCCACCGGCACAACCAATCTGAACGCGGGCAGCAATGATGTGTTGCTGGGGAACGCCGCTAACAACTTCGGTGGTCCGGTCACGTTGACAGCCAACGATGCGACCTTGGCGGATAGCACTGGCGGTATCGTCTTAGGCAATGTGAACACCAACGGTGCTTTGGACATCACCTCCACCGGCGGCAACATCAGCCAAACCCCGGATACCAGCGTGCAGTCTTTGGGTACTACGGCGCTGAATGCGGGTAACAATGATGTGTTGCTGGGGAACGCCGCCAACAACTTCGTTGGTCCAGTCACGGTGACGGCTAACGATGCGACGTTGGCGGATGGCACCGGCGGTATCGTCTTGGGCAATGTCAATACCAACGGTGCTTTGGACATCACTTCCACCGGTGGCAACATCAGTCAAACCCCGGATACCAGCGTACAGTCCACCGGCACAACCAATCTGAACGCGGGCAGCAATGATGTGTTGCTGGGGAACGCCGCCAACAACTTCGGTGGTCCGGTCACGGTGACGGCTAACGATGCCACACTGGCGGATGGAACCGGCGGTATCGTCTTAGGCAATGTGAACACCAATGGCGCCTTGGACGTCACCTCCACCGGCGGCAACATCAGTCAAACCCCGGATAGCAGCGTACAGTCGTTGGGTACCACGGCGCTGAATGCGGGCAGCAATGATGTGTTACTGGGTAATGCAGCGAACAACTTCGGTGGTCCGGTCACGGTGACGGCCAACGATGCTACACTGGCGGATGGCACCGGCGGTATCGTCTTAGGCAATGTCAACACCAACGGCGCCTTGGACGTCACCTCCACCGGTGGCAACATCAGCCAAACCCCGGATACCAGCGTGCAGTCGTTGGGCACTACGGCGCTGAATGCGGGCAGCAATGATGTGTTGCTGGGTAATGCAGCGAACAACTTCGGTGGTCCGGTCACGGTGACGGCCAACGATGCGGCCTTGGCGGATGGCACGGACGGTATCGTGCTAGGCGATGTCAACACCAACGGTGCTTTGGACATCACTTCCACCGGTGGCAACATCAGTCAAACCCCGGACACCAGTGTGCAGTCGTTGGGCACCACGGCGCTGAATGCGGGCAGCAATGATGTGTTGCTGGGTAATGCGGCTAATAACTTCGGTGGTCCAGTCACGGTGACGGCCAACGATGCGACCTTGGCGGATGGCACCAGCGGTATCGTCTTAGGCAATGTCAACACCAACGGTGCTTTGGATATCACCTCCACCGGTGGCAACATCAGCCAAACCCCGGATACCAGCGTGCAGTCTTTGGGTACCACGGCGCTGAATGCGGGCAGCAATGATGTGTTGCTGGGGAACGCCGCCAACAACTTCGGTGGTCCGGTCACGTTGACGGCCAACGATGCGACGTTGGCGGATGGCACCGGCGGTATCGTCTTGGGCAATGTCAATACCAATGGCGCCTTGGATATCACCTCTACTGGCGGCAACATCAGTCAAACCCCGGATACCAGTGTTCAATCCACCGGTACAACCAATCTGAATGCAGGCAGCAATGATGTGTTACTGGGGAACGCTGCCAACAACTTCGCTGGTCCGGTCACGTTGACGGCCAACGATGCGACCTTGGCGGATGGCACGGGCGGTATCGTGCTAGGCAATGTCAACACCAACGGCGCTTTGGATATCACCTCTACTGGCGGCAACATCAGTCAAACCCCGGATACCAGCGTGCAGTCGTTGGGCACCACGGCGCTGAATGCAGGCAGTAATGATGTGTTGCTGGGTAACGCCGCCAACAACTTCGGTGGTCCGGTCACGTTGACGGCCAACGATGCCACGCTGGCTGACGGCACGGGGGGAATTATCCTGGGTAATGTTAATACCAACGGTGCCTTGGACATCACCTCCACCGGCGGCGACATTAGTCAGACCAAGGGTACCCGTGTGCAATCGATTGGCAGTACTACCCTGAATGCTGGTTCCGATGATATCCTGCTTGGCAATGATGCCAACAACTTCGGTGGTCCAGTAAATTTAACAGCCAATAAGGCGACGCTGGATGACAAAGTCGGAGGAATTGTATTAGGCAATGTAAACACCAACGGAACATTACGAATTAACTCCACCGGTGGCGACATTACACAAACTAGTGACGGTATTATTAATGCAAATGGCGAAGTTAAGTTAAATGCATTTAATAACGATATTATTTTGACCAATGATAACAACTTCAATAAAGCTGTTGGTGCTCTGGGTGGCTTTATCAGTTTAACCGATGCCAAAGACGGTTTAATACTCGGTGAAATTGCTAGCTCGAAAGGCTTAACCGTCGTTTCAAAAGGCGGAGATATCACCCAAAAGCCGGTGACTAAGATAGTCGATCTAGGAACAACCTCGTTGTCTGCAACAAATAGCGGGCAACGCGCAAATATTGATTTACAAAATGAGAAAAATGATTTTACAAAAATCAATGTTAGCGGTGATATTGTTACGATAACTGATATGAACGGTTTGGAGCAGGATGTGATTGACGCAACTGAGTTCCATCTTAATACCTCAAGTGATGATTTATCCTCTTTGTACGATGTAATCAGAAGTGGGGTGCTGGTAACTCAAGCGCCAGTGAGTACCAGTGCCAATTCAACTGTTAATTCAGATATAAAAACCACCAAGGATGACTCCGTTATTTCTGTAGGCACCGGTTCTGAAACAGTGACTAAGCAACAAGAACATGAAGTGATATTTTATGTGAAATAAGCAGAGACTACTTTTCAGTTAGCGCTTTTTATGGATGATTGTTAGTCAGGGATGACAGTAAAACTTAAGGTCTGATCGATAATAAGCTTGGCATTCAAGCAAAGCAGTTTGGGAAAGGATGCGTATTAATTGCTACCAATGTGGCGGATATCTACGTTATTCATTTGTCTGAGTATCCAGTTTTGACGTTTAAATAAGTAACGGGTAGGTTGTTTTATCTGCAATAACATGGGGTTCGGCAAGGTTGCCGCCAATATGGCTGCTTGGGGTCGACTAAGTTGCTTTGCCGATATGCCGAAATATTTTTGACTGGCGGCCTCTATACCAAAAAGATGGTCGCCAAATTCAGCAATATTTAGATAGACCTCAAGAATTCGTTCTTTCGACCAAAGCACTTCTATTAAAAATGTAAACCAGACTTCAACGCCTTTGCGGATAAAGCTTTTGGACGGTGTTAAGAACAGGTTTTTTGCGACCTGTTGAGAAATTGTGCTGGCTCCTCTGAGTTTTGCTCCGTCCATATAGTCATCTATAGATGACACGATAGCATCCAGATCAAAGCCTGAATGTTGAAAAAAACGTTGGTCTTCAGATGCGATAACGGATTTAAAAGCATGGGTCGAAATCCGTTTAGCGTTAACCCATCGGTAATCAATTGTTTGAAAACTGTGATTTTCGATCAGATCTTCATAATGCCTGTACATCATGAAGGCTGATGTCGGGGGCGGTATCCAGCGCAAAAGACCGCAGATAACAATGGATGTGGCTACCATTATTAATAATATGGATATTACCAGATTACGCAGCTTAACCATGGTTGGGTGTTGCTGCGCAAACCGAATCGCTGCCTGATAAAGAGATTTAATGCTCAAACTATAAAATAACGTTAGCTTTTTTAATACAGTCCCAATTGAACTTGAGCGACTTCAGACATCATTTCCCTGGACCACGGTGGATCTAGCACCACTTCCACGTTAACACTGGCAATGCCAGGCAAAGCACGTATACCTTTTTCGACATCACCTTGAATCACTGGTCCCATGCCGCAACCTGGGGCAGTTAATGTCATTTTGATGTGTACGTCATGCAAGGACAAATCTTGATTGGCGGGGGTGACATCACATTCATAGACCAACCCCAAATCAACGATATTAACCGGGATTTCTGGATCATAGACGGTTTTCATGACTTCCCAGCAGTTTTTTTGCACTGCTTCGGTACTGGTTTCTGATACCAGAGTATGTAGTTCGGTAGCTTCCTTGCCTAGCGCATCTGCGTCTACTCCGGCAATACGCACCATGTGCCCGTAATTTGTAATCACGGTGTAATTGGTTCCTAGTGATTGATGGATGGTCACTTCCTCGCCTTGGCGTAACAGGCCCACGTTGCCATCGGGGATGGTAACAATATTGACATCTCTAGTTAAGGTAATGGTTTCTCTGTCTGCCATAATGGTATTGTTTATAAATGAAAAGTTCGGGCATCAATCACCTGGCCGGTGACGCCGATGCTTTTTGCGCCAAATAAATAGCTGTAGATTGGTGCGAGTGAGTCCATGTCGGGTAATCTGGTTTTATCTTCAGCCGGATAAGCCCGCTTTCTTAAAGGTGAATTAACGGGGCCGGGAACTAAGGTGTTTACCCTGATTTTATTGGCTGATTCCAATTCTTCCGCCAGAATTGTTGCTAAACCTTCCAACGCACATTTGCTGACGCCATAAGCGCTGGAATAGGCAGGGGCTTTGCGGGTATAGGAGTCTGACGTAAACACGATGGACGCGTGATTACTTAGCTGTAGTACAGGTAATAATATGCGGGTTAATAAAAACGGCGCATTTAAATTCACATTTAAGCTATGGCCCCAATCTTTGGTGCTTGTACTGGTAATCGGTGCAAAAGCGTTAAATTCAACCGCTGAATGCAGCAATCCTTGCAAACTGCCGTATTTTTCTGTGATGACATTGGCCAGTTCCTGGTAATCGTTTTCACTGGCACCGGCTAGATCAAAGGGGTACATGATCGGTTCAGGCGCATTCGCCCCGGTTATCCTGTCATAAACCGCTTCCAGTTTTGGAATGCTTTTATCCAGCAAAATAATATGTGCGCCTTCTTTAGCTAATGCTAATGCGGCCGTTCCGCCTAAACCGCCACCTGCGCCCGTAATTAAAATAACTTGATTGCTTAACGGCATGATTGTATCCAGTTTGTCAGTTGTTGCGGTGCGCTAATAAAACCGTCTGCACCCCAGGTATGCGGTTGGTCGGTGTCGTTAATATAGCCATAGCCCGCAACCAGCGTTTTCATGTTTGCGGCATTGCCAGCCTCGATGTCATGCCTGGCATCGCCGATAAAGATGCAATTTTCAGGATTTACCTGCGCTCGTTTGCAGGCTTCAAACATCGGCTCTGGATGTGGCTTGGCCTTGCTGGTAGTGTCTCCGCTGATAATACAGGCGGCGCGGTCAGTTAAGTCAAAAGCTGCCATCAAGGGCAGGGTAAGCTGTTCTCGTTTATTGGTGACAACGCCCCACTTTAATCCGGCTGATTCAATTGCTGACAGGCTCTGGTCCAGATCTGCAAAAAATACGGTATGGTCGGCAATATGATTTTGATAATAATTCAGCATAGTGCTTAAAACGTCTTCATGTTGTGATTCGGTTAAGTCGGGATGACTAGCCCGAATTAAGACACTGGCACCAAACGAAATATAAGGTTTAATCGGGTCCAGTGCGGGTATGTTTAAATTGTGAGCGGTTAGGGCAAACTCAAAACTGCTTAGTATATCAGGCGCAGTATCGAGCAGTGTGCCGTCCAAATCAAATAGCACACAAGTTAACTTAAAACTGCTCGCACCAATAAACATGACTATTCAGCGCGTTTAAAAGCGGCTATGTAATTGACGTCAATGTCTTTGCCCAAGCTAAAGCGCTTGCTAAACGGGTTGTATTCAATGCCAATCATGCCTTGTAACTCTAAACCGGCAGCACGAGCGGACTGGCATAATTCAGATGGTTTGATAAAGGTTTTAAAATCATGTGTGCCTTTGGGCAACATTTTTAACAGGTGCTCTGCAGCCACAATAGCTAATAAATAAGCTTTGGGTTTGCGATTTAAGGTAGAGAAAAACACCATTCCACCCGGTTTAACCATTTTTGCACAAGCGGCAATGATGGAGCCTGGATCAGGTACATGTTCCAGCATCTCCATGCAGGTGACATGATCAAAACCGGCTGGTTGCTGGTCGGCTAAATCCTCAGCACTGATTTTTTGGTAATGGGCGTTGATGCCAGATTCCAAGCCATGTAAATCCGCTATATCAATTAATTCTTCGCTTAAATCAATGCCCAAGGCATCAGCGCCATGCTTAGCCAAGCCCTCAGTCAATATGCCGCCACCGCAGCCAACGTCAACCATACGTGTACCCTGGATGTCGGCGTAGCGTTGGATAAATTGCAGGCGCAATGGGTTGATGTCGTGCAAGGTTTTAAATTCACCCTGCGGATCCCACCAACGCTCTGCCATAGCGCCAAACTTATTGATTTCATGTAGATGTACGTTGTTTTTTGCAGTCATGGTCAGGGGGCCGTCAGTCTAGTGGTTATAGTTTACTATATTAGTAGGTTATTCGTCTTGGCTGATTCTGACAAGACTTTTTGTAGCTATTTTACCATTCAGAACGCGGATTGTTTATTAATTGGTAGAGAACTGTTTTTTAAAGAGATATTTTCTAAAAAAAGTTGGCAGAGGTTTTGCTTGTCTAACAATGAAGTGGCATTAAACGCATTTTTAAGCCAAATATCAGCCTGAAAACACACAACCAGCTCAACAACTTTACCCATTTTGTAGGTTTTACAACAATCCTTTTATGACTATAGGTGGCTTTTAGCTATGACAACTACCAAGAAATTTAAAACCATTACCGCTACGGACGCCGACGTTTTGATTAAAGACGCTCAGCCCATGATCTTAGATTGCCGCGACTTAAAAGATTATCAAGCCGGGCATTTGGAAAATGCCATGCACATTCATGAAAGCTTAAAAGAGTCACTTGTTAAAAAGGGCGATAAAGAACGCACCTTATTAATTTATTGTTATTACGGACATGCAAGCGAACATTTAGCTGAGTTTTTTAGTGATTTTGGCTTTAAAAACGTCTTTAGTTTGGCTGGTGGTTATGCCAGTTGGAAAGAGCATCTTTAATCGGAGAGAAACATGCAAACATTGCCCAGAGAACTTGCTTTACGGATTGCCTTAGCCTCACGCGTTTTGCCTGGAATTGATATTCCCAGATTGTTGGGCATTTTACATGAACGGGTCGGATCACCATTATCAGATGAAAAATTAAAATCCATCACGGTGACTAATCTAAAAACCGGCTTAGGTAGCCTGGATGGTGAAGAAGATGGGGAAGATATCGGCATAGGCTTAGCGAACATTAAATTAGCTGTGCGATATTTATGGGGCGATGAGGCGGAAGATGAAGATTTGCCCGAAATCATCCCATATAAAGAAGGCGATTTGCCGGATTCTATTCGAGTGGCGATCGGCTCAAACAGTGGTGCACTTATTAACGGCCATTTTGGTTCTTGCATTCGATTTTTAGTTTACCAATTGTCTGAAAATGATTACAGGCTGGTTGATATTCGATCCACGATTGAAGCGGATAGCGCTGAAGATAGAAATCTGTTTCGCGCTAATTTAATCAGAGATTGCCATGTTATGTTTGTGCAATCCATTGGTGGGCCTGCAGCGGCTAAGGTAATCCGGGCAGACATCTATCCCATCAAAGTGCCTGATGTAACCGAAGCCACCGAACAGTTAAAAGAATTTCAGAGTGTATTTGCTGCACCGCCCCCTTGGTTTGCAAAAGCGTTAGGACGAACCGCAGAAGAACGAAAACGTTTTGCACATGATGAATGATGTTAATCATGGAATGAGCATGCAAAATCCCAAGTGGTTTGTTGAGTAAAAACGTGGGAAATAAGTTCCCCGATTATTGGTTCCATTATTGAAACAATCTATGAATTAAATTGGTCATTGTATAATCAATGAGTAGTGCTTATATTTAAACACGTGTTGAGTCAACACGTTTTTTTAATTTTTTTAGAGGATACGAAAATGAGTGAATTAATTAAAGATGTATTTATTGGCCTGTTATTTATAACGGGTATTTTTGGATTTTTAGCGGGCGAATTTATTGTGTCAACCGCTCTGTTTGCATCGGCTGCAATCACCAGCAATGTGGTGTTAAACCGTAGATTGAAAACTGCATATCCTGGCGAATTTGAATAAGCTTATGTCAATAAATTCAATACAATGTAGTTTATGAGTGTTTGTAGTATGTTGTTACCCAGTACACGGATTGTGCTGGGTAAATGCTAGTTTTTTCCGCAGTATCACAGTTTAGTTTTCACTAAACAACTATCACTTTTCCTGTCATCACTTCAAAAGATTTACCTGTTGGGTGTGAAAAAACTCACAGCATGACAAGTAAAAAAACCGTATTATCTAATTTAAGATTTTCTTAACAAAACTCTTAAAAGCGCGTAATCTATAAGACAGCATTTCATTGCTAGTTGGACAATACTAATTGTTTATTGCCCTGTTGGCCTGTCAGTAGTCGGGCGCTTGGTTAGAGATTTAGGAGTTCAAAATGGCTAATACAAAACGATATGGGAAATATATCAACCGGCTTTTTCTTGCATCAACTTTAATTTGTTCTCAAGCTGTTCATGCTAACTTGTTGATTGATCAACACAACGATTCACTTCCGCCATTTCAAGGATTTACAACGCCACAAGCCATCGGTCAATCTTTTATTCCTGATGTTGGCTTTTTATCGGCGGTAGAGTTGCAAATCAATGACCAGAGTATTGGTGATGGAAATGGTTTTGGTGCTTTTATCAATATTCGCAGTAACAGTATAACGGGCAGTGTATTAGGCACTAGCAATACATTAAGCTTTGCCGATACGCCATCCGGTCCAATTTCTCCCATTTTTAGCGCGTTGTTTGATTTTTCGTTGCCGCTGATTTTAACACCAGGCAACAGCTATGTGATTGAAGTGTTGCCGGCACAGACTAATGTGGGCAATATTGGCGTTTTTGTTACTGGATTTAACTTTGACGGTTATGCGAAAGGGAGTGTAATTGCTGACACCATGCCCACCTTGCCACCTGATGCGGGTCCTGCTGACTTATGGTTTCGGACTTATTATCCAGCACCTGTACCGGAACCCGGCAGTTATATGCTGATTGGCCTTGGGTTTGCGCTTATGGGTTGGATTGCTCGTAAAAGTAAATGGTTGTAGATTGTTGATTAATAATTTAAATGTCGAATAATCCGTGTCTTGTCGAACCGCAAGGAAATATCTTTTGCAATGCAGTTACTCGACAAGTACAAGTCTGATTTATTATTACACTGAAGACATATCGCGTTTAGGTTGCCCGGTATAAAGCTGTCTTGGTCTACCGATGCGTTGATCGGGATCAGAGATCATTTCATCCCAATGAGCAATCCATCCGACTGTGCGGCCCATTGCAAAAATGGCTGTGAACATGTTTGTAGGAATGCTTAAGGCGTGCAAAACAATACCTGAGTAAAAATCAACATTCGGGTACAGCTTTTTTTCTATAAAATAATCGTCTTGCAAGGCAATGCGTTCAAGTTCCAACGCTAATTCAAATAGCTTGTCATTATGTAAGTTTAATTCTGTCAGTACTTCATGACAGGTTTCGCGCATTAAAGTAGCTCTTGGGTCAAAATTTTTGTAAACACGGTGACCAAAACCCATCAAGCGGAATGGATCATTTTTATCCTTGGCTTTTTTAATGTACTCTGGAATTCTGGAGATATCGCCGATTTCGGTAAGCATATTTAAGACGGCTTCATTTGCGCCGCCATGCGCAGCACCCCAGAGACAGGCAATGCCTGCTGTAATGCAGGCAAATGGATTAGCGCCACTGGAGCCAGCTAAACGTACCGTGGATGTGGACGCATTTTGCTCATGATCCGCATGTAAAATTAAAATCCGGTCTAATGCTTTGACCAAAACAGGATTGGGCACATATTCATCACACGGTGTACCCAGCATCATACGCATGAAGTTTTCTACATAGCTGAGTTTATTTTGCGGGTACATAAACGGCGAGCCGGTGCTGTATTTATGACACATGGCCACAATGGTCGGTACTTTTGAAATCAAGCGTATGGCACAAATACGCCGATGTTCTGGCGAGCGTATATCCAGGGAGTCATGGTAAAAAGCTGATAGCGCACCAACCACGCCCACCATAATCGCCATGGGATGTGCATCGCGCCGAAAGCCTTTAAAAAAATTGGTTAATTGGTCGTGTACCATAGTGTGCATGGTTACGTTATGTGCAAACTCGGCCAGTTCCTTACCGACTGGTAATTCTCCGTACAATAATAAATGGCAAACTTCTAAGAATGAACTGTGTTTGGCCAGCTGCTCAATAGGATATCCGCGATAGAGTAACACGCCCGCATCACCGTCAATATAGGTTATACCGGATTTGCAACTGGCGGTTGAGGTAAAGCCCGGGTCATAAGTAAACATGTCCGTTTGTTTGTACAATGTTTGCACATCGATGACGTCTGGGCCTATCGTTCCAGCTAATACCGGTAATTCACAAAGTGATTCCGCATTCTCGTTGGTTAAGGTAATACTGTTAGATTTAGCCATGACTCTATCTCATTGTTTTGGGCGGATGGTATTAGAAATTACCATAAAGCCGTGTAAAATCAGAACGATAATTAAAACCAAACTATTGATAAATTGTTTAATAGAAGTTATCAATCGATTAAAGCAAGCACGTATTGACACTTTTTTGCTTAATAGTACGACAGTACACTAAGCGCTTAGGCTACACAACCAGTTATCGTGGATTCGGTAAGTCTGTTTGCACGCATGAAAAACTGTATCCAAGATGACTTGGATTGTCATCTTGGATAGGGCCAGTTTTTCGCTTTATCCGTAAAAAGCAAGTGAATTACTTGGCGTGTTCAATTGCCTGCTTGGCTAATTCAGTCACTTTTGCCCAATTTTTTGCCTTTACTGCATCTGCCGGTGCCAGCCAGGATCCGCCTACACAAGCTACGTTACTTAACTGCAGATAGTGTTTATAGTTTTCGGGTGAAATGCCGCCGGTTGGGCAAAAAGTAACATGGGGTACCGGGCCTGCAATCGCTTTTAGCATGGGAATACCGCCCACATTTTCAGCTGGAAAAAATTTAAAATGATCCAACCCATATTCCATACCCAATAACAATTCAGACAAGGTTGATATACCTGGAATCAATGCGATGTTACCAGCATTTGCCGCCGCTAACAGCGTTGGCGTTAAGCCTGGACTAATGGCAAACACAGCACCAGCTTCTTCTGCCGCTTGCAATTGAGCGGTTGTGGTAATGGTGCCTGCACCGACGATGGCATCTTTTACCTGCTGGCTAATTAGCCGGATTGCCTCCAGGGCGATCGGGGTGCGTAGGGTGATTTCCAAAACTTTAATGCCACCAGCGACTAAAGCTTGCGCTAAAGGCACGGCGTCTTCTAAATCCTGAATAACCATCACTGGCATTACCGGGCCAGCATTTAGGACGTCTTTAGGTTGAATTTTCCAATTTGTTGCTGTCATTGTTGTACCCGTGGAGTTTTATAGTTAGTCGACAAGAAATAGATTGGAAGCGCCGGTTTCCGCAGAAGAAGCGCCTAACCGGAAACCGCCGAACATTTCGCGGCCCATACCGTAATGATGGTTTTTAGCTGAATTTGGCGCTGCAACCCGAGCATTAAACTCATCATCAGCCACTTTTACGTTGACATCGCCGGTCTGTAAGTTGATGGAAATAATATCACCATTATGCACTTTTGCCAGTGGGCCGCCCATTTCACATTCAGGACATAAGTGGATCACTGATGGTACCTTTCCTGATGCGCCAGACATACGTCCATCAGTAACCAATGCAACCTTAAAGCCTTTATCCTGTAATACGCCCAGGGGAGGAGTTAATTTATGCAATTCTGGCATACCGTTGGCGCGTGGACCTTGAAAGCGGATCACGGCAACGAAATCTTTTTCCAGTTCGCCCCGTTTAAAGGCGGCCAACATATCTTCCTGATCATCAAAGACCACGGCAGGTGCTTCCACGATTTGATGTTCAGCGGATACCGCTGATAACTTGGAAATACCACGACCCAAATTGCCGTGCATAACATGTAATCCACCGCCAACTGCAAAGGGTTTGGCTACGGTGCTAAGAACTTCTGGATCTAAACTGGCTTCAGGCACCGGTTCCCAAACTAATTTATCATCAATTAATTTAGGCTCTTTGGTATAGCTATTCATGCCGCGTTCGTCAGCTACCGTCAGAATGTCTTCATGCAATAGACCATTGCGTAATAGTTCGGCAATCAACACACCCATGCCGCCAGCTGCTTGAAAATGGTTAACGTCCGCTGGGCCATTGGGGTAAATTTTGGCTAACTGCGGAACAGCTTTTGATAAATTATCGAAATCATCCCAGTTTAAAACAATGCCGGAGGCACGGGCGATAGCGATTAAGTGCATGGTGTGGTTAGTTGAACCACCCGTTGCCAATAAACCAATAACGGCATTGATGATAGCTTTTTCTGACACCATATGGGCAATAGGGCGGTAATCATTGCCTAATGCGGTAAACTTTAACACTTGCGTGGCGGCAGCTTTCGTTAACTCATCACGCAATGGCGTATACGGATTAATAAAAGAGCTGCCAGGTAGATGCAAGCCCATGATTTCCATCATCATTTGATTGCTGTTTGCTGTGCCGTAGAACGTGCAGGTGCCTGGGCTGTGGTAGGATGCGGATTCGGCTTCCAATAATTCTTTGCGGCCAATTTTGCCAACGGCATAGGCTTGGCGGGCGCGCGCTTTTTCTTTGTTGGTTAAACCACTGGTCATCGGGCCAGCAGGCACAAACACCGCCGGTAAATGGCCAAAGCTTAATGCGCCAATTAAAAGTCCGGGCACAATTTTATCGCAAACGCCCAGGTATAAAGCGCCATCAAACACGTTATGGCTCATGCCGATAGCGGTGGTCATGGCGATCAAGTCGCGGCTGAACAAGGACATTTCCATGCCTGGCGTACCTTGGGTAATCCCGTCGCACATGGCAGGCACGCCGCCAGCAACTTGGGCTACGCCACCCGCTGCTTTTATGGCCGCTTTAATTAAGTCCGGTGCATCTTTGTACGGTTCGTGTGCCGATAACATGTCATTATAAGAAGTTATAATGCCAATATTGGGTTTTTGGTCACCGGTTAAATCCAGCTTTTCAGTGGCAGTGCACGCGGCAAACGCGTGTGCCAGATTGCCGCAGCCCATACCGGAGCGGATAGGGCCTTTTTTGGCAACGCCATCAATGTACTTAAGATAGGCTGAGCGGGTTGGGTGGCTGCGTTCAATGACTTCTTGCGTCACTTTCTCAATTGTAGGGTGCATGTTGTTCCTCACTTGTCAGGTTACATTTAGGTAACAAAAAAAAGATTGATAAGAAGTAGCGGAACTATTCTTCCCACGCTCTGTTGTCCCGCGCCAGCAGGGCAACGGAAGCAACAGGTCCCCAGGAACCGGCTGGATACGGTTTGGGTGAGTCATTGTAATGGTGCCAGGCATCCTGAATAGAATCAATCCAGGTCCAGGCTTGTTCTATTTCTTCGCGACTTAAAAATAAAGTTGGATTGCCTCGCATGGCTTCTAAAACCAGTTTTTCGTAGCCACCAAAGATTCGGCTTTGTTTGAAAGTATCAGAAAAACTTAAATCGAGTTTGGTTTTTTTCAGTTTAATGTGCTCATCAATACCCGGGATTTTGTTAAGCATTTCAATTTCCACGCCCTCGTTAGGCTGTAGATGGATGATGAGTTTATTCGGTGGCAGTTCACGGAAACTATCTTTAAAAATATTGTGCGGCAGTTGTTTAAAGTACACCACGATTTCAGTGCGTTTACCCATTAAGCGTTTGCCGGTACGCATGTAAAAAGGCACGCCAGCCCAGCGCCAGTTATCTATATCTACTCGCAAAGCCACAAAGCTTTCGGTCGTGCTATCGGTGTTGGCGCCTTCTTCTTCCAGATAGCCAGGCACTTGAGAACCTTTAATATAACCATGCGTATATTGCCCGCGTACGGTTTTTTCTTCAACATTGTTGGTGGTAATCGGGCGCAGCGCTTTTAGAACTTTAATCTTTTCATTGTGAATGCTTTGCGCTTCCAGGTTAACTGGTGGTTCCATAGCGATAAATGTCAAAATCTGCAGTAAATGATTTTGCAGCATGTCGCGCAATTGGCCGGTTTTATCAAAATAATCCCAGCGGCCTTCAATACCCACTTCTTCAGCAACGGTTATCTGAATATGGTCAATGGTGTTATGGTTCCAGTTAGTGGTGAAGATGGAATTGGCAAACCGTAATGCCAGCAAGTTAAGTACGGTTTCTTTGCCCAGGTAGTGGTCAATTCGGAATACTTGATCTTCATTGAACACCTTTGCTACTTCGTCATTAATTTCTTTAGACGATTTTAGGTCGTGCCCAATTGGCTTTTCCATCACCATGCGGGATTCACTAGTTAACACGCCAGATTTTGCCAAGCCCTGGCAAATGCTTTTAAACAAAAACGGGCTGACCGCAAAATAATTAACCATCACCCGTTTGCTGCTGTCTGTAACGGTTTTTAAAATCTTGTACTGATCCAACTGAGTTAGATCGATATTTACATAAGCCAGCCGGTTGGATAAACGTTGCCAAACAGCATCGTCAATCGGATCTGAACAAAACTCTTGCAAGCTTTTGTAGGCAACGGCTACAAATTCACTGCTGTCTTGATCTATACGGTCCACGCCGATAATACGGGTGTCAGCTTCCATTAAGTTGGCATTTTCAAGCCGGTACAGCGAAATTAATAATTTACGGCGGGATAAATCTCCCATCGCACCAAAGATAACCAAATCACAGGGTTTAAAGGAGTTTTTGTCTTTCATGCGGCTAGTGATGAGTAAAGGAGGGATTAATTTGTAGCATGGGTTTGATTATACACAAATGTTGAACTAGAGCCATAGAGCAAGTGATACAAATCAAGGGCAGGGTAGCGAATCGATAATAGTTGACAAGCGTGCAGGATTTGATCATAGTATCGATTCACTACTATTGCCGGTTTTATTACAAGGTAAGTTAGACAACGCAAATGGCGTATTTTCGTGCTGTTGCGCTCTAATGGCTGAGTCAAATCCAAGCAATAGTGGCTGGATATTTTCTATTAATTACGCACATCAACAGATGTTGTCGCCATTGAGGTAATAGTTTATGAACGAAGAACAAACAAAAGACAAGTTTTGGGTTTATGTGGGGCTAATCACCGTTACATTGGTGTCCGTTTTGGTCATGGTTAAGATGAGTGAAAACGATAAATTTGCGCCCATAAAACAGCAGTTGGAAGAAGAAACCGCGCAAATGAATATTCGCGTTATTCGTACGGATCAATAAGGCAATCAGCACTAATTTAGTGGAATTCGCCAATTATAAAAAATAAGCAATTATTCAGCGTAGCGGTTTTTTATGGTTAACAGCACGCATGTAGGTGAGACAAATTAATCCCATTTGCCAGCGTGAAAGCCAAAAGGCGACAGTTGCCTAACTACCCAAAAACGCAGAATAGTTACCAAAATAAAAACTGATGAGGAGTGTTTTTGTGAAACTAACTTTATTAAGCATTATTGCCGCCGGTATATTCTGTTCAGCAACAGCATCTGCCACAGAATATATCCACCGCGAACTACTGGGCAATACCCTGCCCACACCAGGCTGTGCGGTTGAGTCCGAAGCCACAGCAACTGCGTTAAAGTCTTATAACTTAACCCGGTTCAGCAAAAAGTTTTGCCAAATGCAAGGTTACGGCTGGCACATTGAAGAAATCAAAAATAACGGCACCCCCGTTTGCACGCCATGCACCGGAGCCAATGCAGGAAAAAGCCAATGCCATTTAGAAGATATGGCCGTGGTTTGCAAACGCATTAAGCCAGGCACAGTGGGTATGTTGCCGGGTAAAAGTTGATTGTGGGTTGTGTGGCAAAAAGCTTGAAATGGCTTACATGATTTAGAAAAATTGATTAGGTGGGTAACGCAGACTTGCCTGCCTGATTGATGAACCCATGTAACTCGATCAAAACAGGGTGCCTTAGCTTTAGGCGAGCACACCCTCAAAATCCTAAAACCTATCGCCATCAACATTAAGTAACGATGGCGGTAGCGTCCAAATAGCATGTTATGATGTGCGTTGACTTGTTGGAGCTGTTGGGAAGATGACGCCATGTCATCATTTTAACGTGATAAAATTATACACGTGACATATCCTAATTCACCTAACCCACTTGATAACTCCCATGGCCGGAACCAGTCTTTTACTCTTACTTGATGACCTTGCCTCCATTCTGGATGACGTCGCCTTAATGACCAAAATCGCCGCTAAAAAAACGGCAGGGGTTTTAGGCGACGATTTAGCGCTGAATGCCAAACAAGTTTCAGGAATCAGAGCAGAACGGGAATTGCCGGTGGTATGGGCCGTGGCTAAAGGATCTTTGGTCAATAAACTGATATTAGTACCCTCCGCACTCATTATCAGCTGGTTTGCTGCTTGGTTGATTACGCCCTTATTAATGGCCGGAGGAGCTTATTTGTGCTTTGAAGGATTTGAAAAAATTGCGCACCGATTTTTGCACAAACCAAGCGATAACAAAGAGCATCTTGCAGAGTTGGCCGCGGCATTAGCCAATCCAGCAGTGGATTTGGTCGATTTTGAAAAAAGTAAGATTAAAGGCGCCGTGCGCACGGACTTTGTCTTGTCAGCAGAAATCATTGTGATCGCATTAGGAGTAATTGCGCACTTGGCGTTTGCAACCAAAGTTATGGTACTTGCTTGCGTTGCCTTGTTAATGACTTTTGGGGTTTATGGCGTAGTGGCAATCATTGTAAAACTGGATGATGTCGGGTTATACCTAACCCAAAAACCGAATACCGGATTATGGACAACTATTCAGCAAAAAGTGGGCCTGGTATTTTTATTGGGTGCGCCCTATCTTATGAAAATGCTAACCATAATTGGTACTGCTGCCATGTTTATGGTCGGTGGCGGCATTCTTAGCCACGGCATTCCAATACTTCACCACAACATCGCCGAAATAACCCAGCATGTATACACAGTGCCCGGGTTGGGGCGCTTGCTTGGGCTATTGACCGAATTTGGTTTGGAAGCCTTGGTGGGTATTATTGCAGGGGCTTTGGTGTTGTCCGTGGTTTTGCTAGTTCAGCGTGTTAGAACAGATATTCAGCGTAGCGGTCAGTTTTAAGGGGGCATTAGGGCAAGGGGATGGATATGGCTATCGTTTCATTCGGTGCAATACGTTGCGCTATTACACCTTATGCAGCTTATTTGTTTAATTTTTCATAAAGCGATTCAGGAGCAATGTCCGCCCCATTCTCCCAAGCAATTGTGCCGCCATCAATGATTGCAGCTTTAAATAAATTTACATCCTGCAACGGTTTAAAAATACTTAGTTTGCTTATGTATTCTGAAAAATCGACATTGCCGCAAGTGCCGTCATCAAACACAACATTAAAAATATAACTATCTTGATAGTTAATTTCAATAACCTTGTTCATGTTCCACATTATGTATACCCATTTAATCTAGGGGTTTTATTTCAGTAATTTCTTTGCCTTCTTGCGCTAATTGCCAATCTTTTTCAAGTTCTTCAATATGCAAATCAATCCATTCACGTACCAATTTGGTTGCTGTTCTTGAGTTCAATGAGCCTTTTAGAATATTGCCATTAAAATCAAATAAGGCATTTTCTCCTTGATATTCCGCATGAAAATGTGGCGGGTTATGGTCATCGTAAAACATTCGAATGATGATTCCAAAAAATCTGGAAATTATTGGCATTGTAAATTCTCAAAAAGTTACTTTAATAATCACAATATAAGCTCTGAACTTTGATAAAAAACTGAATTTCAAAATTGCTAACTGGCTTGATATTCATTTGACTGACTTGTTAGGCTTGGTATGGAACATTCAAGGCAATCATCTATTTAACAAAAATAATATGTTAACTAAATAGCTGTACAAAAAACAATAAAAGCTTGATTAAAGCTATAGCCATACAACCAATTCTTGAACTTAACTTTAATATGTTAAGAAGTACATAATCTAACCTTTAAAGCTAATAAAACCAAGGCTGTTTTCGGGTAGAAATACCCCCCCCCTACAAACTCTCCCAACCCCCACCCAACGCCTTATACAACGCAATCAAATGTTCAGAAGCCTGCGCTTGGCTGGTGATAACATTGCTCTGCACATCCAGCAGATTACGTTCGCTAACCAGCACATCCAAAAACGGTGTTAAGCCTTTCTGATAGCGTTCATTAGCAAGTTGCAGGGTGGTTTCCTGGGCTTGCAAGGCTTGTTGCAGGGCTTGTTGTTTGTGGCCTTCTTGTTGGTAAGCCACTAGCGCATCTTCCACTTCGCGCATGGCAGTTAAAACGGTGGCGCGGTAGCTTAAGAATATCTGTTGTTTTTGGGCGTTTTTACTTTGGATATTGGCTTGCAGTTTGCCCCAGTTAAAGATGGGCAGACTGATGGAGGCGGCGGTTGACCAGGATTTGCCTATCATGGACAGGTCGGAAATATTGGTGTTCTGTATGCCTAAAAATGCTGCCAGATTAAATTTGGGGTACAGTTCGGCAGTGGCCACGCCCACTTGAGCATTGGCAGCGGCCAGCTGGCGTTCGGTTTTGCGGATGTCGGGACGACGGCGCAACAAATCGGACGGCAGGTTGTTGATGGCCGGTTTGGCGATAGGCAGCGGTTTTACGGCGTCCAATCGCCCGTATAGGGCACTGGGTTCTTTGCCCAATAAAATGCTGATGGCGTGGATGGCTTGTTTGATGTTGGTGGTGTATGCGGGTAGTTGGGATTCCGTGGTGGCCAGCAACGCTGCCTGCTGGTTAACTTCCAAATCGGATGCCAAACCTGCGTTGGTGCGTACTTTGGTTAATTCCAGGGTGTCGCGTTGTGCTGTCAGGTTTTTCTGGGTTGTCAGCAATAACTGCTGGTTATTGCGCAGTTGGATATACAATCTGGCAACTTCGCCAACCAGGGTTACTTGCAGATCGTGGCGGTTTTCAATTTCGGCATTTAGTGTGGCATCTGCCGCTTCCACACTGCGGCGGATGCCGCCAAAAATATCCAGTTCCCATTGGGCATCAAAGCCGGTTTGAAAGATATTAATGATTTGATTGCCGATACCAAAGCCCCCGCCAGCACTGCTGGAACTACCTGTGCCGGCACCGCCTGTGCTGATGTTATTGCTGCGCCGACTGATATTCCCTTTGCTGGTTAGCATGGGCAATCCAGCGGCATTGGCAACAGTAACCTGTGTACGTGCGTCGCGAATACGGTAAGTAGCTTGTTCCAGATCAAGGTTGGCAGTGACGGCTTCTTTAATCAACTGATCCAACAGTGGATCATTAAAGGTTTTCCACCAGTTAGGTTGATAACTGGCAGATTCTTGGGTGTTGATTGCATTAGCCCATTGTTTAGGCATGGGTGTCACTGGGCTGTGGAAGTCCGGCCCGACGGTGCAGGCTGATAGCACAGCCAGGCTGAGCAGGCTAAGTAATTGGACTTTCATTGTGCTTTGCCTGGAGCAGTGGTTGTCATAGGTGCTTGTGTGATTGGTGCTGCTTCTATATAAACATCCATTTGTTGACCAACGTAAGCATTTAATTTGCTGCGGTCAAATTGATATAACGCTTGCAGCACGCGGGTATCAACGCGTTCAGTGCTGTCGCCAGTTAACGATTTTTTGGGTACCACAAACGGTTCAACGTAGGCTAAGGTAAGCTCGGTGCTGAAATCCCGGTTGCCACGTAAGAAAGCTACTGCTTTGCTGTTTTTGTTAAAGCGCCAGGCATCGTTTTCATCAATATCAACACGAATGCGCAGGGCGTCCATTTTGCCCATCGTAATTAACGGTGTTGCCACGGTGCCTGCTTGGGCAAATTCACCAGGGCGAATGTTAATTTGTAAAATTTCACCTTCAATAGGGGCTTTAACGACTAATCTATCCAGGGTAGTTTGGGCTGCTGTAACAGCGGCTTGTGCTTGTAAAATACCGGCTTTGGCACTGGCCACATGGGCTTTGGCTATTAACACGGCATTTTTGCGTTTATCCAGTTCTTCGGTGCTGATTGCGCGCCGGTCGGTAATGGATGCCGCCAAGTTGTACAGGATTTGGCTGTCGCGTAAGGAGGCTTCGGCTTCAACGACGGCGGCCTTGGCTTTTTCCAAGTCTGCTTGTTTAACTGCCATATTCGCCTGCGCTTCACGGTCATCAATATAAAATAATGGCGTACCGGTTTTTACGCTATCACCAACTTTAACCAATAATTTGCTGACAATGCCTGGCAGTGGCGTGCCCAGGTTAATGTTTCTGCTTTCAGCTTCAATTATGCCGGCACCGGCCAAAAAGTTTTGAAATGGCGCTTGCGCAGGATTGGCTGCTGGTGGCGCAACTGGTAGTGGTTTATTGCTGTTAACAACCGAAAAAACACTAAAACTGAAACCGAGTAAGGCGAGTAAAGGTAATATAAATTTAGTAAACATACAGTGCCTCTGGGTTAATGTGTATCGACTGATTGCGTTACGTTTTGGACAATGCCGTCATCCATGCTGGCAATGCAGTCGGCAAATTCAAAAATACGGGCATCGTGGGTCACGATGATCATGGCCCGGTCTTTGTGGACAGCGGTTTTTTTAAGTATTTCCATAATGTGATGACCGGTTTCATGATCCAACGCACTGGTGGGTTCGTCGCACACGATCAATCTGGGGTTGTGTACCAGCGCTCGGGCGATGGCCACCCGTTGCTGTTGTCCGCCCGATAACTGCGAGGGCAAATTCCTGACCCTGTCGCCCAGACCAACTTGCTCCAGGGCATCGGCGGCGGTTTTTGTGGCTTGTTTGCGTGCTACGCCATTGATAATTAATGGAATGGATACATTTTCTGCCAAGTTAAGGGTTGGCAGCAAGTTATAAGCCTGAAACACAAAGCCAATGTTTTGGGCGCGAAACCGGTTGCGTTGGCTGGTGTTAAGTTTTTGCATATCTTGACCAAATAACTCGCAACTGCCGGAATCTTGATCCAAAATGCCGGCAATCACCGAAATTAACGTCGTTTTGCCGCAACCGGAAGGGCCAACCAGCATCATTAATTCGCCAGTGGGTACATTTAAATCAATGTTGCGCAAGGCATAGACTTTTTGCTCGCCGGTGTCGAAGGTTTTAACTAAATTTTTGCAGCGCACGGCTATGTTATCGTTCGTCATGGTTTAGCTCCTGAATACAATGGCGGCTTCCAGTTTAATGACTTTGCGAATGCTTAAAAGTGCTGCAAACATACAGATTAAGGTAATGCCCGCCCCACTAAACAGCAATAATTGCCAAGGAAATTTAAAAGCCAAAATGGTATTACGCATGGAATAGCCGAATAACGATGTTAAGCCAACGCCTAAGCCGTAACCGATGATGCCCACCAGCGCCGCTTGCAATAAGATCATCCTTAGCAGCGTGCCATTGCCCGTACCCATAGCTTTTAACACGCCAAATTGGCGAATGTTTTCCATGGTAAAGCTGTAAAAGGTCTGCCCGGCAATGGCGGCTCCAACGATAAAACCCAGCATCACCGACATGCCAAAGTTAATCGGTATGCCGGTATTTTTCATAAAGTAGTTGTAAGTTAGTGTTTTAAATTCATCTGTGGTGTATGCCGATAAGCCGGTCGCATCGTGTATGCGTTTGCTTAAGACGGCTGGGTCTTCGCCAACTTTGCCTTTAACAATCACAAAAGTCAGTAGCTTTCGCTCTCTGGGCGCGTAAGACATGGCGCGTGAATAGGTGGTATATATCACTGGCTGAGCTTGAAAGGTGCGGGTGACTTTGGCAATGCCAACGATAACGGCGCGGCGGTCGTTTAATTCCAGTGTGTCGCCAACTTTAATGGGGGTCGGTTTATCGCCAGGGTTTACTGGTGGTTTGCTGAGTTTTTCCTTGGCCCCGTCTTCATCAACGATCACGCCATCACTTTGGCGTAAATCCACCAAATTGCCTTGTAACATGGTTGGTGGGCCGCCCATTAAGGTGGCATCATCCAAACCAACCACAATGCAGTTTTGAAACGTACCATCCGCCAAACGCACTTTTAACATGCCTTTATATAATGGCAACGCCCATTCAACACCAGCAACGCCACGCACCCGATACAGTTCGGTATCCTGCATGGGTTTAATGTCATCCACAAACTGCACTTTGGGGTCCATTACCCAAATCTCCGGTTGGCCAACATCGCTAATAAAGCTGAATGTGCGCGCCATTAAGCCAACAAAAATAGCGGGTTGTTGGGTCATGATCAACGATGCAAACGTCAGCCCCATGATAATCCCCAAGTATTTGCCCGTGTTGCCCATGAGCATTTTTAAAGCAATGTAGTTCATGATTCGGCACCTGATGGGAAATGATTGAGCGCTAACAAAGAAAATTGCGCGATATGCCGGGCGGTCAATTCTATTTCCTCTGTGTTCGCAATGAGTTCGGGGCAAATACGATCAATAATCGGTCTTGAATGTTTATACATTAAACATTGACCAACGATGCTTAGAATGCAGCGGTGAGTTTGTGCTTTAGTTAATGGCGATTGGGCGAGTTGCGGCACTATCTCAGTCAGCAGTTCAAATAGAGGGGAAATAATGGTTTTAACGATGCCATCCAGCGCATTGGTAGGATGGGCGATTTCTCGGGCAATCAGTTTGCCATGAAATCCCAATTCGCTGTCGTCCAAAATACGAAGTAAAAATACATGAATAAATTCTACAAGCCGCCGCTGCGCTGGCAATTGCCGATCTCTGGCTGTAGTCATTGGATAACGATGCTCAGCTTGTAAAAATGCAAAGGCTAAGGCTTCCGCATACAAACCTTCCTTATTTCGAAAGTAATAATTAACCGAAGCAATGTTGACGTCAGCGCGTTGACAAATCTCGCGCACAGTTGAGCTTTGATAGCCATTATCAGCAAAAATCTGCAGTGCAACCAGCAATAAGCGCTGGCGACTTGGGTCAGGAATGGTTTCAGACATGAGTTAAACGCTTGTATTAAACAGTTGTTTGAAATTACATCATAATACTGCATTCGAGTTGCGTCAATAAACCATTAATAAGTTCGTTAAGTTAAGCGGTCAGCGATGGAGGGAGAATTCATTTGCCCTTTGACTTTCTGGTCGATAGACAGGGCGAATGAATTCGCCTCCACCGCCGCGTTCACATTTTTAATTAAGAATTAATAACTAGGTATGATTAATTCTTAACGCAAATTTCAGTTTTTAGAGTTGGATTTTGGCTGACACTTATAATGAAAATTTAGTGGGGTTAGTGTTTTTGTAAGTGTTTCGCAAAAAAATCAGAGGGTGTTTTGTTACAACCATGTAGCCTGGATTGCGGCAATCTCTGCCGGAACGACGAATCTGCTTTACAGCCTGACTTATTGAAAGCCGTTTAGTAAAGGTGGTGCAGGCTAACTGCGTAGCCTGCTTGGACTTAGGACACTAAGGAGGTTATACCGGTTTTATTCATGTATAACGACTTGATTTCTGCCAGACTCCTTAGCTCGATATAACGCCTGGTCAGCTCTATCAATAAAAGTTTCAACGGTATCGTTACTCTTAAGGACGGTTAAACCAATGGAAACGGTAACCTTGCCTATGGATTCGGTGTTATCTTTTCGTTTTAAGTTACTGGCTTCCAAGAATCGCCTGATTTTTTCAGCGATCTCAAAGGCCAGGGCTAATGGCGTGTCCGGCATAATCATTGCCATTTCCTCACCACCATAACGAGCAACATGGTGGTGTTTTGAGGCTTGCTCAGATAGTAACGAGGCAAAATATTTCAAAACCTTGTCGCCGATAGGGTGTCCGAAATTATCATTAATACGCTTAAAATGATCTAAATCCAAAATTGCCAAACAAGTGTTAGGACTGCGTTGATTACATAGCTGGTTAAGTTCGCTATCAAACGCGCGTCTATTCAACAACCCCGTTAAGGCATCCGTTTTAGCTACTTCGCGCACATGGGTTAATTCATTGCGCAATTGCTCCATTTCTTTGTTGGTATCATCCAGCTGTGACTTTAATGATTGGCTGACTTCGGCAAGTTGCTTAGTCTCAGAAATAATTTCAGCCAACATGGATGTTAAGTCATCCCTGTTTTTTACTGCCGTTAACGCTTGCGATGATTGGGTAAATCTATCGCTGGCGGCGGACGCTTTTTCGCTGGAATGGCTAACTGAAGTGGAGGTCTGGAAAATAAGGTTCTGAAGTTTTGAATTGATTTCTTCAAACGCATCCACTGAAGCATTACAGACATACTTTTTGTATAAGTCCATCGTAACACTGGCATCAAATGTGTTTTTGTTTTTGATTAATTCATTAACTTCTCTAGCCAAATTGGTATTGGTACCTGCGACATATTCATACCAGATCGCGTAATTGATCGGATTGGCTGGCACATTGTTTTGTGTCATTAACGGTAGACACTGACGCAGATATTCCCTGTTTTGCTCAATTGAAGAATCGTATATAGGTAAAAATGAGATTGTTTTTGACATCATAGTGGTAGATAAAATGAGTTGTCTTTAGTGCGCTGATAGGGACTATCTGCATTGGCAGTTGATTAGATTATCTTCAAGCGCACAAACTTTTTCCGATGAATGCTTTAGTTCGGCCGATATTTTTTCAGTGGTCTCATTCGCCGCCAGTAACTCAAGCTCCAGTTTAATTGCCCGGTTCAACCAAACCATGTTTGCAGATTTGAGCCGAGCATTATCCTGAAGCAATCGGTTAATTGCGTCATCTATCTGTTGTTCGGAATAATTAATTTCAGTTTGGGTAGATGCAAGCAGTTCTTCAAAAGTCTTTATAACAATTACACTTTTCTGTAATGAGTCCTGTAAAACTTTCAGATTCAGTTGACATGCAGCTAACTCATTTTCTTTAATTAATAATGCTTCTTCCAAAAGCTTTATTTTGATATCACTTTGCAGTTGATATTCCGTATGCTGTTCTTGTCTTGACTTAACCTCTGAATTTAACATGACATTTCACCCTTAAAACTTGGTTCAGGTCTGTATATGTTCATGTTAATCATGGACAGTAACGTATCATTAGCAGTGCTGATTATGTTGAATAATTGCGCTTTAGAATGATGAATATCTGTAGTGCCAATTAATCTGAGCACTGGCGTTTGATTCAACACGCTAGTAGCTTGAACAATTGTTGTGATTTTATCGTGTACGCTGTGTGTTAGTTTTTTCATAAGTCACACGCAACCTTTCATTGGAAAAAAGCAATTAGCACTGCTAAAAAGCGGTAGCAGTTAAAGGTTAACGTCTTTCGCAAAATAATATTATTGATGCAATTTGTAAACATAAAATATCCAAAATTTATTATGTAAATGATTGTTAATGTTTGTTAAAACTACGACAGGGCGTGGTTTAACAGAGGATATTTTGGGTTAAACAGAAAGAGCTGGTTACATAGGGAGTATTAATGACCATTACCTTTGTTCTCAAAAAAGTTAAATTGTTACGCCAATTAATCGTAACGCCAACATAGCTTTATTAAAAGTAGGCAGGGATGAGGCCTTTAGATCAGAAAGTATCAAATCTACTGGTTAAACGGCAAATAATTAGTAAAATTTAAGCCAAATATAAGCCGTTTGTATTATAGCGAAAAAGCTACAAGAAAAGTGTAGTTCAACGCTTACAGAGTTCAATCTGGTTTTATATTTTTCTTTAAATTGAGTAACACTTCACTGGCTTTAATTACTTCATCCGCTAGAATCCCCAGTTTTCGTCGTTGATTTCTGGCAGTTTTACGCAATAATTCAAAGGCCTCTTGGCGACTTAATTTGTGTTGCACCATTGTGATTCCAACCGCTACGTTAATGTCCCTTTGGTTTTCTAATGCTGATTTTAATTGCTCACCTGTAGTTTGTAATGATCTTAAATCATTTGCGCGGGCAACTGCAGCCTCAATGCTAGGTAACAGTTGCGGTGTATCAATCGGTTTTACCAAATACCCTAACGCCCCATGCACTCTTGCAGTTTCGATGATTTCATCGTCGTTATAGGCCGTTAAAAACATAAAGGGTACATGTGCGGAACTGTTTAGCCACACCGCCAGTTCTAAGCCGCTTCTTATTGGCATGCGTACATCAATGATTGCCAATGTGGGCGGTGTTTCCATATGGATAATGGTTTCTTCTGCCTCATCCGCTGATTCCGCAGTAAAGACGGTATAACCTGCAAGCGTTAATCCATGAGCAAGAGTAGTCAGTACCAATCGGTCATTGTCTACTAATAGAAGACTTCCTCGTGAGCTCATTGAGCGGCCTCTTGTGCTAAATCTAAAATGGAAAAATCCAGTGAAAGTGTCGTTTTTACCAGGTACAGTTGATGTTCCCACAACAAGCGTGCCTTAGCTTTGGGCAGTAGCGACCGTGCTAATTTTATACCAGATCCCTCATGTAGTGGTAAATCTTGATTAAAATTGTCAGGTAATTGCCCAATGTTGCTCATTATAATTTCAATACAGCCTAGATGGTTATTATTTTGCATTTTGATTTTAACATCGTGTGGAGGTGGTGAATGTTTAATGGCGTTTAAAATTAATTCATTTAAAACCAAAGCAATTGGAAGTGCTTCGGCGTCGGTAATTATCCAGGGTGTCCATTCGTTATCAACTGAAAATTGAACAGGAACCTGCCATAACTGACTGTTAGCTTCGCAAATGGCTTTAGTTAATTCATGTAGTTTAATCTTTGACGATATACCGCGGCTTTGTAAATCATGTATAACGGTTAGGGTTTGTAGTTTACTGATGGCTTCGTTAATAGGTTTTGTAAATTGCGGCTGCTCTTGAGCAGATATCCTGAGTATTCCGGTTATGCCTTGCATGTTATTTTTAATCCGATGATGTACTTCATCCAGCATGGTTTCTACTTTTATGAGTTCATCTTCACGGCTTTTAACTTCGCTGATATCGCTAGATGAACCAATCAGGTGTCTGGGGAATACAACATTACCAGAAGCATCCTCAGCTAATTTTGCCTTAGACAAAATACTAATCCAACCCTTTTTTTTATGCTGTAGACGATATTCCAATACACAAGTGGCGGTGTTGTTATCCAGGTGTTGCTGAATTTGTAAAAAAACTTGGGCACGATCTTCAGGATGTAATAATTGCATCCAGGTGGTTAGGTTGTTTAACAGTTCATGCTCTTGGTATCCGAGCATGTTTTTCCAGCGGGGAGAATAATAGATCTGATCGGTGTCCAGATTCCAATCCCAAAATCCTTCATCTGCAACCTGTAAAAAATAAGCCAGTTGTTGTTCGCTGGTATGATTCACCTGCTCAATAATGTTAGCCGTCAGGCGGGTTTGCGATGTTTTGTAAAAGCGCAAATGCAACAGCCAAGCAATACTAACCATAAGGCCAGTGGCTAAACATAACCAGAATGATGAGAGCTGCGGGTGGGTTTGTTCGATGGTATTCGGGGATATAAAACGACTTAAATCAAGTGACAGCGCCGTAGCTAAAGAGCGATTTGAAATAGACAAGCTGTTTATGCTGTCTGATAAGCGCAATTTGGTAGCAGTAATAAGGGTTAAATTGCTAATGCACTTCACAATCAAAAAGGTTGATTTATAAAAAAAGCCACCCGGGTAGAGTTAAGCAGTGAGTAAAATAACCAGCTATGTTTTTGGTAACTTTGTTAAAAGCCGAAAAAAAACAAGAACACTAAAGTACCTGCTCCTATTGCAGACCATTTAAGTTTATTCAGTATACTCATATTCTGCCAATAACTAATCAATTCTGTTTTGCTGTCGGTGTAAGCGAGTTGCACGTTATGTTTGGTGTCCGAATAGAATTTGGGGATTTTACGACCGATACGGTAGCAACCATAAGCAATTATTGAGAATAGGATGTAGAAAACAATAACTTGTGTGTCATGCAGTCCGGTTCCAAGCAAATGCTCGATTAAAATATCCAGCGTTTCTTCAATAATTTCAAATGTGACATGCGCAAATTCAATCAGAAGATGCCCTAGATCCAAAAAAATGGAAGGGATAAAAATGATGGCCATGATGCCCGTTACTATCAATCCTAAGAGGGCTTTTCCGTGGAAAGATGACATCTTTATAAACCTCTAAATGGACGAAGTAATAACAATAATGAGTAAATAAATAAACTGGCCAATATGGCTCCAAGGCTTAGCATAATAGCCTTCATGCGCATTCTTGGCAATCAGAGCTTTATGATCAATGTTGGAACCGAACCATGAGTTTGTTCTGACGCAATAAAATGAACTTGAAAAGGCAGCTTTTTAGTAAAATCGGCAAAACAGTGATCTGACATTTTAATCAACTGATTGCTAAATGGATTGTAAACGCGGTTGGCGCTTGACTAAGCGGTGAATTGATTTTATCGTGACCCAGCTTTCGTAAATTTACCAACATGGCTGAATTCAACTAGACGCCTCAATTTTTGTAAAGGATTTTACAAATGAAATATTTCGTATTATTTGCCTCCCTCACGCTTGCCTCCTCCTGTTTTGCTTTAGAAAAGTTACCCGCCGGTCATCCGCCTGTTAATACTAACAATCCAACACCTGCAGCGCCCAGCCAATTACCTCAAAAAGGCAAAGCGCTTGATGTCATTTCGGTGCCCCAATATACCTATGTGCAAGTCAGCCAGGGCAAGGAATCCATTTGGATAGCAGGGCCAGCGGTGCAGGTTAAGAAAGGTGATACCGTGCATTTTGACAATGGCATGGTCATGAAAGATTTCCATAGCAATTCTTTGGATCGCACATTTCCAGGTATTTTATTTGTTAATCAGATAGCTGTTGGCGGGTAAGTAGCTGATTAAAAAACGTTAGCCATTTTTGCACTATGCTTTAACGGATAACGACCTGAAAAATCTGCTCATCCGTTAGGCTGTTTTTTTTGCGATTCTGTATTTGACGACTAAAACGAGGCATACTATTACTAAAATGTTGCAGCACAATCCTTTAAACGTTTGTCCATTAGCTGATTCAGGCTAGTTTTCCTAATCCATGCAAAAACCGAACACAGAAACAACCCCAGCTTTATCGGGTGCAGTGACAATCGAACAGGTGGATGCGGAAACTGCTATTGTGCATTTTTCAGGATCTTGGCTGCTGGGTGCTGACATTAAAATCTCAGATACCTTATTAGCTGATTTAGCCGCCTTGCCTGTGTCCAGTCAAATCCAATTCAAAGCGATTGATTTGGAGGGTTGGGATAGCCGGCTAGCCACTTATATACTCAAGCTGATTGATTTAGGTCAAAAAAATAGTTTACAAATAAATGTTTCCGAGCTGCCGGAGGGCGTACAAGGCTTGTTGACACTGGCGCGGGCTGTGCCGGAACGGGCTGGTGACCGTCGCATAGAACAACAATCATCAATATTGGCCAGCATTGGAAATGTGGTTGTAGCCAGCATAAAAGATGTTAAAGGCTTGGTTCAGTTTATCGGTGAAATCGTATTGGCGTTTTTTGCACTGTTGTCCGGCAAAGCCAGGTTTCGTTCCGTTGATATTTGGCTGTGTTTGCAAGAAGCGGGGCCGTCTGCGCTACCTATCGTCACCTTGATTAGTTTGCTGGTTGGTTTAATCCTGGCCTTCGTCGGCGCATTACAGTTAGCAAAGTTTGGTGCACAAATTTACATCGCTGATTTGGTTGGCTTGGGTGCCTTGCGAGAAATGGGCGCTTTAATGACTGCCGTGATTATGTCTGGTAGAACAGGTGCCGCTTATGCTGCCCAGTTAGGCACTATGAACGTCAACAGTGAAATTGATGCCTTAAAAACTATGGGAATTTCGCCCATTGAGTTTTTGGTTTTGCCGCGCATGCTGGCTTTAATCGTCATGTTACCGCTGTTATGTTTATATGCCGATTTTATGGGTATTATCGGTGGGGCACTGGTCACAATTTCGTCATTTGAATTGTCATTTGCCCAATATTTTCACCAAATCCAGCGCGCTATTCATCTGCATGATGTGGGAGTAGGGCTGGTAAAAAGCTTTGTGTTTGCCATTTTAATTGCCATTGCTGGCTGTATGCGCGGTATGCAATGTGGAAGAAGTGCCTCTGCGGTCGGTGATGCCGCAACCTCTGCGGTAGTGAACAGCATCGTTTATATCGTGGTGGCTGATTCAATACTGACCTTAATGTTCAATTATTTAAAAATTTAAGCATGTCGACTCAGCCGCATATCACTATTAGCAATCTGACCATGGCTTATGGCGATCTAGTTATTCAGCAGGATTTAAACTTTACCGTCAATCGCGGTGACGTGTTTATTATCATGGGCGGGAGTGGTTGCGGCAAAAGTACGTTATTAAATCATATGATTGGATTGAATCGGCCGAAAAAAGGCGACGTGCTGTACAATGGGCAAAGTTTTTGGCATGCAAGCGAACAGCAACGCACTAAAATCATGCAGCGTACCGGTGTTTTATATCAAAGCGGCGCGTTATTCAGTTCGCTCACATTGTCTGAGAACATAGCCCTGCCAATGGCCGAATTTACTTCCCTATCCAAAAGTGAAATTGCTGATCTTGCTTCCTATAAACTGGCGTTAGTCGGGCTTGCTGGATTTGAGGAATATTATCCTTCTGAAATCAGTGGTGGTATGCAAAAACGGGCCGGATTAGCCAGAGCAATGGCGTTGGACCCGGAAATTCTGTTTTTTGATGAGCCATCCGCAGGACTTGATCCCGTCAGTGCGCGTTTATTGGACGATTTAATCTTAAACTTACGCGATGCGCTGGGAACCACCATTGTCGTAGTTACCCATGAACTGGCCAGTATTTTTGCAATCGGCACTAACTCGGTATTTTTAGACGCAGTGTCAAAAACCATGCTCGCTACGGGTAATCCGAATACCCTATTGGCGGAATCCAAAGATGCCACAATTATCCAGTTTCTTACCCGAGGTGTAGGCCATGCCGAGGCCGCTTAACTTTATGAGTTTTTGAAATGAGCAAACCCATCAATCCCATTGCCGTTGGCGGCTTCACTGTGGGGGCTTTAATATTATTGATTGTGGGCGTTTTTGTATTTGGTGGACAAAAATTGCTGAATCCCGAAAAAATCAAATTTGTGATATTTTTTGATTCGTCCCTTAACGGCCTTGAAATTGGCGCGCCGGTAAAAATGCAAGGCGTAAAAATTGGGCAGGTTGCCGATATTGACATTCAGTTTGATCCGGCCTCCGGTATTATTCGTAAACCGGTCGTGGTTGATATTGATGTGGACAGCTTTATTAACATAGATGGTAAGGTAAACTCCAAAAACATTGATAAAGACGAGCGGGATAAAATTGTCGCCAGCGGGTTTCGTGCCCGATTGGAAATGCAAAGCCTGTTGACGGGTATGTTATATGTGGATTTTGATAAGCATCCAGCTAATCCACCATTGTTTGTTGGGGTAAATTACAAAAACTTGCTGGAATTGCCTTCAATAGCCACCACTACCGACGTTATTAGAAATACCGCAGAAGAGTTTTCCAAGCGCCTGCAGGCGTTGCCGCTGGAAAATATTGTGAACGATTTTTCTGAAAGCCTAAAGGAAATCCGAGCATTATTGGCATCCGATGACATAAAAAATAGCCGTATGGCATTGGCAAAAGATCTGCAAGAAATGGAAAAAACCTTAAAAATGCTTAATTCCAATTTAGAACCCTTACTAAAAGATACCCATTCGACTATGCAAAGCGCCAATGCCCTGGTGCAGGACTCCAGCGCTATGGTTAGGGATATTCATAAAGATATCAAGCCCATTTTAACTTCCGCAGATAAAACCCTGGCAACGGCAACGGCGGCGTTAAACAAAGTCCAGGATTCAATGGCTATGGTGGGTAATGCCGTTGGACCGGAATCCGGACTGAATGATACGATGGAGGCGCTAAAGGATGCCTCAAAATCCATTAAAGAGCTGACTGATTATCTGGAACGTCATCCGGAATCGCTCTTGTCTGGTAAAGACAATAAATAGGAAACGCTAATTTATGAACACAAAACACTCGGTTTTGCTATTGGTTATGATGACAACACTGACTGCTTGTATTGGCGGAACGTCAGTACCGGCCAGTTTTTATATGTTGGAACCGATGGCCAGCACGGTTAGTAAGTTAGATACTATGACTAAAATGGTTATCGCGTTAACCCCGGTGCGCATACCTGAATACACAGATCGCTCACAAATAGTGAGCGGAATTGCAAAAAACAGCTACCAGATTAACGAATCCCAGCGCTGGGCTGAGCCATTGGATAAAAATATCACTCGGGTGCTGATGCAAAATTTGTCTCAATTGGTTCCCGCTGAAGTTATATTAACCAATACCAGTAATTTGGCCAAACTAGCCAAGCTAAAAGTATCGGTCACCTTATTGGAATTTTATGTGGATCCGCAAGGGCAGGCGAGAGTCACTGCGCAATGGCTGGTGGCGCAAGGGGAAACTCAGGTGTTAAATAAACAGGTTACTTATCAGGCAACCGCTTCAACGACTGATTACACAAAAATAGTAGCCGCATTAAATGACTGTATTAATCAAATGAGCCGTGAGTTGGCGGTGGTTTTACAGCAATTTGGACGATAAAATCCGGCTGGCGCTTCTTGGTTTTATAAATCAAACCAAGATGTTATTTGTCCCAAATGCTCAGAAACTATTGGATAAGGCGAATTAATACGAAACCCACTCGATGCTTAAGTTGGTGGGTTTCGTTTGTTAAATAGTCTGACAGTTGCCAGCCAAGTTTAAATGGTTCCGTTGCGGCGACCTAACCCCAAAAAGCCAAACAAAACTGAGCCAAATAACCAAACCGCGCCAGGTAAGGGAACCGCTGCATGACTGGTATTGACGCCATTATCGTAAGCATTAGCAGAAACAGCAGCAGAAAAATTCAAGATGTCGCCATCATGAACAATAACTCCAACCGCTAAAACTCCCGCTTTTTCATCTTCAGTTAGGGATGAGTTGTTGTAGTAAGGATAAGAATAACCGCCCAGACTGATGTTATATTGAGAATGCGATGACTGGTTGCCATTGCTGGAATATTGGCTGGTTAAATCAAAGTTTACCGAGGCGTTAGCTGAATTAGCCGAGCCATAATAGCAACCAGTATAATACGAGCAGTCGGTGATGCCATTAATTGCCGCACCTAATTCATAATTCGCTGAAATAATCAAAAAACCATCGCCGGAGATGTTGATATTGGCACTACGGTTAACGCTACCGGTTCCACTGCCTTGGCCATCGCCTGAAACGTTGGCACTAAGCCAACCGGTGCTATTGGAAACATCGCTGCTCCAGTTGACCCAATCACTTGTATTGGAATTGGTATAGGATCCATTGGCTGTTAACGTATAGTCCGGTGCATCGTAACCACCAATTCCATAACCTTCAATGTTAAAAGTACTCCAATCGATAGCTGCATAAGCATAACTGGTGTCGCTGAAAGCTGTTTGAGTGTTAATAGCCATTACTAGACCGCTAACGGCAAGCAAAGACAATTTTGGCATATTTTTCATAACATGATTCCTGTATGTTTTGTTTCTAGAAAAATTAAGAATAGTGGTCAGGTGTTGCCTAACTCGTATTAGCACAGCCTAACCAAGTCGATAGACTCAACTTAATTATCTCTATTAATCAACGATTTACCATAGGCTGCTAACCAATCACCGGTTTTGTACTCCAAAAGGCGGGTTTAGCATGCTGAAAAGCTTGTGAGCAGATATTAAAGGCTAGATATTTATCGGGAATATAATTCTGGAACACATGGCAAACTAATTTTATAAACAGGATGTTTTTCATTAGCATGATATTAGTTCCATGAAAACAAATTGGTGTTATTCTTTACCTGTACATAATGAATGACTTGAGCGCCAGGTTATAACCGGTTGCTTTCATCCTGACGCGCTTTCACTACTGATCTGTTTTTCTAGTTTAACGAGGAGTTGTTGTTGTCATGTTTTCCAAAAGTCGTTAACGGCTGGATTATTTCCACAATAGTAATGTTGACCGCTTGCCTGCCGCCGAACAAGTCACCACCAGTTGATCAATATCCGCCTCCGCTTGCCAAACTCGACTTAGATTCAAATGTTTCACGTGTTGACCATGTTATAAGCAAAACTCAGTCCACAAGCGCATCCATCCAGCCGACTGAAGATATCTTAATCGATACTAAGCAAAGCTACGATTTGCCTGCATTGGTCGATTTGGCTTTGCGCACACACCCTGAAACCAAAATTAGCTGGGAGGAAGCGAAAGCAGCCGCTGCCAAACTTGAGCGAAATCGCAGTGCGTGGTACCCCACTTTAACGGCAATGGCGTTCGGGCAATCCTTCAGAACCAGTTTTCCTATCCCTGGCGGTCCTTTAGTCAGTCAGGGGTTTGCTGCGTTAGGCAGTTTGGATTTAGCCTGGACGCTGTTCGATTTCGGTCGTCGGGAAGCGTTAGTGCGCGCCGGCGTAGAGCGTCTAAGTGCGGCTAATTTTGCTTTTGGACGTAAGCATCAGGAAATTGCCTATCGGGTTACCAACAGTTACTTTGTTTATCAGTCCGCGTTGGCCAAGGTGACCGCCGGGCAGCAGACGCTCGACTCTGCAAAGTCTAACAGTGCTTCGGTTCGGGCAAAACTCGATCAGGGACTGGCCACAAAACCTGATTTGTTGTTGGCGATTCAGGAACAGGCGAAAGCCGGTTACGATCTGCAAGAGGCGCGCGGCTCAGTGATTCAGGCCAGGGTTGAGCTAATGTCGAACCTGGGTGTTTCACCGGCTTATACCTTGCAACTCACCGACATGAGCAAACTGCCGTTACCGGCAGAACTGGTGATTTCAGTCGAAAAGATTATCGATCAGGCTTTGGATCAACGGCCGGATTTGATGGCGCGGCTTGCCGAATTACGTGCGCGCGAAGCGGAAGTCAAGAAGGCCAGGGCAGACTACTGGCCGAAGATTTCACTGCGGGGCATGATTGGAAATCAATACTGGGGAAATGTGCATACAAATCCAGCCAGCAATCAAAGTTATTCCGCTAACAATATGGTTGAAACGGCCATGTTGAATGTGGAATGGACGTTGTTTGACGGCTTTGAGCGCAGCAATGCCGTGCTTGAAGCACAAGCCAAAACCAAGGGCGCTCAAGCGCAAATTGAAGCCTTGCGTCTGGAAATCATGCGCGATATTTGGAAAGCATACGCAGATATTAAAACCCAATTAGAAAAACGAGAGTTTGCATTGGCCTTGCTACAAGCCGCTGAAGAATCTTACGCCGCCAGCCAGGAATCTTATACGCACGGCTTTTCAACAGTAATAGAGCTATTGTCAGCGCAAAAAGATTTGGCGCGGGCCCGTTATACCGAAATCGATAGTCGCGCGACTTTATTACGTTCTGCGGCGACGCTGGTTTATGTTTCCGGTGGGCAGAGCCGGAATGAGTTGATGACCGATGGTGAGCCGTTGGATGATGGTCTTCCGCTCTTAAATTTAAATACAAATTAAGAGCTGAATTTTTATACGGTAATCAAAAAGTTATATTTGTTAAATTCCCCACATCAAATCCTCACTCTCTGGAGGGGGCTAATAACGGCATTGTGGGGTTTTAACGCTTTATTCGCATTTAAATTAAATTTATGGACAGGCAAAGCGCATGATACCCCAACCTTGGTTAAGCAAAACAGCCTTATTGACGTTTGCAGTCTTGTGCTTAACGGCGTGCGACCCTATGCTGAGTGTCGAGGGTTCTTTCTGGCCGGCCTGGATCATCTGCATCTTAACGGGACTTGCTGCCAGTATGTTGCTGATGTGGCAATTAGTGCGTCATCGCTTGGCACCCCATCTGGGACCGCCATTGTTGATCGCTCCAAGTCTATGGGCCTTATGCACTTTTGTGATCTGGTTGTTGTTTTATTCTTAAATAGTTCAGGACGAGTTCCCCATGGAAAACAGTCAAACCGATAGCTCGGCCAATACGCAAAAACATCGCATACTGCTTGGGCGCAGCATTGGCATTCTAATCGTGCTGGGCGCAGTACTGACGGGTTCGCTGGTTTGGCAAATCAACTATCGCAATCCGCGTACCAATGACGCAATGGTACGGGCAAACATCGTCGGCATTGCTCCAGAAGTTAGCGGTCGTATTGTCAGCTTGCCTGTTGAAGACAATCAGTACGTTAAACAAGGTGATTTGTTGTACGTGATCGACCCGCGACCATATCAGGCCAAGTTGGACGAGGCGAAAGCGAATTTAATGGTCGCAGAAAAAGAAGTGGATTCGCGCCGTGCTTCCAGTGGTTCAGCTGAAATTACTATCGAACGTCTACAGCATCAGCGGGCTGCCGCCAGGGCCGAAGTCAACAGAATTGAAGCAGAAGATCAGTATCTGCATAACTATCTCGAGCGTCTTGAGCCGTTGGCGGATAAGCAATATGTCACCGCGGATCAGCTGAAGCAGGCTCGCGCCAAGTTAGCCGCCTCCCGCGCGGAATTAGCAGACGCGAAAGCCAAGGAGCTCTCGGCTGGCAGCGCGATTGATGAAGCCAAAAGCGACAGTCGCCGCGCCGTATCCATGATTGGACAAGTAGGGCAGTTCAATGCCCGCATCGAAGCCGCCAAAGCCGCAGTAACCGTTGCCGAACTGGATTTAGAGCACTGTTATATACGCGCGCCTTTTGATGCCTATGTCAGCAATCTGAATACACGCGAAGGCGAATATGCCAAGGTCGGCAGCCAAATGTTTGCTTTGGTCGATGACCGGCATTGGTATGTGATTGCCAGCTTTAAAGAAACCTATCTTAAATCCATCAAACCAGGCAATGAAGCCGAAGTATTTTTAGTCAGTTATCCAGGAAAACGATACCGAGGTGTGGTGACGGGTATCGGTTGGGCCAACTCTCCCGATAATATCAAACAACAGGGCGTACTGCCGGAAGTGCAGCGCACCTTAAACTGGGTGGTATTGGCATCGCGTTTCCCGGTGCGGATTGAGATACAAGAGCGCGATCCGGTGCATCCGCTCCGGATGGGCATGACTGCTTTTGTTACCGTTCTGGATCAGCCAGCCGGCCATAAACCAGTGGAAGTGCCAGTCAATGCGGAGCGTGATAAGGCTTTGTTGCCGCAATGAAAAACGGCGATAGCCAGCGCTCATCATCGCACTCCAATCAGGGCAGGTTTTGGTTTGGAACCGGCCTGACCCAATTCCTAAAGACTGAGCTCAGAGATTTTCCTGAGCGGCGGGTAGCCGCGCTACGCTTGTTTACCGTGGCGCTATGTATTGCTCTGGTTAGCCAAACCTTGCACGTTCCGCCGTTAGGCGCTATTGCATTGCTGATATGTTTAAGTTACGACGCCTATGCCAATGCCGGCCAATCATTGATGTTCGGGCTGCGCCAGCTAGGTTATCTTATCGTTACCACTATGCTGTCAGTGTTTACGCTGATGTTTGCTGGCAACGATGCCTGGTTGTTGCTCAGCTTGTCATTTATCATACTGGCCATAGCCCTGTTCCATGCTCGACTGATTGCCTGGCCAACCGGCATTGCGTTATGGTATTCGGTTGCGGTTTTGTATAGCCCAAGTAACCCTGAGTTGGGAATTTACAACGCCTTATGGACTGTGCCGTTGATTGGCGTGTTGGCTTTGGGTTCCTGGACGGTAGTGCACCTGACCATCAAACCGCAAGACCCGTTGAAACTGTTAAAAGCCAGCATTGCGGCGCAACTGGCGGCTGTGGAATATATTTTTAAAATGCGTTTGGCCGACAGCGGTTTAGCACACCTAAGACCCGAAGTTTTGAAACATCCTGGCGTCGGTGATTTAGGCAAATTACTGACCTTGTTGGCAAACGCGGAATTAATTCATCCCGACCTGCAAAAGCGCCACGAAACGTATCTGTTATTGCTGCTGGAAATCGATGGTTTGCGGCAGCTGACCAACTGGCTTGATGAAGTTTTGGCCGCAGAATATCGCGCCCAGCCCATAAGCGAGGCAAAGTTAAACGTCTATTTGGCCTTGCAGAGCGCCTGTGCCATGCTCAGGCAGGGCGTGATTGAAGCTCGCGATGTTTCGGAGCAACTTGATCAGTTGTTAACTGATCAAGTACTGCACAGCTATTCTCTGGAAACCAATCCATCACTGTTAACTGCTCTGTGGCGGGCACTGCAAACGACTGCCGGTTTACTGCACGTCTTACATCAACCGCTAGCGCCATCTAAATCAACTAACTTAGTAACTGACACGGACCTTAACGAAGCGCAACCCTGGTTTCCGGCCTGGTTTGGCTATGAGTTTTGGGCGATGCACGCCGATAGCCTGCAATATGGGATTAAGTTTTCCCTGGGCGCGATAATCTGCATGCTGGTTGTGCAAGGACTAGGCTGGCCGGATATTAATACCGCTATTCCAACCTGTCTGGTTGCGGCGCAAACCAGTCTCGGCGCCGACTACAGGCTTTCGCTATTGCGCTTGTCCGGCGCAACTTTAGGCGGGTTGTGCGCGTACTTTTATGTGCTTGTGTTTCAGTCTCAGCTCGATACCGTAGTTGGTTTTGCACTGGCCACCACACCGTTTTGGGCCATTGCCGCATGGATTACCGCTGGTAGCGAACGGATTGCCTACCTGGGCAGACAGCTCGGGTTTTCATTCGCGCTATTTGTGTTGCATGATTTCGGCGCGGTCACCGATCTCTATTTGCCCCGTGACCGCGTTATTGGCATTTTGCTTGGTCTGATCGTTATGGGGATACTGGATTATGCACTCTGGCCCCGGCGCTCGATTGTACTTGCGCGCCACCATAGCATGTCGGCATTGCGCACGCTTGCCAAATTTACCAACCGGCCGCCGGATCTAAGCCATCTGCTGCAATATACTTTGCCGTTGCGCTTGTCTGCGGAAAAAGATTTGGCGCTAGCTCATGAGCTAATAGCCCATGCCGTGTTGGAACCGGATGCAAGGTTGTTTAAAAAAACGCACGAAAGGGCGGTGCTTAGGTTGGTGATCAAGGACGCCAGTAAATTGTCAGGCCTGCTACAGGTTAGAAAACGCTATCGCTTGCTAAGCGGACAGCAGTTTAGCCATTTTCCGTCCGAACTACAGCAACATAGCCGTAGCTTTGATATGGCGCTGGCGACTGCGCTGGAGTATTCGGCACGGGTACTGGAAGGCGAAAGGCCGGTGAGTCACAGCGAGATTGCTGATAAGCAATTGCAGCTTAAACAAAGCTATATCGAGCACCTTCGGATCGACAGTTTGCCGGATGATTTGCTCATGGAATGGGAGTTGCGGTTCATGCTGGATCAGCAAATTGTGGAGCTGATACAGTCGATCGAAAAAACCGCCCTGGATTCCAACTAATCCCAATTACAGTCCGATCCTAGATACAATTGATTTGATAATGTCATATAGTTTAACAATCTCTAAACGACATCATACCGGTAGGAATTCGCTACGCGCTCTAACGGGTGCCGGTATCCAGTGTACAAAGACGTATAAATGTGAATAACAAGACTTGACCATCCGTGGCTTTGGGGTGTTATTTCGTTAATTTAAGCAACGTATTTGTCAGACACATCCTGATTACTTGGCTTTTACCAATGTTTGCTCTGCTGTATTGTAAAGCTTCAATATTTTGTTGATATCAACATTGGCAGGCGGCACTTTTAATTTCATTTCATCCAGGGTATCTGCAATGATTTCAGAGACGGCCAAATTTCGAAACCACTTATGGTCTGCAGGAATTACATACCAAGGCGCTTCTTTGCTGCTAGTTGATTGCAACGCGTCCTGATAGGCTTTGGTGTAATCGGGCCATAATTCTCGTTCAGAATAATCCGATTCGCTGATTTTCCAATGCCTTGCCGGGTCATCCAGTCGTTGTTTAAAACGTGCCAGTTGTTCTTTTGGGCTAATATGCAGAAAAAACTTTAATATCCGAGTGCCATTCTCGCTAAGTAATTTTTCAAAGTTATTGATAATCTCATAGCGATGCACGCATTCATTTTTCGAGATAAGTTTATGAACCCTTGTTACCAGTACATCTTCATAGTGAGATCGGTTAAAAATGGTTATTTCACCTTTATTCGGGACATGCGGATGTATGCGCCAAAGAAAGTCATGTCCCAGTTCGGCAGGCGTTGGTTGTTTAAAACTGACTACCTTGGTGCCTTGCGGGTTCATGCCGGTAAACAAATGTCGGATAACACCATCTTTGCCGGCGGCATCGCGCGCTTGCAATACAATCAATAAAGACGGACCGCCATTTGCGTAAAGCAAATACTGCAGTTTTTTCATGCGGGCAAGATTTTGTTCAATTTTTGCCTGCACGTCTTCATGAGAATCGTACTTGCCAGTGAAATCAGTTGAAAGTTTTTCAAGCCGAACTTTTTCATCAGGTTCAATGATAAATTTTTTGCGGTAGTTCATGGTTGTTTCTCTTGTGTGAAATGTCATCCGTAACATCAATTTTCTTCCTTAATGCAGTAAGTGTCTATCAATTGTATGACCTGAGGACAAAATTTATAATCTAAACCAGCATGGTAAAATTAAGAGCAATGCGTTTAGCAAATCCGGGTAACCATAGTTAATGGTTTTAATGATTCCGGCCTGTAAGTTAAAAATGGTACTATTATTGCTTTTATAATTTAATTACATCAGTAAGATGGCGAGTCTGGTCGGTATGAAAAATATTATTGTTATGTCGGGTGATATTGGTAGTGGTAAATCTTCTGTGGCTACTGCGCTTAAGGCAATGACAAACTACGAGGTAATTGGCACGGGCGCCATTCAACGGGCCATCGCTAAACGACGCGGTGTAACTACCTTGGAATTAAATCAAATATCCCAGACTGATCGCAGTATTGATGATGAAATCGACAACTACGTCATTGATATTGGTAAAACGCAAAATAAGCTGATTATCGATTCCAGGCTGGCCTGGCATTTTATTCCAACTGCCTTTAAGGTTTTTTTGGCAGTTGATCCGGTAGTGGGTGCCGAGCGGGTTTTTAATGCTTCCAGAGCGGATGAACATAATCCATCGCTGGAAGTTACCCTGGCTAATAATTCAAAGCGGCAAGCTTTTGAAGATGATCGTTTTCAATCTCTATATCAAGTTAACTTTAGGGATTATGCTAATTATGATTTGGTTATCGATACCTCATTTAGCTCACCAGAAATCATAGCCACCAAAATCAACGAATGTTATCAAGCTTGGCTGATTCAGGTTGCTAGTCCGCAACTATGGGTTGATCCGATAAAATTGCTGCCTAGCCGTTCTGTGCAAACCATGATGGGCGCAGACTATGAGTCAGTTTTGGATTCCATTAAACACACTGGTTTTCAACAAAATAATGCAATCTCTGTGTTTGTAAATGCTGGCTTTATTTATATTGTGGACGGACACAAACGCACTATGGCCGCTCGTAAAGCAGGTATAGCTTTGTTGCCTGCCAATATCATCAGTCCAGCAGTGTTGGCTACAAGTTATGGCGTATCACCAGAGCAGTTTCTTGGCAATGTTACCAGCCAGCAATTGCAAGAATGGCAACAGGCGCTGGATTTTACCTATAAAATTAATCCAATCCCCCTCTAGTATATTTTGGTTTATTCTTTAATTTCAAACAACTAGAAGAATTCTTAGAGGATAGTTAAATGTTAAGTGAAGCTGAATTTCAAATGAGGTGGCAAGATCACCTAAAAGCAATCAAAATGCCTAGGGTAGCCCCCATTACAGGCAGAATTTTCTTTATGATAGCCAACAATCCTAAAGGTGTTGAGGCTATCCAGATAGAAAGAAAGTTTGATATTCTTAATTCCAATTGTCAGAAGTCTTTAAGCATATTAGCTAATGGCTCAAGTGATAGACCAAACTTCTTAAGCTACATAGAGCGCACTAGAAACTCTGAAGTCAAGAATGGGTTCATCTACAAATTAAGTGATAAAGGATTAAAAGTTTACGGTGAATTAGCCCAATGTGATTATCATGTGTAATTTTTATAGGGCTAGAGTCTACCCAAAACGCACAATAGACCTCTATACACTTCAAGGCTCTGAAACGATACCTTATGTGGCGGGCATGCAGTGGCAAAAATTGCCGCCTTGTATTACAATGGGCAATTAATTTGTTCTTCAATAACTTCGCTTTAACTTGGCTCTATCGCCATTCTTCGCAGTCTAAGCGCCTCTCTCTAAATAAGGAAATAGTATGGAACACAAACCATTAAAACTAGGAATCGCCGGATTCACTTATGCTGATTTGTATAATTCAGCAAAACTTAATGATTTATTGAACGTATTCGATACATCAGTTAAACAACATGACGTTGATTTATTTGACCAATTTGCTGCGTACCGCCAAGTTGAAGGCGAGGGCTATGCGCCTGAAACCGTTTCTGATTTGCTGGTGCGAATGGGGCCGTATGTCGGCCAGTTTGTCGCAACATTATTTAATGTTACTGACCAGCACCAGGCGCAAGCTGCCATTATAAAGGAAGAGTTTGAAAGCATTTTTACTTATAAAAATGAAGTTATTGAAAAGCTGAATCTGGCTTTTAAAGACGAAGATAAAAGCCTGTGGAATGCGACGGACATTAACAAACGCTTTGAATTACTCATTAGCGCTGGTTTCCCTGATGCCGATAAAGTTAGTGATGCCGAGCGTCGTGTGGCAAAGGTTGGGGCGGCTATCGGGTCATTGTCCAGCCATTACAAACTCATCGCCAAAGGCAAAGACAGCGCTTACGGTAACGCGGATCAAGTCGCGCAAAATTTACGCGCCCAACTGGCTGCACACAGCTTGGCTGCTGTTGAGTTTAAAGACATTATCGCTACCGCCGATTGTGATCAGTTTGTCGCGGGTTTACTGGATGTTGTGCAACGCTGGAGCGTTATCGCGCAACAAAATAAAGAGCTGACCGGCAAATGGTTAAGCTTTAAATTTCCAGAAAAACGCGATTTCGACCATTTGGTTGAACATGAAATAGAAGATCATGGCACTTATACTGCCTGGATGGGGCCGCAAGCACATCGTCGTCGTCGCGATGGTTTCAAGTTAACCGATCCGCGTTATAACGAAAGACAGGTTTTATCTGAAGTTAACCACTGCATCTACTGCCACGAGCGCGATACCGATTCTTGCTCTAAAGGCATGCGCAACAAGAAAACCAATACCTTTAAAGTTGATCCATTAGGCGTAACCACAACCGGCTGCCCGTTGGATGAAAAAATCTCCGAAATGCACTTGGTCAAGCGCAATGGCGATAACATTGGCGCGTTAGCGATTGTAATTATCGATAACCCCATGTGCCCAGGTACTGGCCATCGGATTTGCAACGAATGTATGAAAGGTTGTATCTACCAAAAAACCGATCCGGTCAACATTCCGCAAATTGAAACCAATGTGCTGACCGATGTATTGTTTATGCCGTATGGTTTTGAAATCTACAGCTTGTTAACGCGCTGGAATCCGTTAAACGTAAAACGGCCAGTGATGCTGCCATACAATGGCAAAAATGCGCTAGTGGTTGGCTTGGGCCCAGCCGGTTACACCATGAGCCATTACTTATTAAATGAAGGTTTTGGCGTAGTAGGTATCGATGCGCTTAAACTGGAACCATTGCCAGTTGAGTTAACCGGCGATGAAAATAATCTGCCTGAGCCAATTGTCGATTTTAAAGAATTATACGAAGACCTGGATCAACGTATTTTGGCCGGTTTTGGCGGCGTGGCGGAATACGGGATTACCGTGCGTTGGGATAAAAACTTCCTGAAAGTCATTTACCTGACCTTACAACGCCGTGCTGCCTTCCGTTCCTACGGCGGCGTGCGTTTTGGTGGCACGATTACTATTGATGATGCTTGGGACATGGGCTTTGACCATATCTGTATCGCATCTGGTGCCGGTCAACCAACAATCATCAATATTGAAAACAACCTGTTACGCGGAATCCGTAAAGCCTCTGACTTTTTGATGGGCTTGCAGTTAACCGGCGCAGCTAAAGCAAAATCATTGGCCAATTTACAAGTGCGCTTGCCTGCTGGTGTCATCGGTGGCGGGTTAACCGGTATCGATACCTGTACCGAACTAATGGCTTACTACCCGATTCAAGTGGAAAAAGTACTGACCCGTTTTGAAAAGCTGGTTAGTATTCACGGTGAAGAAAAGGTGAGGGCGCGTTACGATCAAGAAGAAACCATCATTCTTAATGAGTTTCTGGCACATGGCAAAGCCATTGTAGCCGAGCGCCAACGCGCTGCCCAAACTGGCGAACAACCTAATTTCCAACCCTTATTGCAATCCTGGGGTGGCGTTACCTTGTTCTATCGTAAAGGCATGGTGGACGCACCGGCCTACCGCCAAAACCACGAAGAAATCAACGAAGCCTTGCAAGAAGGCATCGGTTTGGCAGAAGGCATGAGTCCGAAAGCAGCCATACCTGATGAATACGGTCATTTAAAAGCCGTCAGTTTCGATAAACTGACGCTGGTAGATGGCAAATGGACCAACGCTGGTGTGGTTGAAGTGCCATTGCGCAACTTATATATTGCCGCAGGTACATCGCCGAATACCATTTACCAAAGCGAATATCCTGATACTTTCGTAATGGATAAATGGTTCTTCCAACGTTACGAGCCGGAATGGCAAGACGATCAAGTTACGCTGGTGCCAATGGCGGACGAAGCCGCGCCTAAACTGGGCAAACCGGCACCGCTCACGTCTTACCAAAAAGATGGTAAATTCATCAGCTTTTATGGTGACAACCATCCGGTATTTGCCGGTAACGTGGTTAAAGCTATGGCCAGTGCCAAAAATGGCTATCCCTACGTAACAAAATTATTTGCTAAGGAATTGGCTGGGCTGAATGCAGCGGATCAAACCAAGCGTGACGCCGAGTTAAAAGCCTTATTCCAAAAACTGGATGAGTCTTTCAAAGCAACCATCGTTGCCATCAACCGCTTAACGCCAACGATTGTTGAGGTCGTGGTTAAAGCACCGTTGGCTGCAGAAAAATTCCAGCCAGGCCAATTTTATCGCTTACAAAACTACGAAGCCTTCGCGCCAGTAGTTGAAGGTACAAGTTTGGCTGCGGAAGGTTTGGCGTTAACCGGCGCAGAAGTTGATAAAGAAAATGGCACCATCTCCTTGATTACCCTGGAAATGGGCTCATCTTCCCGTTTATGCGCTACCTGGAAAGTTGGCGACCCGTTAATTCTAATGGGCGTCACAGGCGCACCAACTGAAATCCCAACGGGTCAAACCGTGTTATTAATTGGTGGCGGCTTGGGTAATGCCGTATTGTTCTCTATCGGTAAAGCCTTGCGCGCCGCCGGCAATAAAGTCATCTACTTTGCCGGTTATAAATACGGTCAGGATTTGTTTAAAGTCAGCGATATTGAAGCCGCTTCCGACATTATCATCTGGGCAGTTGACAACACCCCTGGCGCACAAGCCATTCCAACCACCCGTCCACAAGATAAAACCTTCGTCGGCAATATCCTGGAATGTATGGTGGCGTATGGCAAAGGCGATTTGGGCGAACAACCGATTTCACTGGCTGATGTTGATCATTTAATCGTGATCGGTTCCGACCGCATGATGGCCGCCGTAAAAAGCGCCCGTTTCGATGTGCTAAAACCGTATCTAACCAAAGCCCATCACGCCGTCGGCTCCATCAACTCTCCGATGCAATGTATGATGAAAGGCATCTGCGCCCAGTGTTTGTGTAAACACAAAGATGCAGAAACCGGCAAAGAATACTTTGTGTATTCTTGTTATAACCAGGATCAGGATTTGGATAAGGTGGACTTCCCACATTTAAATGCGCGCTTACGGCAGAATACCGTGCAAGAAAAGTTGTCTAATTTGTGGTTGGATTATTTGTTGGAAAAGCAGAAAGAATCAGCGTAAGTTGAGTCAAATAAAAGCCCCGAAAGGGGCTTTTTGTTGTTTGGAATGCGTGTTTTATGTTACAAACAGCTCGTAGGGTGGATTAGACGCGCAATTTCTCCATTGCTTGATATTCCTAATGGCTGGTGCGCGTCGTAATCCACCGTTGGGCTTTGATTATTGTGGAGGATTGGTTATAGTCTAGTCGGACTGGCAACGCTGTTCTGCCCACCAAATAAATGCACGATGCTAAAGAATGCTAATGAAACCCAGCATGGATGGCCCGAAAATGCTGGATTTCGCGATGCTCTACCAAGCCTACAAGCCAAAAAGATAAACTAAGGTGAAATTATGGCAAATTACAACCAAGATTTTTACAGTTGGACGCAAGAACAAGCTAACTTGTTGAGAGATGGAAAACTGAATTTGTTAGATATTCCCAACTTAATTGAAGAGATAGAAACTATGGGGCGTAGCGAAAAACGGGAGCTTGAAAGCCGGTTAACTGTTTTGTTAATACACCTGCTCAAATGGCAACATCAACCAGCCAGACGTGGTAAAAGTTGGGAGTTAACCATAAAAGGGCAACGGTTAGAGTACCAAAGCGTTATAGACGATAACTCAGGGCTAAAACCACAGTTAGACGGAATTTTAGAAAAAGCTTATCGCTTAGCCAGAGTTAAAGCAGCCAAAGAAACAGGTATTGAAATAAATTGCTTTAGTGAGCAATGTGAATGGCCACTTGAAAAAATAACCTATGATGGGTTTTTACCAGAGTAAGCTTAATGGACTGTTTCGACTTACTTAGCAGGTTACTTGCTGATTATTTTATCAATGCATTCCAAAAATAAATCAGTAGCAAAACCTATGTTTAAGAGACAAAAGCTGCATTTGCTGTATCTTATTTTCGCTTCAACCTCTGTGTTAGCAGACTCCCAACCAGCCAACCCCTGCTACAAAATACCACCTTTAATCAACGAATCATTTGAAGATTATAGCCTTAGAACCTATGCCAATTGTTTCGGAATTAGTAAAAATGAAGCTAAGCGACGCCTTAAATTGGATGAAAAAGTTGGCGATTTAGGAGAAAAACTGCAACAGGATAATCCCGATACTTTTGCCGGTATGTGGTTAGAGCATACCCCGAGGTATCGGTTAGTCGCCAATTTTACTGCTTACCCTAAAAAAAACATTTCTGAGTACATTACCGATCCCGAAGTTGTAGCCTTTATTGATATTGAAGTGACAGCGACTGTATCTTTAGCTGACTTGAGAAAAATGCGAGATGAAGCGGTAGAAGCTCTGGCTAGTGAAGGAATTAGTCATCTCAACTCTGATATTGATGTCGAGAAAAATCAAGTTGAGTTATATGTTTTGAGAAATGACTATCTTAAAAGCATAAAGGCCCTAAAAAAAAGAGGGAAGCGTTTTCCGGCCAATATAAAAATTATTAAAGCCACCTCATTTAGCAAAAATCAGCTCGTAGCTCGTAGGTTGGGGTGAGGTAACGAACCCCAACGCTTTTGGGTGATTGGTGTTTTGATTGTAGACAATATGTTTTTTTGGGGGGGTACATTAATACATTTTCATACACTTGACGCTCCGTTTAGTTGGGCTTCCTGACGTCACCCCAACCTACGCTCCCCGAACAATTTTTTGCTGTCTGGTTCAGTGAGCTCGTAGGTTGGGGTGAGGTAACGAACCCCAACGCTTTTGGGTGATCGGTGTTTTGATCGGGGATAATTTGTTTCGGGGTGTTTTTAAATTAAAACATTTTCATACACTTGACGCTCCGTTTAGTTGGGCTTCCTGACGTCACCTCAACCTACGCTCCCCAAACAATTTTTTGCTGTCTGGTGCAGTGCCCCAATCGGCAGGTACTTTGCCCGCTCGGATGAATTGATGGATGCTGGAATGTGGCCAATCGGATGGTCTGGTAACGTAACCGTGTTTGACGGGGTTGTAATGGATGTATTCAATGTGATGGCGATAGTCATCGTCATCTCGGATGGTATGTTCCCAAAATCGGCGCTGCCACACTCCACGCTCGCCTTTGTTGCGGCGACTGGTATAGATGTGTTCGGTTTGCGGGAGACTGCGGGAAAATCCTGCTTTGATTAACATCCATCGGGTCGAATAATCGGCATCGCCGGGTGGCAGGGTAAATATTGCGTGTAAATGGTCGGGCATGATGACGATGGCGTCAATCTGAAACGGGTGGCGACTTCGAACAGTTCGAAAAGATTCGCGCAGGGCAGCACTATGTTCTACCAATAGGCGGCGTTTTCGTTCCGCCAGATTAACGGTAAAAAAATAACTGCCGCCTTCAAGCTGATTGCGTCGGTATTGCATGGCATGTCCCTATCAATAATCTGAAAACGAATGCGTGATTGTAAGACTGTTATATAACCTTGCCAGCAAAGCGCAAAGCCACACCTGATTTTACAGAAGTGGTGTAGGCAAAAAAACTGTCCAGCTACGTTTAATAACTATTAAAAACGCAAACTAACCATAATTTTCTATGGCTAATTAAACCACGGCTACTTTAACCAGTTAGCCGTCAGACCTTATACTATTTCCATCAATTTACCAAAAATGGCTGGTATCCGCTAAGTTGGCGCTGTAATGTGCAAGCTTGTGGCTGGTAACGGGGTAACATGCGTTCCATCACACTGGGCTAATCGAACCTGCGAGCTTATCTGGTATGATTAAACCCTTCATCAGAAAAATATTAAACCGCCCAACTAAATCCTCATGACACCATTAGTGACTAATTTTATTTCCGCCTTCTTAATGCCGCCGCTAAATCTGTTAATCATGTTGCTGATAGGCATTGCATTGCTCAATCGGTATGCAAAGCTGGGGAGAATACTATTGCTCGTTGCAGTTGGCTTGTTTTGGATACTTTCTACACCTTATTTTGTAAACGCCACAGAGGCCTGGTTAGAGTCCAGTACCCACGCGCTGTCTAAACCCATACCCAGTGCGCAAGCCATCGTTATATTGGGTTGTGGCACGTATATTCATGCGCCAGAATATGATGGTTTGGATACGGTAAAAGACGACGAACTAGCGCGCTTACGTTATGGTGCCAAATTACAACGGGAAACCCAATTGCCGATTTTGGTTTCTGGCGGCAAGCCATTGGGCAATGACAGTGCTGAAGCTGAACAAATGCGGCAGGTTTTGGAACAGGAATTCCATGTGCCAGTTCGGTGGATTGAAGATAACTCAAATACCACCTTTGAAAATGCCCGCAACAGTCAGCGTATTTTGCAATCAGCGGGCATCCATCGGGTGTTGCTGGTTACCCATGCTATAGATATGCCTCGTGCCGCGATGATTTTTAGAAAGTTTGGCATCGACGTTGTGGAAGCGCCTACGTTGTTTACTACCCAGTTTAAGACCACCTTGCTGTCTTTTCTACCGGATGCAGGTGCTTTGGCTAAAACTAAACGCGTCTGTCATGAGCTACTTGGTATACTTTGGTACAAAATTAAAACAATCCCTCCTCTTAATAGTCCCTAGGAATACATTATGATTAAATTATGCGGTTTTGCAGTTAGTAACTATTACAATAAAATCAAACTGATTTTATTGGAAAAAGGCATTGAGTTTACCGAAGAGCTGGTTACACCTTCACAAGATGCTGCACTATTAAAGCGTTCGCCTTTGGGTAAAATCCCGTTTATTGAAACAGAGCGTGGTTGTTTAACAGAATCTCAAGCCATACTGGAATATCTGGAGGATACTTATCCAGCCCATCCGATTTATCCTGCCGATACTTTTGAGCGGGCCAAGTGCCGGGAGCTGATTCACCATTTGGAATTAAATATAGAAATGCACGCGCGGCGCTTATACAAAGAAGCCTTTTTTGGCGGCACAGTTTCAGATGAAACCAAAGAGCAGGTTAAGGAGTTACTGGATCGAGGGTTAAAAGGTGTTGGTCAGCTGGCAAAGTTTTCGCCTTATATTACTGGTGAGCATTACAGCGCGGCCGATTGCGTGGCATTGTTGCATTTTTACTTTGTTGGATTGGCAACTAAAAAAGTATTCGGCACCGATTTGGTGGCCTTGCATATTCCGCAGGCTGAAGCTTATTTGCAATTGCTGGAAACCCGGCCAGCGGTACAGAAAGTGGTTGCTGATAGAGCAGCGGCTTTTGCTCAGTTTTTAAAATAAGGTAATTCTTTAGCGAATATTTACCTTTTTTAAAGGTGCTACGCGGCTTATTTTAAAGTCGGTTCTCGCACCGACAGGCGAGATACTTTCTTTTGCGCGGCCTCGGCAACTGCTCCTGCGTTGCTCTACCACCTACATCCATGTAGGCGAAAAGAAAGTATCCAAAGAAAAAGCCGCCCTCTACCACTTCATCCTGCGCGCCGATTGTTTAGACGGGAGGTTGCCAAAAGGGGCTCCTGCCCCTTTGGCAACTGGCAGCCTCCATGCTGCCACCCTAGCGGGCTTATCCCATCTAAACAACCGGTGCTCGGCGCGGCAGAAGGGATTCTGCGCCCACAGTACTGGTGAGAAATTCATAAGTAATTTCTGATAATTAGGTGAATAGTTAAAAAATAAATTAGCCATAAAAAAACGGAGCCGCGTGGGCTCCGTTTTGTTTAGGTAATCCAGATGATTAGTCGTGAACAGCCACATTAATTTTCTTTGGTTTAACTGCTTCCCGTTTTGGGATGATTATTTCCAGAACACCATGTTGAGATTTTGCGCTAATGGCATCACCATTTGCGGTGTCGGGTAGACTGAACCGGCGATAAAATGATCCAAAAGAGCGCTCAACACGTTTGTAGCCTTCCTGCTCTGTTGTTGCTTCTGTTTTCTTTTCACCTTTAATAGTTAAAACGCCATTTTCCATGCTTACATCAATATCTTCCGGTTTTACCCCGGGAATGTCGGCGTGCAGCAAAAATTTGTCATTGTCTTCTTTAATGTCAACTGCTGGCGCCCATTCTGCTGTTGCAATGGAACCTTCGCTGGTAGTGGAACCTTGTGATCGTTCTAACTCACGTTGTAATTGGTTTAATAAACCCCAAGGTTGATAACGAGTAATAGCCATGATAATCTCCTTTGTTAAATAACAAATAACATACTGATAAATAACAGTTTATCTTACTGTACGATTACAAATATGGAGATGGCTAAAAAAATTTCAACTCAGATTGAGCGATATTTTTTTAATTTTATTTTTTAAGTTGGGTATTGCCATTTGTCTACAATTTTAATTGTTAACAAATGGCTAAAGCCTGGTATTAGCCAATAAGTAAGGATTTTTTGCGGGGAAGTGCGGTATATGTTTTTTGTTATTTAATGGTTAACTATCGGTTTGGTGGCAATATCATTTAACATGCAACCGACTGGCGCACCAAGATTGCTATGTTCATCTTCAAATCGAACTAACACTACGCTACGTTCCGGTTGCTCCAGCACTCTACCAATTAACGTTACCACGCCTCGACTTCCAGGCCTTGCCAGTACATGTCCGGCTTTTGCTGCTTGTTCGTAGTCGTAGTCACAAATTGTGTCTGCTGCATAAACAACATCACCAATACTCAATTCATCCACATTCATTATTATTACCTCAGTCAATTGCGGTGTTTATTTAACTAACCCAAGCTTAGATGCATAAAACCGTTTGTGATTTTAACTAGGTCTCAATTTTCAGATTTAAAAATGAACTCATTGATAAGCATTGCATACGCGGTGCCTACTTTGGCTTGCCTTAAGCAGATGTCAGGTTTTCCCATTCAGTTAATATTGCTAAGGCTTGTGCTTGATTTTCTCCGCAAACATCCAGCATCGCTTTAAAACTGGCACACACCTTTGGTCTTTCGGGCTTTAGAAAAATTGCACACTTATTGTCTTCATCTAAATGCAGACAGCGAACCCCGGCCGGTTTTCCAAATGGATGCAGGGGCATGGAGGAGGAGATTGAAGGCGCTATACAGCAGGCACCACAGCCGATTCGACATTGCATAAACAGATGTTCCTTAATATAAAAAAGTATGTCGATTTCAGTTGACAGCATACAGTAAATTAACCGCCTGCTTATAAATATCCTTGCCTGGAGCACAGCCCTGGTGCGGTTTTTATAAAAATGGCACGGTTTTGAGGCAAGTTTTGCTTGGCTGTCACAGCTAAGCAAACTAACAAAATTAATTAAGTTGCTGATTATAAATAGTAATTAATAATTATCTTGCTAACGTTTATTATGGCATAGCAATTGCTTTAACTTAGATAAGTATCCCAACGGCGGGGTAACAACTTAGTTTTAAGTAAATGACAAAGGCGTCTTACCAAGCGAATGCATACCGCATTTGCCTTGGGAGACGCCTTTTTTTTTGAATTTTTTCGTGATGAGGTAATTATGAAACCGACCAAAACTGGCTCACTACATAAACTGACAGCTACTTTATCGACAGTAGCGGCAGTGCTTACGTTAACCTTTTCTTCCTATGCTGGTGCCGCTGAAAAGCTGGAAAAAGACAGCATTAAACTTGGTTTTATTAAGTTAACAGATATGGCACCGCTAGCTGTCGCGTATGAAAAGGGTTATTTCGAAGAAGAAGGCTTATCTGTTGAGCTGGAAGCTCAGGCTAACTGGAAAGTACTGTTTGATCGCGTAGTCAGCGGCGAATTGGATGGGGCGCATATGTTAGCGACGTTGCCTTTTGGTGCGGCGGTAGGTTATGGCACCAAAGCGGATATCGTGAGTGCTTTTACCTTAACCCTTAACGGAGATGCCATTACGGTTTCAAATGATGTCTGGAAACAAATGAAACCGCAAATACCGATGGAAGGTGGCAAACCGGTTCATCCCATTAAAGCCGATACCTTAAAGCCGGTCCTGGAAAAATACAAAGCTGCCGGTAAGCCCTTCAATATGGCCATGACTTTTCCAGTGGGTACGCACAATATGAAGTTGCGTTACTGGCTGGCCGCTGGCGGTATTAAACCAGGTTTTTATGCGCCGCCTGAAGACACCTCCGGGCAAATTGATGCCGAAGCCATGCTATCTGTCACCCCGCCACCGCAAATGCCAGCCACGATGGATTCCGGCACGATTGTAGGTTACTGCGTAGGTGAACCCTGGAATCAACAAGCCGTGTTTAAAGGCATTGGCGTACCAGTGATTAGTGATGTTGAACTAATGAAAAACAGCGCTGAAAAAATATTCGGTGTGACCAAAGAATTTGCTGATAAAAATCCCAATACCCACAAAGCCATCGTCAAGGCGCTCATCCGCGCGTCCATGTGGCTGGATGCAGACAGCAACAAAAATCGTAAGGAAGGCGTGGAAATGCTTTCGCAAAAACAATATGTTGGCGCCGATTACGAAGTGCTGGCTAACAGCATGAACGGAACTTTTGAATATGAAAAAGGCGATAAAAGAGATTTACCCGATTTTAACGTGTTCTTCCGCCATAACGGTTCTTATCCTTACTACAGTGATGCCATCTGGAGTTTGACCCAAATGCGCCGCTGGGGCCAAATCAACGAATACAAACCGGATGGTTGGTATTTGGAAACCGCTAAAAAAGTTTATCGTCCAGATGTATATATGGCAGCGGCTAAAGCTTTGATTGCAGAAGGTAAAGCCAAGGCCAGCGATTTTCCTGCTGAGAATGAATCCGGCATAAAACCCCCAAGCGCCGATTTTATTGACGGAGTTAAGTTTGATGCCAACAAGCCTAACGATTACTTAACTCAATTCAAAATTGGCTTAAAGGGTAAACAAAAAGTGGTTGGTGGCAAGGTGGTTGATTGAAGAAATGTTGAATGCTTGAAGTTAGTTAGGTGTTAACAAAGTAGGGTGTGCTGAGGCACGAAGCGCACCTTGTGGGGTGGAGTTATATGAATGATGCGCTTCGTACCTCAGCACATCCTACATCTGAAAAAACAGCATCACAAATATCACAAGTCAGTTTGAGGGTAGCAAAATGAACAATTCTTTAATTAAATTTTTAAACATCACTGGTCTGACTTGGTTTGTGCCATTGGTTAAAATTGCCAACGGTGAAAACCCTGCTCAGCAAGGACGTGAGTTATTCATGATTATGGGCGTACCGATCATCGCATTTCTGATATTTCTAAGCTTGTGGTCAGTGTCGGCATCAAAAGTTAACACCAGTTTAGGCGCTGTGCCCGGGCCAGTCGCGGTATGGCATGAAGCAGTCGGTTTGGTTGATGAACATTTTGTTGAAAGGGAAAAAGCAGTTGCCTATTACCAACGCCAACAACAACGTAATGCAGAAACCTTGGTTACCGATCCGGCCGCTGAAATTAAAAACCGTCCTTATAACGGGCACGCTACCTATTTCGATAAGATCTTAACCAGTTTATACACGGTATTTGCCGGTTTTGTGATTGCCAGCTTGATCGCAGTGCCGCTGGGTTTGTTATGCGGCATGAACCCAATCTTTAACACGGCACTAAATCCACTGATTCAGCTTTTTAAACCAGTCTCACCATTGGCGTGGTTACCCATCGTAACGCTAGTGGTTAGTTCCATGTATGTAACGTCCGCAGATTCCTGGTTTGAAAAATCCTTTTTAACCTCGGCGATCACGGTGACTTTATGCTCTTTATGGCCGACTTTGATTAACACCGCAGTAGGCGTGTCGTCCATAGACAAAGATTTAATCAACGTGGGCAAGGTGCTGCGCCTTAACTGGAGCACGCAAATCAGAAAAATCATTCTGCCATCCGCCTTGCCATACATTTTTACCGGTATGCGTTTGTCATTGGGTGTGGGCTGGATGGTGTTGATTGCAGCGGAAATGCTGGCCCAAAATCCAGGTTTAGGCAAATTTGTCTGGGATGAGTTTCAAAACGGCAGCGCTAACTCCTTAGCTAGAATCATGGTCGCGGTATTTACCATTGGCTTGATTGGCTTTGCTCTGGATCGGATTATGCAATCTCTGCAAAGAGTATTTTCATTCGGTAAATCGTTATGAACAGCCTCACCATAATCGAAAATGCTGACTTGCAAGCCTTAACTGACCATCAATCACTATTGGCAGCCAAGCCTATGACAACCACCTTGAATCCTAGCAACGATGCCAGCTTGCCCCTATTGGAGTTGAAAGCGCTGGGCAAATCTTACGGTGAAGGCAAAAACCGTTCGGACATCTTAAGTAATATCAACCTGAGCATTAACCAGGGTGAATTTATTGCCATCGTGGGTTTTTCCGGCAGTGGTAAAACCACGTTGATTTCAACCATTGCCGGGTTGATCCAAGCAGATTCCGGTGCTGTGTTGAAAGAAGGTCAACCCATAACCAGTCCCGGGCCGGATCGCGGCGTGGTGTTTCAAAATTATTCCTTAATGCCCTGGTTGACCGTGTATGAAAACGTGGCCCTGGCTGTAGATGAAATCTTTAAACATTGGCCTGCCGAGCAACGCAAGGCGCACACCGAAAAATATGTGCGCATGGTTAATCTGGGCAGTGCCATGGATAAAAAACCGGCGGAATTATCCGGCGGCATGCGCCAACGCGTGAATGTAGCCAGAGCATTGGCAGCCAACCCGGATATTTTGTTGCTGGATGAGCCATTAAGCGCGCTGGATGCGTTAACCCGTGGCAATCTGCAAGATGAGATTTTACGGATTTGGCAGCAAGAGCAAAAAACCGTCATCTTGATTACCAACGATGTTGATGAAGCCATTTACATGGCTGATCGGGTGATTCCATTAAATCCCGGCCCCAACGCCACATTAGGACCGCATTTTACCATTGATATTGAGCGGCCAAGAAATCGTACCGCACTGAATCACAATCCCGCCTTTAAAAAATATCGGGCAGAAATTACCCAATATTTAATGGATATTGGCATGGCACAGCAGTCATCCGAGCAAACTGCGCTCAGCTTGCCCAATGTGTTTCCAAACACCAGCAATGAATACAAAGCCGCCGTGTCGGAGGCCAGTCCTTCGGTGCTAGTGGCCAACACGGATCAATTAGGCAAGCCACGCTATCTGGAATTCTCGCAACTTTGCAAAAGTTACCCCACGCCGGATGGTAACAGCTCGGTTAAGGTCGTGGATGGCTTTGATCTAAAGGTTAAAAAAGGTGAATTTATTTCCGTTATCGGCCACTCCGGTTGCGGTAAATCCACGGTGTTATCCATGACGGCTGGCTTAACTGATATTTCAGAAGGCGTAATCATTCTGGATAACAAGGAAATTGATGCCGCAGGACCGGATCGCGGCGTGGTGTTCCAATCGCCCAGTTTATTTCCCTGGTTAACCGCATTTGAAAACGTCATGTTAGGCGTGGATAAAGTGTATCCGCATGCCAGCAAATCAGAACGGCAGGATATCGTTGCTTATTATTTAACCCGCGTTGGCTTGGCCGATGCCATGACTAAAAAAGCCTCTGACATGTCCAACGGCATGCGCCAACGGGTGGGTATCGCCCGGGCTTTTGCTTTATCGCCAAAATTATTGTTGTTGGATGAACCGTTTGGCATGTTGGATTCCTTAACGCGCTGGGAATTGCAGGAAGTATTGATGGAAGTCTGGGATAGGACGCAAGTGACCGCCATCGTGGTAACGCACGATGTGGACGAAGCCATTTTGTTAGCCGACCGCGTGGTGATGATGACCAACGGCCCGCACGCCAAAATCGGCAAAATTGAAGACATTGATCTGCCCAGACCACGCAGTCGTAAAGCACTTTTAACTCATCCCGATTATTACCGGTACAGAGAAAGTATTTTAAATTTTTTGACCGAATGCGACCACACCCATTAATTGTTCTTCTAACTGAAGGAGGCTTTATGCCTAAGCTACAACGTAAAATAAAGGCATCCGCCTCTCTGCTGGCATTGACTATGGGTTCTGCGCCAGTCATGGCCGATATAACCAAAGAAGTGGAAGATGCCTTAAATTTTTATCACTACGGCAAAAATGGCGCGGTCAAGATTGACTTAAATTATCGCTATGAAAACGTCGATCAGGAAAAAGGCGTTAAATTTAAAAACAAGTTTCCTCAAACTGCCAATGCCAACACGGCGCGTTTGCGTGCCGGTTTGTTATCGCCGGTGTTTTATGGCTTTCAGGGTTATGCCGAATATGAAGGCAATCTGGCCATGCAGGAAGATTACAACAGCACCACCAATGGCTTAAAACAGTTCTCAACCGTCGCTGATCCTCAACAAAGCGAGCTAAACCAACTCTGGTTAAGTTACAACGGTATTCCAGATACCGTGATTAAAGGCGGTCGGCAACGTATTAAGCTGGATGATGACCGTTTTATCGGCAACGTCGGCTGGCGGCAAATGGAAACCACCTATGACTCAGTTATGGTTACCCATAACAATCAGCAATTGTTTGGTTTAGTGATTAATGCGGGCTATATCGGCAACATTCAAACCTTTACTGGCACCACTGAGCACATAAATGCACCCATCTTAAATGTCAGTTACAAAGTGGGTGATTTCGGAAGTCTGGTTGGTTATGGCTACTGGTTGGATTACACCGAAAAAGAAAATTATGAAAAATCCAGTGAAACCTATGGTTTGCGCTTTAGCAATTTTAAAAAGCCTGGCGACACTTATCATATTTCAGACAATTTTGGCCTGGTTTACACCGCAGAGTGGGGTTTTCAACAAAACTACGGTCACGGCAAAACCACGTATCAAGCCGAGCGTATCAATTTAATGGGTGGTTTTACCGCGTTTAACCTGACTTTCCAGGGCGCGATGGAGCAATTAGACGGTTCCGGCAAAAACAAGCATTTTGACACGCCATTAGGAACGAATCATGCATTCCAAGGTTGGGCGGATCTGTTTCTGATAACGCCGGACAATGGTATTCGCGACGTTTTTGGTACTGTCATCAGTACACTGGATCGCGGCAGCATTATCCTGACTGGAACTTATCATGACTTAAGCGATGACACTGGACAGGTGCCATACGGTACGGAGTGGGATTTTTCCGCAGTGAAAAAGTTTGGTCCCCATTACTCAGTGATGGCCAAGTACGCTTATTACAACGCCAACAATACCACTGGCGCGTTTACCACCACAGATACCCAAAAAATCTGGATTCAGGGCAATATCAGTTTTTAACTCATTAGCGCTTATCCATCAACACAGTAATCGAACAGTTTGAGGTGAATCATGTCCCCGAAGAAAACCTTAGTTATTATTGGCAACGGCATGGTCGGTCAAAATTTTTTGGCCACTTTGGTTGCTAGTCCGATAAAAGATGATTATGAAATTGTCACTTTTTGCGAAGAACCCAGAGCGGCCTATGATCGTGTGCATTTGTCCGAGTTTTTTTCCGGCAAGACAGCGGACGACTTGTCCTTAGTGCCGGAAGGTTTTTTTAGTGAACATGGCATCACCATTCATCTTGGCGATAAAGCTGAAAGCATAGATCGTGCAGCCAAAACAGTCATATCCGCCAAAGGCGTTCTTATCCATTATGACCAATTGATCCTGGCCACCGGCTCCTATCCGTTTGTACCGCCAGTGCCTGGACATGATCGCCCGCAGTGTCTGGTGTACCGTACCATTGAAGATTTGGAGCAAATGGTGGACGCTGCAAAAACCGGCAAAGTAGGCACCGTAATTGGTGGCGGTTTGTTAGGTCTGGAAGCGGCTAAAGCCCTCACAGATTTAGGTTTGGAAACGCATGTAGTGGAGTTTGCGCCGCGCTTGATGGCGGTGCAGTTGGATGAAGCCGGTGGAGCCATGTTACGACGCAAGATTGAAGATTTGGGCGTAAAGGTACATACCGGCAAAAACACCAGTTTGATTACAGACGGCGAAACTTGCGTCAACAAAATGTGCTTTGCTGATGGTGAAGAGCTGGAAACCGACATTGTATTGTTTTCAGCAGGCATTCGTCCGCGGGATGAGATAGCCAAAGCTTGCGGTTTGGAAATCGGTGCGCGTGGCGGTATTGTTATCGATGATAAATGTCGAACATCTGACCCGGATATTTATGCCATAGGCGAGTGCGCCTCATGGAATGGCATGATCTACGGGCTGGTGGCACCAGGTTACGCGATGGCGCGTGCCGTTGTGGCCGATTTGGCTGGCAAGTATGCCAGTTTTACCGGTGCGGATATGAGCACCAAATTAAAGTTAATGGGTGTCGATGTTGCCAGTATTGGCGATGCTCACGCCAAAAGCCAGGGCGCTTTGGTCTATAGCTATCAAAATGGCGCTAGCCAAGTTTATAAACGCTTGGTGGTGAGTGAAGACAACAAGTTTTTACTGGGTGCTATTCTGGTGGGTGATGCCAGCAGCTACGGCAGTTTGTTGCAATATTATTTAAATTACATCGAATTGCCGGACGACCCCGAAACCCTAATTCTGCCGCAACAAACCGGTGCGCCAGTGGAAGCATTAGGTGCTGCAGCGTTACCCGCCAGTGCGCAGGTATGTAGTTGTTTTGATGTCACCAAAGGCGATGTTTGCGCTGCCATCACGAACGGCTGCATGACCATGGCCGATTTAAAAACCGAGACTAAAGCATGTACCGGCTGCGGTGGATGTTCTGCGCTGGTAAAGTCCGTTTTGGATTCCGAATTGGCCAAGCAAGGTTACACCGTCAACACCGATATCTGTGAGCATTTTCCGCATACACGCCAGGATTTATATAATCTGGTGATGGTTGGCCAAATAAAAACCTTTGCCGAATTGATTGCTAAACATGGTACGGGTAAAGGTTGTGCAACTTGTAAACCGGCGGTCGCCAGCATTTTGGCATCTTACTGGAATGAGCATATCCTGGAGCCGGAACATGTTGGTTTGCAGGATACCAATGATTTGTATCTGGCCAATATGCAAAAAGACGGCACTTATTCCATCGTACCGCGCATTCCAGGCGGCGAAATCAGTCCGGAAAAGCTAATCGTGCTAGGCCAGATCGGCCAGAAATATCAGTTGTATACCAAAATCACTGGCGGTCAGCGCATTGATTTCTTTGGTGCCCGAGTTGATCAATTGCCGCATATATGGAAAGAACTTATTGATGCCGGTTTTGAATCTGGTCACGCCTATGGAAAATCCTTAAGAACCGTTAAATCCTGTGTAGGCAACACTTGGTGCCGTTACGGTGTGGCTGACAGCTTGGCCTTGGCTATTGAATTGGAAAACCGCTACAAAGGTTTGCGCTCACCGCATAAACTAAAATTTGGTGTATCCGGTTGCACGCGTGAATGCGCCGAAGCGCAAGGTAAAGATATTGGCATCATTGCCACGGAAAACGGTTGGAATCTATATGTATGCGGCAATGGTGGCATGCGCCCAAGACATGCCGATTTATTTGCCACCGGTTTGGATAAAGAAACCTTAATCAAGTATATCGACCGATTGTTGATTTTTTATGTGCGCACGGCTGATAAGCTACAGCGCACCTCGGTGTGGATGGATAACATGGATGGCGGTTTGGACTATTTAAAAGCCGTGGTTATTGAAGATAGTTTAGGTTTATGCAGCGATCTTGAGCAACAAATGCAGCATGTGCTCAACACTTACCAATGCGAATGGAAAACAACCATTGAAGATGAAAGCAAACTGACGCGCTTCCGGCATTTTGTTAACAGCGTGCAACCTGATGCTGACTTGTTGTTTGTGGAAGAACGCGGTCAACTGCGTCCTGCTGACACAGAAGAAAAACGTCACTATAAAATTATGGAGGTGGCGTAATGAGCGGCTGGCGGCAAGTTTGTGAACTGGCGGATTTACATCTGGATTCAGGCATTTGCGTGTTAGTTGATGATCAACAAATCGCCATTTTTTATGTGACGGACCCAACGGCGGGACAAAGCCAAATTCATCTTTTCTTTGCCATAAGCAATTACGATCCGTTTGGCTGCGCTAATGTGCTATCTCGTGGTATTTGTGGTGATATTAATGGTCAGCATGTGGTTGCATCACCGTTATACAAACATCATTTTGATCTGCAAACCGGCGTTTGTCTGGAGGATGAAACGGTAACCATACCGGTTTATCCGATAAGAATTAGCAATGAAAAGGTGGAAATTTTGCTGGAAACTCAATCAACAGAGTCAGTGTGATGAAACAAAAACTGGTCGTCATCGGCAATGGCATGTCCGGCATAAAAACCGTTGAAGAATTGTTAACGCTTGCGCCGGATAAATACGAAATCACCGTCTTTGGCGCGGAACCACATGGCAACTACAATCGCATTTTGTTATCTTCCGTGCTTTGCGGTGAAAAGCAGTTAACCGACATTGTGACCAATCCCCGGCAATGGTATATCGACAACGGCATTACTTTGCACACTGGCGCTGAAAAAGCGGTCATAAAAATTGACCGCAGCTTACAGCAAGTCGTCACGGAAGACGGCACAGCGGTGCATTATGATCGTTTGCTGATTGCCACTGGCTCCAATGCCGTAAAAGCCGACCTGCCAGGGCATGACTTATCCGGGGTGACTTGTTTTCGCACCATAGCTGATGTTGAACAGATGCTGGCTTATACCGATAAATCCAAAAATGCCATTGTATTAGGTGGTGGTTTATTGGGCTTGGAAGCCGCTAATGGATTGGCGCAACGCGGTATGGCTGTCACGGTAATACATAATCACGATGTGTTATTAAACCGGCAATTAGACCAAACTGCCGGCAAAATGCTGCAGGCAGAACTGGAAAGTCGAGGCGTGCAATTTAAGATGAAAGCCAAGGTGCAGGCATTGTTGCCTGATAACAATCAGCACATTGTGGCTGTGCAGTTTCAGGATAACACGCAACTGGATTGCGATTTATTTGTGATGGCCATTGGCGTACAACCCAATATGGCCTTGGCCAAAGCAGCCGGTCTGGTTTGCGAGCGCGGTATTGTGGTTAACGATAACTTGCTGACTAGCGATGCCAATATCTATGCCGTGGGCGAGTGCATCCAACATCGTGGCGATACCTTTGGTCTGGTTGCACCCTTGTTTGTGCAAGCCAAAGTCTGTGCCAATCAATTAAGCGAGTTAAGCACCGCCAGTTATGTTACCCCGCCCACAGCCACTAAATTAAAAGTCACCGGGATTAAATTGTTTTCCGTGGGTGATTTTTTAGGCGATGCGCAAACTGAAAGCATTTTGTTTAAGGATAATCAGCAAGGCGTTTACAAAAAACTGGTGATCAAGGCAAATCAACTTGTCGGCGCTGTGTTATATGGCGATACCGCCGATGGTATGTGGTATCAGGAATTACTGGATCAGCAGATTAATATCGCAGATATTCGTAGTCAGTTTATTTTTGGTAAAGCTTGTGTTTAGGATTAAAAAAGTAGGGTGGGCAACGCTTTTCTGCCCACCAAAATTAATGTGTGATGCTAAATCGGTGGGCAAAAAAGCCTGCCCACCCTACTAAATTATTATTTTATGACCAATCTCATAAAAACCACCTGTCCTTACTGCGGCGTAGGCTGCGGAATTAATGCGCAAGCTGACAGCGCAAACCGAACGGTTGGAATTCAAGGCGATAGCTCACATCCAGCCAATTTCGGACGACTTTGCTCCAAAGGTTCGGCTTTAGGCGATACCGTAACGCTGGAAGGACGGTTGCTGGAGCCGCAAATAAACGGCCAGCAAAGCCATTGGGATGAAGCCATCAACCTTGTGGCGGATACCTTTAAGCGAACTATTGCACAATTTGGCCCCGATTCGGTCGCTATCTATGGCTCAGGTCAGTTATTAACTGAAGACTATTACGTGGCCAATAAACTGATGAAAGGCTTTATTGGTAGCGGCAATATGGATACTAACAGCCGCTTGTGCATGTCATCGTCAGTGGCCGGACATAAACGCGCATTTGGTTCTGATACCGTTCCTGGCTGTTATGAAGATTTTGAACTGGCGGAATTAATTATTCTGGTGGGATCCAATGCCGCATGGTGCCATCCGGTCATCTTTCAACGCTTACGGGCCGCGAAAACTGCAAACCCAAACTTAAAAATCGTTGTTATTGATCCGCGTCGCACCACCAGTTGTGATATTGCAGATTTACATTTGCCGGTAGCCAGTGGCAGTGATGCGGTTTTGTTTAATGGTTTACTGATGTATTTGGCTGAGCAAAATGCCTTAAACAGCGATTATATTGAAGCCCACACCCAAGATTTCCCCCAGACACTAGCGACCATTAAGCAACAATTTCCGAGTGAGGTTGTCGCTAGCGTTGCCCAGCAATGCGCTGTGAATGCGCAAGACGTTCAACAGTTATATCAATGGTTTATTGGCCATAACAAAACCATGACCTTATACAGCCAGGGCATCAATCAATCCAGCTCCGGTACGGATAAAGTTAATGCCATTATCAACTGCCATTTAGCCACCGGACGTATTGGATTACCGGGCATGGGGCCGTTTTCCCTGACTGGCCAACCTAATGCGATGGGGGGCAGGGAAGTTGGCGGTCTGGCGCATCAACTGGCTGCACATATGGATTTTAGCAATGAACAGGATATCGATAGGGTGGCGCGATTTTGGCAAACCACCAACATCGCCCGTCAACCTGGTTACCCAGCCGTTGAGTTGTTTGATGCTATTTATGACGGTAAAGTTAAAGCCATCTGGATTATGGGCACCAATCCCGTAGTGAGTATGCCGGATGCCGATAAAGTTAAACTGGCGCTGCAACGCTGCGAGTTTGTCGTAGTATCAGATTGCGTGGCTAAAACTGACACCACCGCATTGGCGCATGTGCTGTTACCCGCGCAGGGTTGGAGTGAAAAAGATGGTACGGTAACAAATTCTGAACGGCGCATATCAAGGCAACGCGCCATTTTTAGACCGGCTGGCAACGCAAAACCGGATTGGTGGATCATCAGCCAAGTAGCCAAACGCATGGGATTTTTAGACGCATTTAATTATGAAAACCCCGCCCAGATTTTTCGTGAACATGCCAGCTTATCGGCTTTTGAAAATAACGGTCAGCGGGATTTTGATCTGTCCGAACTAAGCGCAATAACTGACCAAGATTACCAGCAATTGCAACCCGTCCAGTGGCCGGTTAATCAGCAATATCCAAAGGGCAGGGCGCGGATGTTTGCAGATGGGCAATTTTTTACCCAAACCGGTAAAGCGCAATTTATCGCCGTTAAAGCGCAAAGTCCCGTTAATAAACCAGATGTTAACTATCCATTAATTTTAAACACCGGCCGAATCCGTGACCAATGGCATACCATGACCCGCACTGCTCTGGCTGGTCAACTAAATACTCACAAACCGGAACCTTATCTGGAAATCCATCCCAGTGATGCCGAACATTTACAGTTATTACCCAATGCTCTGGCCAAAATTACCAGCCGTTGGGGCAGTATGATTGCCAGGGTAATCATTGATGCTGCTCAAAAGCCGGGCAACGTGTTTATACCTATGCACTGGAATGATCAAACTGCCAGTCGGGGACGGGTTGGGGCGCTGGTTAATCCCACTGTTGATCCCTATTCCAAACAGCCGGAAAGCAAGCACACGCCAGTTAACGTGCAGCTATATCAACCCGAAGAACATGGTTTTGTGTTATCACGCCAACCACTTGCCCTACCGGAAACCGAGTATTGGGTTAAAAGCAAAACCGAGCATTATTATCGCTATGAGTGTGCTGGCGCTAATCTGATCTCAGTTTGGCAGGCGTTAAGCCGCCAATTAGAGGGTGTTGATTGCTTGGAATATCAAGATACTGCTGCGGGCAAATTTCGCGCGGCGATGTTATCAGGTCAACAATTGCAAGCCGTCATTTTTATCGGAGCAGACCATCACCTGCCAGAGCGCAACTGGCTGGCTGGTTTGTTTGCTAAATCAGAAATCAGCGCAGCAGAAAGAAAAGCCTTGCTATCCGGCCAAGCGCCAGCTGGTGCCGTTGATGTGGGTGAAATTGTGTGTGTTTGTTTTAATGTCGGTGCTAAAACCATCAAACAAGTTATTAAGGCTCAAGGTTTAAGGACGCCTCAAGAAGTTGGGCACTGTTTAAAAGCAGGCACCAATTGCGGCTCCTGTTTGCCTGAGATTAAAGAGTTGTTTTAAAGCCAGGAGAATACCAGATCTATAGGATGGGCTGAGGTACGAAGCCCATCTTTGGTCATGTTGATGGGCTTACAATCCATTAACCATCAACTTAAACACGGAATGTTCAAAACTTCTCATCCCCCAATCTTTTATGGATTTCATAAAAGTAGCAAAAGTTATAAAAAACTATTTGATTTGGAGCATAAAAAATAACTGTTATAAATCAATAGACTGCTAATTAAACTATGTTATTTAACACAATAAATTAATTAAACTATGTTATATAACGCAATTTATTAAAGAATCAGGCAATTTTACCTGTATTTTCTTGATATAATTCTATAAATTATTGATTATAAGTAAGAATAATTATTATGGCTTAGATGTTGCTTTATAAATATCGACGATTTAATAGCCAGCTCAATTTGCGAGAAGAACAACTATCAGGAGAAGTTTAAATCCACAAAGCATTGTGTAGATTTAAACGCGTCCAGGCTTAGCCCAAACAATTGCCAAAGCTGCCACCCGCTTAATTGCAAGTGGCAAAGCAGCAATCGCGCTATAGTCAGGTAAGGACAAATAATAACGATCGGAAAAAACGTTATTTTAAACAACTCTCCCATAGTCAGTATCTACGTAGGAACACTAAAGAGACTGGCAAGGGGCTATTTTTTGTCATTAATCACTCCATATTATAAAAAACATAACTCCCTCTGGAGGGACAATGCCAAATAAAATTAAAAATTTAACTTTGCTTTCATTGACCGCTGCAATCTGTGTTGCAGGTTCTGTTGCGTCAGCTCATACTGGTATTAAAGATAGCGGTACAGAAGGGGTAAAACTTTATACCGCTTTTACTATTTCTCACGGTTGTGCAACTAATGAAACTGCCGAAGGTGCTGCTACCAGCCTGTCTTATGATGGTAACACCGCCCAAAAAGACGTTATTGCCCAATCTGCATTATTCCCTAATGCGGCAGATTCATTGGCCGGTATTGTTGATAGCGCCGGTTACATAACCACTACTCTTAATATTGCGGATGTAGTAGATGGCGTTGTTGCTCCGGCCGGATTACCCTTAGGTCTTGCAGCGACCTTCCCACAAGTATTCCCTCAATCCTATATCGTTCGTGATTCCACCGGTGTTGCTCGTGGCTTTCAAAGTTGGGGCGGCGTATTGCCTGAAGGCGGTGGCACTCTTGGTTTATCTGGCTTCGCTATAACTCCGCCAAAATTTAAAGCCACTTCTTGCGCTAAAACATTAAAACTACAAATTGCTGTAGCTAACTATTGCCATACAGGTACCAAAGCCGCAGATAAAAAGTCTGATCGTATGGATGCCTGGATTGGCGAAATGACCACAAAATTTAACGATCCTTTAGTGATGCCGAATGCAGCGGGAACTCCTGTTTCCACCACAGATACCAGAGCTAAAATTTACTGGCCAACTCTGACCATTAGCCGTAACTTAACTACCAACCCATTGCCTTCAGGCTGCTCGCCAGCTACCGGATATGATGTGGCCATCCAGCCGTCTAGAACGGATATAGATACTTATCTGCCTTTGGCAAAACCAACCAAAAGCCATCCTAAATTGGTTGGCAAAAAGTTTTGGCCAAATATCTAATCTGAGCGAAAGCCTGGTTGTTTAGAAAACTATATTCGCCTCATCAGGTATTTATGCCGATGGGGCGAATAAGCTTTAGCAAAATTCAATTTTTGCCTTAAAATACCGCTCATTTCGCCGCCAGCAAGAGGATATTATGTACCCATCCGTTAATAAATTATCGCTTACGGCAATAGGACTGCTCACCGCTTTAGCCCAGCCAAACTTGGCAACTGCCAAAGAGATTGCCTCGACCGGCTTAGGAAATACAGTGGGAGCCACTGATTATTACAAAGTAACGTGCGCAGACGGCACCGATCACTTTCAGCTGAGCGTTATCGACCAAACTCCCGTCACGCCGCCCGCACCACAATTGTTGAATGCCCACCTTAGCAAAGTTGATAAGCCTGATTTAGTCACTAATGCTCTGGCAATTCAACCCGGCGCAACCGATCAAATGCTTACGCTGCTAGGCGGCAGTGGAAAGTATAAAATTATTGTCGATACTGAAGGCACCAACATTGCTTTAACAAAAGCCCAAACATTTAAATTTACTTACCAATGTTTATACGCTGATGGCACTGTAACCAAACTATTTAAATCTGGCACAGCCTCCATAAAAAATGGCAAGCTGTCTAAATATACAATAAATTGCCCCGCTAAAAAGAAAACACGCACCAAGCCCGCTGTTGAGGTTGATAGTTTAACGTTTACTTTGATTGACAAAACCAAAACTGCTGTTGAACAGGTTTCATCAATTGTGTTAAGTGCCCAAGCTACAAAAGAAGGCTTCAGTACAAATACTTCGGATACAAATGGCGATTTAAAATACAGCCCAGTTGTAAATTTACGTCCAACAAGTACCACTACTAATAACAGCCCTGGCGATGGCGATTATTATATTTCCGTCGATAATACGAGTACTCAAGATAACCAAGACAATAAAAAACAGTATGCTGTCCAATACAGCTGCTTGAACCAAGCCAATCAAGAAACCAGTACCACTGATGCATTAGTGTTACAAGACCAATGACTCGCAGTTTTTTTTCACCAAATAACCCTGCGTTGACAGAGGAACCAATGAAAAAGCTTAACTCAACACTATTAATTGCCATAACCTGTTTTTCCTGGTCTGCTTTCGCTCATGATCAAGATAACACATTGAATCCTTCTGCTAATGCGACAGATACTTATCAAGTGAATTGTGATAATGATCGTCCAATAACGGAACCCCCAGTACACACAGCTTATTTAGAAGTTGACTTAATAACCACTTCCAAAGCTACTCCAATTGTAAGTCTTCAAGTATCAACGTCAACTGATTCAGTACCATTTACCATAACCAATACGACTGATGCCGTTAATGGTGACAAGATCGCGAGTAAAACCATTCGAATTGCACGTAACTCTGCCGTGCCATATTCAAGCGTCGATGATTCAAAAAACGCTAACGGTTATTACTACATTACTGTTAACAAAACGAAGGTGGGCAAACAATCCTATCACTTTAGTTTTCATTGTATGGGCATTAGCGATCATGCAGGTACTGTGATCCGACTATTACAGAAGGATGCACCAAAATGAAACTGAGTTTTTAGCTTGTTTTTCCTCTTAAGCAAATGTTTTGCTATTACATGAAGTATCCAAGCCAATTTACTAAATTGTTTTTCCTAGGAATTACTTTGCTTGCCTCCGGCTGCACCCAAGTATCCCCCTGGGAGCGTGGCACGCTGGCAAAACCTCAGATGGCCCTGGACCCGCGCCCTGTTTTAAACAGCCTGAATGCTCATGTCTACGGCAGTCGCGAAGCTGCATCCGGCGGTGGCTCGGCGGGCGGCGGTGGTTGCGGGTGTTATTAAGTTAAGTCATGGCAAAAAAATCATCTTTACACGCATTAACGGTTGCTGCGTTGGCATTGCCGGGCGTTTTAACCAGTCCTGCTGTCGCGGCTGAAGACAATGAAGCCAGCTTGCAATACGGTTATTATCAGGAAGGCGAGCGCAATACATCCGGCTTGGCCAATAATCTAAAACCCATCCATGTTGATACGCTTGGCAGTACTGGCTCGTTGCGGCTAACCGATAGAATCAAGCTGGGTTTTAACTACATTCAAGATACCTGGGCGGGCGCTACACCAATTACTACGGCACCGCTTGGCCTGATGATCGATGGATTGACGGGGGCATCCAGCCACGTTAATACCGGCAAAAATGCCCTGGTTGACAAAAACTTTAATCCGTTAAAAGTCGATTATAAAGAAGTAGTTGACCCAGCCACTGGACAAGTTTCTTACCCAACGGTTTACACCAGTTCAGCCCAGGATAAACAGCCGGTACATATGATGACTTCCGCTTCGCCGGAAACGCGCAAACAAGGCAACTTTAGTTTGGGTTATGAATGGGATGAAGCGGCGTTAACAGTTGGCGGCGGCACATCGGTTGAACGCGACTATAACTCCAGCTTTGTTAGCAGCAATGGACGCTGGGATTTAAATCATAAATTAACCCGATTAAATGCGGGCATGAGCTATACCAATAGCGACATAAACGCCCAGCGCATGTCCAGTGCGGCTGGCTATATTGACTATTCCAGACAAAGTAAATCTGGCGATAACGCGGAATCACCCATCACCGGCAACCGTCAGGATTGGGCGGCGAATATCGGTTTATCGCAGGTGCTTAATAAATCGGCCCTGGTTGAAACCGGTTTAAGTGTCAGCCACAATGAAGGCTATTTATCCAACCCTTACAAAGCCACCACGTTTATATTTAAAGACCCCAACCAAAGCCACACGATTTATCCTGATAATGTCTTTGTGGCGGAATTAACCGATGCTTTAGAAAACCGGCCGAAACAGCGTAACCAGTTAACCTGGGATTTGCGCTACGTGCAACATATTGCGCCAGTGGATGCCGCGCTGCATTTGGATTACCGGTTTTTTAACGATGACTGGGGCATTATGGCGCATACCTTTGCGGCCAGTTGGGATCAACCTCTGGCTAATGGCTGGTCGATAACGCCTAACATTCGATATTACAGCCAAAGCGCCGCAGATTTTTATCAACCCTACTTTACCTTCAACCAATTAAAACCGGTGACCAGTTCCGGCGGTATCGCTTACGACCAACTGCCGATCACCCACTATTCCAGTGATCAGCGTTTATCCGGTTACGGTGTGTTGAGTGGCGGCATTACCGTCAGCAAAAAGTTTACTAAAGGCATACATCTGGATGCCGGTTTTACCTATTTTAACCATGCTGGCGGTTTAAAACTGGGCGGTGGCGGTGAAGGCAGTTATGCGGATTTTGATTATTACATGGTTAATGCCGCGTTAACCGTAAATCTGGCTGCGCTTTCGTTAGGAAACCAATCAAATATTGACCACGCCGGACATCATCAACATCATCATTCTGGCCATGCTCCTGCGGGCGTCATGTTTGATCACATGCTGCCTAAAGCGGGCGATGTTATGCTGGGTTATCGCTATATGTATGGAAGACAGGCAGGCGATATGCTGCATGAAACCTCACCGGTTAATGATCAAACCATAGCCGGTCAAGCCTGTGCAGGCGGCGAATGTACCGTGGCGCCAACCTACATGAATATGCACATGCACATGCTGGATCTCATGTATGCGCCTACCGATTGGTTGACCCTGATGTTGATGCCGCAGTTTGTGGATATGAACATGAGCATGCAATCCCTGGCTGGTATCTCACCTGTTGAAGTCCACAAGCATGCGACTGGCGGCATTGGCGATACCTCGGCCTATGCCTTGTTCAAGTTATTTAACAATACCAGTCATCATGTCCACACCGCCATTGGCATTAGTGCGCCCACCGGTGATGCAGCGGTGCAATTGACTCCGGGCGGACATCATGGTGGTGTCGGCGGGTATATTCATTACGGCATGCAATTGGGTAGCGGCACCTGGGATTTTAAACCCAGCTTAACCTATACCGGCCAACAAGACCGATGGTCTTGGGGCGCGCAGCTTAACGGTACGGTACGCATGCAAAACAGCAATTCCTCCGGTTATGCCTTGGGTGATGTATTCCAAACCAGCGCCTGGGGCAGTTACAGCTTGTTAAACTGGCTGTCCGCATCGTTGCGCGGTGTTTATACCGTACAAGGCGGTATTAAAAACGGCTTTAATGGCGTTCATCCTACTGATGCCACGGTCGATTTTGCCAATAACTACGGCGGCCGGTATTGGGATGTCGGTTTTGGTTTAAACGCGATGGTGCCTAGTGGCGATTTGCAAGGCAACCGCTTGAGTTTTGAATGGCTGCAACCGGTCTCTGATGATGTTAACGGCTATCAATTGGAACGTGAGGGCGCATTATCTGCTACCTGGAGTTATGCGTTTTGATAACGGTGCAAGCCGGTTCATTCCTTTTACCAAGCAGAGCTTTCTATGAACAAACCACTCAGTAAACTTGAGTACCTTGGCTTATACAGCACCGTCTTTTTAACAGGCTCCGCTGTGATGGTGATTGAATTATTGGGTACGCGCCTGATAGCGCCTTTTTACGGTACTAGCTTATATGTCTGGTCTGCACTAATTTCAGTGACCATGATTGCTCTGGCAGCTGGTTATTTTATTGGTGGTAAATGGGCGGATCATGCGCAGCGTACCGGGCTGTCATTAATCATTGCACTTGCCGCAATATTAACGTTATTAATCCCCTGGTTGACCAGGCCAATTTTATTGGCCACTGATCCACTAGGATTACGAGGTGGCGCGTTTGTTAGTGCCTTGCTGTTGTTCTCGCCCAGTTTAACCATGCTTGGCATGGTCGGGCCTTTTGCCATTAAACTTGCCACCTCAAAGCTGGAAGGCGTGGGTAATAGTGCAGGTACGCTGTATGCCGTCAGCACCTTGGGCAGTGTGGTCGGCACATTGGTTTTAGGCTTTTTTTTGTTTCCAATTATTGGTTCACGCGAAATTCTGATTGGTTTGGCAATAGCATTGTTTCTACTGGCGATTGCCGTTGCCGTGTATGAACAAAAGCGTTTGGCCATTCCTAACGCAATTTTACTCAGCGTGTTATTTATCTTACCCGCCTTGTTGCTATTACCTAAAGTGGTCGATGCCGGACATGCCTATACAGGCGGTAAAGATTTTAAAATTGTGTCCGAACGCGAAAGTTTGTACGGCTGGGTGCGAGTAATAGACAAACCCAAATCGGATCTGCGCATACTGACTTCCGATGCTTCAGCCATTGGCGCAGCCAGCATTAAAACGGGTGAAAACCGGCTTAGTTACCAGGATATAGTGGGTTTATTTCCAGCCATGCAACCAGGGATGAAACGGGCGCTGGTTATAGGACAAGGCGCTGGTCACATGGCGGCGCTGCTAAATAAAAATTACGGCATTACGGTTGATACGCTGGAGATTGATCCTGAAATAGCCGATGCAGCTACCAGCTATTTTGGCTTTGTGCCTAGCGGTCAACAAATAATCGGCGATGCCCGTTATGAAATCCGACATCTAAAAGGCCCGTACGATTTAATAATCCACGACTGTTTTACCGGCGGCTCTGAACCGGCGCACCTGTTAACGGTAGAAACCTTAACTCAATTACGCAGCTTATTATCAGAACAAGGCATTTTGGCGCTTAACTTTGTCGGTTTTGCCCAGGGCGAGCAAAGCCATGCACTGGAATCCGTAGCAAAAACCATAGACCAGGTCCTGCCCAATCAAGCGGTTTTTATTTCCGAGCCGGGCAAAAACTTTAACGATTTTATCTTTTTGGCCAGCAGCCATGTCATAGACATCAACAACCCAAACTTGAAAGCAGAGCAAATAGCCTGGCTAAATGAACGAGTGATTTCTGTTGATAAATCAAAAGGCCAAGCGTTAACCGATAATCTTAACCCGCTAGAACACCTGCAAACGGCTAAAGCCGAAACTTATCGGCATCTGTTGATGGAATTGTTTGAGCCTGAGTTGTTTGTACGTTGAATGGCATCAGCGCGTATGGGGCAGCTTAGATTAATTTCTCAATAACGCCACATTCTTGCTCAGTTAATTCAAACTCAAAAATCGCCAAATCCTCCTGCATATGCGTAACCGATGTGGTGCCAGTTAACGGCACAATGCCAATTTGCGTTAAATACCTAAAAAAAACCTGGCTAGGATTAAGCTGCCGGCGGGTTGCTATATGTTGCAAGCTGGGATCTTTTAACAGGTGCGGGTTTGCCGTTAACGTCCAAAAACTTTCATACACAATCTGGTGTTGTCGACAAAAATCTCTTATGGCTTTGTCGTAACCTGTGGTCGCGTAAAACCTGTTTTGTATGACAGCCGGCTTGATGGCGGCAAAGTTGACCAGCTCGGTTAAGGTTTTTAAATCATAGCAATTACTGATGCCCAGCTGCCTAACGCCGCCTGTTGCAACCTTACTTTCCATAGCTCGCCACACTTCATGGGTATCATGCGGGTTTGACAAAGGAGAATGCAAGATCAGGCAATCCAGGTAGTCAGTTTTTAAATTTTTGAGCGAGACTTGAAAAGATTGCGCAACTTGTTCAGCTAACGGGGCGTTGGCATCATATGGAATTCGATTGGGATCTTGTCCGCTTAAAGGCGTGAATTTGGTTTGCAGATATAGGTCAGATCGCGTTAGCAACCCTTGCTTAACACAAGCTGCAATCCCATCACCAACGCCTGCTTCATTATAATGCTTAGGCTGGCAAGCAGTGTCAATGCCACGAAATCCGGTTTGTATGGCCAGTTCTACCAAGCTGGCAGATTGTTCTTCCTTCCAGGCTGTGCCGTAGATTAATTTTGGCATTCGCACATCGAATTTTGTTATCACATAATTATCTGTTTTCATAAACTCTTCTCCGTGCAGAATGACATTATTAAGCGCCTTCCAATAAAAATAGATTCGTCATTCCGGCAGGGATTGCCGGAATCCAGGCTACATGGATGTAACTTTAATACCAGCTGATTTTTTGCTAAACACTTAGCAATCACAGCGTTAAATTTAATCTTTATAAGCGAATAAGTTCTCGGCGTTGTTAAGATAATCGCATAACTTTGGCTTTTTTTAGTGCCTTATTTATTACCAGATACGTATCGCGATCAAAAGCAGGTCTGCCAGCGCTTAATAAATCGGCTACCTCCGATTCTGCTTTGGCTGTGCCCATGTAACACCAGTGGTCAACGACATGCAGTTCATCGCCTTCCTTAATGCCTATAGCGCCTGGATAAGGCCAAGTTGTCAGCCTGAGCTTATCCATTGCGATAAGCAAACGGGCCGCATGGGCTAATGGCGCTTCCTTGCCAACGCAGGCACCGCGACATTTTTTTAGTTGATACGCAAAACAAGGGCGGCCTTTGCTGATTTTTTCTATGCCTAACACGCCTAAGCACAACTGCTGTTGTTCTGCCAAGCCGCGCAGGGCTTTTTGAGCATCACGCTGGTTATGATACAAGCCGTATAAGTTGGTTTGCGCACCAAAATCCAAATCGCTCGCCCAGGTTAATACTGGTTTTAACTGCTCATCCGTCTGGGTTTGCAATTGCCATGCGCACAACTCATTTTTTCGGCGTAAGCGCTGGTTATGGGTAGGTAATAGTTGTTTAATCAGCTTGGCTTCAAGCAATAAAGCACCTAATTCACCTGAAGTTTCTATCCAGTCAATTCGGTGCAATTGTTTAGACAGGCTCATTTCTTTGTTATGCCGGTGATCGGCTGAAAAATGCGCCAGCACCCGTTGTTTAATATTGATACTTTTGCCGATATATAAGGGCAGATCGCTTTCACCATAAAACAAATACACGCCCGGGCCTTCCGGTAATTCGTGCATAAGCATGGGATCAAGATTGGAAGGCAAGCTGGAGCGATTGACCAGTTTTTGAACAGTATCAACAATGTACGAAGGCAAAAAATTATCTGATAATTGCTGCCAAAATTGGTGGATTAATTGGGCGTCTGCCAGAGCGCGATGTCGACCATTGGCTTTCAGTTGATGGCGCTCGATTAAGCTATCCAGATTGTGATGGGAAAATTGCGGGTACAAAGCCCGTGATAATTTAACCGTGCATAATACCGGCGGCTGAAAGATCAGGCCTGCGCGTTTGAATTCATTTTTTAGAAATCCATAATCAAAACGGGCGTTATGGGCAATAAACAAACGGTCTTGCAACAGTCTTTCAACTTCTTCTGCCACTTGCGCAAAACTCGGCGCATCGGCCACCATCTGGTTAGTTATTCCGGTCAATTTTTCAATAAAGACGGGAATTCGTACTTGCGGATTGACCAGTTGACTCCATTCGTACACGCCATTTTCATCAACTAACACAATGCCGATTTCTGTAATGCGGTCGGTAGTGGCAGAACCGCCTGTGGTTTCCAGGTCCACAAAGGCCATGGGTTGCATGAGTGAGGTTAAGATGGTGACTCCTGGTTGGTTAGGCTTGAAGAATCAGCCCTCCTATTGGGGCGTCTGTATATGACCACCATGCGGTTTACAGGTTCATTGATCCTAGCTTATAAAATTTGGTTACATCAGGTAAGTTATTTCTAAGTAAAACCTACCGCCAACCAAGCAGCCAATTTTCAGAATTTGATAATTCCTGCCAGGCCATTTCAATTTTGCGATTATTAATCACCGCTTCCAGCACGCAGCCAATGATTTGCTCCTGTTCATCCTTAAGCAGCTCAGCAACCAGAAAGTGTTTTTCTTTATTTACAGGCTGCACTGCCGTCCACTTACTTAACAACAACTTGTTTGGATTAATCTGATTTTTTGTGGTTTTAGTCATCATGAATAGCCAAGGCTTCTGATATAGCATCAACTAAGTGATTAAATTGAAAATAAAAACCTTTTGCTATTAGCCGATCAGGGATAACCCGCTGGCTATCCAGCACCAGTTCTGACATTTCACCAAGCAGTATTTTTAAAAGCCAGGCGGGGAGCGGTAACAGCGTAGGGCGGTGCAAAGTGGAGGCCAGGGTTTTGGTGAATTCTGAATTGCTTACCGGATTTGGCGCGGTGGCGTTGTACGGGCCGCTCATGCGTGGATTGGCAATCATGGCGTGTACAATTTTGATCCAATCGTTGCGGTGTATCCAGGACATCCATTGCTGGCCATTGCCCAGTGTGCCGCCTAAACCTAATCTAAAAGGTAGCAACATACGTTGCAGAAAACCGCCGTTATGACCAATGACTAAACCGGTGCGGATTAAACAAACTCGCACGCCCAGTTGTTCAGCTTTTAAAGCTGATTGTTCCCAGTCGTGGCAAAGCTGCTGAGAGAAATTGGGTAGTTGTTCGGATTGTTCAGTTAATACCGTTTTGCCCTGGTTGCCATAGATGCCAATGGCAGAGCCGCTTATTAACAGCTCGGGTTTGGTTTGCATTCGATCAATGCTGGCAATCAATTCATTAGTAAGGCTGATGCGACTATCTCTAATCAACTGCTTGCGTGCATCCGTCCATCGGCCTCCAAAAATGGGCGCTCCGGCTAAATTGATAATGACATTAAAACGACTTTCTCGGGTAATTTCTGCCAGTGACGCAATTGCATTGACATCCGAACCACAATATTTGGCAACGGTTTCAGGTTGGCGGCTTAATACGGTAATTGTAAAGCCTTGCGATTGCAGACTTTTGCTTAAGGCGCTGCCTAAAAATCCGGTCCCGCCGGTGATCAGTATGTGCATGGTTGTCTCTTGGAATTAAAAGGTTATTTCTTGTATTTACCCGAAACCGGCACGAATGCCAAATTTTGCTGGAGATTAACTGGCATGGTTTTTTAGGCGGGAGATTTAAAAGCTGAATTGCTATTGCAGTCAATAAAATTATCTGTACCTAATTGGCCAACGGCAGTAAGAACGGATAAGTTATTGATTTAACCCGGTACAACTTAGCGTGAGCGGGATAATGTGCAATTTTCCAGATGCTTTAAAATCAAAAAACAATCAACGATTATCCTGAAATGGCTAATCGTTGATTAGATAAATTTAAATCAATTACTTATTCCAATAACCGCTCATCGGCATATTGGCTTTAATATCCGCATCGGAAGCAGAGATGGTGTAGTTATTGATGTTACCACTCGCGCAGCTGGCGTCAGCTGTAGCCGTATTATTTAAAATTAAAGTGGGTATATGATCTCTACCAACGGCATCATTTAGAAAATTGCTTGGTCTATTGGGAAACCACAAATTAGCCGAACCTATCGCTGGCCCTGAACCATTCGCTTTAACTGTCAATTTACAGACATCCGCTGTGGCCAAATTAATTTTTACCGAGTTAATACATTTAGCAGGATTAAAAAATACTGGATTTACGGCAAACGGAACCTTACCAAATAAGGTAATTGCTAATTTACCTTTTTTACCTTCAAACCCGATCACATTACCAAGGCTATCGGTTTTTTCTTTCTGAACACTAAATAAGTCATTATTTTGTATCAGCTGTAACATTCCCGCTAAACTGCTTAAACCGGTGCCGCCGACGGATGTTAAAAACAAATCACTAACTGTTAAACTGGAAGCCGTACCGGTGGATAAATCAGTGATTACCGGGCTGACAGTTGGAATAACCACACTTTGACCGACGACAGGCACCGCTGCTTTAGCGGGTGTTGCAGGGTTGCTGCAACCGTTCGTAATGACCAGATTATTGTAGACTAGACTACTACCAGTAGCAGGCACACTGACCGCGCTTTCAACATCAGTTTGGGCAAAACCAACGGTCGTTGCACAGCATATAAATGCGGCAAAAGAATATAAAGAGACGGTTTTAAATTTTGTAGCGATTGGCATTTGTTCTCCAGAGGGTGCTTGTAATTTTAAAGCTACTTGGGTTCTTAAGCTTTATTGACTGGTTTAGATATTTATAGTTGCAAAAGTGTGTCATAAATCCACCTTTTACGCAATTTGCAACCGGTTTTAGTTTTGTTGATTAAAAGCTGGGAATACAACACAATTGCCAAAATTATTAATAAACCGATAATCGAGCTTGAGCTTTTTGATGGCGCAGGATAATATTGATTCAATACTACTTAGAAAAATAATGGAGACAATAATAATGAAAACCCCAAAAAAGTTATTAACTGCCGCTGGTTTAACAGCAGTTTTTGCGACCTTCTCGGTAGCCCAGGCCGAAACTGGTTTCGATGCCCATAAACTTTACGAAGATAACTGCGCCAGTTGTCACGGTTCTGATCACGGCGGTTTTTTAGCACCAGCTTTAAACTCAACTACTTTAAAAGGCCGCAGTCCAACGGCTTTGCGCACAATTGTCATGGCAGGCAGTTTTGATACCTTAATGCCTCCGTTTTACAACAAATTAACGGATGACCAAATCCGTGGCGTGATTAAACATTTACAAACCACTCCCAAGCTGGATAATCCGGCCTGGACCATAGATGACATCAAGAACTCTCTAAAAGTCTACGTTAAAGACGAAAGCACGTTACCGTCCAAGCCTACTTATGACATCGACAACATTGATAATGTGATCGGCGTTGCGGCTCGTGGTAAATATGGACGTGGTGAAGGTTCCAAAGCGATATTTATCAACAGTGTTACCCATAAAAAAATCGGTGAAGTACCAACTGGCACGGCTGCGCACATCATTGATTACAATCCGGCAAACCCGCGCTGGGCATATGTAAAAACCGATACCGCAGAAATTTTTAAAGTGGATTTATATTCCATGCAAGCGGTACGCAGTGTTAAAACCGGCTTTAACGGCCCGGGCTTGGGCGTATCCCGTGATGGCAAATACATTATGGCCGGCTCGTTTGTGCCACACAACGCAGTCATTTTGGATGCCGATACCCTGGAACCACTAAAAACTTTTGAATTGGAAGGCATTGATCCAGACGGTAAACAAGTCAGTTCAGATTCCGGCATGATTCTCGGCACACCATTTGACGATATTTTTGCCATAGCTTTGGAAAATGCCGGTCAAGTCTGGGTTGTGGATTTAAAAGAAGGTTTTCCGGTGACACGGATCACCAATGTTGGTCGCCACTTGCATGATGCGTTCCTGACTCATGGCGGTCAAAAATTAATGATTGCATCCTATGATGACAGCATTGTGGCGGCGATTGACTTAAAAGAACGCAAAGTCATCAAAAAACTGGAAGCGGGCTGTGTGCCGCATGTCGGCGGTGGTTCTGCTGTTGTGGTTGATGGCCGTACCTTGGGCTTTGGCACCAACTTTGGCGATTGCGATAAAACCGTGGTCAGCGTTTGGGATTTGGACAAAATGGAAGTGGTTAAGCAAGTGCCGGTTTCCGGCGGTACCGAATCACCAGCGGCTCATGCCAATGCGCCGTATGTAGCAGTCGATATCATCTCTAAAGATCGCCGCGCCCGTACCATTCAGTTAATTGATAAAAAATCACTCGAAGTCGTTAAAACTCTGGATGTTGGCGGCCATGCTTACTTCCCTGAGTACAGCGCCGACGGTAAATTCTTATACGTGAGTGCTGGTTACAACGGCGATGAAGTCGTGGTTTACGATTCCACCAGCTTACAAAAAGTCGCCTCTATTGGCATGGAAAGCCCAGCTGGTATTTTCTCGCATGGTCGGGTTAGATATATGACTCGCGGCTTGTCTCCTGATGAAATAAAAGGAGCAAAATGATGAAAATTTTGGTTATAACTGGTTTGTCATTACTGGCTTTGTCCAGCATGCAAACCGCCAATGCGGCCAGCTTGTATGCAGGACAGAGCAGGGCAGCGGCAGTTTGCTCGCAATGCCACGGCATCCGAACACCGTCGGCAAGCTCGGTATTTCCTAATCTGGCTGGTCGTGATGCCAGTTACCTGGAAACGGCCTTAAAGCAATATCGCGATAAAACGCGGGTATCGGAAATTATGAATAATATTGCCGGTTCGCTGTCTGATGAAGATATTCATAACGTGGCGGAATATTACTCAAAAGTTAAACCTTAACTGCTGGCAATGAAAAAACTGCTGCTTTGTTTATTAATGTCCACCGCCTGCGCTGCCGATCAACCTCCAACTGATCGGCAGAAGGAGCTGCTTAATCTGCTTAAGCACGATTGCGGCGCTTGTCATGGCTTAACATTAAAAGGTGGTCTTGGCCCTGCGCTTTTGCCCGAAAATTTGGCAGGTAAACCGGATGAATTTCTGGTGAAAACCATTTTAGAAGGACGCAAAGGCACGGCCATGCCGCCTTGGCAGCAGTTTATCAGTCGGGATGAGGCGTTTTGGTTGGTTGGGTTATTGCGCAAAGGTAGCGAATAAACATTGGATTGCGATTGTTTGTTTGTCTATGGCAGTTTGAGATCACAAGCCGATTCAGTGATGTCGGAAGTTTTTCGCCAATCCACGGAATTTATAAACACTGGCTATATGCTTGGTTTGTTGTATGACGTGGCTGATTATCCAGGTGCTGTTGTTTCAATTAGCTCAACTCAAAAAGTTTACGGTGAACTCTACAAAATAACTCGACCAGCTTTATTAATAGCCCAGTTGGATGAGTATGAAGAATGTACAGATGCTTATACACAACCACATGAGTATTTGAGAAAAATCCAAACTATAACGCTTTCCGATGAAAGTCAGATGCTCGCTTGGGTGTATTTATATAATCATGATGTAACGCAACTACGGTTGATTATTTCAGGCGATTTTTTTAATGACAGCCCAGCATAAAAGTATAACCAGGTATTATGAAGTCTATTTTTTATACATTAATATTGATTCCTTTGGTCGTCCTTGCAGAACCCCGCGCCACCGGCGACCTGGGCATAGTCATCGAACGCGAAGACAACAGCGCCTTAATCATCAACACCACGCAGCATACCCGTCTGGCTAAAATTACAGATTTAGGGGACTTATCCCATGCGTCGGTGGTTTTTTCCAGAGATCAACATTATGCCTATATATTCGGTCGTGACGGCGGCTTAACTAAGGTCGATTTACTGGAAGATGAAATCGATAAACGGATTATCCAGGCGGGCAATAGCATAGGCGGGGCGATTTCTCAGGATGGCAAGTTGATTGCCGTTTCTAACTATACGCCAGGTGGTGTGAAGATATTTTCGGCAGAGACGCTGGAACTGGTGGCAGACATTCCGGCCAGTTATGGTGATGGTAAATTGTCCAAAGTGGTTGGGCTGGTTGATGCACCTGGACATAAATTTGTATTCAGCTTGTTTGATGCTGATGAGATTTGGGTGGTTGATGTAAAAAATCCGCAAAAACCAGTAACCACCAAATTTAAAAACATTGGCAAACAACCTTACGATGCCTTATTAACTCCGGATGGTCATTATTACATTGCCGGTTTATTTGGCGAAGGCGGCATGGCCTTGCTGGATTTATGGCAACCGGAATTGGGCACAAAAAAGATTTTTCCTGATTATGTCAAGCAGGATGAAAAACTGCCAGTCTATAAAATGCCGCATTTGGAAGGCTGGACCGTGGCAGGCGATTACCTGTTTGTACCAGCGATTGGCAAGCATGAAGTATTGGTTATCGACAAGCGCGATTGGAAACTGGTTAAAGCCATTCCAGTACCGGGACAGCCAGTGTTTGTTATGGCCAGACCGGATGCGCGCCAAATCTGGGTTAACTTTGCTTTTCCTGATAATGGCCGAGTACAAGTGATTGATGCCAAAGATTTGTCATTGACCAAGTTATTAGCCCCGGGCAAAGCGGTGCTGCATATGGAATTTACCCCGCGTGGCGAGGAAGTCTGGCTGGCGGTTAGGGATGATAACCAAGTGGTAGTTTACGATACCGATACCCTGCAAGAAGTCGCACATTTACCCGCTAATAAGCCCAGCGGCGTGTTCTTTTCCGCTAGAGCCAATAAGCTGGGTTTGTAAGCTATGTTGTCGCCACTGCACAAACAATTGCTTAACGGCTATCAGCGCAATTTTCCTTTATCGCCCACGCCTTATTTGGATATTGCCAATGAGCTAGGCGTAACAGAAACAGAAGTCATGGCCGCCTTAACGGAGTTAAATGCAGCGGATCTGATTACGCGAATTGGCCCGGTTATTCCGCCTAACAAAATCGGCGTTAGCACCTTGGCAGCGATGGCCGTGCCGGAAACTGATTTGCAACGTTGCGCTCAACTGGTTAACAGCCATCCAGAAGTTAATCATAACTACGAACGCGAACATCAATTTAACCTGTGGTTTGTGGTAATCGCCAACGATTTAGCGCATTTAAAACAGATACTTAGCCATATAGAACAAGAAACCGGCTATACCGTGATGTCGTTACCTTTATTGGACGATTACTATATTGATTTAAGCTTTAAAATGGATTTGCATGATTTTTGATGACATTAATCAGCAATTGCTGGTAGAAATTCAGCATGGTTTGCCGATTGCATCCAGACCATACGCCGTTGTGGGCGAAAAACTTGGCTTATCCGAGCAGGAAGTGATAGCGCGGTTAGCGCAGTTGCAATCTTATGGGTTGATCAAACGCTTGGGCGTTATCGTTAAGCACAGAAAACTCGGTTATCAGGCCAATGCTATGGTGGTTTGGGATATTCCAGATGAGCAGGTGCAACACTTGGGACAACAACTTAGCCAGTTTGACTTTGTAAATCTGTGTTACCGCAGACCCAGGCAGGGCACAGCTTGGCCGTATAACTTATTCTGCATGATCCACGGTAAAAGCCGCGAAATAGTTTTGCAACAAATAGAAGTGCTTAAGCAAGCCTGCCAACTGCAACAGTTTCCACAACAGATTTTATTCAGCCGGCGCTGTTTTAAGCAACGCGGTGCCGTCTATGCCGCTGGCACTCAGGAGCTTTCGCATGGATGAATTGGATCGCAACATTATCAATACCTTGCAAGTCGGGTTTCCGTTGTGTGCAGCACCTTATAAAAAAGTAGCGGATGGATTGGGGATAGCTGAGGCGGAGTTAATTCAGCGCATTCAACAATTATTAGCCAATGGCACGCTGACCCGGTTTGGGCCATTGTTTAACGCAGAACAAATGGGCGGGGCCTTAACGCTAGCCGCGCTAAAAGTGCCGGAAGAACGCTACGAAGCCATCACGGAAATCGTCAATAGCTTTGCAGAAGTGGCTCATAACTATGCCAGAAATCATGAATTGAACATGTGGTTTGTGTTAGCTACAGAAACCCCAGATCAAATCCAGCAAACCATTGTGGCTATTGAGCAGCAAACTGGTTTACCCGTTTATAACATGCCAAAACAACGCGAATATTTTGTCAATCTGCAGTTGGAAGCCTGATGAATTTGGATGATCTTGACCGGCGCATCATACAATTAACCCAAGCCGGATTATCCCTGGTTGCTGAGCCTTATCAACAAATTGCCCAACAACTGGACATAACGGAACAAGCACTGCTAAGCCGATTAACTGCCATGCAGCAGCAAGGTGTTATCCGGCGCATTGGCGCGGTGCCCAATCATTACAAACTGGGCTATCGTTTTAATGGCATGACGGTTTGGAACGTGCCGGATGAACACATTGATGAATTAGGTCAACGGGTAGGGCAATTGCAGTTCGTTAGCCATTGCTATCATCGCCCCAGACATCTGCCAGAGTGGCCTTATAACTTGTTTGCTATGGTGCATGGTAAAACTCAAACTGAGGCGGATAACCAAATTCAGCAGATTGCAGACGTTTTGGGTGATTACAACTTAGGTTACGATGTGTTGTTTAGTACCAAAATATTAAAAAAGACTGGCCTTCGGGTTGCTGATAAATAGGCAATGCATTGAGTGGTTGTTTACAGAAAACTTTAGCCATCCACCGCATTGGCAAATCAAATACTGGCTTTTTAAAATAAACGCTGTTTGTCTTATATTGCAAGCGTGTTTATGGAAATTTAGAAAATGTCGCTTTTTGCAATTTGCATAGCGCTTAAATTTATTGGGTTGGCGTTGTAACTATATTAACGCCATCAATACTTTTCCAACCAATTCAGGCTGGCTGCGACTTTGGGTTTTCTGGATGCACGTCTTAACTTGTTGGCGAGTCGTATGCAGTGAGGTGTTTCGGATTGTCGTAATCTCGTCTATAGATCGGCCTAGGCAGAGCAGTTCAGTAACTTCAGCCTCCGCTTTGGTAAAACCAAAATAGCTTACCATCTCTTGTATGCTTAAGTTTCTTGATGATCGTATAGGCTGCAGAATCAATAGTAGCGCAGAAGCTTTGGTTACACCCAAAGCAGTAACTTGCGGATATAACCAAGATTGTACTTTTAAACGATAAGCAAAATGCTTGTTACAGAGGGTAAAGCTCTCTGAGCTACTAGTGTGAATTTGTAACCCCATGTTTGCTTTTATAATATCGAACTGCTTTTGCGCCTTACTATCTATAAAAACAAGTTGATTAGCAGTATTGAGTCGTATTAACCCCCCATTATACAAAACCCGCTCGGCTTCAGAATTATGATCCAGCAGCCTATCCTGATCATCGCAAATAAGGATCGCTTCACTACTACTGTTCAGAAATTGTTGATAATTATCTGCGCGTGCGTTTGATTGATTCATGCGTTGCGCAATACTCAGAGCTTGTCGAATGTGAGGGATTAAACCATCTGCTCGTTGTCGAATTTCTTTATCGTAATAGCCCAGTTCATTACTGCGCGTTATGCCGATTTCGGCCAGAACGCTTCGATCTTCATTAATCATCAGCGACCCTAAACCGTGCCGCACTCCCAAAGGTATAGCAAAATCATTATAAATTTCTGAATTCACAAACTCTTTGTCATCGCAGACTTGATGGCTGGAATAGACTTTATTCGGTTTTAGCCTATCAAGTGCCAGTCTCCAAATATCGACTGAGTAAAAATGTTGCTGGTAACGATCAAAATAACCCTGTTCATAACCGTTATCGACAAAGATAAACGGCGGTTGATCTTCACCTGCTCGGGCTGCTAAGAAAATATGCGTAGAGTCCAGTATCTGAGCAATTGCCGCTAATACTTCCTGCCAAGTATGTGGCTCATCTACCGTATTGTAAATTTGATAAATCAAATCATTAAACTTGTTATTATCGCTCATTGACGTTGCCTGCGTCCTTAACTAACCCGTTAAAGGAAGTCTATGCGAATTTTTAGGTATTTTGCAACTGAAGAGGTGTTAAAGATTTATGATAAGGGGCTTATGCCTGTTATTTGAAGGAAGGAAAACTTAAGCGCTTAACTACATTTTAATGTAATAAATTTCATGTAATGCTCTATCCAAGACAGTTAACGAATCTAAGTTTGAATTTGAACGTAAACCCAACACAAAGGTTACAATGTGTTGGGTCACTCGTACCCTATACTAAAATCAGCACTGCAAAATTATCCACGCAGGTTACTTTATGCAGTTCCTCGGAGCCCGACTGATTTTTCGGGATGATTTTCTGCCATCAAATTCAGCAGTAATTTGGCAGGAAAAGGGCATTGCCTGTGGTAAATTAATATTGGTTAATGTCCAAGTTCCATTGGGTTTGATGGTTAAAGGTAACGGTGTTCCAATCATTTTGCCTGTTCCGGAATTGCCCTGACTAAGGTTTAAATCTAAAGCGCGACTCAAAAATTCTGATTTTTGAGCGGGCGATAATACTTTCGCGAATTCAACTTTTCCTGTAATTGTTAACGAATCCGTTTTCCAGCTTGCAGTGGATAAGCTGAACTTTGTAATGGTATTTTCATCGGTATGACCACCAGCAGGCCAGACACGGATTTTAGTGGTTACTGTATTTGATGTGTAATGTTTAACAGTACCGGATTCTCTGGCCGTAAATTTAAGGGTATACACTTTATTCACTTGAGCCTTATTTGGTGTCCACAAAAAATCAACGGTTTGCAAGCCATTATCTGCAGTGTAAGGTTCTGAAAATTTACTGCCGCTAACACTTCCTTTTATGGTGAACTCGTCACCTTCGTTATCAACAACCGACAAAGGGATCGAAATTGATTGACCCACTTCAGCATCCCAGTCTGAGCTGATGTTATTCAATGAGGGACGAGTATTTACTTCTCCGTCACCTTCATCTGTAATTGTTGTATCTACATAAGGCACGGTGCTGTAAGTAACAATGACATAATTAATGCCATCAATTGCATAGGTCTCACTGGAGCGGGGCAAATACTTATAGGTATTTCCACTGCCAGTTTTATTACCAGACTCCCACCAATCTGCTTGAGTTATTGTCTTGCCACTCACAGCCGTCAGAATATCTTTTGCTTGCTGAGTCAAGGTCGCGTCTACGGCTTTCTCTTCGGTGGTTCCAGGGAAAAAATTTAAAACCCAACCTAATTTTTTTTGAGGTTTACCAACAACGTTTATCCAGCCATTTACTTTCTTGATACTGATTCCGTCGTATGTAATGACGGTAACCCCAGTCATAGATTTAGCGTAGTTTTCAGCCCAAGCGTTGCTGCTTATGGCAAATATTAAGAATAAAAATGGCACACTATTTTTTACGATATTATTGAACATAGGATAGCCTTGAGTTGTTTTCGTATATTTTTGTAAAATAGGTTTTATACACTTGCCGGGTCTATCTATCTCATTTTGTAAATCGACGAGCAGCAATACTTACTAAGCGCAAACCGGATCCAAATAAAGCAAAGCTTGCAGGAAGCGGCACTGCAGAAGTTGTGATAGTGCCTTGCACTGCCTCATTTGGGTTGGCTGTTGTTGAAAAATCATCAGTAATACTGTAAGTCGTGACATTGGCTTCTGCAGCACCGGTAAAGCAAATAAGGCACGATGAAAGTATCAGTGCGCTGGTGCGAGTTAGGTTGTAATGCTTAATCATGATTTTTTCCGTTATGGTTGATTAATGGATGCCTCTAAAAATTCCCTCTCCCAATGAGAGAGGGTTAGGGTGAGGGAGGTAAATCACAAGTTTTGATATTCTCAATCCAACCTTCTTTCCGAGGGAGAAGGCGTTTTTTAATTTTTAGTGGTTCTCTAATTTGTAAACGCACAATTCTCAGTTAGATAGGCTGAAATATGCCCGTACAAGCCCAGCTTTGCATGGTTTATACCCGCCTACTTACCCAAGTTGCTGCCGTTCAGCCTATGAAACCAACCAAAGCGCTGCCGAATAACCAAATGGCTGATGGAACTGGCGCGGCGGCTTTTAGTGAAGAATGCGTCGGAACTATATCGGTTTATTTTTTTACAGACATCCCCCATATGGGGGATGTCTGTAAAAAATTTAATTAGTTGCTGTTAAAAAAGTTTACAGCTCTAACTATTTCGTCGTGTGAAGGCAAACGACTTGTGAATCAGCATTGACTAACTAATCCTCACTGCCTTGTGCAATTGGTAAATCACTAGCCGTGATGCTAAAATCTTGGTTTTAATAAACTTACATACAGGCTGTTATGAGCAAAATAACCATTGAACACAATCCAAGCCAAGAGCGTTTAGATCAACTGGGCGTTTCCAAATGGGCAATTTGGGAAAAAGAAATTTCTAAATTTCCAATCGATTTTGATGAAACCGAGTCCGCCTATGTGTTGGATGGTGAAATCCTGGTCACGCCAGCTGGTGGTGAGCCAGTTCGCATCGTAGCGGGTGATTTGGTTTCTTTTCATGCAGGTCTGGATAGCCAGTGGGAAGTAGTTAAACCTTTACGTAAACATTACAGCTACGATCTTCCGAACGGTATTTAATTGTCATAAGCACGGATTCGGTTGTGGACAGCGTTATTGCAAACTTGTCCTGGCCGAATCTAGCACGCTGTTTTTAAAAACAAGTTCCACTAAGCCACTCGGTAACTACAAATCAATAAAATTGAATGCTGGCTTTGCATGCTGTTTGGTTGCCACCTATTGTAAGGTGCCGGTTTCCTTAGTATCTTGATGCAATACCCATCCTGACAGGTTTTTATTCAGAACCATTCATCCAAGCCTTCCCGGCAATTGCTCGGCACTCGCTCCAGGCAGTGCTCTACCACCTAGATCCATGTAGGCGTCCTGCATCGCCCAAAGCGCCTGATTTTGGTGCTTAACTACCTGCATTCATGCCGGCATCCCGTTCGAGAAGGGATAATATGCAAACTTAATTGGATTGATATAACATTTCTAATGTGACAGCTGTTTTTTGGCTTAAATATCGCTTTTATTTTACACTATTAAAAATAAGCCTATCATTAGCGCCGCAATAACCAGCTACCCAACTTACCTAATAATTATAATAAAAGGAGAGGAGTATGAACTTAGATAACAAATTTACCGCCCTGCAATTGGCTTTAATAAATGAACAAGCCGCCATTTTTGAATGTGCCTGCCCGGTACAAGTTAGTATTCAAATCAGCAATTTACGTAAATTATTCGATTACCAAAAACAGTGCATGGAAGGGCCGGTGGAAAGCGAAATGCAAGCTCAAGTGCATCAAAAAATTGCGCAGGTTACTAAACATGCTCATCAATTATTGGAACAGTGCCTGGATGAAATCTTGGATTTAGAAGGCTGGGATAGAGATAAGATGGAAATGCCATCGGGCACCAGGTCTCTGATCAAGAAAAATTGATGGTCGTTAGACACTGCAAATCCAGGTTCGAATTTCTATTTTAGAACCATCTAGCAGTCACTACGCCAGTGATTTTAAAATCAAAGCAATGGTTAACTTAAGTTATTGTTTTAATAAGATAATTGTAGTTATTTAATCAATTTGCCAGCAAATCCCGGTCAGCATTTCCTTAAAATGTATGCTCAGTTGCCTAAAAATAAATTATCTGAAATTTTTCGTATCATTCGCAGAGCTTATAGACTAGTATTGACACGACACATGCTTATTAATTAAGGCTTATTAACGGATGAAATCTTTAGACTGGTTAACAATAAATAACTACTGACCAGGTTTTTCAATCAACAAATTATCCAATTAATTCGTGCTCTGGATACTACAGGAGTAAATTTTAAGTATGTCACTCTAAGCCGAACACATTCTGTAAACGTAAGTGGATACTCAGATGACTTTAATACAAAATGAGCATGAATATAAAGATAAATTCAGAATTAATTCAGAAGCCATCTTAGGCAGGCTATCAGCAGAAGACTCGAAAGACCCCGCTAAATATTTAGTTCATGAAATCATGCTGCATAAGTTAGAACTGGAAATGCAGAATGAGGAGCTACGACGTGCCAATGCTAAAATGGAAGAGGCACGAGATCGATATTTAGACATCTACGAGACTGCTCCGATAGGCTACATCACCGTTAATCGTGGCGGTTTGATTAGCGAAACAAACTTGTCCGGTTCAGTTTTGTTGGGTTCTGATCGCAATAGCATCGTTAATCATCGGTTCGCAAGGTTCGTTGCGCCAAAAGATGTTGATCGCTGGCATCATTTGTTTATTCGTATGATGAAGACTACCTCAGGAGAGCAGCAACAATGCGGACTGGAGATGTTTCGAGCTGATGGCTCTTTGTTTCATGCACACCTGGATTGTGTAAGCAAAACATACTTGGATGGCAGTACCACATTACGTGTTGCTATATCTGACATCAGCAAAGCTAAAACGGCCGAAAAGGAATTGCGTATTGCGGCGACCGCTTTTGAAACGCAAGACGGGATATTCATTACGGATGCCATCGGTGTGATACTGAATGTAAACCAGTCGTTCTCTAAAATTACCGGTTACAGCGCAATTGAAGCAATCGGTCAAACCCCTCAGCTACTCAGATCAGGGCGTCACGATGCCACTTTTTATGCAGAAATGTGGGAAAGTGTAAAAGTGAGTGGCAGTTGGCAGGGTGAGATTTGGAACAGACGTAAAAACGGTGAAATCTATCCGGAATGGCAAACCATTTCCGCAATATTAGCGGACAGCGGCGAAACCACCCATTACATTGCTACCTTTTCTGATATTACCCAACAAAAAGTATCATCCCAGCAAATTGAAATATTGGCATTCTACGATTCCTTAACCAATTTGCCTAACCGGCGTTTGCTAAAAGACCGTTTACATCAAGCAGTAAACAACAGTACCCGTAATAATCGCCACGGTGCACTGCTGTTTGTTGACATCGATAACTTTAAAACCCTAAATGACACGCTGGGTCACAACATGGGGGATCTGTTATTGCAAGTGGTTGCAAATCGACTTCAGCATTGCATTCGAGAAATTGATACGGCTGCTCGTTTGGGCGGTGATGAGTTTGTAGTCATGCTGGAAGACTTGAGCCCATTTGCAGAAAGAGCCGCCATTGAAACGGAAATTGTCGGCAAAAAAATCCTTGATTCCCTTAATGAACCCTTCCAACTAGCAGGCTATGACTACCGTTGTTCTTGCAGTATTGGTGCTACTTTGTTTTATGACCATTTGGTAGCAGAAGATGAATTGTTAAAGCATGTTGATATTGCCATGTATCAGGCCAAAAAGAATGGCCGAAATACCTTATGCTTTTTTGATCAAAACATGCAGCTGATTTTAAATGAGCGCGCCGCCCTGGAAGCTAATTTAAGATGCGCCCTGGAAAGGAATCAGTTTGAGCTTTATTACCAGATTCAAGTAACTCATGACGGCAACAGCGCTGGTGTAGAAGCTTTATTACGCTGGAAACATCCCGATAAGGGACTTATTTCACCCATGAAGTTTATTCCACTGGCTGAAGAAACCGGGTTGGTGCTGGCTATTGGTCTATGGGCACTTGAGGCAGCCTGTACTCAATTAAAACGCTGGGAAAACAACCCAAAAAACAAACATTTGCAACTGGCTGTCAATGTCAGCGCCAGACAACTGCACGAGTGTGACTTTGTTGAACAAGTAAAGACGGTATTGGACAATACGGGCGTCAAATCAAATCGGCTTAAGCTGGAGCTTACCGAGAGTGTTGTAATCAAAGATGCTGAAGATACCATCACCAAAATGCTGGCGCTGAAATCTATGGGCGTCAGCTTTTCGATAGACGATTTCGGCACCGGATTTTCTTCACTTTCTTATCTGACCATATTGCCGCTTGATCAACTTAAAATTGATCAAAGCTTTGTGCGTAATATTGGTATAAAACATACTGATGCCGTGATTATTCAAACCATTATCGGCATGGCTAAAAACCTGGGTATAGAAGTGATCGCAGAAGGCGTGGAAACTGAATCACAACGTGCTTTTTTAGAAGAACATGGTTGTCCACTTTGCCAGGGTTATTTGTTTAGTGAACCCCTGCCACTCGCTGAATTTGAAGTTTTGATAAATAAAGATAACCTATAAGTGCCAGACCGGTTAGGGGCAGGGTGGTAAAGCACTGGTTTTAATTCCATCCTTGCCTTATCCCGAATGAGTTGGCGCTTTTTAATTTTTAGAGCGTCGTAAGGGTGCTACCTATTCATCTAAGGCTATAAGCCTGACCCATGTTTTGTTACCCGGCTAACACATATGATGCTAAGCGATTAGCCGTATAAACCAGCCAACTACTTTTTTAAAGTTTGATATACTCAAAGCCATAGTTGGTTTTGGTAACTTTTGTTTGTCCGGCAACTCAATTTAAGCCGGACAAATCAGGAAATTTTTAAATATGAAATTAAAAGAAAAAGAAGTTGAAGCAGGGTTTTTATATCTAACCACGGCAAATCAATATCGTGCCGTGTTGGCCATAAAAGGCGAGTTTATGATTTATGCGCCCAGTTTGGAAGGAGCTGCGCCATTAACTGTAAATTCTGCAAAAATGCCTTTTGAAAATCAGCCGTTTAAGAAATGCCAAATCATTACTTTTGCCAAAAAGGATTACCAGGCATTTGATTTCAATGGTGCTGACCTGATCAAACACAAATTGAATGAAGCACAATTAACCGAAATAATTGCGCAATGTAATGCCAAGTCGGCGATTACGGCTTTGTTGGCAGAATAAAATCACTTAGTTCAGGACAACGCTTTTAGGCTAACCTAATAAAATCAAGATGGTAAACGGTGTGCTAAAAAAAACTGCCCACCCGCCCCTAAATTGTTCCATTCATAACAAAATCTAAAAACATGACTGTTGTATTCATAACAACACGTCGTATTCGTTAAAATAAAATACTTTAAAAACAATCGCATAAAATTATTTTTGGCAATTGGCACAGCGCGTGCATTTACTTTTGTAAACCACCACACCACTGAGGCCAATCCCATGCAACTGCCAGTATTAAACGAAGCCCCTGAGGCTAAAGGCGGGTGCTCTGCAAGCTCTTGCGGAACATCCGACAATCAAATGGATTCCCTGCCAGATTCAATCAGGGAAAAAGTCCAAAACCATCCTTGTTACTCGGAAGATGCACATCATTACTTTGCGCGCATGCACGTAGCGGTGGCTCCAGCTTGTAACATCCAATGCCATTATTGTAACCGCAAGTATGATTGCGCAAATGAATCCAGACCAGGCGTCGTTTCTGAGTTATTGACGCCAGATCAAGCCGTTAAAAAGACAATGGCTGTAGCAGCCAACATTCCACAAATGACTGTATTGGGCATTGCTGGCCCGGGTGACCCATTAGCCAATCCAGAACGTACATTTGAAACCTTCCGCCGCTTAAGCGAAGAAGCGCCAGACATTAAGTTATGTGTATCGACCAACGGTTTGGCCTTGCCAGATGCGGTTGAAGAATTATCCAAACACAACATTGATCACGTCACCATTACCATTAACTGCGTTGATCCTAAAATCGGGGCCAAGATTTATCCGTGGATTTTCTGGCAAAACAAACGCATTAAAGGCGTAAAAGCCGCCAAAATCCTGATCGAACAGCAACAAAAAGGCCTGGAAATGCTGATTGCCAAAGGCATTTTGGTTAAGGTTAATTCCGTAATGATTCCTGGTGTAAACGACCAGCATTTAGCGGAAGTCAGCAAGGTTGTTAAGTCCAAAGGTGCATTTTTGCACAACGTGATGCCGTTAATTGCCGAAGCTGAACACGGTACTTTTTATGGTGTTATGGGTCAACGCGGACCAACCCCGGATGAATTACAAGATCTGCAAGATAGCTGTTCCGGCGATATGAACATGATGCGCCATTGCCGCCAATGCCGCGCGGATGCGGTTGGTTTGCTGGGCGAAGATCGCGGTGATGAGTTTACCCTGGATAAAATTGAAGACATGGAAATCGATTACCAGGCTGCAATGGAAAAACGTAAGGTAATTCATGAAGCCATCCAAATTGAAATGGACAGCAAACGTTTGGAAAAAGCGCAAAAAGCTCAACAATTTAAAGAAGAACCCAAACTTAATACCCGACCAGTGCTTATGGCTGTGGCCACTAGCGGCCAAGGGGTTATAAACGTGCACTTTGGGCATGCCAAAGAGTTTTTGATTTACGAAGCCTCTCCAGATGGCGTGCGTTTTATTAGTCATCGTAAAGCGGATCAATATTGCGGCGGCGACACCAGTTGCGGCGATGGCGAAAGCGTTCTGCAAGTTACCGTTCGTGCGTTGGCCGGTTGTGAAGCCGTGTTGTGTTCCAAAGTGGGTTACGAGCCTTGGGAAATGCTGGAAACCGCAGGCATTATGCCCAATGGTGAACACGCAATGGAGCCAATCGAAGAAGCTGTCATGGCAGTTTACAAAGAAATGGCGGCGGCAGGCAAGTTGGAAGATAAGCCTGAAACCGAACGGGCTATAGCCTAATAGTTGTACTGCTTCTCAAGTTTCGGCTTGGGAAGCAGTTAAGACCGCAAAAAAACGTAGTGTACGCTGAGCGTACCTTTGAAAGCATTGAATTGGTACTCAAGTACCCTAACCAGGAGCCTGCGATGGCCGTTAAAATTATTGAATCGTGCGTTAACTGTTTTGCTTGCGAACCAGTTTGTCCTAGCAATGCAATCTACGAAGCCAAGCCGCATTTTTTGGTGGACAGTAAAAAATGCACCGAATGTGAAGGGGACTTTCCCGTTTTCCAATGCGCCAGTATTTGCCCAATTGAAGGGGCTATTCTGGATTCATTAGGAGAAGCGATTAATCCGCCAGGCTCTTTAACTGGCATTCCACCAGAAAAAATGGCGGAAGCGATGGCTGAGTTACAGTCACATTAACTTTTAAGGGGCTGCAAGTGGCTACGGTTATCTTTTACGAAAAACCAGGTTGCATTAACAACACAAATCAAAAACAGTTGTTAACCGCGGCTGGCCATCAGGTTATAGCCAAAAGTTTATTAACTGAAAACTGGCAACCTGAACAGCTACGAGCTTATTTTGGACAATTGCCAGTAAACACCTGGTTTAATCGCAGTGCACCGGCAATCAAAGAAGGGCTTGTTCAACCGGATAAATTGTCTGAACAAGCCGCATTGGCATTAATGCTTGAAAACCCAATCTTGATCCGCAGGCCGTTAATGCAAGTTGAAGGTGAATGCAGAGTGGGTTTTGATCCAACACTTGTACATAACTGGATTGGTTTGGCAGCAGCAATGCCGGACGCTGATCTGGAAACCTGTCCCCGAACAGTTAAGGAGCTTGAACAGCCATGACCAAGCAGCCATTAGTATCCACAGAAGGGAAACCATTACCGATTAAATTATCGGAGCGAGTGCATTGGATTGGCGCTCTGGATCCTAATTTGCGCACGTTTGACATTATTTTAAAAACTGCCAATGGCACAACTTACAACGCCTATATCGTTCGTGGCAGTGAAGGCGTGGCGGTAATCGATACAGTTAAAGAAGCTTATGCGGGCGATTTTTTCAATCGCCTGGAAGCGGTAGCACGGTATGACGAGATTAAAGTCATTGTCTTAAACCATTTGGAGCCAGATCACACGGGTGCGTTGCCCGAGTTGATGCGTCGGGCACCGCAGGCGTGCGTTTATATTTCGCAAAAAGCCCAGTCCATGCTTAAAGCCTTGCTTAAGCAGGACGAATTCGATTTTACGCCAGTAATTACTGGCGATACGGTGTCATTGGGTGATAGAAGTCTGCAATTTTTGCACACCCCGTATCTGCATTGGCCCGACACCCAATGCACTTATTTGCCGGAAGAAAAAACCCTGTTCTCCGGTGATGTGTTTGGCTGTCATTTTTGCGATGTGCGCTTGTTTAACGATGAAGTCGGTGATTTTCGATTTTCATTTGAATATTACTACGCCCACATCATGCGACCCTTTAAAGAATACGTGAACAAGGCGCTGGACTTAATTGAACCCTTGTTGCCGATTAAAACCATTTTACCTGCACACGGGCCATTATTGCGTGACCAACCGCAACGCTATGTGCAGCGTTACCGTGAATTATCTAGTTCTGCCTTGCAAAGTGAAATCAGTGCGGGTGAAAAAACCCTGCTGATTTTTTATATCAGTTCTTATGGTAATACCCGTCGTATGGCGGAAGCGATTTATGAAGGTGCAATGACTGTCGACCATGTGCGGGTGTCTCTGTACGACCTGGAAGGCAGTGAAATTTCGCCCTTTGTAGATTTGATAGAAGGTGCCGATGGCATCTTGTTTGGTACACCTACCATCAATGGCGATGCCGTTAAGCCAGTTTGGGATTTATTGTCTTCGCTGGCAGTAGTTAATCTTAAATCCAAGCTGGGCGGGGTTTTTGGATCCTATGGTTGGACCGGGGAGGGCGTAAAAATGGTTGAAGACCGGTTACGCGGTTTGAAATTGCGCGTGCCCATACCAGGCATACGCGTCAAATTAATCCCTACAGATGCAGAGATCGAGGTTTGCCACAAATTTGGCCATGACATGGCCCTGGATCTAATGGGTTTACGGCCAGCGAAAGTCATTGATATGGCAGACCTGACTTAATTTGTAATTACTCAGCGTGTCTACATAACGCCTTCTCATTGAGAGAGAAGGGAGTAGTTAACAAGCTGATAGTTACCTTATTTTTTTAACACTCCAGGAGAGTAATCATGGCAAAAGCAACAATCACCTTTGAAGACATTAACGTCACTGTTTCGGCACCTGCCGGTACACGTGTGATTGAAATATCTGAAAAGGTTGGTTCAGGAATCACCTACGGTTGCCGCGAAGGCGAATGTGGAACTTGTATTATGAAAGTGACAGAAGGTTGGAATAATTTAACCGAACCTTCCGTACTTGAAGACAAAATCCTGCGCGAAAACATGGCTGGTAAACATAACCGTCTGGCTTGCCAGGCACAGGTTTTGGGCGGAACTATTAAAGTTAAGCCAGTTTAAAACCGGTAAAAAACAATGAACAAATAAGATGTGCCTTAGCACATCTTATTCTTAATCAACTTTTATTTTAGGAGCCAATCATGGCATTAGTTACTTTTTCAAATCCCGAATATCGGGACAAAACCGTTTACGCCGTCTCAGGTAGTCACACTGAAACCTTGTTAAAGCTTGCGCGCGAAAACAAAATTGCCATCAATTATGAATGTGAAGATGGCGAATGCGGCACTTGCCTGGTTAAAGTCAGCAGTATTGATCCAAAAAAACTGCAACGTATGGGCGGGCCTTTAACTGAAAAAGAGAAAGAAGTGTTGCGTTCCAGTGGCAAGTTGACCAAAGATGAAATGGAAAAAATGATCGTTGACGACCTGCCATCCCCTTGGCGTTTGGCTTGTCAGATGATTGTTAGGGATGAAGACATACTGGTTGAATACTAAGGTTTAAAATGTCTGTTGCCTGCCAAGCTCAAGATCATCGGCAGCAAATTTATGCTGATTTGATCTCAATATCACCGACATCGCCCAACCAGGAATGGCTGACTTGCATTGTTGCCAGTTGGTGTGATGGGCAAGGGGTGTTGCCTGATTATCTTGGCTTGGAGGCTGGACAATTTAACCGCTTAATACAAACCTATTATCCAGGCAGCAAACTGCCAAGCATTGCGCCTTCCGGTAGTCAATTGGACTTTACTCGTATGTTGGAAAGGGAAGATCTGGTCAGATTACTCAATCATTTTCGTCAGACCGACCATGCTGAGGTCGATTTTATCATTCAAATTTTGGTTGCCGGTTGTTTAGGTAATGATCATTTGTGGCAGGATTTAGGGCTGTGGTCACGCCCGCAACTCACCGCTATGCTGCAATACAATTTCCCTGAATTAGCCGCAAAAAATAATCAGGACATGAAGTGGAAAAAGTTTTTGTACAAACTGCTTTGTGAGGCGGAAGGCATTTATGTCTGCCGTGCGCCGTCTTGTCAGGTTTGTGTAGATTATCCCAAGTGTTATGGGGCTGAAGACTAGCTTAAATTAATTCATCGTTCCCACGCTCCAGCGTCCAGAACTCCAGTGATCTGATCCCCCCGTCATTTGTCTACGCCGCCAGAGCGTCAAAGGCTGCATTCCAACGCCGGAGCGTTGGAACGATAAAATCGTTACTTACCCTAAATGCTCATAAGCCGGAAAGGTTTGTAACCGGCTATCTTCCAACGGCTTGCCGACAGTAAAGTGGTAAAGACTCTGAAACGTATCGTCTTTAAACCCCAATAACTCATGCACGCTGTCATCAAAGTAACAACCGATACCCGTGCCTCTAATGCCGGCTGCTTCGGCTTCCAAATACAGTACTTGCCCGATTAAGCCACATTCCCAAAACAGTCTGCGATAACGCCAGCCCTGCTCGGTTACTTCCGCACCAAACTCGGCCACCATTGCCAAACTAAAAGCGCTGTCACTGGCTATAGGTTGATGACAGGACATCGTTTTGGCTACTTGCCTGCAATCGCCGGTTTGCAGTTGATACAGGGGTAATGCTTCAGTGACTTTAAGCCAGGAAAACTCGGGTAGGGTTGCTGCTTTCAACACATCAAGACTTTCAATACTTCGTGGCAAACTATAAATGCCAGGAGCCAAGCCTGCCACCCGATGCACAAAAATAAACAAATGTACTTTGGGCGGCCAGTGCCACAGTTGAAACGTCGGGCTGGTAGGCATTAACGCTGCCAATAGCCGATAAAAGTCAGCACTAGCCATTGAAGCCATTTTGCCGTCAAACTGCTGGGCGCTGCGCCGTTGCCGGATTATTTGGCTGGCGGTTTTGGTGCAAGAAGATGGGGGCAGGTCTTGTTGATCAGCTTGCCAGTTCGGTTCTTCAGTGCGCGGCTTAATGGCCGCCTGACTCACTTCATCAATCACTTTCCATTTATAAAAATGGTAAGCGCGCAAACTGTCGGCTTTGCCTGTCCATACTCCACATTCGGCAGCCGCCAATAAATCACTGGTAGCTGGGGCTGTTTGTTTGTCACTAGTGTGAATTCGGCATAGTAGATCCGGGGTTTCATGCTCCATAGCTTTAAAATCATCAGTACGATTTGTACCCAACAGCTTGCCCAAATCCTCATCAGACCACTCGGCCAATAGCTCAACCGACCAACCCAAGGTCGCAGCCGCATACCGCAATGCCCCCAACGCATGTCCAATATCATGCTGGCAATATCGAAATGCGCGTTCGCCATATTTCCAAGCCTCCCGCCAGTGTACCGAGCTTAAGCCAACCAAAAGCGCCGGTTCAGGCAAGGCCGCGCTAAACTGGCAGCGTTGCTCCAATACATGATCATGGCTAACATAATGGTAAACGCCAGGCGCAATCAAATCAGCACTGGTGTTTACCAGATAAGCTTCGGTCGGGTGCAGATTGCCGCTGGAAGGATTACAGCGCAAAGACCACTTGCTTGGGCCAAATTGTTTCCAAGCCGACAAACCAAACGCCAATTCAAACAAAAGACCGACATGCGTGAAGTCAACTGGGCTGGTTTTTATGGTTGCAGGATTGTCCAACTCAGCAAATAAAGGTGCCAAGTTAGCCCCGGGTTTGGGCAAACTAATCCGCTCACAACCACTAAAACGTCGAAATTGATCCGGTTGATCCTCCCAATCAATTGTTTCAGGCCCTTTAGCATAGCGTTGCAGACTATGTTTAGTGCGTTGATGATAGGCTAAAACGGTATCCGATGGCTGGCTCATAATGACTACACGGTTAGATGATTTTAAAGGAAACGGTATTGATCAAAACAGATCGGTTGTAAACAAATTAGCAAATTCCAAGCCATTTTTGCTAATTATCTCTGATAAAATCAGCGGTCAGTGTTGCTTAGTGTCAATTTCGCAATTGAAGGAATGAACATAAGGCTCTGTATGATATCAAAAAATTTCATCGACTAAATGGTTCCGGTGTGACAACACAACGAATAAGCTATTCTTAAACATAGTTCGTTGCATGATAGAAGTCGGATAGTGCCATGAATCAACTTTCGCTTAAAATGATTGACATAATTTGCTGTGCGATGTCGATAAAGTTGACAACTTCGGTATTAGGCCTATACTTTAAACAGCTAGAAAAAATGATTTCACTTTGTTTACCAACTCGATGTTTCTTCAGAAGTTTCTCGTTCTGTTCTTCAATTTGTAATTTTCAAATTTACCAGCCTTGTTAAAGTTTAATAATGATCTTCATTCTTAACCCAATTAACAAACTATAATTAAGCTAACCGACTTTGTTCGGAGGCTTTAACTCTGTTTACCGTAATACTCCAATTTCATTAATAAAGAGACACATGACCCCATCTAGTAACTACAGCGCCTACTTTCAAGCACAACTTCAAGTTGCCCCCCCAAAAACAGCCCAACCAGCTAAAGAGAAATCTAAAGTGGTTATCCGATACAAGCGTAATTGGACAAAAGAGCAGACCGTATAATAGTCTGAATTTTTTACTTCATGCTAAGTTTGAAATTTTAGGGATACCGCAAAATTTGCTTCGTCAAGCCGAATAAGGGATTAGTCCAAATCAACTCTATAGAATTTTTCCCTGTTTTGTACTGCGATTACCGAACTCGACCACTTGATACAATTGGGTTCTGGCCTTATACCGGAGCATAACCTTCATTTCTACCAGCGGCTGTGGAGCTATTCATCTCCTTGCAATTGTTTTCGCTCTTTTCAGATAAGCTGGACTCCGTGGTCCCAGACTGTATTCACGTACGTTCTCTGGTGCATCGCCAGCCAAAATACTACCTAACTCCCCGTTAAATTTACGCCAACCCCAGACAGCCACGGTTATCAATGTCCGTGTTAGCTGGAAAGTTGAATGGCTGTGCCAAGCTTGCATGAAGGCAGTCAATAGCGCTGCCATGTTTGCTGTACTGCTGTGATTAGATCAGCAAAAGCACAATGGAGTGTGCGATAACGTACAGACTTCAACAACCGGATATCGGATGATACTTAGTGTTTTAAGCTGGCACGCAAAACCCATTGGGGATTCATAAAGAACAAAGCGGAAAATACAGTTTTTTTCATAACAACTGTACCTGAATGACAACGAATCCAGGGTAGCCAAGTTCGGCAGTGTTATTGCAACCAGAGTATTTATATACAAGCACATTCTGCCTCCGCGGCTGCAGCCATGTCAGGCCAGTGGGAGCGAAGGCCAATGAGTTATAAAGCAGCGCCCAACAGGATTTACTTAGAGCAAATGAATTCCACACTGATATCCCTGGTCCGTATATGTTTAGTTATTTTGCTGACAGGGTTCTTTGCAATCGCAAGTCTTTTACTCGGTTTTGCCTATTCAAATAACATTAGAATCTGGTTAATTGAGACTGCCGTAAATTCCGAAAAGCTTAAGCTTGATATAAAAGGTAAAACTGTTCTGGAAATCGGCTGGCAACCTCAACTGACTGTTTATGATATTTCAATCAAAAATAAGGCTTGGACTAAGCCGGAAAATGTTGCCAAAATTGCACATTTGGCATTACAAATTTCAGTACCAAAGCTATTTCATGGAGAACTCTATGTAAATGGTTTAAGCATTAACAAGCCGGAATTATTCTTATTTAAAAATAAGAAAGCTGATACCAACTGGAGCTTTTCTAACCAGCAAGCAGATTCAAGCATGCTTGAGTTACCGGTTATTTTCGAGAATCTGCATATTCTTTCCGGAAAATTTCATTATTATGATGAAATCCGTGACATGAATTTTGATGGAGGGGTAGATTCCTTAACAGGCTCTGGTGGTTGGCAAGCACCGATTACCATTGAGAGCAAGGGCAGTTATCAACAAAAAACTCTAAATCTGCATGCGTCTGCGGGCTCATATTCAGAATTGCGTTCAGAAAAGCAGCCATATCCAATCAAATTAACCATGACTTTTGGTCAAACTGAAATAGCCCTTCGCGGCACAGTTATTCATCCTTTGCTAGCTGCCGACCCCAAGCTTAACCTGTCCATCAAAGGCCCTGATATTGCTGAATTATTTCCTCTGACCGGCATCCCTTTACCAGCCAGCTCAGCCTATAAAATATCGGGCGATTTAAGCCGTCATGATACTACTTGGCGTTTTGATCATTTTAATGGTGAAATTGGGCATACTGATCTGCAAGGGACGGTTTTGGTCAACACCAAACTTGAGCCGTTATATTTCGATATGGATTTGTTCGCAAAATCGCTTGATCTGGCTGATTTAAGCGGATTCATTGGCGGCGAACCCACCCATCCAGATAAAAGTGTAACCAAAGATGATGCTTTGATACCAGACCATCATTTCGACCTGACCCAGTTTCGTGCAGCCAATGGTAAAGCGCGGCTTCGCGCCACAAATATAATTAACAAGGAAATTCCGATCACCAATTTTGATGGCCAATTATCGCTTAATAACGGAGTATTGAAGTTTGAACCGGTCACGTTCGGAATATACGATGGCAAGGTAAACCTATGGGTGTCAGCCTATGGTGCTAAAAATCCTGCAGATGTTGACATTCAAATTCATGTAATCGATCTGCCTTTGAGCAAGCTTATAACAAAAGTTAATGATATTAAGCAAACTTTGGGCAAAATTAACGGTAAATTGCAATTAAAAGGCACTGGCAATACCCTTAAAGATATACTTGCAAGTGCTAACGGTGACGCGTATTTGGTGCAATTTGATGGCAAGATAAGTGCATTGGTCGTGGAACTGATAGGCTTGGATATTGTGCATGCTCTTGGCTACTATATCCTGGGAGATACCCAAATTCCAATACTCTGCGCCGTAGTCGATGTTGATATTATAAACGGGGTTGCCCTGTCCAAAACTTTATTACTCAATACCAGGGATAGCGTGGTTCATGGCAACGGCAACTTGTCATTCAAAGACGAAACCTTTGAACTTAATATGACCCCTTATCCGCGTGATTTTAGCCCGCTTACTCTGCGTTCCACCTTAACGTTTTCAGGCACTATCTTAAATCCGGGTTTTTCAATTAATCCTTTGTCCACGCTTATGCTGCTGCCTCCATTTGATATAGGTGAGATTCAAAATATTGATTGCCAGAAAATAATTCGACAGGCAAAGCATTAAGTTTTTGGGCTTCCGGTTTCACAGGATTATAAGCGATCGCAATATCGCTGCATTATTGTGTAGAATTGGGTGAAAAGATGCTATCGACAGTATTAGCTGATAGTGCGCTTATGAAAATCAATTATGTACGGTTTATACGCCTTTGAATAAATCCGGCTGTAAAATAGATTCCTCATTCCGGCAGGTTTTACTGGAATTCAGGCTTCAAGGATGTCAATTTAATATCAGCTGATTTTTTGCTAAACACTGGATACCCAAACCAAAATTAATATTCTTATGCAGAGCCATCAACTGAGGAGTAATTAAGCGCTATGACTAACCAATTTACTCAATTGACCCAAAAAGCATCGCCTGACTTTTTCGATAAATCACTTGATACGCTGCTTGCGGAACGCCAAACAGTAAACCCGGCAGACAATGTTTTAGCTCTGTTTAAACGTTGTGTGTCGGAAGTGCCTGCATACCGCCAATTTCTAGAATCCAGCGACATCAATGCAGCACAAATCAGCGATTACTCAACGTTTCAAACCTTGCCATTAATGAACAAACGGAATTATATGCAGGCGTATCCGTTGCCGGAGCGTTGTATTAACGGAAGTTTAATAGGTGCTGATAGGGTGGCGGTATCTTCCGGTTCCACGGGCCAACCAACGTTTTGGCCACGTTCCTTAACGTATGAGCTGGATGTTGCAGTAAGATTTGAACAGGTTTTCCATGACAGCTTCCATGCCCATGAACGCAGCACTCTGGCAGTTGTCTGCTTTGCGCTAGGCAACTGGGTGGGCGGGATGTTCACCACGTCTTGTTGTTGGCATCTTGCCAATAAGGGTTATCCGCTTATGGTGGCAACGCCTGGCAATAATAAAGCTGAAATATTTCGGGTGGTACGTGAACTTGCGCCACATTTCGAGCAAACGGTGTTGTTGGGTTATCCTCCTTTTATAAAAGATGTTATGGATGCCGGGGCAACTGAAGGGATAAATTGGGCAGACTACAATCCTAAACTGGTTTTTGCCGGCGAAGTGTTCAGTGAAGAATGGCGGGACTTATTGGGGCTGCGTATGGGTTCTTTGTTTCCCTGCTTTGATTCCGCCTCGCTTTATGGTACCGCCGATGGTGGTGTGCTCGGTAATGAAACACCCTTCAGTATTGCTATCCGGCGCTGGCTGGCAAACCATCCTGATGCGGCCCGAGAATTGTTTGGTGAATCCCGATTGCCGACCCTGGTGCAATACGACCCGGCCTCTCGCTTTTTTGAAACCTACCAGGGCACATTGGTGGTTTCCGCAGAGAATTCAGTACCACTCATACGCTACCACATTGCTGATAAAGGCGGTGTTATCAGTTTTGATGACATGTGGTCTTATCTTATTAAACACGGTGTAACTAGCGTTAGTCAGTTAGGTCTTAATGATAACTTTCAACCACGTCACCAGCCGTTTGTTTATGTATTCGGACGGGCAGATTTTACTGTTTCGTATTACGGAGCTAATATCTATCCTGAAAATGTCACCGTTGGTTTGGAACAACCCGAGATAACCGCATGGGTCACCGGAAAGTTCGTGCTGGAAACAAAAGAAACTGATACAGGCGACAAATACCTTCATATAGCCGTCGAATTATTGCCTGGAGTGCAGCCAGATAAAATCATGGCAGCAGCGATAGCAGAATCTATCCAAAAGCAGTTATTGCGCTTGAACAGTGAATTCGCCAATTACATTCCACATGACCGGCAAGTACCGAAAATACTATTAACGGCCTTCTCTGATCCTGATTACTTTCCCGCTGGCGTAAAACACCGCTATACCAGAAAATAGCTGTAAGCTGGAATATTTAACTTTTATAAATGGGATTAACTTAACTAACTTCTTGATACATTCACTGGTTTAAGTAAACCTTTGCGACATATCCGTTTTTGAGAGGTTACACGGCAGTCATCGATGACTGCCGTGATTATATTTGTTCTGAGTTAACTATTTGTGTGCGTCTGCGCCAGTGGTCTTGTCATGGTCGCAATGTTTTGGGTTAGTATTGTCAGCTGAACCGTGTTCTTCGCAATGTTTAAGGCAGGCTTTGCCTTTTTTACCCTTATGTTTGCCAGCTTGTTTGCTGCACTGGTGTTTTTTGGCATCATGATGATGTTTGTCGCAATGTTTAGGCTCAACAGCTGGTGCTGGAGCTTCAACTTTTGGTGCTTCGACAACGGGTTGGCTGGCAACCGGTGCGGGTGCGACAACGGGTTCGGCGACAGCCTCTGTAGTTGGGCTGGTTGATTCGCAGCCTGAAAGCATTAATAACACTGGTAAAGCGATTGAAAGTAATGATAGTTGTTTTTTCATGGGTTATATCCTAGATTGGTGAAATTGAATAACCATTATATCGACTACAGCTGAATGTTAACAATTATGCGGTTATTTATTGTGAGTTAATAATCATAAACGCTTTGGTTTAGTCCTTTAATTTTAACGGTTATGAGACAAGATTTTTGAAAAACGTAACAGGTCGTATGAAAAAAAATAAATTAACCAGTCGCAATCGTGCCAACGTTAAACATTTAAAAACAACCTTTTACAGATGAAAACTTCTCGGCTAGGCAGGGCAGTTTAGAATCAATATTAAGATATCTAGCTAAACTTTGTGACACTATCTAATAGAAACCCACGCAACACTCGGCAGGTGGTCAAAACGTGGAATACATGTATTAATTTATAACCCGAACAAATTAACGAGGAATTAGAATGCGCTATTTACACACCATGATTCGTGTCAGCAATTTGGATGAATCACTCGATTTTTTTTGTAACAAACTAGGAATGGTTGAAAATAATCGGTTGGTAAACGAAAGTGCGCGCTTTACCTTGATTTATCTGGCCGCGCCGGGCGATGTAATACAGGCAAAACAGAATAATTCGCCTTTATTGGAGCTAACCTATAATTGGGACAGCGAGAATTATACTGGCGGTCGCAATTTTGGTCATATAGCGTTTGAAGTGGACAATATCTATGAAACTTGTAAAAAGTTAATGGCTGATGGCATAGCTATTTGTCGCCCACCACGTGATGGTCATATGGCTTTTATAAAATCGCCCGATAATATTTCCATTGAGCTTTTACAAAAAGGTAACGCACTTCCTTGTGAAGAACCCTGGATGTCTATGGAAAATAGTGGCAATTGGTAAAGTATTATTGCTTTCAAGAGTTGAATGTAATTGGAAGTTACTGGCTAACTGACTCTTTTTCCAAATCGGTCAGAAATTCTGTTATGACTTTTCGGTTAACATGCGGCATGACCACTACATGTGCAAAATCCTGTTTCTTGTGGTTTATGTCTAAATGCATAGTGGCCAATGAGTATTTTTTTACAACCGACTCACTGGGCTTTATAAAATAAAGTGTATTGGAAAGATTGTTAACCCGCGTGGGTTGTAAATGGGAAAAGCGGGTTTGCAGTTGTTCCATAAAAAATTCAGTGTTTTGTAATGCTAACTGCGCATCTTCCCTCAATTTAGTCATGGCTGATGGCGTTGAGAAATAATAGAACTCTGCCGGTTTTACGCCATCACGGGAGCAGGTAATCGTTCCGGGTACATGATGGATATATTCAGGATTATGGATTCGGCTAAACAGCTCATTAAATTCTTCATAACCGGTTTTTGTGGATATGAACAAACCGGCTGGCGATGGAAATCCAAAGAATTTGTGGCAGGAAACGGCTATGGAATCATATCTGGCTTTGTTTAGATTGTTGCCGGATAAATAAGACACTTCCTTGGCATGAGAAGTAAAGGGCAGATAACCGCCAAATAATGCTGCATCTAAATGCAGATAACTGGGATGTGCTTTTAATGCTGCCTGAATATCATCAATCCGGTCTATTGCGCCTTTAAAAGTTGTACCAATGGTTGCTACGACCAAAGCCGGTTGGGTTGGGTTATCGGCCAGTTTTTGCTTTAGATCATCACAATCCATACCGCCATCAGGTAAAGTGTTTACAAACAGGGCTTCAAGACCTAACAGATCACGTAATATCTGGATTGAATAATGCGCTTCTTTTGTGAAGTATACTTTTGGAAGTATTCCGGTACGCCCTTTTAACAGGGTACGCCCCATGTACAACCCGTGCATATTGCTGTCTGTGCCACTGTTTGAAATAAAGCCCCAGGTGTTGTTGTCCGGGAAGTCATATAACTTTCCAAATCTAAGGATGACTTCTCGTTCAATATCATGGGTATTATAGGGTATGGGGCTATCTTTAAAGGGATTGCCAACATTGTTGTATGAAAAATTGCCGATTCCTACTTCAAGAAGCTGTCGGCGCCAGGCAAAAAATGCCTCTGAAGGTGTATTCATATTGATGGGATAGCCTAAAAACAGGCTTTTTAACTGCGCCAGCTTGGCTTTGTCTCTCAATGACAAATTGATATTGGGAGCGTTAGCTTCCTGACTAAGCAACCCATCCAGATTTTGTGGTTTGCAACCGGCACTCGCAGCAAGCAGACCTGTTGCGCCATAACTTAAAAACCGACGTCGTGTTAGCATGCACAGTACCCATCTGAATTGAAGTGATTGGACTAATTTATGATCGGATTAAGGTTCTCAAGTTAATTCCTGTAAGTCAATAGAAGCAAACATTCTTAAATTTTTAGTGCTCGTTTGGCCTGATCAGAATTGTTGTCAGCGTTATGCAGCATTAACTACCCAAGCCCCTGCAAACTTGACATGACAAGCAGAGTTCGTTGTTATGCGCCAGGCAAAATGATTCACTTTGTGTTTACGAATCAAAAAGCTACCTAAGTATTCGTACTAACTTGTTTACGCAGTTGACTCCAAACATACTACTAGCCGCCGCCAATTCGAAATCAGTAAGTGAAGCGTTTCGGAACTTAGCGCGGTGGACATCCTATTAGTAAACACGTGGAGAATCAGATATGAAAAGCACTAGTCTGAATATACAAAATTGGAAGAAATCAGTACGCTCATTAATTACAATAGTAGCGTTAAGTATCGGCATATTGCCAACTGTCGCGAACGCCGGTAACGAAAATGACAATGGTGATCATAAAGAAAAATCACACCACAGCGGGCCTTTGCTCGACTTGGTAGGCGACAAGGACAAATTTCTGCCGGGTGATGCCGCAGATATTCCAAGACGTTCAATAGAAATCGTGCAAGCATTAAAAGTGAGTGAGACTACGCCCGTTGAATTGGATGTTGGCGGTTCAGACCGGTTAGTGGGTTACACCCACGCATTTGATTTGCCTTCAGGCGCGGTGATTAAGGGTGCTACTTTAACAATCAAGATAACTAGTGACGATTCACTGTTTTTTAACGATGTTATTTTTCTTGATCAGGGCGTGCACAATATTGTGTCAGGAAACCCACGTTATCCGTATGTTGCACTGCGGCATTTGCTTGGATTTGAACCAGTCACAGGGCAAACTTACACCCTGGAAATTGATTTAAGTCATGTTCCGGTGCTAAATGCTTGTCCTACTTGCGTAGCAGGTGGCTCTCAACCTGAGACTCCCGATGCGTATGTCGATCTTCTGTCTGATCTGCAAGATGGTCAGCTAAATGTTATCGTTGGGGATGACAGTAATGTCAATTTTTCCAAACTCAGAGTGCAACTAAAGCACCATTAATACCGGTTTTTTAGCAGAATACATTTTTTGACTGGCAGGGGCATTTGAACAGAAAGTTAACTTTTGAGTGCATAACTAATGAAAGTTAATTAGAACAACCGCTTGTTTAATGCGTAATTTTAATTGAAGGAATGGCTAGCGGTTTGGCTCTTAACTTATTGATTAAGTATAGAAAATTAGTTTTTTGTTCAAATGCCCCTGCTAGTCAGCTTTATTGAAATGCTCAAAAAAGTGCTCGTTCCCCAACAATATAACGGGTTTAAGGAGTGGTTATGGCGCTTAAACAATATGGCGTTCTAAAAGGTAAAGCTATCAACAAGATTATCGGGCAAGGGTCAAGCCCGCATTATGAAATCCATTTGATTGACGATACCACTGATTATCGTATTGCCATTAATGTTAAATCCAATCTGGCTCCTTCCGAGCTGTTGTATCTGGTTCTGGATGATTTTAAGCACCCAATCCTGGATAGTCTGACTGCTCTGGATTCAGGTTTTACTGCACTTCAGAGTGCGCCGGACAAAATGGCGTTGGATTATATACGCGGTAATCTTTTTGATCCAAACCAAATGCGTCCTCTGCCGCACAATATACCTGGGCCGGATAACGATCTTAACGAAAAAATCGATGCTTATGTACAGCGTGCAATAGGCGACGAACGGGCCAGTATTTATGCTTTCGGACAGCGTTGGGGGCCGGAAAACGAAATCAAGGACAAATATTTCGGCTTTAAACCTGGAAACGGGATTCATGATGTGCACATGAATCAAGGCAATTTGGGTGAATTTATCAAGGATGATGGGCCTTGGCAGGACGGCGGATTACTTTTCCATTTTCCGAGCATCGATAAAGTTGATGCGGGCGTGGGGGCGGAACTCTGGCCGGAACAATGGGTTGCCGTTTTTCTGGCATTTCAGTCGCAATGCTGGCATACCAACGACCAATCCGGACATCGCCTACCGGAATGCGATGCCATTATTCCGCCAAAAATCGATTCAGGCGTACAAATTATAGCTGCACTGGTCAATCCGGAAGGTGACGATCCCGGTCATGAAACTGTCACGTTGATTAATCGCACACCAACTGTTGTCGACATATCCGGCTGGTTTATAGCAGATAAAAATAAGAACCGATCAGTGATTAGTAATATGCTGCTCAACCCCGGTGCAACCGGGGTGGTTAAATTAGATGGGCAAGGCGCGCAGTTAAGTAACAGTGGTGGAATAATCACATTGCTTAACCCACAAGGTATTAAATACCACGGCGTATCCTATACCAAAGAGCAGGCGGCTAGTGGCTGGACGGTTGTGTTTTAAAGTGTTAAAGAATTTATTGCGAATTAAATAAGTTTTTTAATTAAATACCAGCAGGTAACTCAACTGCGGCAGTTCCCGGCTTATTGCCGTAGTTGCGCCTGCGCTTCCATGCTGCCGTTCAACAACTTGAATTATGTTTGGCGCGGCTTTCTGGATCTTCCGCCTGCTGGCTTTCTTAACAATCGACTGCAAATTGATAACAACTTATAGGTATTCGTACGAATAGCCTAACCGCAACCAATAAGTAAAAATTATTGCCAATCTTATCTACCTATGCAAATACAAAAATTAGAAGTGGTTAAAAAAGCTGTATCAGAAATTATCGGCTCTTGACCTTAAAAACAGGGGGTAAACGATGAGTAGAACCGTAAAGAAAATTAATGGCGAACAGGTATTTCAGGATAGCACCACTAAAGAGGCAGGAGAGGTTATAAGACTACCTGATAGAGACGCAAAGATTGCAGAAATCGCGTATTTTAAGGCTCAAAACCGAAGTTTTGCGCCGGGTCACGAGTTGGACGACTGGCTGGATGCCGAAAATGAATTCCATTTTTAACACATGGAGAGACTACTTCAACATTGAGTAGAGGGTCTAAATAATGATGCGGATTATATTATTTTGGGCGACCAACATCGCCATCATAATCGTGATCAGTATCGTGTTTAACCTGTTAGGGATAACGAGTATTTTAGATGCCAAAAGCGTGGGTTTAGATTTTAACGCCTTACTGATTATATCAGCGGTGATTGGGATGAGCGGGTCATTTATATCGTTGGCAATGACAAAAATATTCTGCAAAGCAGGCGATGGGAGGGCAGGTCATAGACAGTCCCCAAACGCCGACCGAGCAACGGTTGTTCAATATCGTCGCTAAGCAACCGATAGAGCGGGAGGAAGATCATGTTAAGTGGCCTCGAAAACACAATTAACCGACAGCAATGGATTTCTGAAGCCGCATATTACAAAGCAGAAACCCGAAATTTTGAATCCGGCAGAGCGTTAGACGACTGGCTTGAGGCCGAAATTGATTATTCTGAGATGCTGATAGCCAGGTACATTGCCATTTTACATGAAGACGGGCCGATGACATTGCTTGGATTGCGGGAATTAGCCAGCTTAATCGGCATCAAAAATCCAGATAGGGTTACTTCAGAATCTGAGCTGGTAAACGAAATTCAACGTGCTACGAGACATCGTCCCTGTTTTCGTTCCAATGCCAACCGACCCTGTGAAGAACAGACTTGTCATTGGAGAACAGAGTGCCAAACATTGATTTCTCAATGGTACTGGTAGAGTTAACTTAACACATCACACTTTTAGAAGTCAGGCAGGAAAAAAAATGATTCGATATGGAGTTTGTGCTCTCTTTCTTATCTTAAACGTAAACCACGCTGTTGCTGAAAGTAAAGCCAGAATTGATTCAGCCCGAGGGGCAATGTTATACGATAATCATTGCTTGCTCTGTCATACCCGGCAGATACATTGGCGGGAAAAGAAAATTGCTTCGAATTGGATCAGTTTAATCGAGCAAGTGGATCGCTGGCGGCGTAATTCGGGGCTTGAATGGAGTCAGCAAGATATCGAAGAGGTCAGCCGTTACCTGAATGCCAAATATTATCACTATGCAACTGACTCCAAGTAGCCAGGCTGATTTGATTGTCAGACTACAATCGACTGACAGCTGTTAATTGCTGATATGTGGGCGCGTAATGACTCACAATCGTCATTTCAATAACAATACAATTGCTGCCCATTTCTAGCATGATTAGCTTTAATTTTCCCCGGAGTTCATCCGTAAACAGGATGCGTGGTAGTGTAAGTTATTCATTTCGCTAGTGCGGAAATCAGAAAAAATTATTTGCTGATTTCCCTGTTTTAGGCATGTAAATTTTGAGTTGGGTTCCATAACCTGGCCGGCTATCAATAGTAACAAAACCATCAAAATGGCGGGCGCGTTCCTGCATACCCAGAATGCCATACCTGCCTGCTTTATGCATCTCGTCATGACTCATACCAGAGCCATTATCAATCAGCGTCAGCACGAGTTGCGATTCAACTATTTCTACGGTTAACTCCACTTTCGTGGCATTTGCATGGTTAGAAATATTGTTTAAGCCCTCCTGGAGTATGCGATATATCGCAGTACTGAGCTTTTCGTCAATGACCGTTTCTGGACAAGACACCATCAAAATACTTTTTATCCCGGTTAGTTTTTCAAAATTGCACAACTGCCAGTCTATGGCGGCTAATAAACCCAAGTGATCCAGAATGCTGGGTCTAAGCTCGGTTGCGATAGTTCTTACAGTTTGAATAGCATCGCTAAGATGGGTATGCATGGTGTTGATTTTGTTCTGGCAATCAACTATTTTGTTGGGAATATTTTTTTGCAGCCAGCTTAAATCCATTTTTAAAGTGGTTAAAATACTACCTATCTGATCGTGAATTTCTCTGGATATTCTTGCCCTGTCTTGTTCTTGGGCGAGTTCCATATGACTGGAAAAATCCAGCAGCAATTGTTCAACACGTTTTGCTTCGGTAATGTTGGTAATAAAACCATGCCAGAGTATTGAGCCATCGGCTTCCTTTTCAGGTAATGCATTACCGAACAACCATTGCACATCGCCATTGGCAAACTTTACTCGGTATTCATGTCGCCAGGGTGTTAAGTCTCGTGCGGAAGTTTGAATAGACTCACTAAGATTGTCAAAATCGTCTGGATGCACAATTTCATAAAGTTTAGACGCATTTCTGCGAACATCTTCCGGGCTCACACGATATATATCGTGAATGGCCTCACTGGCAAACGGTAAGTAAGAACTACCGTCCGGTTGCAGACGATACTGGTAAACAACCCCGGGGACTCGATCGGCAATTTTTTGCAGTAATGTTAGAGCCTGATTGCGTTCATTTTCAAGCAATTTACGTTCTGATATATCCGTGTGAGTACCAATAATTCGCAATGGCTTTCCGTCCAAATTCCGGGTGACGATCATGCCTCTGGCCAATATCCATTTGTATTCTCCCTGTTTGCACAGAATTCGGTGTTCACAACTGTATGTCGGTGTTACACCATTTAGGTGGTCTTGTAACGTGGCTAAGGTGTGTGCTTTATCGTCGGGATGAACGCGCTTACTCCATTCATCGACATGATTAGCAATGTCATTTTCTGTGTAACCAAGCATTTCCTTCCAAATAGTAGAAAAAAATACGCTATTATCTTCCAGGTTCCAATCCCAGAGCCCGTCTCCTGAACCCTCAATCGCTAATTTCCAGCGAAATTCGTTCTCGCGTAACTGTTCTTCTAAATGCTTATTCGTGGTTATGTCGGTTATAGCTAACTGGATTTCAAGTTCACTACCAAGACTACTCACTATACTCGTTGTTATACGAGCCCAAAAAGCGCTGCCATTGTTTTTCAACAAGCGTAATTCATACGACTGCGGATCGTTACGAACTTTTAATTTTTGCTGATGCAGACAATAGAGAGCGTGGTCTTCCGGAAATATAAACCTGGACATAGGCTGCTTGATCAATTCAGCTTTATGGAAACCCAACTGAGAGGCCGCAGCTAAATTGGCTTCGGTGATCAGGCCTTTTTGATTGATGGTGCAATATCCCAAAGGAGCCAAATCATAAAGATCGAAATAACGGGCTCGCGCATTGTCCAGTTCCAACTGTGTGCGGCGTAATTCTTCATTCTGCATTTTCAACTCAAGTTGATGAATCTGTAACTCCTGGACTAAGCGCTGCATTTCCTCATGCGATAACTCGGATTTACTCATAATGACCTCTGAATGCTGCCAAATACCATTGTCTTTCCTATCGATTTCAATAATCTTAGCAAACCATTGTCAATACGGCGCAATTTTGAGCCGCAAGGCTATGCACACAAAAACACATGATTGCTACTGACATCATGTTCACACAAGGATCTGTGGGAATCTGCATTGGGGGCAAATAGAGTCAGTATACAAAATCAAAATTGAAATATGGGACTTTACTACTAATATCTAATAATAAACGTACGACTTTTTGATCGCAATTTATTACAAACCGCTTATGCAAAACTCAGTTGAAAAAATACTCGGCAATAACGCCACATTATCGTCGATAGGCCTTGCCGTTGTTAATGACAAAGGGTTAATTGTTTGCGCCAATAGTGCATTCACTCAGTTAATTGACTACGCACGCCTGGAAGATGCTATTGGAAGTTTGCTAATTGAGCATTTATCATCACGTTTCTGCTCGCCGATGGCTGAACTGTCCCAGTCATTGAACAGCCCGGACCCTGCGACAGTCGAGCTACGAGTAAACCGCGATGGTGAGGCATTAATACTGCATATCGCTGAAATCTTGGCTGGTTCGCGTTTGCTTGTGTTAAATCGACTGCAAAAAACCGAGCTCAACTCTAGTTTGGTGAATGCCCTAACGTATACCGATCCGCTGACCGGGCTTGGTAATCGACTGTTGTTAACCGAGGCTATCTCAAACTGGCAACCCCAAGGCCCGGATGCCATTTCGTTAGCTGCCATCTTCATTGATCTGGATCGGTTTAAACAAGTCAACGATACCCTGGGGCACAGTGCTGGCGATGCTTTACTGAAATTGGTTGCCAAGCGGATTAAGTCTGTGGCGCGTAGTGTTGACCTGGTCATCCGCTTGGGTGGTGATGAATTTGTGGTATTACATACGATCGGAGTCCAGCCGATTGGTGCAGAATCGGTTGGTAAACGCATTATTGAGCTCATTAGTAGACCATTTCTTATTGATGGTCAGCAGGTGCATGTCGGTGCCAGCGTGGGCATTGCCGTCCTCAATAACGGCACGGATGAATCAAGAGATCTATTAAAACATGCGGATTTAGCGCTGTACGAGGCCAAATCTGCAGGTCGAGGCACCATCAGATTGTTTGAGCCGGCGTTGGCCGAACGCGCATTAACGCGCCGGCAACTTGAAATCGATTTGCGTAGGGCATTAGGTCTGAAAGAATTCATGCTTATGTATCAACCACAGATTAATATGGCGGATGGCAGCCTGCAGGGTTTCGAAGCCCTTATTCGCTGGCATTGTCCGAAACGTGGGCTGGTATCGCCGGCAGATTTTATTCCATTGGCCGAGGAGATAGGCGAGATACATAGCATCGGCGAATGGACATTACTCACGGCGTGTAAAGAAGCCATGCGTTGGAACGGCAATTTTTCGGTAGCCGTCAACGTATCGCCAATCCAGTTTGAAAGCGACGGCATAGTTGATATTGTTGTCAATGCGTTAGCGATGTCTGGACTGCCGCCAGAACGTCTGGAACTGGAAATCACCGAAGGCGTGCTGATGGAAGACTACGCTATCGCCCAGAAACATCTTTTGGCTATACAGGCGTTAGGTGTTGGTATTGCCATGGATGATTTCGGTACCGGCTATTCCTCACTCAGCTATCTAAACAGCTTCCCTTTCTCCAAACTTAAAATTGATCAATCGTTTGTCCGTGAAGAAAACTCGCCGAAATCACGAGCGTTGGTGCGGGCTATAATCAGTTTGGGCGCAAGCCTAAACATGAAAACGATTGCTGAAGGTGTCGAAACAGAAGTCCAGTTTCAGGAGCTGGCTGCGGGCGGCTGCTTAGAAGCGCAAGGTTACCTGATCAGCCGGCCGATGCCTCCCAAAGACATTGACAACTTTATTTCCAACCTTAATGTTAAAAGGCATCAAAAATGAATGATACCCTGTACGGTTTGATTTACATTAGCCGCAACGAAATTACTGGGGAGGATGCCGCGGATCTGGCTAGCGACGACATTTATGCACTGCTCACAGAGCATCTGTTTGAAGCTGAGGTTGGTAAACAGCAAGTTGCCAGTCAAATTCAATAGCCCAGTCCCACCGTGTTAAATGTGATTTTATACCGGAAGAAAACCTAACGGCTCAGTCTACCTTTTGCTATCACTGAAATATCGTTTTTCAATACGTAATGTACGATTTCAGCATTATTGCTCATTTTCATCTTTTTCAACAACCGTGTTCGGAACGTACTGATCGTTTTTGTGCTTAACGACATCTCAAGCGCTATTTCAGTAATACTTTTACCGACACTTAGCGCACAAAAAACCTGGAATTCCCGATCAGTCAGCTGATCATGAAGCTGCAATTTCTGATCGGAATTAATGTCAGCAATCAATTTTTCAGTAAATTCCGCACTGATATGCTTCCCGCCTTCGGCGAGCTTTCTAATTACCGCAACTAATTGATCAGGCACGCTTTCTTTAGTGAGATAACCATCTGCACCAGCACGTAACATTCGAATGGCAAATTGATCTTCAGGATACATACTTAAAATCAGGATTGGAAAATTTGGGTTAGCGAGCTTAGAGAGCTTGATCAACTCCAACACATTTTTACCGGGCATGGCAATATCCAGCAATAAAAAATTCCAGCCACCTGATCGAATCATTTTTAATACCGCATCTCCGTTTGCAGCCTCGCAAATTACCGCCATATCAGAAACATCAGCGATAATTTGTTTCAAACCTTCCCTGACAATGGAATGATCATCGCCGATTAATATTTTGATCATAAAAAACGTCCTTTCTAAACTTATTTAACGGTATGGATATACCTGTTGTAGTAGCTTCAAATGACTCACCAGAAACACTCAATCCATTAATTGATAAGATATAACCTGAATTGAGCTGTTGAGGAACTATCAAGATTGAACACAAGTTTTACGTATTCTAAAAGCTACAGAGATTTCGTTTTTTGAACACTTAATTGGACAGGGCCATCGTCCACTAAATTCATAATAAGGACTTTTTAATATTGCTCACTTTGCTTGCCATATAAAATAAGACAAAAAATAACGCCTCAAACACTGCTAATAATTAAACGCCAGTTGATCTTTATAGGCGCATTCCTACATTTATTTAGGGTTAAGATTAAGAAGTTCATAGAGGTCTGCTGATTTTCAACTCTAATGAATTCAACCATAATTTATGTTTGTTCGTAAATTTAAGGAATCAGAAATGGGCTTTCCTGAAGAGCTTGATCTAACAAGCATGGCGTTATTGCAGGAAGTTCATGACATTTTAATGACAAGAACGTGCAATGAAACCAAAATATTGGAAAGAATTTGCGAAAAGTTATTATCATCCCTGCCAATAGAATTAGTGTGGGGGGGATTGATTGGATCGGAACCCACTTTATCCGTTGTAGGAGCTGCCGGCAAGGAAGGGTACAATATTAAAGGAATCAATCTGGACTACGCTGATACCCCTGCCAATAGTCTCATCAGGCAGTGTATCAATTCATCGTCGCCAATTTGTTTGAGTGAAGGCTTCTTAAAGTTTAGTAAACACTTATCAGAAGCATTATCGCCGGAAATCAGGGGATTACCTACCTATATTTATCCTATCACCATAAACAATCACTGTTATGGCGTGCTGGGCGTTAGCGCAAAACAGGATAATGACCACAGTCGATATGGTCATGTGCTTATGCAAATAGCGGCGCAACATGCCGCTTTTTCGATTGGCGTGATGCGCTCGTTTGTGGGCATAGATAACTCCAAAAGTCAGCTCAGGCTTGCTGCGGCAGTTTTTGATTGCTCAAGAGAAGGTATTTTTATTACTAGTACCGCCGGCATAATCCAATCAGCTAATGCCGCAGTATCTCGAATAACAGGTTTTGAAAACGAAGAATTAATTGGCCAAAATCCACGCATATTCAGATCGGATCAGCATACTAAAGAATTTTATACCAACATGTGGGATGCCATTAATCGATACGGTCAATGGGAAGGTGAATTATGGAACAAACGCAAGAACGGAGAGCTTTTTCCTGAGTGGTTAAGCATTTCGGGAATAAAAAATGCGGAAGGTCAGATTGAGAATTACATTGGCATTTTTATAGATATATCTAAACAAAAAGAAGCTGAGAATCACCTGGTTTATCAGACTTACCATGATCCATTGACCAGACTGCCAAACCGGAAATTATTCAATGATCGTCTGGATTGGGCAATCTTGCAAGCTAAGCGCAGCCAGACAAACTGCGCAGTTTTATTTATTGATCTGGATCATTTTAAATATATTAACGACACCTTCGGACACGATACTGGTGACTTGTTAATACAAAAAATCGCTATCCGCTTAAAAATGTGTTTGCGCGAAAAAGATACCCTGGCGCGCATGGGCGGCGATGAATTTACCATGATATTACAGGATTTTAACAATCACCAAGATGCTGAACAAACTGCACAGAGAATACTTGATAGTTTAGACAACCCGGTTTCTCTGGGTGACCAGGAAATCTATATTTCTGCCAGTATTGGTATCAGTTTTTATCCCGAAAATGGTGACAGCGCAAGCCAATTGCTGAAGAATGCGGATGCGGCCTTGTATAGTGCGAAAAATAATGGCCGTAAACAAATTCACTTTTTTAAATCCAGCATGGAAAATTATTGTACCAAACGGGTTGAGATTGAATGGCATCTGCGTCGCGCCCTGGAAGAAGATGAGTTTAGAATATATTATCAACCCCAGATTGATCTAAAAACCGGAAAAATTGTCGGTGCCGAAGCCTTATTACGCTGGAATCGACCAGGAATCGGTCTGATCCCGCCGGATCAATTTATTCAGCTGGCAGAAGAAACCGGAATGATTATCCCCATTGGAAAATGGGTGCTACGAGAAGCTTGCTCGCAATGTCGAACCTGGCAGGAAGCCGGTTGGAAATCTTTACGGATAGCGGTAAACCTGTCAGCCCTGCAGTTTAAACAAGCCAATTTAAGCGCATCAATCGCTGCCATTTTATATGAAATGGATCTGGAACCGCGTTTTTTGGAATTGGAACTTACTGAAAGCGTGGCTATGCAACATATTGAAGATTCGTTAAAAACCTTATTGGAATTAAAGAAGCAAGGCATACAAATTGCCATTGACGACTTCGGCACCGGTTATTCTTCGCTAAGTTATTTAAAACGCTTTCCCATCGGGCGATTGAAAATCGACCGTTCCTTTATTGCGGATCTGGCCACCGATCCGAACGATGCCCAAATAGTCATATCCATTATCGCTATGGCGCGTTGTCTGGGGCTTGACGTCATAGCTGAAGGTGTGGAAACAGAAGAGCAATTAAACTTTCTAAAAATGCATAATTGTAATGAAGCACAAGGCTATTTGTTGGGCGAACCCGTTCCGCCAGAAGAATTTTGGAATATGTTGAGTAAAGTAGCCCCGGCAAAATACCGCTTGAGAGTGTGATATTGGTGCTAATGCAATCAAGTCCCCTGTCATGAAAACAATGCCGAACTTTTAAACATATACAGCTCACTAAATTTGTATCTGATGTTCAAGAATATAATGCACGATGTCTGCATTATTTTTTAGGTTCATTTTTTTCAATATTCGAGTTCGGTAAGTACTGATGGTTTTAATACTCAAAGCCATATCGTTGGCAATATCAGTTGGCCGCAATCCATTACCCAGTGCTAAAAATACTTGGTATTCCCGGTCGGTTAACATGGTGTGCGGCGCTTGGGTATAGTTAGAACAAAGTTCTTGAACCAATTTTTCAGCAAGAAATGGACTGGCGTATTTACCGCCTGCGTATACTTTACGAATTGCCTCAACCAGTTGTTCCGGGGCACTTTCTTTAGACAAATAACCATCGGCTCCGGCGCGTAACATTCTTATCGCATATTGATCCTCCGGGTACATGCTCAGAATTAGTATGGGTAAACTTGGGGAATTAAGTTTAGCCAGCTTAATAAGTTCCAGGACATTTTTGCCTGGCATAGAAATATCCAATAACAGCACATCCCATCCTTGGGCGCGAATGAGTCCAAGTGCTTCATCGCCTGTGCTTGCTTCCGAAGCTATTTCCATATCGGGTACTTCGCTGAGAATTTCTTTGAGCCCTCTGCGAACGATGGCATGGTCATCGGCGATTGCAACTTTAATCATTGTTTTTCTCTAATTTTAAATCTTTTAAGGGCAAGCTTAATCGGATGCTTGTTCCAGTTTCAGGCTGGCTGTTTATGGTTAACTGCCCGCCAAAATGGCGAGCCCGTTCGCTCATACCAGTGATGCCGAATCCTTGAGATTGGTTTATTTTGGAAACTGGCATGCCACAGCCGTTGTCGGTAATAGTTAACAGTAGATTTTTGTTAACTATTTCAATATCAACTAACACTCGGCTGGCTTTAGCATGTGCGGTAATATTCATTAACGCCTCTTGGGCGATACGAAAAACTACGGTACTACGATCGACGTCGATCATTTCATATTGGTTTTTCGGTACAGTCAACGTACAGTCAATTCCGGTTTGCTCCCGAAAGTTTTCCACCAGCCAATCAATAGCAGGCAATAAACCTAGTTGGTCCAGAATGCTCGGCCGCAGATCAGTAATAATTCGTTTAACGGTTTCAATCCCATAAAGCGTTTGCTGGGCCATTTTAACGGTTCTTTCTCGGCATTTTTTTAAATTTGCGGGTAGATGTTTCTCCAGCCAGCTCAGATCCATTTTGAGCACGGTTAAAAAACTACCCAAGTCATCATGAATTTCGCGCGCAATTCGCGTTCTTTCTTCTTCCCTGACTAACTCAAGGTGGTTTGATAATTCCTGGTATCTGACTTTGCTTTCCTGCAAGGCCGCTTCAGCCTGTTTGAGTTCAGATATATCCAGTAGCGTCACATAGATTAAAGGACCTTGATCATCTACAAAGGGGTGGGCTGACACCAATACATCCGCTATTGTCCCGTCTAATCGGATAATTTTTTGTTCAATAAACGGCAGGGCTACTTTGTCCTCAACTATTGCCTTCATCCGATTTTTTATAATGGTTTGGCAAGCCGGGTGAAAAAGCTCTAAGGGTTCCTTGTCCAGTAATTCTTGTGGATTGTTAGCGCGCCAAAGTCTTAGGCAAGCTTGATTAACTTCCTCAATTTTATTACCGCCTCGATTCACGAAAATTGCTTCCACAGCATTCTCGAATAGGGTCCGATACCGTTCTTCGCTATTTATTAGCGATTCTTTCATTTTAACTCGGTTGCTGACGTCGTTTTGTATGCCCACGTAATGCGTAATTACACCGCTCTGATCTTTAATCGGTGATATGTACACTTCGTTCCAAAACATACTGCCATCTTGTCGATAATTTCTAAGAACCGTGTCTGTTTCTCGGCCTGCAGCTAATGAAATTCGTATCTCATTCAGATTAGGTTGGTCCCGGTCAGAATTTTGTAATATGCGTGGATTTTGACCGAGTAATTTATCCAGACTATATCCGGTCAAATTTACGAAGGCATCATTCGCATAGATAATTGCATAATCGTTATCGGCAAGATCGGTGATGATAATGCCGTTATTACTGCAATCCATTGCCCGTTGCATCAAATACAACTTATCCTCGGCATGCTTGCGATCGGTGATGTCCTGTATGGCTCCATAGATGCGAATTAGCTTGCCGGTGCTCCAGTCACGTATAGGCTGGGCGTGATCTTTAAAATAACGAATTTCGCCTTGTGCGGAAATAATTCGATATTCGCTGATATCTTCATAGCCGGCCCATAAATTTGCAAAACGTTTCTTTACTAAGACAATATCGTCGGGGTGTATCGGTAAGCCAAATTCGATCAGCGGGTCACCAGGTTCACGGGCGTCGCTGTTACTGGCGGGAATCAGTTTAGTCAGCGGTGATGTTGCCCATTCAAATACGGGTTTGCCATCGACATTAATACGCATGGAATATGCAAAATCGGAGGTCAATCTGGAAATAGCCAGATCCCATTTTTCACAAAGTTGGATATTGTTAACAATGCTTGAACAGGGAATAAATTCTGCGGCCTCAAGCAAACAGTGTTTTACCGATTCCACTAATTTGTGCCGGTTATGCTTACTGAAATAATCAGTCATGCCGATTTTGATAGCGGCAACCGCAATCTCTTCATTGCCGAAATCAGTTAACATGATAATGGGAATACAGGCAAAACGGCTTTTAATAGTCTTAAATAAACTCAGGCCATCAATCCAAGCCAATTTATATTCAGTGATGACCAAATCAAAATCAGCTTGAGCAAAAACTTCTGCAAAGGCCTCAGCACTGCCAATCTCAATTATGTCAATATTGACAATTGATTGGACAAGGGCGGCTATGGTTAATTGACGCTCCCTGGCATTGTCGTCAATAATCAATAATCTCATATTCCCTATCCGGCTTAATTTATGACGCATAAGGATAAGCATACGCCATAGATAACGCAATAGATAAGCAGCCAAGGGATAATTGCATGATGATTGAACCGTGCAACTTTTACCGTACCAAGACCAACCGTGTTGAATTTAGACGAACGGTAGACGCAGGATAAAAAGGTAATCAATAGAATAAAGCCGTTAGGGTACTTTGTGTGTTGACTTACCCGGATGATGGCCCGCAAGTTTAGGAAACCGCTGAGGTTTTGTTCGAGGGCGATCAATGATGTTTGTGAGCCGACTACAGGCAAGGCTGTTGGTCTTGGCGCCGGCCAGGGCAGAAAAATTCGTTAAGGGCTTCTCTAAGCCAGCAATTCTACGAATATAAATAATCAGTGATTTCTTATATCTTAACAATCAACACTAAGCTTAGGGTGGGGCATGGAAAGAACGTTACCGGTGTTTACAATTTTACTGATCAAATAAAAACTTAGAGTACAATCTAAATAAATTTAACCCGCGCCATTTCTAACTCGCTTTAGTCATTAAAGTTTTATCCAAGCACTACAGCATAAGTGATGAACGATATGAACAATAAAACAGCAATACAATCGGCACAATTACGACTGCTGTTTTCTGCAAGCAATGTGTCAATGATTACCAGCACTTTACTCGCAGCGATTCTTGCTTATGTGCAACTTGAAGTCATTGCATTTTCTGTGGTTCTTTGCTGGTTTTCTCTCGTGGTTTTAGTTGCATTATCTCGAGCAGCTTTGGTGATAGCTTTTCAACACGCCCAGGTTAATCAAATTACCGCGACTGATGTCTGGCTGTTCAGATTTCGTGTTGGCGTTCTGGCTCTGGGTGTGGTGTGGGGGTCTGCGGGTTTTTTGATGTTCCCCACCAATGATCCGCAACATCAGATGTTCCTGATCTTTATGCTGGCAGGCCTGTCTGCTGGCGGTGTCGCTGCATTTTCAGCTGATCTGGTATGTGCCATTGTATTTTCCATTACCTCACTCTTGCCGCTAACAATCCACATATTTACCACGGGTGGCAGTTTGTCTGTGGCAATGGGTTTCTCTGTATTGTTGTACCTCGGCTTCATGATGATTAGCATGCGCCAAATTAACCAAAACCTGACCGAGAACATCGTTTTACATTTAGAAGCCGTCGCGCGCGAAGAAAAAGTGAGAAAAAGCGAGGAACGCTACCATATTCTGCTGAATCATTCACCGTTTGCCATTTTTCATTACGACACGAACCTCGTTATTACTTATTGCAACAAGTGCTTCGCCGAACTTCTGCACAAGTCAATTGACAGCATCGTGGGTTCAGACATGAACACCTTCCACGATCAGTCCATCCTTCCAGCTTCAAGGGATGCCTTGAGCGGAGATTTGGGCTTATACGAAGGCGAATATTTCGCTACTGCTGACCAGCCTGGCACATGGCTGGACATGACCTGCGCACCTTCCCGTGATGAAACAGGAAGCATTATGGGCGGTATTGCCATCGTTCGAGATATCACGGAGCGCAAGCAGGCTGAGCAGGTTTTGCATCAACTCAAAGCGATGATTGACATTTCAATGGACGGGTTTTGGATTGTTGATTTGATGGGTAATTTATTGCAAGTCAATGAGGCTTATTCAGAAATGAGCGGTTACTCAATTGATGAATTAGAAAAAATGCACATTAGTCAATTAGAAGCCTTAGAAGAGTCCGAGCAAGTAAAAGCGCATATCGAAAAAGTGGCTACACAGGGTTATGACTTGTTTGAAACCCGTCACCGTCATAAAGACGGGCATATTATCGATGTTGAAATTTCTGTCGCCTTCCTGCCCGAATTTCAACATTTTTGTGTGTTTTGTCGCGACATCACCGAACGCAAAGTCATGGAAAATGAGCGCATAGCGAATGAGACAAAATTCCGTTCAATCATTGAAGTTTCTCCCGTACCAATGGCGTTGTTGAATGATGATTTTGTAAATCTCACCTTCTTGAATCAGGCGTTTGTCAAAACCTTTGGTTACAACCGGGATGATATCCCCACTTTGGCAGACTGGTGGCCAAAAGCCTACCCTGATCCGGCGTATCAGAATTGGGTTAAGGCTTCCTGGCAAATGGCAATGGAGAAAGCCAAGCAGGAACATACGGACATTCCGCCGCTGGAAGTTGTTATTCACTGCAAAAACAATAACATTAAAACCGTTTTAATCTCTGCCGCTGAGATTCACAATTTTGCGGATACGTATTTGGTCATACTTTACGACATTACTCAGCTCAAACAAATTGAAGCCAAACTCAACGCCATTTTTAATGCCTCGGTAGAAGGCATTATCACTATCGACCTGTCCGGCATCATCACATCAGTTAATGTCGCAGTGGAAACTATTTTTGGCTATACACCGGAAGAGCTGATAGGTTGCCGTATTTCTAAATTTATTCCGTCATCTCCTAAAAAACTGAGTGATCGCAGTTTGCCAGATGCTGTTCAAGTAGTCGGTCAAATTCAGGAGATTGAGGGCATTCACAAAAACGGCTTTATGGTGCCGCTGGATCTGTCCGTCGCGGAGTATTCGATCGAGAATGCGCACTATTTTACCTATATTGTGCGTGATGTGAGTTTGCGTAAACAACGGGAAAGGAAAGACAAGGAACATCTGAGCCAGCTGGCCCATGTTACTCGACTTGGCTTGATGGGTGAAATGGCATCCGGCATTGCTCATGAGGTCAACCAGCCTTTGTCTGCGATTTCCAGTTATACGCAAGTCAGCATAAACCTCATTAACTCTGAAAATCCGGATTTGGTTTTGCTGTCAGAGATCCTATACAAAACCCAGCAACAGGCGTTGAGAGCCGGCAGAATTATTCATCGCATGAAGGAATTTGCAAAGTCTCATTCCAAACATCGTTCAACGGCTGATATTAATATGTTGATTGATGAAGCTGTTAACCTGTGCTTTGCTGAAATAACGCACCACTGTATCAAGTTAACCTTGAAACTGGAAAGCAATTTGCCACCTGTCTGCGTTGATCGGATACAGATTGAACAAGTCATCACAAACCTGATCCGAAACAGCATAGAAGCCCTGCAACACCAGTTTGCAAATCAGCACCGGCAATTAAGCATACAGAGTACATTGGCTTTCAATAATGCCATAGAAGTCAGTCTGAAGGATAATGGGCCGGGAATAGATGAAGAACAGCAACAAAAGATATTTATGCCCTTTTACACCACCAAGGTAGAAGGCATAGGTATGGGGCTTTCCATTAGCAAATCTATTATCGAAGCTCATGAAGGTAATTTGCAGTTTAAAAGTATACCTGGACAAGGCAGTAATTTTTATTTCACCCTGCCAATACAAAGAATACCTGGTCAGTGCTAAGAGGGCACAGTCCGTATCTATTTCGATTTTGGTTTACTGGCTGGAATCCATGATAATCGTTGATCTTGCACCACTTGGCGACAGGCTGGCATTTAATCTGGCCCGAATGCTCAACAAAAACATCACATCCGGCAGACGGTTTTGGCCTTGCAAAACCGCATACAAGACCTGGAGTATTAATTGGTGAAAGCTCTCAATAAAATGCTGCATGATATAAACATGGAGGTCAACCAAACCCGGGATTTTATCGGTAAGGGCTCATTGAATAGTCGTGTGATGACAGCGATGGGCCAAGTGTTACGCCATAATTTTTTACCAGATTCTCTGCAAGATCTGGCCTACGAAAACGGTCCGGTCCCCATTGGTTCCGGACAAACCATTTCTCAGCCGTATATAGTCGCTTTGATGAGTGATCTATTAAATACGAAAGCCACTGATAGGGTTCTGGAAATTGGCATCGGCTCCGGTTATCAGGCTGCTATTTTGTCAAAACTGGTTTCAGAGGTCTATACCATTGAAGTGTTGGAAAATTTGGCTAACACAGCTCGGGCTAGACTCACCGTGTTGGGGTACAACAATGTTGTGGTGCGTACCGGTGATGGCTATTTCGGTTGGCCGGAACATGCGCCATATGACGGCATTATTGTTACCGCCGCAGCACCCGAAATACCAGCGCCATTAATTGAACAATTAAGGATCGGTGCCCGGTTGGTTATCCCTGTTGGTCTGCCTTATAGTTATCAGGAACTAATGGTGTTAGAAAAAAGGGCAGATGATGAAATTAAAACCAAAACGATTCTTGGTGTCAGTTTCGTACCCTTAACCGGAAATCACAAAAAAGTAAATTCAAACGATAGATCACAATAAACTGATTACTATGTTTTCACCTTAATTAAGAAAGTCTCAAATATAAAAAGGTTTGCCAATGACCGAAGTTGAAGGTCAGTATTTACTCGCTTTTGAATATTAAAAGCATCCGCGCAGTCCATAAACACCGTTTTCCAGCAAATGGATGGTAGTAATAATACGTATTGGCCTCTGGGTAAGTAGGTGATAGATTGACAAATTTTATAATTTTTAATCAAGCCTGATTAAAAATACCATTTGTATTAAAAATCTAAACCAGCTATGAAAATTAACCTAAATGAATGTTATAGAAATCAATCTCGTTCTATCCGATTCATATTAGCGATTATTCTATTTTTAACTGCGTTGCAACTTCGTCTGTTGCTACTACCCGTTGACGCGGGTCTTTCGTTTTTGACCTTTTATCCAGCCAGCGTTCTCGGTTTCTATTTATGCGGCACTGGTCCTGGTGCATTACTGGTAATACTAAGTGCGATAACCGGTTTTTATATATTTACACCGCCTTATTGGGGCTTTAGTCATCATCCTCAAAGCGAGATTGCTACGACTACCTATCTGATTTCAACCCTATTGATTGGTCTGATTGTCCACCGGATGCAAAATTCTGCAGATCAAGCACGCGATACACTAGCGGCCTTGGAAATCAGTGAACAACGCTACCAGAGTTTATTAGAAAACCAGACAGAAATTATCTGCCGGTTTGATAAAAATGGTGTCTTGCTGTATGTCAACGATGCGTTCTGTCGATTCTTTTCTAAATCACGAGCAGCATTACTTGGGGAAAAATGGCACCCTGAGGTATATCCTGAAGACCTTTCTTTTGTTCTCCAAAAATTAAACACACTTTCGCCTGAGCATTCAGTGGTTACGGTAGAGAATCGTGTGGTCGGCGCCGATGGCAACATCCGTTGGGGGCAATTCGTCAACAAGGCATTTTACGATTTGGATGGATGTTTGACGGAAATGCAATCGGTCGGACGTGATATTACCGAACAAAAAAAGACCCAAGAGGCTATGGATAGCCTTAACAAATTAATTAACCATATCTCTACCCGTGTTCCTGCTGCCATATTTCAATACCAACAGCGGTCCGATGGCAGTTCTTGTGTTCCCTTTGTCAGTGAAGCGTTTCAAAACCTTTTTCATTTATCACCAAAAGAGGTAAAAGAGAACGCAGCGCCGGCGTTTGCTCTCGTACATCCGGAGGATTATGAAGGACTTAACGCTTCAATTAATCAATCCGCTAGCACACTTGAGCCGTGGCAAAAAGAATTTCGTGTGCGTTTTCCTGATGGAAACGTCCGATGGTTATATGGTGATGCGTTGCCGGAACGGGGCATGGATGGTTCAACTTTCTGGTATGGGTTTATGACTGACATTTCAGAGCGCAAAGAAACCGAACAAACCCTGCGCACTTTGTCGGTTGCGGTCGAGCAATGCCCCGCGATTGTTTTTATAGCAGATACGAATGCCAACGTTCAATATGTCAATGGGCAGTTCACTAAGACCACCGGCTATAGCAAACAAGAGGTTATCGGCAAAAACCCCCGTATTCTCCAGTCGGGGCTAACGCCTGCCAAAACTCACCAGGCCCTGTGGGACACCCTCAAACAAGGTCAGATCTGGCATGGAGAAATGATCAATAAAAAAAAGAATGGCGAGAACTATTGGGAGGAATCTCATATTGCCCCAACTTTTAACGATCAAGGCATCATTACGCATTATGTCGGAGTGAAACTGGACATCACCGAACGAAAAAACACCCAGAATGCACTGCGCGAAAGCCAGGAATTGTTTTCCAAAGTTTTTCATTCCAGTCCAATTGGCATTGCGATTTCCCGCGCTTCTGACAATAAATTAATTGATGTCAACGATGCCTTTTTGGGTATATTTGGATATTCACGAGATGAAATCATTGGAAAGAGTTCTATTGATCTGGGGTTGTGGCATGATATTGATTTTCATAAAAAAATTATAGAAAAATTGAAAAAACAGGGATCGATACAAAACTTTGAAGTTGAATGCAGGCGAAAACTTAACACCAGCCTATCCACACTCCTGGCCTCTATACACCCCATAGATGTTTCAGGTGAGCCTTGCTTGCTTGAGATGCTGATAGACATAACCGAGCGCAAACTGATTGAAAAGCAGCTTGTTACCTCTACCGATGAAATCCAGGACCTATATGACCATTCTCCCTGTGGTTACCATTCTATTGATAGGAACGGCATTATTTTACGCATAAACCAGACTGAATTAGATTGGCTCGGATACACTCGAGAAGAAATAATTGGAAAAAGGGCAATAACGGATTTTATAACTGCATCCAGTCAAGAAATTTTTAAGAAATCCTTTCCAAAATTTATCATGGATGGGCATATTGAAAACCTGGAATTTGAGTTGGTAGCCAAGAACGGTGACATTAAGCCCGTTAGTGTCGCAGCAACTGCTATAAGAGACGCGGATGGCAACTTTATGATGAGTCGCACTGTGCTATACGATATTAGCGAGCTTAAGAGCACACAAGAAGCGTTAATTTCAATGGATCAACGTAAAGATGAGTTTTTAGCGATGCTGGCACACGAGCTTCGCAATCCCTTGGCTCCGATACGTAATACCGTACAGTTTTTAAAAATGCAAAATACTCAAGATCCAATTTTGAACCAAAGTTTTGGAATAATTGATCGGCAGGTAACCCAGATATCACGATTGCTTGATGATCTTTTAGATGTTGCTCGCGTGATGCAGGGAAAGATGACATTGGATATCAAGCCAATTTTGCTCGACGATATAGTGGCAATTGCAGTTGAAACCAGTCAGCCTATGATGAGTTCAAAAAGACAGAAATTAATAATATCTCTGCCTAAGCCTCCGCGATGGATCAATGGTGACAGTGTACGATTAACCCAAGTAATCTCAAACCTGCTAAACAATGCCACAAAATACACTGGTGATGAAGGTGAAATCAGTCTAAGTGCAATGAGCGAAGGCTCTGATTTGATTATTCAAGTCAAGGATAATGGTATTGGCATTGCACCAGAACTTCTGCCCAATGTCTTTGATCTTTTTATTCAGGCTAACCAAGGATTGGCTCATTCTCAAGGGGGTATTGGTGTCGGATTGACATTAGTGCATCGCTTAGTTGAGTTACATGGGGGCACCGTTACTGTTGAAAGTTCCGGCATTGGGCATGGCAGCCTTTTTACCATTCGCTTACCCGTATTAGCGCTTGATTCAACTAGTAGCGACACTTTGCCCGTCGATTCGGAATTACCAAAAAATCACTTACGCATGATGATTGTGGAGGATTACGCCAGTGCCGCAGAGAGTCTGGCATTAGTGTTGAAATTGGAAGGGCATAAGGTCGAAATTGCCGACTGTGGCAAAAAGGCGATCGAAATAGCTCGAACTTTTCATCCCGAGGTTACGCTAGTTGATATTGGACTACCCGACATGGATGGTTTTGAGGTTGCTAAAAGACTACGTGACTTACCTCAAATTCAGCATAACATGATTATTGCCTTAACCGGATACGGTCAAAATAAACTTCGTGAACACGAAGGTGTTTCCGTGTTTGATCATTACATGCTCAAGCCTGTTGAGTTTAAAAAATTATTTGATCTACTGGCAACAAAAATTTAGTAGCAGTCGGCAAGCAGCCAATTGGATTTTCAGCAATTGTTTACAACGTTGAGCTTGAGGGATTTTGAGATTGTAACTGGTGCAGGGTAAGCGAGTTTTGATACAAAAAATGGCTTGCTGTATTGCGTTTTATTATGGTTATTTAATCAAAAGTGTCTTTCAGACAATAAAAAAGGCCTTCGATTGCTCGTAAGGCCTTGATTTCATTGGTGGGGCGTCAGGGACTCGAACCCTGGACCTATGGATTAAGAGTCCACTGCTCTACCAACTGAGCTAACACCCCTTATGCTTTGAATTTTAAAGGATTTCAGTGAAAATTGAAAGTCTTTAAATTCCTTGTGTGGCTAAGTTTAGTACTGTTTACCCGCAAAACGCCTCAATCTGCGCCAAAATCCCTGCCTTATCCAAACCGCAAATCGCCAGCAGTTCTTCGCGCGTGCCTTGTTCTATAAAGCTGTCCGGCAAGCCGATGTTTAAAACAGGCATGAGGATTTTTTGGCGTTGCAGGAATTGGCCAACCGCAGAGCCAGCGCCACCTGAAAGCACGTTTTCTTCAACGGTGATGAAGATGTCATGGCTTTTGGCCAAGCTCAGTATCAGTTCTTCATCTAATGGCTTAATAAAGCGCATGTTGGCGACACTGGCGTTCAGTTGTTTGCCCACTTCTATTGCTGGCGTGACCATACTGCCCCACGCCAGAATGGCGATGCGGCTGCCCTGGTGTTTGAGCTCGCCTTTGCCGATGGGCAAGGTGTCCAGGGTTTTGCTAACGGCGGCACCTGGGCCTTTGCCTCGTGGGTATCTGACCGAGGCGGGGCCTGGGTGTTGAAAGCCGGTGCTGAGCATTTGCCGGCATTCGTTTTCATCGGCTGGGGCCATGACCAGCATGTTGGGGATGCAAGCCAGGTAGCTGTAGTCAAAGCTGCCGGCATGCGTTGGGCCGTCTGGGCCGACCAGTCCAGCTCTGTCCAGGGCAAATAGCACGTCCAGGTTTTGCAGGGCAACATCGTGAATCAATTGGTCGTAGGCGCGCTGCAAAAAGGTGGAGTAGATGGCAACCACGGGTTTGGCGCCTTGACAGGCTTGGCCTGCCGCCAGGGTAACGGCGTGTTGTTCGGCGATGGCCACGTCAAAGTAGCGGTCGGGGTATTGTTCGGAGAATTTAACCAGACCGGAGCCTTCGCGCATGGCGGGGGTAATGCCCAGCAAGCGTTGGTCTTGGGCGGCCATGTCGCATAACCACTGGCCGAACACTTCGGTGTAAGTGGGGTGTGGCGAGGGCGCGCTTTTGGGCAGACTGTCTTTGCTGGGGTCGAACGCGGGTACACCGTGGTAGGCCAGTGGATCTTTTTCGGCCGGCGCGTAGCCTTTGCCTTTTTTGGTGACGATGTGTAAGAAGCGCGGGCCGGTGATATCTTTCAGGTTTTCCAGGGTGGATACCAGCATTTCAAGGTCGTGGCCATCGATGGGGCCAATGTAGTTAAAACCGAGCTCTTCAAACAGGGTGCCGGGCACGACCATGCCTTTGATGTGTTCTTCGGTTTTTCTGGCCAGTTCCCAGACGCTGGGCATTTTGCCGAGCACTTTTTTACTTTCCGAGCGAATGGATGAGTAAAACTTGCTGGACAGGATTTTGGTCAGGTAGTTGTTCATGGCACCGACTGGCGGTGAGATGGACATGTCGTTATCGTTAAGGATAACCAGCAAGTTGGCATCCAAAGCACCAGCGTGGTTCATGGCTTCATAAGCCATACCGCCGGTGATGCTGCCATCGCCGATGATGGCAACCATTTGCTTGTCTTCACCTTTTAGTGAGGAGGCAATCGCCATACCCAAAGCAGCGCTGATGGAGGTGCTGGAATGCCCCACGCCAAAGGCATCGTATTCGCTTTCAGCGCGACTGGGGAAGGCTGAAACACCATTCAAACTGCGAATGGTGGTCATGCGCTCTTTACGGCCAGTCA
>Ga0208264_1000027_pt1 | contig 135489 bp, 112 predicted proteins | sample LakWasMet31_HOW6_2_FD_183873 | JGI IMG/M metagenome (GOLD analysis project Ga0208264, IMG submission 183873) | Freshwater sediment methanotrophic microbial communities from Lake Washington under simulated oxygen tension - Sediment Metagenome... | ecosystem: Environmental > Aquatic > Freshwater... | reverse complement strand
CCGAGTTCAGTTTGAAGCTGCCGTGCGATAGCACCGAACTGGTTCACTTTAGAAAACGGATCGGCACCGATGGCGTTGACAAGCTATTTGCCGTCAGTGTCCAGATGCACGGCAAGGCTGCACTCGAAAACACGGTCAACATCGACACCACGGTTCAGGAAAAAAACATCACCTACCCGACCGATGGCAAGCTGGCGATCAAGATCATCAACCGATTACAGAAGCTTGCAAAATTTCACTGCATTGCACTTCGTCGTACCTACGCCAAAGAAACCAAAGGTTTGCGGTTGAGCTTGCGACATTTCCGCCACGTAAAACGTCGGGCTAAAGCCAAAAAAGCTTTGAAGCGCCTGCTCACCATCGCTCACACTCTGATCCGCGAATTACGCCGGACATTGCCAAAATATGAATTATTCGAGCGCATTCAAAAGGATTTCTTGTTTTACGAACGCGTTTTAGGGCAGCAACCCAAGGACAGTGACAAGATTTATTCTCTGCATGAACCTGACGTGTATTGCATCGCCAAAGGCAAAGACCACAAACCCTACGAATACGGCAACAAAGTATCGGTTGCCAGCACCAACATCATCGTCGGTGTCGCCAGCCATGATCGCAATCTTCACGACAGCAAAACCTTACCCGTTATCCTGGAACATGGAAAAAACAGCCGAGGCAACGCTATCTCGGTTGTGGTCTGTGACCGAGGTTACCAAGGCCAGAAAACCGTTGGCAACACTCAAATCGTTCTGCCTGCTAAACCGCTAAAAAGAGACAGCCGCTATCAACGCGACCAAAAACGCAAGCGCTGCCGTCGGCGTGCCGCCATAGAACCCATCATAGGTCATCTCAAAAGTGACTTTAGATTATCGCGCAACTTCCTCAAAGGTACTTCGGGCGACCTGATCAACGTATTGATGGCAGCTGCCGCCTGGAACTTCGCCCTGTGGTTACGGGCTTTTATTGTCTTTATTTTGGGGCGGTTGGTTTCAACAGTTCTGTAATATCAGCTAATTGCTTATCCCGCAGGGGCATTTTCAATAGCGATTTGCAATCCTTTGCCGAGTAATTTTGTTTGCAAGCTGATAACTCGGGTTAAATCCTTTTGTTCAATGGAAAGATGATAGAGCCCGTAGCCAACAAATATAAGTAACCCGATGGACGTTAAAGATAAGGTAAGTTTAGTGGAAATGCGCACAGCAACGATGTGTTGTAAATTACAGCAGACTTGCAGTTTATCGCAACACTGATTATTGCTACAAGCATTTTAAGCGTTTCAGAAATGACAGGTATTAAAACTAGAAATATTCTTTTAGCAAATAATTGTTCAATATTTTCAATAGGTTTCACATATTTAGGCAGAGGACAACGACATCAAGACCTGAATGCAAACCAAGTTGGCACGATTACTGATTAGTTATTTGGTATCTCAAATACAGACAAAATTATGCGTTATTACTTATTAATCATTTTCATGCCTATTTTTTTGCTCGCAGGCTGCTCTAAGCCTCTACCCGAAAAGATCGGGGCTAGGCAATCTTCGATTGGCACCCTAGAAAGCATCAAACCGTTTAAAACAGAATCCGTTGGTTCGCTGAGTATTGATATTTCCAAAGCAATTTCTATTCCAATAGAGTCGCGCCCATACATTACAGTCACCATCGTGCATATGCAAACGGCTACAGTTACCGTGCCAGCACCTGCCCGGGTTGAATTCCACACGAAGGCACTTTCGAAGGTGGGTACAGTAGTTGCGGGGCGACTGGGGAGAGTTAACGTACAAACCGGCGATCGCGTCAAGGCTGGTGCTGTTCTGGCGACTTTGGAGAGCCCTGCGGTGGCAGAAATGCGTGCCGATGTGATTAGAGCGAAGGCTGAATTACAGCGAGCCGAGGACCGCGCGAAACGACAGGCAACTATGCAAAAAAGTGGTGTAGGCCTCGAAATCGAACGCGTTGAAGCCAATACACTATTGCAACAAGCGCAAGCCGATTATCAGCGTAGCCAGCAAGCAGTAAGAGTGTTAGGAGGCGGTTCGGACCAATCTATTTTTCTGCGGGCACCAAGTGACGGTGTCGTGTTACATGTTAACGCCTCATTAGGTGCGACAGTAGAAGCCGGGGCCATGCTTTTTGAGTTGGGCGAACCGGGTGCTTTACGCATAGTTGCCGACGTCTTCGATAATGATTTACCCTTGATAAAGGTAGGTGCAAAAGCCACTATAAATTTCAACGGGTTGACTGAACCAGTACTGGGGCACATTACAGAAATCAGTGCTCAGATGCAATCCGATCTACGTCGAGGTTCGGTGTACATCGAGCTCGAAAAAGCTAATTCTGGCATAAAACCTGGTATGTTCGCTAAGGCCTTAATTGATGCCGCTGGGCCAAACCGCATCGTATTACCTACCACCGCAGTGCTTATCAAAGATAAAACAAAAACCCTGGTTTATAAGCAAGTAGCTACTGGGATGTTTGAACCGCACAATGTCGTCATTGGCCAGGCGCGAGATGGTCAGGTAACCATCCTTGAGGGACTTAGCGAAGGTGACCAGGTGGTGACTTCAGGCACCTTGCTGCTTGATTCTGCTGCGGCCATGTTGCTGTAGGGATTATTCATGTTAAGAAGCTTGATTGAACATTGCGTACATCGGCGTTTGGCGGTTATCACTACGGCTTTGGTAATTGCCATTTTTGGCATACATGCTTTTATGGAAACGCCAATAGAAGCCTACCCAGATGTCACTAATACCCAAGTTACCGTAATCAGTTTGATGCCTGGTTATGCGCCTGAAGAAGTAGAAAGGCAGGTGACGGTGCCATTAGAACGTGTGTTAAATGGTACGCCGGATATGATTCAAATGCGCAGCCAAAGTCTATTTGGTTTGTCATTGATTACGATTACTTTTGAAGATCACATTGACAGCTTTCATTCCAGAACTGAAATTGCTCAGCGTATTTCCGGAGCAGAATTACCAGATGTGGTGACGCCAGTCCTTGCGCCGGATTACACACCTTTAGGAGAAATTTACAAATTTACCTTAACCAGTGATCGCCACTCCCTGTATGAACTGCGTTCTGAAATGGAATGGAATGTATCGAAAACATTGAGGCAAATTCCTGGTGTTGCGGATGTGCTAACCTTTGGTGGCTATTATAAGGAAATTCATATTGAAATCGATCCAGGCCGTATTGAAGCCTTGGGTTTAACGCTGGAGGAAGTCGGTGCCAGCATTGAAAAATCGAACAAAAATGTTGGTGGTGGATTTATTAGTTATGGCGACCAAGAAATGGTGGTGCGTGGTGTCGGTAATTTGCTGTCACCAGAGGACATCAAGAAGATTGTCTTAAAAAACCGTGAAGGGACTCCGGTCACTGTCGGCGATGTTGCTCGGTTAATTCAGGCTTATACCCCGCGCAGAGGAACAGTTGGCCTGAACGAACAGAAAGAAGTGGTTGAAGGGATCGCCCTGTTAAGACGCGGCCAAAATCCTTCACGAGTACTTGATGCCTTACACAGCAAAGTGGATGAATTAAATACGCGCATCCTGCCTACAGGGATGCGCATTATGCCATTTCTGGATAGGGCCGATCTGGTAAAAAATACCCTGCATACGGTTTTTGATAATTTGCTGCATGGCTTTTTTCTGGTCGTGGGTGTGGTGTGGTTGTTCTTACGCAGTATTCGCGGCTCATTGATTGTCGCTACCGTGATCCCCTTATCTCTGTTGATCGCTTTTTTAGGGCTTTATCAGTTAGGCATGCCCGCCAACCTAATCTCCATGGGAGCGATTGATTTTGGGATTATTCTGGATGGGGCTGTCGTTTTGATGGAAAACGTTATTCATCAAGCCTCACACCGCAAACCGCAAACACGCAGGGAAATGTTGTATCTAATTGCGGATGCGGCTTTCGATGTTGCCAAACCTGCATTTTTTGCGATGTTGATTATCATCGCCGCCTTAATACCAGTATTTACACTGGAAAGAGTTGAAGGACGTATTTTTCGGCCGTTGGCAATGACCTACAGTTTTGCATTATCGGGCGGATTAGTGTTCGCGTTGTTTTTAGTACCCGCCTTGTGCGCCACGTTCATTCAACCTAAGCATGCCTTAATTACAGAACCTAAGTTTTTTGAGCGGCTGCGGTTTGGTTATGCCTATTTGTTAGGACATACATTACAAAACCGGGTGAAGGTTTTGTTGATGGCAGGCGTCTTATTGTTTGTCGGCGGGTTATCCGGTACGCAATTGGGTACTGAATTTTTGCCGGAATTAGATGAGGGCGATATTCATGTTTTTGTTGAAATGCCAGCCAGTATTTCACTCGTCAAAGGCCAGGACATTTTGTTGGATATGCGTCGTCGGTTACTACAATACCCTGAAGTGATTGGTGTTTTGAGCCAACAAGGACGATCTGAGGACGGTACTGACAATGAGGGTGTCAATATGAGTGAAACCTTTGCTCATCTCAAGCCTCATGATCAATGGCGACCGGGTTGGAACAAAGAAAAATTGGTCGACAGCATGCGTAACTCATTGGAAGAAATACCGGGTGTCCGCTTTAACTTCTCGCAGCCTATCAAGGACAATGTTGAAGAAGCGGTCAGTGGGGTGCGGGGTAAGGTTGTTTTAAAAATTTACGGTCTGGATCTGGAAAAAATGCGCAGTACTTTGGAAGAAGTGAAATCGATACTAGCCAATGTGCCCGGCATCATTGACCTGGACTTATATCGCGAATCACAGGTACCACAACTACAGATTAAGTTAAATCGTACCGCTCTTGCCCGTAATGGACTCAACGTACAGAGTGTGCAAGATACTATTGGCATCGGTATGGCCGGCAAGATTGTCTCCGAATTATGGCAGGCAGAACGTCCAGTTCCTATTCGTTTAATTCTCCCTGAAACTGAACGGGGCGATATTGAAAAAATCGGTAATCTCAATATTGTCAGCCCAACTACCGCCTATATTCCTTTACGTGACTTGGCCACTATTGACATTGCCCAGGGACGGACATCCATAGAACGCGAAGCTAACAGCCGATACATGGCGCTGAAATTTAATGTGGATGGTCGTGATTTAGGTTCCGTTGTCCATGAATCTATCGCATTAGTCGAGGAAAAGATCAAAGCACCTGAAGGCCATTTTTTGGTTTGGGGGGGCGAATTCGAGAATCAACAACGTGCCATGACACGTCTTGGCGTGGTGGTGCCGATTGCTGTGTTGATTGTTTTAGGCCTACTGTATAGCGCACTACAATCGGCACGTAGTGCAGCGGCAATTTTGATTGTGACCCCTTTTGCCATGACAGGGGGCGTATTCGCTTTATTACTAACAGGTATTCCTCTGTCGGTAAGCGCAGCCATTGGTTTTATTGCCTTATTAGGACAAGTTTGCTTAATGGGTCTATTAGTGATTAGTGCGACTGAAGAAATGCGCCGCAAAGGCACCGAACTGATGGTTGCGGTCAAAGAGGGAGCCTCACTGCGATTACGGTCGGTACTGATGGCGTCATTACTGGCGTTACTGGGATTATTACCTATGGCACTATCCACGAGTATCGGCAGTGAAACCCAGCGACCGTTTGCGGTTGTGATCGTTGGGGGCATGTTGACCACTTTCCTTGTGGCCATGTTCGTTTTGCCAGTTATCTATACCTTAGTAACTTCAAAACAGATGTTAACACCTGAAGAGGCAGATGAACTCCTGGAAACAAAATAATGAATACGTCCAGTTTAAAATTTGAAATTTATCTCAAGCGTCTAAAATTAAGCGGTTGTGCTGTGTTATTCCTATTGAATAGTTACAATGCTTACCCGGAAGAACCAGCCAAATCCCATACCCTACCGAATGAAGTAACTATTCAGGAGTTGCTGCGACTGGTCAGGGAAAAAAGCCCCCGATACTTACTGACACTCAATCAAATTGAGGCTGCACAGGCGGAAGTGGTGGTGGCAGATGTGTTGCCTAATCCCAAAGTAAGCTATGGGCGCTACGATCAAGCCGGAGGGCGAAGGAACACGCAGTTTGATGGCCCATCACAACAAAATATTTCTGTGGAAGTGCCGCTCTTGGTGGCTGGTCAGCGAGGTGCGCGCAAAGAAGCCGCCGAACGGCATGTTGATGTCGCTGAAGCCGATGTTGAAACCCAATACAACCATTTGATTCTGGAGACTTGGCGATTGTTTACTCGATTGCTGGCAGGTCAACAACGCTTGGTTGTGTTGGAAGATGCAAATCGGGAATTGGAACGGCTGCAAAGTATTATTGTGGGGAAAGAAAATGCCGGAACCGCCAGTCAATATGATGTCATGCGTATCAATCAGGAAGTACTCAATCTAAACACCCGATTAGAAAGTGCCTATACCGATAATATTAGTATTGCAGGTAATTTGAGTGCGCTACTGGGCTTTTCAAATTGGAAACCACTAGCCAAAGGCGTATTGGCCCCTATTGGCGTTTCAGATGATCTTAATATGCTCTGGTTACAAGCGGAACAACGTAATCCTGAACTTGAAAGTGTTCGTCGGGAAACCATTGCCGCTAACTCAGGACTAGAGCGGGCGCGCCGTGAGCGCTGGCCGATACCGTCTTTGTTATTTGGCACAGCTTTTACTGATCAACCTTATGGCAATACTACGTTCGCCGGGTTATCCGTGGATATTCCCCTATTTGACCGCGGCCAGGGTGGGTTAGCTCGTGCATCGGCTGAAAAGCATGCCTCCATTTTAAAACAGGATCTTCTGTTGGCATCAACGAAACAGGAATTGGAACGTGCTGTCGATGTATTAACCAGTCGTCGACAAACGCTATCTAAGTTTGAACACAGCGTTATTGAACCCTTACCGACACTCAAACAAATGGCCGAGGACGCCTATCGTTTAGGACAATCTGGTCTCTTAGAGCTATTAGACTCCTCAAGATCCCGAACGGAAATCAAACTGAATTATCTGGAATTGCTAACAGCCGAGATAGAGGCTGAATTAGATACATTGTCTGCAGCTGGATTGTTGGTTTCAGTTGATAAAGTCGACATAGAGGGCAAATAGCCTAGCCTATGAGGACAGTTTTCAAACACCAACGTTTGCCAGCGTAGGTCAGGCCTGACACCTGATAAATGGCAGTTAACCTTATAAACAAACCGGCGCCGCTGAGAGATATAGCGAAAACTGTAAATAGGCATCATATGAATGTGAGTCATAAAAATAACCAAAATAAAGACACTTCAGTATTCAAGGCTGGTTTTTGAAAATATGTTAATAATACTATTGCCGCTATTTTCAACTGCACTGCTCTATCTCTTGTATTATTTAATTAGTACGTTCAAGTTTGATGTCCAGATCATGTCTTCAGTTATTTTCTATGATTTTCTGTTGCAACTGGGAGTCGGTTATATTCTGTTTGCTATATCAAGACGAGTCTGGATTTTCCTGATCATCCAGGCGCTGGTGATGGGTATTCTATATATTGGCAATGCGGTAAAAATGGCCTTTTTTGGCGGCCCGATTATACCTGATGATATTTTTGCGCTACGGTCTTTATTACTCATTTTGGACGGATGGCAGTTCTTTGCTGCAGCAATGCCATTGGCCGCAATGGTCAGTTTATTGTTTTTCAATTTTAGCATGCGCCACTGGAGCGCGTATCTCGCCACTCTTACCGTAATATTGCTGGGAATTACCCTGGTTTATAAACCCGATATGATAGTTGACCCGATTGATAAACATTTTGGCAACTCTGTATGGGATCAGCGTTCAAATTATTTGTGGCACGGCGCTACGCTTTATAGCTTGCAAGAAGGTGCTCGCTATTTTGCTGTAGCCGAAACGCCGCCGGATCCGGATGAGGCTCAAAAGGCTGCCGAGACCCTGTTAAGCGCATTACCTGCTTCTTCAAAACCTGCCGCTGAAGAGAAATCCTTTACACCAAGAAATATACACATCGTCTTACTGGAATCGTTCTGGGATCCAAATGAACTCAAGAAAGCCAATTACCAACAAAATCCCTTGGCTCCTGATTTTCGTAAGCTCTGGAAAAGTGCAGGTTATTCACATGCTCTGGCGCCGGTATTTGGCGGTCATACCGCAAATTCAGAGTTTGAAGTGTTATGCGGTTTTCCAGTGACTAAGGACAATGTGAAATTTGAGCGGCAATTAGTAAACTCAGTGCCATGTTTACCGCATCTACTTGCCGATAAAGGATATCGGACGATTGCTTCACACCCAAATACCCCGGTATTTTGGAACCGTATTAATGCCTATCGAAAAATAGGCTTTCAGAACTATTGGTCTATACAAGACTTTGTACTGGACGATATGAATCACGAATTTCTGGCCGATGCCTCGCTCTACCGGCAGGTCATGGAGAAAATATCAGGTTCTTTAGATGCCAAACAACCTATTCTGGATTATATAGTCACCTATTTTGGGCATTGGAATTATCCTCTAAGTGAAAGCCGTCCCAATAAAATAAGCTCTAGTTCACAAGTTGAAGAAGTAACTACTTATGCAAATACGATTTACTATAAATCGCGTGAGCTAATGGCTTTTTTAGATCAACTACGGAAACGTGATCCTGAAGGTATTATTGTTGCGTTTGGTGATCACCTGCCTTTTTTGGGCTGGGATTTTGGTGGGTATGTGGATTCTGGTGTACTCACTCCTGATCGAAGTGAGTTTACACCTGCCATGTTCAAGTTTTATGTAAGTACCCCGATGATTATTATCGATGGTAAAAACGGACCGGTTAAGGTCGGTAGCTTGCCGCTTTATCAGGTCCCCAAGCTGTTACTGAATTTACTGGATTATACCGAGCCGAGCATCATGGATTATGCCAGTCCGATGTTCGATATGCGGGTCCGACCATTACCTGGTCTGCATTTTAATATATTGGAAGATGGGCAAGTTGATTTATGTAAAGAACCACCGTATACCGAGACATGCCAAAATTCGGCTCATTGGTTGCGAGATTTATTAGTCGTCAGTAATGATTTATTCATCGGTCAACAGTTAACGCGTCCTAAGCGCATACCAGAGAAACAGGAGACCATGTCAGTAGATCAGGCTCAACTGCCTGTCAGTATTCCTTAATAATGTGCAAGATGTATGTATGATATTCAGCCTTAGCAACAAATACAATTCTCTGGTGTTCTATTGCCCAGTCAATATTTCTCTCAGTTTTTATGGCCTACAATTAGGAGCCTATTATGTTTAGCTTTATCAAATCAAGCCTAAAATTCTTTATAGTCGGTATATTAGCGCTAATACCCGTTGTAATTGTTGTACAAGTGCTTATTTTTCTGGAAACTTTTCTAAGAGGTTTTTTTGTTTATATCTACGGGTATTCGAATAATATATCCATCACCATTCTAGCATTTATATTTTCTTTTATTGCTATTGCATACACTGGTTATAGAGTCACCAAATCCGAAAAATTATGGGTGTTAAATCAGGTTGAGTTTTTGATAAACCAGATTCCTATGATTCGAACCATTTATAGAGTCAGTAAAAAATTGGTCAACTTGTTTGGAAATCAGGAAAAGAGCGCAGCTAAAGAAATTGTTTTTATTGAGTATCCTAAAGATGGCTTATGGGTGCCTGGTTATGTCACGAATAAAGAGGGAGAAATGCTGATTGTTTATGTGCCGACCTCCCCGAATCCCACCTCTGGATTTACAATCATTGTTCATCAATCCAAGGTGGTCAAATCAAGTATGGATATTGAGGCCGTTACCAGCTTCATTGTCAGTGTAGGTGTTGATTTGCATCAAAGAGAGGAACTGGAGAAACTGGCTGATTTAATTCAAGTTAATAAATAAAGTGATAGACAAGAAGATAACCGCAACTAAAATCCGTTTGCATTATTAATCTAGCCAGTTTGGCAGTTTATGAAAGGCTCTGTGCAGATGTGAGTGCAGCATGAAGCTGCACGTTCTCTAGCGAACAGAACGTATACGGAATTTCCAGATACCATTGATTGATATATTCATAGCTGGAACATTAATAATGCAAAGAGAGAGCACGTCCGAAAATCGACCCTGGCATACCTTTTCTCCAGAGGCGACCTGTGAGGCTTTAATCAGCACTGAAACTGGCTTAAGTCAACTGGAAGCGAAATTGCGATTGACCCAATCCGGTTTAAACAACCTGACAATCGCCGCAGGTCGCAGCCCTCTCAAACGCTTTCTCAGTCAATTTCACAATGTACTTATCTACGTATTAATCGCCGCCGCCTGTGTTACGGCGGCCATTGGAGAGTGGGTGGATAGCTCCGTTATTGTTGGCGTGGTATTGATCAACGCATTAATCGGTTTTGTACAGGAAGGTAAAGCGGAAAATGCCTTGGCTGCGTTACGAAATATGCTTACGCTGCAGGCCATGGTGCAGCGTGATGGCAAGAATTTTTTGCTACCGGCCGAACAACTGGTTCCTGGGGATATTGTTAGTCTGGAAAGCGGTGACAAGGTACCCGCTGACTTGCGTCTGCTACAGACCAAAAATCTGCGGATTGACGAATCCATGCTTACTGGAGAATCGTTACCCGCCGAAAAAAACACAGCAGCTGTTAGTATCAATGCCGCATTAGGGGACCGATTTTGTCTGGCATATTCAGGTACTTTGGTAACCTACGGTACTGCTCTGGGTATGGTCGTGGCGACCGGTGACCATACTGAAATCGGGCGTATTAGCTCAATGTTGCGCAATGTTCCGCAATTGGAAACGCCCTTGCTACGCCAAATCTCAAGCTTTAGCCAGTGGCTAACTTTAGCGATTTTAATGGTGGCATCGGGCACCTTTGCTTATGGCTGGTTTGTTCAACAAGCTAATTTAACCGAGTTATTTATGTCTGTCGTTGGGCTTGCCGTGGCTGCCATTCCAGAAGGTTTGCCCGCTATTATGACCATTACGCTGGCGATTGGTGTGCAACGCATGGCTAAACGCAATGCAATTATCAGGCACTTAACGGCAGTCGAAACTTTAGGATCGGTGACCATAATTTGTTCAGATAAAACCGGCACACTCACCTGTAACGAAATGACCGTTGAGTCAGTTTTCGTAGATAACAAGCTATTTACTGTGGACGGGGTAGGTTATAACCCGAAGGGTGATTTTAAATTGGCAGGTAATGTAACCACAATTGACAATCACCCTTGTTTGCATGAGCTACTCCGCGCTGTCGTGCTGTGTAATAACGCAAGACTAGACCAAAATTCCGACAATTGGATGGTGCACGGTGATCCGACTGAGGGCGCTTTGATCACGCTGGCTGGTAAGGCAGGAATCAAGTTTGATTTGCTCAATCAGGAAATGCCACGAATTGACGTTATCCCGTTCGAATCAGAACATCGATTTATGGCAACACTGCATCATGATCATAGTGAGAATGGCTTTTTATTTATCAAAGGCGCTCCTGAGCAAGTACTTGCCATGTGCAGCCTTCAACGCACCCATGGCCAAAATGTAGCCATTCATATAGCCGATTGGCAGCAGAAGATAGACGAAATCGCAAGCTTGGGTCAACGTCTGCTTGCGGTTGCCTTCAAAACTGTAGAAACCACCCAAAATCAAATTGGCTTTGCTGATGTCGAAACCGGCCTAACGCTACTCGGGATTGTCGGCATGATTGACCCGCCCCGTCCAGAAGCCATTAAATCGGTACTCAAATGTCAAACTGCTGGCATTCGTATCAAAATGATTACAGGCGATCATGCGACAACGGCTTCAGCCATAGCCGCACAGCTTAAGATAGGTGATGGCTCGGTACTGAGTGGTGAAGATCTGGATCGAATGACGGATATTGAACTTAAGGAAGCCATCCGTAACGTTGACGTTTTTGCCCGTACCAGCCCTGAAAATAAGTTACGTCTGGTTACTGCGCTGCAAGCAGACGGGCACGTTGTCGCCATGACCGGTGACGGTGTTAATGATGCACCAGCACTTAAGCGCGCCGATGTGGGTGTGGCAATGGGTAAAAAGGGTACTGAGGTGGCCAAAGAAAGCAGCGAAATGGTTTTGGCCGATGATAATTTTGCTTCCATAGCCTGTGCGGTTGAAGAAGGCCGAGGTATATACGACAACTTAAAAAAATCGATTATTTTTATCTTGCCAACCGGTGGCGGGGAAGCGTTAGTCATTGTCGCAGCCATCTTCATGGGTGAAACGTTACCTATTACCCCAGTACAAATATTATGGGTCAATATGATTACCGCCGTCACATTATCACTAACGTTAGCTTTTGAACCGCCAGAACAAAACATTATGGGCCGACTGCCGCGAAAGCCTGATGAACCCTTATTAACGGCATTTATGGTTTGGCGCATTGTTTTTGTATCACTCATAATGTTAACCGGTACGTTTGGTGTGTTCCTTTGGGAACAATCATTAGGCACTTCAATTGAGCAAGCACGTACGGTGACAGTGAACACACTGGTGATGTTTGAAATGTTCTATGTGTTAAATAGCCGGTACTTGTACCATTCAGTGCTAAATTTGCATGGCCTGTTCGGCAACCGGCTGGTGTGGCTGGCAATCCTGACACTTATTGTATTTCAGATGGCTTTCACCTATTGGCAGCCTATGCAAACGCTATTTGGCACAGTTGATGTAGACGCTAGCACCTGGCAATTAATTGTCGCTGTTGGCTCAAGCGTATTCATATTGGTTGAAATCGAAAAATTTTTCATCCGATTGTTTATGCCCAAAGCAGATGTCGGTTTTAAGCAAATAATGAGTAAATCCGTAGCTAAAAAACAATCTTGGTTTAGTCGCTTGAATAAAAAAGACCAAGTTGCTTTTATGGGGTCTGTCTTATGGATAGCAATGGGTGTATTTTTTCTGGTTTATTATGACGGTGATGAGCATATTGCGTTGCTTGAACATTTTTTATGGTGGGGCAGCATTTCTGTACTTTTGTATTGGGAACACCGTTTTTGGTTAAAAGGGTGGTTCTAGGCCAAGCTATGGGTCATTCAGAGGGCTAAAAAATGATATGTTAATCAGCAACCGTCCTCAGTATTAAAATACATGCCTATTTTAATACTATTAACTGTAGTGAATATTCTTAGAGAGATGATGTTATGAAAATGCTAGTTTTTTCTGTTATTGTTGGTTGTTTTTTACTCTATTTTGTCAATATAGCTATCTTAAAAACTCCAGTGCTCGATCTTCACTGGTCAATCCATGCTGGCCTAAGGTTTTTAATAGGGTTCATTATATTAGGCATCAGTTACTTTTATATGCATGCAATCAAATTTAAAACTGCTGTGTATATAACCGCTTTTATTGTAGCAATGGATTATATCTATGATTACTATGCACAAGCCCATAGGTTTAATTTAGAAATAATATTTCACGGAATCTTCATGATGTTATGGGGTGCAGTTTTAGGCTACCTCACAGCAAAATATATAAAAGAGAAATGGATACATAGTTAATATATTAGATTTTGCTGTATGGGTGTTGCAGACTTGGAAAAGTTAGTACTCTACGGTCTAGCCAAAGAGACCACAACACTTTAGGTGTCTCCACACTTTCATCACCGAAACTACTATATTGTAGCGAGAAAGGGCGTCAAAATTGCATTTGGAACCACCCCGAGCAACTGTCGCCCTTATGTTTGCAGACACTCCAAGTAGCCCCCCGATTAACGAAGCGTAATGGTGGAAATCAGCCCATAACTTACGTTGACTGCCCGCGGCAAATTGGAGTCTATTCATGAATATAACAATTTTGGGTTAATTAACCCAACGATTTGTTCCACGATACCCCGGTAGCCCTTGTTATCAGTGACTTGTAGCCGCAATATCGATTTTATATTCGACTAATATATATTTAAGTGATTGAATGATATAGCTATTCACTATGCAGTGTTGCAGAGGTGTTGTGAAACATACCGTTCTTTTGGTCAAATACCCCCTATATGGTTGCCTATGTGAAATGGCAACAACCCCCTAATATAAAGGAGAATAAAAAATGAAATTTACGTTATTAATTTTCATCATACTGATAACTAGTCTGATCAGTCATAATATTTTGGCAAGCCCGTATTTGCCAGCCCAGTATCCACTAAAAAAAGTTTTAATTACTCTTTCAAGTCAGTCTGGTAAAGAAAATTCAGACAATCATCAAATTTCAATTAGTGGTAACGGCGATAGTTTTTTAAGCAAAAATAATAAAGGCAAACAACCCTTAAAAATCGCCAACGACACTTTGCTTGAACTGCTTAATTATTTTTACGTCGCCCATTTTTTTGACATTAAAGATAACTATGACGTTACAAAACAGGTTTTACTCAAGAATAATGAAACTGTAACGACTGTTATCAAAAAGGAGCCAAATAGGAGCAGCAAAAAGCTTTGCATTCAATTGCGATCTTATAAAAAATGCGTGACAGTTGTTAATAATCAACCTTTAGCTGCTGCACAGATAGTTAACAAAATAGAAACACTATTAAACATGGCTAAGTGATCTGGAAACGGAACGACAAGAGGCAAGGTACGCTGAAATATTTAGTCTTGCTTTTGACACTCAAATGAAATGGAGGCATTGAAGCTCTATTTAATTAACCTTTCCAAAAATAATTGGTTTCGTCTGTTTTTCTGATTTAGCGGAAAAGGCCTGAGTGGGCCGCTTCAGGTCTCGGCCTATTGTTGCATTTTTCATGGCGTTGATGACTGTAGGGTTGGGTAAAAAATATTCTGGCGTGTTCCAGTGACTCCATTTGTCTTTGATTGTGTTTAAATCATCCGTAATAATATTCGCAATATTGCTGTTTTGCTCTGCTGTGTTGTACATGCCCCAGTTATTGCGGCCTAACACCTTATAAGACCAAGTCGTCCAGTGGCTGCCAGTTTCTGTAAATTGCTGAAGTCCGTAACTCCAGGATTCGGCATTTCCGAACAACGTAAATTCCCCTATAAAATGCGGAACGTTATATTTTGAACCCCATTCTTTAGCGTCCTGTATCCAGCCATCCACAGAATTTTTCATCACCATGAAGTCTTCATTGTTTTGCCATTGATAATAGTGCAACGAATAGACAACGTTCTCCCAGCTTTTTTCTTGGGGATTAGGAAGTGTATTCCACCACCAGATAGCTTCCATAATGATGATATGGTCGGGGTCAATCGCTCGAATAGCCTGATATAGGCGGTCGTAAAGATTAACCACATCAGACCCCATCCCACCAGGAAAGGTCTCTGAGGGCTCATTTAGCAAGTCATAACCGGCCACAGCGGCATTGTCTTTAAAACGTGTGGCAAGAGTTTCCCATAATTCTACCAATTGATTCTGATAGAGTGGGGTGGAATAAAGCTGAGTGCCGTTTTGTCGGCCTGAATGATGAGCTCCGTTTTGTGACCCCGGTGCCCCATGAAGATCGAGGATGGTGTAAAGCCCATATTCCAGAGCTTTGTTTACGGTCCATTCAATCCGCGATAAATCAATGGCGCCTGTAGCGTCAAGTCTCCAGTTGCCCTCATCATCCATATGGTTAAGCGCATAGATTGGCAAACGGATACAGTTGAGACCAGCTTCGGCGATGTTTTTGAAATCAATTTCTGTAATCCAAGAATCCCAGTAAGCATTGTATAGATCCCAGACAGCATCTTTACCAAAGCGGTCGGTTAGAATATTTCGCGCATCCCACTCATTTGATGCTCCGGCTAATGGTGACATCCAGGGTTCATGTAGTCTCCAGCCGCCCAGATTTGTTCCGTAAAGATGGACATCTCTACCCTTACCATGATTGTCCTTGATAGCCGTTCCATCCACTTTAAGAAAATCTGAAGCAGAACAAAATAAAGGAGATAATACCACCAGTGCCCAGAGTAAGACGGGGGTTCTAGGTAAAACTGAGAGAATATCATCGGATTTCAGTCTCATAAATATCAATTATGGTGTAGTTGGTTCGCGAGTTTGTGTTTTAGCATCAACCAAGCGTCAGATTATCATCGTGGCATCGCTACGGCGTGAACAGCAAAAACTCTCCTGAACACCTAGTCGGCAATATTGAAAGAATCACCGAACCGCGCCAGATTTATTCATTTTGGAGAGATTTTACTCTTTTAGCCAATGGATTCAGCGGCTCCATAGCGGCCATCTCATCTTTAATATCCATCTCTTTGACCAGCGCATCAAGATTTTTCGAAAGCGATTTCAGCACAGGCTCCGGCAAATTAAATAAAGCATGCTGTAAAATACCTTGCGGGGGGACTGGAGTCTGGTTGACTAGTTGCATTCCATCCGGCGTCAAAATGACAGTGACCAGTCGCTGGTCCTGATGGATCCTTTCCCGTTTTATTAAGCCTTTCTTAGCCATTTTGTTCAATAAACTACTGGCTGTGGAGTGATGAAGTGACATGGCTTTCGCAAGTTCAGTCACCTTTAACCCCGGATTTTTAGATATTTCCCACAATGCCCATAGCTGCGCACTGCTCAGCCCACAATGCGTTTCTACCCAATTTGAATGCTGCTGAATGGACTTAAAAATCAACCGAAACTGTTTAAGCACTTCATAAGACCATTGATTGGGGTTTTCAATTTCATTTGACTCAGTTTGCTTATCTTTTTTCATGTTGAGATGGATGCTGGGCTATTGGGTTATTTCAACCAGACTACTAACGTGGATCGGTTCAATTCAACTTCATAAATGCTTTTAGATCGTTAGCAATATTCCTATGTATTTGTTAAGTATAACATAAGTATAGTGGCATACTCTGTGCTTTTGTTTATACAAACAATGTTTGTGGCAACATTGTTTTACGCTTATACTATCAAAAATTGATTCAAATGTTTTTTTATTGAATAGCCATTAAATATGTATTTACTAAAATCGAATTTTCAAAAAACACCGTATGACATTGCTGATTAGGCGTGTTTGAAGCCAAGGCTTACACGTAATAACCCTAACAAACAGATGTTGGAGAATGAAATGCACACCTATCAAATGAAATTATCCAAAGTGGCTACAACAAATTTTATGGACAATACTCACTACATTGAAACACTGAATAATAAACAACGGTTTGCTTTCAATGTCGCTGGGCATGCGGCAGCAATTTACCTAAATAACAAAAGCCGTAATCTACCGCCTATTTTTTTTCAAATTGTACTTAATGATTCTGATTGCCTCCCTGAAGATATGCAGACACAGCCAATCGATACCTTAGCTGATGTCGCAAGATTAGAAGGTGGGCGGTTACTTGAATTTTTACCTGATTCTGTTGATGCGATGGCAATAAATCCAACCAATCCCAATGTCACTGAAGCTCGCTTGATAACGGAATATAAGCATGTGATCGAAGCGGACATTATTAATTTACTGACCGGTCCACTAGCTGAGGCCAAATATGTCGCTAATACTGATGCCGAAGTCATCAATCAGCACTTGGTTAACCTGGCGGCTTTGAAAAATTACGGTGGCAGTTCTAATCTCGTGCTCATTAAAGACTATTTAAAAAGCCTTTCACTCACCAAACAGGAACAGACGAAAAAGCTGGAAGCCTTATTTATTGTTGCCTTCAGCTTCATCAATAATCAGTCCAACTGGACCGCAATTACTCGACTGGCCCGCTATCTTATTGATTGTCAGAAGAATATCGTCGGTTATCAAGAGATTGCCAGACAACTTGAACGTCAAAGTATGGCAGCTCAGTAATTGATTGGCTATTGAAATATACAAGGCATTTTATGAATTCAAATCAAATTATCAATAAAATCTCTACTTACATTATCTTAACTGGATTAACCCTTGTCCAACCTATATCGGCAGTTGCCGCCGGTGAAAACGACATGTTTGGGGTCTGGGGTTCGGTGACGTTACAAGGCGATTTTAAATTTTTATCACCGGATTCGGGCAAACAATTCACATGGCAAATCATGGACCAAGGGCGTACTCGTGAAGATTCACCGCATGGAACCCGATTTACCGAAAACCTGTTATTTTCCCAAGTGGGTTACCAGATGAATGAAAACGCTTCATTTTGGCTGGGTTATACCCATGACTGGATCCATCCACTCGATAAAGTCTCATTTCAGGAAAGCCGTCCCTATCAAGATTTTGTTTGGAACCAAGGCTTAGGGGATTTTAAATTGATGCTGCGTACGCGTATGGAGGAACGAATTAACCAGACCACGGGTGTTACCGGTTATAGACCGAGGCAATTAATTCAAATCAGCCATGCATTACCTTTTATGAACGGCTTAAGCGCTTATTTGGGGGATGAGGTATTGTTCTATGTCAATCAAAATGCATTCGGCAAGCGTGGTTTTAGCGAAAACCGTATATTCGCTGGCTTAAGCTATCAATTGACCGCACAAGCAGGATTAGATTTAGGATATATGGGACAATTCGTGGACAATACGATCGGTAACAATCTGTTTACCCACAATTTACAAGCGAATTTACGTTATAAGTTTTGAAAGACAATGACTATAGAAATCTAATTATTAATTAGTCGCCATCAACTAACAACTGAGCCAGCTATCATGGAAACTTACCCCTCTGAACTCTTGATTATCGCTTTTGTGGCGATGTTGGCGCCTTTATTGGCTGCAGTGCCAAAAAGCTTCCGATTGCCGGTTGTTGTCATTGAAATCATTTTAGGGATATTCATTGGCCCCCATCTACTGGGACTCGCCACGCCTGAAGGCATTACCGGCACCCTAGGTGATCTTGGTTTGACGTTTCTATTATTTATGGTTGGACTTGAGATCGATTTCGACAAAATTCGGGGCCGACCTTTGTCATTAGCGATAAGTGGTTGGTTCCTTTCTTTCATCGTTGCACTCCTGTGCATGTATTTTTTCAGTGCTATCGGACTAATTCAGACCCCACCATTATTAGCGGCCGTCGCTTTATCTACAACCGCCCTAGGTGTACTCGCACCCATTTTGCGTGACCGTGGGGAGTTAGACTCTAATTTTGGTGTTTATATGGTGGCCGCTGCTGCCGTGGGTGAATTTGGCCCTTTAATCGTTATTTCAATGTTACTCATTCCAACGCATAGTACGGTAGTACATACTTTATTCATTGTGAGTTTTATTGTCATCGCTTTAGTAGTGGCCAATTTTGCTGTTTATGCACGTTCAGCTAAATGGATAGAAATGCTGAGTAAAACGATGCAGAGTAGTGGCCAGCTACCTGTCCGTATCTGTATATTGCTACAAATTTTACTAGTTACGCTGGCTGAAAACTTTGGCCTAAATATCGTTATTGGTGCTTTTGTGGCGGGCATGGTCGTCAGACTGGCTACTAAAAATTCGGAAGGGGATTTGTTAAAGCACAAACTGGATGCCATAGGTTATGGATTTTTGATTCCCGTATTCTTCATCGTTGCAGGTATGAAATTTGAAGTTAGTGCCTTATGGTCGGCACCGCTAGCCCCTATTCAGATTTTGCTTTTATCTGCATTGCTGCTCGTAGTTCGCGGTGTGCCGTTGTTTTTATATAAGAATGCGCTAAGTCCAGAGGAAAAGATTCCCTTTGCATTTTATTCTGCCACAGGGCTACCCTTAATCGTCATCATTAGCGAAATTGGTGTGAATTCAGGCCTGATGTCGCCAGATCGGGCTTCTATCCTAGTCAGCGCAGGTATGATGTCCGTATTGGTATTCCCTATCTTGGCTGCAAAAGCTCGCGGAACTTATCGTTGGCCTTGGTAAATACAAGCACAATCACCTATCGGGGCATTTTACTTTGGAGCAATTATCACTGCCTTCATTTAAAGCATGGAGGCAACGTCTCTTATTTTGGATAGGGGCAATTATTGTTGGGCTGCTTATTGTCGCAATGACTTTACTTAGCGAATGGGCTGCACAAAGTTATCGCATTCTTGCTATGAAATATGCCTGGTTTCATTTTGTTGTACCGCCCATAGGTTTGGGGATTACGGCCTGGATTACGTTTCGTTTTTTTCCTGGTAGTGAGCGCAGCGGTATTCCGCAAGTGAAAAAAGCACTGACAATGACTAGTCATATTGACGATCGCTCGAATCTTATTTCATTTAGAATTGCTTTTGGCAAAATGTTACTTCCGATCATGGGTTTATTTTCGGGGGCCAGTGTGGGATTTGGCGGTCCAGCAGTGCATGTGGGTGCGTCAATTATGACATCGCTAGGCAGGATGGCTAAATCCCCACCTCATTTTATGGAAAAAGGTTTGATTTTAGCCGGTAGCGCTGCCGGGTTTGCGGCCATGTTTAGCACGCCTTTAGCAGGTATCATTTTTGCTATTGAGGAGCTAAGCCGGTCTTTAGAAGAACGTATCAGTAGCTTGGTGCTCATAACGATAATTTTATCAGGTGTTACTTCCTACGCAATATTACACAATTATATCTATTTTCAGGATGAATCTTTCATTATGCCCTTTAGCGCAACTTGGTATGCAATTCCAGTCTGTGGGATGTTCGGCGGGCTATTAGGTGGACTATTTAGCAAGAGCTTAATTTTGGGCAATCGGCTTTTTAAACGGACAGGATTGCCTATAGTCGCAATTGCCATCCTATGTGGTGGCGTTGTATCACTTGCCAATTATTTGTCGAATGGGGCCACCGTAGGTACAGGCTACCAACAGACAAAGAGCATCTTGCAAAACTTACAACCTATGGATGCTTCCTATCCTTTTTTAAAAATGCTAGCTACTTGCGCTACGTTTTTTAGTGGTATTCCCAGTGGTATTTTTGTGCCATCACTGGCTACGGGTGCTGGCTTTGGCGTTAATTTAGCCCAATGGTTACCCATCGCGCCTGTCTCGGCTATGATTTTACTGACGATGACAGCCTATTTTGCAGGCGTGTTACAAACCCCACTGACGGCATTTGTTATTGTTATGGAAATGACTAACAGTCATGAAATTTTAATACCGTTGATGGCAACTGCATTTCTAGCGAGTGGCACTTCAAAATTGATACAGCCAACGCCTTTATACCGTGCATTATGCGATGAATATCCACCAAATTTAGCGAAGACGGTGACCAATGATTAGCGTGAATAACTGCCTTAAAAACATTTTAAACGATATAAGCCTCTGGTTCGGAAGTCAGGTACATATGACTTATGGTCACTGTCTCGCTGCGTTTCTTACAACCGGGCTTTTTATTGTGCCTATTGACAGTGAAGCAGAAGAAAAACCAATAGATACCTATGGATTACCAACGAGTAAGGTTAATTTAGACTCCTGTCAAAAACAAGCCTTGCAACAGCAACCGGGCAACCTTATCGAGCTAACAACATTCCATATACATGGCAGATTTTTTCTTAAATTCAAGATAAGAGAAGCAAACTCATATTCGACACACACTATTATTTGTGATTTGGAGAATGGAATCATACTTCATTAAGAAAGTAGGATCACTCAACGATAGAGGGTTAGCCTCCTGAAGATCTAACTTTCTCACAAATGCGTAAAGCTGACTCCATCTAACTGAAGTAAAAAATGTTGGCCGTGGAATTATAAAGTTACCTTGAAACATCAAGGTCAGCTTGGCTTGAAAGCTGACGTTTAATTAGATGGCAATACATTGAACTCAATGACTGGAGTTGGCCGACAGAAGGAATTCGGCTGACAACAATCTGCACTTGTTCAGTGACTGCTGTGAAAAATGGTAGTTTTTAAAGCCGTTTAAAATAGAATTATCTAAATAATTAACTTGATCTATCACAACAAATTGCTCTAACACTGCCAAGTAAAATCCAACGCAGTAATAACAGGCCTGCAATTATTGGGAAATAATTCGCCCAAGCAGGCCGGAAGTTAATCAAAACCATTACTGCTAATAACAATACTGCCCAATAATAATTGCTTTCATGAGATAGTTTAGCCGACAGGCGCTCAACGGCTTGTACAAAGAGTTCAGCTAACGTCAGCATAGTAAAGCTGATGCCCCCTAAACTAGCAAAAATGAATACGTCATTTGATAGCTTCAAACAGCTCAGCATTAAACACATAAATCCAAAGCAGAGTGAAAGACCAAACAACCATTTTGAAGCTTGCCAAGACAAAGCACGCGATTGAAATGGTTGCAATAATTTCTGCAAACCACAAGGAAATCGGTTGAATGATGTTCCGCAAAACGGGCAAAGTGACTGATAGGGTTGACCATAGTAAGTAACAACACGAGGAATCATGTTTCGGTTACAACCTTGGCAGTTGACTAAGTCATGCTGAGGGATTGGTTTGAATCTTGATGGTTCAGAGGGTGTTGGAAAAGAAGACATGAAACGCTCGTTTAACACATTGACCGAGGTATGTTACGTCGAATTGCTGTGCTTGCCAATGGTTTTGAGTTCTTGAGCGCTACTTCTAAATCGATAAGCCAAGGGCAAATTATCGTCAGGTTTCCGCTTAGCATCCAGCTTGCAAATCTGGCAACAGGTTTCAAACTTGCTATCGAAGATTACCAAGTAATCACCATGGCAGACTTTACAATATTGCACGGTTGCCCCGCCAATTTTAATGCCTAATGCAATAGCCCATGCTTCACTGAAGTTGGCAGGCCTGATCATGCCATAGGGTCTGCGTTCTCGGATATGATCCGGATAGAGCTGACAAAAAAAGTCCCAGGCAAATAAAATGGAATAGGGATCTAGTTGAGTATGAATGTCGAGCAAACTGGCATGCCGGTATATCGATGCAAACATTGATAACGGCAAAAACGATTGGTGATATTTGAACATAGTTGCAACGGCGGGCAGTAACCCTGATTTGGGGTTTTCGTCAGAATGTATTTCATGGAATAGTTCCCGTATACGATCCGCTGAAATGTCCTTGAAAATCTGATTAATGTAAGGTGTTCTTAATTTGCGCTTGAGCAATTCATACAGAAGTTGCATTTCCTTGGGGTTGGTTTCAACCGTTGGCATGTTACTCATTAGGATTTTAAACTGGGTTTGGCTAGCAGTAGCCTCAACTGACGGATGGCATTTTCTTCAGGCTGATAGCCAACCGGTTGTTTCTGTAAAAATGCGGCCCATTGTGACGCAGGAAATCGAGGAGCAAAACTGAGCACATCACTACGCGCTAGCTTTTTTATTTGATTTACCGGTAAGGTCGTTAATAAACTAATTGCTTCGGTTGTTAAACCTAAACTTATCATGGCGTGTTGGTGACTACCAGCTTGGACTAATTCATGGGCTAAGATTAAATAATCTAAATTCAGGTTGTAGAGGTTTTCATCTATCATCATGCCACCTTTACAGTACAGCTCTAATTTGATCTGCTATTGCCAGCACTTTCCGTCCATAGGCACTCGCTGCATCCACGTTCTGCCAGCTGTGATATCGGCCAATACCAAGCACTAAATTATTTGGAACGGATTGGATAGCTTCTGCTAAGACAACTGCTCCGATCTTTAAATTGGTAATCGGATTAAGCAATTGTTCTGGCTGTTTTACCCGATGACCTTGCCAGCGCACATTAATTTGCATCAGTCCAACATCAATATTCCGATTGCCGTTTGCTAAAGACTTGTTCAGAATCAAACGAGCTTGCTGATGGGTAGAGGGGATAATGGCTTTGCCTGCTTTGTTAAGTGCCCAAGGCCAGGGGCTGATATGGTTCTCTCCCCTGCCCTTTGCTGACTCAACCAATGCAACAGCATAGAGAATATAAGGATCCAATTGATTGCGATTAGCTACTTGCCACCAAAAAGTGTTTTGTAGCTTGGTAATCTGGGTGTTTTGCGATTGATGATGGTAATTCTTGCCACTTTGGATAAATTTTAGCTTTGGATGACTTTCAAATGCCCAACAAGACTGACTTGAAATTGAAAATACCAAACAGAGCAAAGTAAAAACAATGGATTGAAAGGTGTTCTGCCTCGTTGAAAACGTCATATGCATATCTTTGGCTTGTCTGTTGAAATAAATCGAGTTTATTTCAAGTAGCGAAGTTCTATATGCCCGAATAACGTACTTTAAAGGTCTATTTAAATAGACAGATTTTGAGGTTCAGTGAGAATGGTCAACTCCAGGCCAATCTCAGGTAAGCACAGAGATAAAATGTGCTCAAAGAATACCCTCCCCTGCATCTAATAATTGACAATCCGTATTAAATAAACCCGTATTAGAGTTCTGCTTGATACCTATTGAGTGGATAATCATGGAGCTAGTTAAGCCAAAAAAAATTGCCGCAATTATGTCACTAATCCCCATTCCGCATTCATTTGCCGAATTGGGCAAATTAGTGTCGCAGGGTCTACCCAAGCAAGCCCTTAGAACCAGTGTGCAAAATGGCTTCCAGTAATTGCCACTAACGATCGCAGAGTTTTCTAATCAGAAAATTGAAGTCAATAATAATTTCAATAAGATAGTGGATAGCTACTGGAAAATTGAAACACTCTTTTTCTGTTAGCTTGGCAAAAGTTAAACGCCGTTTTCTAGTCGAAGCAAAGACTGCTTAATTAATAGCATCCTCTTTTATCGTTAGTCTAGACAAAAATGTCTTAGTCAATCCTTTTCACCCGGACTCCAATAAACTGACGGTTTCTGCTCCAAAGGAAATTATTTGGAAAAAACGGTTATTTAATAAGTACTCAAGTTGAGTGAGATTTATGTCAAATCCTTGCGTATTTTTTGCGTGATTTAGTTGTGAGCTATAATGCTTTGTGCTGCAAACACTGGCAACGGACGCCTTTATTAAGTTAATTAAAACAATCACTTATAATTAATTTCTAGCACTTTTAATGCGATGGTCATGCGTTCGAATCGCATGCGACCCACCATTCAACACCTTGATATTAAAGTGCTTTCTAGGATTGAAACGCCTTAGTAACTGTGTACTAAACCATCGACTACAGTGATTTTATAGGTAGTCTTGTTTATTACCCTCAACTTGAGGAAACACAGATGCTAAACTTCCACATTATCAAAATCGATCTAAAAAACGGGGAAACTCGTTACCGAACTATTCTTACCAAATCGGGTAAGGGAATCAAAACCAAAACCTTTAGACGCAAACAAGATGCCCGCACCTGGGGTAATCGTGCCGTTATAGATGCTCAAGAATACGAAGCTAAAGGCATTAAGCCCTGCACTATCAAATTCAGCCAAATAGCGGATGAATATATGCAATGGTGGACTGGCAAAGACCACGATAGAGTAAGACTTGTTTTATGGTGGGAAAAACAACTTAACAAAACTTTACTTTCAGACATATCCCCAGAATTAATCCGCGATACCCTTAAGCCAAAAAAATCACAAGCGCCAGCCACTTACAATAAACATCTTGCTGTATTATCAGCCATTCTGGACTACGCCACTTTACAACAAGAGGATGACAGTATTCTGGAACAATACATTGATGAAAATCCCTGCAAAAAAGTTCGATCGTTAAAAGTTGATAATAAAATCGTTCGCTATTTATCGGACGAAGAAAAACCACGCTTACTAAAATCAGCCAAAACTATTGGCGGAAAGTTTTACCTCAAAGTACTAATGGCATTAACCACTGGTATGCGTAAAGGAGAATTGGATCGTTTACGCTGGAATGAAATTGATTTTGATAAGGGACTGGCATTACTAGCTGATACAAAAAACGGAACACCTCGCCACACGCCTATTCCCAATGTAATCATGGATGAACTTAAAAAACATAGGGGAATCGGCTCGGGTTTGTTATTCCCTTCTTCAACCGTTCCAAACAAAGCCTTCGATTACAAAAAACAATGGGCTAATTGCTTAAAGACGGCAAACATCCAAAAATTCAGATGGCATGATATGCGCCACGATACCGCTTCTACATTGGCGCGTGACGGCCGGACATTAAAAGAAATTGCCGAAATCCTGGGACATAAAAGCCTAGCCAGCACTGACCGTTATACGCATTTATCAACTGCTCATAAGTCCCAAGTATTGAATGATACGATGGCAAAGTCCATTAGTTTATAGGCCAGTTAATTTTCGGGGCAAAAGACGCCATACAAAAGCCAACATTTACAGTTGGCTTTTGTAAACAAAGGATCTAACCCTGATAAGTTTTCTGTATCATTCCGCATTGATACAATTGAAAAAGTATGAAACTAACTAACAATCGAAGTGTAATAATCAAATGCTTAACCGAGCCCAATGCTGATTGTGGCGGGGTTCCACCGTATTCAGCATCATCTATCCATTATATGCTTGAATTCAACTTTACGTGGTATGGCGCATCGCGGCCAGTAAGTATTAGCCAAATAAACCGAACACTTAGGGATTTATATGCAGCAGGATTGATAACTTACGAAGAACGATTGGATGACCCTATATCTCACTCGGGACTCCCCCAGCGTGTAAAGTACTGGCAATTAGCTGATGCGGTTGAGAGAAATAGACTACTACAAGAGGTTAATGAAATTTGTAGCGTAGCCAGAAAAGCACACGGCACATTTTTATTCACCAAAGATATGTACTTTGACAAACCCATGAATACGGACCAAAAAAATGCTGTAATAAAGGATTTAAAGGCACTTATGCAGAAAACACATCCTGATAAGGTTTCAGGATTTAGTGATCAGTTTAAGCAGTTAAAAGAGTCGCTAACGTATGTTCGCAGTAATACTGACCTACTAAGAAACCATGCTCAGCAGTTAGGTTAGGCACAATTCAGGCTATCCATATAACTAATACTGAATAGCCGGAACCGACCCATAAGCGACGGTCATACCTAACAGGAGAACTCTCCTAAGCTGACATTCAAAACTTCTAAATGTCATAATCAACACATATCTAATTTACAATCTCCTTTATGCATTGGCATATTTAAAATTGACTAAGCCAATATAGATAACTTCATATCTTCAAATTCTATCCTGATTTTATTCTGAATTCCTCCATCAGAAGTGCGCACTTTTTGCCTTCTACAAATTGATTTTGTTGTTGCATATTCATTCTGAATGAATACCAGCAGAATTAAAATAATTTAATGATGAGGATAATTGAATGGAGTTACATGACGGAATTATTGGTTTATTTCCAGTGGCGTATTCAGAATCAGGTTATGGCTGGATTCTTGGAATTATCGCTACGATACATATGCTGGCTAGCCATGTTTCGGTCGGGGCGGCATTAATTTCAACTTGGCTAGCAACGGTGGCTGTTCGGGACAACAGACCAGAGTTGTTTGAATACATTCGGCGTTACGGTGTATTTTTATTGGTGTTTTCATACGTCTTGGGTTCAATCACAGGCCCTGGTATATGGTTCGCGGCGACAATTGTAAGTCCTCGCCCGCTATCAACTCTAATTCATCTAAACGTTTTTCTATGGGCCGTTGAATGGCTGTTTTTTGTTATTGAAGTAATCGGTGTCTATTTATTGGTTTATTTACCCAGTCGTGTTGATAAGCGCACGTATTTAAATATCGCCTGGATATTTGGTGCTGCTTCACTGGCTACTTTGTTAGTGATTGTCGGTATATTGAGTTTCATGATGTTTCCAGGTCAAGAAAGTTGGTACAGCCAAGGCGGTACTTTAAGAGCCTTTTTTAGTACTTATACTTTCGCCCAAGCCTTTTGCAGAATATGTTTTATGTTAGTTTCTGCGGCCTTGGCAGGTGGCTTGATTGCTGTTGGTATTGAAGAAAAGCAGTTTAAGATTGAAATGACCAAAAAGCTTTCAGTATTAGGTTTTGTAGGTGCTACGCTTGGTTTCATCGGGTTTAAATATAGTCTGACGACTTTGCCAGAGTCAGTAAATCATGCTCTTAAACTTTATTTACCTGAATATTTTGAACCTTCGCTTTGGGCTATTTTGATCCTAACACTGGGATATGTTTTGGTGTTGCGGTTTCGAATTGACCTCCTGACAAAGCCGATAGCAAGCGTCATGCTGGTGCTGTTATTAGTACTGGGTATTTATCCTATGGAACGGGCGCGAGAAATCATACGTAAGCCGTATGTCGTAGCACAACGTGTTTATCCTAGTGGCATCATTGGCGGTGATATTAGCGCTTTTGATATTAAATCGGAATTAGGCGTATTCAAAAACGGTATCTTAAAACAACATCCATTCTTTCAACACTTAAGTAAGATTTCGTCAAAAAATCAATTTGAAGCAGGTGAAGCGCTGTTTTTGATTACTTGTTCCAGTTGTCATGGAGCCAAAGATTCAGGGCCAAGACCTCTCAATCAACTGTTCGCCAATAACAAAAACATTGAGGCGATAGAGTCTTTCATCAACGGAAGCTTAGCTACCTGTGTAATGCCGATAATGCCCTGTATGCCATTTAATAAGGAAGAGGCTTATGCCTTAGCCTTATATATAGCGACAAATAAATAAATGTCTTCTATCTGTTATTAAATCAGGAGTTCGATAAGATGAATCTGGAATTAGTTTGTGAAGCGTTGCGTAACCCTGTGGGTTTACCAAGTCACCCAGTTATATTTTTAATATTGTTAGTGTTGACCTGGACCATGCATATCATGGCTGTATTTGTAATGCTGGGGTCAACAGCACTCAGTTTATTTGGGGCTTTTAACACCAGTATTTATTGGCAAAAATTGTCAAAAACATCGTTAATCATTGCTAAATTTGCTGTAGGCTTGGCAATTGTTCTAGGCGTTGCTCCCTTGTTATTTGTGCAAACGTTGTACGACCAGTGGTATGTCTCGAATGTTTTATCCGCGCGATGGGCAATAGGATTTATTGTTATTCTACTGGTTGCCTACTATGCGTTATATCATCGCTATTTTGCCAGCAAGTATACCGATGGAACAGATAATTCTCGATGGTCTTTGGTTTTATCTTTAGCATTGCTGTTACTCGCCGGCTTTATCATGCATGTACTGACCAGCCAAATGCTTAAACCGGAAATGTGGACGCAATGGTATGCGCCCAATGGCCATACAGATCCTAGTGGATCGAAACTACATGACTATAACATCTGGCGGTATCTCTATTTTATTGGACTGTCATTACCCGTGACGGGGTGCTGGTTACTGGCGAAAAAAACTTATCTTACAGCGTCGAAGTCAGCTTCTACAGGTTATCTTCAATGGATGGATGAATTAAGTAGAAAGTTAATGCACTCTGGCGGTGCCCTGTCGGTTTTATTTTACCTTATGTGGATGAAATCATTAGCGGGTAACTCCGCAGACTTTACTATCTCCATCGGTTCGTTTGTAGGCTTGTTGGCTACTGTTATGCTTGCTGTAATACCTAGCTTAATTCCAAAGGAAAAAATCGGCTATGGTGCCATAGCCACTGCTTCAGTTGCGGTATTTTTGATAGCTATTGCTCGCGAAAGTCTGCGCATATCGACATTACATAAAGCCTGTCACTATAACGTGTTGGACTATCCAGTGCATTTTGATGGTTATAGTACGGTGCTATTCTTGGGCTCTTTAGTTTTTCTGGCTGTTCCTGTACTTAGCTATTTTATTGCGTTGGCCTGGCAGGTCGGTAAGAGCGAAGGTGTTTACATAGCATCACCAGCGATTGAAAAATTAGGTCAAATCAGCTTAATCGTGTTCGGCCTATGGTTTGCGCAATATTTTCTGTTTGGCTTAATCACAATAATGTAAAGTTAAGGAGCGTCAATGAAATTAATATATTTAGTTGCATCTCTCTTGTTCTCCAGCTTTTCAATTGCAGCTGAGAGTGATCTTAATGCTCCACTGACATTGGATGAATGGCAAGACATCGTTGCAAAACTGCCAGCCAGTAATCCGGTTAAAGGACAAAAACTGTTTTCTGATAAAAGTCGAATTGCTCGTCCAGCGTGCGATCAATGTCATACTGAGCTTGCTCAAGAAAGGCATGCTCCTATTGTGGATGCTCCATTGCTGGCTGGGCAACCAAAAGAGTACCTTATCAAAATGCTATTAGATTACCGCGATGGTCGAGCTAATGGCGCGATGTCCTATTATGCTGAGGGTTTAACCAATAGCGACATCGTCAACATTGCTGAATGGTTAGCTAACCAGCCCAAACCCAAGGTTAGCAATGCCGATTTATGGCAGCCTCCGATAGTTAAAGGCAATCGTTCTGAATTGCTATCAGGGTGCGAAAGTTGTCATGGTGTCAATGGTAAGGGGGTGAGAACCGTACCTGCCTTAATGGGTCAAAAAGAGCAGTACCTTCTTGATCAATTACAACAGTTTAAAGAAGGTGCAAGGCCTGATACAAATCAAAGCATGTCCAGAATTGCCAAGCTATTAAGTGATGAGGAAATTCATCAGTTAGCGGCTTATTTTAGTCGGTTAACCCATTCATCAAATTAATTGGCATCAAACGCATTTCCATCTGATAAGACTAACGATACTAAATATATCGTTAGTCACTTTTCGAGACACAAATTTCGTAAAAAATTGACCGTCAATATTTTAGGGGCAAGAAAACTATCCCGATAGGTATATTTGTGCTACCAAATTAAAAAATAAGGATTAATCAGACAACTTAAAGTTTGCACCAAAATCCTTGGATTAAGTTTGATTTTGTAAATATGAATAACGTCTCACTAAATGACATTCTATGTTGAGTGCAAACAAATCAAAATCTGATGCTATCAAATGACGCCTCATGACGAATAGGATAAAGCATTAGCAGGGTGTAAGCAGTGTAATTTACAAAATGACGCCATACGATGAATAGAATCTAATCCAAAATTTTATGATTATAAAATGACACTTAATGATGAGTAGAAAAATTATATAAATCAACATAAAACCGAATTTTTACAAAATGACCCCACACGATGAATAAAAGCTCAAACAATCATTCGTACCTTGCCAAATGACACTGCATGACGAATGGAATTAAGGACTACGATTAGCCGCTATAAAATGACACTACACGACTAATGTAGTAACCATACAAACTGTTTAATTTTCCATCATAAGGTTTAAACCACCGGCTTCAGTCGGTCAGCTTTAGCTGCGATAATAAAGCACATGGAGGTGTGATATGGAATATAGATACGGTAGCCATACAATTTTTCAAATTGAATACCATTTTGTATGGGTAACAAAATATCAATATAAAGTGTTGAAAGGAGAGATTGCGGATCGGGTAAGGGAGTTAGTACGACAAACTTGCGAGGCGTTTGAAATCCGAATTATTCGGGAAGTAGTGAGTAAAGATCAAGTCCATATATTAGTGAGAGCACCACTCAATTTGGTGCCGAGCGAAATCATGAGAAGAATCAAAGGGCGGACTGCCAGTTATTTGTTTGAAGAGTTTAAGTGAATAAGTTTAAGCTTAAGCTTATTTGAACAAAGCTTATTCAATTCAGCTTAAGTGACGTGAATCCGGACTTTCAGTCCGTAATCCTAACACACCAGCCTTAGCTGGTGGTTTTTTAGTTTGTACGATCTCTTATTCAACTATAACTGACATTCACCTTTGCATGGTTTGACACCGGAGACGACATCAAATGAGCTTTTAATACTGGAGACAGGTGATTGCTGGTGGTATTTTTCCTTAACCGATATTTCTTTTACTTTGTCGGTTACATAATCTGCAAGCGTGTTGGCTGTTACAATGCCATTGTTATTTGCTGCTTGGCCTTTTAAGCCTTGCAACAAGGCATAGGTAAATAGACCATGTTCTTTATACTCATCTGAGGCGTCGCCATCTTTTTGGGTAGCCATCAGAACAGCGGCGCCACGGTCCTGATTGATCTGTTCTGCAGTTTGTTTATCATCGTCTAAGCTGATAATGCTATCGGCACTAAAAATATCCCCCGAATCACATGTGTCAACAATCACAAGCTTTTTACTGATACCGATGGTGCTTAGCAAGCGCTGCAATTGATGTTGATCAATGCTTGCGTTCCTGATGTCCTGTTCGGTGCTTTGTTTAACATCCGAGGAGTACAAATAATACGTTCCGTTTATGTTTTTTCCATGACCGGCTACGTAGAATACAAACACATCGTTATAGTACTCAGGATGGTTGGTGTCTTGGTTGATAGCTTTAAACGCATTCAGGATGCTTTCTTTCGTTGTATTGGCTGTACCATGTAAATACGTTACTTTAACTGACTTATAAAGCTTACCCTCTTGCTCATTCAACGTTTTTTCAACGGCTTCGGCATCATTTTGGGCGTTCTTCAAATTAAAGTCCTTATTGGCGTACTCATCTATACCCAGTACTAATGCGAACAGACGCGGTTCCCGACGAACAGCTTTTGTTGCCGAAACCGTTGTACTTACTGTTGAAAAATTAATGACATTGTCTGCATTGTAAGCGGTCAGTTTTATTTTGTGTTTGCCTGGTGGAAGATCAACTGAAAATTCTGCTGACTGTTCGGAAGGTTTTTGTGGATGTGGCGTTGAGGCAAACACAACAGGTGTATCGCGCACCTCGGAATTCACTAAATGGTCATCAACAAAAAGCTTGATATCCCCAATACCGCCGCCTATATCCTTGGCTTTTACGCTAAAAACCGTTTTCCCGTTGGCCAAGGTTTTTGGTGCGGCTGCCCAAGCGAGTTCTGGAGCAATCTTGGCAAGGGCGTGTACCTGTTTAATTAAAGCCGGATCGTTGATTTTTTTGTTTACAATCGTGTCTTCTAACATCTTTTTAATTAGCGAATTCGCATCTTTACTAATAGCTTCCAAACTTCCTAGAAAACTATAATCTCTATGATTAATAAAAAGCATTTCAGAATTTGATATGTTAGTTGGCTTTGGTCTATCTATTTTGAAGGCTTCTAGCAAATACTTGGTTCCTCTGGTGTATGCTGTTGTAGATTTTGAGTTTCGCAGATATAAACCGCCAGTCATCGCCATTCCTACAGAATAACCTTTATCAGCCACTTTTCGGTAGAATAATTGGATTGGTTGTTGATTTTTAGTTAAACCGGCCTTACCTTTACGGTACCACTCAGCTAAGGTCAACTCAGCAATTGTATTTCCTGCATTTATAGCCTTTCGTAACCATGCAAGCGCTTTTAATGGATCTTTAACCATACCACCTGTACCATCAAGATAATAAGAGGCAATTTTCTGCATAGCTAATTCGTTTCCTGCTTCTGCAGACTTTAGAAACCACTTTGCTGCATTTTCTTCATTTTTCGTTAAACCGCCCAAACCAAGATGGTACATAGTGCCTAAGTTAACCATTGCCGTAGGATTCCCTTTGTCTGCAGCTTTGTTATACCATTTTGCAGCTTCTGATTGATTTTCAGCAAAGCCATCCTGCCCTTGATATAGACCACCAAGGTACGTCATGGCTATAACAGACCCCGCTTCCGCTGCTTTACGAAACCATGTGACTGCCTGAGTTTTGTCTTTAGATAACCCACCTTTGCCTCGTAGATACATTAAACCGAGGTTATACATACCCGTTTTATTGCCGGATTCAGCTGCTTTTCGATACCAAGTAATTGCTTGGGATTCGTTTTTATCAAACGGTTTTTTGCCCTCTTCATACATAGTACCCAAAAAAACCATGGATTCTGCATGTCCAGCAGTTGCTGCTTTTTGAAACCAAGCGACGGCCTGGGCTTCATCTTTAGGCAATCCATCTTTGCCATCGAGAAATAATGTCCCCAGTAAATACATGCCCGCTGTATTACCAGCATCGGCTGATTTTTGATACCAACTAACTGCTTGTATCTCGTCCTTTTTTAATTGTTTGCTTCCCATTTCATACATATAACCCAATTTAACCATTGCGGCCGAACTGCCGGCATTTACAGCTTTTTTATACCAATCTAAAGCAAGCGCATCATCTTTATTAAAGCCGTATAAACCTTCCTCATATATCTTGCCAAAGTTAAACATAGCAATAGCGTTTCCTGCATGAGCTGCTGAAATATACCAGTTGAAAGCTTTGAAGGTATCTTTTGGTATACCAACTCCATTTTGATACATCACCCCCACATTGAACATGCCTTGGCTACTTCCTGAATTGGCAGATTTTAGATACCATTCAAATGCTTGCTTATCATCTTTTGCTAAGCCGCCCCTGCCTGTTTCAAAAAAGTAGCCTATGCCGTTCATGGCTGAAGCTGAGCCTGCTTCCGCTGCTTTTCGAAACCAACTTTCAGCTTGAATATCATTCCTAGCCAGAATGCTATTGCCGTACTCATAAATTTCGCCCAATTTATACATAGCTTCTGCATCTCCAGCCATTGCGGCTTTTTGGTACCAGTCGGTAGCTTGGGTTTCGTCTTTGGGTAAACCGCCTATTCCATTTTCATAATTAAAACCAAGTTTTTGCATACCCGCTGCACTGCCGGCTAATGCTGCTTTGCGATACCAGTCAGCAGCTTGTTTTTGATCTTTTGCTAAGCCGCCTTTACCTTGTTCGTACATGTAAGCTAGATCATACATTCCTTTTCCATAACCTAATTCGGCAGATTTACGGTACCAAAATACCGCTAGTTCTTCATTTACCGGTAACCCCTGCTTGCCAAAGTTATATTGCAGAGCCAATATGTCCATCAGTATGGGATGACCTTGTTCAGCTAGTGTTTTGATATTCTCATTCAGTTGATTAATATCAATGCTGGGATGTACTTTCCACGTTTTTTCATTTGTCAAAGCAAAGCTAATAAAGATTGCACGCGGATCGCCTGTTAGCATTTGTTTTTCTAAGCCAGGCAAATCCTTTTCGGTCATGGTGTTTAATTCATTTCGCCATTGCATCCGTTGCTTGTCCCAGTTGGCTTGTTCGGTGCAAGCCGATAAAAAACCGAATAGTAAGAAGACTACTAAACTCAATAGAAATGAATAAAAACGATTTTTATTGTCTGGTTTAAGCCGTCTAGTCACATTCATTTTTATAATAGTTTTTTAATTAATCACTTTCATGGATACTCATGACTTCTGCGCCATAACTCGGACAAGAATTTTTAACCGTTGAACAATTTTTGTAATCGGTGACGAATTGTTCTATAACGTCTTTCGGTATTGTTTGCTCTGACTTGCCAACCGGTATTTTGTAACCGGTAAATAGATCGGAATCTGAGGATACCAATATCAAATACCTATTTTCTCCAGCAGGACCTTTTGCTGGTATATTCCAAGGACCTTTACTATATGGCCAAATGTCTTGTGGAATATGTACTTCTTCATTGGCATTCATTTTAAAAGGTTTAATACCATCCGGATAAGGCATGATCATAAATAAACCTCCACTGGTACCTATCGATAAGATAGTGAGATAACCAGATATATTTGAGTTTATGGTCATACTGGTATTCTCCCCCTTCCGGTATTTTGGCCTATCAGGTCTAGCCTGTATTTTGTAGGCGCTGTCAGCGCCCTGAATAACCGTATCTACCAAATTCTTATAGACAGGTTTGGTTATCAAATAATAACTAGTGGTTAATAGACTCAGTGATAGTAAGCCAGCCAGGATTTTATATGATTTTGGTATGGGTTTTGACGGCTTTAAAATATCAACCACATCAAGCAAACGTTTGATGGGAATTAACTCAATGTCTTTATCAATGGGTTGGGTTGTTAGCGCTAACAAATCATCTGTAGGCATATTGACATAGAGAGGGCGATAAAATGCATCATCACCGGTATAAGCCTTATAAAACACGGGCACCAAGAAAATTACTTTGCGATCTCGCCAGGTTCCTTTGGCTTTTTCTTGCAAAATAAAATCCAGCTTTTCAGGAATTTTACTTACTGCATGAACTGCATCATGGGGAATTCCTGATTTAAAACAACCACTGGCAATAATAACAGGCGGATTTTTTACTTTCTTAAATGCCGAAAGTAGCAACGTAATGGCCAGACCAAGCTCTGAACTTTCACCATCGACATTTATCTTGCTCAGAACTGGACAAGTTAAACCAAGATTAATCGGCAACTGTATGGGGTTGTGTCGAAACTCCGAATTGCTTAACAGATTTAATTCTTCTACTTGTTTTAGCGCAGTATGCGCAGCATCAAAAATGCTTGCTTCAGCTGAACAACGAAAAAGGATAGGCGATATTTTTTGTCTTGCTGCGTTGATGTATTCACTGGATTTAAGAGGCTGCATCCGCGCTTCTAAAAAATAACCTGAGCCATCGTTAGAGATGGTTGGAATCAAAATGGGCTCATTCATTGACTTGATCAAAATGTTCTTTAAGGTACTAGTAATTCTATCGCTTGGTGTATATCTGTTATCTTGTAAGGCATTATGTTATTTTGCCGTAATTGTTGAGAATCTTTCATTGTAAGATAATGTCCTTTTGCCAAGATTAGCGGAACCTCGTCTGATTGTTTGCCCAGTGAATAAATCGCCGCCAGCCGTTGCTCCCAAGTGTTGTCATGGTTGCATACGAATATTAATTCGCCTTGATTGTTTATATCAGCACTGACTATAGCGGTTGAGATTGGGCAATTAATTCTGTTCATTGTGGCAATTAGCAACAACCCCAAAGTGGTGCTTTCAGGGTTAATTAGTGTTCCCTGTGTGCTGTTTGAAAAAATTCTGCCATAACCCGTTTTTAGGCGGAATAATCGCATCAATTTATTCGCTTTAGCGATAGCGGGTTCTAATTCTGAATGTTGTAGTCCTAAGAAAATATCATCCATGCTGAAAAGCCGAGGTCGGGAATAAAGCTCCAGCAATTCCCCTACCGATTGCTCGGAAGCCGATAGCGGAATAAATATCCGCTTAATCATACATACTTAGAATAAGCGAGGTTCCTGGATCAAGCAATAATTTCTGGCTATGTTCATCATAAGGAATAACCGCTTCGCCATTTGCCATGGCATCTAATTCTATTTTAACTTGAAAAACTTCATAGAGTGCTTCGCAAGAAATTTCCAAAAGCTTAAAACGAAATACCTGCTTATTTTTATGGCCTGTTGTAATAGCTTCTACATGAATGTCATTTTCACGAGGGGTGATAGTTAATTCAACGGGATGTTCACTTCTTAAAGTTATGGTTTTTTTGGTAAAGTTTCCATCTGCAGCCGCCAAGCGCGTTATAGTCCAAACAGCTATTGGCTTTTTGCGCCGAAAGTCTAGTACATCAGCGCTTGCCAGTTCTGGCGTAGGCTTTGGCTTAGGCTGCGGCATTGTTATCAAAACTCTACTTAGCCAATCAAATACCGACTCGCCATCTTGACGTTTGTCCAATGTTGCATGTAACTCGTCAATTTCCTGTTTGGTAGGAAGTGAGTCATCTTTGATACGGTTAATGCGTTGTTCCACTATATTCCAAAGTTTTTCATCGTTTTTATTTGGCATTTTGGTTCTCTCTTTTGTATTGTCTAAAAGCGGTAGTCATGTTCTTTTTTAGGGTGAAAAGTAATGTACGATCACTCATTTTGCTGTAACCCAAGGTGGGATTTTGTGTGATTAGGCTTCGAAATTGCCTGTCATTCAACACGACCTCAGACCGGATACCCTTAACAACCGTCTGATGCCAAAAATAGGCTGCCACCGGATCAAGAAATTTCACTAATGCTTCGGTTAGTTTTTCTAGATTTTCAACATCTTCTTCATCTAATGTGAATTCATCTTCATCATCAACCCCAACTGAATATTCCGTATAAAATTCAGAACCATCAACGTCCTGTTCGTACATAGAATCATCAATGTAATCATGCTCGGCAACTGAGTTTTTATCATCACTTTCGTCTAGCGTAGCCTGTGAAATGTCATCTAAATCATTTTGGGGTTCGTACTGCTGTTCATGATTACTTTCAAGCTGCTCGTTTTGATCAATTACATATCTAATTTCCGGGTAATTGGGCAGAATATTTATGCAATAGAAATCATAGGCTGAATCAGGACTGGTAAAGCCGGCAAACGATTTTCGAGGCTTTTTTGGGGCATTTTCCTTTTTGCGATCCTTTTCATTACGGCTTTCCATTACTTGTTGCAAGCACTTACGGAATAAGGTTTCCTCACTTTCTATTCGTTGACCGGTTTGTCTTGCAAGCTTTCGTTTTTGATTAAAAGTTCGCATTAAATCGGCAAGTTCTGTGACTTCCCCATATGATTTTGGTGACTCGATTTTATCCTGCGAAGACATAATCAGTTGTTGGACGCGCTGCCTGTGCAGTTCTGCTTCAGTCAATTCTCTTGGTTCTTTTTCTAAGCTATCGGATTGAACTGAATCGGGTTCGATGGCGTGTTTTTCCGAGCGTTCAATGCGCGGCAACCAAATGTCAGGATTCAATCCACAGCTCATCAACAAGCCATATAACTTATTATTGTCCTGCAAAATTATTTTTAATCTTTTTGTTGTGCAATCGGGTACGGGCGGTTGGTCTGCTGTCCAATAAGGGATAAGTGGTTGTTCCTTTAAGGGCAAAGGTATGGCATTAAAGACATCGATTAAGGAAAGCTCTTCTGCAACCAATGCCGCATTGCTGTTTGTTTTTAAGACAAATGAACCCCGTTCTTTTTTAATTTTTAAAGCACTGGATCCTTTACCCAATCGATCGGCTAATCTTGTTCTTTGACCTTCAAGAATGTTGGCAACAGGTCTAAAAAACTTGTCTGTTACAACGTTTTGCTCAATTCCAAGGTCACGTCTTATAACACTGCCGTGCCAGTTAATCTCTGAGCTCTGATTAATATAAGCGACCAGTAAATCGTGCATCGCCGTTGTTTTATTACCTAACGCTTTTGCCAGTGTTATCCGCTTGCCAAGCACATATTTTGCATAATTAATTACCGACTCGGGGGACTCAGGAGAATCTTCGCGTGCTGTAATTTTTTCTCGGAAGCCTCTGGTATTGTTTTTTGAATTCAGGTTCTGGAAAAATAGCTTTTTCCGATAGCGACTTTTTCGACTTAAAACCAATACGATTGACAGCCACAACTTTTCCTCTCTAACCAATGGATTTTTTTCGATTGGTTCATCCCTAAAGTGGATTTTTAATAACTCTGAAATGTCATTTGCCAGATGCGTCATCAAGTGGCTGATAATACTGTGTTGTGGCTGTTTACCTTTTTTCTTATCCGACTCGTCCATAGGTTATCTCTTTGTTAGTTGGTAAAAATTTTATTTCACACTCTTTTTTGTGTGCCCCGCATATTGCATTCAGAATAAAAAATTCAATTTCTTCAGAAAATTTGAAAAAATTTTTTACTTCTGTTTTTTCAAGCATCCTGCTCTAGCGCAAATCTTAATTCATTTTGCTGATTCAACCTTTATTACATCTTTTTAAAGCCAGTCGATTTTCTTCAAAAGCCAACGTATTTTTTATTCTGAGTTAGCTCGTAGTGGATCAAGCAAAGGAGGATTCTTTGCTTGATCTTCTTATGCTGCCATTTTTGCACATGGATGTGTTTTTTTTGATGCACTCTAAATTGGGAAGGTTAATGAGCATAACTAAGTTGTGTGATATCCGGTTCATACAAAGCCTGGTGTCAAAATGGCAAAAAGTGAGCACATTTTATTGGATATACCGCTACTTAATTAGCGCCGCTTTGTGGTTTTTAATTTTGATCCTGATGCTGCTCCCTGCCAAACACAGCGTGTGCTAACAGAATGCGGTCACACTGGCTCAACATCAATTCGGAGTTGAAGATGCAAGAAGAAAATGATTATTTTGAACGCATTGTTATTAAAGCAGGGCTGGAATATACCCAGAATCCAAAACAATTTTGGCGAAACCTGTATGGTTATACCGTGCTGGGTTATATTGTAATCTTTAGCTTGTCCGTGTCGTTTGACTTTGCTTGTGCCGTTCTCGGTATTACCATTGGCTTGATGGCAAAAGATGCCTTGGATTTGTTCAGTGAGCTGATAGGTTATGGGTTTGCCTTTGCGCTTCTTTATACCATTGTCTTACCCAATCCATTCAGAAAATACAACCAGGCAAAAGGTTACGAGCTCTAGAAGCAGACCTGTCCGGTGTTGTTTGATGAATTGGCTCAACTGAGAAAAAAACAACCAGCTCCTCGCTTACATAAAATATTACTCACCCATAAGCAATCAACCAGTCTGAGCATCAGGCCATACTTTACCTATCTGGGCTTTCATCAATACACTTTATCTTTGTCAATGGAAGACTTGCTTATCATGTCATCAGATGAAATGCGCAGTGTGTTAGCTCACGAATGGGGGCATCTTGTCAGTAGAAGTGGTTGCTTGCAATCGCGTATATCGGTAATCATTGCTTTATTGAAAGTGTTTGCCCAACTATTTGAGAAATATCATCTCAATAAACTGCACTTGCATCTACAGCACTTATTAGTAAAACTGGTGGCATACAGCAATGTAGTCGCGCGCCAAGATGAATATACTGCTGATGCAGTTGCCGCCAAGTTAACAAGTAGCAAAGACATCTCTAACTGCTTGTCTACCTGTCATATAGTCGGGCATTGGTTATCAAACCAGTATTGGCAACCACTATACGAGCTATATAGATTTTTACCCAAACCTGACTTAACACCGTTCACAACCTTAAGGTCTTTCCTGGTTGGCTATAGTTTCGCTCAAAATGAGCTTTTTCCAATAGCCAAGCAAATATTGGCGACCAAAGACAATCCCTATTTTACCCACCCCACATTGAGTCAGCGCTTGTCAGCTCTAAACTGCGAGCCTGTGCATTCAGCTGATTTTAGTGAAACTTCTGCCGAAAGCTGGTTGGGCAATCAGCTGGATAATCTGTTGGTAATCGTCGATAAGCAATGGCAACAGCACTATGCGGTCGTATGGGGCCAATGTCATGAGCGCAATAATATTGAAGTGGCGCCCGACACTTCCCCCATTGAAACTTATGTTTGCGATAAATCGTGAGCTTTATGTTTTTTATTCTGAATAGAGCATGCACCAGTGGAAGTGTTTAGTTGTTACTGTGTTTAGGGGGAAAGAATGCAATATATGATAAAAAAACGGCTTTGCCAATGGCTGAAAGTGATGTGCTTGTCATTTATGGCATCAGTTAACTTTGCTCATGAAGCGCCGCTAATAACCAAAATGAATACTGACTTGGGTAGTTTTCGTAAAGTAGCGAGTTAATTGCCATTTGAGCAGCAGCATCCGGATACGTTGAAAGATGCATTACAAAATGAAGGCTTTAGTTTGGCTAAAGGTAATTTAGACAAATTTGGTATTCGCACTATTCAATTAAAAAAATATACTGACAATTTGGAGATGGAGCTAAGCCTGGCAGTTTCTCCAGAAGGAATTGATGCTTATGGATTTTATTTTAACGCGCCGAATTCGGTCATCTTGGCTAATAGGTTGATGACTTAATGAAGCAATTAGTTTTTGTGGAAAACAACTGACCAGTAAGCAGTATTACAAACTGTTAACAAAGGATCATATGGAACTGGCTGGTCGTTGTCCACCAAATTAACTTGAGGCATTCTTTATGAAAAGCACTGCAAATACCTTCAGATTATTTTATCGCTCTCGATACGGCAAGCCTTTTGTGTTCGCATTTTTTGGTTATTGTTGGGTGGCCATTTTCTTGTCACCTGAACTAACCTGGGAAGAAATTGGTAAGTGCCGTGTCCTATGGCAGTTTATCCAAGATTTTAATCCGCTGTGGTTAAATCGTTTTGAGATACATCATTTGGCTTGGTACTTTCCGATCAAACTCATTGGCTATTTGGGTTTTCCGGCGATCATGGGGGCGAATTTGGCGGCTTATTTCGGCGAGCAATCAAACACCTCGGCAAAACCAATGGACTTATTCTGTTGGGCGCCACTTTATGCACACCCACAATCATTTTATCCGGAAATTATGGATTCCAATCTCAGTCATTTCGATTCCGTACTTGCATACACGATTGGCATTTTTATCGTTGTTGGCTTTAGCTTAAATAAAATGTTGTACAGCAAGCGGGCAAAGATCCATTTTTATATGTTGGTCGCCATTGTTGTAAGTTGGCTTGCCACAATGTTCATGCCTGACTTTGGGTTCCAGTACCCGGCTTGCCGTTCCGGTGCCGAATTGGAGAGGGCACAGGCTGACTATCAATTAGTCACGCATGACCTTCCGCTATTTATGACACATTTCAATCCCGTGGTAGCGTTTCTGTATAGCTATGTTGGCGTCAGCATCATGACGCGGGTTATTCCAGCATTGTCGCAACCAATCAGCAACCTTAGAGCAAATTATGAAAATTAATGGGTTAACTTTTATGATGTGCCAATTACCCTTATCGACCATAGAAAATATAATGAATGTAAAACTAAAGACCCCAATCATCGTTGTGAGTTTGAGTTTAATCGCTACTGGCTGCGCATCGCACAATTATTATCCGAATGACGTTGTACACCAGAATGTTAACGCTGCTTCCTCATTGCTAACAGGAATGACTATGAATGAAGTGGAAAGTGTCATGGGAGCTCAGCCAATACGGGTTGACCGAGATGATTACAGCACGGTATGGCAGTATTGCGACACGCAATATGACCAATCCACGTATGTCGCACTGACTTTTGCCAACAGCACTAACTTGTTAGAAAAACGCTATTACTACCCGATAACCTGGAGAGAATCCAAGGGTGAGTATTTGTTTCCTTCCGATCATGGACAGGCAGAAATTCATACTGAAAACTTGCAAATAAGCTGTGAGCATTTTGCTCAACAAATGGGCATTAAAGATCCTGATGAAATACGCATAGGCGGGTTTTCTGAGCAAGAGCTGGATGAGAATAGAAGACGTATACGAAGGATGGTAGACGCAGCGCTTGGAGGATCTGGAGGAGGCAATGAGCAGGAAAGAATATGGCGAGAACAACAATATCATCGTTGATTAGCCTCTTTAAAAATGGGTAGAAATAATTGCAGGAATGCTACTAGCTATCCATTTTTCTAAAAGACAAAAGGGAGGGATGGTAACGGTTGTTAACTAAATTAAAATATAACCAGGAGAAATGAATGAAACTTAAATGTTTGAAAAAAATCGTACTTATCGGATTGATGCTAAACCCTTTAATCTCTTACGCTGGAGCAGATAATAACAAGGGTGCAGCTAACTTATCTGGCTCAGAAATTATTAATAATGAAGTAGCGAATATTTATTGGAAGACAGCTAGACACCTTCTCGCTACAACACTAACTGAGCATGGGTTGGTTCAGTATTTGGTGGCAGGTAAGGCTAACCTGAAGATTTTGAATCCATTACTTAACGCTTATGTTGTAGATGCTGAATACAGGGCTGATGGTAGAAATAATCATGATTTTGGTGTTGATGAGGCCGGTGAAGATGCGCAAATACGCGTTCTAAGAGAGATACAAAACGGTAGCATCAAAACCGTCCCAGCTAACAAAATACAAAACATGCAAAATTATTTGGTAAACACCAAGGAATTTGACCCGTTGAATAGTTACGACCCAAATAAACAATATTGAGTCGAACTATAGTTGAGCATGTAAAATAGGATGATGTAACAACAACTTTTCAATATACATTTAACAAGGATAAAGCGATGACAAAAAATCACAAAACCGTCTTAACAGGAATAGTCATTTTAGCCAGCTGTTTTCAAAGCGGTTGTTCTACCTCACAAATGGGGCTTAATGCCTCTACACTTGGACCTCTAGTAAGCGGTACTCTTGGTGCCGTAGCACTTGGCGCGTATGGAGATAAATCGGGCCATAAGTTGGCTGGGCAGGTTGCGGGGGGCGTAATTGGGGCTGCGGCAGGTAGTGCTGTCGGCAATTATATGGATGCAAAGGGAAAAGAGATAGAAGGCGAAGCGAGGACGGATGCACTCAATAGTGAAAAAATGGGGGCAAAATCGACAGCAGTGACAAACCCAACCAATGCTAACTCATATGGAAACACGACAGCCCAGTAAACGTAAAATGAAATTGGCGGTAAAGCTGCGCCATAGTTAAAAAAGTCGCTCCAGTAAAATGTACAGAACACTCGGCTAAGGTGGGTTAAAGGTGCTAACGAAACTTGGCAACCGTAACAGGCAAAAGATGGCCTGTATCTTGATTGGATGCAATTCAAATGAATCGTATTTCAGGCCTAAGCAGCAAGATGCCAGTGCATCACACGCTCCAATGCTTAGCAGGCCTGCTCTTCTTGGAGGAGAGTAAGCCGTCTTAGTTGCCACTAAATACACTGGCGCAATAAATATCAACAAGGACGCTGCCGTAAACGGCGTCTAACCTCCTTTTTTCAGTCAGATTTTGTCTCCAGACCGATTTATATTAACGTCATATTGATAACTTTGTAGCGCATTGAGTTTAGGGCTACACCACAATTTAGGCTATTGGTTCCCAATAGCCTAAATTTTTATCCCGAATAAGCTCTTTTAGAAAGCGTAAGCAACTTTGGGCACAAACAATCTTGTATTTCCTACCGAGATAAACACCATGATAACCAGACTAAAATATTTTCTAGTTTTTTCATTATTTTTTGCAACCGAACTTTGTGCAGCACTGAATTCGCCAATTGAAATCAAACCGTTTGTTGCGGTTACACAAGCCGTTGATGTAGAGCAACTAGCCAGGTTACAACAAGAAGCGAATGTTGGTGATGCCGGTGCACAATATAATTTGGGATTTATTTATCTGAAAGGTTTAGGAGCAAGTCCTGATGTAAATATGGCATTTGATTGGTTTAAAAAAGCTGCAGAGCGAGGATTTGCGCTAGCCCAAACACAACTGGGTTTCAGTTATGCAGAAGGACAAGGCGTAACGAAAGATGACTCTTTGGCGTTTCAGTGGTATGGAAAAGCGGCAAAACAGGGTGAACCAGGGGCTCAAATGAATCTTGGATTGATTTATTCGGATGGCAAAATTGTGCCAAAAGACGAAAAAATGGCTTTTTCCTGGTTTTTGAAATCCGCGCAACAAGGCAGAACCACTGCACAGTTTATCGTTGCAAATCGCTATTTTCAGGGCAACGGTGTCGCCAAGCAGCCTGATTTGGGCTTGACCTATTTGGAAAAATCCGCCAACCAAGGCTTTGTCACAGCCCAAACTGAGTTAGGTGAAATGTACGCCAAAGGCCTACTGGTTAACAGAGATGAAAACAAAGCCCGCAGCCTATTACAAAGAGCAGTTGATCAAGGAGATGACGATGCCAAAAAATGGCTATCATTTCTAACCCTGTGCAAAGCACCTTATCACACGGGCGGAGATGGTCACTCAGTGGCTAATGCCGTGATATTACCGAAGGCAAAAACCAGTTTTGACGGTATTAACATGGAAAATTGCTGGTTATCCGAAAAATATCCAAGCTACCAAAAAACAGCACAAAGTTTAGTAAACGAAAATCGGATTTATGATCGCATTGAAATAACCACGCGAAATGGCAAAACTCAAATTATCTATTTTGATGTGACTGACTGGATTGGTTTTAGGGTCGAATAACTGCAGCTGATTGCGGGGTTTGGGAGCATAGCTTAACATGCTCGCCAAAATTGGCTCCTATGGTATCTACATGCAGGAGTAACTCATATTCCGCTTTCGACCATTGTTATAAGAACTCATACAAATCCAAACATGCAAGTTGATAGCCAGCAAGATTTTTTATCCTGAATGGCCTAGTTGGGAGAAGCGATTTATTGACTGTTTTGCAAAGAATCTTTTTTCGGGGCTTATACATCTAATCTGGGTTTTATCGCTAAACGGGCATTTCAGCCTGAATGATAGTTTTAACGGCGATTATTTTCCGAACATTGGATTAGGCCCATGAAAATATATAACTACAATTTTAAGAAAATACGATGATCCCGCCGAACATACAAAACAGGAATTTTAAAGAATTCCCCAACTTTTAGCATTCTACGAATTAAGGCTTACGATCATGGTTATTTTTGGTTATAGATCTATAAATAAATTTGTTAGCGGCGGCCTACATCGCCAGCAAAACTGCCCTAAATGCGGCTGTACACAGGAGCTTCATGAAGCCCTCCACACACCCTATTTTACCCTTTACTTTATTCCTTTATTTCCACTGGACAAAGGTGTTCGGGTGTTAGCCTGCCGTCGTTGCGATACCGCGTACACCATGCAGCCAAATAACCAATATGCGCATAAGCCAAGCCAAGAATCAAAAGGACCAGCAGATTGGAATGCCCCGCCAATCGAGAAAATGGTCATCACTTGCATTCACTGTCATAAAGAATCACGAGTTCCTAATGATGAGCGAACGCTACTTATAACTTGTCCTCATTGTGGCAAAAAATTTAGCCGTATGATGATCTGATGGCCCGTTTGCTAGGTTCGATAGTCTGTTGGTAATATTTTGGCCTGAACTTTTTAAGTAATAACATTGCTTATTCTGCATATTTTCAACACCTTTATAAACTTAGCTTTCAGCCAAAATAACGTTTTCCGGTTCCTAATGGTTAATGATCAAATAAGTAGAATAAACTTAATTTTGGTGTTAATACAATTTCAGTGTTTGCAAAAGATCAGTCTTGCGAGTTACTCTTGCTTTATACAGCAAAGAGCTTATTGAAAGCGTGATGCAAAAAATACAGTTATTTTATTGAGATTGCCGGGATGACTTAATTTGTTCATGTTGATAAAAAATTACATAACCATACAGTATTACGGGATTTACATTAGATCGAATAGGCTTGAGAAATTATATTATGAATAGATAGAAATAAAGTAATTTAGACCGATGTAATAATTAAAATAAAACCATATGGACATCCCAATATGAACAAACTAACTACAGCACTGATTTTTTGCGCACTTTCATTCAATGCCTTAGCAGAGGACCGCGCTTTATTAATTGGCGTAGGTAAATATCAAATGAAAAATGCCGATTTGCCTGGTATAGAACTCGATCTGGGCATGATGCAAGAAGCTGCTAAGTTATTAGGTTATAACCAAATCAAGACATTGCAGGATGAGCAGGCAACGTTAGCAACTGTTGAGCAGACCATCTCGACCTGGTTGGTTGATGGTATGGACAAAAATGACCGCGTACTTATCTATTACAGTGGGCATGGCACCAACATACCCGATAGAAATAACGATGAAACCGATCAACAGGATGAAGCGTTAGCGATGCACGATATGTTTTTGAGAAAAAATGAAATCAGCGGGGTGTTGGTGGATGACCGTTTTAAAGAACTATTAAGAAAAATCCCCAGCAAACATGTGTGGGTATTAATCGATGCTTGCCATAGTGGCACAGCAACACGAAGCGCTGGCCAGGCAGGCATAATGGGCCAAAATGAATTTGTTCCTAAATTTTATCGTTGGGAAGGGATGAGCGATTTAAAGCAATCTCGTGGATTTTCAGTGACAGCCAAGCAAGACGATGCGCAAACAGGAATCGTCACCTTAAGCGCCGCTCAAGATAACGAGCAGTCGATAGCCACATCAAACGGCAGTTTATTCACTGTCGGGTTAAATCGTATCATTCGCCAAACGGCGGCAAATCACGCAAGCTTGTCGCCAGCCAGTATGATAGAGGACGTTACGACATTTTTGGTAAACAATCTTCCCGGGTCGACATTATTTCATCCGCAAATTTCGGGTGATACCAACCTTTTACAGCAATCTACCCGCGTGCAAACTATTGATAATGGACAAGGTTTAATGGCGCAGCGCTTGGTAGATATGATTAAGACAGCTCAACCCTTAGCCTTGCAGCTAAATCAACGCACCTTCAGAGAAGGCGACAAATTAATCAGCACAGTCGATATTAAACAAAGCGGGTATTTGAACATTATTGAAGTCAATGCCCAGGATGAGGCAACTGTGCTTTATCCAAATCAATTCCATTTGGACAATTATGTTCAAGCTGATCAATTCGTGTTGCCAACTCAGCAGATGGACTTTGAATTGACTGCAGGCGCACCGTTTGGACGCTCATTCATTGTGGCCATTTTATCGCCGGAGAAATTAAATCTATATGACAACGGATTTGCCCAACGAGGTAAGGATGGAAATTTAAGTATTTTATTTAAATCTTTAACGCACAAAGGGTTGCAGCAAATTGCCAAAGTATCAAAAATCACCAAAGATAATCAGTCCTTATTACAGGCTGGTGTTGTTGAAACCAAAGTATGCACGCTAGACGAAAGTTGCTAAAGCGCCTGTTTACTCTTTGCAACCCACTAAACAACTGGAAAAAATAATGAAACATATGTCTGCCGCTATTTGCTTATTAGCCCTATCGGCCTGTGCGACACACCCAACCCAACCGGTAAGCGATTTTAATTTTATGGATTTGGATGTCTTTGATACCACATTACAACAATCAATGACGGCGGGAAGCCAAGATATTAAGGTTACCGTAATGGGTGATTTAACAGTTAACAAAATCCCGGATCGCTTGGGTAAATGGCTTAGCGTGGTCGCAGAAAATGGCCAGCTGGATTATCAGCCTAAAACCAAATCAATTGAATTACTGGCCCTATTACCAACAATCTATGAATACGCAAGAGAAACCTTGAAGTATCTTCCCGCCAGAAGCTATGACGCCACCGTGTATTATCAACAATCCACCGGAAAAATTGATCAGATTGTTTTCCATAAAAAACAAAATAACTAGTGCATCGTTTATGTTTAACAGTCACAAGTTTGTTTTTGCAGGTTAAATTAAAGTTGATTAATTGTTAACTAAAAACGATGAGAAGTCTAAGGAGAATCAATAAGATGGGTCAACATTTCTGGATAATTTGTGTTTTGAGTTTGCTTTCATTAAACCTCACAGGCTGTAGCTCGGTGGGCTATCGCATGGGGGATCGACTTATGGCTACGGCCGATTATGACAAAGCTATTTCCGCCTATCAAAAGGAGCTTCAAAATCAAACCGATCCTGCAACAAAAATGGGCGCTTTGCATAATATGGGTGTTGCCTATCAACACCTGGGTGATTCAATAAAATCTGCAGAATATTTTCAACAAGGCGTCAATGCCATGCCTGAACGTGGATATTACGGCTACCTGAATTTGGCATACCTTTCCTATAGAGAAGGGAAAATAACGGCTGCCAATGATTTTATTTTGAAAGCAAAAGACCTTGCAAGCACACCCGCTTATCAAAACCTGGAACAAAACTCCAGATATGGTAAAAATACCATTAAAAACGCAATTTTCGCTGCGAGTGATTTTTACAGATTGAGAATGCTTTATCAAAATATGATTAGCAAACAAAGATCTAAATTTTATCGTGAAGCCATGCAGATTGCAGAAGAAATATTAAAAGGAAGCAATCATGTTGATTTTTTATTTGATCTTCAGGGTAACACGATAGTTGATGTCAGTAACGGATCATTAGCTGACTTAAACGGTATGGTCAAAGGCGATCAAATCATAAAAGTGGGTGACACACCGGTTGCCACTGGAATTAGTACGCAAATTGAACTTCGTAATTTACTGACTAATTATTATGACAAATTTGGCAGTACAGTGGATATTACCATCCAAAGAAATAACCGCACCATTGTGCTGCATTGCAAACTGACTTATCCGGAAATAGCTCAAGCGCGATTTCTACTGCAAGACGCCAGAAACCAAATTTTAGCACCGATCAACACAACTACTGAGGACACAGAACCTCCAACATTAAAAGTAATTGATCCGAAACCTAAACGAGGATTTAGTGTGGTTTCGAAGCAGGCGATAAACTTTGCCGTTTTGGCCTCTGACAACGTCGCAATTCAGCAAGTCACGGTTAACGATACCCGTTGTGATGTCACTGACGCAAATGAATTAGAAAAAACATTTCTATCTGGCGATGTCAAAAAATACCATGTCAGTTTGCCACTGGTTAAAGGTGAAAATGTCTTTACCGTCACTGCAGTTGACACCAATGGCAATAAAATCAGTCAACGCATTGAGGTGGAAGGTGGAAACACTACCACCCCCCAGGACGATAACAAATTGTATGACCATCGCATTGCTGTAGTAGTTGGCATTAACAATTATTCATCTTTTCCATCACTGGAATTTGCCCGCAATGACGCGCAATCCATACGTGACAGCTTAACCAAGTTAGGTTTCGATAAAATTATAGAAATTTATGACCGAGATGCCACAAGGGAAAGGCTATTGAGGGTTTTAAAGGATGAATTACCAGGCATCATGGACGAAAATGATTCACTCATGGTTTATTTTGCCGGACATGGCGCTACTGAAGATTTAGCCGCAGGCGAACAGGAAGGCTATATCATTCCGGTAGATGGTGAAGCTAAAAACTTCCAAGGAACGGCTATTTCGATGACATCTATTCGAGACATGATTCCTCGCTACCGTGCGAAACATATATTGCTGGTTTTTGATTCCTGCTATTCTGGCCTAGGTTTGAAACGTAGCGGAGGTACAAAAACAGGCGCAAGTGATTTCATAAAAATGCTTTCACAAAAACGTTCAGCCCAAATTCTGACAGCAGGCGGAAAAAACGAAACTGCTGGTGAGGAAAAGGGGCATGGCGTATTTACCAATGTACTTCTGCAAACACTGGATGGGCAAGAAGCCTATATGCTAGCCAGCGACATTGGACAAATCGTCAGAAAAAAAGTCAGCGAAAAAACAAATTACCAGCAAACCCCGCTTTTTGGGTGGCTTGATGGTGAAGGTGATTTTATTTTTGAAACCCAAAATAAATAGCTTCTAACGAACTAGTCGGGCATACGTTATGCTGGACTATGAATGTCCGATAATGATCGTTTAGACAGTTTTTTAGCATCCGCCAACGCCCGCTTATGGCCGACAGACAACCGTCGAGTCCGATAGAAAAATTGAGTGGATCTGGTTTTTTATTCAACGTTCGGTGTCGAACTTGATCATTCAGTTTACTGGAAGACTTATTCAGAATTGATTTTGGAATCTGTAAGATCAAGTCTGAGTTTGTACAACTGGGTCAAACTTTATTGGTATCTGACAACTAAACTACCCTATGGGTGCCTCGGAAAATTGCTATAGGATGACTCTGGTAATTCCGGTGACGGTAACATTTTCAGTTGCTTTTTATGGACTAAAAAAATTCCGGTGATATTGAATTCATTAATCAGAGAATTCTATATTTTTTAGTAGTTCGACTATCGATTGCCCAGGATGTCGGCCATCGCCATAGTGTTTCAGATGCGGGCTTAACCTCTCCCATAAATTGGGTGGAATGCTAATATCAAGCCTCTTGTAGCCTTCTAAACTCTTACGTGCCCGTAATTTTCGTTGTGATATGGCGTGTTTATTTAATCTAATTTGACTGTGCATATTTTGGGTAGCTTTGCGTAAATTTTATGGCTAAAAGAATTACAGATTATGGACTGATAGAATACTGTATTTATAAGCATCCTATCGTACTAAAATCCCACCTTGCTCGTGGCTGACTTCGTAACTTAGGTGCGCAACCAAATTAAAGTTGCGCAACCAAGTTAAAGTTGCGCAACTTTTTGTAACATTTTCTTTAGAAATTAAATTAACTGATTCGCGGTGAGTATCCTTTAAACCGGCAACAACCTCTGAACACCAGTAGCGCAATAGAAAATGATACGCTTGAAAAAGCAGGTGATATGGAAACAGAGGAAGAGGCAAGATAGTGGTTAAGTCAGCTTCATTTTATAACGAACGAATGTGAGGTTAATAAAAAATGCAAGAAGATAATCAATCCCAAGATGAATGTCTTAATACAGACGAGCAATACGATAATTATGTCTGTGATCTAATCAATAACATATTACTAGTTAATCTCTGGGACCTTTGTTTTCTATATGCGGAACATTTAGCGTATGGAAATTCAATCCCTGATTGCATTAAAGGCATAGACCCGCAACAATTGGAAAATGCACAAGAAGATGGTTATTTAACGGTACCAGCCATATTAAGCCCCATCCAACAATGGCTTACCGAACAAATCATAAAAAGCATTGAAAGAAACGAGATTAAGCCCAAAATTATAGGTCGCTTTGTAGATGGTAATATCGACAGCAAACGAACTTACGTTGGTGAAAGCTATTTAATCGATTGGCTTGTTTGCAGGAACATTCGTTTAGACATGGATCCAGAAGGTCATATCGTATATCGGTCACAGGTTTTAGATCGAATTCGCGATGAAATCTTTTATGCCTCAAGACACTTAACAGGCACTATTTATGGTTTTTATTTAGATAATCTAGATATTGATTCAAGAGAAACCGACTATTTGACTGCCGAAAATGCAAGGCTAAGAAGAGAACTGAAAGATTTAAAGATCAAAAAGCCAATTAGTAACACTCATGGCAATGCGGAAAGATTTGCAAGGAATAGGGAGCAAATTTTAGGTGCTGCTTTATCGGTAATAACTCGATGGCCGGATCAATGTCAGAATAACGCCGATAAATACGAGGCAACTAAAGTTGCCAAGTTAATAGAGGAGAAAGCACTACTATTTTGGCCAGATAGTGGCCTGCCACCTTTAAGCCTAGAAAAAATGGAGCGTGAGTTAAGCAAATGGCTAAACAAAGCCGGTAAGTAAATTTTAGTCACCGTTCAGTAAAATCTAGCTCCCGTAATAACACACAAAACCTCTTCAAAATATGCCTTACGTTTTTTCACAACCTGTAAGGCTTTATCATGACCGATACACCGACAAGTACAACCCTGGGCGACTTCTGCCCCAAAAACACTTTTGCAATACACCCCGACAATCCGCTGAAAGAATCAGAATTTAACTGGCTCTTCAAAAACCGCGATGCAAATGGTTTTAAAAGAGCGTTTGTCAAAGTCACTGCCAGAAACTTCCTAGTTCATGTTCCAACTTTCACCCAGTGCTTAGCCGACCGAAGAGGCGCATAACTCATGTTCTGTTTGCATTGCATGCAACGCTGGCTACCAATTCGGATAATTGGGCACAGATGGCCGGTATCGCATTGTAAATGCGGATGGATTACAGGATGTATGCGGCTTGTAGCTAAAAACTACAGTGAATTTATAGAAAACGGCGGAATTTTTAAAAATATCGCCGGTTTTTTTATCAACTCGACGTGTTTATGCAGAGAGAGTAATCATGACCAGATACAAAAAAGCCGCCAGATGTCGCCACATCCAAACGGCTTTACTTACAACTTGCGCTAAAAAGCTTAGACAAAAATCGTTGGCAATGAAAGCAGTCTGTTACCGGATGGTTAGCTGGTTGAATGCTTTAGGTATTGTTTAGTTATGAATTTCTTACGTAACGATCAATTAGGGTGGCTAATAGATGGTGGATAAGAGACAAAAAGTAAAAGGTCGGAAAACTGAACATACTTTTGCCGCCAAGCCGCACCATATATTCAGGCCCAACTTTAGAGCCAAAACGCCATCACCGGCTTCTGTCTTAAGTCACATGGCAGCACATATGTTGGATAACTTGATAGCGCAATTTGATGGCAAGAATAATGGGGATTTCTCCGCTGCACTCGGAACCATGAAGTTATACGGCTGGCGTTCCCAAGGATCAATCCACAAGGCGTTAAATGAATTATTGGCATTAGGCTTCATTGAACAAACACGACAAGGTGGTAAAAACCAGTGCTCTTTATACGCGGTCACTTGGTTGGCAATAGATGACTGTAACGGCAAGTTGGATGTAAATCCCACTAACGTTGCATCTAATCTTTGGAAGCCTGACAACAAAGAGAAAATTGATTGGCGATATGTTCACGCTTGGGAAGAGCGCAAGAGTAAGCCACCAAAATTAAATAATGTGGTCACTATGAGGACAACTGAAGTCACTAAAAGGACGAGTCATTAATTACGCAGGACTGATTTTAATAAAACTGTTCACTATAAGGACGAGTCAGGCCAAGTTTTGTCTATCTTGTAGTCACTATAAGGACACCTTTATAGATGTATACCAAGTGTTAAGGCATAAATTATTAACAATCAAATTTGTATTTTAGATAGAAATACAAACTCTTCAGTAAGCAAATTAATTTTGGGTTAAAAAATGGCAAAACGTAAAGTACAAAACTTAATCAAAGGCAGCGCCAACCATAGCAGAACGGAAGGCGATTATATGTCTACCTTACTGGAAACTGTAACTTTGGACGACTGGCAGGAAGTGATCAAAACCACTCTAACAGCTGCTAAACAAGGTGATCCCCAAGAAGCCAGAGCATGGTTAGGGCAATATCTAGTGGGTAAACCAGCATTTAAGGCACCCACACCGTTAACCGTCGTCGTTAATCAACTCAATGGTGATAATCCATTGATTAATCGGTTAGCTACACCGGTAATTAATCAGCAAAAATTCGGTTTTGATAAAGATGACGTATGGGAAGGCCAAGTAAAGGCCATTATTGCGCAAGAATTAGCCGAGAAGTTGAAAGATGTTGAATCCATTCCTAGCCCATAGCTAGCGTGGGTTTAGCTGATTTTACTTCGCAAAACGCAACTAATTTACCTAATGATTTCGGAAAATAAATAAAATGGGCGGATACGGCAGCGGTAGAAAGCACGGCGCGAATTGCACAGATGAATACCGGAGTATTGATATAAGACGCTGGCAACGGGAAGGACTTATAGAGCTTGGTACAACATTAGACTGGCAATGGCTTCAAAATGGTGAAAGAGTTGCATCCATTGGTGTTAAAGTGGAAACAGGTCAATTACGTTTGAACTATAGCTATCAAAGCAATGGCGGCGACAAAGAGAATCTCGATTATTTAGTGAAACTACAAACTTCAACAAACCATTATGGCGGAGTTCGATACTGGTTTACCTGTCCGGCTGTTGATTGTGGGCGGCGTGTGGCCTTGTTGTATATGGCAGGCAAAATCTTTGCTTGTCGGCATTGTTACCAGTTGGCCTACCGTAGCCAACGAGAAACAATCGGTCAACGAGGCCATGATGGTGCTAATACAATCCGTAGCCGTTTGGGTTGGCAGATAGGCATTGCTTATCCTAGTGGCTACAAACCAAAAGGTATGCACTGGAAAACCTATGTCCGGCTACTATCTAAACACAATGATTATGCTAACCAAGTCATGGTAGATATGATGTCATCCATGAAGAAAGTTGAGCAGCGGTTTACTGAAATTAAGCGAAAGATGGATGGTGGGTTATAACTTTCCACTTTCAGGAATCAATTCAATGCTGGAATGGACTGATTGCCATTGCTGACATAATTACTACAAATGTTACTACTTTTTCATGGTTGATTTAGGAAACAGCTATTCTGTTAATATGTCTACACTGTCCGATACAACAGCAAATGAATTGAACCGTTAATAAACGCGGACTAGCCATAGATGTTGTATTTTGAAAAACACCATAACTATTGAAAACATCAACGATTATTTAAACTAAAAAATCTAACTCTGTTTTACTGGAAATAATTTAAGGAACCACGGAATAAATGGCCAACAAACTCACCTTAGCCAAGCTCGAAAGCCTCTTACTTACTGCGTGTGATGACTTGCGCGGCAATATGGATGCCAGTGAATACAAGGAATATATCTTTGGCATGTTGTTTTTAAAACGCGCTAGTGATTTATTCGATCAGCGCCGAGAAGAAATAAAGCGCCAAGGTAAAGCTGATGGCTTGAGTGAAGTCGACATTGCTGCAAACATTGAAGACACCGACCAATATTCAGGCAAATATTTTTATGTACCCCGTCGGGCTCGTTGGAATGAACCCTGGATAGATGATAACGGCAACCCACAACCCGCACTTAAACACGTCAAAGAAAACGTTGGTTCGGTTCTCAATAAAGCCTTAGAAGAATTAGAAGACTACAACATTGATGCCCTGGAAGATGTACTTAAAGGCACCATCAACTTCAACCGCAAAATCGGCCAGCACACACTGGATGATGACACGCTAGTCAATTTTATCCATAACTTCGACAAAATCCCGCTCAGGGATGAAGACTTTGAATTTCCTGACTTGCTAGGCGCGGCCTATGAATGGCTGATTAAACACTTTGCCGACTCTGCTGGTAAAAAAGCAGGTGAATTTTATACACCTGCAGAAGTCGTGCGCATTTGCGTGGAAATTTGTGATCCCAAAGAAAACATGAGCGTTTACGATCCCACAGTAGGATCAGGCGGTATGCTGATACAAGCACGGGATTATTTACGTGAATGCGGTGGTGATTCACAAGAGTTGGCTTTGTACGGTCAGGAAAAAATGGGCACCACCTGGTCTATCTGTAAAATGAACATGTTGTTGCACGGCATATCCCATGCGGTAATTCGCCAGCAAGACACCTTACGGGAACCACAACATCAGGACGAAAGCGGACAACTTAAACGCTTTGACCGCGTACTTGCCAATCCACCGTTTAGCCAAAACTACATCAAAAAAGAAATAAAATTCCCTGGTCGCTTTCCGGTTTGGATGCCGGAAAAAGGCAAAAAAGCCGATTTAATGTTCGTGCAGCACATGTTGGCAGTATTGAAAGCCGATGGCCGTATGGCAACGGTAATGCCGCACGGCGTGTTATTTAGAGGTGGCGAAGAACGCGAAGCCAGACAGTATTTTATAGACAAAGGTTATCTAGAAGCTGTTATCGGCCTGCCCAGCAACTTGTTTTATGGTACCGGCATTCCGGCCTGCATATTAGTGCTTAACAAAGCCGGAAGCCAAGAGCGAGATACTGTGTTGTTTATCAATTCCGACCGCGAATATCGCGAAGGCAAAGCTCAAAATCATTTACGGCCGGAAGACATAGATAAGATTGTGCATGCCTATCGAGCTGGTAAAACGATAGATGCTTATGCGCGTCGAGTGCCTATTAGCGAAATCCAAGCTGAAGAATACAACTGTAATATTCGTCGGTATGTGGACAATGCGCCACCACCAGAGCCACATGATGTCCGTGCCCATTTACAGGGCGGTGTTCCACTAACCGAGATTGATGCCTTACAGCATTATTGGCAAAACTACAGCGGTTTAAGGGAAAGTTGCTTTATAACCCGCCCCAGCGCAGAACATGGTAAGCACTATGCCGATTTTAGCGCTGCATTATACGACAAGCGCTCCATAGCCGAACTTATAAACAAACACCCAGGAGTTTTACAGCGACAAAACCAGTTTGTTGAACAACTACAAGCTTGGTGGCAACAGCATTTGCCGCTGATTGAAGCACTGGCACCCGATGCAGGCAACCAACTGGGTAAACGAAATAATGTTTACGCGTTGCGTTCCACGTTATTGGACAGCATTGAACGTAACTTTACCGACCAAAATCTGCTTAACCGTTACCAGATTCGCGGCGCGTTTGCCAATTATTACAATCTGCTCAAAGCAGACTTTAAATCGATTGCAGCCAGCGGTTGGGGAGCTGAATTAATACCAGATGAGGATATTTTGCAAAGCCAGTTTCCAGAAGTGTTAGCAGAACTGGAAAGCCAGCACAGTCGTTTGGCGGAGCTGCAAGCCTTGTTTTCTGCAGCTGGCGAAGAAGATTTTGAAGACAGTGATGACACCGGCGTATTGCCGCCTGATGAGGTGAAAGCTTTAAAAGCAAATCTGAAAGAATCCAAGGGCATGATGAAATTGGCTAAGCGCGATAGCAGTTTAGGTGATTGGCAGAGTTTCCAGAGGGAAAGTGAGCGCATTGAAAGCCAACTGGCGCGACATAAGATGTTGGAAGATGAAGCAAAAAATCTGAAAGCGTTGATTAAAAGTACGGAGAAAAACCGTGATCAATTGGTGGAACAGGCGCGACTGAAAATTGATAAAGTTGAAGCGCGACAAGTAATTGTTGAACGGTTGGGTAAGCAATTGTTGGATAGTTACCGGCATTATTTACGGGCGGATCAGCGGGCGTGTATTGCGGCGATTGAAAATTTGTGGGGTAAGTATGCAGTAAAGGCAAAGCAGATTGAGGCTGAACGCGATCAGGCGGCGGCGGAATTGCAAGCGTTTTTGCGGGAGTTGGGGTATGAGTGAATGGATTCGTACTGAGATTGGAAAGCATCTCAAAATTACTACCGGCTTCCCTTTTGCGTCCAATCACTTTTCAAACGAAGATGGTTTTCCATTAATCAGAATTAGAGACATTTTGACATCAAAAGTCGAAACGTATTACCAAGGAATATACTTTCCGAATTATATAATTAAGAAAGGTGACATATTAGTGGGTATGGATGGTGATTTCCATATAGTAAAGTGGAAGAACGAAAGCGCACTACTGAATCAGCGAGTTTTGAAAATAGAAGTTTCCGACTCTAGCATTTTGTCCCTTGATTTCGTATTCTATTGGCTTGCGCCTTACCTGAAAAAAATTAATGAAATAACAGCAGCTACAACGGTTAAACATCTTTCAACAAAAGATATTATAAGAGCATCTGATAAATTACCCCCTGTTGAAGTTCAACAAAAAATCGCCACCATACTAACCAGCATAGACATCGTCATTGAAAAAACCAAAGCCCTAATCGAAAAATACCAGCAAATAAAAGCAGGTTTAATGCAGGATTTGTTTACCCGAGGTGTTCTACCCAACGGCCAACTTCGCCCACCCCGCGAACAAGCGCCGGAGTTGTATCAGGAAACAGCGATTGGTTGGATTCCAAGGGATTGGAGCTTGAAACGTTGTATCGATCTTTGTTCTCGGATTTGTGTAGGGATTGTTATTCAACCGACACAGTATTACGTAGAGGATGGAGTTCCTGCTTTCAGGTCTGCAAACGTTCGTGAAGAAGGTATTGATCCGAACAATTTTGTGTATATTTCTACCACAGCTAACCGATTGCTTGCAAAGAGCCAAGTTAGAGCTGGTGACATCGTAACTGTTCGAACTGGCTATCCTGGAACTAGTGCCGTCATCCCGATTGAATATGAGGGGGCGAATTGCATCGATATTCTGATTTCAACACCGAATGAGCAAGTTAACTCCAAATATTTATGCGATTGGATAAATTCCTCATTCGGAAAAGAGCAAGTTCTACGCCAGCAGGGAGGAATGGCTCAACAGCACTTTAATGTTGGTGAAATACGCGAGTTACTAGTTGCACTTCCCAATTTGGGTGAACAGGAAGTAATAAAAAACAAGATCAAAACTATCACCAGCAAGTTGGCAATTGAAAGACGTCTATCCGGAAAACTCCACGCCCAAAAACTCGGCCTAATGCAAGACCTGCTCACTGGCAAAGTTCCTGTTAAAATTGAACCTGAAATCTTACCCGAGTCCCAAACATAATATGACAACTGTTACGATCCCAGAATGGACGACCAAAGGGCTATTGCCACCGATCAATCCCGTTCAACCAGCCAGTGCAGAGCGTTCACCCTATTCAGTCACCTTGCTGGATTTGGTTATGCGTTTTGCATGCTCAACTGAGCGCCGACGAATATTATTAGGCTTGTTGGATTTTAGGGCGGCATTACATACAGTTGGGCTCATTCAAGGCTTTCAATGGTTGGATGGTAGCTTTTTGGAACACGTCGAAAAATTGGAAAACAGAGCACCACGCGATATTGACGTGGTTACTTTTGTTAATGTACCCGATGATTTTACGCAGACTGAAGAAGCTTTGGCGATTTTTGACCATAATGCTATAAAAACACAATTTTTGGTGGATAGTTATTTGGTTGAACTCAATCTGCTACCACCCGAAAACTTGGTCAGACAAAGTGCTTATTGGTACAGTCTATGGTCACATCGACGTAATGAAGACTGGAAAGGCTATTTGCAAATTGATTTAAATCCGACTCATGATCAAGAAGCTAGGCGCTATTTGATACGAGAAGAAAATGTAGGGGCATGGTCATGAATAATGAAGTCCATCAGCAGTTGCAAGCTGAACTAGCTTTTCTCCGCAGAGACTTGGAGGATACGCCGGTTAATGCCAGATTAACCCGCATGAGTATCGAAGCCAGATTACGAAAAGTAGAAACTGAATTGAAGACCTTGCCAGCGAATACTTGGGAGCCAGCTCGTGCACGCCTGACATTTGATGGCATCCCCGTTATTGGCAGTCATGGCATCTTTGCTGATTTTGCCATGAAAGCGGTTAGTAGTTTTACTGATGCAGTAGCTTCAGTTGCGGCATCATTGGTTGCTCCCTTAGCTTCTATGGGCCCCATTCCAAATCGGGATCAAAACCAGTTGTTAATTACTAATACGGCTATTGGCTCTTTTGGATTTGAATTGGAAGAATTCAGCGCATCACAGACATCATTGTACGATGAAAGCCCTATGTCGATTGCACTGGAAAAAACTCAAGCGTTATTGCACGGTACATTACAAAGCGACGACGAACTTGCTGATGTTGCCTCGGAAACCGATCCGCGTGCTTTAGATAAAATTCGTGTTTTTTTAAAAGTATTAGCTGATAGTGAAGCCGTTTGTGCTCTTCAGTATAATGGTCAAAGCATTCGCTTTTCAGATGTGGGCCAGGTGCGTAATAGTTTAAATAGGCTTAGTACTGACAACCTGCGAGAATCGCCTGAACAATTAATTGGAACGTTTGAGGGTGTCCTACCGAAAAGCCGCACGTTTGAATTTAGGCTGGCAGATAATCAGCAAACCATCCGTGGTAAAGTTTCCCCGACGATCCAGAATATCAATGGCATCAATCAACATTTGTATGAATCTGTTTGCATTGATGTAATGGCAACCCAAGTGGGGAATGGTAAACCGCGTTATTTGTTAACTAAAGTTCCGGCATGGGACGAACCAATAAATGCTGAAAACTAACATCGAGCCCTCTTTGAAAAATTCAGAGCTAACACCTGTAACGGCAATGATAGCCGAACTTGTACGTTGCTATTGGATATTAGGCATGGAATGCAGCTTGTTGGAAATTCAAAAACTGGCCTGGTTTTTAGAGCGCTCGATTAAGCAATTTATTCCGAATGACGATCCTTTAGACCTACAATTTGTCGCACATAAATATGGACCTTATGCACATCGTTTAACTCATTTGCTAAATAATCTGGATGGAAGCTATCTGCATTGTGACAAACGCATTGGTGATGCTGATCCCTTAGATGTGATTTGGTTTAATGATACGCGAAAAAGTTACTTACAAACCTACCTAAAAACATTAGCCGCTACTTATTTGCTAGCACTAGAAGCAACAACGGCCTTGATCGACGGTTTTGAATCCCCGTTCGGTATGGAGCTTTTAGCAACTGTCGATTGGTTAATTTATAAGGAAGGCGTTGAGCCAACTGTGTTAGCCGTACAAGAAGGTTTAAAAAAATGGCCTGCTGGTGCTAGCGCTGCAAATCGTAAAAACAAGTTGTTTGATGAACGTGCTATTAGTATTGCATTAGAGCGTTTAACCTCTTCGTCTGTTACCGCCACTGGATGACGTAATCTATGTCCGAATACACGGAAGTTGAACTGCCTTTTTTACAACAGCTTGCTGCGCTGGACTGGACGATTATTGACCAAGGATCTGGAGTTCCGCAGGATGCCAGTCTAAGTTTGCGTGAAAACTTCCGCCAGTGGCTACTGCCTGAGGTATTTATTAAGGCGGTCAGCCAAATCAATAAAACTCCTGAAGGTTCTGAATGGCTAACTGATAGCCAACTGGAAGACCTGCAAAATCAATTGCTACGTCAGCCCAATCGTACTTTATTAGAAGCCAATGAGGCTATTCTGGCAATGCTGTTTAAGGCTCAAGTCGATATAAACGAGGTAACCGGTGAAAGTGATCCGGTGGTTCGATTAATCGACTTTCATCATCCAGAAAACAATCAGTTTCATGCAATTAACCAGTTCCGCATCGAGACGCCTGGATGTGTAAAGAGTTTTATTGTTCCTGACATTGTGTTGTTTGTTAATGGCATTCCTCTCTGTGTGGTGGAATGCAAGAAAGGTTCTGAAACCTGCGCCAATCCCATGCAAGAGGCTTTTGTACAATTGCAGCGCTATATGCGCAAACGTACTGAAACCGAATTAGCTGGTTTAAAAGAAGGTGAACCAAGGTTATTTCATTTTAATCTGCTGTTGATTCGTAGTTGTGGGCTAGAAGCTGACTTTGGCAGTATTACTTCAGGTGAAGAACATTTCTACGCCTGGAAAACTCTCTACCCTGACGATGATGCAAAACGAGAAGGCTTGAATGCTCAGCAGCAACTGATTGCAGGAATGTTGACCAAGTCCAATCTGTTAAAGATTTTACGCACTAGTACAGTCTTTATGGATACCGATAGTGGTCCACGAATCAAAGTTATCTGTCGTTATCAACAATTTCGCGCTGCAAATAAGATCGTCGAGCGTTTACGTTCTGGACAAACTGCCATGCAACGTAGCGGCGTAGTTTGGCATACTCAAGGTTCAGGTAAGTCCTTGACCATGGTTTTTTTGGCACGAATGCTAAGATCAAGTCGCGATTTGAATGATTATAAAATCGTTTTAGTAAACGACCGACAAGACTTAGAAGCGCAATTAGGCGAAACAGCTACCTTAATCGGTGGTCGAGTTAATGTTATTCAATCCAAACAGGAACTTCGCAACTTTCTGGCTACGGATAGTTCTGACATCAATATGGTGATGGTGCATAAATTCCAGGAGCATAAACAGACCTTAAGCAACACGGTAGCGGAAGCATTAGGTACTTATAAAGCCATGCCGTCTGCTAAAACCTTTGGTGTGGTTAATCATTCTGACCGTATCATCTTAATGATTGATGAGGCGCACCGAACACAAAGTTCAGATTTGGGTGATAACCTGTTTGAAGCATTTCCAAATGCAACTCGCATTGCCTTTACTGGCACCCCGTTGATAACCGAACGCCACGGTGAACGTAAAACCCATAAACGTTTTGGTGAGTACATTGACACTTATAAGCTAATGGACGCTGTTAATGATGGCGCAACATTGCAGATATTATATGAGGGTAAAACAGCGGATAGCGCCTTAAATGAAAAACATGCCTTTGATGAAGCGTTTGAAGACTTGTTTCGTGATCGTAGCGAGGAAGAAATACTGGCGATCAAGAAAAAATACGGCGCAACCGGTGATATTCTGGAGGCAGAGCAACGCATCAATGCGATAAGTAAAGATTTAGTCAAACATTATGCTGATAACATTCTGCCGAATGGGTTTAAGGCGCAAGTAGTTTGTCATTCTAAATTGGCCTGTGTGCGTTACCAAGCGGGTATTGAAAGGGCTTTAGTTGAACTTATTGCCTTGGAACAGGCACAAGCTTCACCAGATGCAGCGCTAATCAAACGCCTACGTTTTTTAAAAACTGCTGTTGTGATTTCATCTGATGGCACTAATGAACCCGCTTACATCACTCATGCCCGTAAACAAGCCGCTAGAATGAATGCGGTTGATAACTTTTGCAAAAATTTCGATTTTGATGATCCCGATCAAGATAATACCGGCATTGCCTTTTTAATTGTCTGTGATATGTTGTTGACGGGGTTTGACGCACCTATCGAACAAGTGATGTATATCGATAAAAAAATCCGCGAACACACCTTATTACAAGCCATAGCCCGAACTAATCGAGTAAAAAAAGGCAAACAACGTGGCTACGTAGTCGATTATATAGGTTTAGCAAATCACTTAACCAGTGCCTTAACTTTGTATGCAGCCAGTGACGAATTACAAGAGTTGAGTGATGGTTTAAAAAATATCACTTCAGAATTACCTGTGTTGGAAGAACGTTATCAGCGGTTATTACAGCATTTTACTACCCTTGGAATAGAACAAATAAAATCCTTTGTAACTGGGGCTTTACCCAACATGGACGCTGATGCTGCAGTTGTCCATCGAGCCGTTAAAGCTTTGCAAAATGAAAAGCAACGAGCTGATTTTGAAGTGTATCTTAAAAAGTTTTTAATCAGTTTGGATATTATCCTGCCACATAGTTCAGCTCAACCTTACCGTGTGCCAGCCAAGCGATTTGGATATATTCTGCAAGTTTGTAAGGAGCGCTATAAAGATAGCAGTCTGGATCTTGGTAATGCGGGTGAAAAGGTTAAAGCACTGATCAATGAGCATTTAGTTAGCCTAGGTATCAATCCTAAAATTGCCCCTGTGGAATTATTGGCAGAAGATTTCCTGGAAAAATTAACTGCTCACGCTGGTACTAATAATGAAGCTAAAGCCAGTGAAATGGAGCATGCAATCCGAAAGCACTGCACCGTGCATCACGATGAAGATCCTGCATTTTATAAGCGTCTTTCTCAAAAAGTGGATGCTCTGATTGAAAAGCATCATGAAGAATGGGAATTACTGGTCGAAAAACTAGCTGAATTACGCACTGAAGCGGTAAGAGGACGCCAGGCGGGTAAAGAAGGTATGAGCAAAGAGGCTACCACATTTTACGAGTTTATTGTTCAGGTTGGCTTTTCTGGGGGTAAAGTTTCTGAAGGTAATGAAATAAAGTTCAGGGAGTTAATGCAAAGTATTGTTAATATTTTGCAAGAAACAATTTCCAGCATTGATTTTTGGCAAAACCCCGACAAACAAAAACGTGTACGTGGTTTAATCAAGACTGAAATATCAAAGACTGACATAGAAGAACTTAAACAAAACAGAGAAAGAATTACTGTTGAGATAATGAAATTAGCCAAAAACAGACATGATGATTTAATACGTGATCATCAACCAGGTAATCATTAATGCAAATCCGGCATATCAAAGATATTGAATATCAGCTATTGCCAGGTTCAACCCGGCAGACAACTGATATTGTCATCGAACGAAATGGTGTTATCACCGTGCGCCCACCAGAATGGATGACGCCAGAACAGGTCGATAATACGGTGGTTAGTAAAAGAATGTGGATTTATCGAAATATGGCTGAATGGCATGACTTGAATGCCTGTAAAGTAGTTAGGGAATGGGTGAATGGTGAGTCTTTCCTGTATTTGGGAAATAAATATCGATTACAGTTAGTTGATCAACAGGACGAAGCCTTGAAATTAAAGAATGGCCGCTTTTGTTTATTGCGTTCAGTAATTGAAAAAGGCGGTAAAGAAGCTGGTCAAAAGGCTTTTGAAAAGTTTTATAAGGATAAGGGCATTACTCGTCTAAACACACGGGTGTTGCACTTGGCTGCTAAAGTGGGAGTTGCCTCTGGTAAGGTTCAAATTAAGAACATTGGTTATCGCTGGGCCTCATGCCTGAGCAATGGTGATTTAAACTTTCACTGGAAATGTTTAATGGCCCCACTGACGGTGATTGATTACATTATCATCCATGAGCTTTGCCATATCCATTTCCGAGATCATTCTGATGCATTCTGGAATGAAGTCGATAAAGTGCTGCCTGATTATCAAAGAAAAAAAGATTGGTTGCGTTTCCATGGTGCAGAGTTAACGCTCACATAAGTTGTGTAAGCTCTATGTTTCAAGGGTTGATGTTGGCAATGCTTTTGAATTGAAAAAGCCCTACCCCGTGGGTTAGGGCATGTTCCTGGTTTGTTTTCGTGGCATTGCTTGTTTTTATGGAATAGTTGTTAGGCTCATTGGAGAAATTGTTTTGATTCACATTGTGTTGGATACCAATATATACAGAAATAATCCGGGCAGGAATAATCTAAATTTCCAAGCTATTGAAAAATTAGCAAACGCTGGCTGGCTCAAGCTGCATGTACCATACGTGGTTGAGCGCGAGTTTCAAACTCAGCAACGCGAAATCTACTCAAGAGACTTAGAAAAAATCGCAATCTGGACTATCTGGGCTATCAAGAAAACAGTTGTCACCAGATATGCTAGAGAAAATAAATTTATTAAAAGCCCAACTTTGTGCTGAATCGGATAATATTCTATTAGATGCCGAAAAGCAGCTTGTGGACTGGGCTGAAAGTATAAATGCTAACCGGTATCCTTTATGCTTAGATCAGGCGCAGACTGCTCTTGAAGCATATTTTCAGGGTCTCCCTCCGCTCAAAGCCCCAAAAATTCGTGACGATATACCAGACAGCTTTGTCGTACAGGCTATTACCAAAATATATCATGAAAATGGCGACTTACATTTAGTTGCGGGCGACCAGAAGATAAGAGATGCCTTTTCTGAAAGTAAAACCATTACCGTTTATAAAGAATTATCTGATTTTATTGAATCAGAAATTATTCAAAATGAACTTAAAGATATTGATTTACTAGACAATATAGAAGCGATTAAACTTGCTATTAAAGCCTATGAGGATGAATACGGAGAGATTTCCACTAGCATATCCAACGATATCGGCGAAGCAATACTATATAAGACGATTTGTGACCCTTCTATACAAGACGATAATCATGAAGCAACTATTGATGGCTACTATGATGCAGAAGATATAGCGTTTGATTTTGCTGAGCTGACTTATTACGGAAATGGTCAATTTGGGTTCCCTTTTAGTTTGAAAATAATAGTCTGCGCTACCTATTACATTTTTAAAGCTGATTACTATTGCATGGAAGATGCGCCTTCGGTAACGGATCATAATGATCACTACTTTGAAGCGGAGAAAGAGTTTGAAGTTATGGTAACCGGAACTGTATCAATCTCTATTGATAGAAACAAAATAAACATGGATGAATTTTCTAAATGTGTTGATCAAGATTCGATAGCTATTGATGAGGTCCAAAGCATTGAACTTAGCAAATAATACCGTCATGGTACGTGTGATGATCAAGAATCTGGCTAGCCAATGCAGATCGGCTAGAGTGTTTAGCAAAATTTAATCGTTCCAAAACTACAGTAAAAACTACAGTAGTTCATAATTCTTCATACTACTTTTAACTATTTCACACTCTCTTTAATGTGTGCTATCCTATTGATTATAGGGAGTTATACTTAGTATGCAGTTCTATGATATTGGTTTGGTTCGAACTTTTAATGCGATGGTCATGCGTTCGAATCGCATGCGACCCACCATTCAAATACATACAAATCAAGCAGTTAGCTTTGCTAAGCAACTGCTTTTTTTATGCATATCATTTTGTTACGCGAGATTTACGCGACTTAACCTTTCAACCGATTCGCGAAGCACTGTTACTTCTGTCGCACAATAATGATCAGCAATCCTACTAGACTTGTGACCTAGCAATTCCTGCCGATTTTCAAAACTAACATCAGCTGCTCGCAGTCGACGACCAAAAGTATGACGAAGATCGTGCACACGACATTGCGCAATGTCCATCACGTTCTCTAGCCTTACGCCAAGCCCCACCATTAATTCGCCGTACCGGCTCGCCTCTGAATGTAAACACGTATTCAGCATGCTTACCACGCTGGGCATCAATAATGGATTTTGCAGTGCTATTTATATGATTGAGTTACATTTTCAAAATGGCTTCAAGCTTGCATTCCTGTTGATGCCTGCATAGTTTTATCAAAACTTAGTGTGCATCAGTAATAACTGATTGCAGCGGTGAAAACTATATTTGCACAATAGTATTGACTTCTTTAATACAAACGCTCAATGTAATTACCGTTCCCTGGTTATGGGCGAGTTTTTCTTATCTCGCAGTCGTTTATATAGCAGGTGGATTTTTTCCTTATCAAGTTTCAATTACTATTAATTGTAGGGAGCTAACTTGAAACCAGCAAGAGTTATGATTGTTGAGGACGAAGTCGTTATCGCTATGGATATTCGAAATCAGTTAGAGGATTTCGGATATGAAGTAGTCGCAAATGCTGTTTCGGGAGTTCAGGCTATCGCTGAGGCAACTCAACATAGGCCCGAGATAGTGCTAATGGATATAGTCCTTAGCGGGAACATGGATGGTATCACGGCAGCCCAAGCAATCATAAAATCCTTGCATATCCCGGTGATCTTTCTGACGGCTTACAGCGATCCGGATACCTTGAAGCGAGCGAAAGTAACCGGCGCAACCAGCTATCTGATTAAACCGTTTCGACCAGATGAATTACATTCCTGCATTGAGGTCGCGCTGTATAAGCATCAGTTGGACAGAAAGCTGAAAGAAAGCGAGCAATGGTTTGCCAAAACTCTAAATTGTATCAGCGATGCAGTGATTGCAACCGACGCGGACGGTAAAATCCGCTTTATGAATCCAAAGGCCGAAATTTTGACTGGTGTCAAATTCGAGCATGCTCAAGGCAACAGAGTCAGTGAAATCATGACTCTGATAACACAATTAGACCGGACTGTTATCGAAAATCCATTATCAATGGCATTAAGAACACTTTCCGTAACAGGCCTAGATACCAACACCTTGCTCGTTACCCGATCTGGATTGGAATTCCCTGTAGACGATGGCGCAGCTCCAATCCTTGATGAAGACGGGGCTGTGCTTGGCGCCGTGTTAGTATTCCGTGATATCACCCACCGCCGCCAAATTGAAAATCTTTTACAAGAAAGCGAGGAACGTTTTCATAGTGCATTTGACCTTGCTGCCATTGGCATGACCTTGGTTGCGGTCGATGGACGATTTTTACAAGTCAATAGCTCGCTGTGCACGATCTTCGGTTATTCTGAGAAAGAATTGCTGAGCATGACTCTGCACATGCTGACGCATGAAGGTGACAGCTTTAAACTGCTGAGCAGACATCTCCGCCAATTATCCAGCGACGAACTGCCTTCTTTTCAAACAGAGTTACAGTGCTTTCATAAAATCTCAGGCAAACAAGTTTGGGTACTTTTAAGTGGCTCCCTGGTGCGAAATTCGGATCAAGAGCCGCAGTATTACATTATCCAAATCCAAGACATTAGCGAACGTAAATATATTGAGCAACAATTAATATTCATTGCAAATCATGATCCACTAACCGGACTGTTAAATCGGCAGGAATTTCAAAACCGACTCACGGATACGTTGTGCTCTACCCGGCGTCATGACAAAAAAATAGCGCTGATGTTTTTGGATCTGGATCGCTTTAAGTTAATCAATGATACCTTGGGGCATCGTATCGGAGATTTATTGCTGGAAGCGGTCGGAGATCGGTTAAAACGTTCGGTCAGAAGTAATGATATTCTGGCTAGGCTGGGAGGGGATGAATTTATCGTGTTATTGAGTGATTTGGAGGATCTTGATGACATTGGCCGCATTGCTCAAAAAACCATTGAATTGTTGACACAACCATTCACTATCGAGACTAACGACATCATCGTCACCACCAGTATCGGGATTAGCGTATTTCCTGATGATGGTGAAAATGGCCATACCCTGATGATGAACGCTGATTCAGCCATGTATTTGGCGAAGGAGCGCGGTAAAAACAATTTTCAGTTTTATACAGTAACCATGACGGAGCGGTCTGTGGAACGCATGATAATCGAGAGAGGTTTAAGGCATGCGTTAGTCAATCACGAACTGAAACTTTACTATCAACCGCAGATAGATTTAGTCAATGGTCTTTCAGTTAGTGTTGAGGCCTTGATTCGATGGCAGCATCCTGAATGGGGACTAGTTGAACCTGGGCGATTTATTAGTGTGGCGGAAGAAACAGGGTTGATTGTCCCTATCGGTCTTTGGGTATTGCGCACCGCATGCAGGCAGGCCAAAGCATGGCAAGACAGCGATGGTCAATTCAGCCAAATTGCTGTTAATGTTTCTGCTCGACAATTTCTTGACCCCGACTTGTTTCAAACCATCAAAGCTGTGCTAATCGAAACCGGGTTGAAACCTTCCTCATTAGAACTTGAGATTACCGAATCGGCCGTAATGGAAGATCCAGAACGGACACTGCTGGTATTACAACAATTAAATGAACTGGGTGTCAGACTCAGTATTGATGATTTCGGAACTGGCTACTCCAGTTTGACTTATCTAAGACGATTTCCTGTTCACAACGTTAAAATAGATCGTTCATTCATCAAGAATATCCCAAATGACAAAGGCAGCATGACCTTGGTGCGTGCGATAATCGCCCTTGCTCATGAGCTAGAGTTGAGCGTTACGGCCGAAGGCATAGAAACAAAAGAGCAGTTGGCTTTTCTTAAAGATCAGCAATGCGAACTTTTGCAGGGCTATCTTTTTAGCCGGCCTGCCACGAAAGAGCAATTACAGGCCGATTTCAAAGAGGCAGAACTAAAACCACTCTTGTTTGGTGAGTGAGCTTGTAGCATTTCATTTCTTGAAAGATTAACTAACTATGCCTTTCCAGAATAACCCGGTACTAAAATTTCTATTATCAGGAATGATGCCGGTACTGGCGGCGCTTATGCAATGGCAACTCTGGCCAATCTTGGCGCCTAAGACCTGGATATTTTTTTATCCGGCGGTGTTCTTTAGCTCAGTCGTCGGCGGATTGGTTGGCGGTACCATGGCTACCTGTTTTGCCGCCCTATTGGGGGTGCGTTTCTTCATGAACCCACCGTTGACCTCGGCACTGGATGATGTAAATAACCAGATTTCACTGTTTATATTTGTTGGTATGGGCATATTGTTTAGCCTGACTTTTGAATATTCCAATCGTACAACCAAAGCGTTGCAACGCCACACGGAGAATGAATTAGAAGTTGGGGAAATCCGTTTACAACACGCACTTAAGGCTGCCAATGCAGGCATATGGGAGTGGAATACGGCTACCGATCAACTTATTTGGACGGATAGTTTATGGCGATTACTTGGACTAGAACCCGGAAGTAGTCGGGCTTCCTACGAAGGTTGGTTAAACACCGTTCACATGGATGATCGAGCTACCGTTCATGACGCCACACAATATGCCATAGAAAACCAGACTGAGTTAAATCTTGAATGGCGCTTGGCTCAGCTAATTGACGGTAAGCAGCGCTGGTTAATGTCGCGTGGTCACCCAGATCCTAATAACAAAGGCACACAGCAAATCTACCGCGGTATTGTCATTGATATTACTGATCGCAAGCTCATAGACCAGGAACTGCGCGAGAGCGAGAAACGAATTCGTTTGGCCACAGAGACGACCGGCGTTGGCATTTGGGAATGGGACGTGATCAACAACAAAATTCGTTGGGATAGTCAGATGTTTCGGATATATGGCGTGGCACCAAGTTCAGATGGGTTTGTACCATACAGCACTTGGAGCGAATGTGTTTTGCCAGAAGAATTACCGCAACAAGAGGAAATAATGAATGAAACAATTCGCCGTCGCGGGCAAAATTTCCGAGAGTTTCAGATTTTGCGAGTGAATGATAGAGCCTGTCGACATATCCAAGCTGTTGAAACGGTTCGAACAAACCTTGACGGACAGGTCGAGTGGGTGGTCGGCACAAATTTAGATATTACCGATCGCCGGCTATCCGAAGAGGCTCTGCGCGCCTCTGAAAGACGCTGGCAATTTGCTTTAGAAGGCAGTCACCAGGGTGTCTGGGATTATGATATCGCAATGGGAAAAGTCTTTTTCTCAGCGCATTGGAAAGCCATGCTGGGGTATTCAGACCAACAGATTTCTGATCGACTGGAAGAATGGTCTGAGCGAGTTCATCCTGATGATCTGGCAAAAATCATGGAAACACTCAATAAGCATTATCGTAGCGAAATCCCGTTTTATGAAACTGAACATCGGCTGCGAAACCGAAATGGGGACTATATTTGGACCCGTTCCCGAGGCATGGTAATAAGTCGATCAAGCACTGGGGAGCCATTGCGAATGATTGGCACCCAATCCGACATCAGCGAATACCGGCAATTACTGGATAAACTACGTGATGCTGAAAACTTGGCTCGATCCATCATGGACTCGCTAGACATGGCCATTGCGGTATTGGATGAGCAAGGTACTATCATACATATCAACCGGTTCTGGGAGCAATTAACCGAGGACAAGGCAGAAAACTGGGCTGTTCAACAATCTGTAGGACAGAATTATTACGCCGGCCTCAGAAAGTTGGAAAATATTCCCGATGCCAGTCTAGTTCTGGAAGAATTATTGGCGATGAGTAGTGGGGAAACACCCTGGTTCTACAGGGAATATACGTGCGAAATGGATAACATCACACATTGGTTTAAAATGGAGGCGCTACCACTGCTGGGCACGGTTTCTGGCTTGGTCACACTACATACCGACATCACCAAGAGCAAAAGAATCCAGCTAAAATTAAAAGAAAAAGAGCGCTTACTGGCTGATGCGCAAGCCGTCGCTCATGTGGGTAGCTGGATGTTGGATCTTAAAACCGGCCAACTGAGTTGGAGCGACGAAACCTTTCTGCTTTATGGATTATCGCCTGAAACGGATATAACTCCGGGACTGGAACAATTTCCGGCATTGCTGCATCCTGAAGACCGCATTGCGATGCAAACCTGGTGTGAAGACTGTATTGCCGGCAAACAACCGTCAGGATTGGAGTTTCGTACTTGCGCGATAAATGGACAACACCGCTGGCTTTTAGGTTTAGGCAAACTTGAAATGGGATCGAATGGGGAACCCATGCGTATGATCGGAACTGTACAAGACATCACGCAACAGAAGCTGACCGAAGTTGTTATCAAAAACAATGCTGCAAGTACCCAGGCAATTCTTGACACAGTGGTGGACGGCATTATCACCATTGACAAATCAGGGCTCATAAAGACCTTTAATCCAGCAGCCGAACGTATTTTTGGATATGAAGCAGACGAAGTGATCGGGCGCAATATCAAAATGATCATGCCTGAGCCCTTTAAAAGCCAGCATGATGGCTTTCTTGAAAATTACCTCACGGGTGGTCCTGCGAAAATCATTGGTATCGGACGGATTGTAGTGGGATTACGTAAGAACGGTACTACATTCCCGCTAGATTTAGCAATCAGCGAAACGAAGTTGGATGAGGAAACCCTGTTTACTGGTATTGTGCGTGATATTACCGACCGTGAATTAGCCAATGAAAAACTGAAGGCTGCTTTTTCCGAGAAGGAGGTGTTACTTAAAGAAGTTTATCATCGCGTAAAAAACAACCTGCAGGTGGTGTCAAGTCTGATTAACCTCCAAGCTCGAAATGTAGAAAATGTGGAAGCCTTGAGCCTTCTTAAACAAAGCGCCGACCGAATTAAAGCAATGGCGTTACTACATGAAAAACTCTATCTGTCAAAAGACTTAGCGAAAATTGATTTCAATGATTATGTGACAAGCTTGGTTGAATCTCTACTAAATAGCTTTGGTACTCAACGAAACCAAATCCAAATAAAAATAGACATTCAAGAAGTGTTTCTCGATTTAGATACCGCGATACCTTGTGGTCTTATCATTAATGAATTGTTATCAAATGCACTAAAACACGCGTTTCCTCAAGGCCAGCAGGGCGTTATCGAAATTAACTTTAGGCAAGAACAACATGAACTCAAACTTGTATTTTTTGATAATGGCATCGGACTTCCCGATGGACTGGATGTTAAAAAATGCAAGTCGTTAGGGCTGCAATTGGTTAGCAGGTTGACGATGGATCAATTACGAGGGCGTCTGTCCCTTGATCTAAGCAAGGGAGCTTGTTTTAGTATTCAGTTTCTCAGCGATCGCTCAAATTAAGAATGCCTATTACGGTTCCAGTAAACTTAGTGGCTTGAGATAAACATAAAAGACTAGCTGTTAATTGCTTCACTTCGATATCTTTCTAATTAAACGGCTTTGCTTTAACCATTCCGGCTACCCGCTGGACAGGATTTTGTGGCTTTTTTCCATAGCTGTTTATAAGCTGTGCTATCTTTTGTAGTAAATTTACCATCACCATTCAAATCACATTGCCAATACGCAGTTTTGCTCTTACAGGCATTGGTAAAAAGTGTGGCATCGGTAGCGCTGTATTTACCATCTGCATTTAAATCACAAGTTTCTTGTGTTGTTAGCGTGGACTTCCAGGCATCAGTCAGTTTCCATACGTTGTTAACAAGACTTGAATCATCGTTGGCTGTTTTGCCACTAATAACATAAATAGCATTGCCAGCGACAACCGTCGCTCCAAATAATGAAGCTTGAGGTAATTCAGGTCCGATTTGCCAAGTGTTGGACAGCGGATCGAAGATTTCAACTTTTTTAGATGGGATGATATTGGGTCTTTTGCCGATTGTGGCACCACCCACCATGTATATTTTACCATTCAGTACAGGAGCAGCGTGTCCATATGAAAATATACGCGGTGTAGGCAAGCCGGTAAACCCTGATGTTTTCCATTTTTTGTTCGTAAAATCATATCGATAAATACTATTATACAGTTTCCAGGTGCTTGCCAAGCCACCGCCGATTACGTAAGCCTTGTCGCCAATCGCCGTTAAAGCTGGAAGAATCCTTAAATTGGGCATGGCAGTTTCCTTCCTCCATGTGTTGTTTGCCGGGGTATACGCTTCGACCACGGTTGAGTATACATCCTTATTTTTTAGCTGCCTAACACCGCCAAAGGTATAAATATTGTCGTTATAAGCGAGTGCAGTCGGTTGAGAACGAGCAGTGCGCATGGGCGCTAAACTGCGCCAGGCATTGCTGTTTGGATCATATTCTTCAACAAAGTTGAATGTCAGATCGCCGTCGCTGGCTCCAAATACATAAAACTTGCCGTTGCTGCCAGCGCCGGTAATACCTTCCACGCCGATGCCGTTGTTGTGGTTGTTATCGGCAAGTGTTGTCCATGCGACCGGATTGGCTAAGTCCAGCATTTCAGTGGACTTAAGATTGACACCGGTGCCTGGAACGCCACCAAAAATGTAGATTTTATTATCGACAACGCCCGCTGCAAATTCATTGCGTGCGGTATTGACCGGAGCAACCGCTTGCCATTTTCCCTGTGCGCCAGAGATACCATTAAAACCAATGGTTATGCGAAACCGCTCATTGGGATCAGTGCTGCTTGTTTGGCCAAAACGGGGAAAGGTTGTCAAGTTGTGATCCACACTGGCTGCTTCAGAACCTGTGATGCACATATTGGGGCCTGTAGGGCATATGCTCCCAAATTGGTAACTTGCTACAAAATCACCAAATTGAATATATGGACTTACGCCGCCAAACGTCAGCTCCACCTCGTTAATGTTCATACCTCCGCCTATACCGGAGACAGCCCATACTCCTTCAATGGTCAGATACTCGCCATCAAGATTAAAAGTACCATCTTCATTGGAGTAAAACACATCGTAGTCCTCACTCGGATAGTAGGTAAAATCAGCATTGGCATCAGTCAACGGATCAGCTGCACGCGTTATAAGCTGAATTGCGTTTGGAGCATAGGTTGTAGTGGTAGTGCTTGAGCTGGTTTCAAGGATAGTTATTGACTGCAGGTTTGGTAGCGTTCGAATTGGGGCCGCCATTAATGCTGTGGTGGTAATAATGAACATGACCGCAATATTTTCTATAGTTTTCAAAGATTTCATGACATCACTTTTCATGTATTGGCCAAATAATGTTCCAGTTAATCGGTAGTCCAGCGTTTCGTAATTCTGGTTCCATGACGCTCTGTCCTTACCGTGTTGATAGGTTTAACGTGGATTATTATTTCCTAATATATTAATTTGTTGTACCCGTATAAATACGCAGTTGATGGTTTTACTGATGATCAACTGTTGGCTTTGGCTGAAGGATAATACAGCTAACTTGGTCTCTGAATTAAGCACCGAAGCATAAACATTGGACATATTTGCCGCCAGTGACTATTGTTTTGATTGAGCAGACTTCAGCACTATCTTTATATAAATAAGCTAAGATTGAATGACAGATTGGGGCCAAAACCCTGCCCTAGCTAGCCCCCAACTTCCACAATTGCAGCTCCAACCACCCTTCATCGCCCACCAGTGCCCACACCCGAACGGAGCTCTTTTAGCGCCGAGCTCCGGCACTGACATTTCTCATTTATCGAACACTCTCTAAGACTCGCCCCCCACCTTAATTGTCGTCGAACAGTTAGGTGTTTATACGGATTGTGAGTATGCGTAAGACAAATACAATACCAATAAAATCAATGTGCAGCTCGTAGCACAGTAGTGATGATCTCATTTCGTCATTAATGCCGATGATCTAATTTCACGGAGATAAAATCATGAAAACAATACATGAAATTTTTGGTTTTGGATGGTTGCGAGATCTTCCAGATATAAGAGATTATTCGCCGGAACATGAAAAAATCAAACCGTTGCTTAAGAAGCTCAATGTTTTTTCGGCACCTGCAACCTTGCCACCCAAAGTCGATTTAAGGGCTTGGTGTCCGCCCATAGAAGATCAGGAACAACTTGGTTCTTGTACAGCTAATGCGGGCGTTGGGTTAATCGAGTTCTATGAACGAAAGGCTTATGGGGTATCGCTGGATGCGTCCAGATTATTTCTTTACAAAGCAACCCGAAATCTTTTGGGATGGACTGGTGATACAGGCGCTTTTTTACGAGCCACCATGGGGGCAATGGTTTTGTTTGGCGTTCCGCCGGAAAAGTATTGGCCTTATAAAATCGCTGATTTCGATGTAGAACCTACTGCATTTTTATATTCATTTGCCCAGTCCTTCCAGACGATTAACTATTATCGATTGGATTCTCCAGGAACTAAACCCGCAAACTTGCTGAAGCAAATCAAAACAAACCTCGCGGGTAACATGCCCTCCATGTTTGGATTTACGGTTTATGATTCGATTGATCAAGCCAATGGCGAAGGAAAAATTCCATTTCCTTGCCCTAAGGATAAGGTAGTCGGCGGGCATGCAATTATGGTTGTCGGATATGACGACAACATGAAAATCAAGAACGCAAAATGTGCCATGACAACCACAGGGGCGTTTTTAATCAGAAACTCATGGGGAGTTAGCTGGGGCGATAATGGATATGGTTGGCTGCCCTATGAATACGTCTTGCAAGAGCTGGCCGTGGACTGGTGGACATTGATCAGTCAAGAATACGTCGACACCAAGAAATTTGGACTTTAGACCTTGCTATTAGGAATCCGGGAACTTGCTGAAAAACAATGCTCAGGTTTTAAACCAGGACAGCAATATTTGGTTTGATTGTATAACTCACCCGGCGTCTTCTCCGTTTAAATTAGCTCTTACGAATCATCCATACATAGACAAGCCGAAGAACGTCAAATAGCAATTCGCTACCGAATACAGACCGACATCAAGGCATCGATTTTAAATTCGTGCTCTAAATCTACTTAACAACATCTTTCAACTTATTAGGTAAATGTCAGATGTTGTTGAATGAAATTCGATAATAATTATAGACATAAGGAGTGCTTCATGAAATACAGCCAGTTCGCCCTTAACTTGGCAGTATCGCTGCTGGCTTCGCTGCCAGTATTAGCCGCCAATCCAGGCAGCTATGACTTAGCACTACAATCGCAGCACAAACTGACCGGCATGCGTGAGGGACTAGGCCTCAATGAAAATCACTCCTTCCAGGTTCAAAATATTGGGCAGGACAAACTGGGGCAAACGCATGTCCGTTTCAATCAATTTTTTCATGGCATTCGTGTCTGGGGCGGTGAAATCATCACGCACGCAAAGCCGGGCCTGAAAGAGCTGCCTGCCACAACCGCGCTCAAGCAAAACATTGAAGTGGACATTGAACCGAAACTATCTATTGCGGATGTTCAGGCTATCGTCCAAAGCGATATCGCGCCCCATGCTGATTTTACTTCTAAACCATTGACCGAACTCGTGGTCTATCCGGAAACGGCTAGACGTGCATTACCACGCAAGACTCTGGTTACAAGCAAAAATTTAAACGCCGAAGATTTCGTTACCGAGGTAACAGGCTATCAGCTGGCTTATTACATCCATACTGAGCTGGAAACACCAGGTGACACCAGACATACAGATTATCTGGTGAATGCACACACGGGCGCGATCATCGAGAAGTGGAACAGTCTTCAGACTGCAAATGCCAACGGCACCGGTAAGAGTCAGTACAGCGGTACAGTCAATCTTAATACAAACAGCATAGCCAGCGGTTTTGAATTGCGAGATTTAACCCGCCCAGTCAACAACGGCAATGTAATTTACAACCTGGATCACTCTACATCAGGGACCGGTACAATCTACACAGACCCCGACAATAGCTGGGGCGACGGCATCAATTTCAAAGAAGACCCGGAAGCCACAACCTCTGCCAATGGCCAGACTGCTGCCGTGGATGCGGCTTTTGGACTTCAGACAGCCTGGGACATGTATAAAAACGTGTTTGGACGTAATGGCATCAATGGACTTGGTGCCCCCACCTACGCCCGGGTGCATTATGACAATGCCTACGATAACGCCTTCTATTCCGATCAATGTGCGTGTATTACTTATGGCGACGGCACCAAACTTCAAACACTCACGTCTCTTGATGTCGCCGTGCACGAATTTTCTCATGGTGTTTGTTCAACTACCGCGGGTCTGATTTACAACAAGGAATCCGGCGGTCTGAACGAAGCCAACTCCGACATTATGGGGGCAATGGCGGAATTCTACGCCAGAGGAGCCAACAACCAGGGCGGCATCATTCCTGACACCGGAGGAACCTGGACGCAGGGCGAGCAGATCACCACTCCCGCCTATCCGCTGAAAATGCGTTTTCTGTACAAACCAAGCAAAGACGGAAATAGCGCCGATGCCTGGAGCCCAACTTTGCAAAACCTGGATGTGCATTACAGTTCCGGCCCAATGAATAGAGCCTTTTATTTTCTGAGTCAAGGTGTCACAACTTCCGGAGAAACATCAAGCTCCTATTTACCGCAGGGTATGAAAGGCATAGGCAATGACAAGGCCGCCAAGATCTGGTTTCGTGCCTTAACTACGTATATGACATCCTCCACTGACTACCTGGGCGCCAGAATTGCCAGCATCCAGGCGGTAAGAGATCTTTTCCCGGTTTCAGGACCAGAGGAAATCGCGGTATGGAATGCCTTTGCTGCCATTAATGTTGGCAGTATGTGGTCGGGGCCAGACACGCCTCCTGTGGTTAGCGTCAATGAGATCGGCAATAAAGGCACGCTGACTTTCACTGCCACCGCCAGCGACGATAAAGGTGTAGTAAAGGTTGAATTCCTGCTGGATGGCGCGTTGGTGGGCTCGAAGACCACCACGCCTTACGCCATGACTTACGATTCATTGATGCAGGATGACGGCAGCCACACTTTAGTAGCCAAGGCGACGGATACCACAGGGCAGTTCACCAACGCCACGGTAACATTTACAATTGCCAACGGACAGCTGATCCGTAATGGCAGTTTTGAAAAAGGTTATGGAGTGGGCTGGTCAAACACGACTGGCATGCAAATCGGCACCATTTTAAATCAATCCGCTTACGATGGTACCAAGATGGCCAAGTTTTGCGGCACCGGATCACAAATGAGCGTCAGCCTATATCAAACGGTCAGCATTCCAGCCAATACCTCATCGGCAACGTTGAGCTTTGCTTTGCATGTCGACAGCAAAGAGACTTCCGGAACTGCCCGCGACACGCTCAACGTGCAGTTACGCAATGGTTCTGGCGCTATTCTCAAAACCCTGGCTACCTTCAGCAATTTGCAGGCAGCACCTGGTTACAAGATTTATTCCCTTGATGTTGGTGCCTATAAAGGCCAAACCGTTCAGGTTTATTTTGTCGGGGCTGAAGATTCTGCGCTGGCCACTGGCTTCATACTTGATAAGGTAAATCTGTTAGTAGGCGATGTTGGTGAAGTCGACCGGGAAGCGCCTGTTGTCACTGCAAGCGAGACCGGCACCAGCGGTATTATTACTTTATCCGCGATAGCGACCGATAACGTGGGCGTGAGCAGAGTAGAGTTCCAGATTGATGGGACAAACAAAGGACAGGATGAAACTGCTCCCTATAGTCTGCAGTTGGACAGTAATACCTTAAGCAAGGGTTCTCATAATCTGGTGGCCAAAGCCTATGATCTTGCAGGCAACGTTGGCACCTCTGTCGCAGTTAACTTTTCGATAGACAACTCGACAATCGACAAAGTACCCCCCGTTATTTCGGTTAGTGGTAACGGCAACAGCGGTTCTATTATTTTCAGCGCAACCACCAGCGATAACATCGGTGTCACTACAGTGGAGTTCTATATCGACAGCGTTTTGATAGGCTCTGTAACAGCACCACCGTATAACATCAATTTTGATTCACTATCGATAAAAGATGGCAACCACAGCCTGCTTGGCAAAGCCTATGACGCTGCCGGCAATATCGGCACGTCATCCAGCGTAAGTTTTATCGTCAATAACTCCGGATCAACCTCCACAACCTACAAAGAGCTTGAAAACAATGGTACGACACGCACCGCCAATGTTATCGCCGACAGTGTTACCGAAATCACAGGTTATATCGGCACCTCCAGCGACCAGGATTACTTCAAAATCAACGTTACTGGGGGCCGGGACTTCACGGTTAATATGACAGGGCCGGCGAAAGACTACGATCTTTATCTGCTAAGTAGTACGGGTAAAACATTAAGAACCAGTGCTAATGTTGGTACCACTGAATCGGTTACATACAAGAATACCGGCACAGCAACTGCCAGCTACTACATCAAAGTGGTCGCTTTCGGTGGCGCATACACGACAACTACACCCTATAACCTAAAACTGAGCCGATAGCTGCCGGACTATTTCTCGAAGACTCGCTTGGGCGGCTCGTCGAGAAAATCTAGCGAATACTGATTATAGCTACAAACTATAAATTCACGCATGCACTGCTTACAGAGAAGCAATCCCAATAAGCTCGCATGTTATGCCTTATCCAGCCAGATGCCTGCATGGATGCAGGTAGTAGAGCACCAAAATTATGCCTACATGGATGTAGGTAGTAGAGCACCAACATTAGGCGCTTTAGGCGACGCAGGAGCAGTTGCGGAGAAGGCTAGTAAATAAAACCTAATTGGGATTGGCATAAGCAGGTCTGTTAAAGGGGGATTAATGCTCAAGTTGTTTTATCGATTTAGCGCCATTGTTCTTTTGTCTATTGGGTTAAGTGCTGCATCAGGGGAGGCAAACAAGGTTTTTCAGAATAGCGTATTTACGTTGAATGCTGGCCAAAGGGTAACCATTGAGGGTGAGCGTCTCGTGATCAAATTCAATACTGTTTATGAAGATTCACGCTGCCCTGTTAATGCCGCTTGCGTATGGGCCGGAAATGGCCAAGTTGAGTTCGAAGTCATTGATAGTGATGGACAAAATAAAACAGTTATCTTGAATACCGAAGATGAGCCGAAAACGGTTGTCTTAAAAAACCACTTGTTGAAATTGATTGCATTAAATCCGCCTCGAACCGACGGCTTAGCGATTCTACCTAAGGATTATAAGGTAACTGTACTTGTTGAGAAAAAATCATCAGACAAAAATAACCGTTAAAAAGAACTGAGTTGGCCAAGCCATTGTGTTTGCCGCGTTTCATTGACGGTCTCGATTTAGCTGCAGGAGACTTTTGAAAAGCTTATGAAAATAACATTAACCAATACCTGGGGTGCAGGGATCGCCATATTGTTGATTGTGTTCGGCGCACTTCTTTCGAGTTGTGCAATTGAGTCGACAAAACTACTTGCTACCGCACCAACATCTGAAATACGAATGACTGGAGATTCTTCTTTGGGAGAGCTTAAAACCAGCATGACCGCGCCCAAGGTTAATTCATTTGGAATTATAACCCATGAAAGCGCGGTCCCTGACTCTTACATCATTCAGTTCAAGGACGAGATGGTCGTGTCTAAAGGCCAGAACCTGGTTCTTAACATGAACACCGCAAAGAATATCGCGACCAGGGTTGTCGAGGAGAATCAACTCAAGACCGTCAAGATGCGCCACGTTTTTAACGCAGCCATCCGGGGCTTTTCGGCAAAAATGACCCAGCAGGATGCGGCGACTCTAGTCAAGGACCCTCGGGTTCTGCTGGTAGAACAGGACGCCTATGTTCACCCCAACACCGTTTACCAAAACCCCGGATGGGCTCTAGATCGCATTGATCAAGCCAACCCGGTCCTGAACAATTCTTTCGCGACGACAATGACCGGCACCGGGGTCCATATCTACAACCTTGACCAAGGTGCTCTCTCATCCCACAATGAGTTCACCGGCCGCATCCAATGCGGTCCCGACAATAGCCCGGATATTCAGGGTGGTATGACGGGAGGCTGCGTAGAGGGAGACAAAGCTCTCAATACCGGTATAAGTATCGGCAATAATTCCACCTATATACCTTCGCCAGCATCTATCACCGGAAACAAGGTTATGGTTAAGATTTACCAAGGCACCGGTGATGCAGACCTCTACGTGAAGAAAGGTTCCGCGCCCACTACATCAAGCTATGATTGTCGCCCCTATACTTCCGGCAACACCGAGACCTGTGACATGGCTTCTTTAGGCGCGGGCACTTTTTATATCATGGTCCATGGTTATCGCGCGGTAACCGGATTGAACTTGGAGCGTTTTGATTCCTGCGTCAGTAACAGCGTGGGTTCGTATGGGGACGCCTGCGCGAGCGGCAAGAGTGGTTCACATGGCACAGGCACACTTAGTCTTTCTGGTGGAGCCACAGCTGGAGTGGCTAAGTCGGCAACGCTGCACACCGTCCGGACAATGCCAAATTCTGGCGACGGTGTTTTATCGGATCAGGTCGCCGGTTTTAACTGGGTCGCCGCTAACAAGGGCTCGGCTATTTCGGTGATCAACTTCAGCATTGGAGAAGACGGCATCTACGTCACCGAGGACAATGCAATCGCAGCCTGCGTTAATGCTGGAATCTTCGTCACAGTGGCTGCTGGAAATAGTACGCAGGACAGCGCGAAAACGTCACCGGGCTCCTCCCCTGCCGCCTTTGTCGTAGGTGCCACCGCACAGGGTGATTCGGTTGCAGACTACTCGAACTGGGGTGCTGCAGTGGATATTTGGGCTCCAGGTACTGATGTTCGGCTAGCGACGAATACCGCTAATACCGCATTCACAACCAACGACGGCACTTCCTTCGCCTCACCGCTCACGGCAGGCGTTGCGGCACTGTACCGAGGCAATAATCCGAACGCTACTGTGTCAGAGGTCAAAGCCGCCATAGTCAGCGCTGCTGCCAGCGGCAGGCTGAGCGGTTATTTAGGCCCGACCGGCAATACAGCTCCGAATCTATTCCTGCAAAGTTTCGGAACAAGCTGCGGTGATACAGTGTGCAACGGTATAGAAACGACCTCAACTTGTGTAACTGACTGTCGGTCTAACGATAATGGAAGTTGCCCAGGGATTAATTGCACCACTTGGCCGCAATCCAGCCTGTCTACTACCAGGAATCAAATGAAGCAGATCGGCACCGTAACTTGCAACAATCCCACCATTAATTCATCCGGTGGCACACCTGATGCCGATATTTACGTGAAGGTGGGAGGGTGGCCAAGCTATTCGTCTAAAACCTGTGTCTCTGAGTCGTCCAGCAATACTGAAACCTGCAAAATGACAAACGGTACCGTGAAATACTATATTAGTCTGTACGGTTACAACAGTGCACCGTCCGGAGTTAATGTTTCAGTCGCTTGCAATTAGAGGATTCGGCAAATACTTAACCCCCAAAGTCCGGGTTGTTATTTTCAGCCACGGATTGCGCTGATCTCTGCATAAATCAGCCAGGCCAAGGTAAACCAAAATCGCGGCGCTCTGGCAGAATATGGCGTACTCGTCGAGTGGCGGGTTGAAAAGCGACTATTGGCACTAGCTTTGATACTGGAAGATGCTGAAAATAGGCTTAGTTTTGATTTCAGAACCTTTTTCAACTCTTATCGTAGTTGATAGGTTACCCAATCTCCTGTCCTTTTCCATTTATTGCATTGTTCGGTGCTGATCTGATTACGGCCCTTCGATATTTACCTCATGGAATTTTCCAGGATTGTTTATAACGCATAATAAAGAGGGTTAAATCGTTTAGAAAATCTTGCGTCTAAGGTAATTTGTGACATCCAAAAATGAAAGCGTGTATATCTAACCCTATCTTGATCATGACTCATAGGTGAAAGGGCATATAAGGAGGTACTTGCATGGATACGTTGCAAATTAGTAAAGCATTTACATTGGTAGAGCCAGGGCCTGTCGTGCTTTTATTGAATTTAGCTCACTTTTAATACGATGGTCATGCGTTCGAATCGCATGCACCCCACCATTTAAACATTAAAAAACAGAGCCTTAGGTTTCCATCCAAGGCATTTTTTATTGCTTTGAATTTTTCCTGGTATGCTGATGTGGCTGTTTTGAATGTGCGCGAAGGTGTGAAATTGTAAACCCTATTTGCATACACTAAGCATTCCAGCCTGCAACTTCTAAATAGTTACAATTTTTCAGCTTATTCCAACCACTCATAGATCTCGGTAATGGCTGGGTCGCATTTGCAACAGCCTGTGCCGCATGCGACTTCTTTTGAAGTTTTGGCGAGTTTCCCTTTACTGATCCATTTAGACAACATGCCACGCAAGGCATCTGCATCTAAACCAAAATGCAGAACCAGATCAGCCAGCGCAACCCGATGTTGTTGTTTTAAGTAATCGCGTAAATCAGACAATATCATTGATTGATTCCTGATTATGTTTATTGAAAACATTTTTTCCGGTTAGCCATAAACCAAATATGACCAGTGTAAACAAGGTCAATAGCGCGCTGATCCATAGCAATGAGGTTTGTGGATGCTCCTGGTAGCTCATGGCTTGGTAGAATATAGTCGCGGTTATATAGGCAATACCTGTTGTCCACAACACCACAAATACCGTCCAACCGGCTGAAGTTTCTCTGTAAATGGCTGCGGTGGCTGCTACGCAGGGTGCATATAAAAGGATGAACAAAAGATAGGCAAACGCACCTGCTTGACCAGTAAAACTGCGTTGCATGGCAGCAAATGTGGCACCATTAACAGATTGTTCGCTGGCTGCCGCTTCAAGATTATTGACGTTGCCAATATTCAGACCTAGTGGGTCTAATACATTATCCATTACTTTATGCAAATTTTCTGGCACGGTTAAACAGGCATTGATTAATGCGGTTTTCAGATTAAAAGGTTCGGGTTCAGCAGCGCCAGCATCTGAAGTCGCCATCTGACTATATAACGCATCCAAGGTTCCTACAACGGCTTCTTTAGCCAGTACGCCGGTAAATATACCAACTGTTGCCGGCCAGTTTTCATTACTAATCCCCATCGGTTTAAACACCGGCGTCAGGCTACGGCCAATTTCGCTTAACACTGATTTATTGCTGTTTTCTTGACCAAAACTGCCATCGACACCTAAAGCGTTTAAAAAATTTAGTACCAATACCATTGGTACGATAACTTTTCCGGCGTTGATTAAAAATGATTTCAAGCGATCCCATGTCCGAATGAACACGCCGCCTAATGTGGGCATGTGATAAGTGGGCAATTCCATAATAAACGGTGCCGATTCGCCTTTAAATACGGTATGCCGCATGATTAAGCCTGTGCCAACCGCAACCGCAATACCCATCAGATATAAGCCAAATACCAGATTTTGTCCGCCCACTGGAAAGAATGCCGCAGCAAATAACGCATAAACAGGTAACCTGGCACCACAGGACATGAATGGATTCATCAGGTTAGTTAGAATTCGGTCACGTTGATTATCCAATGTTCTGGTTGCCATAATGGCTGGCACATTGCATCCGAAACCCACGATCATCGGTACAAACGATTTGCCTGGTAGCCCGATCATGCGCATGAACCGATCCATGACAAAGGCAGCTCTTGCCATATAGCCTGAATCTTCTAAGGCCGACAGAAACATGAACAAAAAACCGACGATAGGTATAAAGGTGGCGATTACTTGTATACCGCCGCCAATGCCCTTGGTAATAAGCACTATCAACCATTGCGGCCATGAAAGGCTGGCCAAAACACTACCTAATCCGTCAATTAGCAGTGCGCCAACAAACTGGTCAAAAAAATCTACAAAGGCACTGCCAATGTTGATGGTAAACATAAACATGGCATACATCACCAGCAAAAATATCGGTATACCTAAAAACCGGTTTAATACAATATTGTCAATTTTGACCGTGGCGTGCTGGCTAACTTCATTAAGCTTGCACACAGACTGCTGGCAAAGTTGGTTTACAAAACCATAACGGGCATCGGCGGCCAGAATATCGATTTCATCGTCCGTTTCAGTTTCTACGCGTTGCTGTAATTGCGTAATTTGATCAGTCAGGGCTGGGCCAGCAATTTCTATGGCTAAAGTATCACCTTCAAGCAATCTAACAGCTAACCAACGCGGGTCGCAATTGTAGGTTCTAGCGGTATCAGATAATACTGGCAAAATATCCGCTATGGCTCGTTCCAAGGCTGGAGCATAGCGGATAGTTGGGGATGGAATGGGCTTGGATAATGCCGAGATATTAATGGCTATTTTTAAGGCATTAATCCCTTGCTTACCTGCGGCACTAATAGGAATTACCGGACAACCCAAGGCTTTAACCAGGGCTTCTATATCAATTTTAATGCCGCGTTTTTTAACCGCATCCATCATGTTAAGTACCAATATCATTGGCACGCGCATTTCAATCAACTGGGAAGTTAAGTACAGATTGCGTTCAAAATTGGATGCATCCACAATATTGACGATTAATTGCGCTTGTTTAGACGCAACAAAATCACGGGCGACTTTTTCGTCTAATGAGACTTGATCATCTGCTGCTTCCAGTGAGTATGTGCCAGGCAAATCGACCAGTTCAATGACTTTTTGCTCAAAAACATATTCGCCGGTTTTCTTTTCAACCGTAACACCCGGCCAATTGCCGACATGTTGTTTTGAGCCGGTGAGCACATTAAATAATGTGGTTTTACCGCAATTAGGATTGCCAACGACGCCGACGGTAAAGCGAGTACTCATCAAACTTTCTCAATCAATAACACAGCCGCTTCATCTTTGCGTAATGTTAAAGAAAACCCGCGCAATTTGATTTCGACTGGATCGCCCATAGGGGCAAATCGAGTGACGCTGAATGAAGTACCTGGAGTCAAACCCATAGCTAACAAGCGTTTTCGGTAGGCTTTACCGGATTTGTCGAATCCAACAATTTTACCCAAGTCACCTACAGCAAGATTTTTGATGTTTATAGACATAGTGTTAAGTTGAGAAATACTTAGTAAAATACTAATTAATAATGGTTCTCATTAGCAATCAATATATCACAGTTTTCTCAGCTTACAACCATTTATCGTAACAATTCAGCGTATCGTAAAAACGCCGTCTGTATTGATAGAACAGGGATTATCGCGCGAAAGTTACCACTTATCGAGCTTGAGCCAGTTTGCTCATATCCATAATTCTTCGGCATTCAAATTGCCAATAGCCTAAGCCAATATTTTTTTTAGTATTAAGCGCGACCGGGAAAACTTCATTACCCATCAGCATGCGAATAATATCGTTTTCATTCAAAATATTGGTATCTGTAATCATATAACTTTTCTCGACTTCGCCTTCTTTAGTGCTATAAAGCAAAGCTCTTTGCGAAGAAGCATAACCAGGGGCTTCGAGCAGGGTATAGGTTACAGCGACGGATTGTTTTGCCAATACTTGCACGCCAAAACTGATTTTGCCATTTTGCTGTTTGGCAACAACCACTTCATTAACAATGCCCAGGCAGCGCTTGTATTCGGGCACATCCGTGCGTCTAAAGCTGATTAAACTGCCCACAGATAAGACACCTGCTCTGGTAAAAACACAGGATAAGGCCCGATCGGATTCTGATTGTGCCAGGAATTCATAATCTTGCTTTAAAACTAAATCCGGCGTTGTTTGCAACTTGTAGGTTGACTCAAAACCAATGGCGACATATCTATCCAACCGATCTTTAAAAAACGGCGTACTCTGTAATTCCATGCCTTGCCAGCGTTTTTCCAGATAGTCCAATAACTCCATTGATGGTTTTAAGGTTTTATTTTTTAAAACATGCACAGAGTTAAATCTGGTTTCAGCTTTATTGGCTAATTTGTCCCGATTTTTTAACGCCTTAAATAATTTGGTCAGATCAATGTAGAGCTTTGCCGGATCTGATTTTGGATTACCTGAGTGCTCAAAATAGGCGGACTTATCTTCATCCCCCAAAATGACACATTGTTTGGATTGACCTGTCACTGGGTTATGCTTTAAGTCCAATACCGCGCCCAAGGTGCCAATAAAATCATAAACTAACTGAATTTCTTTTTGCAAAAGACCCGTTGGCTCTGCCAGACTGAGCAAGACTATTTGCTGGTAAGACTCTTCAGGGGAGCTGGTTTTAACCGGATTGCCGGGTTCATTGCTGACACTGGCCGTATCCTTGCCGATTTTAATACTCAATCGATAGAGCGAATGAATATCAATCCATACCCAGTCCGGTATGGGCATACCCATAATCAGGTGACTGACCACAATGCTACCCAACCCTTTAATACAACGTTGAATGGCCAGCGCGGCATTTTTACCTTGAAACCAACTTAAACTTCTGCGCGTTAGTTCTTTAAGAACAATCCAGTATCCAATAGTAAATTCCTTTTCAATTAACACCAAAATAGCCAAGTACTTGCTATCTTCCTCGTCCTTGGGAAAGCCAATGCTAATCAGCTTGGAGCGTAAATAATCCTCTATGATCAGCATACTTGGCCGCAGAATTTCAAGTGAATCCAGTCGCAACTGGAACGGCATTTCCAACCCATTAAAGCGGGTTAAAAAATCCAGCAGTAATCGAGTTGCCAATGCCGGATTTGCAGTTGGCAATTCATCAACCCATTGATTTAAAGCTCTTTCTTCAAATTCCTTTAGACGCAAAGCATTTGCTTCTTGAGCAGGGATCACTAGAAAAAAAGAATTTTTCACCTAAACACCAAGTTTTTTAACACGCATTGAGAGGGCTTACATAGGAACATATTGTGTATTTTAATTACAATAAAACAATATTAATTTATAGTTTATTTATAGCTATCAATTATGAATTTATCATTAACGAATATCATCATTTCGTATTGCTTATCAACAATAATCAATTATAAACAATATTTACATAGAAACTAAGCACTACCTTTTTTGGTCATCATGCCCTTGCCCGGGTTATAGCCTACAATCGCAGCTGCCATAAAAATTACAAAAGCGGCTAACGTATATAAAAATGCAAATTGGTTAAATTGGCCATATAAAGCAAAACGGATCAATTCTACTGCTTGAGAAAAAGGGTTGTAGTAGGCCAACTCATGCAACAATGCGCTGGACTCTTTAATTTTCCAGAGAGGGTATAACGCGGTAGACATAAAAAACAACGGGAAAATCACAAAATTCATCACGCCTGCAAAATTTTCCAGTTGTTTGATAAAGGAAGACAATAATAATCCCAATGCGCCCAACATTAAGCCGGACAGGATCAGAGCGGGCAATATCCAGAGATAGCCTTGCCAAGGCGCTTGAATATCGTAAAACCAGGCAATGCCCAGAAACACATAAACTTGCAACACAGAAACACCGGTGCCCGCCAAAAGCTTGCTGATAAGTAAAAACCAGCGCGGTAACGGGCAGACCATTAAGATGCGCATACTGCCCATTTCTCTGTCATAAACCATGGACAATGAACTTTGCATGCCATTGAATAACTGGATCATGCCAACCAGTCCTGGCGTTATATACACTTCATATAAAATGTAGGTTTCGTAAGGCGGCGTAATGGCCAACCCCAAGGACGCCCTAAAACCGGCCGCAAACACAAACAACCAAACCAGTGGACGAACTAGTGCAGAAATAAAACGCTCGCGTTGCGTTACAAATCGCCAGAGTTCACGACCAATAATGCCCCACATGGCTCGCCAATAATGTATCAAATTCATGCAGGCTCTCCCTGTGTTAAGGCATAAAAAGCTTCTTTTATCGTGGCACAGTGATGGGTTGCTAACACCTCATCAACACTGCCATTGGCTTTGATTTCACCTTTGTTCAAAATTATCAGATGGTCGTCCGGGTAAATTTCATCCATTAAATGACTGGCCCACAGCACCGCTATTTGCTGCTCTGCCACCAGTTGATGCACATAATCAACAATAGATTGGCGGCTATGCACATCCAAACCAACCGTTGGCTCATCCAATAGCAACACACTGGGTTTATGCAATAATGCCCGGGCGATTTCGACTCGGCGTTTATGTCCACCATTCAGCTGCCGGACTTTTTCAAAGCGACGGCCAAACATATCAAAGCGTTCCAACTCTTCTTGTATGCGTTGCTTGGCCAGTTTGTTGCCCATGCCATGCAGAGCGGCGTGGTACAACAAGTTTTGTTGCACAGATAGATCCATATCGAGGGTGGTTTGTTGAAAAACCACGCCCAGCTTAGCCAAAGCTTTACGGGTTTGCCGTTTAACATCATAACCGCATAATTCTATTCGGCCTTGATGGCTATCATATAAGCGCGTAATCAGTGAAAACAGCGTACTTTTGCCGGCGCCGTTTGGCCCTAACAACAAAGTACACTCCCCTGCTTTCACTTGAAAAGCAACTTGGTTGAGCGCTTTTTTGCCGCTATAGGAAAAACTCAGATCGTCAATTGTTAATGCAATAGTAGTCATGGTTTTACCGCTACCCCCCAAGGCTCAGTACCTACCCCCACAGACTTGGTCACTTTTTGCGCATCCAGATCAATTATGGACATATCATTACTTTTACCATTGGTGGTATACAGGCGTTTTTGATCCGGGGAAAAAGCCAGATTCCAGACCCGCTGCCCAACCAGCAAATAATTTTCCACGGCAAAGCTTTGGGCATTAACTACCGCAATCCGATTGGCTGGACCTAAGGCCACGTAAGCGCGTTTACGGTCTTTATCCACCAACACACCCACGGGTTGAATCTTATCCGAATTCACGCCTGGAATAGCAAAGTTGATGGTTTTTAGGATTTGCTTGCTTTTGCTGTCCAACACCATCAAGGTACCGGCCATTTCAGAAGTTACCCAAAGTTGCTGACTATCGGCAGTAAAGCTGACCGCGCGCGGACGCGGATCAACCAGGGTATTTTCTTTGATCTCATTGGTTTTGGTTTCAATCCAATGCACCATATTAGTGGATTCCGAAGCGCTAATGATCCATTGGTTGTCAGGACTAACTGTAATGCCTTCCGGCTCCAGCCCAACGGTAATCTGCTTGATTGATTTTTTCTTGGCTACGTCCAGCACAGTCACCTGGCTGTCATCCTCATTGGATACATAAATTTTGTCGCCCGCCGGATTCAAAGCAAAGGTTTCAGGATCTTCACCGGAAGGCAGTTTGCCCAACACCTTAAAAGACTCGGCATCAACCATTTGAATGGCATTATCATCGCTGGTCGCTATATATAAAATTTTATTGTCAGGGCTAATCGCAATACCTCTGGGCCGTTGCCCAACCGGTACGGTTTTAACCAATTTACCCGTAACAGGATCGACTACAGCAATCGCATTATCTTTTTCCAAGGTCACAAAAACCGTTTCTGCTTGCGCTTGTCCAAAGTAAGCCAAAGAAAAACACAGCCCAATTATCGTTTTATTCATTGTTCGCTCCATTTACATTGTGATTCCGGCTGATCATAGCCCAGTGTATCCAGCTCAGTGGTTGGGTGCATAAAGCCTTCAATTGGGGCCACGGCTACTAAAGATCTTGGCGCAGCCAGCAATATCGGCTGGCGCAATTGCCCATCCCAGGATCTAAAAGATAACGGAGTACCTTTATAACCCTGCAAAGCAAATTGCTTGCTCAGTAGATAATCCTTAACCGCTTTTAGTTCACTGGATTTAGTTCGACTGGTCGCCTCACCGAGCGCTCTGACGGCCAGATACGCACCGTAATCCTGCTCGGTCATCGCTCTGCCAGCCAATTCCTTGAAGTGATTTTGTAGTTGGATGGCACCCCATTGCTCATGGGTTGGATGCCAGGCAGTCGCAATAAGCCCTTGAGTGCCAATAACCGGCCTGGGACTCCAGGTGCGATAATCCAGATATTCGCCAAACACGCCTTGCTCATCAGCAACCACAAGCACGTCATAATCATCAACTTGTGTAAACACCGCCACATCAGATTGCGCGCTGCGTCTGGCATCAAACGTATGTTCCCAGGCTTTTTCGGCAATTATTTTAATGCCAAACCGTTTTGCTGCCCGCTTTAACGCATCGGCAGTCAGTCGGTCTTCAGGATTAGCGCCCACCACTAAAAACCACTTTTGCCAGCGTTTTTTCATGCTGTATTGCGCCAGTGCGTCTGCCTTCATTGCCCTGCTGGGTAATAAATGCAATACATTGGCATTACACAGCCCGCCGCGTAACTGATCATCGGTAGTCTGCGCATCCAGAATCAGCTTGGGTTTTGTGGTTACCACGCCGGTGATTTTAACCAGTTGTTCCGCTGGTAACTGACTGACCACAAAAGCAAATTTATCAGCAACATCCTTACTAAACACGGCGTTAACATCACCATTTTCCGGCACGATAAATTTTTTTATTTCATATTTTTGCCCAGTGAACTGACCGGTTTTATTGTTATCGCTAACAGCCAACTCGGCCCCTGGTAAGCCGTTATTTATGATAAACGGGTCAAGATTTGACAGGTAAGCCGGTTTGGGTTGTTCTTGGGCAAGATAGGCAATACTGATAATAGCCTGTTTGGTTTTGGCAGCGACTGCTTCAGTCACCAGCAGCATCGACAGCGCACATAACAACAGGTTTTTAAAACATTTTTTTGAAGGACGCATAATTTCCTGATTTGCGAAAAACAGAGCAAAAACCAATTTTGCGATAGCGATACGGGTTTTTACGGATTAATTAATAAATTTACCAAAATTTAAGCAAGATTGAACTATATTTATTTTATTGTTGACCATCGGAATTGATTGAAAATAAACAATATGTTTTTACTTACTCATGAATCTACATAAATCTGTGCTAGCAGAACTGGATGACTTCCGTGACATCGACTTTTCTGAAGTCACCACGCCTAACCGGCGTATCGGTGTGCGCTATGTCCGGGAAGATATTGCGGCATCGGTATGTAAAATCAGTTTTTTTATTTTTGGCATTGGCTTTAGTAAAGACATGTTAGTTGAATTGGTAGACATCAGCAGTAAAGGTGTTCTAATTTCAACTAATAAAAAACTACGTGTTAATAAAAAAATAACGATCACCTTAAAATTTGAAGATGATACCGCTTTTGCGATAAAGGCCAAGATTGTACGAGAAGTCCGCAATCCTATTTATAATTGCTATGGTATTAAGTTTGATAGGCTAAACAATGAATTAGGAGACTATTTATTGGAAACCCAAAATAAACTCGTTTTTAAGTAATTTAATTCCAGTTAAGTACAGCTAAACTCTGAAAATTAGGAGCCCAATATGGAAACCCGATCAGTCAATACCAGACCTGAAACCTTTGTACAAAGCAATCAACCTAAAAACCTGGCCACTAGCGAAGAAAAATCCAGTCAATCCCAAGTGGTAAAAGACCTGCTGGATGATCATTCTAAAGCATCAGGCAAGGTAACGTTATCCGATGGCTCTTTAAAACTGGCCGCCACTGCTTCAGTTAACAAAGCTGAACAATCCAATGTTATTGAAACAAATGTCCAAGCCCAACAAAAATTAAACCAATTGTTAGCTGGCTTTCAAAAAAACCCAACTCAAGCCTTCAACGCACAAAATGATATACTACCCAGCATAACTAAAGCATTACTTGCTTAACTTTTTATGTCAGGATTCTATGTCTTCTATTCAATTAAGCGGGATAGTCATCTATCCCGTTAAATCGTTGGCGGGTATCGCCGTTTCCAGTTGTATCGTGGACAAAACCGGTTTGCAACATGACCGTAAGTGGATGCTAATTGACCAGGATGGCGATTTCTTAAGCCAGCGGGTATTACCTCGCATGGCGTTGATTAAAACCGCAATCATCAACGGCAATCTGGTACTTTCCGCTCCCAATCAGCAAGATTTAATCCTGCCCTTAACACCAAACGAAGGCGAGTTGGTTAATTGCGTCATTTGGCATGATGCCTGTCAGGCTTTGCATTATTCAGAACATGCTGACCAATGGTTTAGTCATTTTCTACAACAGCCCTGCAGATTGGTTTATCACCCCGACTCCACCGTGCGCACTGTTGATCAGCATTATGCCAAGCCTGATGACCAAACTGCATTTTCCGATGGCTTTCCCTTTTTACTGGTGTCTGAAAATTCTTTAGTCGCATTAAATGCGGCTATGCAGCTGGATTTTTCCATGTCACGCTTTCGGCCTAATTTAATTATCTCCGGTTGCGACAGTTATGCTGAAGATGGCTGGCGTGAAATCACAATAGGCAAAATTGACTTCAGATTACCCAAGCCCTGCTCACGCTGTTCTGTTCCCACTATTGACCCGATCACTGCCGAAACCGGCAAAGAACCGCTAACTACGCTTAACCGAACCCGCAAATGGAATAATAAAGTCTATTTTGGCCAGAATGCCATTCATAATCAATGCGGCGTGTTACAGGTTAATGACTTGGTACAGATTAATCGCATGGGTGAAAATCAACCACCGATTCCGTCTGGCAAACCGGCATAGCCAGCTTTAAAACATTAGTGCTTTGATTTTAACCAGTTGATAGCTAACTACGCTTCTGCTTAATAAACACATCATCCTTCAGCACATCATATTCCGTAAAGGCAATTGCCAAGCTAAGTTTCAGGTTGATAATTCCGGCGATAGTAGTGCCGGTAAAAATGCAGATCATAATTGCGATTTGGTATTTAACGGCCAACCACGGTTCACTGCCACCGAGTATTTGCCCCGTCATCATGCCTGGCAATGACACCAACCCCATGGTAGACATAGCTGCAATGGTTGGATTAATTGCCGCCTTGATTGCATCGTTAAAATAGGGCCGCACTGCTTCCTGGCGCGTTGCACCTAACATTAAATAGGTCGCGTATTCATTTTCGTTTTTGCGTAACGCTGAAAAAAATCGCTCCAACGCAATCACGTTGCCTTGCAAACAGTTACCAAGAATCATCCCGGCTAATGGCACGACATATTGGGCATCGTAAAAATGCGTTGGTTTAATCACCAACACCACCAGATAACCAGTCGATAATAGAATGCTAAACGCAATGGCGGTTAAAGTCGATAAGGCAAAATAACGCAGTTTTAAGCCTGCGCGGCGCAATATGCTGACATCGGCTACCAGCAACATCACCAATATCCACAAACCGTTTAACCAGGGGTGATTGAGGCTAAACAGCATTTTAAGATAAATGCCCACCAAAGCCAGCTGAATAGTCATCCGTAAAATACTAACAACAATATCTCGGCTTAGCCGCAAACCAATCAGCCATAACAGCGCGATTGGCAATAATGCCAGCGCATACAGCAAGGCCATTTGGCTGGTGGCTATATCAAGGGTTTGCATCGTTGCTCATGCGTTAGTTTGCCAGCATCAAGTTCTAAAATCACATCACAGCATTTTAGCCAGTCTGGATCGTGTGCCACAGAAAGCACAGTGAGCGCAGGATCAGAGAAAACATCAAAAATGGCCTGCTTGCTTTCAGTATCCAAGGCACTGGTCACTTCATCCAATAAATACAGTGATTTTTCAAGCAGCATTGCCCTGGCGATGGCAACCCGCTGTTTCTCACCACCGGAAATGGAATTGCTTTCTTGAGTTAAAATGGCCTGTGGCAATTGCACGCGTTGCAAGGCTTTTGATATTTGCGCTGGTGAGGGCTTGCTGTCTTTGTGCGCTTTAAACTGAAATGGCAGCAAAAGCGCATCGACAACAGTTTCAGCACCCAATACGGGTTCTTGGCCGATATAAGCCACGTAGTTTCTAATCGTTTGTACTGAAGCAGAAGTTAACAGCGTATCACGGCAATAAACTTGCCCATGTTGCACAGGCACCAAGCCCATTAGCGCTTTTAGAACGGTGCTTTTGCCAGCACCGGATTTTCCGGACAATGCGACCTTTTCACCCGCATTAATCGTAAATGAGATATTTGATAAAATGCTTCTGCCTTGAGCAGAAACAGAAACCTGTTCAAACCTGATGATTGCTTGCATAACAGGTTTGCATTGCTGATAAAAGTGCTAACGCCTTAATTATAAGGTTGACTGCAAGCATAAGTAGAATTCCAAGTAACCGCTTGTTACGCTGGATACCGGCTATCCTTTCCGGTATCCAGGTTGGCAGAAGTACATTCAATGTTTGCAAAACTTATTGAACAGTACCTGAAATAACAATAGATTTTAACCCTGCCCGCTCAGCACCTTGCAATTCAATTGAACCTACAGGTTCACCAGGCTGTGGTACTGCCGTTCCTGCCGCGCTCACCCTGGCAGTAATCCGAATGTGATCAACTGACGAAATAGTCATCGAAGGCATCATCGCCATGCTGTCATCAAGTACTAAATCCAGTGGCAGCTCTTTAACTTGATGCTTAACTGCGGCCAGCGGTGCTTTAGGGCCGTTGACTGCTTGTGCATAGATAATCACAGCATCATCAGGCTTGGCTTTGGCCTTCATAGCATCGCTCAACTCAACTTTGATATGAACACTGCCCGCGCCAGTGGTTGCTGTAGTGGATTTAGCCGGTGCGGGGCTAGTTGCCTTCGCGACTGGTTTGCCTAGGCGTTCATTGGCCTTATCCAGCAATTGCTGCACTTCTTTGTAACCATCTTCTTCGGGTTTGTAGTGTTTCTGAAGTGCCGTCCATTGCACGACAGCTTTCTGAAAATCGCCCGCTTCTGCACTGACCATACCTGATAACCATAAGCCCATGTCATTGCCAGGCTCAATAGTCAGCGCTTTGGCGATAATCGTAGCTGGTTCGCCTTTTAAACTGCCGCCATTAGACATGGCAATCGCATCGGCCAATTGCAGCAATACATCGACCTTATCGCCTTGCAGGCTTTGAGCTTTCCGCAAGGCATTGACAGCATCGGTGTAACGTTGCAGCACTTTATAAGCATGGCCTAAACGCATCCAGCCTTCCGCGTCGTCCGGCTGACTTTCCAAACGCTTGGCCAGTTTTTCCACCATCGCATTAATCTGCATGGCTTGACTGTTTTTATCAGACCTTGCTTCCCCTGGCGCTTCGGCTTTTGCACTGGTGATACTTGCGTCAAATGCTCGCTGATCACCCAGAATGCTGTATAAAGCCAAGGCAACCAACGGTATTGCAAACATTAACGGAACAGCCAACCACCGGCCTTTGGTTTCATCATAATTTACGGGCTTGTCGGCTTGCAAATCATGAAACAAACTGACTTCCAATTCATCCTTGGCCAGATTAAATTGGTCTGGCGTAAGACTGCCGCTTGCCAACTCGGCTTCCAGGTCCTTAAGCTTTTGCCGGGCTAACTCGATATTGATTTGATCGTCGCCATGCGGCTGCACGCCACGTTTTACCAATAACGGAATCAGTACAAAACACAGCGCCACCAGCAGCATCAATGCTGCAAATATTCCAAATTGAATCATTGTTTGTTACTCTTTTCTAACAACTCTTTTATGCGCCGACGATCGGCATCGGTTACTTGTTCGGCCCCTGCCCTGCGCCGCTTTAGCACAAACCAGAATCCGCAAGCCCCCATCAACAAAGTCAATACCGGCGCTAACCAAAGCACCAGTGTTTTGGTATTGACGGGTGGGCGGTAGAGCACAAAATCACCATAACGGTTTGTCATGTAGTCGATAATTTGCTCATTGCTGTCACCTTTATTAAGCATTTCATAGACTTTGGTGCGCAAATCCTGTGCTAATTCCGCATGAGAATCGGCAATATTTTGATTTTGGCAAACCAGACATCGCAGTTCTTCAGTTAAGGTTTGATAGCGCGACTCCAAGGCCGGATCTTTAAATTCGAACACCTTGATTTCCGCTTGCAGAACGGTTGCGCTCAACAGCAAAAGGATTAAAGCGAAATACTTCATTAGCCCGCCTCTGCGTTTAATTGTTGAACCAACGGTAAAATCACGGTTTGTAAAATAATCGGATCAACCGGGCCGGTTTGTTTATGTCTGATGATGCCTTTTTTATCTATCACAAACGTTTCCGGCACCCCATAAACACCCCAATCCAAACCAGCCGCACCTTCCTTATCCACCACGCTAAGATAATACGGGTTACCTAATTGTTCTAACCAGCGCAGGCCATCATTGGGTTCATCCTTATAATCCAAACCAACAATTTCAACGGCACCGGTTCTGGCGAATTCTGTTAAATATACATGTTCCTGACGACAAGAGGCACACCATGACGCCCATACATTGAGTAACCAAACTTTGCCTTTCATTTGCTCGGGCGCAAAGTTTTTAGCTTGATCATGTAATTGCGGCAAGCTAAACGCCGGCGCTGGCTTGCCGATTAACGGCGATGGCACTTCCCGCGGATCTAGCTTTAAACCAATGCCTAAAAATATAACTAAAACCGCAAATGCGCCTAAAGGTAAAAGATAACGCATTAGACCTCCAACTTATTACCGTTTTTACGGTAACGTTTGTCATTAACAGCCAAGAATCCACCGAAGGCCATAAATAATCCGCCCATCCAGATCCATCGCACATACGGTTTATAGTAAATACGTAAAGCCCAGGCGCCATCATTGCCCAACGGTTCACCCAAGGCCACAAATAAATCTCTGGTGATGCTGGCATCAATGCCCGCTTCAGTCATTGGCATGCCGGAAGCGCGATAAACGCGTTTTTGCGGTTTTAACTCGGAAACTAACTGACCGTTTTCAGTGACTGTCACAGTACCTTGGCTGGCATCATAATTTGCGCCATCCACCTGTTTTACACCCTGAAATTTAAAATCATAACCGGCCAAACTTAAGGACTCACCCGGTGCCAAGCGGATGTCTTTTTCCAGTGTATACGTGGATGTTAAGGTAATGCCGACGATAAAAACAGCAATGCCAAAATGCGCAACCGACATTGCCCAAATACTTAAAGGTATATCGGTTAAAGCAGCCAATTTAGCGGTTTTATTCTGTAAACGAGCTTTAATTGGCGCACAGGCACTTAACGCTGTCCAAACCGCCAAGGTTAGACCAATCAAAGCCGCCCAAGAGAAACTGTCTTGCAATAAGGCTAATACGACACCGGCAACCAAACTGGAGGCCAATGGCACCCATAAGATTGCTAACAGGCGCTTGGCGTTATCTTGCCGCCAGCGCGCCATCGCACCAAAACCAGCCAGAAACGCCAATGGTGCAGTTAACGGGATAAATACGCCGTTAAAGTAAGGAGGTCCAACGGAGATTTTTCCCATACCTAACGCATCAATCACCAGCGGATATAAGGTGCCCAGCAAGATCGTGGCGGCCGTTGCAACCAGCATAATATTGTTTAGCAAGATTAAGGCGTCGCGGGATATTAATTCAAACACGCCCTCGCTATGGATTTTAGGGCCTTTAATCGCAAACAACAGCAAAGAGCCGCCGACCACTACCGCCAAAAACACCAGGATAAAAATACCGCGCGTTGGATCACTGGCAAACGCATGTACGGACGTTAATACGCCGGATCGAACTAAAAATGTACCTAACAAACTGAGTGAAAAGGCGAATACAGACAATAAAATAGTCCAACTTTTAAACATGCCGCGTTTTTCAGTGACTGCCAGAGAATGAATTAACGCAGTACCAACTAACCAAGGCATAAACGAGGCGTTTTCGACCGGATCCCAAAACCACCAGCCGCCCCAGCCTAATTCGTAATAAGCCCACCAGCTGCCTAACACGATGCCGGTTGTTAAAAACATCCAGGCCAGCGCCGTCCAGGGACGGGTCCAGCGCACCCAGGCGGCATCGAGTTTGCCATTGATTAATGCCGCGATTGAAAAGGCGAATGCCACGGAAAATCCAACATAGCCCATGTAGAGCATGGGCGGATGGATGGCCATGCCGGGATCTTGCAATAGCGGATTTAAGTCTTTGCCTTCCAGTGGGATTGGGAATACTCTCAAGAAGGGGTTGGAGGTAAAAATAATAAACAGGATAAAACCTACCGCAACCGCGCCCATCACAGACAACACGGTCGCCATCAACTCTACGGGCAAACTTTTACTAAATACGGCAACTGCAGCTGTCCAAATACATAAAATCAACGCCCATAACAGCAAAGATCCTTCATGAGATCCCCAAACAGCGGCAATCCGATAGATAAATGGCAAATGGGTGTTGGAGTTAAGAGCGACATACTCAACCGAAAAGTCATGATTGATAAACGCGTAGGTTAAACAGCAGTAGGCTAAAAAGACAAAACTGAGCTGTGCGATGGCCAGTGGTCTGGCAGTGGCAATCCAGCTGCCGATGCCCAGTTTAACTCCCAACATGGGTACGATAGCCAGCGTTATAGATAGACAGACCGCGATAATTAATGAGAAAAGTCCGATTTCCGGGGTAATCATTGCCCGCTCTCCTTTTTGGGTGGTGTTTTCATGCTGCCAGCGACTTCGGGTGGCATATAGTTTTCATCATGCTTGGCTAACACTTCTTGTGCTACAAAGACGCCTTCGTTGTTTAATTTGCCATTGGCAATAATGCCTTGGCCTTCGCGGAATAAATCCGGCAGAATGCCTGTGTATTCTACCTGCACTTCCTTAGCCATATCCGTTAACGTAAATTTAACGGTTAATCCGGTTCCCGGCCTTTGCACACTGCCTTTAACCACCATGCCACCCAATCGAAACAAATGATCTTTGGGCGCTTTGCCTGCAACCACATCGGATGTGGAAAAGAAAAACATTAAATTTTCGTTGAACGAGCGTAACCCAAACCAGGCAGCCACCGACACGCCAGCAACCATCAACAAAATCAACCACAAGCGCTTTCTGCGTAATGGTTTCATATCAAAAAATGCCATTATTTCTGCCCCCGCAGACGTCTAAGTTGCAAATCCCGCAACTGGTATCGATGGGCAATCAATGGTCTGACTATCCCAGCCAACATGACTAAAAATGCGATCCCATAGGATGTCCACACATAAAAGGCGTATCCGCCCATCGCAAAAAAATCACTCATAACTTCTCCAAAACTTCATCAACCCAGCGACTGCTTTGCTCGCGTTTTAACAATTCATTTCGGCTACGTAGCAATAAAGCAATCCCAAAATACACTTTAAACGCCAACGCCATCACCAGCAACGGAATCAACATATCGATATGAATGGATGGCTTGTCCATTTTGGTTACCGTTGGCCCTTGATGCAGGGTATTCCACCACTCTACCGAGTAATGAATGATAGGGATATTGACAACACCGACTAACGCTAAAATTGCCACAGCGCGGGATGCGGTGCGACTGTCTTCAATGGCGCTGTATAAACCGATCACACCCATGTATAAAAACAACAAGATAAGTTCGGAGGTCAATCGAGCATCCCAAACCCACCAGGCACCCCACATGGGTTTGCCCCATAATGAGCCGGTTACCAAAGCTAAAAAAGTAAAACCAGCACCGATAGGCGCACAACTAATGCATACGATTTCAGCAAGTTTGATGCGCCAAATTAGCCCAATGCCGCCGCTGATGGCCATGACCATATAGATAAACAGCGACATCCAAGCCGCTGGCACATGAATATAAATAATCCGAAAGCTGTCGCCCTGCTGATAATCCGCTGGGGCTTGCACCAAGCCGCCATACAAACCGTATATAAGTAACACCAAAAACAGGCCCGTCAACCACGGCAACATTCGCCCACTAATATCGTAGAAATAAGGCGGTGACGAAAATTTATGCAAAAATCTCATGATCATAATTAACTTAAACTCATTTTTAACGCTGCCGCTGTCGGCCACGGGGTTAACGTTATTGCCAAAAATAAAATGGCGCACATCATATACAACTGGCCTGACACGGGCAGTCCAGCAGAAGCCGCATCCACTGCGGCACTGGCAAAAATCAAAACCGGCACATACAGTGGCAGCACTAAAACGGCAAGTAACACACCGCCCTTACGTAAGCCAACTGTTAACGCCACAGCAATCGCGCCAATCAAACTCAGTACTGGCGTACCAAGCAATAAGGTTATTAACAAAATACTGATAACATCGCCGTCTAAGTTAAACATAACAGCCAGTAGTGGCGCGACCAATATTAAAGCAGCACCGGATAACACCCAATGCGCAATCACTTTGGCCAACACTAACACGGACAAAGGATGCGATGTCATGACCATTAATTCCAAACTACCGTCTTCAAAATCAGACCGGAACAGGCTGTCCATTGACAACAAGGATGCCAACAGAGCTGCTACCCAAATAATCCCTGGCGCTATGCGCTTAAGTAACTCAACTTCCGCGCCAACGGCCAAGGGAAACAAAGTAACTACCATGACAAAAAAAGCCAACGGGTTAACCAGCTCCGCACGGTGCCGATAGGCCAAAACCAAATCGCGCCGAATAACAGAGAAAAATGCATTCCATAATGACGACTCAATCATGACTGTAATTGAATCTTTTGTATGATTTCCACTGGCATATTGGTGTCATGGTGCGAGGTCATCACAACCACACCACCCTGCTCAACATGGCGTTCAATATAGCCTTCAAACATTTTAATACTTGCCTTATCCAATGATGTAAACGGTTCGTCTAATATCCACAAACGTTTTCTAGTGCAGAGTAAGCGGGCTAAGGCCAAACGGCGCTTTTGTCCGGCAGACAGAAAACGGATCGGCGTATCCTGATAGCCCTGCAAACCCACTTCCTTCAGACTTTCATCGACAGATAACGTTGGCACTGCCAATGATTGCGCGTAACGTAAATTCTCAGACACACTCAAATCATCCTTCATGCCGTTCATATGACCAACATAAGCCACATCTTGATAATAGATGGATGCTAATTTTTCTACGGCATCGCCACACCAAAACAAATCGCCCTGATCCGGTCTACGCAGGCCGGTCAAAATACGCAATAGTGATGTTTTACCACTGCCGTTTGGCCCTTCAATTAACAGCACCTGGCCGCTTTGTACTGTAAAATCCAATCCGTCAAATAAAACCCTGTCATCTCTTATGCAAGATAACTGACTGGCCTGAAGGGAAACAAGGGTTGTCATATGTAAATATAAAGGAATGATGAAGACTTAAAGAAAGCTGAATAGTACCTGCCAGAGCTGCCAATTTTACCATATTAGTCTAGTTATGTTGCTGGTTGAATTGTTAGGAGCACAAAAAACCAGCAGCAAAGTAACTAACTGAATTTTATGGGCTATTTGCCAGACGCAGGTTTGGAACCCATGTTTATGACCGCTTTTTCTCTAAGCGCCTTAATGTGTTCCTGAAATTTTTCCATGCGCACAGCGCCAGCCAGTTTGTCTTTGATAGCTTCAAAGGCTGGTGCTGGTTGTGTTTTGGCGTCTTCGCGCATTATCACATGCCAACCATATTGGCTTTGCACCGGCTGAGCAGCCACTTCCCCGTTCTTCATTTTTGCTAAAGCCTGACCAAAATTTGGCCCCATTGCACGTGGATCCACCCAGCCTAAATCGCCGCCATTGTCTTTGGTGCCTGCATCTTTAGTTAACTTTTTAACTAATTTGTCAAACTTTGCACCTTTGTTTAATTCTGCGATAGCAGCCTCCGCCGCTTGTTGACTGTCCAGCAAGATGTGCCGAATTTTATATTGTTGCGAGATCATTTCCCCGGATTTTTGGTCGTAGAACTTACGTAAATCCGCATCGGTGGTATTGATCGATTTAATAAACTTTTCGGACGCTAACTGAGAATAAGTCATTCTATTCATGTTAGCTAATTGCTCGGCTATTAATGGGTCTTTAGCCATGTCGTTATTAATAAACTCTTGCGCTATCAATTCACGAGCAATCAGTTCTTCAACCATATGAGATTCCATCTCCGGGCTATCCGGGGCATTTTTACCTTGTGGCATTGCCGATTTAGCAATAGCCTGCCCATTGACTGTGGCCAGCGTTTGCGCCGGGCTTAACTTAACACTGCTAGTGGCAACTGTAGGCGCAGTGGTCTGAGTCGCCGCTTGCCCACCCGTTTCCGTTGAGGCGCAGCCCACCAACATTAAAGTGGCAATGCTGGTTAGTGGCAGAATTTGTTTCAATTGTTGTAATGTATTTTTCATTAGGTTGATTTTATTGAGTTAAAAAAATTTTTTATCAGTTATGTACATGCTGAGGAGCGCTACACAAACCGATTTAATACGCATGCTTGCGCCTACTTTACGATGATGACATCACGCATTTTATACCAAACATCCGGTGTTAACGAGCCAATATGTCTTGCGCGTACAATGCCATTGGCATCGATTGCGTAGGTTTGTGGAAGACTGAATATATCAAACTTTAAACCTGCCGCCGCCGCACCATCAAACATAACCCATTTATATGGATCACCGTTTTGTTTCAGCCAAACCTTGGCGGTTTCCGCATCATCCTGATAGTCAATACCATAAACATTCACTCCTTCTTCTCTTACCATACGTAATAACTGAGCATGCTCATCGCGGCAAGCACCGCACCAAGCCGCCCAGATATTGATGATGGCAGGGCCTTTGATGGATTCACTATTAAGAAAAACATTACCGGTATGCAACGATGGCAAACTGATTACCGGGGTTGCTTTCCCAACGAGCCTGGAACTGGTTTGGTTTGGATCAAACGTTAAGCCATGAAAATACATCAGCATCAATAATGAGCAAAGCAAAATCGGTAAAGCCATTAATAATTTTGGTGCTGGTTTAGCCATAGTCACTTAAGGTAATCCACGCCACTGTTGCGCACTAATTTTGGATCATGAAAATATTTATATTTAGTGATGGCTTGCAGACCATGACAATCCACGCAAAAGCTCTCTTTTACACCTTTTCTACGCAGAAAACTGGTTAATGGCGTGCCCTCAACATTTTCTTTATTGCCTGTTGGCTTGATTAGCTTAGCCTGGTTTTTGGATTGCTCTAATTGCTCCGGTTTCCAAAAGTGCGGATCGTGACAGGTAATACAAGCGATTTCACCAAATTCATTTACCTTTTCTTTACTATCAAACAACGGCATTATTTTTTTATCCGACCGAAGCACCATATCTTTATGCGGATGGTTAAACGCCTTGACCACCTTTTTTTCCGCAATGCCATTTTTCTGATGGCAGTTGATGCACAGCTTGTCCGTTTTTAAAGTGCTGCGCTGTAAATCTTTATCCGTTATATCTTCGGCAACCGGTTTGGCTGCATACATGTGTGGGGCCATATTTTCACCCCGATGCAAGCTGTGACAAGCGCTGCACACGCCAGCACTGGGCTTTTCCTTAAACTGATTTTGCTTATCTTTGGCTGTTATCCTTAAATCATGATCACTGCCAACCACTGCTTGTTTACCGGCATGACAATGCGCGCACAACTGACCGTTTTTGTCATCTTCTACCAACGCAGGCGTATTGGGTTTGCCCGTGTGGACGGCATGACAAGTTAAACACCCAACTTCTTTGGATTTTTTGTCTTTAACAATTTCCACCGCCTCATCCATTTTTATGTTGACCGGATGTACGCCTTTTTTAAACGCATCGTCCTTATCTTTGGCATGTTGGCGTTCGTGGCAAGTTTGGCAGAGCGCTTCCGCATCTTTAATGCCTTTGTCCAATAACGCGGTATCAGGTTTGCCATCATGCACATTATGACAAGTTTGGCAGCTAACAAATTTCACTTCCTTGTTATCTTTTTTCATGGGCTTTTCGTTTTTATCCGGTTCAATATTTACCGGATGCACCCCTTTGCGGCGCGCGTCGTCCTTATCTTTGGCTGATTGACGCTCATGGCAGGTTTGGCATAAATCATCGGGCTGATCATATTTCTGTTCAATTAACGCAGTCCCTTGCTTGCCGCCATGCACTTTATGGCAAGACTGACAACTGACCAGCTTCACTTCAATATTATCCTGCTTCATTGTTTTTTCAGGCTTAATATTGACCGGATGCGTACTTTTTGTGTGGGCGTCTTTTTTATCTTTTGAGTTTTGGTTTTCATGACAAGTTACACATAACTCACCTTTGTCATTAGCTAGCGCAGTTAGTTCCCGATCACCATGTCCACCATGCACCTGATGGCAGGTTTGGCAAATCAAGGCATCTTGATGACCAAGCACGCCACCCGCTTCGGCAATGGCTTTTGGTAAACCTTTGTGCAAGTTTTCTTCATTCGCAAAACCAGGCGCATCCTTAACAGGCGGCGGAGCTAACTTAATGGCTAATGGATGATTAATACCGCGATTTTTTACATCTAATTCACGCGCTTGTTTAATTTTTGACTCATGACAACGCTCACACAGGTCGCCATTTTTATTGGGCACACGCAGCCAGGCATTTTTGTGGCCTTCATATAAAGTTTGATTGCCTTCACCTTTGGTATGTGGCGTGTGACAACTGGTACAGGGCAAGTCCTTGCTTTCGGTTCTGGGGAAGATTTCCGGCAATTTATCTTTGCGTTTTTGTTCATGTCGTTTGTGCTTTAACTCATCAGAATCATAAACGCTGGCGTGCTGTCCGGCCATGCCAATTTTAAAGCGAGAATCCAGAATAGCGCCATTATGGCAGCTATAACACATCAGCATGGATGCCTCAGGCAGCATGTTTTTAACATCGGGCGCATTGCCTTGTTTAGCCCAGGACAAATGGCACATTAAGCAGTTTTTTTGTGATAGTTCCGAATCATCGTCTGTATTAGCCAATGGCTTTATATCATCCAACCCGGTAACCGATAATTGGGTTAATTGGTTTGCAAAAGTTTCTGCAACAAACAACCTGCCTTGTTGCCAACTCAATCCGGTCGGTGATTTCATCACGATTGGTTTTCCGGCCGCGTTTTTCAACTCGCCCAAACCATCACCGGCATGAAAAAGCTTGATCGTACCTAAATAGCTATCACTCACAAATACCAAATCATGCTGGGTATCGATAGCGATGCCGTTAGGACGAAACAATTCAGAAGCACCGGAACCAAAGTGACCAATACTGGCAAAAAACCGTCCGGTTTTATCAAACATTTGCACTCGGGCATTTAAAATATCCACCACATACAAATAGCCGTCACGATCAAAGGCCATTTGATAGGGATATTGAAACTCGCCATCCATTTCGCCGCGTTTGCCAAAGCAATCCAAAGCAAGCTTTTTTTCCAAATCATACCGGCAGATTCGATGATTAGCTCTGTCAGCCCAATACAATAAACCTGCATTGGCCGCCACTGCCACGGGTTCGGATAGCTTTTTGCCATCGGCAGTGTTGCTAACATCAATGATGGTTTGAGTTTTACCTGCGTTATTTAAAATTAAGAGTCGATGATTTTCTGGTTCAGCAACCAGCCATTGATTTTTATAGAAAAAAACATCCAGTGCTGATTTGGCAATCGCACTGCCAACACGTTGAGCAGATAACTGCAAACCACTGCCATCCAATACGGCAAATTGACCACCAGCGTTGCTCGAAACAGATACCGGCTGCTTAAGTCCGCCCTGCAAAACGGCTTGCTGATCAACCTGAATCGCACAAACCGTAACAGACCAGAAGCCCAATAAAAAGATAACTAATTTCAGCATATTCGGCTATTGCAACATGTCACGGATAGTAATTTTCTGGTCATCTTTTTCATAACGACGAAAAAATTGCGGGATCACGTGCTTGGCCATCGCTGTTGATTCTTCCTCAGTTGCCCCTAGCGCCTTAAGATCCAACATACTTTTGTTTTCATCATGGCACTCATGGCAAGTTGGGCCTTTCTTTTCCAATGGCCAGTGTATTTTTGCTCTTAGCTTGGTTTTACTGGCTGTATCGGCCTTTTCCCACTGAGTTATTATCGATTGCGAAAATGGTTCATCTTTAAGCACAAACACGCGTTGTCCCTGATATAACGGCGCGATTTTCGGATTGGCTGGACGCTGCTTGGCGTTATCGATTTTTTGGCCAACCCGAAACAAGCCTTTACCTGTAATCGTTTGATCTTGGTCATAATCAAACCATTGGTAAGAAAACTGGCTATCTTTGGGGCGAAAATGACAAGCCTCGCAAGCGATAAAACGAACGTGCATATTATTAAAGGCACGGGTGCGCAGTTGTTTATGGTGCGGCAGTGGCGCGTGACAATTGCGGCAAAAGGTTTTCGGCGCTGTCTCCAGCTCTCCAGATTGTTTATGGAATACCGGTATTACCGGTTCTTTCTGAACGGTAACGTCCTTGTGCTCTCGAATTAGTTTTTCTGAATGCGCCAGTGCTTCCTGATCCGGTACAGCCGATTCAACGCGCTGTTGATATAAGCTGATTGGGTCAGCAAGCGCTGTCATGCTGATGATTAAACCGAACGCGGCTAGACCTAATTTAATTCCATTGATCATGCTTCGTCCTCTGGTTTAGCTGGCGGCTCTTTAAGCTGTGGCGTTTCAGTTTTAGTCGCCTCCAGAATGGGTTTTTCTGGCGCTGATTTACTGGCATGGGGTTTAGGCTGGGCGGAAGAAATATCTGCTAACCCAATAGCCCGTTTCAACTTACCCCAAAACCCTACTTTAGCTGTCTGGGATTGCTTGCCCTTACTACCAATAATAATGCGTTGAAAATTTTCAGCGCCCAATATTGAGTTATTCCTGGTATCACTTAGCTTGCTCGGATCGTTAAATAATCGCCAAATGACATGTCCAAAAAAGAATATTGCCGCTAACACGCCCAAAACAACTGCGCCAACATGCCAGTTGGAATAGGTTTTTAAGAAGTGCGGCAGTTTGGCTTCCACACCCAAGGCAATGGTAGATACGCTGTGCATGTCTGTGGTTAAAAAACCATAACTGCCGCCATTTTTAGAATAATCTTTGTGACAACCGGATTGCCCGCAGGTTTTGGACAAATGCACTTCATTAACCGCCGATAACGGATCTTCATCGCGCTTAATGCCATGATGCAACCCTTCCGGCGCATGGCATTCAATACAAGATGCCCCTTTCAAACTGCCGTCACTTAACAAGCGTCCATGTAGTGTTTTTGCGTAAGTATGTGTTGAGTAAATAAAACGTGGCGTCACCGGCTTCTTTTCTTTAGTAACAGGATCTTCTTGCTCAACTTTTGCCATTTCATCGACATCGCCGTGACAATCAATACAGATTTGATTGGACGTAACTTTGTTTATGCGATTACCAATGTAACGGCGCAAAATATGTCCGCTAAATTGCTCCCGCCAGACATCACCCGCATGGCAGGTGCCGCATTCGGCATCATTATGCTGAAAGGCTTCTTTAAATGCCGCCATTTGGCTTTCGGCAATGTACGGGTCATTGGCGTGACAGCGGCGGCACGACGGCAGACTGGATTCTTCATCTTCCTTAGCTCTGTTACCCGCGGCAAAATCTTTAGTCCAGCCTTTGCCGTGCGTAGAATCTTTAAATTCTTTCGCAATATCTTTGTGGGTAAAGGCCTTGCCATTGGAAGGCTCTTTAACATGGCAGGATTCCGCACAATCCACCAAGCCATCTTTTTCTTCATGCGGATAATCCGTGATTTTACGATGACAATCTTTGCATGGCACAGAACCATGCAACGACCCGTAGTAATCGGCTTTTAAAATAGTCGCTGAGCGCAATTGGCCCTGCTTATCAATGTATTTTAAATCCGGCAAACCATGACAGGAAAAACAGCCATCAGGATCAGGATGGCGTTTTTCGGCATGAGCAAGCCCAATAAACAATTGAAATAGCATTAGCAAACAAGCAACTGACCACCAGGTCAATCCATCAGCCTTTGTGTTTGGCATCGTTCCTTTTTATCCGTATCGTTGTGGTAACGTTAGTATAAGTGCGATTGAATGGGTATCTGATGTTACTCAAACCCAGAAAATTGCCCTTTGCTAAATTGTTGGTTAGCAGCGCATTCCCATTTACCGCGCCGAGCACCGGAACTTTTAGTTGGAATAGCCCGTTAGGGGCGCGGCTGGGATGCCGTGCACTGGCAAAGGGACAGGAGTCCCTTTTGCCAGCCCCAGCTAAAAGCGAGGAGCGCAAGGAAGCAGCGGTAGTGGGTCGCCTTTTCTTTGGATACTTTCTTTTGGCGACGCAAAAGAAAGTATCTCGCTTGTCGGTGCGAGAACCGACGTAAATCAACTGTCGCGCTAGCGACTCCTTATTACAGTCAAGAATGGTATCTAGTTTCATCTAACTGTGTATCTTTAATGAATCACAGCAGCAATCGCTACCGCAGCGGTAAATCCAATCACAATCACCCCGTTAACTACCCTGCCCCATTGAATGGCTTTAGGTTGCACAACCGGTTCCAGACGGGGCGTAAATGTAATAACCTGCCAATCCGGCTCAGGAAAAATATCGACGCCTTTTTTAATACGTTTTGGGGTTTTGTTACGTGATGCAGTTGTCCATTCAATGGCGTTCCAATCGCACACATCGACACATTCATGGCAATCCATGCACGATGATTGCTCAACCACAGCAATTTTATCGACCATTTTAATCGCACCACACATGCAGTTGCGCGCGCAGACATTACAGCCCGTGCAACGCTCTTTAGCTACGCGGATACGATGCGTACTGCGAAACCGTGAACCCAAGCTGTTAACTATGCCGTCAATCGCGCCAATCGGACACATAAACTGGCAATATGCACGGCCTTTGCTGGCAAAAAATCCCAATAACAATAGCAATGACAAATTAACCAAACCCACTGCTGTAAAAATAAATGCCAAGCCGCCAACTCCGCCTGACATGGCTTCAACCAGTCTGGGCACAGTAACAAAATTACATAAGGTACAAGCGCTTACCCCCATTGCCGGCAACACAATCATGTAAGTGCCCAGATAACCGTACCGAATTTGAAATTGCGGCAGCCAGCGGTATTCGATTTTCCAGCGATCATTTAACAACCGGCTAACCAGCTCACTAAAACCACCTACCGGACATAAATAACCACACCAGATGCGGCCAAAAAACAAGGTGGTTAGCAAGATTAAACCAAACGCAATCACCCCTATCATGGCGGCCGATGCATGCGTAGCGAAATCCTCCAAAGACATGCCAGGGAAGTACAAGTAAAACCGGCGCATACATAAGCGTCCGCATAAATCGCTGTTACCAGTCAGCTTGGGCAACACGGCAAGCGGCCCTAAAAACAAAATGCAGGATATAAAAATTGTGATGTAACGAAACCGTTGGACTTTGGGTTGTTCGTACCATTCTTTATGCCATTTGCGCAGAATATTCATAAAAAACCTCGTAGTCGTACCATTAATAATTTGATTTGATGGTTACAAATCATCCTGAAGCCCTAGCGATCAAATTCATGACAACTTAGACACAACTTGCCGTTTTTGGCTGGCAAACGCAGCAAGACTTCTGTTTTGATTCGTTCATATGCCAGTGGATAAAGCTCTCCAGTGGCAATCTCCAAATCTTCGAATCTATGAGCCTTATCCGCCTGATAAACCTGATCCCAGGAGTGCTTGCTGTATTCAATTCCTTTTTCCACATCACCTTTGATTTGCTTTCCAGCCGGGTTACTGGCTGCATTAATCACGCCTTCAGGATGTGGCGAGTGGCAGCTCACGCACATTACTTTGCCATCAGCGGCCAATGGCAAAATAATGCCTTGCTTGCGCGCTGACTCTTGCATGTGCTGTTTCATTTTCTGCTTGGGCTTAACTTCCTGATGCTCTACCGCATTAAAATGTGGCGTTTTCAAGTGACATCCCAAACACACATCTTCAATAGGCAGGCGCAAATTGGTTGCTGTTAACTGCCGGGGCTGATCACGTTTTTCATTTACTTCCTGATGGCAATACAGGCAGTTAGCCTTTTTGATTTCGCCATTTTCGTCCAGCATGACATGAATATTCGGCCGTTCATTTTCCTTTTTGGAATGACATTGGTAACAAAATTTTTCAAAGTCCTCATACGGGCCACCACGCAAAAATTTTGGATCGGTGACATCCACTTTATCGTATGGAATTTCATCCATTTTGTTTAAACCGTGGCAAGTTTTGCATTGCAAAATTCGGCCTTCTTTCAGTTCAAACTCTACTGGAGGACGCATGTTAGCCAGCAATTTAATATCCACGGCATGATGCAACGCGGGTAGTCGTTTAGATTGTTTATATGACTGATATTGCCAAGCGCTATCATCTTCTTCTGCAACAGCAAGCCAGGGCAGCAGTAGCCCAAACAACAAAAACAGCATCCTCATAAGCCTTTTTGCACCCGCTCACCGTGGTTGTGGCAAGTTACGCAATCAGAACCAAAATTAAAATGCACGCCACTTAAGCCATTGCCTGTGTCGCTATCCCCGCCATGAATAACCTGCTTCATGCTGTGGCAAAGCACACATAACTGGCTGTAATCGCTGTTACCAAAAACTTCTACTTTGTACGGTGTTTTACGGATTTCCTGGTCCAGCAAAAATGCGCCTTTACGTGAATCATCCAAAATCAAGCTGTGATTGGTTGTGCCGTGCATAGTGTGGCAATCGACGCAATCGACAATGGTTTTGTAGTTATAACGACCACTGCGCAACCCGTTATAAACACCCTCGCCTGAGCCATCAGTTACGCCATGTTTATCTATATGTAAGTAATCATCTTCGGCATTGATGGATTGATCACGTTTGCCGGCGTTTTTGATGGGATGTTTTTTTTGCTGATGCGTGCGGTTGTGACAACGCAAGCAAAAGTCATTGACATCCACATAGGGCTGCTTACCCGCCAGTTTGTCGTCCAGCAAAGTTAAATCCTTGCTAACCACAAATTTACCGTCCATATCTGACCCTGCATGGCAAACCACGCATTGCGCGCTAGTGGTCGGCAGATCCTTTTTCAGATTAAAATCGTGCCTGTGTTTTCCAGTGCGAATGGGGTGTTCAGGCAAATCTTTTGGGTTGTGGCAAACCAGGCATTCTCTAATCGCAGTAGTGCCATTGGTTCCATGACACCCCGTGCAGGTTACAAATTTTTTCCTGTCCACAATGGTTTTAATGTTGGGCACATTTTTATGCATGCGCTGTAATACATGACAACTACTGCATGTTTTTTTACCCCAGGCTTCACCACCGCCATGACTGGGACTTAATAACAAGTTGCCGGATGCTCTTGATACTTCAAGCGCTTGCACAGGTAGTGTGATAAAAATCACCAGGAAGGCAAGCACCAGTAAACGCATAAAGTTATCGTTGCGAGGCATGGCAATCACTACAATAAACTTCATTATGGCAACGACCGCATCTTGCGGCATCAAAGCGCGAATCAATGCCATGCAAAGTCCGATAGCCTAATGGATGATAGCCCTGCCCCGATGTGTCTCTACGCAAATGGCAATCCGTGCAAAAATTCATATCCAGATGACAGGTTTCGCAATATTTTTCATTTTGCCGGGCGATTTCACCGTGGTGATTGATGTAATCAGAACGGTGGTCGGCAGGCCAAATTTTTTGCTTGTCGTCGTGGCAAAGATTACAACGCCACGGCGCACGTTTTTCTTCAACATGGCAACTGTGGCAAATCGGCTTCAAAGCTTCATTGGCAATCACCGTTACTTTTTGCAGCTTTTTGATATCCGTCACATCCGTTTTATTGAAGGTATGACACAACATGCAGCTGTCGCCTTCTTGCTCCATCACTTCGATATGGGCATTGTGCGGATAAAAAATATCGCTACGCTTTTCGCGCTGTTTCCACCATTTTTTATCTTCCGCGTCTTTTTGTGCGGGCGTTAATTGATCGGTTTGTTGCGCGCCGGTAGATGGGGGTAATTCCGTCGACATACTCGGCGTAAAAAACAACAGTAATAATAAAATCCAAAAAATACGGATCATGGTTTTCCAGCCTGAAAGCGGTCAAAGTAATAAGTTACCTGGAAAGCGCCCAGATATTCGTTAGTCAGATTGGAGTTATCGATATAGCTAGCTTTTAAGCCAAGCACCAGATGATTTTTGAGCATGTATTGCCATTCCGTTTCAATACCTTTTGCAAAATTATCACCATAAAGCGCTTTTTGTTCTTGTCGTATGGCCAGATTAACGGAGTAACGCGTTTTAGCATTGAATGCATGAGAACCTGACAGATACAGGCTTTTCGCGTTTTCATTACTGCTTAATTCCAGATAATCGACATTAGCCGTTAAGGTAATCGCCGGTTGCCACTGATAACTCAGCCCGCCATTAAAGCCGTAACCACTGTAGCCCTTATCCCGACTGGCATATTGAGCGCCCAACGAATAGCGAATCTTGTCATTAAATTTATGCTCAACAGAACCACGCCAAACCTGTTGCTGTCCTAAGGCATAAGCACTGTAAAAGCGGTCACGAAACGTTACGTACCGGCTTTTTGGCCGGTAGGCTTCGTAATAACTGCGCACGCGTATTTTTTTTATAGGATCCCACCAGCTATCAATAAAAGCATTTTCGAGCTGGTTTTTGTCCATGGCGTAAGAACCCTTAATATAGGTTTCCATGGGTTTATCCTGACCTAATAAATGCCCTGCAAAATGCGTTGCGGCATTTAATCGGTAGGTGGAAATCGCTGTAGTTGATGGATTTTTGCTGGCACCTTCAATCACATCAAAATTATTATCAACTCCATGCGATACCAATACATCATCGGTTACCTGAGTATCGTCGCGCTGAGCAACTTGCAAACCAAGTCGGGCATCCAACGTATTGATGTGCGCTAACTGATTACCTATATCCCATTCCGGCGTCAGCTTTAAAATGCCTTCCGTACCAAACACAAAATTACCATGGACAGCTTGCACATGATCAATTCGCAACGGCCTACCGCCATAGACTTCAAATCCTAATGGCTTGCTGTATTGATAGTTTGCAGTTATGCCATCCAATAAATACAGACCTAAGTTATCGCTTTTTTCAAACCGTCCAGCCCTTAAAGTTAACGGTAAACTGGTAAAGTCTTTTTCCAGATAAGCCTGGTAAAACTGCTGTTTTTTTCGGTAAATATCGGTACTTAACCGACCTATCAAGCTAATCCGCGCTTTTAGATGCTTTTCCGGCGCATCGTAATAGAGCTGCCCCCAGGTTTCGCCAGTAAAATCACCACCTCTAGGGCTGTAGCGATTATCGGATTGTACTTTGGTGCGTAGGGAGCCTTTCCAACTATCGGCCACGGCGACTATTGGCAAACATAAAAGCAAAATCACAGCAACGCTTGTACTTGCGGCATTTTTAGTTTGATTAGAATTTACAAGTCGTCCTAAAACTAAGACTTCCCAGTCACGGCCTATCATTTATTATTATTTTTAGTGTTGGTTAGGTTGTTTTAAATAAATCCATAGTGGAAAAACTGGATCGCAGACAAATAGGTTTTTAGGTTATTTTTATTGCCAATCTTGCGACCCAGCTTTTCCATACATTGCTCCTGCATCACCCTGCCGCCTGCAACCTTGCAGTTTCCATCTGGCGGGCAAAATCACTAACAGATTATGGTTTGGTACAAATCTCAAAAGGCTCCAAGCCATGAATTTCCCTGCGCTGCTTTGTTTGTTTACGACGACGCATGGCCCAACTGGACAAAGTAATCACCGCAACCACGCAGCTGCCGCAACCAACGCACTTACCCACTTTAGGTACCGAGCAACCCGTTGCTAAAAATGCTTGACCAGCCGCCATTGCCGATCCGGCAGCCCAAGGTGCGGCAAGATTGAACAAACGCATTTTTGCAGCCGACTCGTGTTCGTCATCTTGCGGATTTTGTAAAGCCAAGTCAGTTATGTTGATCATTTCTTTTTCTTCGCCTTTTTTAAATCAATTAACAACACCCGTTCCGGCAATCGATCAAGCATAGCCACCACATAGCCTGGTTTGACTGTATTTCCTGGTTTAACGGCAAGGATTTCTGCGGCCAATACTTTTAGCGGGGCCAATAACCTGCCAGACAGGAGCTGTGTTTCAAATAAATCAACCTTACGGTAATCGGTTGCTCGACCAGCGTAAGGCAGCTTGATATAAAACTTGTTTCCAGCCAATGAGTCGGCTGCTTGCTTTTGCTGGTCTTGAATTTGAAAACGATACACCGGACTAGTCACAGTACCTTGCGTTACCAAGTTAGTTTTCTTTTTGGGTTTTTTAGATGCAGGACTTAGCGTATAGGAAAGCCAAGTGGTTGCGGCTGCTTCTATACGATAATTAGGCACAATCAGTTTGCTGGAGTTGTTGTAATTAACCAGTACGGATAACTGCTTTATGTTTGAGCCGACATTGGCGTTATTAAACAAATAGACGGATGGCGCAAGCTTATTACTTAAAGCACTAAACCCGGCGGCATCTTGACCAAAATTAGCCGCGGTTAATGCCTCACCTTTAGTCGCCAGTCTAAATTGCCCGTTGGCAATCTCTTGCGCGTTACTTTTAATGACAGAGGTAAAAGGATTCAGCTTGGTTTCGTACAGAATATCATCGACATTTTCGACAATTTTGCCGGCACTGGACACGGAAAAATAAGGCATATCCAGTTTAACCACGCCTTCTTTAACTAATCTGGCATAGGCTGTACTATCAGCTATGGCAGAAACCACACGGATATTTTGTTTACCCAGGTTAAGGTTAGGCTCAACCAACGAACTAACCGAACCGTTGGATTTGCGAATATGACAACCTTCACAAGGCATCGCAGAAACCGATGGACGCGTGTTATGACTAATTAAATACTCGTTACTTTCCGTCCAGACCATTTGAGTATTGGGTTTAGCATAACCTTTATCACTTAGCAGCTTGTCATAGGCAGCTTTCAAATTTTTAATTTCCGCATAGGTTTGGGGATCAGAATCCACACCTTTGCTCACGAACAAGCGCTCCGCCCTGGTTAGCACGCGCTGACTGGTTTGATCTATCCAGTAATAGCGACTGGAGGGTATATATGGCATCATTTTTAATATGCCGTCTTCACCTTTACGATAACGGTACCGGATTTTTAGATCAGCTCCTTCATTTTGCACATTGGGTATATGGCAAGTCTGGCAGGCAATTTCATCCAAATGCACTAGGGTGACTTTATTCAGGGTATTGGCTGGATAACCCACCATATCACCACGCGCTTTCCATAATTCCCGGTGCGCGTCCAATATATTGGAGTGACCAGACGGTAACGCCGGATTGTCTGCACCGCCGTAGGCAGTGCCATTGTGGCAACGTTCACAGGACAGCGGCCCAGGTTGAAAATTTAAATCACGCCGGACGTCTTCATCCGAGTTGCCCATCAAAAAGTTATGATCAGCATCCAGATCGACGTTTAAATACAACTCTTTGTAATATTGTTTACTGTGGCAGGAATTACAGTTCTCAATCGAGCGACAGCTAGCGTTAGTATTAGTTGCGGTGCAATACCCCGTTCTTTCGGACCAGGATTTGCCTTTGTGAATATCGTCTTTATAGTCTGTAACCAGGGTACCATCAGCATTCAATTCTGATTTAGCCACATCACCAAAGCCATAAAATCCACGCCGAGAGTGACTGGTGACATGGCATTGCATACAATTATCGTCGGCAGGAAAGCGCAGCATAGGCATAGTCAACTTACCGCTGCTGTCAAACGCATCGGCGTTCCATTGCAAAACCGGCAAACCATCAGCACCGATTGAACCGTCAGTTTTAAGCACGGTTTTACCATCGGCCGAATCTGGCGCGATGTTTAGAAAGGCGAAAATGACTGAGTTAGCGTAGCGGAAAAAACCTTTTTCGATAAACTGCTTGGCACGTAAATCCACCCAGCTTTGCACTGGCTGTTTAAATTTGGAAAAATCAGCATGGCAGATTAAGCAATCCGGTTCAATCACACCACTTTTTTGCCAATTCCATTTAGCCAGCACTGATCCAGTAGTATTGGAGCCAGCGGCGGTTTGCCAATCGTAATAATCACCATCCAATGCTTTAATATCGACATCGGCGGTTTTATCATAGCGATTGCCATCGCGGTCTTTTTCGGCAAACCCACCGCCGTTATGGCATTGCGCACAGCTTTTTATCAGCCCTGGCGCACCGTAATCCAAAAACTCAAATTCATGGCTATTACTTTTTTTGGCTAACCACTGCGGATTATTGGTTTGAAACGGGTTATAGCCGCAATTGTAGCCGCCAAAAAAGCCAGGGCCAGTTAAGGCGGCCAGCCCTCGATCTTTTCCAAAACTATCGCCGGTTTCTTCACGGCCCATTTCAAAATGGTAGGCCTTACTGATTTTATCAATATCATGGCAGCCGCCACCTTCGCCGTTTCCACAGCTCATACGGGTGCTATAAGGTTTGCCACTGGTTAAAACATGCTGCCCGTCTTCATCAACTAACGGTATTGCCGGGTGCAAAACCGGTTTATCAAACACATTGACGCTCGCATACACATCAAGCTGCACGGCTATTAAAAGCACACACAATAAACTTAACAAACGAGACGAGCTACGCATTTGAGTCAACACCCTGAATTAGTCGGAATACGTCTTTAAAAGCAATATTCACGCCAAAAATCAAACTTGGGAGCAGCTCAATTGGAAGCCAAATGAAAATCAATATTGTAAATTGACAAAACCAATTGATTATCAACAGACTAGGGAACCAAGCTAAATAAATTCCTTTTCACAATCCAGCATGTTTTAACTCTATCTACTCACGTTTTAATGCGAAAATCGGTTTACTCATTAAATTATTAGCCCAAAAATCTCAGAAGTACTTCACAAAGATATTAAAAAAATTAAGCCATATGCCGCACTTTCTTAATTGAACTATGTTATTTGACACAAAATCTTAAATAATCACCTGCAAGCAGAGTTAGCAGCTATCAATTTTGATTAATCCAGCCGATTCACTCCCCACGATCTCTAATTCTTTTACCTTAAACCACTGAACTTTATCAAATCCCGCTTGTCCGGTACGAATTTTGCTTAGGTTTAAGCTGCTCTTAATGGAGTACATTTTAGAAAAAATGTGTGCCCTAAACATGTGTGTTTAAAGAGCAATTTTAATTACAACCTAGGAGAGGTCTAATGTCCCACAAAACAATCAAATCGGGGCGTAGCGCCAGTAGGCTCGGACTACTGGCGTTAACCCCGATCATGGCAGCGATGATGGCTGGTTCGCCGACTGCGGACGCAGCTGCGCCATTCACCGCCACGGCTAAAGTGAAAGCTGGAAAAGTTATAGTTGCAGGTAAAACCGCAAGGAACATACCTGAAAATGCCAGAATTTCGGTCTACGATGCCAGTAATCAAATGATTTTGTATACTGCAAATACCGATAGCAAAAAAGCATTTAACTTTAAATTATTAAGCGCATCGACTGTACCGTGCTTGGTAAGGATTGAAATGACCAATCCAGATAACAATGTAGTCAGCAAAGCTAACCTTGCAGTTAGCGGTGCGCCCAAAAGCTGCGCAGCCACAGCGCCCCCTGCTTGCGTAATTAAAACACCGGACAATGACAAACAAATAGTTATCGGTGATACAGTCAACTTTGAACCTGCAGCCATAAAAGGCAAAAAAGCTGTTACGCATACCTGGTCTATTAGCGACGGCACTGCAGATATTGCAACATCAAATGCCAGCCACGTTTTTACTTCAGCTGGTCGCTATAAAGTTACCTTAAAAACAACATCAGCTTCAGGATCGCAATGTACGGATGACGTAATTATTTCAGTTATTCCGCCAGCGACAACTAACCCGGGAAGAGTACCCGAACAGGCAAAACCAGCACCGGCCTCCGCCATGCCTAACAATGGTGGCAATGACAACGGTGCCTATGTCATTTTACCATTTGAAGAAATGGGCATGCAAGGCGGCAGTCAAATCAGTTTGCCATACAATGCAATGATTAACTATAACTCATTGAATGCCCAGGTAATTCAAAAATTACCACATAAGCCACCCATTATCGGTAACACTAATGTGGATGTATTTTACTCTGCGGCGTCGAATGACAAAGATCCGATTGCCAGCAACTCTATCAACTCCACGAGCCAAAATCTGTTTGACTCCAACGTTTTAGGGCCAAACTGGGATCCAAAGAATTCTAAATTTAGCAGCACTACCCAATTGCCAACAGACATCAAGTTTATTGACGGGCAAGACTACAATAAGGCAAAGATTCGGAAGTCTGAACAATGGGATAGAATGCATCAGCCAATTAATGAAGCATACAAAAGCCTTTCACTTGAAGACAGGACCAAGTTACTAAATTCTCTTGCTATTCCCGACTTAAACAGCCTTCATCCCGATAGCGCAAAATCCCCTGCAACTGCCGCCTACACCGCTTTTAAGGCTTTGACTAAAGCTGAAAAAGTGACAGCGATTATTAGTATGATTGACGCAGGAACAATCAAACGCTATGACATCACAGCAGCTACTTTTGCAGAAAAGCAAAATACTTTTACGCCTGCATTGCCAGTTGAAAAACCTGACCAAGGTATTCGAGGCTATGTTGATAACGGTCAAGGCGTTAGACAAATGCCTGGTATTAGCAACCCATTTGTGGCCAATGAACCGCAAAGCATTCCATTCAACAGCTATCAGGATGCTTTTGTCGCACAGTTTATTCCAGTGAGCGATATTGATGACAATGGTAGAACGAATCCTTACCCATTATTAAGAGTGCAGGCAAAGGATAAATCAGGCAATACCATTGCTACCACAGATGCGGTATATACAACGGCTTCTGAAACACGCTGCCGTGAATGTCATACACCAGGTGGCCTTGCGGCCGATGAAAACGTGTGGCGGATGCCAGTGTCAGAAGACGAAATGAAAGACTATGTCGATCCAACAAAACCCGGACCTGCGACAGGAAGAGGTAAACCTGGCACGGGCGGTCCAAATATTTCTGGTTTCGTAGATGGCACAGATGCTTCTAAATCCTGGCCACCAGCCATCCATAACAAATTTGATAACAAAAATGCTGCAGATGCCACTTACACTAATTTAGGTGTTCCATTGACAACTGCCGACACTACTCTAACTAATATCAAGGTAGACCAAAATGGTTTGCGTACAGACAGAGTAAAAGCATCTCGATGGGTTAAATTGGATAGCAAAGGCTTTCCCACTAGTGAAACCAGTGCCACCAAACCTGAAAATGCTGATAAATCTTGGCGATTGCAAATTCAAGTCAAATTTTATGACTATAGCAAGTATGGCGCTACAGATAATAGCTGGGTAAACCAAGAAAAAGCAGCATTATTCAACACCTTGATCATGCACGATTACATGGTTAAATACGGCCCAACGCCAGCCACAGGCAGCGATTGGCCCGCCAGCTTTTCCACACAAGTTGCAGACAACTATGGCGGTGATGATGTCGGTAAAAGCCCCGTTACCCCCATGTACTTCTGCTCTGGCCATCATCAAAGCCAATTAAAGTTTGATGTGGGCGTTAATGGTGGCGCTGGTAAATTTGCCACTAACCGGTCTGATTATTCCCGAGCCTTCCACGCTTTCCACGGCAAGTTTCAGGTTTATAAAGACAACGTTACTGCCGCACAAAGTGCCGATGGTTTAGTACATAAAAAAGGCGACTTAATCCGTGACGTTCGTGGCCATCCACTTGAATTTGGTGGTCGTGGCTGGGATTCGCAAAAAGACGATGACAATGGCGTACCATTAAAACAAGACAGTAGCGGCAATTTTACTGTCCCAACCACACAGACATACAACGTAGTGAAGAACAACTGGGATCCGGATTTATATCCCATGCATGAATTTGGAACATCTATGCTACCGTTTGGCAAAAATGTACCCGTTGAAGAAAACTGCGCTAAATGCCACACTGGTCCAACAGAAAAGAGCTATCGTGATATTCACCATACAGTGGGCTTAACCTGCGAAAGCTGTCATAAAGACATGCTAGCAGTTGGCAACGTCTACTCTAATGAAAAATACAACGCTAATCTGACAGGTGGCGGTGCTTATGGCCCTGACACCGCCTCAAATGACAAAGAACCTGCCGACTTCCGCCGCCCTTGGTTAGATGAACCTAACTGTGGATCTTGTCATATCGGTGACGCCAATATGTCTAAACTAGACAAGCACTTTTTTAGCTCTGGCGCGCTTGATCAAGCATGGGCTGATGGTGATAAAACCGGCTACTCGATGGATCCAATGAATGCACGGTTTGCAGTAATGCCAACCACCAGTTCATTAGGTGATGTTGAAAACCGGCCTGAAAAATCAACAGCAACGGCTGCTGATGTTGAAGTTGCTGCCGCTAAAGGCTACAAAAACGCCCTCGGTCAAACCATAAGTGTAGGTGACACATTCTACAAACCACAACCACTGTCTGGTGCTTTATATCGGAAAAGTGGCGATGTACATGGTTCAGGAGCAAACGGTACGCTGACTTGCTCAACTTGTCATGGTGGTTCACATGCTATCTGGCCTAACCAAGACCCCAATGCTAACGACAACCAAACTGCTAAGCAATTGCAAGGTTATGACGGCAATATTGCTGAGTGTTCAGTCTGTCACGTAAAAAATGACTTTGTAACTGGTTTAGTTGCAACCGATGGCGGTACATCCGGTTTAGGTGTTGGCCAAGGTAAACGTGATGGCACTGTTGTTGCACCAGTTGTGGGTGATAACACTAAAAAAGCCTATTTAGCTGGACCTCATGGTTTACACCCAATTGGTGATGAGTCTTGGTATAAATACGCTGATGGCACTGAAGCAAGCAAAAGCACAGGTAAGCATCTTGCTAATGTAAACGGTGGCTGGCATAACGATATGGCTAAAAAGCCAGGCCCAGACGGCGAAGACCAATGCGCAGCTTGCCACGGTGGCGATCACAAAGGGACTCGGTTATCCAAAACATTAAAAAGCCGCGACTTGATTAACGATAAAGGCAAAACAGTTAAAGTTGTTAAAGGCCAAATCATTGGTTGTAACTTGTGTCATACCTTAGCTAAAAGCTTTACCGGTTCACCAGTTCCTTATAACGTTAGAAAAGCGCCAACTGGCGGCTGGCCGGAAGCGAAAATGCACATGCCACCATCACCAGGAACCTTTACAGGCACCACTGTAACGGGAGGTGGTCACATGTAATAAAGTCTGGCTGTCTTAGTTAAAAATTAACCAACCAGCCAGTAGTGACTTTGCTCCATTAACAGTCACAAATAAGGTTAAAAGAAGGGGCACGTAAAGTGCCCCTTTTTTAAAACCATCTTCGAATGATTTAGTAAAAAAATTAGAGCACAACCTAGATGACTTTTGTAAATAAAAAGTTACCCAGCTTGTACTTTATAAATAAACACACTTGTTATTGTTTCATCTATGGATCTCTGAACCGGACAAACCTGGATGCGACAAAAACTGATCATTTAAATTTATTTTAAAACCCATGACTGCACACCGCATAACCAAATCAAGATTGTATTTAACTTGCTGGCTACTGATACTGGTGATCATTTCACCCGTTGGCATTGCCGTCACCAAACCAAAAAATGTTAAACCGGTTGCATTAGCTGGCAACAGTCAAACTGTTTTAATAAATACCAACGTCACTTTAGATGGTAGTAACAGTCTGGACAGCGATGGCCTGATAAAAAAATGGCAATGGACACAAACAAAAGGCACTAAAGTTAAGCTAAGCAATGCTAAAAAAGCGGTTGTGTCGTTTACCAGCCCTAAACTTAAAGCCAAAACGACTTCGACATTATTAGGTTTTAAACTTACCATCACAGATGACAGAAAAGCTAGCGCAAGTTCTAATGTAGCCATTACGGTAAAAGCCCTGCCCGTTTGTAAACTGCCAGAAGTACTGCAAAACGGGAGTTGCACTATCCCTGCCCCCATCTGTGTCTTGCCAAAAGTCTTATTAAATGGCGAATGCTATACCCCAGTACCCACCTGCACCGCGTCACAAATTTTACAAAATGGCGGTTGCGTTGAGCTAAAAGCAGCATGCCCGCCACCCAAGTTATTTTTAAACGGCTTATGCGCAAACCCGATTGAAATCTGTAAAGCGCCACAATTTTTTAAACAGGGCAAGTGCGTCACGCCTGAAAAAGCCTGCGATTTGCCCTTAGTTTTGCAAAATGGCAGTTGTGTTCCGCCAAGCAGCTCAACCCCAATCAATGACACAGGCATTATTGAATGTTCCAATGGCGACATTAATAGCGACGGGTGCGGGCTTGCGCAATTTCCTAAACAGGACGCTGAAACTGGCCGAGACGTAACCCACTATAACGACATGGATGGAGCCGCTGGTTTTAGTTTTACAAAAATCAGCGCTGGCGGTGCAACTTTACCCATCACTGCCAATGAGTGGTCTTGCATTAAAGACAACGTTACAGGCTTACTATGGGAAAATAAAACCAATGATGCCGGTCTGCACGATAAAAACCGCACTTTTAGTTATTACAGCCTAGAATCGAATCCTAAAAATCTTTATAACACCGTTAACGATGCAAATGGATTTATCAATGCCGTCAACTCGCAAGGTCTTTGTGGCATCAATAACTGGCGCTTACCAAGCAGTATCGAATTACAGGGCATTGTTAACTTTGCCTTTCCCTTGCCAGGACCGGCAATTGACCAAAACTTTTTCCCAAATACAGTAAACAGCGCATTTTGGTCATCATCCCCATTCTCCAGGGATCCTAATAGCGCCTGGATTATACATTTTGATGATGGACGTATTTTTGAAGACTTTAGAAATCGTGAAGGGGGCGCCTCAATTCGCTTAGTTTCTGGCGTCAATAATGCCCACGCCTTTGTCATCTCAAATGATGGACACGAAGTCACTGATAATTCAACCGGCTTAACATGGCAGCGCTGTGTTGTTGGCATGCAATGGAACGGAAGTACTTGTGCAGGCTTCCCGAGAGGCCATATGTATCAGGAATCCTTGCAATTGGCAGAAACTATTAGAGTTGAGTCCGGCGTAAACTGGCGCTTACCTAACATAAAAGAACTTTCAAGCATTGTGGACACTAGCTACATAGGCATTACCATTGATGAATCCATGTTCCCAAACGCCCCCCACGACCAATACTGGAGCTCATCGCCTTTAAGTAATGATGCTTTTTTTGCTTGGATGGTCAGTTTTTTTCAGGGCTCGGTTTATTACAGTTATACCGAAGATTTGGGCATGGTGCGTTTAGTAAAAGATAAAGATTAAATGTCATTCGATAAATATTCTGATCCTCCCGCTTCCGAAATCACCCCGGAAGCCTTATTTAAAAGCTGCCGCGCTTTCATGCGCATGGCGGCAGCGGCATCAGTTGTGGTGGTTTCTCCTGAAGCTACAAGCGCCTTACTGAATTGTTCAATGGCTATTGAAAATACATTGCGAAACTTTACAAAAGATTGGATTTAACCACTAATTTCTAAGAACTAATCAATAGCCCATCTGCTCTTTTTCAATTCACAGCCAACTTTAGCTTGGTCATTTACCTCTGAGCTTGGATAATAAGCTATCATTGAGTATTCATCTTTCCATAAAGCCGCCAATACTCTTTTAAAACACCGTGATAAGCTCTCGCATTTTTAGACCTTATTCCAACTAAATTTTTCTTGATAACTCCCCGTTGTACCTATGAGAACTATTTCCTTCGCCGTATTAATTATACTGCTCTACAGCACCGTCGCCTGGTTATCTAATTTACCGCAAGATGCAGGTATTGATGTCCCTGATGGCAAGTTAAACAGCCTGTCTTTTGCACCGTATCACGAAGGCCAAAGTCCTTTGGATGAGATCTTTCCTTCGGTTGCTGAAATTGATGCCGACCTTAAATTATTGGCAAAAAAAACCCACACCATCCGAACGTATGCCAGCTCAGAAGGCAATATGCCGGCCGTGCCTGGTTTAGCCAGAAAATATGGCCTGCAAATGATACAGGGTGCCTGGCTGGGTTCGGTTAAAGCCGATACCAAACGTGATGTCGACATGCTGATTAAATTAGCTAATGAATATCCCGATGTGATTAAACGGGTTATCGTTGGTAATGAGGTGTTGCTGCGCGGTGAAATGGAAGCTGATGAAATTATTTCTTATATCCGTGAAGTAAAAAAAGCCATTAAACAGCCGGTTTCATACGCGGACGTCTGGTCTATGTATATGAAAAATCCGCAAATTATTAAAGAAGTGGATTTTATTACAATCCATATTTTGCCTTATTGGGAAGATGAGCCCATTTCTGTTGATGATGCTCCGGCGCATATTGAGCGCATTTATAAGCATGTTAAACAAGAAGCTGACAGCATATCACCTGGAAAACCGATCCTGATTGGCGAATCCGGCTGGCCCAGCCAAGGCAGACAGCGCGGTTGGGCGTTGCCCAGCGTGGTCAACGAGGCCAAGTTTATCCGGGGCTTGTTAAAAGTTGCCCGAGACAATGGGTTTGACACCAATATCGTTGAAGCGATCAACCAATCCTGGAAAAGTGAACTGGAAGGCGTGGTTGGTGCAAGTTGGGGGTTATATTCTGTTGATAGAGAAGAAGTATTTCCGCTCACTGGCAAAGTGTACGAAAACCAAAACTGGTTTAAACAGTTACTGGCGGCCACATTATTGTTATTGGTGATTATTGCCTTCTCTTGGCAGCATTTAGCCAAGCTAACTAACACCCGTCTGGTATTGTTTTTAGTGATTGCGCAGGTGCTAAGCGCATTACTGGTCAGCCAAATTGAGCAACTTTGGTACGTTAGCTTTTTTACTTGGCAACGCATTCAAACCCTTTTTATCGTTGGTTTAAACATCGTCATAGGCACCTACATCCTGCAACGGATTTATGATTTGCTGGCAAATAAACCGGCCAATCGCCAATTGGGCAGCAAGTTACATAGTCTTTATTTAGTTGTCGCGGTTTTTGCCTTTATCAAAACGCTCATGTTGGCCATTGATGGCCGGTATTTAAGCTTTCCATCTGTTGCGACCTATATCCCAGTGGTTGGCTTGGCTGTGATGATGTTGTTAAAGTATTTTTCCAGCAACCCAACATTGGAAATCAATGCCGTGCTGGGTAAAGCCCAGGATTACAATCCGTGGCACAGACGCATTGCCGTTATGCTGATTTTTATTGCCTTTGATTTAATCATTGGCGAAATGATTGCATTTTTAATTGGGCGGGATTTTATCCAATCGTATCCAGACCTGCTGGAACGCTTCAAATGGGTAGTGATTTATACTTTTGGAAATGGTCAATTACTGGAATGGCTGCTTTATTTGCTGATTTTGGCCGTGCCATTTTGGGTGGCGGGGAATTATAAAAAGTTGGGCTGAAATTGATCTTCAGCTTACTGCTGATCCATTAGCTCCCAGATTCCGGTTTGGGAACTTTGTTAATGCAAGCGGTTAAACCTTGTGTGGTAGGCCGGAATTAACCGGTTTGAGCGGGAGCGAAACTCGGTGTTTCCGGCACAACGATGCCCCAATCGCCGGAAACTCCCACACAACGCTTCGCTCGTGCGGGCTTATTCCGGCCTACCCGCTTTGTTAATGCAAGCGTTTAAACCTTGTGTGGTAGGCCGGAATAAGCCAGATTGAGCGGATGCGAAATTTGGTGTTTCCGGCACAACGATGCCCCAATCGCCGGAAACACCCACACAACGCTTCGCTCGTGCGGGCTTATTCCAGCCTACCCGTACACAAAAATATCAATCACCCCCGCTCATCCCACATCTTATCCATGCGTTTAACCGAAATCGGATAAGCCGTTTTCAATTGCTGGGCAAATAAGGACACTCTAAACTCTTCCAACGCCCAACGGAATGGGTCAAGTTCCGGTACGACTTTTTCTTTCTTCAGCTGTTTCTCAATTGATTGCCAAAACCGTACCGCATAGCGATTAATTTCAGCAATCTTTTGCGGCTCGCTGCTTAACCGATCCAACCGATACAAAATGGCTTTCATATAACGCGGAATGGCTTTCAGTTGCTCATAAGGCGTGTTGTGAATAAAACCGGCGTAGATTAAATAACTCAATTGGTCGTTAATATCTTTGTTTAATGGATCATTGGCGTTTAACGGTTTGAGCAGGGTTTTGATTTTGGCGTATTGCTCCATGATGTCTAAAGCCAGTTTGGCGGCTTCATTAGCGATATTCAGCAAACCGGCTTTGTTTTCGCGCAGACTTTGTTCAAAAGCTTGTTGGGTGCGAATGGTCTTGCCTTCTACGAACACGGCAAACAAGGCCAGATGTAACAACTCATTTTTATAGTTGGCTGCTACACCGTTATCAATTAACGGATGCTTGGGCAGCCGGTTATAGGTGAGTTCTATGCCTGCGGAATTGGGGATATTTTTGAGCAGGTAAGTGCATTCTTTGCGTAAACACAACTGGAACAGGCGGAGCAAACCTAGTTGATGATGCAGCGCGGCTTTGGCTTGGGTATCAAATATACGCACGCCGACGGAATCACCTTCGTCAACAATCGCCGGAAAACCGATGAAAGTTTGGCCATTTTGGATAAACTGGTAGGTTTCCGGCAAGTCGTCAAACGCCCATTGAATGCAGCCGGTGTGATGCAATTCATCGGCGGCGATTTGTTCAAAACTATCGACGGCTTCCGTGGTGAATTTGGCTTGCAGTTTTTTAAGATCGCGTCCGTAATCCAGCATTTTGCCTTCATCCACCACCCGATAATTCATTTTTAAATGCTCGGCTAAACTGTCTGAACTCCAGGCGTTTAGCGGAATGGCTTCGCCAGTGAGTTTACGCAGGCGGTTGCCCAGCCATTCGTATAGCGTGCCTTTAAAATCCGGTTCAACTTCCAAACATTGCTTAACGGTTTCCGGCACGGGTACAAAATGTTTTCTGATTTGCTTGGGCAAGGCTTTAATCAAGGCAATACATTTTTCTTCCAACAAGCCGGGCACCAGCCAATCAAACGGCGCGCTGGTGATTTGGTTTAATTGATGCACGGGGATAACCGCCGTTACGCCATCTTCATCGTGCCCTGGCTCAAAACGATATAAAAGGTTAAAGGTTAGTGTGCCAACTTTTTTGCTGTCGGGATAATCCCATTCATTCACGTACCCGTCTTTTTCGCGGGTTAAATCTTCTTTGGTCAAAAACAAAAATTTGGGATTTTGGCGCTCAACGGTTTTGCGCCAGGTGTCCAGGGTAATGCCATTAACAACTTCGGGCGGCAGTTTGCTGTCGTAAAACTGGTACAGCCAGATTTCATCTTCCACCAAATCCACGCGTCGGCCTTTGTGCTGGATCATGCCGACTTCTTCCAGCAACTTTTGGTTGGCCACATAAAACGGCGCGTTGCTGTGATATTCGTGGTTAACTAAAGCCGATTGGATAAACAGCTCGCGCGCGCCTTTAGGATCAACCCGCTCATAAGGAATTTTGCGGCCATTTTGCAGAGTTAAGCCGTATAGCAAAGTGCGTTCGTAAATGGCGGCGCGACCGGCTTTCTTTTCCCAGTGCGGATCGTAATAGTTACTTTTGATTAAATGTTGAGCGCATTCCTCTATCCATTCCGGCTCAATTTTGGCAACGTTGCGTGCGTAGACTTTGCTGGTCTCCACTTGCTCGGCGGCCATAATCCATTTGGGTTTGGCTTTATGTTGACCGGAGCCAGGGAAGATAAAAAACTTTAAACCGCGCGCGCCCAGGTATTCGTATTGCTCATGCCGGAATCCAATGTTGGACAGCAACCCGGGCAACAAGGCTTTATGAATTTGCTCAAAATTGGCCGGTTCCGTGTTGGGCTGCATTTTTAAATCACCTTTAACCACTTGCATGATTTGGGCATGAATATCAAACCATTCGCGCATACGTAAATACGATAAGAAATTGCTGGTGCAATATTTACGCAGTTTGCTGTTGGATAGGTGTTTTTTCTGCTCTTCGAAGGTGTTCCAGATATTTAAAATAGATAAAAAATCGGATTCTTCATGTCGAAATGCTGCATGCTTGGCTTCGGCTTGCGCCATTTTATCGGCGGGTTTTTCGCGTGGATCTTGAATGCTGAGCGCAGATACAATAATAGCCACTTCCGTTAAGCATTTGTTTTTATCCGCCGCCACCAGCATACGCGCAAGCTTTGGGTCAGTCGGAAATTTGGCCAGCTGTTTGCCAACTTCCGTAATTTGGCCGGATTTATCCAGGGCATTTACTTCTTGCAAAACTGTTTTACCGTCGCGGATCATTTTTTCATCCGGCGGTTCCAAAAACGGGAAATCCTCAATATCGCCCAGTTTTAAGGAAATCATCTGCAAAATCACGGCAGACAAGTTGGTACGCATGATTTCCGGTTCGGTAAATTGCGGTCTGGCTTCGTAATCTTCGCGGGAATACAATCGAATACAAATCCCTTCCGCAACCCGCCCACAGCGCCCTGCTCTTTGGTTGGCACTGGATTGAGAAACGCGCTCAATAGGCAAGCGCTGGATTTTGCTGCGATGACTGTAGCGACTGATACGGGCATGGCCGGTGTCGATAACACAACGAATGCCCGGCACCGTTAATGAGGTTTCTGCCACGTTGGTTGCCAATACTATGCGGATTTTGCCGCCTTTAGGATTAAACACCCGTTCCTGCTCGCTGACACTGAGTTTGGAATACAGTGGCAAAATCTCGTATTTACTGGGATGGAATTTTTTTAACGAGTCGGTGGTTTCGCGGATTTCCCGTTCACCACTTAAAAAAATCAGAATATCGCCGCGTAAATCCCGATATAACTCATCAACGGCATCTAAAATGGCGTTTTGCAAATCGTCGCTGGTTTCATCATTTTTGGCATCCTCGTCCTCATCTTGTTTGGTTTCGATGGGACGATAGCGCATATCTACCGGATAAGTTCGACCGGACACTTCAATAATGGGCGCATTGTTAAAATGCACGGAAAAGCGTTCGGTATCAATGGTAGCCGAGGTAATAATTAATTTTAAATCAGGGCGTTTGGGCAACAGCCACTTCATGTAGCCCAATAGAAAATCAATGTTTAAACTGCGCTCGTGCGCTTCATCAATAATGATGGTGTCATATTGGCTTAAGTAGGGATCATTTTGGGACTCCGCCAACAAAATACCATCGGTCATCAATTTGATTAACGATTGATTATGGGTTTTGTCATTAAAACGGATTTTATAACCAACTGATTTTCCAACCGTTTCGCCCAACTCCTCGGCAATGCGATCGGCCACGGTTCGCGCAGCAATTCGTCTTGGTTGGGTATGTCCAATAAATCCAGCAGCACCGCGACCAATCGATAAACAGATCTTTGGCAACTGCGTGGTTTTGCCGGAACCAGTCTCGCCACAGACAACAACTACTTGATGTTTTGTGATCAATTCAGCAATTTCGTCTTTTTTTCCGGTGACGGGTAAATCCGGAAAATTTAAGGGCGGAATACTTGCCAATCGCTGGTTTCGCAACGCCACTGAACGCGCAATACGACTGGCTAAGGCACTGAGTTGATCTGCCGGAGCCTTACCCTTTTGCGCTTCACTGCGCAGCCGGTCTAACTGTCGCTTACAGACATGCCGATCCTGGTTTAAGCACAGCGGCAGTTGTTGGGTAAGTTGTTTAATTTGCTCAAGAGTCGCCATCAAAATCGTTAACGAAATTAAAACATTATACGACAACTCAAGCCGATAACTTGCCTGGCTTGCAATTTATCTATGTTAATCAAGCAAACTAATTGCACTCTGGAGCCTATTCAAATGGGATATTTAAGACCGCTTAATAAAAACGTGAACTAAGTTAAATAGCGCATGAATCCTCTTGAAAAAAAAAGCATAAAAAAATAATTAAACTACACTTCAGTCATAGCGGCTGTTGCTGTTACGTGCTGTTGCACTTTTGCGTAAAGATCAAATATCCAATGGAGAACACAATGGCAAGTATTCTTGCAGTTGACGATTCAGCGTCAATGAGAAAAATGGTGACATTTACCTTAAAAAACGCTGGCTACGATGTAGAAGAGGCAGAAGACGGCGTTGATGCTCTTAACAAGGCACAAACCCGAGTATTTGATTGCATAGTGACGGATGTCAATATGCCAAATAAAGACGGTATCACCTTAATTAGAGATCTAAGGGCGTTACCGGAATACAAGTACATTCCCATGCTGATGTTAACCACTGAATCTGGGATGGAAAAAAAGATGGAAGGCAAGGCTGCTGGTGCTACAGGTTGGATTGTTAAGCCTTTCGATCCCGAACAATTAATCAAAACCCTAAAAAAAGTCCTGGGTTGAGTAACCTCTTGCTGTTTAACGTATTTTTAGGGATGCGCAGGTAATTATGTCTATCGATATGTCTCAATTCCATCAAGTATTCTTTGAAGAATGCTTTGAGAACCTAGAGTCCATGGAGTCTGGTTTATTAAACCTGGACATAGGTGACATAGATTCAGAAGTCATCAACACCATTTTTCGAGGCGCCCACTCCATCAAAGGTGGAAGCGGTACCTTTGGGTTTACCATTGTGGCCGAATTTACGCACGTTATGGAAACCCTGCTTGATGAAATGCGTGATGGTCGCCGTAAAGTAACCCAAGGCGCCATTGATGTGTTACTAGGATCGGTGGATTGTCTTAGAGAAATGTTGACATCGATCCAAGCTGACCAGGAAGTCGCTGAAGCTAATGTAGCCAAACACAAACGTGCTTTGGATATGGAATTGAATGGAGTTGCCTCAGAAGAACCTGCGCCTGCTAAACCTGCAACATCACCCGCACCTTCAGCATCAAAAGCCAAAGCCTCAACAGAAGAATTTGAAATGCAGGAACAGGGCTGGAATATCTCATTCTGCCCCTATCTGGATTTATTAAAAACCGGCAATGATCCGGTCCGAATGTTCCGAGAATTATCGGAGTTGGGCGAATTGACTGTCACCGCCAATATACAGGATGTTCCGAGTATATTTGAACTGGAACCGGAAGAATGTAATATCTCCTGGAACTTGATTGTGTCCGGCAGCGACATTCCTTTAAAAGAAATTCAAGAAATTTTTAACTGGGTTGAAGGTGACTGTGAGTTGGATATTTCAGCCAACCAAGTCAAAGTGCCCAAGTTAGTTAGCGTTGCCGCCCCGGAGCCACCGGAGGAAATAGCGCCAATTGACGAACCTGAAATAGAAATCAAGTCTGAACAATTATCACCCGAACTTAAAAAAACTGCATCAACACCTTCTGCATTAGCGACTGAAACCGACCAATCTAAAGCGGCCGTTGCTAAACCATCCAGTTCAATCCGTGTGGATACGGCAAAAATTGATGCTTTAATTAACATGGTTGGCGAAGTTGTCATTACGCAATCCATGTTGGGATTGGTGGGTGAAAACTTTAGCATGGATAAAGTTGCCCAATTAAAACGCGGACTTGCTCAGTTAGAACGTCATACGCGCGATTTGCAACAAAGCGTGATGAATATCCGCATGCTACCGATCAGTTTTGTGTTTAGTCGTTTTCCGCGTCTGGTGCATGATACCAGCACCAAATTAGGTAAAAAAATTGAGTTAAAGCTGGTGGGTGAAAGCACTGAAGTTGATAAGGCCGTCGTCGAGCTTATCAACGATCCATTGGTACATTTAATCAGAAACAGTTTGGATCATGGTATTGAAAAACCCGCCGATCGCATCAAAGCGGGTAAGCCGGAAACCGGAACCATCGAGTTAAAAGCCTACCATCGTGGCGGCCATATTGTTATTGAAATCATTGATGACGGGCACGGCCTGGACCGACGCAAATTAATTTCCAAAGCCATTGAAAAAGGCTTGCTGGACGAAAGCGCTCAACTGACTGACAAACAAGCGTTTGAATTGATATTTATGCCGGGATTTTCTACAGCCGAACAACTGACCGACATCTCCGGTCGCGGTGTTGGCATGGATGTGGTACGCAGAAACATCCAGTCCCTGGGTGGCAATATAGAAATTCTGTCCGATTTAGGCAAAGGCACCACCATTGCTATCCACCTGCCCTTAACCCTGGCCATCCTGGATGGGCAATCGGTTGCAGTGGGACAGGAAACTTACATCGTGCCATTGGTTTCGATTATTGAATCCATCAATATCACGGAAAAAATGCTTAATAAAGTGGCCGGTAAAGGCGAAACCTTTAAGCTGCGCAACCAATATATCCCGATTATTAGAATGCACGACATTTTTAATGTGCAACCACTCGCCACATCTAAATTAGGTGAAGGCGTCATTGTTGTTGTGGAAGGCCAAGGTGGCATGTGCGGACTGTTTGTTGATGATTTGCTCGGTCAGCAACAAGTGGTTATCAAATCACTGGAAGCTAATTATCGCCGGGTAGAAGGCGTTTCAGGAGCAACTATTTTAGGTGATGGCTCTGTCGCGCTTATTCTTGATGTTCCCGGATTGGTGCGATTCTCAAATCGTTAAATCCGCTTAGCCTAGAGTTAATTCAAAACTATGAAAGCCAATATAAGCCAAGAATCAGAATACAAAGATCCTAACCTGGATTCGGATAACAAAAGCCAAACCAATTCCGTGCAATATTTAAGCTTTGCACTCGGCAAGGAAGAATACGGCGTTGATATTTTACGCGTGCAAGAAATACGCAGTTGGGAACCAGTTTCAAGAATTCCAAATGTACCATTTTATGAAAAAGGCGTCGTTAATTTACGTGGCTCCATTGTGCCCATTATTGATCTACGCGAACGCTTTAACCTTAAGTACGCAGAATATACGCTCCTGACGGTGGTCGTGGTATTACAAACCAGCGTTGGCAACAAAACCCAAACAATGGGGGTTGTGGTTGATTCTGTATCCGATGTTATTAGCGTTGATAAAACAAAAATTCAGGCAGCACCCGATTTCGGCACTAAAGTCAGCAATGAATTTATCAACGGCCTGGTGTCAGTAAATGAGCGCATGGTTATGCTGCTTGATGTTGACAAGTTGTTAAAGCTGGAAGAAATCAGTCAATCGGACAATTAGTCCATAGAGGTAAAACCGTCATGAAAATTAATATGCCCGTTACTGATAAGGAAGTCTTCATGAAAGAAGGCGAAATATTAGTGAGTCGTACGGACCTTAAAGGGATTATCGTAGATGCCAACGATTCCTTTGTTGCAATGAGCGGTTTTACCCGACAAGAATTAATCGGCATGAATCATAATATTGTCCGGCACCCTGATATGCCTGAAGCGGCATTTGAGGATATGTGGCAATGTTTAAAGCAAATGCGCCCCTGGACAGGATTAGTTAAAAATCGTACAAAAAAGGGCGATTTTTATTGGGTGGATGCTAATGTCATTCCGGTATTTAAAGGCGGCAAAGTCAGTGGCTACCTGTCCGTCAGAAGATTGCCCAAGCGAGACAAAATTGCCGCTGCAGAAACGCTATATCAAAAAGTAAATGCAAAATCTGCCACTATTAAACCGACGGGGGTATCTGCATTAATCAAGACAGTTACTGAAATTGGCATCTGGCACAAAACCACTGTTGCTTTAAGCGCTTTGTTGGCCCCAAACTTATTTTTGCTTTATCGTTTGTTCCAAACCCAGGAAATTGGCCTCATGGCCGTTGTAGGCTTATGCGCTGCTCTGGGTGCCGGTATCATTTATAGCTCGATTAATTTATTTTCAACTACCTTAAATAAAACCATCGGTATTTTCTATCGTCTGGCAGAAAAGCGTTTTGGCAATGTTAAAGACTTATCCAGAAACGATTTAGTCGGTGACTTTTACCGGGGCTTATATTCAATGGAGGTGAATCTAAACCTGGACTTGTCTGAAGCCAATGATACAGCCACAAAATCATTGCGCACGGTTAGAGCACTCGACAAAGTTCAATCCGGTGTGATGGTTGCCAATAACGATTTGGAAATTATCTACCTAAACGACAGTATTCATGACATGTTCAAGAATGCTGAAGCCGACATTCGGAAAGATATTCCGCATTTTGATGTCAATAAAATGCTGGGGGCCAATGTGGATATTTTTCATAAGGATCCAAGCCATCAACGAAAAATGCTATCTTCGTTAAAATCTACTGCTACCAGTGAGTTATTAATCGGGGGCAGAACATTTAGAGTAGTGATTAATCCGGTAGTGGATAGTAATGAAGAATACATTGGCTTTATCATCGAATGGTGGGATAGAACGGCTGAAGTTTATATCGAAAATGAAATAGAACATCTGGTCACCAG
>Ga0208264_1000026_pt1 | contig 142541 bp, 103 predicted proteins | sample LakWasMet31_HOW6_2_FD_183873 | JGI IMG/M metagenome (GOLD analysis project Ga0208264, IMG submission 183873) | Freshwater sediment methanotrophic microbial communities from Lake Washington under simulated oxygen tension - Sediment Metagenome... | ecosystem: Environmental > Aquatic > Freshwater... | reverse complement strand
GGGTATGAATTGGCCTTACAGGCCGCCCACCAGATTTTAGCCGAGAGACAATAACCATGGATATTAGAAAAATAAAAAAACTTATCGAAATCATCGAAGAATCCGACATTGCCGAACTCGAAATTAAAGAAGGAGAAGAATCAATTCGTATTAATCGATACTCATCTTCGCCTGCGCCGACTGCTTACATTCAAGCACCTGCGGCAATTAGCAGCCCAACAGCACCTGCGAATGCTGTTGCAAGCGCTCCCAGTGAAGAAAAAAGCTCTGGGCATGTTGTTAAGTCTCCAATGGTTGGTTCTTTTTACCGCTCCGCCTCACCAGGATCAAAATCATTTGTTGAAGTTGGTCAATCGGTTCAGGTTGGGGACACGCTGTGCATCATTGAAGCAATGAAGATTCTTAATCAAATTGAGTCTGACAAGAGTGGCGTAGTAACCAAAATTTTGGTTGAAAACGCTGAACCTGTTGAATATGGTCAACCATTGTTCATTATTGAATAATTTGAATAGTAGGGAATTTTCATGTTTGACAAAATTGTTATCGCAAATCGAGGCGAAATTGCATTGCGCATCTTGCGTGCATGTCGAGAATTGGGCGTTAAAGTTGTTGCTGTTCACTCAGAAGCTGACCGTGATTTAAAGCACGTTCGACTTGCAGATGAATCTGTCTGCATAGGCCCTGCTGCATCCGCAGATAGTTATTTAAACATACCTGCCATAATTAGCGCTGCAGAAGTGACCGACGCAGAAGCTATTCATCCTGGTTACGGTTTTTTGTCTGAAAATGCGGACTTTTCTGAAAAAGTCATGCAGAGCGGCTTTGTATTTATTGGCCCAAGGGCTGAAACCATCCGCATGATGGGCGATAAAATATCAGCCAAAAAAGCTATGCAGGCCGCGGGAATACCCTGCGTTCCTGGCAATGGCAACCCACTTGGCGAGGATGATAAGAAAAATATTAAGCTTGCCAGAGAAATTGGCTACCCGGTCATTATAAAAGCGGCGGGCGGTGGCGGCGGTAGAGGTATGCGGACTGTGCACACTGAAGCAGCATTGGTCAATGCCATAGCCATGACCAAAGCGGAAGCAGGCAGTGCGTTTGGCAATCCAACCGTTTATATGGAAAAGTTTCTTGAAGATCCTCGCCACATTGAATTCCAGGTTATGGCAGACTCGCACGGAAATGCAATCCATTTAGGTGAGCGGGACTGTTCTATGCAGCGCCGCCATCAAAAAGTCGTGGAAGAAGCGCCAGCTCCTGGCATTACTGAAGCACAACGCAAACAAATTGGCGAACGTTGCGCTAAAGCTTGTGTTGATATTGGCTATTTGGGCGCAGGTACCTTTGAGTTTTTATATGAAAAAGGTGAATTTTATTTTATCGAGATGAATACCCGCGTTCAGGTAGAACATCCAGTTACCGAAATGATCACTGGCTTTGACATTGTTAAAGAGCAGTTACGCATTGCCTCTGGCGAAGTGTTATCGATTACGCAAGATCAAGTAAAGTTTACCGGCCACGCCATTGAATGCCGACTCAATGCCGAAGATCCTAAAACCTTTATGCCATGCCCTGGCACTATCGACCAGTTTCATATGCCCGGCGGCCCCGGCATACGTTGTGAAACCCACATATATAATGGTTATAAAGTCCCACCTTACTACGATTCAATGATAGGTAAATTGATCGCACACGGTGAAAGCCGTCAAAGCGCAATTGCCCGTATGAATACCGCACTCAGTGAGATTATTATTGATGGCATCAAAACCAATATTCCATTGCAACATGACATCATGAACGATAGCGCCTTTATTGAAGGTAGCCAAAATATCCACTATTTAGAAAAAAAGCTGGGCATGTCTTGAAGCCCATTAGTGGCGTGAAAATTTTTCACGCCACTCCACTCTACTTTACCTACTCCACCCTGCAATGACTTGGCATCAAATCTCCGTAACTACTAATGAACTAACTGCACCAAAGCTTGCTGATTATTTTAGCGATTTGGGCGCCGTTTCTGTGACGTATATGGATGCAGAAGACGAGCCGGTTTATGAACCAGGCATAGGTGAAACCAAAATCTGGAGCCACACCCAAGTTATAGCCCTGTTTGAATTGGATGCAGATACCGACTTAATCAAAGCGACTACCTTGCAACAATTTAAATCTGCCAATTTAACGGCCTGGGTAGTCGAAGCAGTTGAAGATCAGGAATGGGAACGCGCGTGGATGGAATTTTATCATCCCATGAAATTTGCTGATAAATTATGGGTTTGCCCCACTGACCAGGAACAAAATGAACCAGGAACGGTTTGCCTAACGCTAGATCCCGGTTTGGCATTTGGCACAGGCACACACCCAACAACTGCACTTTGCCTGGAATGGTTGGCCAGCCATGACTTAACTGGAAAAGTAGTTATTGATTACGGCTGTGGCTCAGGTATTTTGGCAGTAGCCGCAGTTTTATTGGGCGCAAAAGAAGCCCATGCCATAGACATCGACCCGCAGGCCATTACGGCAACACATGACAATGCCCTTAAAAATAACGTACAAGATAAAATTACTTGTTACTTGCCCGACGAATTTACAGCTTTTCCGGCAGACATCGTTTTGGCAAACATATTAGCCAAGCCTTTAATTGACATGTCCCAAAAAATTTCCAGTTTGGTTGCTGATGGCGGCAATCTGGTTCTGTCCGGCATTTTAGCGGAACAGGCGCAATCCGTAATCGATGCTTATCAGCCATTTGTAAATCTAAACCAGCCCGTACAAAAGGAAGACTGGATCAGACTAGATGGGCGTAAAGCGTAATGACCATGCTCACCAACTGTGCTAAATGTAAGCACATTCAACCCATTAACCTCGTACAGCTACGTAGCTATCGAGGTATGATGCGTTGTGAAAAATGTCTAAGCATGTTTGATGCCCTTGAATACCTGCGAGAGGCTACCGAAGTTCCTGAACACATTGAACACAGCTCGGAGACCACAACTGATACAGTTGATAGTAAACCGGAAATTGAATTTGAACCCGAATCAATCCACCAACCACTGGCCTGGGAACAACCATCAACAACCCAGAACAAACCAAAATGGTACGGCTCAGGCATCGCAATCAGTGCATTACTTTTAGCTGGCCAACTAGCCTATTTTAATACCGACAAGCTGCTAACTAGCCCTGGCAGCCGAGCTTGGTTAGAAAGAATTTGCAAGACCTTATCTTGCCAACTGCCAACATACCGTAATTTGCAAGAGTTTCTGGTTTTACAAGGTCAGCTAACCCCACTTGCAAACAGTCACATTAATTTCAAAACAGCTATCAGCAATCAAGCGGCATTTGCCCAGACCTACCCTAAACTCAAATTAACCTTGTTGGATTTTGCTGGCAACGCCTTCGCACAACGCATTTTTCAGCCTAAAGAATATTTAAAACCGGATACCGGCCCGATCATTGCTGCTAAAGCAACAGTGGAAATCAGTTTACAAATTGCCGCCACAAAAAATGAAATTGGCGGCTACAACTTTGACCTTACATACTAACATGGCCTACCCAGAGCTTTATTTAAAAAAAAACGAAGACAAACGTCTACGTAAAGGACATAGCTGGGTTTTCAGCAATGAAATTGACACCCAACGCTCACCTCTGGAGCAACTCAGTACCGGAGACTTAGTGCAAGTAACGGGCGCGGACGGCAAACCACTGGGCACTGCCTACTTCAACCCCCAAACACTGATTGCCGCCCGTTTATTATCCAGAAAAACCAACCTGAAAGTTGGCAGTAATTTCTTTAAAGAACGCATTACAACCGCATTAATCTTACGAGACAAACTCTATCCCAAACCCTACTACCGGTTAATATTTGGCGAAAGCGATGGCTTACCTGGCATTGTGATTGACCGATTTGGCCCCGTTTTATCTGTGCAAATCACCACTGCGGGTATGGAACTGCGCAAACAATTCTTGTTGGATGCGTTAATTGAATTGCTTAACCCTGAAGCCATCGTGTTAAAAAATGACAATAGCCAACGACAACTGGAAGGATTGGAACAAATTTCCGAAGTTATCTATGGCACATTGCCAGACCCATTAATTATTGAAGAAAACGGCGCAAAATTTAAAATTGACATCCTGGGTGGTCAAAAAACCGGTTGGTTTTATGACCACCGCAACAGCCGGGCACAACTGGCCGGGTTCGCAAAAAACCAGCATGTGTTGGACTTATTTTCCTATACTGGCGCCTGGGGCATTCCCGCTGCTATTGCAGGAGCAGCCGCGGTTACATGCGTAGATGCCTCTGATGGCGCATTAACATTGGCTAGAGAAAACGCCCAGCTTAATGGCGTCACGGATCAGATGCAATTTGTTCGCAGCGATGTTTTTGAGTTTTTAAAACAAGCCAGAGATAATAACCAATTATTTGACATCATTGTATTGGACCCGCCTGCGCTAATAAAACGCAAAAAAGACTTCAAACAAGGTTACGAGGCCTACAAACGACTTAACCAATTGGCATTACAAGTGTTAGCAAAAAATGGTATTTTGATTTCAGCATCCTGCTCACATCATCTGAGCAAAGAAAACCTGCATGAAATATTGCGCTCTTCTGGTCGACATATTGACCGACATCTGACGATATTCGCAACTGGCGGACAGGGTTATGATCATCCTGTTGATCCATCAGCCCCAGAAACCGAGTACTTAAAAACATTTTTTTGCTCTGTCAGCTCAAGCTTGTAAAATGTGAGGTTATTTTTTGAGCACCAATAATAAACAAAAAAAATGCGATCTCTGTGGCCAACCAGTTGAAATAAAAGGCTTCTCTTTAGAAACTAAAGAAGGCAAAAAAGAATTTTGCTGCGCTGGCTGCCAAAGCATTTTTCAACTGCTAAACGAAGACCTAATCATCACAAAACAATCAACCAATAAAAATGAGGATAATAAATGAAAGCTTGTGAAAACTGCACCGGCCGTGCAGAAATTGGTAAAAATCATAAACAGGTTCCGGTATTACAACGGGGAATCGGAATGGTATTTGTTTACTTACCCATTTTAACGCTGCCATTTTGCTTTTTAAGCGCCTATCTGACTTACTATCATTTACTCATGATTGGTGGCAAAAATATTAAAAAATTCCAGGACTTTTTACCTGAGCGCTCCAGCCATCGCTACACCTTAAAAACCCAGATCACAATGGATGCCTCTTTTAAAGCCAGTCTTTCGCAATCAAAATTATTCTGGATTCTAAATTGCACCTGGTATTGCCCCGTTAGTGTCGCCTTGTTTGAATGGCACGCCTATTTGGTAAAAATAGTTGAAAACTGGTGGTGTCCGTTTGGTCATGACAAAAAAGAAGGCTATAAAAACGGCAGCATTGACCAGTCTTTCTGGCATATTTACCCTGAAGACAATGCCAAACTAGACCCGGAAGACAGAGACAACCCTATCTTTAACGAAGCCGCAGACACTAAAGATAAATAGACGACTGCTCCCCAATGCAAATAGGCCCGTATACACTTGCCAATAAATTAATACTTGCGCCTATGGCTGGCATCAGCGATCGGCCGTTTAGAAACTTGTGTTCGGAATTTGGCGCAGCCATGACGGTATCGGAAATGGTTGCCTCAAATCCTGCTCTACGCAACCACAAGCGTACACTACAAAAAACGCAACACGCGCGCGATTCAGGTATTCGGTCTATCCAGATTTTAGGCACCAATCCTGTGCATCTGGCAGAAGCCGCTAAATATAACGCAGCGCAAGGTGCGCAGATTATTGATATTAATATGGGGTGTCCGGCCAAAAAAGTCTGCTCGGTTGCGGCTGGTTCTGCCTTATTAAGAGACGAATCCTTAGTCGCTCAAATCCTGGATGCAGTAGTAAAGTCCGTTGACATACCCGTCACATTAAAAATTAGAACAGGTTGGGATACCAGCAGCCGAAATGCTTTAACCATTGCCAAAATTGCTGAGCAAGCAGGCATCTCGGCGCTAACCATACACGGACGTACCCGAGCCTGTAAATTTACCGGCCACGCAGAATACGATACGATCAAAGCCGTCAAACAAGCAGTCAAAATACCGATAATTGCCAATGGTGATATTAGCTCACCCGAAAAAGCTCGACATGTCCTAAATTACACTGGCGCGGATGCCATTATGATTGGCCGGGCGGCACAAGGAAACCCTTGGTTATTTAAGCAGATAAATCACTTTATTAATCACAACGAACTGCTTGAAAAACCTGATATTTCAAACGTAGAAAGTACCTTAATTAATCATTTGCATGAATTATACAGCTTCTACGGCAACCTCAGCGGTGTTAGAATAGCAAGAAAGCACATAGGCTGGTATTTCAAAAATATCGGACTCGTTGATACCAAAATCATGCTTGGTATTAATCAGGCAAATAATCCAACTGAACAAATTGCCTTAACCAACTCGGCCTTTTCACTTCTAACTACCGATAAATCTGCATAATATGGAAGCAAGTAAACTTGACATTGCCATCATTAATATCGATCGCCGAGATACGGACGCTAACCGAAGAGGAGTTTACTCCGAGCATCCGATTGAATTTGAAAGACGCGGTGTCGATCGCAGAAAAAAAGCTTCCGTTCCTTTGTCCGCCTATGTAAAACAAACGGTAGAGCAATATTTCAATCAGTTAAATGGCCATGATGTGGTTGGCTTGCATGCCATGGTAATCAGCGAAGTGGAAAAACCATTGCTTAAAGCAGCGCTGGAACATTCTGGACACAACCAATCCAAGGCGGCTAAAGCGCTAGGTTTGAGTCGCAGTACACTTAGAAAAAAACTGGATCAGTACGGTTTATCTTAAAAAGTCACAAACTTTCCATTTCTCCGTTTTAAATCAAAGGTTTTCATGAACAAAAAAGTTACCCGCGCTTTAGTTAGCGTGTCCGATAAAACCGGTATAGTCGAATTTTGTCGCTCACTTCAACAACTAGGCATAGAAATATTATCAACCGGTGGCACAGCTAAAACACTGGCTGAAAACAACATCTCAGTGATGGAAGTTTCCAATTACACCGGCTTTCCAGAAATGATGGATGGCCGGGTCAAAACATTACATCCCAAAGTGCATGGGGGCATTTTAGGTCGGCGCGGTATTGATGATATCGTAATGGCGGAAAATGATATTCAAGCGATCGATATGGTCGTAGTTAATCTATATCCTTTCGAACAAACCATTGCCAAACCGGACTGTGATTTTGAAACTGCCGTTGAAAACATAGACATTGGCGGCCCGACCATGATTCGCGCGGCCGCAAAAAATCACGCCGATGTTTCAGTGGTTGTTGACCCGGCCGATTATGCTGTCATCATCCACGAACTCGCTACGGCCCAAAACTGCCTAAGCCAGCAAACTCGCTTTAACCTTGCACTAAAAAGTTTTGAGCATACGGCTCGCTACGATACCGCGATTGCCAGTTATTTGAGCAATCTTAATAAAGAGAGTTTTCCTGAAACGCTTAACCTGCAATTTTATCGCAGCCAAACTATGCGTTATGGCGAAAATCCCCATCAAAATGCCGCATTTTATCGGGAAAAATCACCTGCTTCCGGCACTATAGCGGCGGCTCAGCAATTACAAGGCAAGGAATTATCCTATAACAACATTGCTGATGCCGATGCTGCATTGGAATGTGTTAAATCATTCCAGGACAAACCCACCTGCGTTATCGTTAAGCACGCTAACCCTTGTGGTGTAGCCCAAGCGGAAAATATTTTGCAGGCCTATGATCTGGCTTATGCTACCGATCCAACCTCGGCTTTTGGCGGCATTATTGCTTTTAACCGTGAGTTAGATGAAGCAACCGCCAGCGCTATCACTGGCCGACAATTTGTTGAGGTTATTATTGCGCCAACCATCAGCAAAAAAGCGCTAACTGTTTTAGCCGCAAAACAAAATGTCAGAGTATTAGCTTGTGGCGAGTGGTCTAGCAACGTCAGCCCGGGCTTTGATTACAAACGCGTTGCCGATGGATTGTTGGTGCAAGAAAAAGACAATGGCACCATAACTGCGGCAGACTTAAAAATAGTCAGCAAACGCGCGCCCACCGAGCAAGAGCTGGCCGATGCGTTGTTTGCCTGGAAAGTGGCTAAGTTTGTTAAATCCAACGCCATCGTTTATTGCAAAAATGGTCAAACCATCGGCGTTGGCGCAGGCCAAATGAGTCGGGTTTACTCAGCCAAAATCGCAGGCATCAAAGCAACCGATGCAGGCTTGACAGTACCTGGTTCTGCAATGGCTTCAGATGCTTTTTTCCCCTTCAGAGACGGCATCGATGCCGCTGCCGAAGCTGGCATTACGGTCATTATCCAGCCTGGCGGTTCGGTTCGTGATGAGGAAGTCATCGCCGCAGCGGATGAGCATAATATTGCCATGGTCTTTACCGGAATGCGCCATTTTAGGCATTAATTTGTAACTATTCAGCGACTTCTCCAGTTCTTCTTGCCAGTGAAGTTTAGGGTGAAGGAATCAAAATTCGTTTTGTATCTCCTCACCCAATCCTCTCCTTCTGGAGAAGTATTTTTGCGATACTCTGAATAATTACATTAATTTTAGTTAGGCTTTACAGCCTAAATTTCTAGCAGCTCAGAGACAGCACATGAAAGTTCTAATTGTAGGTAGTGGTGGTAGAGAACACGCCCTGGCGTGGAAAGTAACTCAGTCACCTAAAGTAAACCAAGTCTATGTTGCCCCAGGAAATCCAGGCTCGGCGCAAGAGCCTAATACACAAAACGTCGCGCTTGCCGTTGACGACATCGCAGGCTTGCTTGATTTTGCCCAACAAAATGCGATTGACCTAACTATCATTGGCCCAGAAGTACCATTGGTATTAGGCATAGTCGACAGTTTTCAAGCCGCCGGGTTGAAATGCTTCGGTCCAGTGGCTAAAGCTGCCCAACTGGAGGGCTCCAAATCGTTTTGTAAAGACTTTATGGTGCGCCACAAAATCCCCACGGCGGCGTACCAAAGCTTTACCGATCAAAACCTGGCCATTGCTTACATAAAGCAACAAGGCGCCCCCATTGTAGTTAAAGCCGATGGCTTAGCTGCGGGCAAAGGCGTTATTGTTGCCCAAACCGAAGCAGAAGCCATCGCGGCAGTGCAAGACATGCTCTCTGGCAATGTGTTTGGTGAAGCGGGCAATCGCGTCGTTATCGAAGAATTTTTAACCGGCGAAGAAGCCAGTTTTATCGTGATGGCCGATGGCAAACACGCTTTGGCCATGGCAACCTCGCAAGACCACAAAGCGCGTGATAATGGCGACTTAGGTCCAAACACTGGCGGCATGGGCGCTTATTCCCCAGCACCCGTGGTAACACCGGATATTCATCAACGCGTGCTGCGTGAAGTGATTGAACCTACCTTAGCGGGTATGGCAAAAGATGGTTTGCCGTACACCGGCTTCTTATATGCCGGTTTAATGATCAGCCCTGATGGCGGCATTAAAGTGTTGGAGTATAACTGCCGGTTTGGTGATCCTGAAACTCAACCGATCATGATGCGTTTAAAAAGCGATTTGGTTGAACTGTGCGAGGCCGCACTAGCTGGCAATCTGGATAAAGTCACCAGTACTTGGGATGATCGGCCAGCACTAGGCGTGGTTATGGCAGCTGGTGGTTATCCTGATGCTTATCAAAAAGGTGCCGTGATTTCCGGCTTGCCGAATCAAGCTCTGCCAGACAGCAAAGTATTTCATGCCGGCACTCTGCAAGCTGGCAATGATATAGTGACAGCTGGCGGGCGCGTATTGTGCGTTTGCGCCCTAGGTGATGATATTAAAGCAGCTCAAACCAACGCGTACAAATTGCTGGCCAACATCACGTGGGATGATTGCTATTACCGGACAGATATTGGTTTTAAGGCCATTAAATAATAACAAACCATTCTAATACCCACTTAGCCCAAGGTTGGGTTAAGCAGGGTGAAGCCCGGCCAACTTTCATTCGGAAGCGTTGGGCTTTGTTACCTCAGCCTAACCCGGTTCTGTAACAAATTCGCACAAATCAGGACAATTTTCACCTAAAGGAAATTGAATTATCCAGCCAATCAACGCGCACATCCATGCTGTTTAATAAGCAGCCGGAGCCGAATTGGTGAAAGATGGAAACATCGGCGGCATCTCGTCCAAAGGCAACAATAACTCTACCACCGCGCAAGTGGTTTTGAGTGGGATCAAAGGTATACCAATGATTGCCAACATAAACTTCAAACCAGGCGTGCAAGTCCATAGGCTCCAGGTTTTGCAGATAACCTACCACCAAGCGCGCAGGTATGCTGATGCTTCTGCACAGCGCAATGGCTAATTGCGCAAGATCTCGGCAGACACCATAGCCACGCTGCTGCACCTCTATGGCCGATACTGGAATATCGCTGGATCCCGGCAAAAATTGCACGTTCTCTTTTACCCAGTCATTAATTCGACTAACTTGATCATAGCCAGGCATGGCATCAAAGACAATATCACTGGCTAAACCACCAAAGCGGTCAGATTCACAATAACGGCTAGGTAACAAAAACGGCAACACTTCGTTGGGTAAATATTGTATCTCAATAAATTCAGCACCCGGGGCAGTTTCCGCATGATCAGCGACAATGACTTCGGCTGAGGTATAAATCAACAAATCGCCCGTGGGCGCAACCAAGCGTTGAAAAGAATTGCCAAAGCTATCGGCGCTTTCAATCATGGCTATAGTTGGCTTTATGGTAAAAACTTCGCGGTTGATAAATTGTTGAATCCCTCTAAAAGGTCTCAACATTAAATTTAAAGCAGTCGCTTCAATTATTCGGAAACGGAGATTGCAACTAACTCTCAATTTCATTCGGACACATCCTTTTTAAAAGTCTTGCTGCTTTGAATTAAGTAGGTGTTTGTACTGGGTTAAACAATTAACCCAGTGGCACTAAAGAATTTAAACGTTGCGATAATTTAAAAGCGCTTATACACCGATAGATTCAATCTCCTTGTAAGCATGGTTTAACCAGATTTTTACACGCTGCCGTTCCAGCAATCCCAGTCCGTTCAGGCTATCAGCATCTTTATTTTTGGCCGCCCAAAAGCTGTAACTATGACTATCAATTTTGGTCATTACTGGCGCATGCAGGCGTTTTAAAGTCATTACCCTGGCATTTAAATCTAACGCCCTGTCCTTAACGCCTGAGTATTCCAGGATATTGAAATTATCATCTCGTAGTTGGTTTTGTACCAACACATAGTTGAGTTTGGAGCCAAATTGATCCAGCAGCTTGCTAAGCAAGTCCACACAATCCTTTCCAGAATCCATCACGTTCCAATAACACAGTGTTATACCTAATTCCGCAGCCAGTTCCAGTACGCCGGATTCATCAATCCACTGAGCCAGTGGAAAATGGGTTTGCGCGGCTAAATCAACCAAAATGCGCCGATTGGGACGCTCGGTAGCCGTTTCGATGATGGTATCCAGACTTTGATAATCATCGATAATTGTGGGTGATGCGTAGTCAGCGTAAAAACGCAATAATGAACCATGTGACCGATCGGTATCAAAGCCAATAAATGGCATGTCATGGTCAATCATGTATTGTGCCATCAACCGTGCGACAACGGATTTACCTACTCCGCCTTTTTCGCCGCCGATAAGATGAATTGTGGTCATATATACTCCTAAAGAAAATCCAAAAGTGAATTAGTATGCGGCAAGAAAATAGCAAGCTTATCGTGCAATATTGTTGCTGATTGAGCTGTTAGTTCACTGATGGTATCGCGGGCCCTAGCGTTAAAACATCCATCAACAAAATAAACAGGAAAAATAAGGGCGCGGTTGAATAATAACGTAAATCGTTTGATTACCGCAAAGAACATTTTGTCAATTTTACAGATTTTTAGTCAGTTAAACCTACCTGACTCTGCACTATGGGTTGAGTAACTAAGCACTGATAGCTGATTAAATGAGGTTAATCTGCCGAAAAGTCAAATTTACCCGTGGCATTTTGATTTTCTTGGTTTTTGGCAAGGCATGTTTCCAATGGTGTTGTATGGTGCCGGACATCACTAACAAATCACCATGTTCTAATAAAACATCAATTTTTTGTTTGCTTTGGTTGTGCTGTAATCTAAACAACCGCTCAGCTCCAAAACTTAAGGATGCAATCACAGGATTGTTACCCAATTCGGGCTCATTATCAGCATGACAGCCCATAGAATCCTGACCATCACGATATAAATTACCTAAAACACTATTAAATGAGCACTGACAAACCTGCTGCATTTGCATTCTAATTGCCTGCAATTCCGGTAGCCACGCTAACGGCTGATGCAACACGCCGGAATATTTATAAACTGCCTCGGCATCACCATACCAACACATCAGGCGCGGTATCTTGCACCAACGTCCAAAAATAAATAGTCGCTCTTCCTGCCAAGCCAACTGTTCAGTTAGACAGACCAACAGTCTATCCGCTTCGATATTGTCATAAAACTGTTTATAAACAGTTAGTTCACCATCATAAGGTAATTTATTTTCTAAATTGGGCAACATTGCTTCAGGTAAATACTTATTAGGAATTCAGCTTGGCCTCAATTTTCTGTTTGTAATTTAAATAATGAATAGTTTGCAATTGCTCTCTATGCACTAAATGAAATGCTTCGATCGGTAAATCTATATCACTGATATAGATAGGATAATCTTGTTTACTCTGTCTAAACTGCAAAATATATTGATAAACAGCATTGAAAACATGATTGCCGTAATGCAATGATGAAAACTCTTGTTCGTTACAAAATGCAGTGTACGAAGTGACGCCTTGCTGGGTTTCTCCTGTAATACGTAAGGTTAGCTTGGGGATAATCGGGAAGATTTTTAGATGCAATGAATTACAGGATAAAACGCCGGAGCGACTTTTTTGGATTTCATAATATTCCAGGGTCAACAGGGTTTCATATAAATTACGTATTAAAATGGCTTCCAAAAAAGCCGTGTAATGATTAAGCAACTGCATGGTATTAGCTTGATGATGACATTGGACGTATAAGGCCCCCCGCTCATCAATAATGTAAATCGTTACATCACCTTTATTTTCAGCATAAAATAATTGAATAATTTGCGCTTTATTAAAACTGTAAATTAATGGAATCGGCGTATTTTCCAGCACGCCAACATCAAAATTCACCCTGCCAAATTGTCGCTGAGGACTACCCAAATCCGCCAGGATTTGATTTTCAGAGAATAAACTCCGGTAGCCAAGCACTTGATTATACTTTTGAAACACAAAAAACTCATTTCCACCCGCTAAATAATAACGCGGCTCCTGGTGAACTTGCTCCGTTGAAAACAGCTTAATCAACGATTTTAAAACCGATTGTATACGTAAGTTAATGCTTTTAGCCCGCACTGGCGTTTGGCAAAAAATGCTCCAATTATCCGGTGACAAAGGCTTTTGCGTATTGTTGATCAGATAAGTCAAACAGGTAAAAAAACCCTCAATGCCTTGAAATTGGGAGGTAGTAATTTCACCCCAACTGGATAGTGACACGCAATCTATACTTTCAATCAAACACAGCCGATCCATGCCATAACTCAGCACATCAGAGCGCTCACTGAGTATTAATGTGCCACCATCACGAGAATTAGGCGAATTACCCATATTAACGATCAACAACGACTGAAGTAAAGCACGTGGAGTTTGGAAGGTGCTTAAGGCATCTTCCTGTATGAGATTTTTGTCAAAAAAATGGTGCAATCCCGAAATGATGGTTTGGAGTTCAAACTTATCCAACTGGCAACTTTCAGCCGAAAAGTGTACTTGCAGCTGCTTATGGAATAGACCATTGATGACCAGCCAGCCCAGGATTTCAATTAAAGTGCGGCATTGGTGGATCGGCTCATGCTGGTCCGCATTGTGTATTTGCACATTCTTTAAGTACAAGCCCCAACTCGCATTCATCTCAACTATGGATAGCTCGGCTTCCTTGGCCTGAATGGTGGAGCGAGTGGTGATAATTTCAATCTTGCCCGGCTTTTTTTCCAAAAAAGCATGTAATTTGCGGCCTATTAGTTTTAAATCATCGTTATTTGGGCGATTTTGCTGCACATGCTCATTAGCAAAACGCATAATCATTTGATAACAGTGCGTTAGTTGCTTCAAGATAACGGCGTGCTCTTGCGTTGCCTTTTTTATATCCCAAAACTGGTTTTTTTTCAGATTTTGCAGGGTTGACGGAGGCCAGCGCCATATCCTGGCCAAATTAGCCATGGCTTGCTCCCTGGCCAATTTTATCTGCTTATCAATTGCGCCACTGGTGGTCCCCATCACCTTTAAATAAAAGCATTCCCTGACTAATTCCAAACGATGGCTGCTTTGGTTTTTTAATAAATAAGCCTCAACTTTTTTGTAAATCAACAGATACGGATCAAGATCCGTGTTAGCAAAATCGCCATTGTAAATAGCGCGCTTTATATCCTGACATAACCATTGCGTGTCAGGGTACTCGCTTGCGTAACATTCCATTAATAAAAGTTTTAAGAAGGATTTATGCGGCGAATGCAACGATTTGTACAAATGCCAAAGGGTGGCGCTAATAAACTCTTCCGCTGGCACATTATTAAAACCGCCAAAATCAATTAACTCACGCTCAGGCACAAAGCGATTATGTTGCAGATGATTTATATAAGCCGGGTAGTTTTTTTCTTCATGCGGCGGAACCAGCCACCAAGCAGGACTTTGGCCGGCAACATAAATAGCAGTGCGGTAAAACTCTTCTAACAGCAAGTAATGTTGAGTTTTGCCGCTGCTTTCTGTGGATAAGGGTGAATCCTCGCCGCGTAAAAATTTATCACTATCCATTAAAAAGAAATGCACTTCCAAATCCAGGCTGTCAGCCCAAACTTCAATGGCAGTCGCTTTTTTTTGCAGCTCGGTCAGCTCTTCCAATCCTAAAGCACTGTCATGACATAACCAAATATCAATATCACTCGATTTAGAAAAAGCGATACTTCCAACACTGCCCATTAAAAATAAGCCAGTAATTGGATAGTCCTGATTATTTTTTTGAGGTAACTGAAAGTTTTTAGAAAATTTTCTGACCGCCTTAAGTGCCGCAGTGGATGGCGTATAGCCTAATATACCGGACGGTGTTAACGTAGAAATAAATCCAGGCAACAACGGAACATTACAGTGAAAAAGCAGCGGTAAGCTTTCTAAAACAATTCGTTGTTTTGGTTCTAAAAAATTATAAACTTGCTGCGCTTTCTGCTGATGCAATTTCTTAAAGCGCAGCTGCACTTCATGAAGATCCCGAATGCTAATCTCTTCGCCTGGAGAACCTAATTTGATAGTGGGGAAATTTGTTGCCAAAACTGCCGTATTCCGTGTAAAAATCGATCCTTTTGAAGTATAACACGGAATACAAATGCTTAAAGATCCCTACTGGTGCGCTATGTTTTGCCTGGCCAGCTCAATCGCAGCCCTTACTCTAGCAGGGGAAGTGCCACCGATGTGATCACGAGCCGCCACAGAACCTTCCAGTGACAACACCGCAAAAACCTCTTCAGTTATTAACGCTGAGAACGCCTGTAATTCAGTTAAAGATAATTCAGACAAATCCCGTTGGCTGGTAACACCCAACCGCACCGCTAAACCAACTACCTCATGCGCATCCCGGAAAGCCATGCCCTTGCGCACTAAATAATCGGCTAAATCGGTAGCGGTAGCAAAACCGCGCTTGGCTGAATTATACATATTGGCTTTTTTAGGACTAATATGCGGAACCATATCGGCAAAAGCGCGCAGGCAGTTGATTAAGGTATCAACGGTATCAAACAAGGGCTCTTTATCTTCCTGATTGTCTTTGTTGTAGGCCAGTGGCTGGCTTTTCATCAACATCAACAACGATACCAAATGGCCGGTAACCCGACCGGATTTACCGCGCACTAACTCCGGCACATCGGGATTTTTCTTTTGCGGCATAATGGAAGAACCGGTGCAGAAAGCATCCGGCAGTTCAATAAAATCAAATTGCGCACTGGACCATAAGATTAGTTCTTCAGAAAACCGCGATAAGTGCATCATGATTAAACTGGCAGCGGCGGCAAATTCAATGGCAAAATCGCGATCACTGACCGAATCCAGTGAATTGGCAGAAGGCCTGCTAAAACCTAATAATTCCGCCGTCATATAACGGTCGATCGGGTAGCTGGTACCCGCTAAAGCCGCAGCGCCCAAAGGCATAACATTAATGCGTTTGCAGCAATCGTTAAGCCGCTCCTGATCGCGAGCAAGCATTTCAAACCATGCCATCAAATGATGCCCAAAGGTAACCGGTTGCGCCACTTGTAAATGCGTAAAGCCCGGCATAATGGTGTCAGCATTCAGCTCAGCCAGATTTATAATGGCCGTTTGTAATCGGTGCAATTGAGTGCTGATCACACTAATTTCACTACGCAAATACAAGCGAATATCGGTAGCCACCTGATCATTTCTTGAGCGGCCAGTATGTAGTTTCTTGCCCGCAATACCAATTAAATCAGTCAAGCGCGCTTCAATATTCATGTGCACATCTTCCTGCTTGATTGACCAGGAAAAACTGCCATCGCTGATTTCTGCACGAATCTGGTCTAACCCGCTAATAATATCAGCCAATTCTCTATCGGTTAAAATGCCAATTTTGCACAGCATGGTGGCATGAGCAATGGAACCTTGAATGTCTTGTTCAGCCATGCGTTTATCAAAATCAACAGAAGCGGTAAACACTTCAACAAAAGCATCGGTTGCTTCTGCAAAACGGGCACTGGAAAGTTTATCGGAATTTACTGTGGTCATGATTAATCAGGAGGTGAAAAAATAATTGATAATTATACCGCGAATCCAAACCCAATCTGCGGGTAATGGTTTAATTAATCAGAACAGGTTATACCTGCCACGAACAGCGCGTCTATCAATGTGGCATTGCAGTCTGCATGGTAGATATTTTTTCAATAATGTCGCCAGTATTTGCATCAAGCACCAAAATCCATCCGCCAGATATGGCACTAGAGCAGGTCACTTGATAGGCTAGCCGTTGGGATTGAGTCGAGGCTGCAGAAGTTATAACTAATCGGCTGTCACAACCTTTGGCAACGAAATTAATTTAATACCTGTTAGACATGCGAGAAACAATCTGGTGGACAATTCATGTCTACTAATACTGCTTGCCAATCAATGAAACATAAATTTTTTTTATCATTGATTTTTTAGCATCTGTTGAAACATGATGTAAACACTTCATTGATCGGAATAAGAACCAGTCGGCAGCTGCCATTGATGTCCTGGGTCAACAGCAACAGTCAGCACAACTATTGTCAACTTTGGAGGTGGTGGATGTTATCAGCGTTGATACTGAAAGCGACTATGCACGGCAATCGCTAGTGACCAGTAAAAACACTGCTGCGGATTTAGATGCTATAGCCGAAATTTGATTGATCAGTTTGTTATAGATTTTGTCTATGACTTCTTGATTTTTCGCACTAATCCGATAAAAAACAGTCTAGTTAATAAATGTCAAAATCCTTGCATGGGGGCAAAACATCATGATTAGTAAACAAAAATTACAAGAAATTTATCAGTTGTTGATTGATTGGATCTCACGCGTTTGGGATTGGTTTAAGCCCGCATCAAAGCCCGGCCTTGATAGCAGTAAGCCGGAAGATGCTGGCCCGCCCTCAAGAACTTGGTTGTATGTATTGCTGGGCATTTTAATTTTGTCACTGTTTGCGGGCGGGGAAAAAATCGAAGGCAAGGAAATTCCCTATAGCCAGTTTTTAAGTCTGGTTAACGACAATAAAATAGATAAAGTTGTGGTCACCCAGCACTTTATCAACGGCACGCTAAATACCGACGATAGCAAAATCGGCAAACATTTTTTTACCATTCCACTTTGGGATGAATCGCTGGTTAAAAATCTGCAAGAGCACAAAGTTGAATATGTGGTTAGAAGTGGCGACAACTGGGCGAGTAATATTTTATTTAACTGGGTCATACCTATCAGCATTTTTTTCGGCATTTGGATATGGCTGTTACCAAGGATGACCAGTGGTGCAGGGCGTTCATTTCTAAACTTAGGTAATAAAATTCGCATTCAGCAGGAAACGTCAAAAACCACTTTTGATGATGTTGCTGGCGCAGAAAGCGCCAAACAAGAGCTGAAAGAAACCATTGAGTTTTTAAAATCACCGGAAAAACTCCAAAAATTAGGCGGACGTATGCCCAAAGGCGTGTTATTGGTTGGTTCGCCGGGTACGGGTAAAACGTTGCTGGCTCGAGCCGTTTCGGGCGAAGCCGGCGTGCCGTTTTTCAATATCAGCGCATCCGAGTTTATTGAAATGTTTGTTGGCATTGGCGCGGCGCGGGTTCGTGATTTATTTGAGCAAGCGCGGCAAAAAGCACCCTGTATTATTTTTATCGACGAACTCGATGCCATCGGCCGTTCCCGTGGCGGCCCTGCAATCATGGGCGGCAATGACGAACGTGAGCAAACGTTAAACCAGTTACTTACCGAGATGGACGGCTTTGATGCCACGTCCGGCGTAGTGGTAATGGCAGCCACAAATCGTCCGGAAATTCTCGATAAAGCCTTGTTGCGCGCAGGTCGTTTTGACCGGCAAATTGTGGTTGATAAACCGGATTTAACTGATCGCATCGCAATACTGAAACTGCATAGCAAAGCCATGAAATTGGATAAGGACATTGATTTATCCACCATCGCCAAACGCACACCAGGTTTTGTTGGTGCCGATTTGTCCAATATAGCCAACGAAGCAGCAATTATGGCAGCACGCAGTGGTAGGGACACCGTCAGCATGGCTGATTTTGAGGCCGCAATAGACCGTGTGATGGCTGGCCCTGAAAAGAAAAATCGCATTCTCGGACCGGAAGAAAAGCGCCGGGTTGCCTATCACGAAGCCGGACATGCGTTGGTCGCTGAAAATGTGGACACTGGCGAACCGGTGCATAAAATCTCCATCATCCCGCGCGGGGTTTCTGCCTTGGGCTTTACCTTACAATTGCCCATTGAAGAAAAATATTTGTCCACGGAAGTTGAGCTAAAAGATCAATTAGCGATTTTGCTGGCTGGGCGTGTGGCCGAGCAACTGGCTATGAATAGCGTATCCACTGGCGCCCAAAACGATCTGGAAAAAGCCAGTGAAATTGCCCGCAATATGGTTTGTTATTTAGGCATGAGTAAAAAACTCGGACCATTAATTTATGGCCACCGTCAGCAACTGCAATTCTTGACCGGAGATGTATCCGAGCAACGCAACTATAGCGAAGAAACTGCCCGGTTGGTTGATGCGGAGATTAAAGCGCTGGTGGAAAATGCAGAAAGCCGAGCCCAGCAAATACTCAGCTCAAAACGCGAACAGCTAAATAAGCTGGCCGAATTGTTACAGGAAAAAGAGGTAATTAACCGGGCAGAAATGCTTGCAGTCATTGCCGGTTAATTTATGGCGAGGCAGTTCCGGGCAGTTGCCTATTTATTGCCTATTGCTTACTCTGTTACAAACCGGGACGCCTTTAATTTAACGGCATGTCCCGGTTTTGGTAATTTAGCATCTCATATCGGCACAACCGGTGCTCAAGTAAGACCGGCTTTTACCTGGTAACCCAAACTTATTCCAAGATATTTGATAACTAAATCCAATCAATTTGACTTCTTGATGCCGAAAAGTAGGAAGATTTAATTCCATCAACCTTAGTTGAACGTATGATCTGCTGATAAAACACATCTTCCTTTAGTTTCTAACCACTTTCCAGATTGAAAACGTCTCCATATCATGAATAGAGTAGCTCAAAGACGGTGTTAGCCCATGAGACGAATAAAAATCAATTGAAGCAAAATTCTGATACCTATGATTTCGTTGAATGTTAATGGTTTTTTCTAAAGTTAACTCTAAATTTTTTGGAAACTTTGAAGATGAAACGTTATCTGGCGTAACGATAAAATCACCTACTGCCGGATGATCCCGCGTTGCACTCAATTGCATCATACCCGCTTGAGCGGCGTACCACTGCCACCCCCAGTGCCCGGTGTACCAAATTCCAGCTTGCCCGGGTAGATTATCCCGTATCAGTGTTGCATATTTACGATAAATATCTGCATACCAACTATCTGCTGCAGCAACTAAGCTTGTAACAAAAATGCTGGTAAAAATAACAGCTAGCGCAGTTCGGGGAAATTTTAAATTATCACCCCAAGAAAAAAGTAGCAACAACACGGGCGGAATGACCAGTAAGACATGGCGTGTGGCCATAAACGGAGCAAGTAAAATAATAAAAATAAACCCGGACGATAACCAATATAGCAATAACAACTTTTGATAACTTAACTTCCATGTGATTACTTGATTAACAATATCTACAGTAATCATTGATAGTAACCCGATACCTGTAATAAAAAACGAGCAGATAAATACCCTGTTTATTACATCTTCCGGTAGAGTCACAAATAATGACAAGCACATTAGAACAGGTGATGCGCAACAAATCAGTAATGCAAGCATCCAGATATAGCGGACAAATAAAGCGGGTGCTTCTTTATATCTGGCAAAGAAAAAGAATAATGCAAATGGACTTATTGTACCCAAAGCAACTATCCACTCAAAAGATCTATAGACATATTTTCGCCAGTATACTGACCCTGTTTTGCGTCCCAAAAGATGAATACCGCCATAATCGTAGATATTGAATAACGACCATGCCAGTAAAGTCATCAATGGCACTAACACAAAAAATAAATAGTTGTACCGCTTATATAATATTAAATGAAAAAATAAACCGGGTATTAAAACTAGACTGGTATATTTAATCAGCACAGCCACTGAGCACAACAAGGCGCTCAATGCGTATCTTCGAAAATCATTTATTTCAGGCTCGATTAATATCCGAAAAAAACACATCCATATTGCAAGCAATGGAATATCAACCATTGAATTTTGACCAACAACAAACCCAGGACTTAATCCTAAAAGCGATGTCGACAGCAAAGCTGAGTTAGGTGTAACTATCTTGGCTAACTTATAAAATTCTACAATGGCCCAAAGCACAAATAACGACATCAAAGCATGCATTGAGACTTCGTGCCAGCCAAATAACTTAGCCCAAAAAGCCATCAGATAGAAATACAGATGCGGCTGATTAGTTTGATAAATGGGCTCGATATCCCTCTCCCAACTTAGTAAACCACTCATTGGGTGCAAGGGGTTTGACGCAATCCATTGAGCAATTTCTAAATGGGCGGTATCGTCAATATGATATGCTTTATTAATGTTCCAAAATAATGAGAACAACCAAATTGCTAATATTATCCAATAGGAATAAGCATTTATATTTATTTCATGGGCTTTTGCTTGAAAATTGACGCCAGAACTTGAATAGGCCATTTGTATTTCTAATAACTAAAGAAAAAAATTGCAGGACAATTGTGTAACACACCGTCATTTTGACGCCTGTATTGATTTAAACGTCCAATAAGAATTACCAAAGTAATTTACGCATGTCGCAGGTATTATCCCACTTAATTGATTTAACTGTGGCGGTGATTCCGGCAGATATAGAGAAAGAAAAACAAATGTCCCATAGCTGATAGAAAGTGCTAATAACGATATTATATTGAATTTTAAGCCTTTGATATGGACAGAATCCAATGTGTCTCTCCAACGAAATGTCCAGTTATTATTTAAGGCAAAATTCGTTAATATGGAGGCTTCTATCGCAATAGGTGACGAAAAATATTTATTGATACCTAAATAAAGCAGTAAAGAAAAAAGACCTATGTTAACGAATACGCCAGATGCACCAACAATCAGAAATTTGATAAAAGTTGCAGATGCTCTAAATCGCAACCACCAGGCATTGGCAATAAACTCAATAATATCTGAAATACCCAGTTTTGATTCGCCTTCAGTACGTTCAACGAAATCCACAGGGATCTCTACAATTTTAGCTTTATGCAAAATGGCTTCAAATAATAAAGCCACCTGAAAAGCATAACCTTGCACTTTTAGTTTTGATAAATCTATTTTTTTTAAAAGCGTTGTGCGAATCGCTCTGAATCCAGCAGTACAATCATGAACTTGAGAAAGCCCCGCTAAATATCTTGCAACGATATTCCCATAACGTGAATTCATCCGCCTGATGATTCCCCATTCTTTTGGAATACTTCCGCCTTTTACATAACGACTTCCAATAACAAAGTCCGCGCCATTATCCAGCGCCGATAACAGTCGGGGTACATCCTCCGGCTTATGCTGGAAATCCGCATCCATTTCGAAAATAACTTCTGCATTTAGTGTAGCCATAGCATAAGTCATTCCGCGTATATAGGCGGCACCCAATCCTGCCTTCTGGCCTTGAATTAAATGCACATTGGCATATTTATCTTGAAGATTTTTTACAATGTCAGCTGTTCCATCTGGAGAGTTATCATCTACTACCAGAATATGCATATCGTGAGAAACTTTAAGAAATTGTGCCTGCAATTCTTCAATTAACCGGCCAATATTCTTTTTTTCGTTCCAAGTAGGGATAATTATTACGGATTTCATAACTTCGAACATCTGATCGCTACCCCGATTTCACGCAGTGAGTTTCAAAAACACGCTGCACTCGCTTATGTATTTAGTGATTCAAATAGTCTAAACACCGAATCTGGCGGGTTTTATATCATCATCAGATGTGAACAATATGAGCCACATCTAAACAATGAGACCAGAATAACTGCTTTAATTTAAAAGTGGTGTTCAAGCCTATTACTTGCAACAAACCGAGAAAAGTCATTCAACTTTCCCCGGTTTGCTTGTTCTGTTTAACTGGGATATAAACGGATTATGTAAAGCTTGCTGTGTAGTTTTTTGCCTTACAATTCTTTATCGCCCAGTTTGACTTTCTCACTTTAAAGCTGGTCCGCCCATACCACCACCATTGTTGTCATGGTTGTTGTGGTTATCATGGCTATCATGGCTATCATGGTTGTCATGGTTGTCATGGTTGTCATGGTTGTCATGGCTATCATGGCTGTCATGGGAATGTCTAGATTTATGATGATGCTTTCTGCCATGCTTGGTGCAATCAATTTGTGTGTCCAGCGAAGTGACTCTTACACCCAAATCTTGATAATCATCGTCACCACGGTCAGACAAACCGATCCACGCTTCCTTTCCACTGACAGCGGGAGCATTGATATCTAAACTGCCATGTATCCCCAGAAAATATGCGCCATAAGTGCTAGGGGTGCCGTTGGTAAGCACGCATCCACTGGCGCATTGCCCACTAGCGTTATCTACGTCAAAAAGATATTTAAATGTAACGGGGCCGGCAGGGAGTTTTAAATCTAGATTCGCTAAATGAGCTGTAGTTTTATTGTCAAACAACAACTTGTCATTCAACCAAATCTGATTGTGATAAGAAGCATCGCCATCGCCAACATAAGTAAATAAGTAGCGTCCAGCTTCTACTTGTAAAGATGGGGCATTATTACTCGATGTATAACCGGTATCGCCTACATCAATACAAGGACCTTTATCAATTGGGTCGCAACCCCCGTCAGCCAAGACGGAATGTTTAGCAGTACCTGGGTTAGCAATGGTTATTAAACCAGCTGCATTTACAGTACTTGCAGCACCTATTGATAGAACGGCAGTAATTAAACTTAATATAATATTATTCTTTTTCATATTATCCCTCTGAGATAAAACGTTAAATAAATTACTCCTTGATATGGATACTTATCAAGAGATTCAGATACAGCCTCTAACTAAAGATTTAATTCAATTTTCAGCCGTGGATAAATATTATCAATTCATCAGAATAATCATATTCGTATGACTACCTAAGAGCGCAATTTAAAAATCCCTCATTTGACCTTTTGATTAATTATTTTGTGAAGGAAGATTAGTTCTACTGACATGTGCATTAGGTAGTTATACGAATGTCATTAAAACTAAGAGCATGTTGTAATTTTTAAGGTCGGCTTAATATTCACATAGTGCTCTTAAAGAATATTGATTCATGTGTATCGGCATCATAGATTCACAGTTCCATCGAAGCAGACAAGCAATACCTAATTGCAATTTTTATTTAAGAGGAAATATTTATGAACAAAACCATTATTGCAAGCTCGATTGTCGGGTTATTCGCCCTTTCGGGAGCTATGAACCTGGCTAGTGCAAATCTACTGACAATCGACAATATTAATGGCGGCACTGCCTTGGCACCCAACGGCGTTGCGGAAACCATCGGGGATCCGGGCGGCACCAACCATGCAAATCCTGCCACAGCCGGCGCAAGCGCTGGTGTGGGTATGCCGACGGCACAGGGTGGTTGGCCTAACTCTGCAAATTTTGGCTCGGATTCAAGTTTTGGTGGTGCAAAGGGAATTTCGGGCTGGGACGGCTCATCTCTCATCCTAGATCAGGCCGGTTGGGTTACCTTTCAATTCACTGGCAAGGGTGATGCAACGGATCACGATCAGTTTTTGTTAAACGGAGCCGTAATTTGGGATAACCAGTCTTCATCAAACGGCACCTGCGGGGCAAATGGCTCTGCTCTTAACTGTGTTTTCCCTAAGAGCGAACAGACTTTCTTCCTTAATGCCGGCCATATTGACTTTGGATATTTAAATGTCACTACCGGAAAAAGTGTCCATAACGATGAGACCAACATCCACGACAACTTAAACGGACCAGCATTCTTCCTGGGCGTAGATCCGTATTTGGGTAGTGGGCTCTCGGGCTTAGCAGTCTATGCGGGCTTTACCGACCTGCCTGCAGATGGAGATCATGACTATGAAGACTTGGGCGTCCGGATCTCTACCGTGCCTGAACCGAGCAGTTTGATGTTGTTGATACTGGGCATATTGGGCTTCAATGCACTTCGTCGTCCTGCGTCATCCAAATCTAAAGGTTTATTGGCCTAGAGATTAAAGGGTGGTGGTTTCGTCACCACCCTTTTTTCGCTTTAAGATAAGTGATTCAGAAAAAACTCAGCGGGTATTTTGTTATTTCAATATAGCCTGGATTCGCTTGCGCGGTGTTCGATTCCGGCAATTGCTACCAAAATGACGAATCTATCTGACAGCCTGACTTATTTAAAGGCGCTGAGTTGCATTTTTTAAGAGTGATCTGGCGGCAACGCTATAAGAACGTAATGTGTTCAACTTGACCATTGCATACCAATCAGGACCTAAGTATTAATACGAATATGACTTAGCCAAACTTTTCCATAAACTGTAATTTATGTTTTTTCCATACTTTAAATAAATCATTTTAATCATCAAATTCTTTTAAATATTAACAATTTTTAATATGAAAATAGATGATTATTGATCCTGTATTTAAATAATGACGTAACAGATTAATGGACTTATTGTTCTTTGTCTTAAATAACTATTTTTCTGTCATTAACTTTGCACATCGACATAATAAATACCCTTTTAATTTAAGAAATATTAATATTAACAACGATATGAAAAACTTGATTAACCTATTGGTCTTCGAAAATGATAAGTATTTTTTAGCGCTCGTTAATGGCTATTGTCACGCCAGAAAAATCGGAATGAAAGTGGCCGATTATAAAATATCCGAAATAACTAAAATTGTAGAACAAGCTCCAAATTTGATTATCATTCCTCTAGCATTATTAACATCCACTGATAAAGCTTATGAATTAGATATACTCAGACAGGCCGTAATTAAAAATCATTTAAAAATATGTGCATTGAAAAATAAAGCAACCGATAGAGTTCCCGTGGAATTGATAAATTTTCTGGATGTATTAATCGCAAATCCATACTCTATCAAAGAATTCGACCAATATATTAAACACCGGTTTACTAGCAGTCCGTGTTTTACCGAAAAAAGGACTAATCATGACCGACGATCTTCTGTTGAAAGAAGAGGACGGCGAGTTATTGACCAAATTGATAGCCAAAATCCAGAGCCAGATACCGAAAAAAATAATTTTCGAGTTGATAGTCGGAACAAATGCTTAATTAATATTGATCATAAAATCATGTTGTCACCTAAAGAATTCGCACTCATTGAGTTACTGTCAACAGACAGGAACCGCATCTTTTCTACCGATGAAATTCTTGCCAGCCTTTGGCCCGATAGTGACCGCGCAACAAAGTCCGATCTTTATCAATACATGCATTTATTGAGAAAAAAAATCGAACTGGGTCATTCCACGCAAATGCGAATTGAAAACATCAAAGGCTTTGGCTACAGACTAAAGAGAATTGATGAGCCATTAGAAACAGATTTACCGGTAAATTTGGAAGTTTTGCCTAGTTTTAATAGTCTGAACACAGCCTACTAATTATTCAGTCCAACTCCTCTCGGCTTAGATTAAGCCGAGAGGTTGCATAATTACCTACAAGCGCTCAAGTCCCCGCCACTCCCTTTAGCTTTAAAACAATACAGATGTATACCTGATAGAAGTCACGTATTGGCGCTTGGTCGAAATTTTGGGTTTTTGTTAAGCAAAGCTGGCAGATTTAAATTGCGCTTTCGGTTTTTTACGACAATTTATCTGCCGTGTTATTTTTGATCCTCAATGTCCATAAAATCTATGGCTGAGTCTGTTTTGCCGTCATTAGCTAAATGGGTGCGCCATTGCAAAAAAGATTCTCTCATAAACACATAAGGATCAAGTGCGGCCTCATCGATAAATTGCAAGGCTCCATCAGCATTCGCCCTTTTATCAATCAAAGAGATCGCCTGTATGGGGGCACCGATGTAATTTGACAGCAATGGCGCACCGACATAAGTAATAGGATTTGCTGCTGTATCAAATACCGCACCAGGTATGCCACGGGCGGTTATCGGGCCAACAAAAGGCAGCACTAAATAAGGACCCTGGGGCACACCCCAGACAGCAAGCGTTTGTTCGAAATCCTCATCATGTTGCTCAAGTCCGGCGCTGTCAGCAACATCTATAAATCCGGCCAAACCTAATGTCGTATTCATAAATAAACGACCTGTATCGCGCGTACCCTGAGCAAATTTAGCTTGTAAAAAATCGTTAAAAATCACATTAAATGTCTGTAAGTTTTTAAAAAAATTGCTTACGCCGACTTGTACAAACTCAGGGGTTATCTTTTTGTAAGTATCCGAAATTGGCTTGGAAACGTAATCATCAACCGCATCGTTAAAAACGTAGACTTTTCTATTGATATTTTCGTAAGGATCGACTGGATTTGTGACTATCTGTTGGCCTGATGGCCCTGAAGTTGACGCGCATCCGGCCAATCCGATACTGATCGCAAATACACAGCCTATGGTATAAACATTAAGCTTCAGATGGTTTGAAATGGTCGTTAAGTTTTTCATAGGCTTAATTCCAGTGCACAGGTTCATTGATTACAATACAGGATAGCTATCGTTTAATTTTCTGTTTCAAATCAGAAATGTTATGTCGTTTATAGCGACCGACTTTGCAAAATTCAAGTGCTTATCCGGTTTTTAAGCCGACCAAACCTGGAGTTTAAACTGACAGATTTTTTTGGGCCTTCTTTGGCCTTATGTTACCCTGAACTCTGCTGTTTGACCTTTGTTGCCACTGCCGTTTTTGGCTGCTATTTAATGCCAATGAAGCTTAAGGCTGCTGTAATTTTTTTTGCTTATTTTTTCGAGCAAAAGCCCCCGAAAAACCTTTTCAGAAGGTATAAATGCGAAAACGCTATTTAATTATCACACTTATCCTGGCCGGACTGATTGCGGTATATTTCTACAAAAAACAACCCTTGCCGCTGGAAGTCGAAGTTTATACCGTGGAAAAAGGGGAGGTAAAATCAACCGTTTCCAACACGCGGGTAGGGACAGTTAAGGCATGCAGGCGTGCGTTTCTGGCACCGGCGACAGGTGGCCAAGTAGCTAAACTGCATGTTAAAGAAGGTGATCAGGTTAAACAGAATCAGTTATTACTTGAAGTGTGGAATAATGACCTGAAAGAACAGGTGAGCTTGAAGAACGCCGAAATCAGTTCTAATCGCGCCGCAGCCGAACAAATCTGTCAATTGAGTGAAAATGCCCTAAGGGACGCTAACCGGATTAGCGAGCTATACAAAAATAAAAATTATGTATCTGAGGAAATGCTCGATCAAAAAGTATCCACTGCCAAGTCTCAACAAGCAGGATGTAAAGCAGCTAAAGATAAAATCCTGGTCAGCGAACGCAGCCTGACCGCCGCACAAGCCGCAGTTGAGCGAACTCTGCTTTTAGCGCCTTTTGATGGCACGGTGGCCGAGATTAATGCGGAATTAGGTGAATATGTAACGCCATCTCCGCCGGGCATTCCTACCCTGCCCGCTATTGATCTGATGGACATTAGTTGTCTGTATGTATCAGCACCTATTGACGAAGTGGATGCACCGCAAATTAAAACCGGTATGACTGCCTGTGTCTCACTCGACGCATTCCCTGAAAAGCGCTGTTCGGGTAAGGTTTCCAGGATTGCCCCGTATGTGCTGGAAAAAGAAAAACAGGCGCGTACCGTGGAGGTGGAAGTTAAATTAACCGACCCGAAAGACTTAAAGGAATTGTTACCTGGCTATAGCGCTGACATTGAAGTGTTGCTGACCAGCAAGCCCCAGGCTATTAGAATTCCGACCGAGGCGATCATGGAAAATAATCGGGTTTTACTGATTAAGGATGACGGGGTGTTGGAGGAGCGCACCTTCACACCTGGCTTAACAAACTGGAATACGGTGGAGGTGTTATCGGGATTGAATGTAGGCGATAAAATAGTCAAATCAATCGGCCAGGATGGCGTGGTCGCGGGCGCTCATGTTCGGAAAAAACCATGATCCAGCTGGAGCATATCCACCGGTATTTTCAAGTAGGAGAAAATATCGTCAACGCGTTGGATGACGTCAGTCTTACCATTAACAAAGGCGAATACGTCTCCATCATGGGGCCGTCCGGCTCCGGTAAATCCACGTTATTGAACATAATTGCACTGCTGGACAGACCGTCTTCTGGTCGATACCTGTTAAACAATCGGGATGTAACTCAACGCAGCGATGACGAACTGGCAAAAATACGCAGGGAAAATATTGGTTTTGTGTTTCAGTTTTTTCACCTTATTCCCCGGCTAAGCGCTGCCGAAAACGTGGAAATGCCGATGATATTGGCAGGCATTAACAGTAAGCAACGTAAGCAACGCGTGCAGCATGCCTTATCCGCTGTCAGCTTGGCCGATCGCGCCGACCATAAACCCAGCCAACTATCGGGCGGGCAACTGCAACGGGTGGCAATTGCGCGGGCAATGATAATGGATCCCGAAGTGTTATTGGCGGATGAACCCACCGGTAATCTTGACAGCAAATCCGGTCTGGAGATTATGGCGCTGCTGGAAAGTCTTAACCAGCAAGGCGTAACGTTGATTATGATTACTCACGATCAAGCATTGGGTAATCGTGCGCCCAGGCGAATCAGAATTGTCGATGGGCGAATAGCTTAAAACTTATTCTGAATGCAATGCTTCTAAGGGATCTAAACGGGCCGCTTTGATCGCAGGCATCACCCCTGAAATAATGCCTATCAGAAAAGACAGCATAAACGCCGCTACGATATAACTCCAGGCCAATTCAGTAGGGAGCGCTGGCAGCAAACTGCTGATTAAGCCAACTAAACCAATACCTGCCAGGACGCCGATTAATCCACCAGCAGCACTTAAAGTTAAAGCCTCAAACAAAAACAGCTTGAAGATCATTTTTCTTTCCGCACCCAGCGCACGAAGCAAGCCAATTTCAGTCACTCTTTCTGATACGGCTATGGTCATGATGGTGATAATTCCGACGGCCCCAACCAATAACGAGACGCCGCCTAATGCCGCAATCGCCATTGTTAAAATATTCAGGATTAAATCCATGCTTTTTAGCATCTGATTTTGAGTAATCAGGCTAAAATCTTCCCTGCCGTGTCTGGCGATTAAAAACTGTTTAATATTTTTTTGAAGGACATCCACTGAAATGTTATTGCCATACAACAAATTAATTTCCATCAGCCCTTCCCTGTCAAACATCTCAAGCGCTTTTGCTGCCGGAATGTAGACCGTGTCATCCATATCATAACCAAGCATTTGGCCTTTTTTTTCCATCACCCCAATGACTCGATACCGGTCAGTACCAATTCTTATTCGTTGCCCTAAAGGACTGGTTGAACCGAATAATTCAAAGGCCAACTTATCCCCAAGTACGGCAAAAGCCCTGGGGTTTGATTCTTCGTTTGACGGTAAAAACTTGCCAAGCACGGGTCGTATTTTCCATACTTGCGGGACGGCATCGCCAGCGCCAATAACATTACTGCGTCGCTGTTTGGTATCTGTTTCCACGCGCGCATTGCCTTGCACCACTGGCACCACAGCAATAATTCCGGTTAACTTTCTTAGGCCGGCGGCATCCGTTAATGATAATGGCCGCACCGTGCTTATGGATGCGCCAGAAATTCCAAAAGTGGTTTTTTTTCCGGGGTGAACGCCAATAATATTCGTTCCAAACTGGGAGAATTCCGCGATTACAAAACTATGCAGACCACGGCCTAACGAAGTCAGAATAATCACTGCGGCAATACCGATAATCAAGCCTAATGAGGTCAGTGCAGACCTTAATTTATAGGAGGTAAACGTTCGAATTGCCAAGCGTAATATATCAAGAAAATTCATGCTTACCTTTTGGACAACGCCGCAATCGGATCAAGTTTTGCGGCTTTCCGTGCGGGTAACACGCCAAATAATAAGCCGGTTAAGATTGAAACACCCAGAGCCGACAATAATCCCCACTCAGGAAGATTAATGGGAAACGTCGGATAAAATGCCTGAATTACTGAAATAATCAATTGGCCAAGACAAAAACCCAGCAACGCACCCGCTAATGACAGCAACATGGCTTCTGCCAAAAAAAGCCACTGGACCTGACTTTGCGATGCACCCAGGGCTTTTAGCAAACCAATTTCCGCTGTGCGCTGGGTAACACTGACTAACATGACGTTCATAACCAGCACGCCAGCCACAATCAGGCTAACACCGCCTATACAGGCCACGGCGATGGTGAGTGCGGTCAGGATTTTATTGAAGGCGCTGACCACACTGTCCTGCGTGATTATGGTTATATCCTCCTCCCCTTCATGCCTGAGTTTAATCACCTTTTTAACCTCATTCACTGTTTTTAGCATGGCCTCCCTGGATTTGGTTTCGATCAAAATGCGGAATAAAGAATGATTGTTGAATAAGGCTTGGGCGGATGCAACGGGGATAATCACCATCTCGTCAAAGTCGACACCAATGGATTGAGCTTCTGAGGCAAGCACGCCAATAACCCGATAGCGCCTGTCATTAACACGAAGCCACTGGCCGAGGGCAGGCACATTGGCGAATAATTGTGCACGAATGGTTTGGCCGATGACACAAATGGGCAAGGCTTCCTCGCCATTGGTTTTTGGCAAAAAACTGCCTTGTGCCATAGTAAGATGTCGTACCCGCAATAAATCATGGGTTGAACCAAAGATATTGGTCTCCCGTTCCAGGCCGGAGGCAGTAACAGGCGCTGACCCAATGGTTAAGGGCGCAATTGCGGCAATATAAGGAATGTGCAATAAAGCTTCCGCATCCTGCAAAGTCAGATCCCTGGGCGTTTCGCCGAAGATCGGCGGCGCGCCTCCGGTTGTTTCGGTGCGGCCGGGCAATATGATGACCAGATGCGTACCGAGTGCTTCAAACTCATTGATGATATAAGTACGGGCGCTTTCGCTTAAGGCAATCAACACCGTCACTGAAGTCACACCGATGCTCATTGCCAAAATAATCAACAAGGTCCGCATTAACTGGGACTTTATCGAATTAAACGCATAGCTGAACGTGTTCGCAAGAAGCACATCATCTCCAGAAAAAACTAGAAAACATGGTACGAAAGTACGTTATGTTTTTCAGACATTGACTTTCATTTTAGCTGACTCCCAGTTAGCCTCAGCCCATTTTCAAGTGATGGCCTTGGCAAGTCGGTATCGTGGCATAGAATCGGGAGTATCGCATGGTAATTGCTGTTATTGGAATTTACCTGACTACGCCTTTTTGGATGCAGCTTGTTAAACACCGATCACCAGTGGCGTTTATCTTACCCACAATATGTGTTGCGTTTCCAATGGAATCAGACAATCGGGATGATTTGGTTTAATTCTGGGGGTGTAATCAGTAATCGGCCGGGTTGCCGGAATGGTAGCGCTGTAGATAAAACCGTTGATTGCACCTGGAATTGCCTGAGTAATTTGCATTTCAAATACATTTTGGTTATTGCTATCCATCGGTTCTGAAAAGATCTCAACAATGACATCTTGCGCGCTTAAATCACCCAGATAAATTTCCAGCCTGAAGAAATGTATGTTCTCACGCGCCTCGATTTCGTTATGCTGAATGTGTATTTTTGACCACAGATCATCCAGGCGAGACAGCCATTTAATTAATAACCGGCCAAGTTCGGCATTGTTTGCAGCGCGGTGCTGATATTTTTCCGCCAGAGGTATGTAAAATCGCTCTGTATATTCTCGGACCATGCGGTTGGCTGAAAAATACGGCGTTAACTCGGTCATGCTGGCACGCATTTTGGTTATCCACCGTTGCGGAATACCGCTGTGATTACGATCATAGAACGCGGGCACAATTTCGTTTTCCAATAAATCAAACAGTCTGTTAGCTTGCTCTTGATCGTTTTGCTCGGCATCTGTGCCATCCAGGGACCAGCCAACTTCCGGACGATAAGCTTCGGCCCACCAGCCATCCAGTTCCGATAGATTTAAGCCGCCGTTCACCAGTATCTTCATGCCACTGGTGCCGCAAGCTTCCCAAGGACGGCGTGGCGTGTTGACCCATAAATCAACGCCTTGCACCAGATATTCTGCGGTGACCATGTCGTAATCGCTGATAAATATGGCGCTTTCACGAATATCCTGCCGGCGCATAAACTGATGCCAGGCTTTTATTAACTGTTGCCCGGGGATATCTGCCGGATGCGCTTTGCCGGAGATAACCAATTGTACCGGTCTAGTTGAATTAGTTAACAACCGGGCGAGTCTTTCTGGATCTGTTAACAGCAAATTTGGCCGTTTATAAGTAGCAAAACGGCGTGCAAATCCTATAGTCATAACATTTGGATCAAAGAGCCGCAGCACCAGCTTTTCCATCTCGGTTTCAGAAAAATTGCTATGTACATTCAGTTCTCTGGCATATTCATCCCTGACATATTGCACCAGACGGCTGCGGTTTTTAGCGCGCATCCGCCATAAATCCTGATCGGCTACCTGCTGAAATTTGTCCGACACAACTTCAGGATTACAAAACCAGCGGTCTTTTCCACATACGGTGGTCCATAGTTCATCGGCTTCCACAGAGTCCCAGGCGGGTACATGAACGCCATTGGTGACGTGTGTGATCGGCACTTCATATTTTGGCCAGTTGGGAAAAAGCAGATTGAAAATATTCCGGCTAACTTGACCATGTAACTGGCTGACACTGTTTACAGCGGCACTGCCGCGTATGGCAAGATAGGCCATATTAAAAGGTGCGGCCGGATTATTGATGTCATCAGGACTTCTGCCCAAGCTTAATAAAGTATTGATATCAACATCCATTTCTTTCGCATACAGGCCCAGACTATTCACCATTAACTCTGGACTGAACCGGTCAAAGCCTGCCTCTACCGGCGTATGGGTGGTAAACAGATTGCCTGCGCGCGTTACTGCCAATGCGGTTGCAAAATTAATTTGTTTTTCACGCATTACATCTCTAGCCCGTTCCAACACCAATAATGCCGCATGACCCTCGTTTAAATGACAAATATCAGGATTGATGCCCAAGGCTTGCAAAACCCGCCAACCGCCAATGCCAAGCAGAATTTCCTGAGCTAACCGGTGTTCTGATCCCCCGCCGTATAATTCTGTCGTGATGCAGCGATCCAGGGGGTGATTAATCGGGTCATTGGTATCCAGAAGATAGAGCTTAATGCGGCCAATCTGTGCCTGCCACACTCGCACCCATAATTTGTATGGTGTTTGCAGACGCACGCGCAACCATTCACCATTTGCGCCTCGCACCGGACTAACTGGCAGATCACTGGTATTGCTGGATGGATAAAGTGCAATTTGGTTGCCTTCCGCATCGAATGTTTGGCGAAAGTAGCCGTTTTGATAAAGCAGCCCAACTCCAACCAACGGCAGGCCTAAATCATTTGCTGCTTTCAAGTGATCGCCCGCAAGCAGGCCAAGTCCGCCGGAATAAATAGGCAATGCCTCACTTAAACCAAACTCCATACTGAAATAGGCTATGGTGTTCAGGTTGATGCTTGGTTTCTGCTGAAACCAGCGTTTGGTGAATAACGATTTTCGGTGCGCCGAAACAATTGCGCGCAACGTTCCACAGAAAACCTCGTCCTGCGCTAATTCTTCCAGGCGCGAGCGAGAAACCTCCTGTAATACCAGCCAGGGATTGCGTGTTTGCGTCCAAAGCTCCGCATCTAATTTACGCCATATTTCATCCGCGCCATGCGCCCAGGAAAAACTGCAATCGGTTGCCAAGTCCACCAAACCGTCGAGCTTTTGTTCTATTTCAGGTCGAATATCCGGTCGAAAATATCTCGGTCTGGTCATCAAATAAGCCCTCTCAACTTATCGACATTTTTTACAAGCAGTTAACCATCGGATTTAGCATAACCGCGGATGGACATGCCAGGATCGATCATAATAAAGACAGTACATAAAATACATAACACATAGATTGCTTTGATGTACGCAAACTCATTGTAGATATAGACAAGATTTAACATTAGCCCCATCGCCGACAGCAGACTGGTAGCGTAGAACAGATCTCTGGATTTGGGACGTGTCAAAGTCAACCAGGCCAGTGTGATCAAAACGGGATACACAACTAGCGCGATGGTGCAGACGGGCACGCCTAAAAACTGCGCAAAGGGACTGCTCACCACACTTGAGCAGGACAGGCTGGCGTTAATATCGCAGATCCCGCTTTCCGCTATGCCCCATTTTTCCTGCCAGTAAACGTAGCTAAGGTACATGGCATTCAACATGCCCAAGGCAGATACGGCGATGATGGTTTTGGCGGCAAGTTTCATCGTAATCAATATTGGCCGGGATACTTATTAAGTAACACCTGAAAATTTTGCATTAACGGCAATATCCGGTTTAACTTTAGGGCCAATAAAGCAAGTTAGTAAGTTGGATCAAGACCCTTTTGCGGCAAGCGCTTCATTATTGCGTTTAACTAAAGCATCAATAACGGCGCTGATTGAACCTTTGGTTTTAATTTCATCGTTAAAGGTTGAGCGGTAAGTCGTCACCAGACTCATTCCAGCAATTACAATATCGTAGACCTTCCAGTTGCCATTACTCAGAAACATCCGGTAATTGACCTGAACCGGTTGTTCATGGGGTTGCAGCACTTCGGTGATCACGGTGACTTTAGAGGCGTCATCTATCATCTTTAATGGCATGAAGCGTATTGACCAGTCCTTATATTCTACGAATGCTCTGGAATATATTCTGACCAGCAGTGTTTGAAATTCTTGCTGAAAGCGCTTTTGCTCAGTAGCAGTTGCCATTTTCCAGTGGCTGCCTAACACTAGCGGCGCAATTTTTTCGAAATCCGTATGCGGTTCAATAAGATTATTTACAAACCGTACCACTTGAGCAAAATCTTTAGTAAAGGCCGTATCCTGAAGCTTCTGGCGCAATTGGTCAGAAACATTTTGTATGACTAGCTGTGGCTGTTGTAAATCTTCAGCTTTTGCCAGGTTAGCAGATAATAGACCTAGCAAAATTACCCATAGCAGCATAACAAAGCGTTTAGTCCGAATATGCCTATTAGCTTGATTCCAGGCGGTAGCGAGATTGTCATTCATAATTATTTTACATGGACGATTTTATTTTAAACACAGCATATCTCTATGCGAGTTTCTGCCACGGCGTTTTTCAGAACCGAAGTTACCCTTTCCACGCCGGTAGAAAATTGACAGGTTAAAGCAGTCATTCCGCCATTAGGGAATAAGCATTTCAACTTATTTGTATTCGTTACCTGCTAAAATGCATGGCTTTTAAGCCAAGGCTATTGGTTTGACTCAGCGGAATACTGGCGTTCAGTAAGGCTATTACCTCTTCGCAATGGATAATGCCGGGCTTGGTTTGGCAATGGATAAACTCAGCCAATGCGGAAATTTTTCGCCAGTTCTGACTGTTATCCACAAAATTAAATGCCTGCATAAACAATTCGGCTAACTTTTGCTCCCGTTCGAATTCATTGGGTAAATAGCATTTCATGTAGCTGTTAACTAGTGCGATATCTGAGCTGGCGTTATAGAAACGCAAAGCTTCAAAGTTAACCAGATCAACATTAAAGATTTCATCATCACGTAAGGCTGTATATTTTGCTTCTGCCAGTGATCCCGCCAGCAAATTTATTATATCTGCCTCAAATGCGCAACGGTATTGAGTTAGCAGGGGTCGGGACAGATTTTGTACTTCTTCTGAGAAACTTAGCGGCAAGTTTTGAACTAACCGGCCACCCTCAACTTCGACAACCAAAAATCTAATTACCGGTTCAAATAGCCCAACTATGCGATTATCCTGATCACTGTCATGGGCTTGTGGTTTGATGGCGATATGAAAATCGGGGTGTGGCAATTTTTTTTGCTCATTGCCAAGTTGGATGGCTACAGCATACCCCGCCTGATGGTAGGACATTCTCTTGCTTATTTTTCCAGTACCGGAATTTTGCTCTGTTTTACTGGCGATTGTGTTGGATTTCATTATTATTACCTCTCTGAAATAGAATACGGATTAATTTTCACTCATTGAAAAAAAAATCAATTAAAAACAAAACTATAAAGTTTAATTTCAAAACGACTCCTTTCGATTTTCAAATGTATCGCTGCCACTTTCCGGGTTTATTAGTATCAAAGTTGGAAATCTTGGAGCAACAGTTTGTTGATTAACCAATTCGCTCAGATTGACATTAAACTGACTTAACTGGCTGGCTAATTTAAAGACCATATAGTTTTCTATTGCAAAGGCAATCAAGACCAGGATAGTGACAAGAATAATCATTTGGTTTTTCATCTTTATTTTCTTCGCAGCCAACTGTTGGTCTTGAAATATAAAATCTGTTTTTTTATTCTTTTAAATAATGCGTGGATTAGTAAATAGCCTTATGATTGAAAAGTTAGTTAAATTTCATCAATCAATCCTCAATATATTGTGACCAATAGCGGCGTTGCCGGCTGATCTCCTGCTCGGCTGCCAGCCAGTCATCCAACTCTTGGCCCGGAACAAAATGTCGTTTTTCGGCTTTGTAATAAGCTGCAACAGCCACTAATTTACGAAACTCATCAAATTCAACACTTCCGACAATAATTGAACTATGAGAAGTATTTTCAGGCTTCATCACTTCTCCTTTGGCCTGTCGTCATAAAGATTCTTAACCCTTTCCAGACAATACAGGTGCGTAAGCAACTAAAATTAGGCTCGATTATTCATCATTAATTTCATTAAATATATTCGTGCGAATACTTACAGCGGACTAAAAAAATTAAACCAGCTGTTTATTGCATAGAGAGCCGTTCATGCTTCAGCCATGCTCAGCACGAACGAAATTTAGATGGATCAACTGCACTTTTTTCGGTTCAATGGCGCGCACGCCATGCCCAAAAATCAGGTACAGTTTAAGGAAGACTAGTATTTGCTGGAGTTATTGCTAAACCGGGGAAGCGAAAACCAATGAGCAAAGCGCTGTTTCAGTGGCATTGACCAAATGGCATTCACTCTTTATTAAAAACAGGTGACAAACCGCTTAGTGAATTGCTTGCGTTGAGTGACCAGCATCCTCAGCTAAAACAGTGGTTGTCATGTGGATTAATGCTGCCAAATCTTTGCCCTGCATTTTTTTCTTGATACTGGATCTATGAGCTTCCACCGTACGAGGGCTAATGTTAAGCAATCTGGCTATTTCTTTGTTTGTATTACTATTAATAATTTCCTGCAAAACCTCTTTTTCCCTGGCCGTCAAGCTGTCATAACTTTGTTTTAACTGTAGATATTCCGCGCGTTTTTTTCTGCTCTGCGTGTCTTTTTCTACCGCTTCATTAAGGCGTGTTAAAAATATCCGGTTATCAAAGGGTTTTTCCAGAAAATCTATGGCGCCAGCTCTAAAGGCGCTGGCCGAATCTATAATTTCAGCATTACCGCTAATAAATATAATGGGTATTTCAATAAGTTTTTCGGCTAATTCTTTTTGCAGTTCCAGCCCGCTCATTACCGGCATTTTTACATCAAGAACCAGGCAACTTGGACGATTAGGATCATAGTTGTTTAAAAAAGCGTCAGCCGAGTCAAAGCCCTCTACGGCAAATCCTGATGTTTTAATTAAAAGCATCAACGCATCCCGCACTGAATTGTCATCATCAACTAAATAAACTAGCGGATTAATTGTTTTAACCACCATTGGCGACCCCCATGACTGGTAAAGTAAAATAAAAAGTAGTGCCTTTGCCAGGTTGGCTGTTAAAGCGTAAAACGCCTTTATGAGACTCTATAATTGAACGGCAGATCGATAGACCCATGCCCATCCCTTCTGATCTTGACGTGTAAAACGGCGTAAATATTTTTTGCTGCTCGCTGATTGGAATACCCGGCCCGTTATCTTTAATTCTAATTTCCAGTTCATTTTTTTGGTTGATAACGGCTTGTATGCTTAGGTTGCGCATCATTAAATTGGGGTTGTGGGTTAAGGCTTCAACGCTGTTTTTAATCAAATTAAGTATCACCTGTTCAATTTGCACACTGTCAACTGACAAGCTAGGCAAATGTTCCGGCAGGCTAAAAGACAAGTGAATATTATTGTATTTAAGTAAAGCTTCACACAGGCTTACCGCATCATGAATCACATCATGAATTTCAACGGTTGAGCGATGGATTTTTTTAGATTTAACAAAGTCCCGCAAGCGATGAATGATTTGACCGGCTTTAAGGACTTGTTGATAGATTTTTTGCAACACTTCAATAAGCAATTCTTGGTCGTAATTTTTCTTTTCAGTTAAATTCATACACGCCTGAGAGTAAGCGCAGATGGCTTCCAGAGGTTGATTAACTTCATGAGCAATGCCTGAGGCCAGTTCTCCCATTAACCCTAGCCGGGTCACATGAGCCAGTTCATCCAAATGGGTCTGGGCGCGTTCTTCCTGTAATTTACGGCTAGTGGCGTCACGGATAATAATTGTTAAATAATCAATTCCCTCAATGCTAAACTGAGCAATGGAAATATCCAATGGCAGTGTAGTTCCATCCTTGCGTACTCCTGTTACTTCTTTAATTTTGCCGATAGCGCCGGATAAGCTGGAGTAACCAACATCATCACCACCTCTGTTCGGTGTTTTATTCTTTTTATCAGGAATAATTTTTTTAATATTGATCCCGCAATTAATCAGTTCCTGCTTTTGATAACCAAAAATGGATTCCACTGTGTCGTTGACATAAACAATTAAACCGGACAATTGCGTGGTAACAATACCTTCTGTCGCCGCATTAAAAATGGAATTCAGCATTGCTTCTCGATCCACTATCCGGCGTTTGTATAGTTCCAGCTGTTCAATTTGTTTGAGTAATGCCTGATTGGTTTGATTGAGTGTATTGGTTTGTTCAAAAACTTTTTGCTCCAACTTTTCATTTAGACAGGCGATGGTTTCGTGCGCTTTTCTCTCTGCGGTTACGTCAAATATAGACAAAAAAATCTGTTCCTGGTTATTTTCATCAACGCCATAGCTGCCTCTGCATTCTAAATAACAGGAATAATCATTATTTATGCAGATTTCTGATGTGGTACTGCAATGATTAACGCCTGGACAGTCTATATCGGTGGATTTGATGACTGAACTATGTAACCGGATGATGAGCGTTTGTTCGGTATGCGTGCTTAAAATATCTTGAACAAAAACATAAAACATGTCTTGATCCGATGGGTCAATAAACTGCCCCAACTTTTTTCCCTTCATTAACTTGAAGTTAGCAGCCAACAATTTTTCAGCTGCCAAGTTAGCTTTTATAATAGCGCCAGTGCAATCCAGGGTAATAAACCCGATAGGCGACGAGTTATAAAGCTGTTTATACTGGTCGCGAGAAACGATCAATTCATGTTGCGTATTCTTGAGTTCTTCATTTTGTAACTCCAGTTCAATTTGATGAACTTGAAATTCATATAATAGTTTTTGAACCTCCAGTGGGGGCAACTCGGTCAACTGGGTACCCGATTTAACAACCCTGTCTTCGGCTTTTTTACGTAAGTTCTCACTAGACATTTTTTACTCCGTCAGACGCATCGTTGATTGCTAGCAGGATTAGGGCTGGTGAAACAGGTGATTGTTTTAAAATACGGCCGTTTATGATTAAGTGTTTTTTACCAATAACGGGAAGCTCGGCCTCAAAATAAAACCTGTCAAAGGCAACGCTGGTCGCTAAGGTTCTGGTTAGTTGTTCGCGTAACAGTGGTGAATTCCAGGCAGCCGCATGTATTTCAAAAAAGAATTGTCCGGCCAGCGACTCACGGTTGCTATTAAAAATTTGCTCATAGGCCGGATTAACCGTCAGTATATGTAACTCATCATCCAACACGATCAACGGCTGGTTAATGGTATTAACAATTGCTGTTGTAATCTCTGCTGCTTGCGCGGTATGTTCTGCTTTTTTAATTCTGGTGATGTTAACAAACGTTATAACCAAACCATCGATCATGTTTTCTGAAGTTCTATACGGCAAAATTCGCAGCAGATACCAATCATTGTGGAGCGTCTGCACTTCCATGTCTTTATTAATCAGTGTTTGCAATACCGCTTTAGCGTCTTCCATTAAACAAGCATATTTAAGGATAGAAGCCAAATCTGCCAGCGGTCTGCCTATATCATTGTCTATCAAATTGAAGATGTCTTTGGCTTGTCGGGTAAATCGCTTTATACGCAACTGATTGTCGAGAAAAATTGTGGCAATATCTGTGCTGTTCATCAGATTTTGCATGTCGTCATTGATTTCAGACAGCCTTTCAATTTTATTTTGTAACTCACTGTTTACGGTGCTCAGTTCCTCATTGAGCGACTGCATCTCCTCTTTGGAAGTCTCCAGTTCCTCATTGGAGCTTTGCAATTCCTCATTAGTTGATTGCAGCTCTTCGTTGGAAGATTTAATTTCCTCGTTAAACGTTTGCTGTTGCTCAATGATTAATCGTAGTGATTCTTTAGTAAAGTAGAGTTCCTGCTCAAGTTGTTCCTTTTCTATATTGTCACTGGAGGTTGCATCAGATTTTTGTTGTATTGCAGGTAACTGCGCATTCTGTTTAAGCTTGCAGGGCAAAAAAGAGACTAAAAATAAATCTCTTAAGGGTTCTGATTCGGTAATCCTGGTCAGCACCATGTCAATGGTTTCAAAATCACCATTGTTTTTTATCCTTAAGCCATTACTTATAACTTCGGTTTCATTGTTTTTTGTTGCTTTGTTTAGAGAAGCCATTAAGGGCAAACGTAAACCGTCTCTGGCCATCTCAACAATATTCCAGTTAGGTTGCCCGGGTGACGGCTCAAGGTATTGGCCGGTACGTCCGTGTATATAAATAATTTTGCCGTGTTCGTTAATAATAACGCTGACCGGAGCATATCGTTCCAGCAGTAAGCGTTCAATTTGTCTGGCAATATTGCCTGTTTGATACTCGGTGCTGAGCAACTTAAACGGCTCTATGGCTGATTCAGCCGTTCGACTTGGCAATAAGCCAAGTTTAGATAACGGATAATTTATGCGCCCATCTTTACGTTGATAAATTTTCCATTTTTTGTCGATCGGCGTAAAACGGTCCTCAAAGTTACCAATAGATTCGGATGAACCAAGAAATAAAATGCCACCCGGGTTGAGTGCATAATGAAAATTGGCAAGTATTTCTTTTTGGAGTTCTTGATTTATATAAATTAGAACGTTACGACAACTAAGCAAATCAATGTGCGTAAAAGGCGGATCCTGAATCAGATTCTGATTGGCAAAAATCACGCGCTCGCGAATCTCTTTATTAATGCGATATTGATTGTTGTCCAGTTTAAAGAAACGCTCCAGCCTGGCCGCCGAAACATCTGCCGCTATCCCGGCCGGAAATACGCCATCTCTGGCCCGAATAATTGATGACTGATCCAGGTCGGTGGCAAAAATTTGAAAACGGAAGGATTTGGCATTTTTATCGAAGGCTTCTTTAAACAAAATAGCAATCGTATAGGCCTCTTCGCCACTGGAACAGCCTGTTACCCAGATTCGAAATTCATAATTATCGGATTTGTCTTCAAACAATTTTGGAAACGCAATTTCAGCCAAGGCATTAAATGCATCCGCATCTCTAAAAAAGCTGGTCACGTTGATCAATAGCTCTTTCGATAAGTTATCGATTTCAACCGGATTTTCTTGCAAAAACCGTACATATATATCCGGATCATTAAGCTGATGAATATTCATGCGCCTGGCGATGCGCCGTTGAATAGTGGTAGGTTTGTAGGCTGAAAAGTCGTTGCCGGTCCGGTTGCGCAGCAGCAGAAATATCTTTTGCAATGGTTCCAATGCTACCAGCAATTTTGGTTCAGCCAATTGTTTGTCCGTATAAAAAGGGCCCTTGTAGTATTGGACCAGTTTTTGCCCTATTTGGTCAGCAGGCAATACAAAATCCACATCCCCCATCAAAATGGCGCTGCTGGGCATGCCATCAAATTTTGCGGTTTTGGGATCCTGGGCAAAAGTTATTCCTGACACGCCTTTAATCGCCTTAAGACCTAAGGTTCCATCAGTACCCGTTCCGGAAAGGATAATGCCGACACTCATTTCTTGGATGTCTTCTGCCAATGAGCGTAAAAAATAGTCAATAGGCAAGTTGGCAGAGTTGAATTTGCCCAAATCCATCAGATGAAATTTGTGTTTGTATATGGCCAGATTTTTTCCCGGAGGACAAACAAAAACATGATCCGGTTGCAGCAACATTCCGTCTTGAATACTTATAACCGGCATCTCCGTACTGTGGTGGAGCAATTCCGGCAGCAAGCTGACGTGATCGGGCTGCTGATGGGTAACTACGATAAAAGCAAAGCCACTGTTACTTGGTACATTAGAAAAAAATGTTTCCAGCGCCTCAAGCCCGCCGGCTGATGCGCCTATACCAGCGACCGGTAGCAGTTTTGATTTATTGGCAGTTGGGTGGGTGGATTTCACAACCTATTCCTTTCGTTCTTTTGTAAAAAGCTTTATTGGAAACGAAATCCGAGCTTTGTATGGAATGCTAAATGAAGGCAAGTATTGAAATAACATTCTTAATAAATTTATATAATTAAAAGATACTATAAGACAGTATCGAGTGTAAATACATAAGTACATACACCTAAGTGTTTCTACTAATTGATTTTTGGTATTTTAGGTGGCGGACATAACTGAGAGCTTCTATGTACCTCATAATATTTTATAAAGACACCTAAAAAACCATTCTAACCATATGATTTTGAATGTTATGAACAATCTACCTAACTCTCACGCGATTAAACAGGCAGGGGAAGAAATTGGGCGATAGGCTTAGCACAACTTATAAGGGGCATCTGGTTTGGAGCAAGAATCAATTTATTTATTTTATAAGGCATTGCCGACATTATGATCACACGTAGGTGTATATCCACTTTTTCACAATACTTAAGTAGTTAGCAAAAAATCAGCAGATGTTTTGTTACATCCATGTAGCCTGGATTCCGGCACCTGTCAGAGCGCGCAGCGAATCCCCACTGGAATGACGAATCTATTTACAGCCTGACTTATATATAACCGGCATGGCGTTGTTTTGATCCCAATACCGGTTTTCGTCTGGCAATGGTTGATTATTATTGACACTATGGAAGCTGTCATCTGGATTGATAAGATGAGAACAAAAAACCGCTAGCAGCAATCAGCATCCATAAAAGAACGGCAGTATGACTAAAACAGCGTCTGGAATTGATTGGCGCGTTTGCGAGTATAAACTTCCGGCTCAACTAATCAGAAATCGCGCCAATCTATCTAACGTATAATATGATTCTAATTATTAAGCTTAATGATTTGGCAAATACTCTGGCAGATGTTTACGGATTTCTTCAGCACTTTGCAGGGTGATGTTTTTATCGATTTCTAAACTGATCAGTTTTTTTATCTGTTCTGATAAGCTTTTGCGCAGCAAACCCAGAAACGAAGGTTCGGCCACGATCAATAAACGTGCAAATTGGTTGGCGTTAAGTGCGGTTTCCAGATACTTAGCAATATGATGGGCAAAATTTTCAGCTTCGTGTTTTTTTGGATCGGTGGGTTGTTCAAAAGCATGACCACCGCCATCAGCGCTTTTAATCTTTCCAGGCAAGTCTGATGTGATATCGCGGTCATGCAAGCGTCCCTCAGTATGGGTCAGGCCAGCAATTTCTTGCAAAGCAGAGGACGGGGTATCGGCAGTAAAAATACGGGCATGGGTGTTGTCGGCAACAAGTATCCAGGTTTGTTTCATTATCGTGTGCTCTAATAAAAATAAGTAAATAAAAATGTAGTCATTAAAATCATTGTCCCAAGTGTTAACGTTAGTTTCTTAACGCACAAATACGCTCTTTTAGGGTCGGATGATTCATGAATAAGGTTTTTATGCCGCCGCCATTGATGCCGAAGGCCGCCAGTTGTCCTGGCAGATCCTGAGCCTCATGCTCACGCTGTAAAGCACGAAGCGCATTGATCATCTTGTCACGTCCCGCTAGTCTTGCTCCCCCGGCATCTGCTTTAAATTCACGGTATCGAGAGAACCACATGATCAGCATGGTAGCCAAAATTCCCAGTGTAATTTCAGCAAGCAATTGCGAGAGGTAATAACCCACGCCATGACCGCGTTCGTTTTGCAGGATGACTCGATCCACCAGCTGCCCTATGATCGTCGCAAACAAGTAAACAAAGGTGTTAACAACACCCTGCATTAAAGCCAGCGTCACCATGTCTCCATTCGCTACATGGGTGATTTCATGACCAATCACCGCTTCAACTTCATCGTAGTTCATACGGTATAGCAAACGGGTACTCACTGCGACCAGCGCGCTGTTTTTATTCATTCCCGTCGCAAATGCGTTGGCTTCGGAAGAATGAAAAATCCCAATTTCTGGCATGCTAATACCGGCTTGTTGAGCTTGTTTGGCGACAATATCGAACAACCATTGTTCGACCTGGTCTTGGGGTCTGTCTATCACTTGAACCCTCATCGTCTGTTTTGCAAACCATTTTGATGTCGCCAGGGAAATCAATGACCCGGTCATCCCAATAACCGCGGATATACCCAGTAAGCCGTTAAGATCTATATCCACGCCCTGAGCATCTAAAAAACTACTTATCCCTAACAGATTAAAGATCACACTGATCACGATCATGATTGCAATGTTGGTTGCGAGAAATAGCACAATCCGCATCATTCTTTAGCCCTTATTTTCAAAATTGAAGTCATCACACCTGGTGTTAATAATTTATTAATTCAACCGTTAGGTTTGGTTATTTCTTGGGTATCGATATAGTCAAAACACCGTTACGGTAATCCGTAGTCATTTTGCTGGCATCAACTGGCCCGGGTAATGTCAGCACTCGCTCAAACTCCCCAACAAAACGTTCACGATACTGGTAGGTGCCCTTTTTATCGTCCGCGTCGTCTTTCGCCTGTTCTGTTTTAATGGAGATTCGTAACAGCTGTTCGTCCAATTTGACGTCCAAGGAAGCCTCATCAGCACCGGGTGCATTTACTGTAACCACGTAGCGATCAGCTTTATCCTGTAGGTCGACGTCAGGGGATTTGCTCAACGTGCCTAAAGGTGAATTCATATGGAAACGTGAAAAGGAGTCACCAAAAGCCTGCTCCATTTCATGCTGCATGCGTTGCATTTCGTCATAAGGATTCCATGCCTTGTCGTCATCGGCCTTGGGCGTTGGGGCGACCAGTTTGGGTAATTTCGGCAGGGTAAATCGAAAACTTTCACTGGTCTTGCCACTGAGCTCATTAATCCCGTCATTTAATTTAAACACCATATAGGTTTGTATACCCAGGACAATCATAACCAATACAAGGATGGCCACAACGGCTTCTCTTTTCATTTGCTTTCTCCTGTAATTTTTCTGAAGTAATAGGAGTAAAATTCATCTCTGAACTTGTTTGAAAAGTAAAAAAAATCATCCCTGATTAAGACCGCCAACCGTGTTACTTCTTAGGAGTCGCTAGTTTTTCATGAGTTACTGCTGTCTTTGCATGTTCTTTGGCAAGCGCTTCGTGGTGTTTTGCTAATTCTTCATGGTGTTTCTTTAACCCTTTTTGTCCTGCTTTGCCATAGTCTGCCGCAATCGATTTATGGTGCTCGACCATTGCTTTATGATGTCCCTCATGTTTTTCATGAAGAGCAGCAGCATCTTGATGTTCTATCGTCGATGCAGCCGGTGCAAGTATATTGGCGGGATGCTCTGGAGCCGGGGCGACTTCTGCCAGCGATGACACAGAAACCACGCACGCAAAAGCCACTAATACAACACCAAGCAGGGGCTTTTTATTCATCATTAATTCCTCAATGGCTGTTTAAAAAATGGTTTTGGAATAATGTGTGTTTATTTGACTTCGATCGTTTTACGTTTTGATTTTTCAGTTTTAGGAATGGTCACTTTCAAGATCCCATCACTAAAAGAAGCTTTCGCGTTATCACCATCAACGTTATCGGGCAACGATAGGGTGCGTTGAAATTCGCCACGGGTTATTTCACGACGAAAGAATTTACCCTCTTCCTTTTTTTCTTCCTTGGTGGTTGTGCGGATGGTGATTGTCTGGTTATTAATCGATACATCCAGATCTTCTTTTTTTACGCCCGGCAATGCCGCCTGTACTTCTATGTCGTTGTCGTGATCAAGGATATCGACTTTAGGTAAACCACGTTCCACGAAGCTGGTAGGAAAATTCCAATCTAGTAGACGAGGCCAGCGTTGGGACAGGAAATCGTCAAAAAAATGATCGAATTCATCGAAAGAAACCAAGCTGCCAGTGGAAGCTGCCGGAGTAATTTCGCTTTTTTTGGTATCTTGTTCATTGCCTGCCATAAATTTCTCCTGATAATGAAAACTGTTATTAGTTAAAGTACTAAAAATTTAATACACTCAATAAGGCTGCCGTTAACAATTGAATTCATTGTCAGCATCCAGCCAGTTTTCCAGTTCGTAACCCAGCGTAAGAAGTCTACTGTGCGCTTTGTAATAGGCGATTTCTGCAATCTTCGCGCCTCTGTCGGGTAGTTTTATAACTTTTCCAGCATTTTTATTCGTGTTTTTGTGAGACGCCTGCTCACTATCAATTTTTTTTACTGTTCTACTCATCGTTTCCCCGCGCTATTTATGCTCAATGCTGATAAGACCCACATGCCAAGCTAACCACAGCAGTTGCACAAGCCGATAAGATCTGTGTTCATTTTTAATTATTTGCTGCAGTTATGCTATTCGTAGGAATACGTATGAAACATGCTCAACAGGTCATCAGTTGTTGGTGAAATGATTGTTGATAAAGCCGGCAATACGTTACGGAATAATATCGTTATGTTTAACCAGCGGGTGTGCTTAAATATCCGAACGGAAACAATAAAATCCATACGTCCATCTGCAATCTGACGTTCATTTTTCTCTGAAAGGAATTACCCATGGCTAATCGACTCGCTCTTTTACTTGATAAGATCAAGGTGCTGGAGGATGAGTTTCTTGAGGAACTACAAAAACAGGAGCAGGAATTTAGCTATGAAATTCACAAACGCAAGGTCTATTTCGAGGCAAATGCGATCTTACAGCAAAAAGAATTTGTAAAGCGGCTCAGGGATTACCTAAAAGATGCACCAATAAAGCATATGCTTAGCGTTCCGTTTATCTGGGCCTGCTTGATTCCAGCGTTATTTTTAGACGTCACTGTCACTGGTTATCAATGGGCCTGCTTTCCACTGTACGGTATCCCCAAAGTTCAACGTCAAGACTATATTATTTTTGACAGGCAATATTTAAACTATTTGAATTTGTTAGAAAAAATAAATTGTGCTTATTGCAGTTACGTTAACGGTTTGTTGGCCTATGTGCAGGAAATAGCTGGCCGCACCGAACAATTCTGGTGCCCCATCAAGCATGCCAGACATATCAAATCTTTCCATAGCCGTTATCATAAGTTTATCAATTACGCGGATGCGCAAACCTACCGGTCTGATATTGAAAAAATCAGGCGTGACTTTAACGATTTGCCCTAGCGATATCTTAGAAAACTAGAATCGAAGATATTTTTTTAGAACTTTGTTAACTCTTGCGCCAATCTGACAAAAAACAATTTCGTGGGCAAGCATGAGTTTTACAATTGCAGATGATAGTCCACTTCTGATTACTATCGTCACAAGATCATGAGATAGCTGTCCTTTGTTAATCCTGAAAAGAGCAGTTGAGTCATCTAAATTCCGTTCAACCCTTCGACCAGCTCAGGGCGAACGGAATTTAGATGACTCACCAAATCTGTAAATGCTCTTTCAGGTTAATAGCTTTTCAAGAAAACTATTGCGGCCCAATCAATTATCAAACGGCTTCATGAAACGGACACCAAGCGCTTGCCGTCAACACCCGTGCGCTTTTGGCGAGGTCCAATCAAGTTCCCGTTGCAACAGCCAGTATGTCATCAACTTTTTCCAGCCAAATAAACTGAAGCTGATTCCTGATGGTTTCGGGTATTTCTTCCAAGTCGCGTTGATTGCGGGTAGGCAGCATGACGGTTTTTATATCCGCCCTGGCAGCGGCGATCACTTTTTCCTTAATGCCACCGACTGGCAACACCAACCCGCGCAAGCTGATTTCCCCGGTCATGGCAATATCGCTGCGAACGATGCGCTCAGAAAACGCAGAGTAAAGGGCGGTAAACATGGCGACACCAGCACTGGGGCCGTCTTTAGGAATTGCCCCCGCCGGTACGTGCACATGGATGTCGTTTTTTTCGAACAGCTCCTGGCTTAAGCCTAAGGACTGCGCCCTCGATTTGATCAGGCTTAAGGCAGCCTGGGCGCTCTCCTTCATAACATCGCCCAGTTGTCCGGTTAAAATCAGGTTGCCTTTGCCGGGATACCGTGCGGCTTCAATAAACAGGATATCCCCACCCACAGGCGTCCAGGCGAGCCCTGTCGCAACGCCAGGGACACTGGTACGCATGGCAACTTCGCTTTCAAATTTTCTGGCACCAAGAATAACCGGGATGTGCTCGTTGTCGATTTGCGAATTAGCCGTTACTCCCTCGGCAATCTGCATTGCGACATGACGGAAAACTGAGCCGATTTCACGTTCAAGGTTTCGACAACCGGCTTCACGGGTGTAGTCTTGAATAATACAGAGAATGGCACTGTCGGTGATAGCGCATTGTTCAGCAGTTAATCCATTACTTTCGAGTTGCCGGCGTACCAGATAGCGTTTGGCTATCTGTAATTTTTCGTCCGAGGTGTAACCGGTCAGTTCGATGACTTCCATGCGATCTCGTAAGGGGGCTGGAATGCTGTCCAGTATATTGGCCGTTCCAATAAACATGACATGGCTTAGGTCAAACGGTAACGCAAGATAATTGTCCCGGAAGGTTGAATTCTGTTCGGGATCCAATACCTCCAATAAGGCCGATGAGGGGTCGCCATGAAAGCCAGAACCGAGCTTATCCAGCTCATCCAGCATAAAGACGGGGTTGTTGACGCCCGCTTTACGGATGGACTGGATAATATTGCCGGGCAGCGCACCTATATAGGTGCGCCGATGCCCCCGGATCTCGGCTTCGTCATGCAGCCCTCCAAGGCTGGCGCGAACAAATTCGCGTCCGGTGGCACGGGCGATGCTACGCCCCAAAGAAGTCTTCCCGACACCGGGCGGCCCGACAAAGCACAAGATGGGGCTTTTGCCATTCGGGTTCAGTTTGCGTACTGCCAAAAATTCCAATATCCGCTGTTTGATCTTTTCCAGGCCATAATGGTCTTCATTTAAAATTTCGCGGGCATTTGCTATATCGATTAGACCCGTGCTCGCTTTTGACCAAGGCAAGTCCGTCAGCCAATCCAGATAAGTCCGCAGCATGGAGTATTCGCCGCTGGCATCTGACATATGCTGCAAGCGGCCAAGCTCCTTGCGGGCTTGTTTTTCAACTTCTTCAGGCATTTTAGCGGCGGCAATCGCTTTGCCAATTTCTTCAATTTCAGCGGCACTGTCGCCCCCTTCGCCCAATTCTTTCTGTATCGCCTTCATTTGCTCGCGCAGCACGAATTCGCGTTGCTGCCGCCCCATGGTTTCCTGGGTTAGCTCACTGATTTTATTGGATAGTTTCAGCACTTCAGTTTGGTAATTGAGCAGCTCCAAAAGCCGGTCTAGCCGTTCTTGTATATCAAAGAGAGCCAATAGCTCCTGCTTCTCTTCCGGTTTTGTAATCAGGTAGCTGGCGACCAGGTCGGCCAGCATTGGCGGTGAAGTGATCGATTGAATCGCGTTAACCAGCTCTGCCGGCGCCTGCCGGGTTTGAGCGAGCATTTCGAGTGCTTTCTGTTTGAGTGTTATTACCCGTGCCTCAATATCTTTGGTGCTTACGCCATTCTCTTGATAAAACTCACAACGGGCGACAAGGAACGGGTATCCCGGCAAAAACTCCTGCACACGAAAGCGTTGCACACCTTGACAAACAATATGATGGGAACCGTCGGGCGCGGTCAGGTATCGCAATATTTCCGCCACAGTGCCGATGCTATGCAGTGCATCCGGATCAGGATTCTCATCGCTGTCCTGCAACTGCATGAGCAATCCGATTGGTTTCTCAGAACGGACCGCGTGTTGCACGGCGGCGACCGAAGGCTTACGGCCGACCACCAACGCAGAAACATTTTGAGGAAACAGCACGGTTCCACGCATAGGAATAATAATAAGCGCATCATTTGGGATAGCCGGAAAATCCAATGAAGTTTCCTGCTTTGACTCGGAAGGTTCTGCGTTATTCGCTGGCGAATCCAGTAGCTTATCTATCAGGTTCTTGATTTGCATAAGAAGCCCTTATATTTTTCGTAGCGTAATTAATAAGCACCCATGCACAAACTCACGGGTGCCGATTTCAAAATGTCCGGCGGGCAATTCAATATGCCGCTCAAAGCGTCCATAGGGAATTTCCAAGCGTCTAATCTGCGACTCGTTACACGTGGGCAGATGCCGTTGTCCACCAACGATTAAATGGTTGCCATCCAATATCACATTCAAATGCTCCGGGGCAACGCCAGGCAGTGCAATCATAATTTTGCACTCATGACGGGTTTCGAAAACATCGATTGGCGGTTCCCAAGTGGCTCGTCTGACATTCATGACGGCTGGCCGAAAGAATTGCCGGTGCATTTGATCCGCCCGGTTAAGCATTTCACAAGCTTCTGTCCACATCCAGGTTTCAAGGTCACGTATTGGCATAATGTTTATCCCGAAAAGTCGATGTATAAGTAATTGGATTATTTATCATTTTCTTTCAATTCTTGGATTCTGACTGATAAAGCAAAGTACGTTTGGCGACGAATATCGTCAGCATTGGTATGGCAAAGCTTAAAAACATGACGGCAAAAAACAGCACACCTAACTGGCTGTAATCGGCAGGGATCGTAACGATGCCAGTTAACGGATTCTTGACTTCACGTGTCACAATAAACCACTGGTTAAGCCACTTGGTCAGCAGTTGGGACAGCGAAAGCGCAAGATTAATCAACGCTGCCATGACTGAAAAATAAGTGGCCTTCAGTTGTGGCGGCGCTGAATTGGCTATCCATGCCAGCATGGGTATCATGGCAATCTGCCCTAACGGTGATTCCAAGGCGGTATCGACCAAAGCAATAAAACGCGCATCGATAAAATTGGCTATATGTGCCTGCGTCCATTCATGAAAACCGTAGTACAAAGCAATTTCCGGCAGATTAAGCACGGTCAGGATGATAGTCAGTAAAGTGATAATCTCTGTGATGGAGCGCTCAGCCATGAAGCGGCGAAAAATGAACATCCCAAACAGGGTCAAGCCGCTGGAAATAAGTGTGAGCTTTGATAAAAATTGTTGGTCGAAGCCTAATTCGTCAATCATCCACCAAGTGGAACCCGCACCGGTCGAGGGTATCGCTCGGAAAGCAAAGATTACCAAGGCCGTGCCAAATAATTGCTTCCTGAGGCTTGGCGAAAACTCTGCGGTTAAACGATGCAAAAGAAACGCGACGATGGCGAGCGAACCGAAAAAAATCAGCTCTTCGTTGTAGGGTAAGTTGGTTAGACCCATCGTGACAGCGAATAAAGTAAAACTAAGTCCGCCGCCTAAAATCCACCAATTAATCTCAGGCAGTTCAGTGTCCCGCCTTGCCAATAAGCGCTCTATGTCTTCAAACTCGTAACCCTGGGAAGCCAGCCGCCATTCTTCATTGGATCGAAGATGGGCAGCGAACATAACGCCAAAAACAGAGATGGCTGGAATCAGCAGCGCCCACCGGAATATTTGTATGTAAATAGCTGTTTGGGCCAGTGCATCCATGCTTGCGACACCTCTGAACCAATATACGTTAGCCAATGCCACGACCAAGGTGCCGCCGATAATCGCCACACGCCCCAGGGTTTGCATGGTTGTGTGGGCTAGCTGGATTTGTTGGGGAGGAATGGGCATGCCATGCCCATCAGTGCGTGGCACGGCTTCGACTGTCATGGCATCGGCTACAGTATCTTGTATAACATAACCGATAGGTGCCAGTAAGGTTGATATAACAAACCAGGTTTCCACCGACAGCAGCCCGGTTTTCGACTTTGGCTCAGACAGTAGATTCAACATGATTAGCAAGCTGGCTGTAATCAATGCCGCCCCCAGGTAGATCAGTTTAGCCTTGTGTCGCCAAAACAAATCCACCAAATGGCCTATCGGCATTTTTAATGTCCACGGCATCATCGCCCAAAACCCCAGCGATGCCAGGAATTCGGCCGATAAACCAAGATAATCTTTAACGTAAAAAGTACCGACGATTCCGGTCAAACCTGACACGCCCGCCGCCAGATACACCATCATCGGCGGCAAATAACTCAACCGCATCTGCCGTGCCAGATCGTAAATATTTCGATCCAGCCAGATTTGTATGCTTTGAAAATACTTGTTCATTGGTAGTCCGACTTTAAAGGCAGCTTTAGTTTATTACTCCAAAATGCCAAGCCGGCGATCTTGCCGTAAGGCATAAGAATTAAGCAACACGTTAACGTTTAACTTTTTGATTATGTTCATCGTCAATTGTTCCAAGCCTGGTTCGAATTCGTTTTGCTTGTATGACTTAATGCGGTTATTTCAGCCACTACCTCAAGATTCCGTCAAGTTTGCAATAAAACAAACTGATGGTTAAAACGTTTTTTTTGATCGATATCATCAGATGTATACGGCCAATCCTAAGCGCGACCTGATGGTTTCGGATACTGCCACCATGCCAGAATATTATTGCTATGGTGCACAAGTGCCCCATATTGCTATCAGTTCTATATTCTGATTATTCGACTCAATTTCCGATGCGCAATCGGTAAGTCGGCCAAATAAATGCGGATATATCAAAAGACGCTTGAAGCGTTTACTTGCCGGGTAAACAACGTATTGGTTAACAGAATTAGATACTTGCTACTCAGTCAAACAGAATGACTGGCGTACCGTCTTTTACAGAATTGTAAAACCAAATTGATGATTCAAGAGATATTCGCACACATCCGTGGGACACGTTGTAGGCCGGAACAAACGGTGACCCATGGATCGCGAACCCATTTACGAAATACAAAGGGTTATAAAGCATACCCAGATCGCTTTTGCGCCAGCCGGAAACTCTCCACTGAATACGAAATTTGCCTCGTGGAGTCAGGGCCAGGCCGCAGATCCGTTTTTTCGACTTTTTTGATGTTTCGCAATATCTGCGGTTAGATCCCGTTGATACAGAAACAATCCGGTTTAGTCCTTGCTCATCAAAAAATAATAAAACCTGACGTGTTAAGTCAATCTCTATACGGGGTAAACCCAACTCGGGATGCAATCCAACTGGAAGCATCGCATTCGACAACGCTGCCTGTGTTTCCTGCGTGTATGTGCCAGTTCGTTTCAACCTGGCATACTTCTGGAATGCCATCACCCCCTGCCGGGTCTGTTGGTCATAAAATCCGTCGATAGCGCCCATATCGTAACGAAGTTCATTGAGCCTATTTTCCAGCGACCACACTGCCTGTCCTCGCGAGCCGAGTTTAAGTATTTTAGATGGTGGGGAGCTGAGCTTATCTTGCGGCTTTGTCGGAATGGATTTAGATTCAGCCAATGGCGGTATTGAATCCACACCCTTCGTAGCCGCCTGTTTCGGACCATGAGCCTTATCAACCGGCTTTGGTCTAACCGCTTTCGATTGCTGCAATTGAGCATCGGAACTATTGAAAGCCTTTAATGCATTCGTCAGGCTGCCACACCCGGTTAACAGGGATAGCGGTATCAGCAATACCAATAACGCTTTCAATGTGAATTGCTGGTGTGAGATTTGGGTACAAAGGAAGGGATGATGATCCCGGATTGGTTGGCTCAGAAACACCTCCCCGTAAAATGGTTATGGTTCATTGATATTAAAGCTGCAATTTCGGCCCAGACTGTGTCAAAACGTGTCATTTGGACTAATAACCATCAATAAATTGATTGGGTGAAACGCTTCATTAATGGCAAGTGCCGTAGACAATTTAAGCTATTACGGGCTTAGGTTTTGTTCAACAGTTTTTACGGCTACGCTTGGTCAGCTTTGATATCACCCAACCTAGTTTACTCTCGGCAACGCACATTTTGAAAATTGAAATCATAAAACAGTACGTCAGGCCCTTTTCGAACTCTAATACTACCCGTAGCAAACACCTCCTCTATGTTAGTGCCCCCCAGCAATTTGCCTTTGTTCCAGGTATTACGGGAAGGTTTGCCATTATGGGCGTTATTCAACGAGATGGATTGATCTTCTTTTTTGACTTCAGTTTTCATGGCACGTACCCCACAAAAGTTAGTGGGGGACGTTGGACTCAACCATAAATTATCCGGTTCTCAGTACCTGACATTCGTTGTTTTCAGTACTCGCCGAAAATCGAAGCTGACAACCAAAAAATACTTGAAAATTCTACAAAAAATTACCCTATTTTCATTTATGATACTTGTTGGTCTTACAGACCCTACAATTTAATTTCACAGAAGCCAAACGGCAACTAATAATGAATAAACTAATAATTGTCGTTCTGTTGTTTGGATTACCATCTTTTGTCACCTTCGCTTTTGACATTAATCCTTTTAAAAAATACGATGGCAGCCGTCAATTAGAGCTTAAAGGGGAGTCTGGTGCGGGAATTGTTGCCAGTATTATCATTAACCCTGTGCATGAAGAACTAACAGTTAAAACCGTTTTTCTCCTCAAAGAAAAAAAGTTGCCCGGCTACCAATTTGTTAATGATGAGATGATGAAAAGGGTCATCGACGGGGTGAGGTGGAACGACGATCCACTTCATTTGTTACCGGATTATCCTAAAGAATGGCTGGTTAATTTTGAGCACGCCAGCGACATCGCCACTCGTATAAATCCTAATTTTGACCTTTTTTATAGAAGCCATCATTCTGATCTGCAATTTCTTCACGCCATGGCTGACTCCGATACTGAGCCAGCTATAGCAACACAGACAGGAGTGTTATCTTGGATAGAGTTTTCTTATAAAGTTTCAACTGGTGTTATACCTATTAACACTCGATTTTCAAATTTAAAAAAATATCTTTCCTCTAAAGCAGCGATTAATTTTAAGCACCACTTTAACCAAAATGGCCGACGAAAAAATTGGACACCTGCTTATTTATTTGCTCTGAAGTGTTATCGGGAAGTATCACCACCCGATTCTTTCGGTAAACTGGATTGTTCGGCAACACCGTGGCTGTCCAAGAAAGAAGATATCCAAAATATTGCGCTTGGCAGTATGCTTCATGTCATCCAAGACTCTTTCTCTGATAGCCACGTAACAAGAAATCCGCAATATGATGGAAAATATTCCTTAATTCACGGACGGTCAATAATCGAAACTTTTAATGCCTATAAAAAACAGAGTATTAATTTACATCGGGGTGCGGATGGCTACCCTAAAGATTTTGAAGAACTGCCTTCAACAAAAGGCTATAACCTTGAGGAAGTTTCGGCTAGGCTAATATCGACTGTGTTAACTGATAGACATCATCTTAATAACAAGAACCAATGCCCCGTGGTGATTAGAGATTTAAAAAATGGAATCTTTAAGTTATTGGATAAGAATGCAGTTGCCGGATCAGGAAAATATAGATGAAGCCTAATAATGAAAATGCGCCCCAAGCCCAATCTACTCCACTTTGTTTTTATAAAACTGTCCGCTAGGTGTATAGCCGTTGTGGTACTCGACCAATATTTGTAGGTTCCTATCAAGAACACAGATTGATTTACGTCCTTGTATTCTGGCTACCGGCAATCCCTGCCGATATGACGCTGCTTTGATATTGTGCATATCAGCTGAAAATTGTCCGTAACCAGTAAACCTTATAGATTTAGTCTTGTAAAATTTGGACCGATCGAACTGAAATCTTCCCAGCACACGCACATTTCGACAGATACAAGGTAAAAATGATTTAAAACCTCACTAGGCTGAATCAATAATTTGGGTATATAACCTATTTATATTTCGCCTTAACAACACCATCAATAAAACTGAGTTTTTGAACAACAACACTAGGCAATAAAAACGGGTAACTATCTTTGTGACCCAAACTACGGCTCATAGAATTCAAAAATTGTGCTACGGGTGCCCATTTATTCAAAAGGATATTACTGAAATCATCTCCTATTGAATTATTATCAGTCTGCGTGGCAATTTCACCGGCTACCGTTAACTGCCAGTGCTCAGCGGTATCTAAAGCATCCACTATGTGCAAATAATGCGCCCAACTTTCTGCCCAGTCCTCCCAAGGATGAGTAGACGCATAAGCCGAGACATAGTTGCTTTCCCAGTTGAGGGGTGGGCCTTGCTGATAATGCAATTGCAGGGCGTTTTCATAGTCCATCCGCTCATCACCAAACAGTTCCCTATAAGGTTCTATCCAGTTTGTACCATCAATCAGTTGATCCCAGTAAAAGTGTCCGGATTCGTGGCGAAAATGACCCAGCAAGGTGCGATAAGGCTCATGCATCGCCTTTCTACGGATTTCACGTTCCACATCCTCAGCCTCGGCAATATTTAAGGTAATAAGACCAGAGTCATGACCGGTTAGAACTTCGCCTTCTTTAGCATCGTCTTCCTTAAAATGGAAAACCAAACCTTTTTCAGGTTGTTCCATCCTTGAAGGAATAGGTAGTTTAAGGGTGTATAAGGTATAAAAAAGCCTACGCTTTGCAGCCTCGAGAAGAAACCAGGATTGTTTATTTTCGGGTTTATTCAAGGCAGGAATAATTTCGGTGTAACGGCAAGACCAGCAGAAATCGCTTGGATCATCAACAGAGAGCATCCAATTACATACTTCGTTATCCTTATAGTTGATACAGGGTTTCCAATTAGAAATATTGTCGTTTTGAGGTTTTAAATTTTGCTTCCAATCCCCTGTGTTAGAAATGCTAAAGCTAGCCATTTCCATGGTTTCAGGAATAAAACCGAGGGCATCTCCGCAGGTTTCACAGAAGACATTCTCAAAAAAAACTATGCTGTCACAATTTCCGCATTTAAAATTTTTCATAGATTTTGTTTATTAAAATAGGCGTCAAGTTGAGGTATTATTTTGCGCAAGTTGTAAACATAAGAAATTGCTTACATCTATCCACCATCCCCGATTTTTTCCAAAGCCGGCTGGCTATCTGGATTGCCCGGTTCTTCAAAGGCTTTTGGCTATTATCCGAAGGTGACACCACAGGCTGGCATTTGTCTAACTTTTCCAACTCTGAATAAACATTCTTGATCGATGATAAAACGTTGTCCATCTGGGCAATGACCAATTCCGTTTCATGCTTAAGCGCTTTGACTTTATTTTGATAAGTAAAGTAACCGACTTGGTTCGCATTCATGTATTTCTCCCAGCTCTTTTCTCTTAAAGGTTGGTATTTTTTGGACTATGTTTCATTGGTGTCTTGTGAAAAAATCGCAGTTGCATAACTTCCCAGCGCCAAACTGATACTAAACAGTTGACGATCCCATTCCCCTTCCACTGCCTCGGTATCGACACAGGGAAAGTCGCCAAGTAATTTACTGTACAGTTTTGAGTCACTATTAAACCTGTCTTTCCATAACCCTCCAGAAGGCACGTCGATACGGATATTTTCAGCAGGTTGGTTGGCTATATTAACGACTACAATGACACCATCCCCCACGCCACCATCGCGCCACCGGCGAAAACCCAAGACATTTCGGTCATGCTCGATGTGGTGGACGTCAATCCATTGACCCATTAACCCTAACGTATTGCCGTGCATATTGCGCCGCAATTCGGCCAAATTACGGTATAGCGAAAGGACTCCTTTAAATGTCCCTGGCAAGGTCCAATCTAGCGGTACATCGTCCCGGAACCATTCGTCAGTCAGAAATGCTTGGCCTTGGAAGATCATCGGTATGCCTGGCGCGGTATAGACCAAAGCCGCCGCCAGATTTGAACGTTGCAAAGCGGGTAAAGCAGCTGAATCATTCGGGGAAATCTCTGTCGGCAACCGTGCCTTGCCATTGGCGACTTCATTCATGTCACGACGCTGGTCTTCGACTTATTCCCTAAGCACCTTCACTCAGGCATAGTAGATACCGTCACGTTGGGTAGATCTTGATAATCGCCGGATCAAATCATTGACCGTTGCGTGCTCCACATAAGCCTCATAAAGAAGTTCAGCTGTATCAAGTGCATTACGCAACGGCGGATAAATACTTCCTCTTCCATCCTGGCATGTAGGGTCAGAGCAGCACAAATAGAATCGGCTACTGTAGTCCGTTGCTTGCCATCCGCTTTTTTTCCACGAGCGCCTAGTATTCTTTGAATAATTTTTTGGCCTGTTTATGGTCATTAATCAACACATCAGCGGTATTTAAAGCCTATCTTAATGTGCCATCTTGCGGCATTCATCGGCACACACCCGGCAAGAATCGGCACACCGTTGACAATGATCCATGTTATGTTGGGAACATTGTTCAGCGCACCATTCACACACGGTCGCACAAAGGGCGCAATATTCTTTGGCAAACCGGCTGCCTCTGGCTAATGCCCGTGCGCACTGTATACAAATCTCTAGGCATTCGTAACAACACAATGGGCAATCATTTGGGCTGCTTTGGCCAAGCATGGCCGTTAAACAGATTTCGCAATCGATGGCACAGGTTTGACAAGCTTTAATACAGGCGGCATAGTCCTGATTAACTACGCAACCTTTTTCATCTTTACATTCGGATTCATGATGCATGACGTTTTCCTCATCTAATTTAATGGATGGGTAATAGCTTAATTTACCCAAGCTTTCTTGAAAAAAAGCTAACATCCCTGTTTAGCTGCATATCCTTAAAACGAATTGATGTTACTTATAAACATTATTCGTCTACTTTGTTTTTAACTTCACCGGCTTTGTCCTTAACCGTCTCGGTAGCTTCTTCAAGACGGTGCTTGGCTTTCTGTTTCAAGCATTCTGTGTCAGTGTCCATACAAACCGCTTCTTTGACACGGTTTACTGCTTTATTTGTATCACGGCTTAATTCCTTTTTGGTCGCTTCCTTTTTTTCATCTTCGGTTTCCAAAGCAAAAGCGCTAGCAAATGCAGCTGATAATGCGGCGATAAGGATTAATTTGGTAAGTTTCATAGCGGTTCTCCTTGATAGAATAAAATACTGATTAGTCAATGATTCCACAGGTATTTTGACCGTTCAGCCTTAGGTTCGTAATGACATCCATCTTACTTTTTAAGATGGATGTCATTACGAACGGACCGGACACCTTCGGTCTGTTGAGCCAGTGCTTTCGCCTGATTTATTTCCGCAGGTGAGTTGGCGAACCCGCTGAGCTGCACAATACCTTTGTAAGTTTCGACGCTGATTCGCAAACCACTCACCACAGGATCTTCTAACAATTTAGCTTTTACCTTTGTGGTGATAGCCGAATCGTCAACAAATTGCCCGGTGCTTTCTTTTGTCGGGGTTGAAGTACAACCGTTAATTCCCAGAGCGATAACTCCGGCAACAGCAAAAATAAATAAATAACGAAAAATAATAATTTGTGGGTTGGTTTTCATGATAATTCCTTTAATCATTAAAAGTTAGATATATTGGTGCCAGGTTTTATTGTCTTTGTTTTACACAGAATCGCTAACGGCTTAGCTTGTCCGCACTAATCAATTTTTGTTTATCGCGACTTATACCGACGGCCCGCGTTTGCCGACCAACCAAAAAACAATGGCTAAAACCAATCCTGCAACAAATGCGATTTTAGCCATGCCGACGGATGCGCCTGCGATGCCGCCAAACCCCATTACCCCGGCGATGATGGCGATTATTAAAAAAGTGATAGCCCAGTTAAACATGATGGCTCTCCGAAAATTGTTTTTTAGAATTCCTGCTTACGAATGCTTAGAAATAAAACTGCTGACAGAACGGGTAAACTTTTTCCACTTGTCTTCATTATCATCCTTGACGTCATCCCACTTATCATCAGGTTATTGCTAGTCCTAAGCAATTCTGTTTTAGCTTCAAGTTCCCTCAGCTCGGCATCTACTTTTTGTTTGTAAGCATCTTTTTGGTTGTGCGTGATATTTCTACAAAGTTTCAATTTTTGTAAATGATCAGTGATAACAAATTTCCTTAATAATCTTACTTACCCTTTAAACACCGATAAACATAGTATCTGTAATTGTAAAAGCAAATCTAATGCCAACATGAATATTTAATATTATTTTGTTTTTTTACAGTAAGTTATGAAAAAATCAATAACTAATAACAAGAATGCAGCCGGAAATATTTACCCACAAACAAGTAATATTTGCCTGTAACAAAAAAGATTAAAGTTTTGCCTGGAAGAAGCCATCAAGGCTCACGGTGTGCCGAAAGTCTTCGATACCGGCCAAGGCTTGCAGTTCACCATTGACAGCTACGGGGGTGCTGCTCGACAACGGCATTGCCATCAGCATGGATGAGCGCGGACGGGCATTGGATAATATTTTTGTCGAACGGCTGTGGTGGACAGTGCAATATGAGGATGTGTATTTACAGAAATACGCCTACATGCCGGATTTACTATTAGGCCTGACCGACTATGCTTGGCACTGTTTGGGCACATACAGGGCACAGAGCCCAAAATGAGGAAAAACACGAATGAGGGGGAGTTGTCGAATGGCGCGCCCGAGAGGATTCGAACCTCTGACCTCAGCCTCCGGAGGGCTGCGCTCTATCCAGCTGAGCTACGGGCGCGGAATCGCTATTTTAACTGATTGCGCTTTTAATTACGACAACATTGTTTTCAAGTTGGCCAAGTTGGCTTTGCCGCGTTCTTTGATGACTTCCGGCGCGCGTTGCTTTTTGTTAACCCATTCCAAATCATCGGCGGGTAGCTCGCTTAAAAAGCGGCTGGGTTCGCATTCGCTGATTTCGCCGTAGCGTTTACGGTGAGTGCAGTAGCTAAAGGTTAAGGTACGCTGCGCACGGGTGATTCCTACATAAGCCAAGCGGCGTTCTTCTTCTATGTTATTGGTTTCTATGCTATTTTGGTGAGGCAGGATATTTTCTTCTATGCCGATTAAAAACACGTGCGGAAACTCCAGGCCTTTAGCGGCGTGCAAGGTCATTAAGCTGACCTGGTCATTAACCTCCTCTTCCTGGTTGCGCTCCATGATGTCCATTAGCATGATTTTGGCAACGATTTCAGCCAGTGATTTATCATCACTATCCTTTTCAGCAATACGTTTTAACCATTCGACCAGTTCGTACACGTTTTTCATTTTCCGGTCGGCTGATTCTTTGGTCTTGCTGTTTTCTCGTAGCCAGGCATCGTAATTAATCTGGTCGATCATGTGTTCGATCACCGCAAAGGTATCGCCGCGTTCCGCTTTGTCTGCGGTATAGACCAGCCAATTGGCAAACTTTTCCAGGCGATGGGCGGATTTTTCTGAGATCCGTTGGCTTAAACCGAATTCGGTAGAGGCGGCAAACAGGCTGATTTGACGCTCGTTGGCGTAATCGCCCAGTTTTTCAAGCGTGGAGGGGCCAATTTCGCGCTTTGGCGTGTTGATGATACGCAAAAATGCCGCATCATCATCCCGGTTAACCAGCAAACGCAAGTAGGCCAGGATGTCTTTGATTTCGGTATAGGCAAAAAACGAGGTGCTACCGCTGATGAAATAGGGAATGTTGTTTTCACGCAGGCATTTTTCAAACAGCCGCGACTGGTGATTACCCCGGTACAATATGGCGTAATCTTTATAAGTACTGCCGGTTTTAAATTTGTGATGGATAATTTCTGATACAGTTTGCTGGGCTTCGACTAGCTCATCTTTATGACTTAACACACGTAGCGGATCGCCGTAGCCTAACTCACTCCACAAGCGTTTTTCAAAGGCATGCGGATTATTGGCGATAAGTTGGTTGGCTACTTTTAAAATGCGACCGGTGGAGCGGTAATTTTGTTCCAGTTTAATCACTTGCAAACGGGTATAGTCTTTTTGCAACTGCGCCAGATTTTCCGGTTGCGCACCACGCCAGGCGTATATGGATTGGTCATCGTCACCTACCACGGTAAATCGGCCCAAACTGCCCGCCAGCAATCTAACCAGTTGGTATTGGGTGATATTGGTATCCTGGTATTCATCCACCAGCAAATAGCGAATTTTGTTTTGCCATTTTTCCAAGATCTTAGCGTGCTCTTGAAACATCAACACCGGCAGTAAAATCAAATCGTCAAAATCTACAGCGTTATAGGCTTTTAGACTGCGGGTGTAGCCAACATATAGATGCGCGGCGATTAACTGTTCTGCATCAGCAAGGCTTATAGCTTGTTGGGGCGTAATAAAGGCATTTTTCCATTGTCCAATTTGCCAGGCGTATTTTTCCAGATTATCCAAATCGGCATCTTTGGCGCCGTGGCTGATTAGATTGCGCAGCAAGGTGTGTTTGTCTTGTTCATCAAACAAGGTCAGACCGGATTTGTAACCCAGGGTTTTGTATTCCGCCCGCAAAATATCCAGCCCCAAGGCGTGGAAGGTTGACACCCGCAAGCCACGGCTTTCCTTATCATCCAGCAATTTGGATACCCGCGATTTCATCTCGCGAGCGGCTTTATTGGTAAAGGTTACGGCAGCAATGTTGCGTGCTGGTGTGCCATTTTTTACCAAATAGGCAATTTTTTCCGTGATAACGCGGGTTTTGCCACTGCCAGCGCCAGCTAATACCAGCAAGGGATGATCAATGGCTTTGATGGCGGCGAGTTGTTGTGGGTTTAGTTTGGACATTTGCGGCGTGTATTGCATTTATTCACCTCAAGCGAACGCTGTGTCAACTAGTGGACACATGCTAGTGTTTGCTAGGGAATGGAAATAATTAATTTGGGGTATCCAGAAATTGTTACCAGATTACCTGACAAATTTTCAGTCTGCCCATTATACAGTCAACCAAGCAAGGCCAAGTTTATTTCCCTTGAATATGCCCAATTAAAGCCGAGTAATAGTCCAATAATTTTTGCAAATACATGATCATAATATCGATTTCATGTTTTATATCATGTAGAAAGTTATGATGCTGAAAGTTTTCTGCTGTATAGAACGATAGGCCCATGTAAATCGTGTTAATCCCCATTATGATCATGATCCCGGCAGCAAATTTTAGCATCAGGCCGCGAAAATGCGCGCTCATTTTACCAAAAGCAAGGCTGACAAACAGCATGGTGGGTAAGGTGCCAGCGCCAAAGGTTAACATAAGCAGACCGCCTTCCCATATGGTTTGGGCGGAAGTCGCTTTTACCGCCATAGCAAACGTTAACGGGCAAGGCATTAAGCCATTTAATAAGCCCGCCATGCTCGCGCCAATGAGCGGGCCTTTGGTTCTGGCGGCACTATAACCTTTGCGCAATAAATTCATCGGCAATAGTCGAACTGAGCCTTGAAAGGGAATCCAGCCTAAAATCCCCAGCGCCAGAATTATCACAACTGAACCAATAAACATTTGCAAAATACTTTGCACTTTGCCGAAAATGCCACTGGAAACCAGCACCACGCCTAAAGATGCCGCCGCCAAACCAACCAAAGTGTAAACAAATATACGGGCAAATTGGTAGCAAAAATAGGGCAGATAACTTTTGTTGACACCGGAATTCATAAAATAACCGGACACCAGCGCGCCACACATACCCAAGCAATGTCCACTGCCCAGTACACCAGCCAAAAAAGCCAAACCAAAATCAAAACCGCCAGCTTCAGCCATAACGTGCATGCTGTGATCCATTGCTGAATGATCCATAGTTGAGTGATCCATGTTGTACCTATTGTTTGCTTAAGCGGAGTGAATTAACGATTACCGAGACAGAACTCAACGCCATCGCAGCGGAAGCAATCATGGGGTTGAGTTTACCCATAGAGGCCACTGGAATAGCAACCACGTTGTAAGCAAAGGCCCAAAAAAGATTTTGTTTAATGATTCGGATGGTATCGGTACTTAATTGGATGGCTTCAGTGACTTTGGCAATATCACCGTTAACCAGAGTTAAGTCGGCTGATTCGATGGCAATATCGGTGCCGCTGCCAATGGCAAAACCTACGTCGGCAGCCGCCAGCGCCGGCGCATCATTGATGCCGTCGCCTATCATGCCGACTTTTTTACCTTGGCTTTGGAAGTCTCGAATAATGGCCAGTTTTTGTTCCGGCGTGGCATTGGCAACTACCGTTTCCAATCCGACTTTGGCGGCGATGTAATGGGCGGTTTTTTCGGTGTCGCCAGTCACCATTAAGGTATGCACGCCAAGTTTTTTTAAGTGCTGGATCGCTTGACTCGCCTGTGGACGAGGTTTGTCGGCAATACCAAAAATAGCGGCCGCTTTTCCATTAATCGCCATGAATACCGGCGTTTTACCTTGCCCGGAAAAATCGCTGGCCGCCTGTAATAACTCATCAATATCCACGGCCTGTTCCACTAGCCAGGCTTTGTTGCCAATTAGCAGTTTTTTGTTATCGATTTCAGCAGCGATGCCGCGGCCAGTTTCACTGTAAAAATGTTGGGTTTCCGTAAGTGCTACGTTTTGTTCCTTGGCATATTCAACGATGGCTTTGCCTAAAAAATGTTCGGAATTATGCTCGGCTGAGGCCGCCAGCATAATGATTTTTTCTTCAGATAATCTGGAAAACTTTAGTAAGTTAATGACTTTGGGCTTGCCTTCTGTGATGGTGCCGGTTTTATCGAAAACAATTACATTCAGTTTTGCAGCGGTTTCCAGGCTTTCGCCGTTACGAATATAAATACCTTCCCTAGCCGCCTGCCCCGCACCTACCATAATGGCGGCAGGCGTTGCCAAGCCCAGTGCGCATGGGCAGGCAATCAATAACACGGTGATGGCGTTGCCCAATGCAAAACTGAAGGATGCGCCAACAACCAACCAGCTCATCATGGTTAAGCCGGACAATATCATTACTGCCGGTACAAACACGGCTGAAATTTTATCGACTTGTTTTTGGATCGGCAGCTTGGTGGATTGGGCTTGATCGACCATGTGCACGATGCCTGCAAGTACTGTATCCATTCCTACAGCCGTCGCACGTATTCGTAAAACGCCATTACCATTAACGCAACCGCCAACTACTTTATGTCCCACATCTTTGACCACCGGCAAGCTTTCGCCAGTGACCAGTGACTCATCGACAGTGGAAACACCTTGTTCAACAACACCATCCGTGGGTATTTTTTCGCCCGGGCGAACCAACAACAAATCACCAACCACAACATCATCGACATTCAAAATGAGTTCTTCGCCATCCCGAATAACGGTGGCGGATTGTGGTTGTAAATCAACTAACTGACGTATGGCTTCACCGGCTTTGCCTTTAGCGCGCTCTTCAAGAAACCGGCCCAACAGTACAAAGGTGATAATGGCCGCTGCGGCCTCAAAATAGATATGGCCTTTACGTCTAAACAAGGCTGGCAAGCTGTATCCATAGGCAGAACCAACGCCCAATGCAATTAACGAATCCATATTGGCTGAGCGTTGTTTTGCCAGGCGATACGCTTTGGCAAAAAATGTCCAACCTGACCAGAACACGACTGGCGTAGTTAATGCAAATTGCATCCAATGTAACCAGCGCTTGCTGGGCATGGACATACCGACCAAGATAACAGGTAAACTCATCAAGCCGGCCCACACAAAACGCTGACGTGCATTGGCTATGCGTTGATGCTCTTTGGTAATTAAATTTTTCCGTTGCGACAAGGTGTCCATCGCAAAGGTTTTGTAACCCAGGCTATTGACTTTAGCGCACACATCATCCGTTGCAAGTTGGCCATGCACGGTTAAGGTAGAGGTGCCAAAATTAACACTGGCTGTTTTTACTCTAGGATCGCGCTTTAACACCATCTCAATAAGCAGCGCGCAAGACGCACAACTCATGCCTTCAACGGCCAAGTCAATTTCATTAATAAGCCCGTCAAACACTTTATTTTGCGATTGATATTGCTCAGGTTTTTTATTGGCAATATTACCGAGCACGGCATCCAATAAAACCAGCAGATTTTTTTTAGGTAAACTGGCGGGATCAAATTCAATGATGACAGAACCTAATGCCGGAGTAGAACGAATCTTTTTTATTTCAGGGCGTTTTTTTAAGATGATTTCAAAAATATAACTACGCTCCTGATCCTTTTTTAAAATCGGGGAAACAATACGTACACGCCGCGATAGCTGATGAGCAACCTGAAAGTGTTTCGGCGTTATAGTTTGTGTATCCATAAAGGAATGCTCTCGGTTGTATTTTTTCAGGTTAGCCCACTCGGGTTATGCGGCTGGCTTTAAAACCTGAATGGTGTTGGCCAAATGGAAATTGCGCGGGTGTTTGTGTTACTTTGGTTTTCGGGAGCGGACCAATAAGTAGACCATGTAAAATACCGCCATCCATTCGTATCGATATTTAAACGGGCTAACAATCCAGAGTTGGGTAATGTTGTTCCAGTGCAGACGGATCATAAACAACACCAGGACATCTGTAAAAAAATCGGTGATTGCTTTTTCTGGATCTTGCAAAAATGCTTTCGGTTTTTTCATACCGATGTTGGTAATTATCTTGGCAGCATGAACCGTATCTTTGGCATCACTATACTTTTCTTTTGCCCAGTTGGTCACCTTAAAGCTATTTAACTTGTCAGAAAACTTCTGCTTCCAAGTAGATTCTTCTTTTGGTTTTGCTACAAGACTGCCGCTTTGTTGCAAATCTGTAATAAGCTCAGCTAGTTGTACTGCCAGCGTTTTGAAATCGCAGGCTACCTCGTTGTATCGAATGGATAATTTTCGCTGACTCCGATACAAATTGACGCTATAGACACCCGTAATAGATAGTATGCCATCATGCAAAATTTGAGATACAGAGCTATCGCAAACGATAGCGGGTATTTGAAACCGGACATGTCCTTCATCACGATAACGAACCACAAATTCTTTATGAATCGACATAATAACTTTCAGGCTTTATAAAATAAAACAAACTCAACGAGAGGAGCTACCTCTCCCCTGATGATTTTTATCACTTATTCTTTTGTTTCTGCCACTAAATCTTCAAGGTTTTCTTTTTGTTGAAGTACAAAATCTTTACCGGCATCAACGACTTTAGTCGTACTGGAAATGATTTCTTTTCTGTATTTATAGACGACATAACCAGCCAAAATACCTAAACCAAAAACCAGCACTGGATGTTTTGCTATATTTTTCATCAATTTACTCCCACTATGTACGGTTGCCGTAGCCACTGAACCTTTTAAAACCTCTTTAGACATAGTTTTTGCACCATGCACATGTGTCATACTAAAAATTTCCTGTTACTAATATTGGTTGCAAAGGCTATTTGGATTCTGGTTTCGGGGGTCGGATTATTTGATCCTCATGCAGCATCTCAAAAATTCCCATACACCCTTCACAACAAAATACCTTGTCACCCTCTTGGGTCTTCAAAACAAATCCTGGCGTTTCTACAGTCAGACTGCAGAGGTCACACACTTTCTTAATTTCTGCCATTGTAAATTATTTTAACATAAGTCACTGATCAAAACCCGATGCCATTATAGCCACGCAAACACGCCTTGAGAAGGCCTGAAGAGCTTCCCAAGGCGTATTAAGAGAGATTCTAGGAAATTAGATTCTTTATCGTCACAAACAAATAAAGAACCTAAAGATTAGGAGTTGCTTGTTGATCCACAAGCTACACGACTAGAGGCTTTCATAAGAGCAATGCGGAGGGCTCCGGTTACGCTTGCGCCCAACCCCAAACGAACAGCAAGTGCTGGCACTAGAATCATGGAAGCGACAGCTAAACCAGTTCCTAGCAATAAAGCGCCGCTATTATTTTTTTTATTTTCGGATTGTGTTAATTCCTGACTCATCTCAAAACCTCGGCGTCAAAGAAGAAATTAAATATTTCTTAAAAGAAGCACATTCGATGCCATAAGTTTAAGCCACTGAATTATATAGAATATTTTTCAAGCGACGTTGTAAATCAAAAAAAAATAGGTCATATGACACAAAAAAGTGTGTCATATGACCTATTTTTTCAAAAAACAGTGAAATCGCTGTGTTTACCCGAAGAAAACCGCAGCCGTTGTTACAACGATAATATGCTAATAAATTGATTTATAAGTATTAATATTTTTTATTAAAAATTATCACCAACACAACGCCGCCAGTTTTGCCAAAAAAGTGTGTCAAATGACACACTTTTTTAAGCTTTAAACTTATTTACGATTCGCCAAGGACTTGGCAAGCTCAGCACCTAAGGACACAATGTTAGTTTGTGTCTGTTGATCAACAAGACTGCCGTCATCCGTGTAGGCTGTACCAGCTTGTCCGACAGCGTATTGATCGGCTAAAACAGTCACACCAATATTGCTTAACAATAATCGCAAAAAAACTAATCCTCTTAGCCCACCGAGCGCACCAGGCGATGTAGCCATAATGGCCGCCATTTTGCCGCGAAAGGCCAATAATGGCGCTTCATCACCAACCCGCCTGGAGGCCCAGTCAATAGCATTTTTTAACAAAGGACTAAACGCGCTGTTATATTCTGGTGATGCAATCAAAAAACCATCATGCGCAATAAGCAGTTGTTTAAATTGTTGAGCATTATCCGGCATGCCGGATTTTGCTTCCAAATCCTGATCAAAAATGGGCATAGGAAAATCTGCCAGGTTAATTACCGATACCTCAGCGCCAGCTTGTTCAGCGCCTAATGCCGCAATTTTTACCAGTTTCTGGTTAAAAGATCCGTTTCGAGCACTACCGGAGAAAGCCAATATTTTAGTCATATAAGTTATAAGTGCTGTGTGTAAGTTAGGACAATTTAGTCATTTCGGCAGACTGAGCATAATCAACCCCCACGCTCACAATAAAGCTGGTCGCTTGCTCAATATCCATACTGGATTCAATGACTTTAGACTTATCAGCAATAACGGTAAAGCCAGAGGTAGGATTTGGGGAGGTTGGGATAAACAGTACATATTTATTTTCAAAGCGATTGGTGACATAGGCAGGCACCCAAATACCCTCTTTTGGATATTCAATATATACAACTTCTTTTGCAATGGCCTGATCTTGTGAAAAAAACATGCCGAGTACTTTCTTTAACACGCGGTAAACCGTGTTTAGCAAAGGAATGCGGTCAATAACATGCTCAAAAACTGTAATTACCCACGGCCGACCTTTTTTAACGATCTTTTGTCCAATTGAAACCAGCAACACAAAACTGAGTAAGAAAAACAGTAGCGTGTATACAAAGCTATCTGAGTATTGGTAAACCATGGAATAAGATTCAGAAATCATGGTTTTTACAAAAAAGATAATTTGTAAAACAATAACGATGGGAATTACCGCAAAAATGCCGATCAAAAAATAGTTTAGGGTTTTTTTAACTGTTGTCTTCATTTTCCTCTCCGTTTTTATAACGATTTTATTATTAATGAGATTCCAGAAGCGAACAAAAAGCCAGCAAAAATTTTGCTGTATTTTTGTTCATCAATTCGACTATACAGAATTTCTTCTATAAATAAGAACATCAAAACACCAATGTGCATTAAGGTGATTTTGTCTGCAAATGACACTTTAAAATCATGCCCGACAATTAGAATAGTGATTAATTGCGAAAAAGCTATCGTGGCATAACAAGCGGCTGAAGTTACACGGGTGGTGTCTTTAGGGTGTTTTTTGCTGTAAATAATAACAGTCAGCAGAGACCCGCCCAAATTACTTAAACCATGCACCAGGCCGGTTAACATTAAATAAGTGCGTTCATATCGGACTATAGACTGTAGCGACTTGTCTATGAGCGGAGAGAATTTTTCTAATGCCACCAGCAGTAAAAAAATACCGATTTCAACACCAATATTGATTTTGACTGAAGTGACAATTAATAAAAATACCACCACCAAGGGTACGCAATACCACAAAACTTTTTTATAAAACACCATGTCGATATGTTCGTGGTGTTTTAGCAACTGAAGGCAGCTAATGCAGATAGAAATCGGCAATAACACCGACAAAACATCTATAAAGCCATAACCTAATAGCAGCAGTAATGGCGTACCAAAAAGCAGCACACCAACGCCAAAAATTGATTGCACTACCGATGTGGCGAGGATGACCAACAAAATATCAACGGGCATTTTTCTTATCCAATTTATAAATACCCTTGCATTATAAGCATATTTTTAGTTACAACCGTTATAAGTGAGAAGATATCACTTGTTGGCTTTATTATTGAAGCAATATTTAGGAAGTAAATGCTGCCAAAAAATGCCCATTTAAATGCAACATTTTCCGTACGTTAGAAACCCATAATCACAAATCGAACAACATAAAACCTACTAGATTGATTAGTAAGCCAATTTGTGCAAAATTTTGCAGTACATAGTTTTGAACACTCAATGGTCTAATTCAAATGTATCCGTGTCAGCCACGATTAAGCTTTCACCTGATAAAATCAAAATCTCATGCAAAATCAACCCGTTCTAGTTGATTTAAATTGATCTTTTCTTAAAAAAAAGTTACCTTGATCACGCATGTTGTTTCGGAAAGCTAATTAACAGCTACCCCAAACCTACCATTTCATCAACTTAAACAATCAATTAATTTAGGAGCCTAATTTATGAGTATTTTGAAAGAATTTAAAGAGTTTGCCGTTAAAGGTAATGTTGTAGATATGTCTGTCGGTATCATTATTGGTGCGGCATTTGGAAAAATCGTTTCCTCTGTTGTAGCAGACGTCATTATGCCACCCATCGGTGTCCTGGTTGGCGGTGTTGATTTCAGTAAACTGGCCGTTGTTTTAAAAGAAAAAGCCGGTGATGTACCAGCAGTCACTTTAAACTATGGCAACTTTATCCAAACCATTATCGATTTCACTATTGTTGCTGCGGCCATCTTTTTAATGGTTAAACTGTTAAACAAATTGAAAAAAGAAGAAGCAGCTGCGCCAGCACCTGCGCCAGAACCAACTAAAGAAGAATTGTTGTTGACTGAAATCAGAGATCTTTTGAAATCTAAAAACTAATAGATCATTTGATAAGCTCAGCCAGGATAGTAAGAAATCCGTTTCCCTATCCTGGTGATTTCACAACTACTTTTTGGCAAATACCAAACTGTTATTTACCACATCCACCTTAATCGTATCACCGGCTACAAAGTTGCCAGCCAATATTTCTTGAGCCAGTGGATTTTCCAATTGTTGCTGGATAGCGCGCTTCATCGGCCTAGCGCCATAAACCGGATCAAAGCCCGCCTCGCCCATCATATCCAACGCCGCGTCGGAAAGCTCAAAACCAATCTCTCGCTCCAATAAGCGATTACGCAAAAATTGAATCTGAATACTGGAAATTGCCCGTATTTGTTCGCGCCCCAATGGATGAAATACCACCGCTTCATCGATACGGTTAATAAACTCCGGTCTAAAGTGATTGCCCACGATAGCCATGACCGCCGCTTTCATCACATGGTAGTTTGCTTCACCATATAATTCCTGAATCCGATCAGAACCCAAGTTTGAGGTCATCACAATTACGGTATTTCTGAAATCTACCGTGCGACCCTGTCCGTCAGTTAACCGGCCATCATCCAACACTTGCAGTAAAACATTAAACACATCAGGGTGAGCCTTTTCAATCTCATCCAGCAAGATCACGGAATACGGCTTGCGTCTGACGGCTTCAGTTAGATAGCCTCCTTCTTCATAACCCACGTAACCCGGAGGTGCGCCTATCAATCGAGCGACCGAATGCTTTTCCATAAACTCGGACATATCGATCCGAATAATGGCATCCGTAGTATCAAACATAAACTCGGCCAATGCTTTACAAAGTTCAGTTTTACCCACGCCAGTTGGCCCTAAAAACAAAAATGAGCCGTTAGGTCGATTGGGATCAGACAAGCCCGCACGCGAACGTCTAATCGCATTACTGACCGCTTTTAAGGCTTCATCCTGCCCCACTACCCGCGTGCGTAATTGTTCTTCCATGTGCAATAACTTGTCGCGCTCGCCCTCCATCATTTTTGAAACCGGAATACCGGTCCATTTGGACACAATTTCAGCGATTTCTTCTTCAGTAACCTTATTGCGCAATAAAGTCATCTTTTGCGCTTCCACCGGCGCATCTGAATGCAATTGCTTTTCCAAGGCTGGAATAATGCCATATTGCAATTCAGACATTCTAGCCAAGTCATTCACGCGACTGGCCGCCTCCAAATCCATTTTGGCTTGTTCCAGTTTTTCTTTGATTGAGGCTGATCCTTGCAAAGATGCTTTTTCCGCTTTCCAGATTTCTTCCAAATCGGAATATTCTTTTTCCAAATCGGCAATTTCATCTTGCAGAATTTCCAGACGCTTTTTAGACGCGGCATCGGATTCTTTTTTAAGCGCCACTTGTTCAATTTTTAACTGAATCAAGCGCCGATATAAACGATCCATTTCTTCCGGCTTGGAATCAATTTCCATCCGAATTCGACTGGCCGCTTCATCAATCAAATCAATTGCTTTATCCGGCAGCTGACGGTCTGCAATATAGCGGTAAGATAAAGTTGCCGCAGCCACAATGGCTGGATCAGTTATGTCAACGCCATGATGGACTTCGTACTTTTCTTTTAAACCGCGCAAAATCGCAATGGTATCTTCCACTGAAGGTTCATCAACCAGCACTTTTTGAAAACGCCGCTCCAGCGCAGCATCTTTTTCAATGTATTTGCGATATTCATCTAAAGTAGTCGCGCCCACGCAGTGCAGTTCACCCCTGGCCAGAGCCGGTTTTAGCATATTGCCGGCATCCATTGCGCCTTCCGCTTTGCCCGCGCCAACCATCGTGTGCAATTCATCAATAAATAAAATGACTTGGCCTTCTTGCTTGGCCAGATCGTTTAACACGGCTTTTAAGCGCTCTTCAAACTCGCCCCTAAATTTAGCGCCCGCAATCAAGGCGGCCATATCCAAAGACAAGACTTGCTTGCCCTTAATGCCTTCCGGTACTTCGCCATTAACAATACGTTGCGCCAAGCCTTCTACAATGGCAGTTTTACCCACCCCAGGCTCACCAATTAACACCGGATTGTTTTTGGTACGGCGCTGTAAGACCTGAATAGTGCGCCGAATTTCATCATCCCGGCCAATCACCGGATCCAATTTGCCCTGCTCTGCCCTTTCGGTTAGATCAATGGTGTATTTTTTTAGCGCCTGACGCTGATCTTCTGCATTCGGATCATCCACCGATTCGCCGCCGCGCATGGCATCAATTGCTTTCTCAAGCGCCTGTTTAGTCACACCCGCTTTTTTAAGCGCTTCTTGCAACCAGCCTTTTTCTTCCAAACCGGCCAACAAAAACAGCTCACTGGAGATGAATTTGTCATTGCGTTTTTGGGCTAATTTATCGGTTAAGTTTAATAACCTGGATAGTTCATTTGAAAGCTGTACATCACCTCCGGAACCTGACACCGTCGCTAATCTATCGAGCTCTGAAACCAGTTCGCCACGTAACAGTTGTGTATTGACATTCAATTGTCCCAGCAAGGGTTTTATACTGCCGCCTTGTTGATCCAACAAAGCCAGCATAACATGCACTGACTCTATAAACTGATGGTCTTTGCCCAAAGCCAAGCTTTGCGCATCAGCCAGCGCAGATTGAAACTTACTGGTTAATTTATCCATTCTCATTGTGTATACCTCAAAGGTAAAGTATTTCAGTTAACCCTAATATGGAGGGGGATATGCAGTTTTCAAGTGGACTAAGTCAGTTGAAAGGTAAAATACTCAATGGTAATACTTACCTCGGAGTCCAAATCACATGAAATGATTGCGCTTGAACTACCTAGTTTTCAGCATTTTCAGGTTTGAAATACATCCCGCACGAGGCCGCAAAACCAGGTTAACGATTCCCTGCTTGAGCCATCATTACAATTAAACAACGATTGGCTGAACGCAGAAAAACCAACAATACCTTCAACGGGTATTTATTATTTTGGGCCGACATTTCGTATAATCGTCGACTTAGTTACTATCTAATTCTAAAGCCTATGTCATTACTAGACCACCTTAAAACAGAACTGAATGACCTACCCGAGCCAGTCAGGCAGTCAACAATCACAAGCCTGACTGCATTTGATCAACAGGCACAGGCTTTAGGCATAGATTTAACAATCAATACAGAATGGTTAAGGTCTTTGCCTAAAGTATGGTGCGCCAGTGAGTTTATTGCCGAAAGCTGCTCGCGCAAACCTGAGCTGTTGCTGGATTTACTGGATTCTGGTGATTTGTGGTCTAGTTATGATGACAGCGCCTACGCAGATAGACTGGCCTGCAAAAATATCACTACTGAAGACCAACTAGCCTCCGAGCTACGTAAATTCAGACGACGTGAAATGGTCCGCATCGCCTGGCGGGATTTGGCGGGTTGGTCGCAGTTAACTGAAACGCTGACCGAATTATCCTGGCTGGCAGACGCCTGTATCCAATTTGCACTCACTTTTTTATACCAACAAGCCTGTGAAAAACGCGGCACGCCAATATTATCTGACGGCAGCCCGCAACAAATTATTGTGTTGGGCATGGGTAAACTCGGCGCTTATGAATTAAATTATTCATCTGATATTGATTTGATTTTTGCCTATCCCGAAGAAGGCGTGCTGCCTGATCGCAAAGAAACGTCGTATTTTGAATTCTTTAGTCGCCTGTGCCGCAGTTTGGTTAAAACGTTGGACGAGATAACTGTCGATGGTTTTGTATTTAGAACAGACATTCGCTTAAGACCCTTTGGCGATAGCGGCCCCATATTAATGACTTTTGACGGCATGGAGCATTATTACCAAACCCAGGCACGGGAATGGGAACGTTACGCCATGATAAAGGCGCGCCAAGTAGCGGGAGATTTCAACAGCGGCGCACAGTTGATGTCAATGTTGCGGGCCTTTGTGTACCGGCGTTATTTGGATTATGGCGCTTTTGAAGAACTGCGCTCATTAAAAATGCAAATCACCCAGGAATTGCGCCGCAAGGATCGCATGGAAAATGTCAAACTGGGGCCGGGCGGTATTCGGGAAATTGAATTTATTGGCCAAGCGTTTCAGTTAATCCGTGGCGGCAATGAAAAAACCCTGCAACGGCGCGGAATTTTAGATATTTTAACGCGGTTAGCAGAATTAAAATTGCTAACCGAGCAGGATGCCGAACTTCTTAAACAAAGCTACCGGTTTTTACGCCGCGTGGAAAATCATATTCAGCAATATCAAGACCGGCAAACCCATGATTTACCTAAAGATGCCAACGCACAAACCATATTGGCCCATTCATTAGACTATCCAGACTGGCCCAGTTTTAAAACGGAGCTGGATGCCGTAAGAGCAAAAGTGCACAACTTGTTTGATCAAGTTTTCTCGCTGTCCAAACAGGATGAAATCAAGCTCAGCAGCCAAAAAATCTGGAATGCCATCGAAGACGATACCCAGCTGCACAACAATCTGGCGGAATACGGGTTTCAAAAGCCTGAAGACTCATTAATTACCATAAAAGCTTTTAAAAATGCGACAGCCATCCGCCGCTTAACCAGCAAAGGCGCGGGGGTTTTAGACAGGTTAATGCCGCAGCTAATTGCCGCCATGCAGCAAGTAGCCAATCCCGATGAAACCTTAAACCGAATTCTGGCCTTATTTGAAAAAGTGGCCGGACGAAATGTGTATTTATCCTTGCTGGCCGAAAATCCCGATGCTTTGGCGCAGTTAATCCGGTTATCAGCAGCAAGTCCGTGGATCTGTGATTACTTAGCCTTGTACCCCGTTTTATTTGATGAATTACTAGACACACGCACCTTATTTGAACCGCTTAACAAAGCCGATTTGAGCGCTCAGCTGGCACATCAACTGGATAAAGTGGACAGCCAGGATCTTGAACAGCTCATGATAGCACTGCGCCAATTTAAACAGTTGAACGTGCTCCGGGTTGCCGCCGCCGACATTATGGGCGCCATCAAATTAATGGTGGTTAGTGATTATTTAACTTACATCGCTGAGGTCATTCTGGAACAGGTTATCAATCGCACCTGGTTGCTATTAACTGATGTGCATGGCTTTCCACCTAACTGCCACAGCGATCAGGCCATTGGTTTTGCCATATTAGGTTTTGGTAAATTAGGTGGTTTTGAACTGGGTTATGGTTCGGATCTGGACATGGTATTTTTATATGATTGTCCAAACGGCAATGCTTTAACCGATGGCAGCAAGCCCATCTCCTGCGCTCAGTTTTATGGTCGGTTAGGTTTAAAAATCAGGCATATTCTGGATACCAAGTTATTGTCCGGCGATCTTTACGAAGTTGATTTACGCTTGCGACCTAGTGGTGATTCCGGTTTATTGGTTACGCACATCCATGTTTACGAAGATTATTTACGAAACCAAGCCTGGACTTGGGAGCATCAGGCGTTAGTCCGCGGCCGGTTTATTGCTGGCGACCCTAATCTAAAAACCGAGTACGAAGCCATCCGCCGCCGAATTTTATGTCTGCCACGAGATCATGAAAATCTAAAAAAAGAAGTACGGGAAATGCGCGAGAAAATGCGCGAGCATCTTGACGCCAAACAAGCCAACAAATTTGATTTAAAACAAAGCAAAGGCGGAATTGCCGACATTGAATTTATGGTGCAGTTTGGCATCTTGGATCAAGCGGCTAAAAACGAAACATTGGTTACCTATACCGACAACGTAAGATTATTGGAAGCGCTGCAAAATCAAAGCTTTATTGATGCAGAAACCGCCAAAATCTTAACCACAGCCTACTGCGCTTACCGGGATTATGGGCATAAATTAGTACTTCAGGGCGACAAGGCCATTATTGATGAACATGCGGTGGCAGAAATGAGAGCGCAGGTTGAACAGGTTTGGCAGAGGATTATGGAGTAAACCTGTTGGGCTAGCTGGTTTCAATGTGTATTAGTTCACACACTGCTTGTGGACTATTGCATAGTTAGCTGGCCTTGTCCTCTTTATACTGAGGTCGTATTGATTTTTTCTGTATTTTTAATACACATTGATAGGTATCCATCTCTAACTTGCCTACAAGACTTATCATTTTTGTCTAAAGCGCTGTGAATATGTCCACTTTATTTACAAAATCAATAACCTATAGAACGATTGAATGAATTAGTTATTGATTTAAAACAGATAATATTTGTAGGCATGGTTAGTGCTGAACTAAGTCTGAATATTTAAAAATTCAATAATAATCCATTTATAACAAAGCTAGACTAACCGCATTGCTTCATTTAGGCTCGTGGAGGGCAACTCATGAAAAAAACATTATTAACTATCGCAGCGCTATTCTGGGGAGGTAGTGTTATGGCTACGCCAGTTGCGTTCAACTCCTTTGTAGGAAGTACAGGCGGCAGCCCTATTGGCTTTGCCTACGCAGGCAACAAATTTGTTGGCTCAAATTACTTTAACAATCAACTGTACCAAACAGATTTAAACGGGGGTAATGTACAGGCTTTTGGCACTCCAATCCCCATTGCTAGCGGCAGCATTGGCGAAATCTATGTTTCCAGCTCACTTGGTCTGGGTGGCTTTGGTTCCAGTGCAGCTAGAGATGTATTTGCCGGCTCAGAAGCGGCGGGTAACATTTATAAATTTTCCAACGATGGAACCAGTCAAACTTTGTTTGCCAGCGGTCTTTCTGGCGGCGTGCGCGGAATAGCATTTGACCCTTATGGTAATTATGGTAACGATATGATTGTTACCACAAACGTCGGAAATGTTTACAAAATCGATAGCGCTGGTAATAGCACATTATTAGCAAATGTTGGCGGTGACGCAGAAGGTTTAGACTTTACGCCACAAGTTTTCGGTAATCTTGCAGCTGGAACACTGGTTGTGGTTTCTGAAGGAACCGGTAAACTCCAAGCCATTACTTCAACTGGCGCTCAAACAGACTTGGGACTGCGTTTTGGTACACCTGAAATGCTAAGCTTTGTTCCTACCAATCTTGGAGTGAGCGGTAATCCACTTGAAGGGTTTTATGCGGCCAATTATACAACTAATGTGATTAAGGCTGGCGCTTCCGAATTTACAGCCTACAAGGGCGATGCTGTTATTACGGATGAAACCAACCACAACATGTATCATATTTCCTGGGATGGCACTAAGTTTGTCAGTACGGTAATTGGTACGTTCCCTCGACAACCTGAAGATGGTGTATTTGTAACTGCAGCCGTTTTAAACCCTGGTTGCACAGTAACCAATACTTGTGGCGGTGCAACTGTGCCAGAGCCAACAACACTGTCTTTACTTATGATTGGCCTAATGGGTGCCGGTCTGGGCCTCAGAAAAAAAGCAAATCGCTAATTTTTGTTTTTAAATATCAAGGATGAGGGAGAGTGGGCAGAGATATTCTGCCCACCAAATAAATAATAAATGGCGGGCAAAACCTGTTGTTTACCGCGGGCTATCAATATGCTTTTCCAACACCTATCGATCTAACATCAGAATGCAAATCAACCCAGATGTTCTCTAACCGGCTTATCCAAATTTAGCGCAGTCCAACCAATCACTATTCTGTAGATTAGCAATAAAACAGTTGGCACGATCAGGTACATGCCTATGCCAAAATCAAACAGTAATCCAGACAAGGCAAAACCGGCCAGGGCCATCCATACGGTTTGAATCTGCCAGTTAAAATGGGATTCAAGCCAAGTGCCTTCAACTTCCTTGCGTTTCCAAAAGTTGATTGCCACTCCAACTAATAATGGCGCTCCAGCGAGTGCAAAGGACAGAACTTGGCACATGTAAACGGTTGCTGTGATTTTTTTTAACGGTTCAATTTCGGTGCTGTTTGTTTCGCTCATTTACCACCTGCCTATTTATTATAAGTTATTAATCAACAAGGAGAGTTTATCTAACAAGCTCAGATTACTCCCTCGATTGAATAATGCAATAAAAATTATAACTATTCGTGCAGTTTCGCTTTTTATAGTAAATGAAAATTTACTCCCTTAAATTAACAAAGCCTTCCACCAACTGTCTGACTTTATTTTGAATGAGCCGTGTATTTTTTGGGCCCATGCGTAACATTTGTTTTTGCACCGGATTAAGCGCTTCCAGCTTGGTATCGGCATATTTGTAATTAACCGACGGTTTTACCAATTCCAGCGGTTGTTCTATGATGGGCACCACCAGCATTTCTGCGGCAGCTTTTGTAAAGCTGTCTTCCATGCTGTCAACTTCTGGATAACTAAACTCGGCAAATACTTTTGCAAATAGTGGCCGAAACAGCTTATAAGTTTCCAAAGTGGCCGCTACATCCATTTTATCGATAGCCGCTGCCAAGGCATCATAACGCTGATAGCTTTTAGCGCTCATAATCAACTTGTTGTCTTTCTCGTCAGCAACAAAGGCTTCTTTAGGCTTCAAAAAACCGGTATGTTTGGTTTGCAAGGTTTCCTGTGCAATGTCGTTTATCAACACCAGATACTTTCTGATTAAATCGTCTGCACTTAGCCAATCCGCCAATTTTGGCGACGCTTTACTTAGCTGTTCTCTAAATAACACGTCACTGCCTTCAAGTTCTGGTAATTGCTGAGCGCCAGTCAATGTTGCCTGGTTATCCGCAGGCAATGCTGCAATAACCGGAGTGCTGCTTGCTGTTTCAGGCGTGATATTAACCTCAGCGACGGGTTCGGACTGAACAGGCGCTATATCCAACATCGGATCATTGGTCGTGGGCTCAGGTTGACTTACCTGTGGTAATGGTAACGGTGCGCTTAATGGTAAATCATCCTTTTGAATCAGTTGATCGCCAAACTCAACCCAGGCCACTCCCGCTGCCGCAACAACCATGCTTGTAACTATCAAAAAGGCTTTAGAGCCGTTTGATTTTTTAACTTTAACAGATTTAACTTTATCTGAATTATATCGCCCCATTTAAAAACCTTTTCCGTTAGTGATTACTTTACAAATCTGCCACTAAAACAAATTAGTTCAAGTTGGACAGTATTTATACCGTAAGTATTCATAAATGCGGTGGGTTACGAAAAATATTTTTGTATTGCCCGGTTATTTTACAAATAATGCTTAATAAACTGGCGCATCAGACAGAACTTCGCCAGAAATCGTTGCGGGAAAAAATAATTGGACGGATTGTAATTGTTAACCGATGGTTATTTAAAAGATAGTCCCACCAAAACAAATGTGACAACAAAAAATGCGACTGAAAATGGTGAACTGATTTTGTTAATAAATTTAGTCACTGCTGTGTATGGCTTAGACCAAATCCCTCCTTTTGTGTTATCGCAGGTGGGTATCAGAAAAATAAGCGCCGGAAAAAATGCGATCACTAAAAGAAACGTGACAGTAACCCCCAGAGCGGCAATATTTCCTAAATCCTGCAGGTTCACGGGTGCATTAAAACTTAAGGTTAAAAAACCAGTGCCTGTGGCAAAATGCGAGACAAAAATTGCCTTAAAATTATCAGTAAGACTTTTTTGAATGGCGCTGGATTTGCGCAATCCGCAGTTTATTGCATGTTTATAGGATGTAAAAATGTGCGAAGTGTCAGCAACAGTAATAGCGATTAAAAGATATAAGATAGACAAACTGGCCGCAGAAAAGGACAAACTAAGCCAGCCTGTCAGTCCTGCAGTTATGACTATTGAACTGGTAACGACTGCCATTGCTGTAATCATAATTACAAAAGACCGCAAAAAAACCCATAAAGCAGCGGCAATAATTGCCAACATGGCCGGGTTACTTAAGGTCTTTAGACTTAGCTCGGACGATTCAGTAAATGCTTTTTGCATCATAATTGATCCCGACAGCTGGATAACCATATCGGGATTAACTGCCGTTAAATCGTTTGCTAATTTCCGCACAAAATTGGCCGCTTTTTCAATTTTTTCATCACTATTCATGCCATCTGTAAATTGAAAAATTATATTAAAGCCTAATGTCTTGGAATCGGATGAAACCAATCGGTGCACCAGAACAGGCTCCGTGAGTGACACCTGCTTAATTTGAGCCAATTCAAATGTGTTAAGTTGACTGGCTTTTTGAATCAACTTATCTATAGCTGCTGGACTTGCAGAATCCGTTGGGGTGAAAAAACTGGTCAAAGAGTCAACGCGAGCAGCATAGGGCGTTTGCTGCAAGTTTTCGGTTAAATTTTTGGCAATGGCAATATTTTGAGCCGTAAACACATCACCATTTTTTGGGCTGAGCATCAATAAAATATTATCAATACCGATTGTTTTTTGAAGAGCATCAAACCCGATTACCTGAGGTGTTTGATTCCTCATAAAGAGACGAGAGTCATTTTTAAATTGCGTATACGGTATACCCTGACCCGCAACATAGGTAACCGCCAAACTAACCACAACAATCAGCCAAGGATAATGTAAAAGCCATTTTGCATATTTGTGCAGCATTGGTTTGCTCTCTTAGATTTGATTTTGCTATTAGTAATTTGGGGTATTAACGTGGGCTTGTTGGCAGAGCTTTTCCCAAATCATTGCCGGATTTACTGGCAGCCAGCCATTAGTCCATCTAGTTGATGTCTCCAGCTGACCATTCTATTGAAGGATTAGCATAAAAAAAGTAAATATTTCACACATTTCACGCAGTTTTAAATTTAATTATGCTTCTAATTTTTATTGATCTGTTCTAATTTAATCATAAGTCTTTTTACCGGTTAACTATTGACCTCGCCAGTGTTTGTAACCCTTGGATTGGATTGCACTAACAACACAATTCTTTAATCTAAAAATGCTTTTTTTATTGCTTGCACATTTTTGGGAGCTGTGTATATTGCGAGGCAATGTAAGGGTGGTTACACTTTTACATTCCGGGGTGATAATAATAACTATGACATAGAAGGTTTTTATATGAGTTTTGATTACAAGCGCATGCTAAAGTTTGAACACAATGTTGGAGAAAAAGAAAAAAAATACCGCCTGTATGCTGGCGTCGCCGCATTTTTGCTATCCGTTTTTACCGCAGAAATTTTTCTTTTGGTTATCGGCATAATCTTAATTGCGACCGGCTATTCCGGCTGGTGCCCAGTTTACTCAGGATTAGATAAAAACACGCTAAACCCAAGCAGTTAACCAACTGACAGAACTGCAAGGAAGCAGTTCTTACACCCTAGTACGCCAAATGGATATTCTCACTAAAACCCCGCAAAATAGTCTACAATACGGCTAGAATTCTTGAGTTTGTTGCCAAAATTGCAACATTGACCAATCAAGCGCTGAGTTAACATTATTGCCACGGCAAACATAAAAACTGTGACTACTTTATTTCCAATCCCAAACAACCACCCCCAGCGTTTTAATCTGCACAATGAGGTTCACGCCAGGTCGTCATTAATATTGGACTTGCCAGTACGAGCCAGTCATCTGGCATTGCTGCTGACTAACGAAGAAAAGCATCTGGAACGCGATCACCTGGCTAAATTGTGCGAGCGTTATGGAAAGCCTGTTCCAAGTAAGGAAGCAGATCATTTTAGTGCTATTTTTGACAGCTTTCAGGTTCGTTGGGAACAACACGGTGAATTCAGTACCTATACATTTTACGTGCAAGACATTGTAAAAGACGTATTTGCCGACCCCGCGCTTAAAAAAGTACCGGTCGATTGGCTATCGCAACTACCTGGCCAGGTTATAGTCGCCTCACACGCCGCCGTCATTCCTGCGCCAGAACATGAAAATGACGACTATACCGATTTACCTGCAATTTCCAGCCACTTTGCCAATAATCCGGTGGTCGGTTCCAAAGTAACGGGTGGTGCGGCCAAGGTTTTCACCGACTTTAGAATTCACGTCGATGGTTTTAGTCGATTTGTAGTAGTGGATAGTGATTTAAGAAAAGAACAGGCTGGACGGCTATTGTTACGCTTGTTTGAAATTGAAGTGTATCGCGTGATGGCATTACTCGCCTTCCCCATCGCTAAAAAACTGGCTCCGGAATTAAAACTGGCTGACCGCAAGCTTTACACAATTACCAACGAAATGGCCCAGTCCGACAGCAATGATGCAAAACTCTTGGATGAGCTAACCACCTTGGCCGCAGAAATTGAAAATAACATCTCCAGCAACCATTTTCGCTTTGCAGCAGCCGGCGCTTATTACCAGTTGGTTGGGCAACGTTTAGAAGACTTACGTGAAGTTAGAATACAAGGCATTCAAACCTTGGGCGAGTTTATCAAGCGTCGGTTAGAACCGGCCATGAGCACTATCCAATCCACATCCAACCGGTTTGTCTCGTTATCCGAGCGGATAGGTAACGCCAGTCAATTACTGCGCACGCGCGTGGATATTATTATTGAACGCCAAAATCAAGGTTTGCTGGCCTCCATGGCCCTGCGCGCCAAAATGCAGTTTAGAATGCAACAAACTGTAGAAGGTATCTCCATTGTGGCGATTACTTACTACGCGTCCGGATTGGTCGGCGCATTGGCCAAAGCCCTGCATGCCGCTGGATGGCACATCATTCCTGAAATCGTCGTGGGTATTTCAATACCTATCATTATGCTGGCGGTAGCACTGGGCTTAAAGCGGGCGCACAAAATCATTGCCAGCATTACTGAGGAAGAATCTGAGCACTGATTGAATCAGGTTATCTGTTGATTTGTACGGTGGATTATCATGCGTATGAGCAACAAAACAACCTTAAACAAGGGAGTTATGCGTTCGAGCAGCGCTTACAGGGGCGAATAAATTCGCCCCTCCCCTACACAGACTTTACTGCAATACAAACTTAAGTCCGATCAGCATCAATACGGTTGCCAATACGGGACGTAAAAACTTTTCCGGGATTTTGGCGCTTAAATGACTGCCTATCCAAATGCCAGGCAAGGACCCAATCAGCAAGCTACCTAATAATACCAAATCCACATTACCTAAACTGAGATGCCCCAAGCCAGCAACCGCCGTCAACGGAATAGCATGGGCTAAATCCGTACCGACGATTTTTAAGGTGGTCATGCGCGGATACAAAAACAACAAAGCCACTGTGCCCAAAGCGCCAGCACCTACAGAAGATAATGTAACCAATACGCCCAAAACCGCGCCAATTAAAATGGTGGCCGGTATCTGTAAATGTTTAAAGCGCCCAGCATTTTCAGGTGAGCTATGCTCATCATCAATCACCGGCGCATTGGCCGCTCTTCGTAATAAAATGCTGCGCACCAATAAAGCCGTGGCAGTCAAGATTAAGGCAATGCCTAATGAATAAGTGATAGTTCCAGTAACTTCCTTGCCGACATCCATTAAATGTTTGAGTACATATAAAGTAGCGCCAGCCATAGGCAAACTACCGGAAGCCAACCAGCCAACTATTTTCCAGTCGACAGAACCATGCTTGCCGTGGTGCACCCATACGCCGCCGGTTTTGGTGATAGCTGCAAATAATAAGTCTGTGCCTACTGCAACAGCGGGCTTAAAGCCGAACAAAAATACCAGCAACGGTGTCATTAGTGAGCCACCGCCTACGCCGGTAACACCAACTAACAAACCAACAGAAAAGCCAGAAACAATATAAGCCAAACTCATAAAGCGATCCTTTGTGGGGGTACGATTAAAAGTTAGGCACTATAACAGCTATCGGTCAGAAATCTTATGACGAATCGGCATATGCTTATCTAATTTTGGCATATAAGCGCTTATTATTTATACGCCCGTAGTTAAATTGTATTAATAGAGATCAATACACGCTAGAGCTGATAGACACACGCACCGAACACAATAAAACAAGCATACTAGATACCCCGTCTTTCTAACTCCATTTCCCCCGCCGCCACTACCAGTTCGTCAATAAAATGCTGACTATATAAAGGCAGGTAGTTGTGTTTTAAGTAGGCAATTTTTGTGCTGGATTTAGGGATTAAATGTGATAAATCACGAGCAACTAAATCCTGATCGATATCCGCGTCGTAAGCCATTCCAGCTATTAAACCCACGCCCATACCCAAGCGTACATAGGTTTTAATAACGTCGGTATCGGCCGCAGCCAGGGTAATATCTAATTTTAAGTCAGTATTTTTAAATGCGCTTTCAATGTTGGATCGACCCGTATAGCCAAAGCTGTAGGTTAAAATAGGATAGCTGGCCAGACGCTCCAAGCTGATGTCACCACTGGCCAATGGATGATCTTTGGGTATAACTGCTGCATGATGCCAGCTGTAGCAAGGTCTGATTACCAAATCCGGCTCTTCTGCGACCCGCTCCGTACAAATCGCAATATCTGCTTTACGTGTGTGCAGCTGGTTAATTAATTGTTCCGGCGATGCTTCCACCATATATATGCGCACGCCTGGGTATTTTTCTCTAAAGCGCATAATGGGCTTGGGTAAAAAGAACTTGGCCTGGGTATGAGTAGTGGCAATGTGGATAGTGCCATGATTGCTATCCAGAAAATCGGCGGCGATGGCCTGGATATTTTTTTTGGCCATATTAATGCTAGCCACCTCGTCCATAATGCGCAACCCCAAAGGCGTTATGCCCACCAGCTTTTTGCCTTGCCGTTCAAACAAGGGCGATCCCAGCTCGGCCTCAAACAACTGCAATTGCCTGCTGACTGCCGATTGCACAATGTGCATTTTTTCGGCCGCTTTGGACAAGTTTAAATTGGTTTCTTGCAACACCCGCAATAATTCTATCTGACTTAAATTCATGACATTAATATCTGATTATTAGATTTTAATATCTATATATATCGTTTTATTTAAAAAGAAAAGCAAATTACACTATTTCCAACATCGGCGCTTTGGCTTTTAGCCAAAATTTCGATTGCTTTTGCTGCTAATGGAATAACAGGTGACTCCTCCTCTCCTCATGGATACCTCAGCGGGTTGGCTTATCAACCCGCACTCTTTTTTCACCACCCTCAGCAAAAAAATACTACAACCTTAAAGTTAAGGAAAGCAATTATGCCTTTACAACAATTAGTCGAATATTTTAATGACCGTTTTGAGCAAGAACACCACTCAAGCTTTCGACCCTTCGTTTTAGACGGTAAACAAGTCAGTGGTTTGTTTGGGCCAATCAAGATCAATACATTTTTTACCCCGCTAAGGCAACTGCAAAAGCCATCCGTGATTTCTGGGTATGCTGCAAAACTGCAAGTATCAACTTACGAAATCCAGCATTTGTATGCCAACGATATTGAGAATTTATTAATTAACAATCGAGCCCCGGGCAATGATTTTGACTCAATTATAAATTTTGACCGCTTATGCCGAACGGTTCATATGCTCAATTATTTACCTTTTGCGCACTTGGATGATCTATTGTTTTTGGAAGTGGATCCCCGGCATATTTTGGGAGTTAAACACGATCATGGCGCTTATTTTCAGGAAGTTATTAATCGTTGTGGATTGACTGCACAGCAAGTGGTTATTGTCGTGAGCATCAACCTGCCCAACTTGGCGTATGTACAAGTGTTAATTGAAGGCCTGACCAATTACAGAAGACATGGTTACCAAATTGCGCTTAAATTTGATTACGTTGCGCAAGATGATCATATAGTTACTTTAATAGAAAATCTGGCTCCAGATTACGTTAGTTTATCTGCGAAATACCTTGACCAGCTTCGCGACAGCTCATTGCCGGATAAATTACATCGCATTAAAAAATTGGTTAAAGACGGCGGTGGCCGTTGCATTTTACAGCAAGTTGATGACAAAAAATCTGCATTGCTGGCCCGGAATGCCGGATTTGATTGGGTGCAGGGAACGTATTATGAGCAAACATCCGCATCTTTTCCGGATGTATTTTTAGCACAGGAAAATGTCGCTTAAAACATAAAAAAGGGCGGTATTGGATGCCGCCCTATGTAACAAAGCCAAAACCGCAATTCATGCACATCGCACGCATGAAAAAGAACGTCAATAAAATAGCAAATTATTGCGACTAAGCTACAGAATAGCTTACCTGCATTTTAAAAAAATAACCGCGCTTTAAGAAATAACTCCACCATATGCTTACTAAGCATATACTTACAAAACTCTTATAAAAATTATCAAGCTGATATTTTAAAAGGCGGCTGATGATAGAAATTAATCAAGAATATTTCAATTAGCCTGATAATTTAGTTATAAAGAACGATAACTAATAATTATCAGCCGCTTTCTTGAAGAATCAAAACTATGAACTATATTTTTCGGTGCCTTACGAAAAAAATCCAGTCATAGTTTAGGTTAGCTAATTCTGGGTATCAAGCCAACTTCCCAGGAACTAAAAATGACTATTAAAACAAAATATTATTGCGAGTTTGTCATAGTCATATGGCTGACAGGAGCGGTAATTTCAGTTGCATATGCCGCCGGCTTAGATGCGGGGCAATTACTTAACGAACAACAACGTTTGCAACCAAAAAATCAACTTAACATCAACGAACAAGAACCTAAAGAACCAGAACTTAAGCTAGATAAGAGCAAAGCGGCTGACAAATTCAAGATTAAATCCATTCATTTTACAGGTGCTGAAGACTTGGTTAGCGATAGCCAACTGCAACAATGGGTTGCTAACGCCATCAATCAGGAATTGGCCTTTCCGCAATTAGAACAATTGGTCGAGCATGTCTCACGACAATTACGTGACGCTGGCTACTTATTGGCCAAAGCCTATTTACCCAAACAAGATATTACTGAGGGTGTTATCCAAATCAATATCGTGCAAGGCTTGGTGGATAAAACTAATGGCCTTGGTATCAATGGTAAAAACCTGCGAATCTATGAATCCCGGTTGCAAAGCATTTTGCAATCCGGCGTGCGTCCGGGCCAAGCGCTGCTAAAACCGGATCTTGAGCGCTCATTGTTGTTGATAAACGATTTGCCCGGCATGAATGCCCAAGCCAGCCTTGGCAGTGGCGGTTCAAGCGGCACCTCCAAAGTAACCATCAATACCTCAGAGGGTTCGTTAATCAGCGGCGGAATCTGGGCAGATAATTTTGGCAATCATTACACCGGCACTTGGCGGGGTAATGGCATGCTCAATATCAATGATCCACTAAAAATCGGAGATCAACTGCGCTTAAATATGACTGGATCGGAAGGCATAATCATGGGCAGTGCCCGATATAGCCTGCCGCTAATGGCCAATGGTTTGGGATTGGAAATGCATTACAGCAATTTGCAATATCAGATTGGTCGGGAATTGGCCAGTTCCGGTTTGGAAGGGGAAGCTTCAACTGCCGGCAGTAGTTTGACTTATCCATTCATCCGCAGTCGTGCCTTGAGTTTGTGGGGTAGTGTTGGCTATGAGCACCGTGCATTGCGTGACAAAGGCCTTGCGGCTGTCCTTACTGATCGCCAAATTAATGAAGCTGTGGCTAATATCAATGCCAATACGGTTGATAGCTGGCTGGGTGGCGGCATCAGTAATGTGCGTGTTGGCCTGGTCAGTGGTGATTTGGATAGAAGTAATAACGCTGCCGACTTCAAAGCTGATGCTAAGGATGCCAAAACCCAGGGCGGTTTTGCCAAATTTACTTACAGTGCGGCCCGCCTGCAAAAATTAAGCAATCAATTTTCCTTCTACAGCACCATTAATGGTCAGCAGGCCAGTGGCAATCTGGATTCCTCAGAAAAATTTATCCTGGGCGGACCAAACGGCGTCAGAGCTTACTCAGTTGGCGAGGCCAGTGGTGATCATGGCTGGGTTATTAATACCGAGCTGCGTTGGGATGTGCCCTACCCTTTCGCCATCGGCAATTTGCAAGTCGTTGGCTTTATCGACTCCGGCCATATTACCTTGCATGACCAAGCTTGGAATGGCGCGTTAACCAGCCGGACCAAAAAGAACAATTACCAACTTTCAGGCGGCGGTATCAGCCTTACATTGGCGCAAGCCAATCGCTACCAAATTAGCGGCACTTGGGCCGCTCCCATCGGCAACAACGCCGGTCGCGATAAATTCAACCATAACACGGATGGTCAATCTGATGACCATCACTTCTGGTTGCAAGCGATGCTCTGGTTTTAAACAGAACTTGTCAATGATCCAAAGGGCATTGCCTTGCATGCTCTTTGGAAACCCCAAAATTTAGTAGCGCTTTTAAAAGCCCAATCATAGGACGAAAGTCATGAATCATATTTACCGCCTAATCTGGAATTCAAATCTTAATACATGGACGGTAGTGCCAGAAATCGCCAAGACTCATGGAAAGCGTAGTTCAGGGAAGACCAAAGGCCTGTTGTTGGCTATGGGAGGCTTGTTATATGGCGGCCAGGCGTTTGCCTTAGATCCAGGGGCATTGCCGACGGGTGGACAGATTAATTCCGGGGCCGGTCATATTAGCCAAATCGGCAATCAAATGACCATCCAGCAAAATACTCCGCGCATGTCGGCCGATTGGCAAAGTTTTAATATTGGTCAGCAAGCCCATGTGCAATTTCAACAACCATCCACGTCCAGTGTGGCGTTAAACCGTGTAGTTGGGCAAAACGCCTCGGAAATCCAGGGTAAGCTGGATGCCAATGGTCAGGTTTATTTGGTTAACTCCAGCGGTATCGTGTTTGGTAAAACCGCGCAAGTGAATGTTGGCGGCTTGGTTGCCAGTACCCATCAACTTTCTGATGCCGATTTCTCAGCTGGAAAAAACAAATTCACCAGCACTGGCAGCGATGGCAAGGTGGTAAACCAAGGCCAAATTAACGCTAAAGACGGCGTTGTGGCCTTAATTGCCAACAAAGTGGATAACGAAGGCACAATCACCGCCGGCAAAGGTGATGTAGTTTTGGCGGCTGGTAAAAAAGTGGAGTTGGATTTTGATGGCGACGGCTTGATTAAATTGGAAGTCGACGGTGCGGCAGTTAATACTCAAGTTCACAACAAGGGCCTGATTCAAGCCGATGGCGCTGTCATTATGACAGCTAAAGCGGCCGATCAATTGGTTGGTAGCGTGGTTAACAATTCTGGCATCGTTGAAGCCAAAGCCATGCAGCATAAAAATGGCCGAATTGTGTTGGACGGCGGCGACGTTAGCAATAGCGGTCAACTCAGTGCCAACAGCAATACCAATAGCGCCCAAATTGAAATTAAAGCTGACAAAACCATCTCCCATACCGGCACCGCTACCGTTACTGGCAATGCCAAACAGAGCGGTAAAATTTTGGTTGATAGCGGCGATGCGGGTAGCAGCAAAATAGATGGCGGCTTGATTGCCAATAACCGCGCTGGCAAAGGCGGTGCTGTCACGGTTTTAGGTAAAGACATTCAACTGGCAGAACATGCCAACATTGAAGCCAAAGGTAAAACCGGTGGCGGTAATGTGCTGGTGGGCGGCGATTGGCAAGGCAGTGGCGATTTACATCAGGCTACGACAGTCGATATGCACAAAGCGGCCAGCATTGATGCCAGCGCGATCCGTAAAGGTGATGGCGGTAAGGTGGTGTTGTGGTCTGACACTCACAAAGCAGATTCGGTTACTTCCGCAAAAGGCAGCATAAAAGCCACGGGCGGTGCTTTAGGAGGTAATGGCGGTAAAGTTGAAACATCCGGCCATAAGTTGCAGATTGATGACATTGCCGTCAATACCACTGCACCAAAAGGACAAACTGGCGACTGGTTGCTTGATCCGTACAACATTAGTATCGGAACATCAAACGACTCCAGCATCTCGCAAAATTCCGGCACCTACACATCGACAGGAGATAACAGCACCTTACATATCAATACGATAAACTCGGCCTTGAACAGCAATAACGTCACTATTCAAACCGGCAGTGGCGGCACACAAGGTGGCGACATTTTCTGGAATCAGGATTACACCTACTCAGGCGGCAGCGCCCGTACCTTAACGCTCAGCGCCCATCGCGACATCACTCTGAACGGTTTTATCAAGTCCAGTAATGGAGCGCTTTCAACCACATTTAGCGCAGACAGCGATAGCGATGGTTATGGCGGTGTCGTGGTCAAGAACGACATAGACACGCATGGCGGCAACTTTACCGTCAATGGCTTGGGCGCCATATTTGCCAGCGGCTCCGCGCGGTCGGTATCAACCTCGGGTGGCTCGTTTATTATTAACGGTGAAATGATTATCGCTAACAACGCGGGCTTGACCATTAATACCGGCAACGGTTTGGTTAATGTCACTGGCAGTATCAACTCCGGCAATAGTTATGCATATGATTCCACAGGCCGCACTTACGATGCGGCAAAATCCACTTATGGCTCGACTAGCTTAAGTGTTGGCAGTCAATATTTGGTCACGATTACCTCCGCATTGGAAAGTACGGCGGTTGCCGGGGCTGCAGGCACCAACGAAGCCTGGGCCGGTGGTGACGACAAGAGTAACGATGGTACTTGGCGATGGACAACTGGGCCAGAAGGCGCAGAAAACGGCGGTTTGGGTCGTGTTTTCTGGAATTCAGGCTCCGCAACGCAAAATACCACCGGCTATGTCGGCGCAAATGGTCAATATGTAAACTGGAACAGTGGGGAGCCTAACGGTGGTACAACTGAGAATGCCCTGCAAATTGGCTTTAGCAACGCAAAACTCTGGAATGACTTGAGAAACAACGATTTCTTTACCCAGAGAGGATCTATCGTAGAAACCAACCTGGCTGCATCGCCTTTAACCATCAATGCCGGTACTGGCACAGTCAATTTCGGAGGTGACGTCGGAGTTCAAAAAGCCATTGGTGACTTGCAGGTAACCGGCAGCGCATTGTCTGTTCATGGCACGGTTCTCACGGAAGCCTCTCAGACTTATAACGCCCCTATCGCGATGACTGGCGCTGATGTTACGCTCAGAACCCGCGGCCCTGCAGCCAGTGGCTACGACGTGCTAATTAACAACGGCGTTACCAAACTATCCGGCGGTGATGCCACGTTAACAGTGCGTGCGCATCGGGATATTTATGTTAACTCTGATATTACGGCAACAAACGGCAAGCTGAATCTGTTGATTGAAGCGGATTACGAAGATATAGCCGCTTCACAGGCTGTAACTCATGATGGTGCCGGATTTATTCAGCTCAACAAAAACATTACTACCAATGGCGGCACGCTGCAGTTTGGTAGTGACTCCACTGTAACGCTGGGCGGCGTTAACATGAAAGTAGGTGGCGACATCTATGTAGCCGGAAATACCGCTCAGTTATTTTCGACCGGCAACGGCAATATCACCATCAACGGTGAGACCATCATTGCTAACACCAACGGCTTAACGGTAAATTCAGGTAATGGCGATGTCGTCTTTGATGGGGTGGTGAACTCAGGCAATTCATACACGGGCGTTACCTCTAACGGCACTTGGTCGGCGGCGAAGACGGCCGCGCAAACAGGAACCGGTTTAAATACGGGCGATACTTACCTTGCCACCATCACCAGTCGTCTGGAAAACTCAATTGCATCGCGGGCTAATAGTTATAATCCCGGCTGGCTGGGTGGCCGGCGGGTAACCGGTATTGGCACTAACTTAAGCTGGCGTTGGGTGACTGGACCTGAAGCTGCGATGGATAGTGGTAATGGCTTGGTTTTCTTTAACCAGAATTCCGTTTCAAGCCCCGCCATAAATGCTCAGAATGGTACAGCGGTCGGTGGCAATTTTAATAACTGGAATAATAACGAACCAAACAACTGGAACGGATCAGCCACTGCTGCGGATAATACTGAGTATGAATCAATTCTGCAATTTACCGGTAATCTTGGGCGCTGGAACGACTTGCCTGGTGGGCCAATTCCAAATTCGAGCGCATCCACTCAGTCTACTTATGTACGTGAATCCAATCTAGCCGCATCGCCATTGACGGTTAACGCAGGTACTGGTTCGGTAACCGTTAATGGTGGTATTGGCGGAGGCAAGGCACTGGCTTCTTTAATCGTTAATGCCAACACGATAGATGTAAATGGTAATGCTTTGATTACCACCGGTACTCAAACCTTCAACCACGCGTTGACGGTTACCAGTGCTGGTGATTTACAAGTTGGTGCTTCACTGTTGTCTGATACCTTAAATGATGGCGCGGTTACCTTTAAAGCCACCGGAAACATAACCACAAACCTGTCTACTGACATTCAAACCAATAATGGTGCAATCACATTCTGGGCAGACAGCGATGCCAACCAGTCGGGTTATATCAATATCATGGGCACCGCTGGCAATAGCTCAACAATCACCAGTAACGGTGGAGCCATCACGTTGGGTGGCGGCGCGGGCACTACAGTGCCAACTGGCTCAGCCTATGGTGGTGGCTCGACAATGACCGGCGGCATCAACGTCGAACTAGCCAGCTTATCAGCAGGCGCAGGCGATATTTCTTTACGCGGTGTTAGTAAACGCAGTGCTGCTGATTATGGTATTGGCACTCGTTTTATGCATGCCAGCATGACTGGTAATAACATCACCGTAAGCGGTACTGGCTCGACTGGTAATAATGCTTATTCCAGTAACTGGGGCATTGGGCTGGAAGATACCACTATTATTGGATCCGGTGCCATATCGCTAACTGGCGCTGGCGGAAACGCTATCAGTTCAAATCAAGGGATTAACCAATTTGGGATCTATATTGCTGAAAACCTAAATTCCGACTCCAGTATTAGCGCAACCGGCACTGGCACCATCACGCTCAATGGTTCAGGCGGTGGGCTGGCTGGCGGCAACGGCACCTTGGGGCAGAACGAACATGGTGTTTATATTGCGGCTAACCAAGCCAATCCATTAAGTACAGCTGGCGGCGCGATTACTATTACTGGTGCATCCGGTTATGGCAGCACAAGCAATGGTGTACAAATTGATAGCCCAATCACAACCGCAGGTAGCCTCAACATTATCAGTAATTTAGGTACCGGTAGTGCTGGTACAGGCAATATTGCGATTAACTCTAACCTAAAAACCACCAATGCTAACGCCGGTATTTTGGCTAAAGCCGCTGGCAATATCGTGCAAGCTGCCAACATTGCAATTCAAACCAATGCTGGCAATGTCACTTATTGGGCCGACAGCGATCGGGATAACAGTGGTAATGGCAGCGGCGGTATCCGTATTAGTAACGGTGGCAGCATTGATACGCGCACAGCCGCAGCAAGAACGGCGGCTGCTTTTGATGGCACGGGCGGCGGTCTTATTACGCTGGCAGGCGGGCTTGATGACGGTGGCACCGCCGCAGGTATTAGTGGTCGTACGGCCAATGATGGTTTGCCTGATGGATTTGCTGTTAACTCAGGGACTACGGTTGGGGCAAGTTCGGGGGTCTTATTAGGTAACGACACAGCTTTGGCTCAGGATACCAATATCACTTTGTACTCCGGTGGTGGCGATATCACAATTAATGGTAAGTCGACCTCTTCCAGTAATGGTCTTTCATTAGCTATTGAAACTTATCAAGGTTATACCATTGATGCCGGTAGTAATGGCAACATTTCTATGGTGGGTGCGGCAACCGGTTCGAGTATTGCAAGTTCCGGTTTTGATCTGGCAAGTTTTCGCGTAAACGGCAATAACAATGCACAAAGCATTATCCGTACCCGTGGTACTGGCAGCATCACATTAACTGGCTCAGGATCAGGCGGCAGTGCTGAAAATATAGGCATTGCAATAGATGGTGATGATACCGACCGAGTTTCTATTGAAGCGCTAGGCACAGGCAGCGTCACGCTAACAGGCAATGCTACCGGAACTCTGGCATCGGCAATTCGCTTTGGGGCTTCAGATATTCTGGCCGCTAGTGGCGACATCAGTTTGCTTGCCAGCGCTGGGCGGATTTGGTCAACTGGCCAGCCTAACTATTTAGGTTATAAAGCGGGGTCCAATGTAACCAGCACCACCAGCAATATCCTGTTGCGTGCCGATACGCTGACTGCGGCCAGTGCATTGAATGCCAATACGTCCGGCACTCTGACCGTGGAACCGGCATCAACCAGTTTTAGTTCGGCATTGAGTTGGCCAATATCCAATGTGGCCTTGGGTAGCACCTTAGGCGGGTTAACTATTGGCAAACAAGGCAACACAGCAAACATCACCATCACGGCCCCGCAAACCGTCGCTGGATCAATTAATATTTACGGCGGAAATATTAGCCTTAATTCCAGTTTAACCAGCACCGCCAGTGGTGCCAGTGGCGCAGCTATCCTGGCCAAAGCCAGCGGCGATATTATTGCCAATAGTCTGATCACCAATGGCGGCAATATTACGTTATGGTCGGATTCCGACGGTAGCGGGCAAGGTGGTATTCAGATTAAAAATAATGCCGCGATAGATTCACGCACTAACTCGGATCGCACAGCCACCACTAATACATCAGGCGGTGGCCGCATTATTATGGCAGGTGGTCTGGATGACGGAGGAACCGCAGCCAGCCTTACCGGACTAACCGCGAGTGATGATTTGCCAGATGGTTATGCAATCAATCATGGCAGCGTCACTGGCAGCAATGTCGGATTGATGTTGGGTAATGATGTGACTGTCGAGCAAAATACTGGCATCACCGTTCGATCTGGTGGCGGCAACATTACCATGCGCGGTAAAGCAACCTCATCAACCAGAAATTCACATGGTATTCAAGGCTTCCAGGGCTATCAAATTAACGCTGGTACAGCGGGTAATATTACTATGGTAGGTTTTGCCAATACCACTGGAGCCTTTACGGCGGATGCTATGGACTTGTTTGCTGACCGGACGAGTTTAACTAACACGGGTAGTTCAGCCATTACGACTCAGGACGGCAACATTGCCCTGACCGGTTCTAGTACGGGTAGTAGCTCATTAACTATCGGTGTGGGCCTTGAGGGTGATGGCGTTGATCGTATGGTTGTACAGGCGACCGGTACGGGTAGTATTAGCATTACTGGCAGCGCTGCAAACTCATCTAATCAAAACGGCCTTCGCCTGCAGGGTACAGACATTCTGGCTGCTACAGGTGATATTAACTTGATTGCGCCAGTTGGCCCAATTAACGTGCTAAGCCCAGGTGCCTATATTGGCAAAAAGGCGGCTACCAGCGTTACCAGTTCCGGTAGTACTATTTTGTTGCGAGCGGATAATGTAGCTCTGACTAGTGCGCTTAATGTTGATTCGGCTGGCATTCTGACGGTGGAACCTTATGCTGCCAGCTTTAGTAGCGCATTTACTGATGCCAACTATAACTTGAGTAACTTGCTTGTATTAACGTTAGGCAAGGTAGGCAACACTGCCAGTATGACCATAAACAATCCACAAACCATTGCTGGCCCAATTAGTATTTACGGCGGCAACATTGCCATAAACAATGTGTTGACCTCAACTGGCAATAATACCATCACCTTGTCTGGCTCTGGTGCGGTTACAGATGGTGCGAGTGGCTATGTTATTGCAGACAAATTACTGTTGCTAGGGAGTGGCACGGTGACTTTGGACAATGTGTTAAATAACATTAACATATTGGCTGCAGGCACCAGTCAAGCTCGGGTCGGAAACTTATATTACCTGGACAGCAATGCGTTGAGCATTGGTAACGTCAACAGCCACGCCGGTATATTTGGTAGTGGTACGGTTTCCATCGCAACTAACAGCAACGATTTAAACCTTGACCAAAATATCAATACCACCAATAGCAGCACCAGCGCCATTACCTTAAATGCGGGCAAGAGCACTACCGCAGGTACCAGTTCCGGCGGTAATATTGTGATCTCAAATCTTCCATCCTTGACTACAGGTGTCGGCGGCAGGGCAACGCTATATTCCGGCAGCTTAAGCGAAAACAGCTTGGCGTTGCTTATTGGCCCAGGTTCTGGTCGCTTCCGGTATAACAGTGATGAAGCAGTCAGTAATTTTACATCGTTACTGGGGGCCGGAAATTATGGAATCTACCGCGAACAACCCACGCTAACGGTTACTGCCGCCACCCCATCGTTCATAACTTATGGCCAGCAACCGGTGTTGTCAAATAGCGTTACGGCGGGATTGATCAATGGCGACACTGCCAGCAACGCATTGAGTACTTCGGCCACCGTGACGGTAGGTGCTGTACGCAACGGCAACGGTTATTTTAATGCCAATGCCGATACCGATGGCAGTAATGCCAGTCCTTATACATTAACGGCTTCAGGTGGTGTGAGTGGTGTTGGGTATGCTTTGCAATATGCGACAGGCTCACTGACCATTGGAAAAAAAGTCTTAACGGTAACAGCAAATGATGACGCTAAGTTTGTTAATTTGGCAGACAACTCGCCCAATTACAATGACGTTAGTTATAGTGGATTTGTTTCAGGCGAAAGCTCCAGTGCTTTGACTGGCAGCGCAGCAGTAGCCCGCAGTTCTTCCGGTCCTAATGGAAACCTTCTTGGCTCTAATGAGCTGGAGGGCGCATACACAGGCGTACTAAGCCCTGTGCTTACCGGACTGAGTTCAGGCAACTACAGTTTTAATCCAGTTAATGGCAATTACACGATAGTTCCCGTAGATACCTTGTTAATCAGATCAAGTAATGTATCGACAACCTACGGTGACGCCCCAACCTATTTGGTTTCAACGGTAAGTTATCTAAGTTCAGGAAATCTTGTTACCCCAATAGTGCTTTCCACTGTTAGCGGCACAGATAGCGCAAATGGTTTTATCAGAACGGATGGCACAAGCAGCGCAGGCTTCACTTTAACTAGCGGCAGTTCGGCGGGAAGTCATTCCATTACTGCCGCAAGTTATACGGTGACAGGAACGGTATCCGCCTTGAACGCCAACACGCCTGTAGTGATCGGCGCACTCACAGTATTGCCGCGCACGGTAAATTTATCTGCCATAAAAAATTACGATGGCAGCGATTCCTTAACCGGGGCAGTAACTATCGGAAATCTGGCGGGTTCTGAAACTTTAAACTATACCAATGCCTTTACCAATGATCAAAATGTTGCCGCCGTTAATAAGTACGTAAGAGCCATCACCTTAACCGATGGCAGCAACGGCGGTTTAGCCAGCAATTATCAACTACCCAACCTGACCAGCTACAGTAACGGAGTTAACAGCGTAACTATCGATCCCAAAGCCCTGACTATCTCAGCAAGCAAAACCTATGACAGCACAACTGATGTTACTGATTACGTCAGTTTAACTGGTTTGGTTGCAGGTGAAAGTCTGGCGGTAACCAATGCCAGTGCAAATAACTCGCATGTCGCCACTGCTGGCAAGTATATCGACTCATTAACCCTGGCCGATGCCAGCGGTTTGGTCAGTAATTACAGCTTGCCCGGGGCCACCACCCCCAGCACAGGTATTGCCAGCACCTTTGGCAATAACACAGGCAATAGCGTAACCATTGCTACAAAAACTCTGGCCGCCAGTTTAACTAACACCGGCGTTACCAAAGTGTATGATGGCAATACAGCGGCACCAGGTGGCGGATTAGCCAGCGGCAACGGCAGCTTTACTCCAACTTGGTTGGTGACTGGTTTTGTCGGCAGCGATACCAACGCAACCTTTAGTTATAGCAACGCGCTGTACGATTTTGCCACTGTAGCCAGCGCCAGCAAGGTGACTGTCTCCGGTTTGGCTGTATCCGGCATTACCGGTGGGGCGGGATTGAGCAGCGATTATGTGTTGGACGCCAGTTCCAAAGACGTGACAGCAGCCATTACCGCAAGACCGGTACAAGTCAGTGGTTCCAACTCCGGTTTAAGCAAAGTCTATGATGGTGACACGACAATGCAGGGGGTCACTGTCAGTTTGGCAGGCATTAATGGCAACGCCAATTCCGGTGAAGTCAGTGGCGATAACCTGACGGTTTCCGGCACGGGTGGCTCGTTTAGCACTTCTAACGCAGGTAGTGGCAAGACATATACGTTGACTGGCTTACAGTTATCTGGAGGCATGGCTGGTAATTACAGTATTTTTGGAGCCAACGGTTCATCCTTGCAAGGTAATGATGGCGTAATTTACAAACGGCCATTAGCTATTACCTTCACCGGAATTAATAAAGATTATGATGGCAACACTGGCGCTACTGTAAATACAACTTATGCCAATAACAGCTATGCGCCAGTGCTTAATGATGATGTAACGGTCGTCCACACAGCGGCGTTTGCTGATAAAAATGTCAATACGGGCAAAACAGTGAACATAAGCGGGGTTTCATTAACCGGAACCGCCGCAGGCAATTACGCCATCACGTACAGCGGTTCAAATCCGCTACATTCCCCAACAGTGGGATCAAATGCCGGTTACAACACATCCACAACTGCTGATATCGCCCGCTTAAATTCAGTCACCTGGATTGGCGGTGCTTCCGGCAACTGGTTTGACCCTGCCAATTGGGCAGGTGGCGCGGTGCCGGATTTGGCTAACGTGGCTAATGTAATCATCCCGAATAATGTCACTGTGGATTTTGGCTCAACCATAGTTGCTCCAGCCCAAAGCGGTGCCGTACAAATTGACAGCTTAGGCGCTAGTGGCGGTGGCTTAAATATGGCGGCTGGTCAGTTGGATGTGGGTAGTGGCGGAATTAATCTGGGCAGCATTAACCAGACTGGCGGCGCATTAACCAGCACTGGCGCAATTACTGTAGATAACTTTAGCCAAAGTGCCGGAACCCTGTCCGCAAGTGATAATTTAACAGTACAGCAAAGTTTTGACCAAACTGGCGCTGGCTCAATCAACGTAACTGGGAACACACTTATCACTGACAACAGTGGCGGTACAACCTTGGGTAATTTAACAACCCACGGCAGTCTGTCTGTTGTATCAACCGGTGGCGACATTGCGCAGTCCAACGGCACGGTTTTAAATGCACTGGGAGACAGCTCGTTTAATGCCGGAACTAATAATGTCATTCTGGCTAATGCGGGCAATAATTTCGTTGGCCCAGTCAGTGTGGTTGCAAACGATGCCACCTTAAAAGACGATACCGGCGGCATTATTCTGGGCACAATTGTTACAAACGGAGCGCTGGGTATAACCTCCACCGATGCCAACATCAGCCAAGCATTAGGCGGCTCAATTACTTCCAATGGCACCACCACTTTGGATGCCGGTACGTTTGATGTGCTTTTGGGTAATGATGGTAATAACTTTGTTGGACCTGTTGCCGTGATTGCGGATGATGCCACCTTAAAAGACGATATTGGCGGTATTGTGCTGGGCGATGTCACCACAACGGGCGTGCTGGGTGTGACATCTACCGGCGGCAATATTAGTCAAAGCAACGGCACGACCATCCAATCCAACGGTTCAACGGCCTTGGATGCCGGAACCAATGACATCATTCTAGGTAACAACGGTAATAACTTTGTTGGCCCCGTTGCCGTGATTGCCGATGATGCCACCTTAAAAGATGATATTGGCGGCATTATCCTGGGGGATGTGGCCACTACGGGCGTACTGGATGTGACGTCCACCAACGGCAACATCAGTCAAAGTAACGGCACGACTATCCAATCCAATGGTACAACTAATTTGGATGCGGGTACGTTTGATGTGGTTTTGGGTAACAATGGTAATAACTTCGTAGGCCCCGTTGCCGTGATTGCGGACGATGCTACCTTAAAAGATGATATTGGCGGCATTATCCTGGGCGATGTGACCACTACGGGCGTGCTGGATGTGACCTCTACCGGCGGCAACATCAGCCAAGCCAATGGCACGGCCATTCAATCCAGCGGTTCAACGGCCTTGGATGCCGGTACGAATGACGTCATCTTGGGTAACAACGGTAATAACTTCGTTGGCCCTGTTGCCGTGATTGCGGATGATGCTACCTTAAAAGATGATATTGGCGGAATTATCCTGGGGGATGTGACGTCCACGGGCGTGCTGGATGTGACGTCCACCAACGGCAACATCAGCCAAGCCAATGGCACGACCATTCAATCCAGCGGTTCAACGGTCTTGGATGCCGGTACGAATGATGTCATCTTGGGTAACAACGGTAACAACTTCGTTGGCCCAGTTGCTGTGATTGCGGATGACGCCACCTTAAAAGATGATATTGGCGGAATTATTCTGGGGGATGTGACCACTACGGGTGCGCTGGACGTGACATCCACCAACGGCAACATTAGCCAAGCCAATGGCACGACCATTCAATCCAGCGGTTCAACGGCCTTGGATGCCGGTACGAATGACGTCATCTTGGGTAACAACGGTAACAACTTCGTTGGCCCTGTTGCCGTGATTGCGGACGATGCTACGCTAAAAGATTCTACCGGCGGCATTATCCTGGGCGATGTGATCACTACGGGCGTGCTGGATGTGACGTCTACCGCCGGCAACATCAGCCAAGGCAATGGCACGACCATTCAATCCAGCGGTTCAACGGCCTTGGATGCCGGCACCAATGACGTTATCTTGGGTAACAACGGTAATAACTTCGTTGGCCCTGTTGCCGTGATTGCGGACGATGCCACCTTAAAAGATGATATTGGCGGAATTATCCTGGGCGATGTGATCACTACGGGCGTACTGGATGTGACCTCTACTGGCGGCAACATCAGCCAAGCCAATGGCACGACCATTCAATCCAGCGGTTCAACGGCCTTGGATGCCGGTACGAATGACGTCATCTTGGGTAACAACGGTAACAACTTCGTCGGCCCCGTTGCCGTGATTGCGGACGATGCCACGCTAAAAGATTCTACCGGCGGCATTATCCTGGGGGATGTGACGACTACGGGCGTGTTAGGCGTAACGTCTACCGGCGGCAACATCAGCCAAGCCAATGGCACGACCATTCAATCCAGCGGTTCAACGGCCTTGGATGCCGGAACCAATGACGTCATCTTGGGTAACAACGGTAATAACTTCGTTGGTCCAGTATCTATCCTGGCTGACGATGCCACGCTAAAAGATGCTACCGGCGGTATTATTCTGGGCGATGTCACGACTTCGGGCGCATTAGACATCATCTCAACCAACGGCAATATCAGCCAAGCCAATGGCAGTTCAATCCAATCCAATGGATCAACTACGTTGAACGCAGGAACCAATGACGTGATCTTAGCTAACAACGGCAATAACTTCGTTGGCCCAGTTGCTGTGATTGCAGATGACGCCGCCTTAAAAGATGATATTGGCGGTATTGTGCTGGGTAATGTGACCACCACGGGCGTATTAGGCATAACATCAACCAACGGCAATATCAGTCAATCAAACGGCACAGCTATTAACTCCAATGGCCCAACTGCACTGGATGCCGGAACGAACGACGTCATTTTAGGTAACAACGGCAATAACTTCGTTGGCCCAGTATCTATCCTGGCTGACGATGCCACGCTAAAAGATGCTACCGGCGGCATTATCCTGGGGGATGTGACCACTACAGGCGTGTTAGGCGTAACGTCTACTGGCGGTAATATCAGCCAAGCCAACGGTACGACCATTCAATCCAATGGCTCAACAGCCTTGGATGCCGGAACCAATGACGTCATCTTAGCCAACAACGGTAATAATTTCGTTGGTCCTGTTGCCGTGATTGCGGACGATGCTACCTTAAAAGATGCTACCGGCGGCATTATCCTTGGCGATGTGACGACTACGGGCGTGTTAGGCGTAACGTCTACCGGCGGTAATATCAGCCAAGCCAATGGCACAGCTATTAACTCCAATGGCTCAACCGCGCTGAACGCAGGAACCAATGACGTCATCTTAGCCAACAACGGCAACAACTTTGTTGGCCCGGTGAATGTCATAGCCGATGATGCCACTTTAAAAGACAATACTGGCGGTATTATCCTGGGCGATGTCACCACCACAGGCGTATTAGGTGTTATTTCAACCAACGGCAATATCAGCCAAGCCAATGGCACGACCATTCAATCCAACGGCTCAACGGCCTTGAACGCCGGAACCAATGACGTGATTTTAGGTAACAATGGCAACAACTTCGTTGGCCCAGTATCTATCCTGGCTGACGATGCCACGCTAAAAGATGCTACCGGCGGTATTATTCTGGGCGATGTCACAACTACGGGCGTGTTAGGCATAACCTCAACCAACGGCAACATCAGTCAAGCCATTGGCAGTGTTATCAATTCAAATGGCACTACCGACTTAAACGCAGGCAGCAATAACATTTCGCTCAATGGCAACAACAACTTTGTCGGCCCCCTCAGTGCCAGTGCGAATGATATTTCTATAGCCGACAACCAAGGTGGAATCGTGTTGGGCAACATCAACTCAACCGGCAGTTTTAATGCCAACAGTGCTGGCGGCAGCATTAGCCAAGCTACGAATACCGCCCTAACGATTGCCGGTATTGCCAGTTTGTCTGCTACGACAGGTAATCCTCCTGTGCCGGCAGATATTCTGCTCGGCAATGCCGGTAATGATTTCCAGGGCTTGGTTAGTTCCACGGGTAATAATGTGACCTTGGCGGATATTAATGATTTAAATCTAGGCTCAGTAACCAGCGCAGCTAATTTGGCTGTTAATGCGGGTGGCAACCTTGATTTGGGCAATGCCAATGTAGCTGGAAACGTGGTGGCGCAAAGTGGAAACGGTAACCTAAGCTTTGATAATCTAAACGCAGGCGGCAATACCAATCTGAAGACGCTGAACGGTAATGTCACCCTGGGTAATTTAACTAGCATGGGTAATTTAAATATCAATGCTAAAGGCGGCAATATTGGCCAAACCGTTGGCAGCGTGGTTAATGTGGGCGGAGTAACCAATTTGTTGGCAGAAAAAGACGGCTCGCCAGCCAATATTATTCTTGCTGAAAACAACGACTTCACTGGCACCGTAAACGCCAATGGCGGGCTGGTGACATTAACCGATGTAAAGGGTGGTTTGGTGCTAGGCAATATCAGCAGCACCAAGGGTTTGACGGCCACATCAACAGGTGGTGCAATCAGCCAAAAAGCTGGCAGCAGCATTATTGATGATGGCATAACCACCTTGTCAGCCAGTAATGGCGGGAAACCGGCGGACATCAGCCTGGATAGTTCCAGCAATGATCTGACTCAAGTCAACGCCACGGGTAAACACGTCATTATTGCTGACAAAAATGGCTTTACCCAAGGTCAGATTGATGCGGAATCCTTCCAGGCACCTTATGGCAGTAACACCCAGGAGGTTAACTTGGCAGACGATATACGCAGCAGTATCATTGTAGCGCCATCAGCCACTGTCGGCAGTTCTGCACCGTCAAACACTGGCAATAACTCTTCTGCTGCAAGTACCGCCGCTGTAGCCGCCGGTTCAGGTTCAGCAACCATCAGCGCACAGCAGCAGGAATTGATTGTTGTGAACACGCCAACCATTAGCGGTATGAGCCTGGGCTTAAATCAAGGTTCGGTTGCCATTCAAATGCTGCAAACTGATCACGGCTTTGAACTTAGGTTACCTGAAACTTTTAATGATTTAACCAGCAATGGCGCAGTCAAACTGGTTGTGGTTAATTTAAATAAGCAAAGCAGCATGTACACCTTAACTGATAATGGCAATACCTTATCCATTACAGACGCTCAAGAAATGACCGATAACAAAACCCCTCCAAGTAATGGCGCTGAAGATAAATCCAGCTCGGCAACATTGAGTATTGAAAACAGCAGCCCGGTATCGTTGTCAGTCAGTTTGACAAAAGACGGTGTGTTGAAAATTCACGCCCCATCAGAAATCCCATCAACCTTAACCCAACAACAATTGATATTGTTAGGTGTGGCTATGGCCAAACAAAATCTACACGTTAACGCTTTAGATTTAAAAGGGATAGTTTTGGAGTAACGTCAACAAGCCTGGACGATGCCGAAAGGCTGTCGTCCAGGTTTAACAGCGCCAATTTGGGATAAAGTGACATTGTTGAATGACTTCATTAAGTTATCCTGATTACGTACAATTTCTAAGCAACGTCACCCCGACAGGGATTGCCGAGGTCCAGGTTACAGGAATGTAAGTTGTGATGCTGGTGAGTTACGTCCTTGTATTCTGAATACCGGCAATCCCTGCCGGTATGACGCTGCTTTGATATTGTGCATATAAGCTGAAAGTTGTACGTAATCAGTTATCCTTTTGACTTTAGCTGATACTTGTAAATAGTTAGGAAAAATTATTGGGATTGGCAATAGTTGTCCAGCCAACTTTTAAATTGACTACAGCTTATAGGGAATCGGTAAAAAAAATCTAAAAAAAGGCGGTATTTGGAGACCGCCCGAAGGAGTAGCCTGTCAGGCCATAAGGTTACGCAGTTTAGTCAAACGAATCAGAGACAGAAAACCATTCATGTTTCAACAGCATGAATAGTTTTCGTCACACCCAACTGATCTTAATAAATTAATGAGAAATTTTTAATACATCAACGCTTTGCCAAATGGATTCAATAAAATCATTATCCATTTCCGGCATGCCGTTTTGAATCCAATTAACCAGCACCTTGGCTATATTGGGGTAGGTAATTTGTACGGCGTTATCAATTTGCAGCCAGTGTTCAATTTTGGCGCTGTCCATGTCATTCATAGTATGACCATAGCCCAATTGCTTTAAGGCGGCGGCATTGGAAATTTGTTCCATTTGCGCATGCAGTGGTTTAGCCAGAATTTTTTTACCCAACTGCAAACACTCACTGGCCAACTCAAAGCCTGCGTTGCTGATTATGCCAGCGCAATCGTATAAATCGCGTTGAAAACCCTCGCGAGATAATGGATTGCAGGTAATGTGCCCATACGGTGACTGAATGACATCAGGGGCGTACAAATGGAAATCAAAGTTGCTAAATGGCGATAATTGCTCGATTACTTTGCTTTGATCTTCAAAAGGCAAATACACAATAATTTTGGTTTTGTTAATTACTTTAGGCGTTTCCGGTGTATCTATAATGGGTGGTAAAATCGGTTGACCAAAATGATGCCAATGTAAACCCACTCCCCTGTCGGCTGGCGCAAAATACTTCATCACCTGATCGGCAATGGGGTCGGAACCGGTGCGTGGAATATTGTGGTTAAAAGCATATTGATGCCCGATACCCAATACTTTTTTCTTTTGCCGTTTGGCAGCCCAAGCTGTTACTGGCTCAAAATCGCTGATAACCAAGTCATAACCGCTTAAATCCAAACTGTTAATGTCTTTTATAAAAGTTATCGGTTTAGCATCCAGGGCGGTTTTAATGTAGTTAACTTGCCCGTTTTCAGTATTAAACGTCAGGCCGCTGCGTACTTGATAGCCATTAAAAATTTCCATATCAAAATACTTGTCTGCAGGACGACCAGTAAACTGAAAGGTGACATCAATCCCAACCGCTTTTAATTCTTTCGCCATCACTCTTGCACGGGTGATATGACCATTACCCGTGCCTTGTACGCCATAAAATATCTTCATTATATAATTTGCCCTAAACTAAACATTGCTGAACTAACGCCTAAAACAACACCAACCAGGGTGTCTGTTGGAAAATGCACGCCCAAAACCACGCGCGAAAATCCCACCAACACTGCCCATAAGAACAGCGGAATCATCAACGCGGGTATGAAATAACTAAGTACTGTCGCCATCATGAATGCGGCGGAAGTGTGGCCGGATGGAAAGCTGAATTTGTCAGACGGCACAATAATGCTTTGAAAGTTTTCCAGCGCCGCTTGAGGTCGGTTTCTTTTTAAGCTGTTTTTTAAAACAAAATAAATAGGCCGCTCAATCAAAAAACCCAAAGCAATCGCCTGTAAAAACGGGCTATTGGCACCTTGCAGCCAAAGTAGCAAGCCTGCGATTAATATATAAAGTTGACCGTCGCCAGTTTTAGACAAACAACGACAGGCCTTAATTAGCGCACCATAAAACTTGGCGTTATTCAGCCAGGTAAACATAAAAACATCGTATTTATGGATGGAAGTGAGCAGTTTCATAACTAGTCTCCAAATGATCCCAGCAAAGCCACCAAGGCAATGAGCGGGATATAAACCAACGGTTTCCGTTTTCTTAAGCGTCCTGATACTGAGCCAAAGAGTAAAACTGTTCTGTGACAGATCGATGAAGGTTTATTGACGTTTTTATGACAAACCGAGCGAGCACGTATCTATTATTTAGATATAAATATCTAAATTTATCGTTTTTATAAACATACCAACCTTCGTAAACTGTTTCCCAGGCAACACTAGCTTTAAAAACACGCGTTAAAACCGTGCATACAAATTGAAACTTAGCGGGAGATTTACCATGGCAGCAGAACTTTTTAAAACGGATGTCAATGACAATGGCACCAAAGAGATACTCAATCAGGTTGCTCAATTGTTAAAGGAAATCCGTTTTGGCTCGGTAGAAATCATTTTGCATGAAGGCCGGGTGGTGCAGATAGAACGTAAGGAAAAGCTGCGTTTCAACAACAAATAAAAACGTCGCTGGACACTGATTAACTAATAAAACTTACCGGTCAACCGGAAGCTGACTAACTGAGGATAAAACATGAGTTATTTTAAACGCAACACCCTGGCAAGCATCATTCAGCTTAGCTTGTTAGGCATTCCGGTTGCAGATGCTGCAGACACTGAAGCATTGGAACGTCGTATTCGTGAGCTGGAAAAACGCCTGGAACGCTTTGAGCAAAAAGAAGCGACAGCACCCGCACCAGCTGCAAAAACTGTAAATCCGGAAGTCCAAAAGCTAACCAGCAAAGTTAATACGCTGGAACGTAAACTGGAAATTCAAGATGAAGTTGCCACCAGCAACTTCAGCAAACTGCCAAAATTTGAAGCCGGCAGTAATGGCTTTAAGATTTCATCATCCGATAACAATAATTCCGTACGAATCCGCGCTTCTGTGCAAACCGATGGCCGGTTTTATATGGATGATCACAACAAATCTTTTGGCGCAACTGGCCCAAATGGCATCGCAGACCGCTTTGATCTTAAACAAGCACGGGTCTGGGTTGAAGGTCGTTTGTGGAAGTACATAGATTACAAAATCATGCCGGATTTTGGTGGTGGCAAGCTCACTTTGGCTGATGCTTATTTGGATGCGCATTACTTTCCTTATGCCAGCCTGAGTGTCGGCAAACAAAAAACCCCATTAAGCTTGGAACGTTTGCAAGGAGATGCTGACGGTACTTTTCTGGAACGAGCTTTCCCAACTTACTTAGCCAGCAACCGTGATATTGGCGTGATGCTGCATGGTGAATTTGCTAAACCTGGGTACACCCCTGAGTACGGCGGACCTGTGGATTTCAAAAACTTTATCAGCTATCAAGCCGGTATATTCAATGGTGCTGGCGATAACGGTTCGGTGGATACGGATTTAGGTGATGACAAAGAATTTGTCGGTCGTATTTTTGCACATCCATTTCAACATTCGGGTATCGACTTCCTGGAAGGATTTGGCGTAGGTATCGCTGGATCCATGGAACGCCCGCGTGAACGTATTGCCAACACACTGCCCACTGGCATTGGCAGCAATTCCATCGTCAATAACGCGTCTGCAGTTACCTTATTGGATACTAAAACCAAAACAGATACGGTTGCCGTTTATCAAAATGGCGAACATTACCGTATTTATCCACAAGCTTATTGGTATTCCGGTCCGTTTGGTCTATTAGGCGAATACGTGCTGTCCTCACAGCAATTGTTGGGTAGAGAAGCCAGTAAAGCCGGGGTAACCCAACGTGAAATGCAAATGCGCCAGGATAACAGTGCATGGCAAATTCAAGCTTCTTATGTGCTAACTGGCGAAGATAACACCTTCCAAAGTGTTAAGCCTATTCAAGCTTTTGATCCGGTTAAAGGCAACTGGGGCGCGTTCCAGGTTGCTGCGCGCTGGAGTGAAATGGATATCGATAAAGGCAGTTTTGCTAATTTGGCCGGTGCTAAAAATAGCTTCCGTTTATACGATCCAAGCAAATCGATCAGCTCTGCTCAAGAATGGGCTATCGGCCTTAACTGGTTTCTTAATAGCAACGTTCGCGTTATGGCGGATTATGCTCAAACGCATTTCGAAGGCGGCGGCGGCACTATTTCAAATGGTGTCTGGTCTGGTGGCCATCGACCTACGGAAAAAGTATTCGCAACCCGTTTCCAATTAGTTTTTTAATTTCATTAATCCAGGAGTTTTACTCATGAACCAAAAATTGATTCAAGTGGTTTTTGCTGCGGTACTGTCAATTGCAGCAGCCACTGATGCACGCTCAGCAGAAGTCAATCTGCTTAACGTTTCTTACGACCCAACCCGCGAATTGTATAAAGAATACAATCCGGTATTTGCCAAATATTGGAAAGCGAAAACGGGTAATGATGTCACCATCAATCAGTCACACGGCGGCAGCGGCAAACAGGCGCGTTCCGTACTGGATGGGTTGGAAGCGGATGTAGTGACGCTGGCACTGGCTTACGATATAGATCAGTTATATCAAAAACGTAAATTATTGCCTGAAAACTGGCAAAGTTTATTGCCAGGCAACAGCTCGCCTTATACCTCAACAATTGTATTCGTAGTCCGTAAAGGCAATCCAAAAGCTATTAAAGATTGGGATGATTTGGTTAAGCCCGGCATCAGCCTGGTTACGCCTAATCCTAAAACCTCCGGCGGGGCGCGTTGGAATTACTTGGCTGCCTGGAGTTATGCACTTAAACATAACAACAATTCTGAAGACGCCGCTAAAGAATTTGTTGGCAAGTTTTTTAAAAATGCCTCGGTATTGGACACCGGCGCCCGTGGCTCAACCACCAGTTTTGCTGAACGCGAAATTGGCGACGTGTTGATTACTTGGGAAAACGAAGCTTACTTGGTGTTAAAAGAATTCGGTGCGGATAAATATGAAATCGTCACGCCATCCTTAAGCATTTTAACCGAACCGCCAGTAGCAGTGGTTGAAGACGTGGCGCGTAAACATGGCACGGTTGAAGTGGCTACTGAATATCTAAAATATTTGTACAGTAAAGAAGGTCAGGACATTATCGGTAAAAACTATTACCGTCCAACTGATCCTGAAGTGGCTGCCAAGTATGCCAAGCAGTTTGGTAAATTGGAACTGGTTAAAATTGATGCGCTAGGTGGCTGGACAAAAGTGCAAGAAAAGCATTTTTCCGATGACGGAGTGTTTGACCAAATTTATTTGCAAGGCAAGTAAACCAATTTGAAGAATTTCGGATCATGGCGGCAAGGATGCCAACTCTACACGCCTGATCCGATCCCTTATTGACATCTTGATACTGCCAATATGAGACAAAGTAACATAATGCCGGGCTTTCGCCCTACCCTAGCCTATACCTTGGTTTATTTGGGATTGATTGTATTAATCCCGCTCAGTACCCTGGTGTTGCAAAGCTTTAAACTGGATTGGGAAGGCTATTTACATATTATCGGTGGTCGCCGAGTGCTGTCAGCCTTTAGGGTTAGTTTTACCACAGCGCTGGTTGCAGCGGCAGTGGCCAGTGTGTTTGGTTTTATTATCGCCTGGGTAATGGTCCGTTATCCGTTTAACGGCAAAAAAATTGTTGATGCCTTAATCGATTTACCCTTTGCCTTACCGACAGCCGTGGCTGGTGTGGTATTGGCAACCATATTTCAACCTAGCGGCTGGTTAGGTAAGTTTTTAGTGGATAACTTTGGTATTCAAGTGGCCTTTAAACCACTGGGGATTGTTATCGCCTTAATTTTTATCAGCATTCCATTTGTGGTTCGTACCGTTGAACCGGTACTGGAAGAGTTTGACTCCAGCATGGAAGAAGCTGCCTCAAGTCTAGGAGCCACACGTCTCCAGGTATTTACCAAAATAATCTTCCCCAATATTTTTCCAGCCCTGTTAACCGGTTTTGCTTTGTCGTTTGCCCGTGGTGTGGGTGAATACGGTTCAGTTATCTTTATCGCCGGCAACATGCCTTATGTATCTGAAATCGTTCCATTATTGATTATCACCAAGCTGGAGCAATACGATATTCCTGGCGCTACGGCCATTGCTTTAACCATGCTGGTGATCTCATTCTTGCTGTTGCTGTTTATTAACTTGCTGCAAATGTGGGTACGTAAACGCTCCGGCCAACTGTAGGAAAACAACATGAACGCAATTACCGCACCTGCACCCGCAGCTTCAGAACACGCCCAGCACAAAGCACTAAAAGACCCTGACTGGGTGCGCTGGACACTGACCGCCATAGCGTTAGGTTTTATAGCGCTATTTTTATGCGTGCCCTTGATTTTGATTTTGGTGCAAGCCTTCGCCAAAGGCGTGGACGCTTATTGGGCGGCCCTTATCGATCATGACAATCTGGCCGCCATTCGCTTAACTTTATTAGTCGCATTGACAACAGTGCCATTAAACACGGTGTTCGGCGTAGCGGCCGCTTGGGCCATCACCCGGTTTGAGTTTCGCGGCAAAAGCTTGTTGACTACCTTAATCGATCTGCCATTTTCAGTATCCCCCGTCATCTCCGGTTTGATATTTGTCTTGGTATTTGGCTCGCAAGGCTGGTTTGGAGAATGGCTTTCTGCGCATAACATCAAAGTCATTTTTGCCACACCCGGGATTATTTTAGCCACGGTATTTATTACCTTCCCTTTTGTAGCCAGAGAGCTAATTCCTTTGATGTCCGAATTAGGCAGTGAAGAGGAAGAAGCGGCTTTATCACTGGGTGCCAGTGGCTGGAAGACCTTTTTTCAAATCACCCTGCCCAATATCAAATGGGCGTTGTTATACGGCGTATTGTTATGTAATGCCCGCGCAATGGGTGAATTTGGCGCGGTTTCAGTGGTGTCCGGCCATATCAGAGGCTTAACCAACACCTTGCCGCTGCAAGTGGAAACGACTTATAACGAATATAACTCCGTTGGCGCTTTTGCTGGCGCGTCGATATTAGCAGGCTTGGCCTTGGTCACCTTGGTATTGAAGAGCTTTTTGGAATGGAAACAGGGTCGGCGGCTTTAAGGCATGCAGTGCTGAAGCTTTGTTGAAGACAACCACTGATTACGGATTAATAGTTAACCCGTTCGCAGTAAGCTCAGTCGAACTGCAAAGAAGCAGACCCTCGACAGGCTCGGGATGAACGGTATCTAGTTAGCTCTTAATTTGCACTTACCAAAAACCAGTCGCTACACGAATAAATAAAGAGACAAAACCATGAGCATTATCGTTACTAACATTAAAAAGAATTTCGGCCACTTTGCGGCCCTGGATAATATCAACCTGGAAATTCCAGAGGGTGAATTAGTCGCATTGCTCGGCCCTTCCGGTTGCGGAAAAACCACCTTGCTACGCGTTATCGCTGGTCTTGAACAAGCTGATTCCGGCCGGGTATTGCTAAACGGGCAGGACATTACCGAAAAACACGCCAGCCACCGTGGCATTGGCTTTGTTTTCCAACATTACGCCTTATTCCGGCATATGACTGTACTGGATAACATCGCTTTTGGCCTGCGAGTAAAGCCAAAAGAGCTGCGGCCATCCGAAGCGGTTATCGTTAAAAAAGCCCATGCGCTATTGGATTTAGTACAGTTGGATTGGCTGCATGATCGTTTTCCGGATCAACTGTCCGGCGGACAGCGCCAGCGTATCGCCTTGGCACGCGCTTTAGCCGTTGAACCATCCGTGTTATTACTGGATGAACCCTTCGGCGCGTTGGATGCCAGTGTTCGTAAGGATTTACGGCAATGGTTGCGAAATCTGCATAAAGAATTGCATGTCACCAGCATTTTTGTAACCCATGACCAGGAAGAAGCCATGGAAGTTGCCAGCCAAGTGGTGGTGTTAAATAAAGGTAAAATTGAACAACAAGGCGCTCCGAGCGATATTTATGATCATCCTGCAAATGCCTTTGTCTCGCGCTTTATTGGCCAAACCAATGTGTTCAGTGCGGATCAAATTGATACCACGTGGCTAAAATCAACCGGCTTAACGCTGACATCCACGGATGATAAGGTGGCACATATCCATATCCGGCCGCATGATATTGAAATATTTAAGTCCGTTGATCACAACAAAGCGTCTGCCACCCTAAAAGACTGGCAACATTTGGGAGCCTTGATAAGAATTGAATTGATTAAACATGACAATAGCAAAGGCGAAACAGTCGTATTAGCCGAAATGCCGAATGAGCAATTTAAGCGCTTGCAGTTAAGCAAGGGCGATAAAGTTGACTTGCGGATTAGGCAGGCGCATTGGTTTCATTGATTTGCATGCCAGTTATCGAGCATAACATATACACACAAATAACTATTTAGCGTTTAAATTAGGTGCGACAAGTCGCACCTAAATGCGCACCTAACCATTACTGCCCGCTATAAACAAAATCCCCTGATCGAAGTCGTTCAAATCCTTCAAACCAGACGGTTAAACATACAAGCGAATTGCCTGTAAGGCCTAGTAAAATCGATTATTTACTAACCCACCTATAATCGAAAAAAAATCCTAATATTTGACGCGTTAGATTACATTCCATATAAAACACAACTATTATGTTAGGGGTGATTTTGCAGAATTTTATTCGGAAGCTCTGATACCCATGGTGCCAAATAGTCTAGTTTATGAAGAAAAGTAGTTTAATTATTATAGCGTTAGCTATTTTTGCCGTTTCATTCGGTGGCACGAGATTCTACCAATACGCTATGCCTGTCGATTTTTTCTCAAATCTGCCTTATTCAAATATTCTTTTATTTATCAACAGCCTGTTTATTTTTGTTGTAGCAGTTGTCTATTTTAGAAATCAAGTTCTAAAGCGCCCTCAAGGTAAACGTCTAACCGATAAAACCACGGCTTTGCCTACAGACGAACAACTGCTCATTGAACAATTCCCCAATTTTCTGTGTTTAAAAGATAAAGATGGCCGATGGTTGAAGGCCAGTCGTACTTATCTGGACAGCTTTAACATACAAAGCATGGATTATGTAGGTAAAACCGATTTAGAACTGGCCAAAAATCCCAATAGCAATGCCCAGGCATTAACCGCCAGCGCAACCCTGGATAAAAGCACCTGGCATCTTAAGCAACAAATGAAAGAAACCAGAACTGTATCAAAATGGGATGATACACATAAAATCCTGGAGGTGACCAGAACCCCCATTTTTGATATTTACCAAGATAAACTCAATCTCATTATCACCGGCTGTTTTATCGACCAGAATGATCAGGCTAAAGCCAAATCAGAATTGATTCAGTCGGCCTTTAATCTTTGCCATTTGAGCTTTGTATTTTTAGATGCCGATTTTAATATTTGTGAAGCCAACGCCGCCTTTTCCGTATTAACTGGCTACTCTGCGACAGAAATGGCAGGACAACATTTATCCTGCATTTTGGATGGCACGGATCACAACCAGTTTGATCCGACCCATGCCGATTTCTTTAAAACCAAAGGCAAGCTACTTTGGTCTGGGGAGTTGGAATGTCGACCTAAAGATAAACAAGTTTTTCCGATACAGCTTGATATAACCACTATCAATAAAGACAACAAAACCAGTTATTTTGTTAGCTTGGTTGATATTACCCGTCAAAAACAGGCAGAAAAACGCATTATGCAAATCGCTCATTACGACGATTTGACCGGCCTGGTTAATCGAGTCGTATTTTTTGATCGTTTAACCCAATATTTATCGGCATCCAAACGCCATAAACTGCATGCGGTTATCTTTTTTATAGATTTGGATCGTTTTAAAGCAGTTAATGATTCACTTGGCCATGATGCCGGTGACGAACTTTTAAAAGAAGTCGCAAAAAGACTACAAGCTATTGTGCGTAAAGAAGATGTGGTTGCGCGCCTTAGTGGGGACGAATTTGCGCTATTGTTGTTAAATGAAAAATCGCATGAAAAAGCCATTTACTCGGCCTCCATGATTGCAGAAAAAATCATCCAAAAATTATCTGAAGTCTTTTATATTCAGCGCAGAGAAGTTTTTATCGGCTCCAGTTTGGGTATCTCCATTTATCCGGAAGACGGCGCTTCTGCTGAGGTTCTGTTAAAACATGCCGATCTGGCCATGTATGTCGCAAAGAATCAGGGCCGCAATAATTACAAATTTTATAACAAAGATTTTACCCTGGCGACGCAAGATCGTATTGCCATGGAATTGGACCTGCGGAAAGCATTGGGTAAAAATGAATTAATGCTCTATTACCAGCCACAATATGACGCGCGCAGCCGAGAAATTTGCGGCGCTGAGGTGCTAGTCCGCTGGATTCAACGCTCCTCTGGACAGGACAAAATGATCCCGCCCGATTATTTTATTCCCATTGCCGAAGACACCGGTCTGATTGTTAAAATCGGCAAATGGATTTTGGAAACCGCCTGCGTGCAGTTAAAAACCTGGATAAATGACGGATACCCGTTGCGGCAGTTATCTGTAAATATTTCTGCCAGACAATTTTTAGACCCCAACTTCATGCAAATTGTGGAGCACGCCTTAAAACAAGCCGATTTAGCACCAGAACATCTGGAACTTGAAATTACCGAATCCATGTTAATTGGCGATACTAAACGTATTGAATTACAGCTCCAGCGCCTGAAAAAAATGGGCATCAAAATCGCACTGGATGATTTCGGTACCGGCTATTCTTCATTATCCTATCTAAAAAACTTCCCGATTGACGTTTTAAAAATTGATCAATCTTTTATCAGAGAAATGACCATAGAATCCAAAGATGCCAGAATTGCCTGCGCGATTATTGATATGGGTCATTCACTAGGCCAAAAAATTGTGGCCGAAGGCGTGGAAACAGAGGAACAACTGATGTTTTTAACCCATCGAGATTGCGATATTATCCAAGGCTATTACTTTAGCCAGCCGCTGCCCGGCTTTAAAATGATCACCCTGCTCCGTGCTGAGCTGGATGGGTTAGGTGCCGGCAAGAAACAACCTAAAAATCTGTTTGACTGATTGCTTACTTACATTAATGTAAGAGTAAAAACCCCAGGCAGGAACGAATTCTTCCGCCCTGTCTTCCAATGCAAAAACCAAAAGGCGTAATATCGCCACTACACAAATAACGCTAAATTAATTTTGAAATCAAAATAAGCGGCTTAATTAAAGCGCTTTATTGATACGCAGTTTATACTTTAAATAACAATTAGTTACACAAAATTAATCTAGTTTACTTCACTATTACCAAGTTTTTTTGTAAGTTTTTGGTGCATTAATCAGTTATCTATTGACTAATGCACAAAAAAGTTGTCAATTAGTCAACAGTTCTAATAAAAACACCTTTGTTATCATCTTGCCAAGCCGATGTAACTGCTTGGATGACAAGTAACAAATGAGCCACTTGACGCTGCTTAATTTTGATCATTAAGACGAACAGTCCGTCCTTCATCAGCCGCACCATGTTCACGTAAATCGGCTTTACAGGACGAACAGTGATGGGTTAGTCGCAACCTTGGGGGTGCAGATGTCCATGCGACATGCCAACGTAATCGGTTGCTTTTACTGTACGATAAATTCGCCTGTTAACTATTCAAAACTCTGTTTTGGCTGAATATTTACAGAAATGATTGCGATACCTTACAAAGACTCATAGCAGGCATTGAGTCTGCACAATAAGAATTGTAACTATTCAGGGTTTTCGGTGTAAGGATTGAAGTCATCGGCCTTTGGGCATTCGCGTTGGTAGACAAGGTGAATGAATTCGCCCCTGCCTCCGAGTTAAAACCTGTTTACGCTGAGTTATTACTAAGAATTTTGTTCTGTCGTCAAAGCTTAAAATACTGACTAATACAAGCTGAGTTACCTGGTTTGGTAAGCTAAGGCGATTTTTATCATCTTGAGGAGTATTGTCATGAATAGCACTGTTGCAAGCTGGTTGAATAAATCCCGTGAAGAACTCGATGAAATTTATCGCAACGCCAGACCCGGCGACATTCCCAGTGGAGATACCCAAGGCACGGCCATTTTGGCTGGCTCCATATTCTCAAAGATTGTGGCCTTGCTGGCGCGCACGTTACTTTGGCAGGGCAAGGTGTTTGATCTGTTTTGTCCGCGAGGTGATGCAGGCATATTGGTAAACAAAATCACACCGTTCAGCCTGACATTTATTGTGGCCAAGGTTTACCGTGACACAAGTTGGCTGGATGGCAGAGACACCATTGTAATTGATTATTCCAAGACATCGTTTGTGGCTAAAGTCATCCGCGACGAAATTAGAGAAATCGAACCCGGCGTTTATCTGGGCAAGGTTTGGTGGGGGAAAAAACGCATTTTAGATTTTGCTTTAACCAAAACCAACACTGACTAACTAGCACTTAACGCGTCACTGGAGGTAGCCACTATGAAACCTCAGTCCACTTTTATGATCTGCGCCGCTATACGCGATGGTCAACTGGAAAGCTTGCGTAACTTGTTGACCACAATGAACATTGGTCACAAAAAAAACGGCTTGGTTAACCCCGATAACCTGCTATTTCCGTTTAGCCGATTTCCTTGTCTGCATGTGGCGCGGTTTGTGATTATTGAAGCAACCACGGCCGATGATATCAAAGCCTTTGGCTTAGAACCCATACCCTGGCCGCCTACGCTGGCTTTTCTCGGAGATATTGACGGTGATCGGGATGACTTTTTCGATCAACTGATTGAACAGGCAGAGCAAGGTTTAACGCAAATCTTCTCATTTTGCATCGGTTTTCCCGATGCCAACAGCAATCCACTAAAACACTGGCTGCAAACCCATGATGTAGAGCCCGATGCCAATTATGTTAACTGGCTGGGCCGCACCGTTAAACAAGTTCATGAAGAACATGCCTTGCATCAATTATTAAAGAACTATCTGCCAAAAGCTATTGATGAAGTGAGTCATAACACCACCAGCCCGCTCAGCTTGCAACAGCAGTTGCGCCAAAGTCTGTTGTCTTTCGTGGAACTGGAAAAGCAGGCTGGCCGATTAATTTTATCCGCACCAGAGTGCACGCCTGGTCGCTGGCAGCTTAGAAATCTACTGCACAAATTCGGTGTGCCGATTATCCTGTTGCTGCTGTCGTCAGTGCTATTGCTGATAGCACCGTTTTTCCTGCTACGCATACGCATGCTGGAACAATCTGATCCTGAGTTATTTATTCGACCATCGCGCGAGCATATCCAACAGCTGTCAGCGCAAGAAGATTGGTACGTAACCAATCAGTTTAATGTGTTCGGCTACGTTAAACCCGGGCTGGTTAGATTATTAACCTTCAAGTTTATTTTGCTGCTCACCAACTACATCGCCCGACATATCTACACACACGGCTTTTTAACCCGCATTAAAACCATCCATTTTGCCCGCTGGGTATTTATGGATGATAACCGCAGGGTTTACTTTGCCAGCAATTACGATGGCAGTCATGAAAGCTATATGGATGACTTTATCAACAAAGTTGGCTGGGGGTTAAATCTGGCTTTTGGTAACGGCATTGGTTATCCCAAAACACGCTGGCTGATTAAAGAAGGCGCGGCACGCGAGCATCAATTTAAATATTCGCAACGTCGACATCAATTTCCTTCTGAAGTTTGGTACAAAGCCTATCCGGATTTATCTGCCACAGATTTAGCACGAAACCATCGAATCAGGCTTGGTTTAGAAGTTCGTCAGGCTAGTGATGCTGATATTAGTGAATGGCTAAGCCTAATCTAACGCTAAGGAGTCATGGCAATGAAAAATTCCGGCGATTTTGAATATGATGATTTACAAGGGTTAGTTCGATTTGGTTATGGCAAGTTGCCCGAGACTTGTTTTCTGTTGTTAAACATAGTGGATGCCGCTGCCGCTAAACAGTGGTTAAGCAAGCTGCCGATCAGTAATGCCGTGCACATTAATCCACCACCAAAAACGGCCGCGCACATTGCCTTTACTGCGGCTGGTCTGCATCAGCTGGGCTTAACGAATGCGGTTATTGAGGATTTTCCGGATGAGTTTATTGTGGGTATGGCTGGCGATGAAAGCCGTTCCCGCCGGTTGGGTGATATTGGCGAAAATGCGCCGTCTGGTTGGCTTTGGGGTGGCAATGCCAACAATCAACCGCATCTGTTATTGCTGCTTTATGCAGAACAAAATGGCATCAACAACTGGCGTAAAACGGTTGAAGACAGTCATTTTGCAGCGGCTTTTAAGTTGCTTAAGGAATTACCCACCGCCGATTTTCGTAACGAAGAACCGTTTGGCTTTGCTGACGGCATCAGCCAGCCCGAAATTGATTGGACGCGCCAGCAAAGCACCGATGATCATCAGCGTGATAGTTATTCCAACTTACTGGCAATAGGTGAGATTTTATTGGGTTATCCTAATGAATACAGTCAATACAACCCAAGACCGTTGTTTAACCCGCAAACAGAGCCCGCTGCTGCGGTTTTACCCAATGCCGAAGACCAGCCAACCCTGAAAGACTTTGGCCGTAATGGTAGTTTTCTGGTGCTGCGCCACCTGGAACAGGACGTGCCAAAATTCTGGCAGTTTGTTGATAAAGCCAGCGGTCTTGATGCTACTAAACGCCAGCAATTGGCAGCGGCAATGGTGGGCAGAAACCTGGATGGAACGCCATTGGTTGCTGAGTCTAAAGAAGCTATTCCCGGTATCGACAGCACTGATCACAATAATCACTTTACTTACAACGACGACACCCAAGGCCGAAAGTGCCCGATTAGCGCGCATGTACGCAGATCAAATCCGCGCACTGGCGACATGACGTCAGGGCAAAGCAACTGGCTAACCCGTTTTTTTAAAATCCTGGGTTTTTGCAATAAGCGACCTGATGATGATTTAGTCGCCTCGTCGCGTTTTCATAGATTATTGCGGCGTGGCCGCAGTTATGGCCCCGTGTTAACGCCCGATGCCGCGGTAAAAGCCGATGCGCTAATTGCTGAACGCGGCCTGCAGTTTATGTGTCTGGTCGGCAATATTTCCCGACAATTTGAATTTGTACAAAACGCTTGGGTGATTAACAGTAAATTCGGCGGCTTACAACTGGAGCAAGATCCCTTATTGGGAAATCGACATGCTTTATACAGCGGTGATAGCACGGATAATTTTAATCGTCCTGATTCATCCGGCCTTACTCAAAAAACCTGCGCCTTGCCACAATTTATAACCGTGCGCGGCGGCGGATATTTTTTTATGCCTGGGCTGCGCGCCATTAAATATCTGGCAGCCTTACCTAACCCTGGGAGCGGTAAAGTGTCATGACTATCAAGACCCGAATCCTGAAAACACTCCATTGGTTTTTACTTAAAATCTTACACTTCGAACGCCGTTTAGAGCCTTGGTTTAGGCCACAATGGAATGCTTTGTTTCGGGAACCCAGCGTGCGGTTTGTGCAGTTTTTAATCAATCTGACTCGAAAAAATCAAGGCCTGAAACTGGCGGAAGAACATATTGATCCTGATGAAGAAGCCAGCCTGGACAAAATTATCGACCAGATGGCCGACCAAATGCGCAGTCGATTTAAACCAGGTGGCTATGAACGTGGCGGCAATACCAAAACGCATGGCGTATTGAAAGCAACCGTGACCATTCGTGACGACCTACCCGAAAATTTACGCAAAGGCGTGTTTGCTACTGCGCGTAGTTATCCGGCTTATGTGCGGTACGCAGGGCCAGGGCCGGATGTGCCAGCAGATATTGAAGATGTTGGTTTTTTAAGCATGTCGGTCAAACTAATGGGCGTGCCGGGTGCAAAACTTTGGGATGAAGAAAAATACACGCAGGACATAATCACCACCAGTGGCGGCCCCACCTTCGTTACGCCCAACAGCCGCGAGAACGTAAAGTTACAGTATTGGAGTTTGCAACGCATGGCCTTGTATTACTTCATCAATCCGTTTGACCACCATTTTCGGGACATGATGATGCAAAGCCTTTTTAATGAAACCGAACACAATCCGCTGGGGGCGCGGTATTGGAGTTGTACACCGTATTTGCTGGGCGAAGGCCAGGCCGTGATGTATTCATTTGTGCCAAAAACCAAAGTGGAAACCCACATACCCGGCTTGCCATTTGGCAAAGTGCCATTCAATTATCTGCGCGAAAACATGATTAAAACCCTGAATCAAACTGACGTGGAGTTTGATTTGATGGTGCAAGTACAAACCGACCCGCACTTAATGCCTATTGAAGACAGCTCCGTGCGCTGGCCGGAAACCCTATCGCCATTTATTCCAGTGGCCACCGTACATATTCCTAAACAACAGTTTGAATCGCCAGCGCTAATTGAATTTACCAAACGCCTAAAAATGAATCCTTGGCATTGTTTGCCGGAACATAGACCGTTAGGCAATTTAAACCGTGCGCGGCGGCGCTTGTATTTTGAGCTGTCCAAGTTTCGGCAGCAGATGAATCAAACTACCCATGTTGAGCCTACGGGGGATGAGGTTTTTTAAGCAAGGTAATTTTAGATCCGTAGGGTGGGCAACGCTTTTCTGCCCACCAAATAAATGCACGATGCTAAACGGTGGGCAAAAAAGCCTGCCCACCCTACAAAAGCTTGTTTTACCAGTTGTACCGAAATCACCTCGTAACCAGGCGATTTTTTGAAATGATTTAATGAATCAAAATTCAACGGGGGTCAGAAATGAAAACAATAAAAACACCTTTAGCTGCCGGTTTACTACTTGGGCTTGCTTTTATCAGCCAAAGCAGTTGGGCTACCTTCGATACCAAACCCTGCAACCTTGGACAAGTTGGTAAAGTCATTGATGAAGCCAAGTGTGCAGGCCGAACGCCGGAGAGCTTGCCGGGTGCCGATGAGGATTATTTTCAGGATATGGACAATGGCTTTACCAAAAAACCTGACACTGTTGCAGCAGAATTAGCGCCTTATCTGCCTGGAATTACGCCGGCAGATGCGGTTAAACGCATGGCAATCGGCCGTAATAACTGGATAGTTTGGACGGCGGGCAATGATCGTTTATGGGATAAGCTGGGTTACGATAGCCGTGGTAATCTGGACTTTTTAAAATCCTTATCCAATCATCCCAGTTTACAATTTAGCCGTGATAACCGCTGGCATTATTTAGGCTTAATTAATGAACCCTGTTTTGAAAAAACCACTAAACCGCGTGCGGACCGGTTTGGATTATGGCTGGACGAGCGTACAAAAGATTGTCCAAAAGATCCGTTTGAAAATGAGCAAAAATATCCCGGTATAAAGATTGGCGCCAGAGGTAAAAATATTCCGGAAGGCTCCTATTACGGCTATGCCACTGGTGTTGTTGGTCTGCGTTTATTTCCCAATCCGGCTTTTGATGAAAAGGCCCAAAAACATTGGGACCCAGAAAGGTTTTACAACGATCCCAGTTATTACAATGACAAAAACCTAATCCGGCCTTACCGCGTTGGCATGTCCTGCGGCTTCTGCCATGTGGGGCCAAACCCAACCAACCCGCCGAAGGATCCTGAACATCCCAAATGGGAAAATCTTAGCTCCAATCCTGGTGCGCAGTATTTTTGGATAGACCGGATTTTTATTTGGGATGGCGACCATACCAGCTTTCCATATCAGCTATTCCATACCTCACGCCCAGGCGCATTGGATACTTCGTTAGTTTCCAGTGATTACATCAATAATCCCCGTACCATGAATGCGGTTTACAATCTTGGCGCTAGATTGGCCAATGCGAAAAAATTTGGCATGGAAAAGTTAACCGGCGGCAATGTTGACAATAAACAGCTGAATGAATACGCACCGCCAGGCAGTCCATTAAATGATTTTTTTACTGCACCGGATACCGTGTTTACGCCACGCGTACTTAAAGATGGCTCTGATTCGGTGGGCGCGTTAGGTGCGTTAAACCGTGTTTATGTCAATATTGGTTTGTTTAGCGAAGAATGGACTGAGCATTTTAATCCGTTGTTAGGTGGCAAACCAATTACGCCGATTTCTATTAAAACCGCACGCCAAAACTCCTCCTATTGGCAAGCCAATGAAAGCCAAACGCCTAATTTGGCCTTGTTTTTTCTAGCCTCCGCCAAACCGGATTATTTAAAAAATGCGCCCAACGGCGATAAGCATCTTTCAAATGATGCTGCCGTATTAACCCGTGGCAAGACGGTTTTTGCCGAAACCTGCGCTCGTTGCCACTCCAGCAAACTGCCGGAAAAAGCTTACACATTTTTTCCCAATGGCTGTGTTGGTAAAGATTATCTGACGTGCTGGAACAAGTATTGGGATTACGCGGGTACGGATGAATTCAAAACGGCCATGAAAGACATTGTCATGAAAGATGACTTCTTAAAGGACAATTACTTATCAACCGAATTGCGCGTGCCAGTCACCTTATTGGAAACCAATGCTTGTAGCCCGTTGGCCACCAACGCCATTGAAGGCAATATCTGGAATGATTTTTCATCAAAATCATATAAAAGCTTGCCGTCAGTTGGCCAATATACCGTACACAATCCATTTACCGGTAAACCCTGGGCTTATGACATGCCAGCTGGCGGGCGCGGTTATACACGTCCGGCTTCGTTAATCAGCGTGTGGTCAACTGCACCGTTCCTGCTTAACAATACCGTGGGGGATTTTAATCCCAGCCCTGCGGTTGAGGACAGATTGCAATCCTTTAACAGTTCTATTGAGCAAATGTTATGGCCGGAAAAACGCAAAGGCAATCTGCAATATCAAACAGCCAACGGCAAGATGCTGCCAGGATGGGTGGATAGAACCAGCGAAACCAGCTACTTAAGAGTGCCATCCGGTTATCTGCCCAAATTACTGGATAAGCTGCTGAGCATTATTGATGACGGCAAATTTAAAGGCGAACAAGGTCTGGAGATAGGCCCAATCCCCAAAGGTACGCCAATCAACTTTTTAAGCAATATTGATTTGGATAAACGGGATGGCATTATCGACAGAATTAAACACGATGAACAATTGTTGGCTTTATTGATCAAAATTAAACTGGATTTAAGGGCATTGCCTAAAAATGCCACTGATGAAGACGCCGCCAAAGTCTTTCAAAATCTGATTGACCCGCTGATTAAAAACAGCAAATGCCCGGATTATGTGGTTAACCGTGGTCATTATTTTGGAACCGATTACTACCAAAATGCCAGTAAAGAACCTGGCTTGAGTGATAGCGATAAAAAGGCGTTGATTGAGTTTTTGAAAACGTTGTAGATGTGCTTTTTACAGAGTGGGTTGGTCACGTAAGAATGATTTTGTGAGCATCCCTAAGTAAAGATGTATAGCTAATTCAAAACTTGAGTTCGAGATTTGATGAGCATCTGAATTAGAAAAGTACGTCATACCCGCAAGGAAGCGGGTATCCAGTCCCATGGATGGTGATCTCAAATACCTCCCTGTATTCTGGATTCCGGCAATCCCTGCCGGAAAGACGGCTTTTAAAAACAGCGGCACGCTTTTACTTATCGTTTAAATACGAATAGCCAACCACAAATAACCCAATATGCCCAATAATTAAATGGCCGTTATTAAGGAGTAAATACATGGGGCACGAGTATGAATATATCGTTGTCGGCTCTGGGGCTGGTGGTGGCACTGTAGCCGCCAGATTGGCTGAGCAAGGTAAAACAGTACTGGTACTGGAAGCAGGTGGCGATCCGCGCTTGCTGAAAGGCGATAACCTGTCTTATCCAAATGAGCAGCGCCTGCCTGATGATTACGATGTGCCCGTTTTTCATACCTTTTCTACTGAAAACGCCGCCCTGCGCTGGGATTACTTTGTGCGTCATTACGCTAATGAAGAAACCCAAAAAAAAGATTGGAAATATCTGCCTGAACAACAAGGTGTACTTTACCCAAGAGCCGGCTGTTTAGGCGGTTGCACAGCGCACAATGCCATGATGACGGTGTATCCGCACAATGCCGACTGGGATGACATTGCCGAACTAACCGGCGATTCAACCTGGAAAGCCGATACCATGCGTAAGTATTTTGAGCGCATGGAAAACTGCCACTATCGCTGGCTGGATCGTTTTCTGGCCAAATTGGGCATCAACCCATCCCGTCATGGCTGGAATGGCTGGTTTCAGACTGAAGTGGCATTGCCGATGAAGGCACTGCACAAAGACAAAAAACTCGTATCCATAATTAAATATTCCGCATTAAACGCAGCCCTATTATTACCCCCCAGTTGGAGAAGATTTAAAGCATTCTTGTTTAGTTTGGTTAAACGGATCAATCCATTAGATCCAAATGACTGGTGGTTTGTGCAAGGCAACACTGAAGGCCTTTGTTTGCCAACGCTAGCCACTAAAAAAGGTAAGCGACACAGTACGCGTGAACGTTTATTAGATGTACAAGCAAAATTCCCCGAGCGATTAACCATCGAGCTCAACGCACTGGTAACCAAAGTTATTTTGGATGAAAACAACCGCGCAACCGGGGTTGAATATCTGCAAGGAGAACAACTTTACAAAGCCCATGCCCAGCCAAGCAATAGTCCAGGGAAACTCTGTAGCGTTTACGCATCCAAAGAAATCATACTGGCTGGCGGCGCTTTCAACACCCCGCAATTACTTATGCTTTCTGGCATAGGCCCAAAGGATGAGTTAAGCAAGCACCAGATTCCAGTAAAAATTAACTTGCCCGGCGTGGGTAAAAACCTGCAAGACCGTTATGAAGTGGGCGTAGTTAATCGCATGAGAACTGATTGGCTCTCGCTTAAAGGCGCAACTTACAGCCGTGGCGATAGTCAGTATGAAGAATGGCGAAAACATCATAAAGGCGTTTATACCACCAATGGTGCCATATTGGCTGTCATCAAGCGTTCGTTTGAAGAATTACCGTTACCAGACTTGTTTTGTTTTGCTTTGTTGGGTGACTTTAGGGGGTATTTTCCAAAATATTCCACCCTGATTAAAGAAAGTACCGACTACTTAACCTGGGCGGTGCTGAAAGCTCATACCTTAAATCGCGCTGGCGAAGTGACCTTGGCTTCTAACGATCCGCGCGACAAACCGCACATCAACTTCCGGTACTTTGAAGAAGGGAGCGACCAATCAGGACAAGATCTGGAGGCGGTTGTTGAAGGAATTAGATTTGTGCGCCAAATATGCAAACCGTTGTTTCATTTAAAGTTACTGGTGGATGAAGAACTACCAGGCTACCACATCCATACTGATCAACAGTTACGCGACTATGTCCGAAACAACGCCTGGGGTCATCACGCATCCTGCACGTGTGCCATTGGCAATGATAACGACCCTATGGCCGTATTGGATAGCAATTTTAATGTGCGGGGCGCTACTGGATTGCGTGTAGTTGACGCATCTGTTTTCCCGCGAGTGCCGGGGTTTTTTATAGTCTCTTCGATATATATGATCGCCGAAAAGGCGGCCGATGTGATTTTAGGGGTTGATTAAAATTATTAAAGCAAGCCCTTTAACCGACAGTGGGACAGTTACTGTATACAGTGCCGTACCGGATAAGAACTCAACGCTATCCAGATAGCGGTTTACCAGTATTCAAACCAGCTTATAAAGTCGAATTTCAAAAAACCTATCCCTCTATAAATTGATGCCTATCATGCAAACTTAGGTCGTTTTTTGGTGCATTTTGCAGTATCTGCCCCGTTATACCCACAACCATGATATCAGTCTAACTTAATACCCTTGCCCATCACCCAAAGCCAACAGATTTGCGCAAATACAGTTCAGCTAACTTTATAAGCTAACAAACCAAGACAAATGTAGCTGTTTAATTGAACCACTTTCTAGCGGCTAAGTTATTGTTTATTAATTCTCTGTAAAGTCCGGACTGATCCGTTTAAGACGTAATTATAGCTATCAGCAGGCGTGGCCGTATGCACGCAACATGCGCTTTATAAAAAATACGCTAACAAAAGTTTAAATAATGGCTAAACTTATCTTCTAAGTAATTATTGAGAATAACATCACAAAGTCAGTATTCTTATATGCTACAGGTTTTTACTTGTAGCCGCTTAGCTACGGCGTATGTGCAACCTTATCGTAAGTCAAATTTAATTAATTCTAATAAAAATATATGGGCCAGAACAATGCCAACACCACCAATTAGCATCACACCATTAGCATCAACTAACTCCACTGACGCGTTAGCACTTGCCAATACCATCATGGGCACGGGCGTAACAGTCACCAGTGCCACCATTGGCGGTACGGCAGCGCAAGCGGGTACATTTTCCGGTGCCATAGCCAGTAGTTCGCCGGCATGGACTACGATTGATAGTGGCGCGGTATTTTCTACGGGTAATGCGACTGGTCTTACTGGTGCAACCTCTGGTAACAGAAGTACCGATATTGCATCCAGTTTGGATAACGATGCTAAATTTAATGTTCTCGCCAACGGCCACGGATCACACGATGTAAGCTATATTGACATAACTTTCGTCCCAACCAACAGTCATCTAACTATACAATTTCTCTTTGGTTCGGAGGAATACAACGAATATGTATATAGCAGCGTAAGTGATGCAATTGGCATTTGGGTCAACAACACTAATATTGCCCTGACTCCAGAGGGCAAACCAATATCCATCGATACAGTTAATCAAGCTGGCACTTACACTCCGTCGCAAGGTACACCAGGCCCTTCCGCCGCGCCCTCATTGTACGTTAATAATTCCTCGAGTACCTATAATACACCGATGGATGGGCTCACCCGAACCTTGGGAGCTTCCGTAGCGGTCAATCCAGGTGTCGCAAACACTATCCGTATAGGGATTGCAGATGTTGGCGATGGTGTCTATGATTCTTGGCTACTGGTTAAGGCTGACAGCGTTCAAACCAGCACTGTCGCGTTTAACGACAATGTGGTTACGCCCGTAAACACGGATGTCACCATCGACGTTACAGCCAACGATTTTACTGACAGTGGCAATCCGTTAACCACTATCGCGATTGCAGACCAAACTGCCGTTGTAAACACACCCATTACGCTGGCTTCCGGTGCCACAGTCACCTTGCAATCTGATGGCACAATTCTTTACCAACCCGTCACAAACAGCACAGCCAACGATTTGTTTGGTTACACCGTTTCTGATGGCGCAGGCAATACTTCCACTGGCTATGTGAACGTAGCAGTTGGTCTTACTGGCCCTGTTGTCACAAGTCAGACGACTACCGACACCACTCCTGTGATTAGCGGAACCACCAGTACTGGAGCAGCGCTTAATTCCGGTGAAGTGATGAAAGTCATCGTCAACGGTGCCACGTATACCGTTGTACCTGACAGCTCCGGTAACTGGTCAGTTGACTTAGGTTCAGCAACACCCAGCAGCGGCTCTTTAACACCGTTAAGCACTGGCACCTACGATGTCACTGCCACCGTTACTCATGGCACTTCAGTCGCTGTCGATAACACCCACAGTGAATTGATCATTGGCTCTAGTGCGCCGGTTGCACCAACCGTTCATAGTCAGAACACCAACGATACCACACCCGTTATTACAGGCACTATCGGCGGCGGGACTGCCCTGCTCAGTGGCGAAGTGTTGACGGTAACGGTGAGTGGAGCCACGTATACCGTTACACCTGATTCATCTGGCAACTGGTCGGTGGATTTAGGTGCGGCGACACCCACTAGCGGCACTTTAACACCATTATCCAATGGCACTTACTCGGTTACGGCTACTGTTACCAATAGCGGAAGTACCGCTACTTCGGATGGCACCAGCAACGAGTTGATTATCGATACCGTTGCACCTGCCGCACCCACTGTTGCCAGCCAAACCACCAACGACACAACACCGGTTATCACCGGCACGATCGGCGGCGGCACAACCTTGGGCAGCGGTGAAGTGCTAACCGTGACGGTTAGCGGAGCAACTTACACAGTTACGCCAAACTCATCCGGCAACTGGTCTCTGGATTTAGGCAGTGCAACGCCCACCAGCGGCACTTTAACACCGTTAGCCAACGGCACCTACGCTGTCACAGCCACTATCACCGATGCCGCTGGCAATGCCACGTCAGACGGCACCAGCAATGAACTAATTATCGATACCGTTGCACCTGCCGCACCCACCGTTGCCAGCCAAACCACCAACGACACAACACCGGTTATCACCGGCACGATCGGCGGCGGCACAACCTTAGGTAGCGGTGAAGTGCTAACCGTGACGGTTAGCGGAGCAACTTACACGGTTACGCCGGACTCATCCGGTAACTGGTCGCTGGATTTAGGCAGTGCAACGCCCACCAGCGGCACTTTAACACCGTTAGCCAACGGCACCTACGCTGTCACAGCCACGGTCACCGATGCCGCTGGCAATGCCACGTCAGACGGCACCAGCAATGAACTGATTATCGATACCGTTGCACCTGCCGCACCCACCGTTGCCAGCCAGACCACCAACGACACAACACCGGTTATCACCGGCACGATCGGTGGCGGCACAGCCTTAGGCAGTGGTGAAGCGCTGACAGTCACGGTTAGCGGAGCAACTTACACAGTTACGCCGGACTCATCCGGCAACTGGTCTCTGGATTTAGGCAGTGCAACGCCCACCAGCGGCACTTTAACACCGTTAGCCAACGGCACCTACGCTGTCACAGCCACGGTCATCGATGCCGCTGGCAATGCCACATCAGACGGCACCAGCAATGAACTGATTATCGATACCGTTGCACCTGCCGCACCCACCGTTACCAGCCAAACCACCAACGACACAACACCGGTTATCACCGGTACGATCGGCGGCGGCACAACCTTGGGTAGCGGTGAAGTGCTAACCGTGACGGTTAGCGGAGCAACTTACACGGTTACGCCGGACTCATCCGGCAACTGGTCACTGGATTTAGGCAGTGCAACGCCTACCAGCGGCACTTTAACGCCTTTAGCAGACGGCCTCTACCCGGTAAATGCAACCATCACCGATGCAGCTGGTAATGCTACTTCGGACGGAACCAGCAACGAGCTGATTATCGATACGGTGGTGACGACTATCAGCAGCCCAAGCGTTAGTGAAGCATCACCTTATGCAGTATTTACAGTTACCGGTAGTATTGGTCGCGAGGTCAGTTTGGCATTGGCAAATGGCAGTGCAACCGGTAACGGAACAGACTTTGGATCATCGACACCCGCCAATCTACAATACTCATTAGATAGCGGTAATACTTGGCATGATTACATTAGCACGGTGACGTTTACAGGCACTGCCATTTTGGCACGTACACCGCTGACCAATGATGCGACATATGAAGGTGCCGAAACCTTTACTCTAACTGCTACACCTTCATTGGGCAGCGTAGTGGTCGGCACGGCAACCATTCATGATGATGGTACTGGCACGATCTACAACGCCAACGGCACAGTTAACGCCAGCGCCACGCCTGACAACGATACACCGGCTGTCAGCATGAGCTCAGTCACTGTCAGCGAGACCTCACCCTATGCCGTAGTGCAAGTCAGTTTAAGCCATGCCAGTACTTCAGCTATCAGCTTTACTCCAAGCCTAACTAGCGGCACGGGCACTGTCGGCACTGATACGGGCAGCGGCCTGGAGTATTTTAACGGCACAACCTGGGTTAGCGCTGCGTCCGGCGTCACCATAGCCCCAGGTAATACCAGTGTTTTGCTCAGAACAACCATTGTTGGGGATGACATCTACGAAGGCCTTGAAACCATCAGCGTTAGCACTGGCCCCTTAGCTGGTCCCGTGGTTAGTGGTAATCCAATCACTGGCATAATAACGATTGCAGATGATGGTAGCAGCAGCAACGTGTTTAATGCTGACACCAATAGCGCAGCACCGGTAGTCGGCGAGGCGAATAACGATTTAAAAAGCAACGACAACGATGGCGTTCCTGAATCCACCGAATCGGGCTTAGCGCAATTAGCTGGCAGCAGAACCGGTGATCTAAACAACGATGGCGTACCTGATGCCCAGCAAAGTGCCGTCGCAACATTGGCCTGGATTAGCAACAGCAATTTTGAAAACGCCATCACTGGCAAACTGGATTCGGTGCCGACCAATTCCATTATTTCCATGACGATTAATAATGCTAATAATGGCTTGGATAGCAATGCTCAAATCGAAAATATTCAGGTCATACCCAGCGCCAGCTTGCCACTGGCATTGCCTGCCAATGTTTCGACAACATGGGATCCAATCAGCTTTGTCACTGCGCCCACTGGTGAAAACGGGCTGAGTGATGCTGACAGCACACGAGCCGGAACACAGCAAAAAGTGCTGATCAACATTACCAATGCCGGCTTGGATAAAGGTGCCTTCAACCATTACATGGTTTACATTTCTGCTGACACCATCAACAACTATGCTGAAGCTGGCAAACCATTAAAAGATCTGGATGGCAATGCCTTAACCAACACGACACAAGCCGGTTGGTATGACTTTACCGCTCGCACACCAGGCGGCGATGGAGCCCGATATATTACTGAAAACGGTAAAATTACCAGCATAGAAATCACCAGTACTGACGGCGCTTTTGGTGATGCCAGCGCTTTGAACGGTCAGTTTTCTTACTATGGCGTGCCGGTTTCAGCAGCTGCCCAAACGGTTACTTCAGATAACTCCATCACACTGGCAGACGGCATTGAGAATTTAATGCTGAATAATGTTTCCAAACTGGCCATACCGAGCACGGCAACATGTTTGCCTGACTGGATGGCAAAAATGGCTGGTGATGCCAAACAACCGGTTAAAACTGTGGCCAACTTAAACGGCACTGGCAATAGTTGGGATAACGAAATCACCGGTAACAACGGCAATAACAAGTTAGTTGGCCTAGATGGCAATGACACGTTAACCGGACTGAAAGGGAATGATGTTTTAATTGGCGGCAATGGCGCAGATAAATTGTTCGGCGGAGCTGGCAACGACAACTTTAAATACTTGGCAAGCACCGACAGCCCATCGACTGCGGGACAATATGACACCATTGAAGATTTTCAACGTGGTCACGATAAAATCGACTTAAGAAACATAGACGCCAATTCCAACAAAAGCGGCAATCAAGCCTTTAAGCTGGCCGGTGCATTAACCAACCATGCCGGACAATTGTACTTTGACGCTAACACTCATTTACTACAAGGCGATGTTAACGGTGACGGCACTGCAGACTTTGCCATTGAAATCACTGGCGTTGCAAAACTTACTGCGGCCGACATTTTGCTGTAATTAACTAACTAACCACGTACAAATCTTATGAAAAATATTAACCAACTCATAAAAAGCACTGGCTTGACGGCATTGGCCTTACTTTGCATTAACACTGCACAAGCCGGAAATGATACTCAATTTAAATCTCCTTACTACCTTGCCCCGTTCGGCAGCTATTTACACCCTGGCGGCGATTCGCACGGCTTTGACGGTTGGGGCGTCGGCGGTGCATTAGGTAAAGTCATTAATGAACATTTTAACGTGGAAGCGCGTGGTTTTTGGCAAAACTACAGTAATAATTTAGCATGTTGTGGCGGCCAAACTGATGTGTATGGCGCGACTATAGACGGACAGTATTATTTTACCAGAAACACCTTCTCGCCTTATGTCGTGGCAGGCTTGGGAGGCATGATAACTGATTTTAAATCAGCAACCGTCAATGGCAATGGCCATTCCTTTATCTTTGAAGCCGGCGCAGGCAGTACTTACCAGGTAACCGAAAACATATTGGTACGGGGCGATGTGCGTTATCGACTGAATACTTTACCGAATGAAGTCAATGATTCCGGTGTACTTAACGGTTTGGTGGTTAATTTGGGGCTGGTAGTTAATTTAGGGGATTTGTAACCAGTCAGCGAGAAAAGCAGTTTCTTCTCCCTCTGGGATGCCTGTATGAATGCGGCATCCCAGAGCATCATCAGCGTCTAAACAAATCTTGAAATTATTATTTTGGCAAGGATTGATGGAGTTTTATGAACCCACATAAGTACCCAAAGACCATTGATAAAGCAGCCCTGATGCATCTGGCCGTTTGGAAAAAAGCTAAATATTAGAATTTTCACATCCCTGTGCCCTGAGTACCGATAATCCCTACCGGTTCAACGTGCTATAAATATGAGGGCACTTTTAAGATGCACCGAAAGCTACGGTGATTTCGAATTTTTTCTTTTTTAATTCAATAACTCACAAAACCCAACTCAAACTATGTCTTGCCCTTTGGCGTAGGTAAGATTGTGACCTTAGTAGGATTGCTATCAGCCTTACCAGTTTCCCTTAGATGCATTAACTGAGATTCTAGCTTTAAGGCACGCTCTACCCACGCATTATTGGATAACTTAAGGATATTATTGTCTTCCAGCAACCGCATAAAAGCCCCATCACTCTCTACCGCTGATTTTTTTAGCAAATCCTGGGTAGACTTTAGTTGAGCTTCCAATTTGGCAAGCGCTCTCAGACTTTGTTTGGACACATCAGTCAGTTCTTTAATAAACGCGTAGCACTTCATCAATTCCGTATCTTTTTTGGTTAAATCCGCTTGTAATTGCTGGATTCTTCTATCCTCATAAGAGTTCGGACACTCAGTGCCATCGTATTTTCCAGCTTTTTGATTAATCATTAATCTTGATTCCTTATTTCTAAGTTAAAGATGCATAAGTAACTTAATTTATTAATTATAGACTTCATTAGTTTTGAAGTAAAAAGCGCGCTATACCCGCCGTGACGCGGATCAACGGCATGAACACAGCAGCTGCCGTAAAGGTAGCTGCATGGTCCTGCTTATTCAGATCTTAAAATTCTTCCCATTCATAATTGTCTGTACTTTGAGCCTTATGAGTCACGCTCTGCGCTTTTTCCGAAACCACAGTGTTTACGTGGTCATTGCTATATCTGGGGGGAGTACTGGCTTTTCCGTAGGAATCATTATCCACTTTAAAGCTTGCCACGGCTCTGGACAATGCTTGCGCCTGTTCTTCCAATGATTCCGCTGATGCCGCGGCCTGCTCTACCAACGCAGCATTCTGCTGAGTAACATCATCCATCTGACCGATAGTGGTGTTGACCTGGGAAATACCGGAGCTTTGCTCCTGTGATGCCGAAGCAATATCGCCCATAATCTGATTTACTTTTTGAATGGAACTGACGATTTCTTCCATGGTATGACCGGCTTTGGCAACTTGATTACTGCCATCGGCAATTCTTTCCACCGATTCACTAATTAAGCGCTTAATTTCACCAGCCGCATCCGCCGCGCGTTGCGCCAGGTTTCTAACCTCTATGGCAACGACAGCAAAACCTTTACCTTGTTCTCCGGCTCGAGCCGCCTCGACCGCCGCATTCAACGCTAAGATATTGGTTTGAAATGCAATATCATCTATCACGCTAATAATGTCTTCGATCCGGTGCGAGGATGTGGTTATATCATTCATGGTCGAGACTACTTGATCAACCACGGTAACCCCGTGCATGGCTATAGTGGAGGCGTTATTAGCCAGTTGATTTGCCTGTTTAGCATTTTCTGCATTCTGTTGCACGGTGGTGGTCAGTTGCTCCATACTGGCAGCTGTTTGCTCAAGACTAGCGGCCTGCTGCTCTGTTCTGTGTGATAAATCATTATTACCCGCAGCAATTTCCCTGGCCGCCGTGTTAATGGTAACGGTGGATAATTGAATATCTTCAACCAGTCCGGTTAGATTTTGGACTGTGCTGTTAAAGGCAAGCGTCACTTCACCAAAAGTACCTGGATAATCTCTGGTGATGGTTTGAGTTAAATCACCTTTGGCCAGCGTTTGTGATACGCGCAAAATATCGTTAAAACTGGTATCGCAGGTTTCAAACAATTCATTTAAATCATCCAGCATGTCTTTAAACATAAACTGAAATTGAGCGCTGTCAGCTCGCTTGGAAAAATCACCTTTTATGCCAGCCTCACCCAAGGTTTTAATTTGATTACTAATGGAAAGCAAGGAAGTTTTTACTTGATCAATTGAATCGGTGATTTTTGCCTTTTCGCCTGGCAAACGATCCATATCCACAGCAAAATTACCTTTGGCATATTCACTGATGATTTCCACAACCCGCATTTTTACGGCAATATGAGAATTGACCAGCTCATTAATGTTGTTGGCCATTGTGCCATAAGCGCCAGGAAACTCGCCGGCATTCAACTGTTCACTAATCCAGCCATCCGCGTGTTGTTGCGCCATATGTTGCTGCGAAGTGACAAAGTGATTGATGGCATCCTGCATGGCTTTCATATGAAACAACATGCTGCCGGTGTCACCTTTTTCCAGCTTGATGTCGCGATTAACTTTACCTTTGGCCACGTCCTTAGCAATTAGCATGGCATACAACGGCTCAATACCCAGTTGATTCATAATGCTGCGAAAAGCCGCTATCCCAAACGCAACCGTCAATAACATACCAACCAGCAATTCCACAATATTGATGTTCATAAAGGTTTGATAGCGCTGGGTTGCCAGCTCAAATTCATCCTTTGCAACTCGGATTTGCAGCTCCTTCAGTTGCTCGCCCTTGGCCATCAGCGGTTCAAATTTTGGCAAAAGTGTATGATTAATTAAGCTTTGTAACTCAGCAGTCTGATTACTTTTAATCATATCCAGTGCTGGTGATAGCGCACCAGCCAGAAATACTTGCTGCAAACTGACAAACTCATCAGCGAGCGTTTTTTCTTCTGGCGTTAAGTACGTCGCCATATAGCTTTTCCAGAGCTTTTCTATCTGGGCATTGTTATTTTCGATTTCTTGTAAAAACACAGGCACAGATAAACTCTGGCTATTTGTCATTTGCTGGGTATGTTTAACAGAATCGGCTAGCAAGTCTTTAATTTGCGAAATCTGTCCCAGAGGTACTGTTCTATCCAAATACACCGTGCGCAAGCCAATGTTTGATTTATACATGCCAACTACGCCAATCCCTGCCGTAGCAAGCAGCAAAATCGACATGAACACGATTAGCGTAATAATTTTTGCTTTTAGGGTTAAATTATGAATTTTTTGAACAATCATCTTAGTAACCCCAAGGTGTTTTTAACCAGGGATTTACTTTTAAGACCGGCATTTATCGCGTATTGATGTTGCAACAAGCTATCACTGGAATACGTGAAGTGTTGCTGGTTAAGGCTAGTTGATAAAGCTTTTGGAACGCCGTACATCATCGTGTCATCCTAAAGAATAAGATTATCGTTATCAATTCACTGTTGTTAGGGTTTAACCGCAGTAAATTCAATTAACGAGACGACGTTCGGGTCTCAAAGCTTTCTGCCTGATATGGGAGGCAGATAAGATTAAAAAGTATCGATTATTTTGATTTTGCCAGAAATAGGATATTTCAAAATTCGTATTTAGTGTAGTTTATAGCGTACAAAATACAATAAAAAAACTCCTTAAAATTAGTCATTCAAGCTTGAACAGTACGAACAAAAAACTCACTGCTTAATTTAGATACGATAGCGCTTAGGATTATCGCCGGATAAACCTGAGTGCTATGTAGTGATTTTAATCATCGCTGGCGAATGATTTCGCGCCTAAAAGCGTTCCATAAATCGCGACGTGATATTTTATAAACCCCTTAACTTCGCCATCAGAAGTTCCCTGTTCTATTTTTGTCCGGGTTGGCAAAGTTGTTTTACACAGGTTTAGTACCTGCATCAAACCCTTGCAAAACCTCACCAGCAATTAGCCTGGCAGCGACGTCAGCAATCTTAACCCGCTTGGATCTGGCGTAATTTCGTAAGTGTCCAAATGCAGAAACCCGATTGAATGCGTATTGTTCCATTAGCAAACCAATCGCAACATCAACCTCAAAGTTATTGTTTAAAGCAAACGATAAATTTTCAATATATTGTTCAGCCTTTTGCATGCCATCGGCTCTCAATAGCACTACCTCAATAACCGGTACGATCTTTGCAACGTCAATCGGTTTAATAAGATAACCGTAAGCGCCGGAAATGGCCGCTGTCTGAGCCATTTCGGCATCACTGTAGGCTGACAGGAAAACGACTGGGATTTTTTTTTCGGTTAAAATCTTGGCTACATCAAAACCAGTCATGTTGGGCATGCGAATATCAACCAAGGCTAAATCAGGGTCCTCAGATTCACAAATTTCCAAAGCCAACGCGCCGTTGTGCGCTTTCAGCACAGTGTAACCAACTGCCTGCAAGCCCATTGTGGTTGTCGCTAATGCCAACAGGTCATCTTCTATTACAAGAATTTTTGTCATGTATTAACTGTTACGCCTCTGACCATAGCGAAGGAGAAACAGGTACTGGACGCCAGCCACCATAAAATCGACACGTTATGGCCTGGCTATTTGACAGCAATAATTGTGCAAAGGGATAATTTGAATAACTGACGGCCATTGGGTCAGATAAGAAAAAAGACATGGGTACAGCTCCGTTACTTCTGGATAAATCAAATTTGTTTAGACAACGGAGTTCGGGTTGCAACGACAGTATTCTCACAGTTATCAACACTGATTGCAATCCCGTTAAATCAGAAAGATATAAATATTAATTTGTTATCTTAACCAAGAAAAAACCTGTGCAAAATTTTTAGATTTATAAAACAACATTCTGATTTATTACCCTATGACACGGAACCAACGGTCAAGTCTTCATCATTTTCTTCAAAAATAATAATAGGCTGTTCAAGATATAATTCCGCACAAACCAAACTATCCCTGTTAGTTAACGATAGCCTAACTCCCTGTTGAGGCAACATGGCTCTTATCAATGACAAGCCCAAACCCAAGCCAACTCCCCGTTCAAAATCGGGGAATAAATCTTGATTATGACAGCTGTTTTGTATGCTAAGCGTAACTGAGTTATCAGACACAGTTAGCCCTATTGCGATGTTATCGGGTATTAACGTGTTACTGTGTTTTACAGCATTAATGATCAGTTCGTTAATAACTAATGCAATTGGCACAGCGATGTCCGTCGTTAACAATACATGCCGATCTCCATCAAAATGGTAATCGAGACGGATTGAAGAGAACGCTTCAACCGACTTGCATATTTCAGTAATAATTTCGCACAAACAAGGGGTATCCGTGTGCCGTTGGCCTTGTATGCCATAAACAACCGCAATTGAATTTATTGTGGCAACAATCTCTTGAAGAAATGTTTTCTCATTCGGATTTTTATGCGCATAGAGATTTAATAAACCTAATAAGCCTTGCAAATGGTTTTTAATCCGATGATGCACCTCCTGCACTAACATATCGCGCTGTTGTTCCAATTGCCGGATACGGATCGTTTCCTTTTGTTTTCGCTCGGTTATATCCCGAACAAAAGAAAATATTTGTTTTTTATCATAGAGATAAGCAATACTGACTTCAACATCAATGGTGTGACCATCTTTACAGAGGAACAATGTCTCAAATCTGCCAAAGCCCTGCGAAACGAGTTGATATAATCGTTTAGAAAATTGTTCCGGCGATTCAAGCGCAACAATATCGCTAAATGTCATCGTCATCAGTTCTGATTTTGAATACCCCAGCATGAGACAAAAATCAGCATTGGCGTCTAAAAATTGCCCGTCTAACTGCGCAAAACAAAAACCGTCTAAAGAAACACTTAATAATTTGCGGCTGAATTGTTCACTTTTTCGTAATTCCAGCTCAACTTTTTTTATCTTGCTTATATCAGTCACTAAAACAAAAAATCCCTGGACGCCCTGTTCAGATATATCAGGGATATAAGAGGCCAAGCTATAAACTTTTTCGCCGGAAGAAGTGTTAATGATGCGCTCAAAAAGCTGAGGCTTTCCGTCAAGTACATTGCGAATATAGGGCAAATTGAGTTTATATAATTCTTCACCAATAACCTGCCGCAGTGTTTTTCCCTTAAGCTGCTCTGGCTGAATGCCAAACCAATCAAAATACGCTTTATTACCAAATTCGTTAATCAGGTTTTTGTTCCAGTAACCAATTAAAGCGGGCATATTGTCCAGCACGACTTGCAAGCGATGCTCGCTTTGCTGCAAGGCGCTTTCAATTTCTTTTCTGCTATTAACTTCTTGTATTTGTTCGATTATATAGTTTGGCTCACCGAATTCGTCATGCAATATCAAGCAGATCAGGTTTACCCAAACCACTGACTTATCCTTGCGCAGAAAGCGTTGCTCAACCTGATAGGTTTCGTATTGATGCTGCTTTAGTTTCTGCAAGAAGGCATCATAAATGTCCCAGTCTTCAGGATGCTGAATTTGCTGACATTTAAGATTTAATAATTCGGCTTTAGAGTAGCCTAGCAGTTGCTCAAGTGCATGATTGGTTTCTATAAATTCGCCCGACATTGAAACGATAGCCACGCCAATAGGAGGGGGGTCCAAAAGGTTCTTTAGTTGGTATTCCGACGTTAAGCTACCGGTAATATCTTCATGCACGACCATCGCATATAACTGGTTATCAAATTTAACTGGCGTTATTCGAACCTGAAACCAGCTGTCTGTATTTAATTTGGTTGATAGTTGTAGTAAGAATTCAGATTTTAAACCCGTAATAACGGCATCTAAACCTTTAAGAAGCGCAGAAAGGTGTTGATTTTGGTACAAATCGCCTTCTTGGCAAAACAATAAAAAGTTTTTGTTAACGCCATAATTACTTGAACTGATGGCATTTAAATCAATAAAACGAACCCATGCCTTATTGGCATAAATAATCACACCGGATTGATCAAAGATGGTAACTGGTGACGTTAGTGCATCAAGCACCGAACCAAATAGACTTGCGGGCATGAGCGTAAGATCCTCAAGCTAAAAACATCAGTATACCATTTATCAGTTAGGTCGATTTTTAACAGCAAATTAAGTATTTCTGCAAAAAAATTTGATTTTTAAGTGTAGGTGCCCATTTATTCAAAACCGCTAACGTTGAATACTTATCTATTTTATTTCTAATACATCTAAATTCTAATTTGCAAGCCCAGACAGGCTACAATCTGTCTATAGTGGCAACCATTGACTTTCCTAGTCGACTTTTTCTTACATCGGCGCTTTTGCCAACCCCAGTGATATAAAAAATGGATATTATCTTTAAAGAATACTGCCGCGTTGTTTGGCAAAAAAAATGGTATTTTCTACTGGCTTTGTTAGCCTTAACTGGTGCAGTCACATTCGACTTAGCCGCGCCACTCTATTACAAAAATATTGCAAATGATTTAGCGGCAGGCTATTCCGACAGCCGGTTGACTAACCTCTACGCCAACTTAAAAATGGTGGCCGTAATATATGGCTGCGTTTGGTTATCCTGGCGATTGCTGGAAATTGCTATCGTGCCGCTGGATGGTGGCGGCGTTAATCTATTGGAAAAACGCTGTTTTGATATTTTAAAAAAACAAAAATACGCGTTTTTTGAAAACCAATTTTCAGGCAGTTTAATTAAACAGGCCAATCGGTTTTCGCGCTCGTTTGAAATCATCATGGACTGGTTTTTATTCCAGTTTTTTATGAACATTGTGGCCATCAGCATAGCCTTTAGCATTTTTTACCAGCAACAACCCGAATTTGCCTTATATTTTATGATTTGGGTGGTGGTGTTTGTTAGCTGGAATATTGGCTATTCCATTTGGAAACTGCGTTTTGACCAAGCCGTGGCCAGTGCCGATTCTACCGTAGGCGGCCGGTATTCAGACGCCATTAGCAATATTTTTATCGTTAAAAGTTTTGCTCTGGAACAGCGCGAGCAAAACCGCATCAACACTGCATCTGACCAGGTGTACCGTAAAAAGAAAATTGCCTGGATTTTAATGTTTTTGTCCTTTGCCTTGCAGGGCTTAATGACCTTTGCCATTGAGTTATTTCTGGTTTATCTGATGATTCAGCAATGGCGGGCTGGACAATTTCAAATCGGCCAATTTGTGCTGTTTCAATCGATTATGCTGATGCTAATCCAGCGTTTATGGGAATTTGGCAGAAACTTTCGCAATTTTTTTACCGCACTGGCCGATGCCTCGGAAATGGCGGAAGTGTTTAAAATTCAGGACTTTGAAGAAAACAGCCCACATGCCACCGACTTATCCATTAAAAATGGTGCCATCAATTTTAATCACATTAACTTTAGCTATAACCCTGCCAATCAAAACCAGGAACAACTGTTTAGCGATTTTTCTTTAAGCATTAAAGCCGGTGAAAAAGTGGCTTTAGTTGGGCAATCCGGTTCTGGAAAATCTTCATTAACCAAATTGTTATTTCGATTTTTAGAGCCTCAACAAGGCCAGATTACCTTTGATGGGTTCGATGCCCGTGATTTCACACTAACCAGCTTGCGGCAACAAATTTCCATGGTGCCGCAACAGCCGGATTTATTTCACCGTTCAGTACGTGACAACATAACTTTAGGCACAACGGTTTCTGACGAGCAACTTTTGGCCGCAGCCCAAAAATCCCAAAGTTGGGACTTTATCCAAAAGCTACCTGAAAAATTTGACACCTTGGTGGGTGAACGCGGCGTTAAGTTATCCGGCGGCGAAAAACAACGTATTGCCATCGCGCGCGCTTTTTTAGAAGATGCGCCCATTGTGGTTTTGGATGAAGCCACCAGCGCGTTAGATTCCTTAACTGAAAAACAAATCCAGGTGGCCATTTTTGAATTAATAAAAAATAAAACTGCCATTGTTATCGCACATAGATTATCCACCATTTTAACTATGGATCGCATTATCGTGCTGGATAAAGGCAAAATTATTGAGCAAGGCAGCCATGACCAGCTACTAGAACTGCAAGGCAAATATTTTGCCATGTGGCAACATCAAAGCGGTGATTTTTTAGGCGAATAAATCTTTCTCAATACTATCAATACCTTCGGTAAAAAGCATTTTTGTTAGACTATTCAGGCAATTTGTCAAGGCCAATATTTTTTCAAAATACACAATATATTGTGCTATCCTATAAATAAATCACAACATGTCGTTACCAATCCACGAATCAGTTTCTGCTAAGCTGCTGATTTTTGGCTTGTTTTCGTTTACTCAAAAAACCACTCTTCCAGGGACTTTATCTATGACAGCACAACTGCATGTAATCGCTAATACTGTGACTGAAATTCCATTTCAGGAT